>Ga0302212_1000003_pt1 | contig 403855 bp, 343 predicted proteins | sample II_Fen_N1_1_FD_200235 | JGI IMG/M metagenome (GOLD analysis project Ga0302212, IMG submission 200235) | Peat permafrost microbial communities from Stordalen Mire near Abisko, Sweden - II_Fen_N1_2 | ecosystem: Environmental > Terrestrial > Soil > Wetlands > Permafrost | place: Sweden: Abisko...
TGCTAGATTGGATCGACGGATGGTACAACTCCACCCGCAGACACACCACGCTCGGTGGCTGCAGCCCCATCGAGTTTGAAGCAAAAATGGCTGCTTAACCATGTCCGCCCAGAGGGGGACGGGTCAGGTCATTGAAAGATCCATATAGAAATGGCTCGACTTCATTCTACGCAAAATACAAGTCCGATATAAATGCATTTATTATCAGCACGACTGGGCCGAATAATATCCATTATATTAAGCAATCACAAGATACAACAACAATGATTAGCGGAGGACACACCACATTTACTTCGAAAATGGAATATAGGAATATGAAAGCACTTTCTAATGTGAATTCTTGGCGGGAATCTGAATTAAAATTTCTAGCCGATTGTGTGCGAAAGTCATCAGCGTTTAGCATGAATGAATCACCGAGCATCGTATTTAGAAAATCCAGTCGGGACAGCGCGAATCATTTGATTGCAATAACGATACGTGATTCTCAAGCGAAATTCAGCAAAACTGATTCCATGTATTTTTTGGAAACTCGAAAAGAAAAAATAGTTATCGCAAATATTCCATCGATAAATTGCGCAGGAGATTGTGATGATGTGAGACAAGGAGAAAATCAAAATTTCCCAGAAGCTCTGCAGTCAAAAATTTTTAAAGATTCATACAATGATTCAATAATTATCAGATATGAATTGAAAGGAAGATTCAGAAATCTTAATAATCATGAAGAGCTTTGGATATCTGGAAGATATGAACGAGAAGGTACGAAATATTTAATAGAATCATTTCTTCCGAGTAATAAAAAAAATCCTGCATGCGAGAGCTATGACAGCATATCTATGTGTGTAGAAATTATAAAAATCGCACAAAAGCCTAATCACGATTCAAAATAACGCCAATACGTGAATAAATATAAATTCAAGAATCGTTGGATCGAATAAATACGCATCATTAACGACACTTAGCAAAATTATCGCATCCCCGCTGTAGCGGGGAGCGAGCTAACAATCAAGTTCCACCGGGACCTCCTCGGTGGAAAATCGTTGCTTCGGCCCGGTCAGCCGCAAGTGAGCCGCTCACTGGGGGTTTGGGGATCTCCCCAGGAGAAGGGGTGAGGCCGCCACCGTGTGCGGCCTCAGGGGAAGGCTTTCCCCTTATCCCACCGCGATCGCGGAGGGCGAAGGCAGCATGGACAGGAACTCGCGACGACGGTCGGCATCGTGGCGGAAGATCCCTCCCAGCTTCTGGGTACGCGTGACGGTCCCGTGGTCGCCCGTACCGCGGGTCTTCACGCAGGTGTGCACCGCGTCGATCACCACCGCCACGTCCTCGGTCCCCAAGATCGCCACCAAGGCCTCTTGGATCTGGACGTTGGCGCGCTCCTGCACCTGCGGACGGCGGGCGAAGTACTCGACCACGCGATTGAACTTGGACAGGCCCAGGACCTTCCCCTTGCAGACGTAGGCAACGTGGGCGCGGCCCAGGATGGGCAGGAAATGGTGCTCGCAGGTGGAGTTGAAGGTGATGCCCGTCTCGACCAGCATCTCGTCGTAGGACATGCGGTTCTCGACCACGGTGATCTTGGGAAACTCCTCTTCCCAGAGCCCGCCGAAGATCTCGTCCACGTACATCTTGGCTACACGCTGAGGCGTCTCGGCAAGCGAATCGTCGGAGAGGTCCAGGCCCAGGATCTCCATGATCTCGGCGTGCTTCTGCGCGATCAGGACCTTCATTTCCTCGCGGCTGCGCCACGGCCGGTGGTGCGGCGTGGGGATCACCCGCGAAAGAATGTGGGCCGCTGTCAGCGTCTCGGACAGCGGGGCGCCTTCGGGGCGAGAGCCTTCGGATCCGGGGTTCCAAGTCTGGGATGCACCGAGATTGAGCATGGTCGTTCCTTGTCGTTGAGATCACTTCGCAAGCTACACGGATGCATGCGGCCTGACGAGAGTAGATTTGCAGCCTGATCCTAACCTGGCCACCGTCCAAAGGACAACGTTTTCATGAATCGGGAAAGCATCAACGAAGAGGAGCTGCGCGACTTCGTGCGTCGGCTGGGCCATGAGCAGGCCGGCGGATGCAGCGAATGGGTGCTGGTCGATCCGCGCTCCCAGGAAGTGCGGGCCACCGGTCTTTTCACCGACGTCGACATGCTGGTCATGGCCCTGCCCATGTACATCGAGATGTACAACGTGCAGGTCTGTCGCAACCCCAGGCCCCTTGCCGTCCTGATGGGCGGCGCCCCGCGCAACCAGTTCAACCGCGCCGTGCAGAAGGTCGTGCCGCTGGAGCAGCTCGAGATGCTCACCCAATTGGTGCTGACCCTCAAGCCCAAGGGCAAGAACACCCCCGAGTCCATCGCGGTCGCCGCCTGCAACCTGATGGTGCGCATGGGCCTTGGGCGCTACTCGGTCGAGCAGACCGGCGCCTTCCTCTCCATGCGCCTGCCCATGAACCCGACCCCACTGCGCAAGTTCGGCTCACCCGACAACGTGCGGATCCTCTTCGGCAAGCTCGAGGACACCTTCCGCGACGCCATGAACCTCGAGGAGAAGGACGCCTTCGAGCTCCTGCCCCGCTCGGGTCCCGAGCTCTTCGACCCGCCGGTGGGACTCTCCCAGATCCACGGCAACCTCCAGCTCCCCTCCCGCCGCCTCTACGCTCCCGCCGAGGCGCCCGACCCGGCCCTGGAGCAGCTGCTTGCCGACCTGCACGCCGGCAAGGCCGTGGGCCACCAGGCCAAGGCCGCCTCGTCCTCCGCATCGATGGGCATGCCCAAGCTCGATGGCCTGATCACCGAATGGGAAGATTCCTCCAACTTCCACGAGGAGTCCTTCGAGGAGGGCACCGGCATCCTCCCCAAGGGCGCCCCGCTCAAGATCGAGTCGGACGAGGGCAAGCAGGCCAAGGGGCTGGTCGAGTCCCTCGAGACCATCGCCCGCGACAGCTACCTGCGCCGCGTGAAGCACCTGTGGCACCTGCCCTGGACCTCCAAGAGCCTGTCCGCGAAGATGGGCGGCGGCTCGCGCTCAGGCGAGATCGCACTGATCACCGGCACCTCCTACAAGCTCGTGCAGGACTACCTCTCGCTCTCGCTGGAAGGCCTGCTGCGCCAGGCCGAGATCCTCGGCTACTTCGCCAGCACCCGCCTGGGGCCCGGCGACTTCTGGGCCCGTTCGCTGGAGCGCCACACCGCCAAGACCCTGGACGAGATCGAGGGCATCGGCAACGGCACCAACGCCCTGGCCGCCCAGACCCAGCTGCGCTCCCTCTACAGGCGCGCCCCGCTGGTCACCCTCCTCTCCTCCAAGCAGACCATCGAGGGGCTGGCCAAGGAAGTGCGCGACCTGCGCGAATCCGATGAGGTCCTGGCCGCGCTGCCGGGCCTTCTGGTGCTGGACGGATTTGACGATTTCTGTCATGAAGGAAGCGCCGCCGTCGCCCTGCGCGAGCTGCGCGCCCTGGCCCGCGACTCGCATCTTTCCATCTGGCTGGGATGCGCCGGAGAGACCCGGATCGATCCGTCCCTGGTGGACCTGCACGCTTGCATGGTCACCGGGGAAGAAGCGCTGGTGCGCTGGATGAACGCCCTGCCAGACTTCGATCCCGAGAAGTCGCTGGCCCAACAGGTCCTGCCGCGCCTGCTCCCGGAGATCACCAACGGACGACAGGCCTCGATCCTGCACGCCACCGCACCGGCCGCAGGCTGGAGCTCCGTGGCCTGGCAGCTCTACTACCCCCAGACGGGACGGTTCCAGAACATCGCCCCCCGCAAGGAAGGCTGATGGCAGGTCGCGGCGGCACCTGGGCCGGCCAGGTCGCCTGGCTTGCCACCGAATCCCTGCGCGGCTTCCGCCGCTCCCGACGCGTGGCCTTGGCCGCCACCTTCAGCATCGGGCTCTCGTGCTCGGTGCTGTTCCTGTTCCTCTACGCCTGGCAGGCCTTCGGCAACTGGGCCCAGGTCCAGCGCAGCTCCCGGGGCTGGGTCGAGATCTACCTGCGCGACGGCTCCGATCCCCAAGGCGCCCTCGACGCGGCGCGCGCGCTGGCCGGCGTGGACTCGGTGCGCTTCGTCTCGGCGTTGGAGGCCCGCGAGGGCTTCCTCAAGGAGTTCGGCCCGGAGATGCTCGAGTCCCTGGAGGAGAACCCGTTCCCTGCCAGCGTCCGCCTCCATGCCCGCACCGGAAGCGATGCGGATTTGACAGGAATTGTCAAGGCCGCCCAGGCGCTCCCCCAGGCCGAGGAAGTCCGTTCGCCCCAAGGGTCGCTGGCCCAGGTGGAGCAGCTCGAGACCTGGGCCCGGCGCCTGGCCCTGGGCACCGCAGCATTGCTTGCCTTGGTGCTGCTGGGGATCGTCCACAACTCCATCTCGCTCTCGCTGGGCGCGCGCGATGCCCTGATCGACAACATGCGCCTGTGCGGGGCCAGCCCCTGGCACATGGAGATTCCCTTCGCCGCCGAAGGCCTCATCCAGGGGGCCCTGGGAGGCCTGGTCGCCACCGTGCTTCCGTGGACCTGCCTGTGGGTCATGGCGCGTTTCTTCCCGCTGCCGCTGCCGCTGGAGCCCGCCTGGGCGCTGAACAGCGGCCTTGCGGTCGTGGCCTTCGCCTCGTGCCTGGGCGCCCTGAGCGGTTGGTGGACCATCCGGCGGTCGGTGCGTTGAGATTCCTTCTCCCCGCCCTCTTCCTGTGCTTGTCGCTGGCCGTCCCGGCCCGCGTCACGCACGAGATGGAGAAGGAGATCCAGAGCCAGAAGGCCGAGCTCCAAGCCCTGCGCAAGCAGCTGGCCGACGGACGCCGGCGGGTGAAGGAGCTCGAAGGCCAGGTCCGGCAGCAGGCCGAGTCGGTCTCCCAGATCAAGGAGAACGAACGCCTGGGCAAGCTCGTACTGGAGCGTCTCGACGCCGCCCAGGAGCGCTACACCCGGCTGCTTGCTGCCTCCCAGGAGGAGCTGGGCATGGCGCGGGAGGACTTCAGTCAGCGCCGGGCGATCCTGGCGCGCCGCGTGCGCCGCATCTGGATGCGGGGCCGTCCCGATCCCGGCCTTGCTTGGCTGGGGCAAGGGGATCCCGAGGCGTGGGCCAAGCGGCGCAAGGCCTTCCAGGCCATCGTCGACGAGGACCGGCGCCTGCTCTCGCAGGTGAAGGAGCGCGGACAGATCCTGTCACAGCGCGTCGCCGACCACGAACGTCGGGTGCAGGGGCTTGCCGAGGTGGAACAGGCCAAGAGCGAGGAGCTGGCCTCCCTGGGCCAGTCGCGCCAAGGCGAGGAGAGGAAGCTCGCCCAGATCCAGGACCGGTCCGAGGCCGAGCGCACCCGGCTCAAGCAGCTCGAAGCCTCCCAGGCCGCCATCGAGCAGCTGCTCAAGAGCCTGGAGAAGCGCCGCCAGGACGAGGAGAAGCGCTACAAGGAGGCCCAAGCCGCCGCCAAGAAGGAAAACGACAAGCGCGCCAAGGCCCGCAAGGATCGCGAGAAGAAGGAACGGGAGAAGGAAGAGAAGGAGGCCCGCAAGGCCATCGAGAAAGGCAAGCCCAAACCCAAGGCAAAGCCCCTCCCGCCCCCCGAACCGGAAGAGGCGCCCGTCGTGGTCGCTCCTCCCCCCCAGATCCCCCAAGGTGCGGCCCCGGCGCGCTCCGGCATGTGCTGGCCCGTCAAGGGACGCATCCTGCTGCGCTTCGGCCTGCAGAAAAACGCCGTGCTGGGAACCACCACGAGAAATCTGGGCATCGAGGTGGCCGCAAGCCAGGGGCAGCCCGTGGTGAGCGCCTCGAACGGCCGGGTGGCCGCCATCCTGCACCTGCCGGGACGCGGAACGACCCTTGTGATCGAGCATCCCGGAGGCTACTTCACCCTTTACGGGCACCTTTCCAAGGTGCTGGTGCACGAGGGCGCGAGCGTCTCGTCCTGCAAACAGATCGCCTTGGCGGGAAGCGATGAATCCAACGACGGCGCAAAGTTGTATTTTGAGCTCCGCAAGGGCCTTTCCGCCCTCGATCCACTGGAATGGCTGACACGATGAACCACGATCCGAGATCGGCCGGGGCGACCGAGGCCTTGGGGAAGCTCTCCGAGGCCCACCGCCGCGGCCACCTGCCGCAGGGCCTCTTGTTCTGCGGGCCTCACGGCGTGGGCATCCGCCCCCTGCTGGTGCAGATCGCCAAGGCCTTGGTGTGCCGCGACACCACCGACCTGGAGGCTTGCGGCAAGTGCCCCGACTGCAAGATGTTCGAGCACGGGCATCCTCGCGTCCAGTGGCTGCTGCCACAGGTCTCGGAGGACATGGCCACCAAGATCGAGCCCTACGGACCGACCCAGATCCTGCAGGACCCGTGGCTGGCCGCCGTGCCTCCCCGCTCCGCCCAGATCCCGGTGGGCGGCGAGGGCACCACCCCCACCTACCCGCTGATGAGCGCGGGCGTGCGCGGCATGACCCTGGCGCTGGGACGTGCCGAGTCGGCCCGTCGCGTGATCCTGATGCCCCACGCCGAGAGCCTGAACCAGAGCTCCTCGAACGCGCTCCTCAAGCTTCTGGAAGAGCCCCCCGCCGGGGTCCACTTCCTGATGGCCGCGCCTTCGCCCGACCACGTGCTGCCCACCATCCGCTCCCGCGCCGCCCTGGTGCAGGTGCCTTCCTGGACCCTCCCCGAGACGGTGGCCTTCCTGGAAGCGCGCGGCATCCCCGCCGAGGCCCGCAAGGAGGCCGCCGAGCTTTCCCAAGGACGCCCCGGCCTTGCCATGCGCCTGGCCTCTCCCGCCTCCCGCGCCGTGCGCGAGCGCGCCGAGGAATGGCTTGCGGCCTGCACGGCCGACTCTCCCGACAGGGCCCTGGCCTGGATCGAGGACGCCCCCGAGACCAGTGCCAAGGAGCGCCGTCCCATCCAGGAGATCCTGGAGGCCTCGCTCCTGCTGCTGCGCCGCCGCGTGACGGCACCCGACCAGACCCTGGAATCGCTCGACCGGCTGGAGGCCCTGCGCCGCGGCCTCGAGCAGTGCATCCGCGACATCGACAACTACAGCAAGCCTTCCATGGCCTTGGCCCGCCTTGTTCTGACTCTCCATCTCGAAAGTGCACCTGTTGCCTGAAAATCCCGTGTCCGACCAGGCCCAGGAGCTGCCCGCTCCCATCGCCGCACTTCTTGCCAAACGCGGCTGCCAGACCCCGGAGGAGATCCGGAAGTTCCTGTCCTGGGACCTCGCCGACCTCGAGTCCGCCTTGGTGTCCCCCAATGAGATGAAAGGACTGGACCAGGCTGTGGAGCTTCTCTCCAAGGCGCGCTGGAGCGGCGAGACCGTGGTGGTCCACGGCGACTACGACGTCGACGGCATGACCGGCACCGCCATCCTGTACCTGGGCCTGCAGCGGGCCGGCTTCCAGGTGGGCTGGACCTTACCACGCCGCGACGGCGAAGGCTACGGACTGACCGACGCCTCCCTGTCGCGCTGCGAGCGCGGCGAAGGCATCGAGGGCGACATCACCCTCAAGGACCGCTGCGCCAAGTGGGTGCTCTCGGTGGACACCGGCATCACCGCCGGGCCCGAGATCGAGCGCGCCCGCGAACGGGGCCTGGGCGTGATCGTCACCGACCACCACCTGCCCGGCGAAGGCACCTTCCCCACTGCCGCCGCGGCCGTGATCAATCCCCAGCAGGAGGGCTGCCCCTACCCCAACAAGGGAATCAGCGGCGCGGGCGTTGCCTGGAAGCTCATCCAGGCGCTCTACACCCGTCTGGGCACCCCCGAGGGCGCCAACCCCTACCGCCTGTTGCAGCTGGTCGCCATCGCCACCATCGCCGACATGGTCCCGCTCACCGCTGAGAACCGCGCCCTGGTGCGCCTGGGGCTCAAGGAGTGGACCGAGCGCCCGCTGCCCGGCCTGCGCGCCCTGTTCCAGACCGCCGGCTTCCAAGCGGGCACCTCCCCGCGCCTGGGCGATGTCAGCTTCAAGATCGCCCCGCGCCTGAACTCGGCCGGACGCATGCGCCGCGGCGAGGTGGCCATCCGGCTCCTGACCTCGACCTCCGCCGAGCACGCCCGCAGCTTGGCCGGACAGATCGACGCCCTCAACCGCGAGCGCCAGGCCCTGGACCAGCGCATCACCCGCGAGGCCCATGAGATCGCCGTGCAGGAGGAGGCCGAAGGCGGCAAGGTACCGTCCGGCCATGTGCTGGCCGGCGAGACCTGGCACGAGGGCGTGAGCGGCATCGTGGCCGCCCGCGTGGCCGAGGTCCACGGCATCCCGGTGGCCATCCTGGCCCCCGATCCGGCGCGTCCCGGCGAGCTGCGCGGCTCGGCCCGCTCCGGCGGCCGCGTCGATCTCCATCATCTCATCACCGGCTGCGCCCACCTGCTGGAGCGCTGGGGCGGACACTGCCACGCCGCCGGCATGTCGATCAAGCGCGAAAACGTCGAGGCCTTCCGCAAGGCCTTCCTGGAAGCCGCCGACGAGGCCCTGCGCCAGCCGCTAGCCCCCTCCGGACTGACCGCCGACATCCACATCCCGCTCTCCGAGGTCAACCATCGCCTGATGGACTTCCTGGAGCGGATGGAGCCGTTCGGACAAGCCAACCCAGCTCCCCTCTTCGAGTGCCGCGAGGCCGAGCTCCTGTGGTGCTCCGCCGTGGGCGACGGAGGCCGCCACCTCAAGGCGCGCCTGGCCGAGGGGTCGGCCGTGATGGAGGCCATCGCCTTCTCCCAAGGAGCCCTCGTGAAAGAGGTCTCGCTGGGCGACAAGCTGCATGTACTGTTTGTCCCTGGCTGGAACGAGTTCCGCGGCACGCGGACCGTCCAGCTGCTGATCAAGGAGATCAAGACCAAATGACAGGAACTGTCAAGACCGCCATGTGGGCCGGCCGCTTCGAGACCGGCATGAGCGACGCGCTGCGCGCGCTGTCGTTCTCCATCCATTTCGACCAGAAGCTCCTGCCCTTCGACGTGGCCGGAAGCCAGGCCCACGCCCGCTCGCTTGCGTGCCTGGGCGTGCTCTCGGCCGAGGAATGCAAGGCCATCGTGGAAGGCCTCGAAGGCATCCTCTCCGACATCCGCGGCGGGGCCGTGCTCTGGAACGAAGACGACGAGGACGTCCACATGGGCGTGGAGCGCGTGCTCTCCGAGCGCATCGGCGCGGCCGGCAAGAAGCTGCACACCGGCCGTTCCCGCAACGACCAGGTGGCCACCGGGTTTCGCCTCTACATCCGCCACCACTGCACCCTGATCGTCAAGGCCCTGCGCACCCTGCAGGCTGCCGTCCTGGAGCAGGCGACCAAGCACGAAGCCACCGTGATGGCCGGCTACACCCACGTGCAGCAGGCCCAGCCGGTGACGCTTGCCCACTACCTGCTTTCGCTCTTCTGGGTGCTGGAGCGCGACATCGTGCGCTTCGAACAGGCGCGCCTGCGCGCCGGCAAGAACCCGCTGGGCTCGGGCGCGCTGGCCGGATCCTCGTTCCCGGTGGACCGCCGCAAGGTCGCCGAGGAACTGGGCTTCGAAGGCGTGACCGAGAACTCGATGGACGGCGTGTCGCACCGCGACTTCGCCTTGGAGTTCCTCTCCGCCTGTGCCATCCTGGGCACCACGCTCTCGCGCTACGCCGAGGACTTCGTGATGTGGTCCTCAAGCGAGTTTGGCTACGTGACCTTCTCGGACCGCTACACCTCGGGCTCCTCGATGATGCCCAACAAGAAGAACCCCGACACCTTCGAGCTGGTGCGCGGGAAGTCGGGCCGACTGGTGGGCAACCTCACAAGCTTGCTGACTTGCACCAAGGGCGCGCCGCTCACCTACTCCCGCGACCTGCAGGAGGACAAGGAGCCGGTGTTCGACTCGGCCGAGACGGTCCTCGTGCTGCTTGACGTGTTCGCCGGGGCCCTGGCCGAGGGCACCTTCCATCCCGAGACGATGCGCCGCAAGCTCACCGACCTGCTGCTTGCCACCGACCTCGCCGACTTCCTGGTGGAGGACGGCGTGCCGTTCCGCGACGCGCACCACATCGTGGGCACGCTGGTGGGTCACGCCACCCGCAGCGGCAAGGGACTTCGGGAACTTCCCGACGCGCCCTGGGCCGAAGTGCCCAACGGCGCCCTGTTGAGACAGAAATTGTCCTTCGAGACGGCCCTTGCCCGTCGCAACATCGAAGGCGGCACCGGACCCGTTTCGGTGGCAAACCAGCTCGCGGCCGCGGCCGCCATCCTGAAGGAGGCCCATCATGGCTGATTGGTTCGGACGCACCAAGACCGGCATCGACACCCCCGAGAAGCGCGAGCTTCCCGAGAACCTGTTCGTCAAGTGCGAGGCCTGCCGCGAGGTCGTCTACAAGGACGACTGGGCCGCCGGCTGGAACGTGTGCCCCGCCTGCGGGCACCACGACCGCCTGGACGCGCACGGCTACCTGCGCCTGCTGCTGGACGAAGGCTCCTTCCAGGAGCTCGACACCGGCCTCTCCCCCGCGGATCCGCTCAACTTCTCGGCCAAGAAGAAGTACAAGGACAGCCTCGTGTCGGCCCAGAAGTCCACCGGCCAGCTCTCGGGCGTGATCGGCGGCACGGGCACCATCGACGGCCGCGAGGTGTCGGTGGCGGTGATGGACTTCCGCTTCCTGGGCGGCTCCATGGGCTCCGTGGAAGGCGAGAAGATCGCGCGCTGCTTCAAGAGGAGCCTCGAGAAGGGCATTCCGGCGCTCGTGCTTTCCGCTTCGGGCGGCGCGCGCATGCACGAGGGCACCTACTCGCTGATGCAGATGGCCAAGACCTCCGCGCTCATCGGACTCATGAACGAGAAGGGCATCCCCTACGTCTCGCTTTTGACCAACCCCACCACCGGCGGCGTGACGGCGAGCTTTGCCATGCTGGGCGACGTCAACATCGCCGAGCCAGGCACCCTGATCGGGTTTGCCGGCGAGCGCGTGATCCGCGAGACCATCCGCCAGGCCCTGCCCGACGGCTTCCAGCGCGCCGAGTTCCTGCTCAAGCACGGGTTCCTGGACGATGTGGTCAAACGCCCCGCGCTCAAGGGCTGGATCTCGAACCTGCTGGGGATCCTGGGCGCCTCCAAGGCCTGACCCGCCCTCCATTGCGCACCCTCGAGCCGGTGACAGAATCTGTCATCGGCTTCTTTTTTGGGCGCCTCCCCGGCGATGCCGGGGCCGGGCTGCCTGCCGGGCCTCCTCGGCCCAACCGTCCCGCAAACGGCATGTGAACAACGTTGTAAGGGCGGACCTCAGGTCCGCCCCTACAACGACGTTTGCGGGGGCCTGCGGGGTCCCGGGCCTACGGCCGGCATCCCTGGCGCGTCCGCGTGCCGTTGCTTTCCGACTCAGTCCTGGTCGTCTTCCCGCAGCAGGGCCCGCAGACGCACCACCTCGGCGATGGCATCGTCCCGCTGCTGGACCAGCATCTCCATGCGCATCTCAGTCTCTTCCAAGGTCGAGCGGTAGAGGCCCAGCGTCTCGTCCATCTTACGGCCTTCCGCGAGATCATCCTCCAGCAAGGTGATGTTCTTCTGCGTCATCTCCGAGAGGTTCGCCAGCGCCTGGGTCAGCAGCTGCCTGAGGCGGCGGTTCTCCTCTTCCAGCGTCATCGGCGTCTGCGCCGGCAGTTCCTGGTCCATTCCCTCCATGACTCCTCCTTCAGCAGAAATGATACGTTCCTTTGCGGTCGCCCATCGGACACGGAGATCCTCCAGCACGGGAAACCGTCTCATGCTTTCTTCGTGCAACGGGCCGACGATGCGGGAAAGATAAGCGCCCGAGGCTAGGCCGGATCGACCCCGCGCCACAGGTTGGGCGTGGAGACCGCCACCCCGTTTTGCTTGAGGTACAGGAAGAGCTGCATCCTGTAGGCGGGAAGCCACTTGGCCACCGACCCCACGACCGCTTCTCCCAACGTCATCGTCTCGCCCCAGGGCATCGTCACCGAATGCGTCTCGAAGGCATCCTCGGGCAGCGCCTCGAACCAGGCCAGGATCTCCTGGGCCTGCTCTTCCATGGCCTGGGCGAAGTCGGCCGTCGTGAGCGCCTTGGCCTTGGCCTGGTAGTGGTCGCGCCAGCCGCGGTCGGGCTCGCGCATTCCCTTGATGGCCGAGATGGTGGAGACGCAGAGATAGCGCAGCAGTTCCTCGACGCTGCGCTGCCCCGGGGTCGGCCGCCAGGCATGGAGATCGGCAGGGATCTTGTGGATGAGGTGGACACAGACCCGGCAATCGCGGGCCAACGAATCGGCGAGAAGCTTGTGGAAGGACATCGGAGCGATCTACAAAACTCACCAGGACAAAGGCGGATCCAACTTGCCAAATGAACATTTGAGCAATATGTTATGAGCATGCTCGCATCTCGCCATTCCACCTCCAACACCCTGGACATCAGACGACCGGAACCGTCCTCGAGCCAAGTCCTGCTGCTTGCCGATGCCGTGTCGGCCGGCTTCCCGAGTCCCGCCCAGGACTGCCAGGAAGGGACCATCGACCTCAACCGGGAACTGATCTCGCATCCGGAATCGACCTTCTGCGTGCGGGTACGGGGCGAGTCCATGATCGACGCCGACCTGCACACAGGCGACATCCTGGTCGTGGACAGGGGCCTTGCGGCCGGTTCGGGCAGCATCGCCGTGTGCATGCTCGACGGCGAGTTCCTGGTCAAGCGCCTGCACCTGGAGGGCGCGCGCGTGACGCTGCTTGCGGAGAACCCGGCCTACCCTCCCCAGACGGTTCGGCCCGGGCAGGACTTCGAGGTCTGGGGCGTGGTCACCTGGGCGATCCGCAACGTGCTGCGGCGCTGATGTTCGCCCTGGTCGACTGCAACTGCTTCTACGTCTCGTGCGAACGGGTGTTCCGCCCCGACCTGGCCCACAAGCCCGTGGTGGTCCTCTCGAACAACGACGGCTGCGTGGTGTCCCGCAGCGACGAGGCCAAGGCCTGCGGAGTCGCCATGGGCGTGCCCCTGCACGAGTTCCGGGAGCTGGTGCGCAAGGAAGGCATCCACATCTTCTCCTCCAACTACCCGCTCTACGGCGACCTTTCCCGCCGCGTGATGTCGATCCTGCGCCACGAGAGCCCATCGCTTGAGATCTGCTCGATCGACGAGGCCTTCTGCGATGTGAGCGGCCTTGCCGATCCACGTGCCTGGGGACTGGAAGTCCGTCGGAAGATCCTGCAGGGTACTGGCCTTCCCGTCTGCGTCGGGGTCGCCCGCACCCGCACCCTGGCCAAGGCCGCCAACCACGTTGCCAAGAAGTTCAAGGAGCGGACCAGCGGTGTCCATGTCCTCGAGGGCCCCGAGGCCGAGGCCAAGCTCCTGCACTGGCTTCCCGCCCAGGACGTGTGGGGCGTCGGACGAGCCACCTCCGGCAAGCTCCAAGGCTACGGGATCCGCTCCGCCCAGGACCTGACCGAGCGGCCTGAAAGCTGGGTCCGCAAGGCCTTCGGCGTGGTCCTGACCCGCACCTGGCAGGAACTGCGCGGTGTCCCGTGCGCCGGACTGGAGGAGATCGAACCCGAGCGAAGGTCCCTGCGCACGACGCGCTCGTTCGAACGGCGCTTGACAGAGCTTTCTGCCCTCGAGGAGGCCGTCGCGGCCTTCGCGGCGCGCACCGCCTCCAAGCTGCGGGAGCGCAAGCTGTGCGCCGGCATCCTTTCCGTCTTCCTGCTTTGCCAAGACCGGGAGAAAGCCGCCATCCTGCTCCGGAAGGCGGCTCCCCCGCTGGTTCCCACCAACGACACGCGGGAGTCCGTGGCCCTGGCGATGCAACTGGTCCGCAGCGCCTGGCAGGAGGGCCTGGAGGTCAAGAAGGCCGGCGTGGAGACGTGGGACCTGGTACCCGAAGGAAGCGTCCAGTCCGACCTGTTCGACACCGCCGACCGGGACAGGCTGGCAAGCCTGCAATCCAGCCTCGACGGCATCTCCAGGCGCTGGGGCCCCGAGAGCGTGACGCTTGCCGTCCAGGGAACGGGCAGCCGCTGGAGCCTGCGCCGGGAGCACCTGTCCCGCCGCTACACCACCTGCTGGAGCGAACTTCTGGAGATCGACATGGACCGGCGAAGCGGCTGAGCGCGCACGAAAAATCCCCGCCCGCGGGTCGCGGACGGGGATTTGACAGGATCTGTCTTGCTAGCTCAGGCCGCCGGCTGCGGCAGCACGTTGCGCAGGTGGAGTTCGCGCAGCTGCTCGGGCGCCACGGGCGAGGGGGCCTCGCTCATGAGGTCGGAAGCCGAGGCGGTCTTCGGGAAGGCGATGATGTCGCGGATGGTGTCGATCTCCAAGAGGAGCATCACCATGCGATCCAGGCCAAAGGCCAAGCCGCCGTGCGGAGGCGCACCGTACTTGAGGCCGTCGAGCAGGAAGCCGAACTTGGCGCGCGCCTCCTCGTCGGAGATGCCCAAGGCCTTGAAGACACGAGCCTGCACCTCGGGGGAATGGATACGGATGCTGCCGCCGCCCATCTCCACGCCGTTGAGTACGAAGTCGTAGCTCTGGCTGCGCACGTTGGCCGGGTCGGACTCCATCTTGTCCAGCTCCGCAGCGTAGGGCGCGGTGAAGGGATGGTGCACCGAGTAGTAGCGGCCCGTCTCCTCGTCCCACTCGAACATGGGAGCGGAGTGGACCCACAGGAATTCCCACTGCCCCTTCTGAGCCAGCTTCAGCGTCTCGGTTCCGAGCTTCACGCGCAGCGCACCCAGCACGTTCTCGACGTTCTTCTTTTTGTCGGCACCGAAGAACAGCACGTCGCCATCCTCCACGTCCATGAGCTTGGCAAGCTCGGCGCGGATCTCGGCCGTGATGTTCTTGGCGGCAGGGCCGTTCCACTCGCCCTTCTGGATCTTGATCCAGGCCAGGCCCTTGGCGCCCATCTTGCGCACGTAGTCGGTGAGCTTGTCGAGGTCGTTGCGGGTGATCTTCTCGGCCGAGCCCTTGGCATTGATGCAGCGCACCACGCCGCCTTCGTTTGCCGGGTTCTGGAACACCACGAAGCCGCAGGTCTTGGCCCATTCGGTGACGTCCACGATCTCCAGGCCGTAGCGAAGGTCGGGCTTGTCGGAGCCGTAGCGGGCCATCGCCTCGGCGAATTCCATGCGGCGGATGACGGCGGGCATCTCGATGCCGGACACGTCCTTCCAGACGCGACGCACGCAGTTCTCGGCGATCTCCATGATGTCGTCCATCTCGATGAAGGACATCTCGACGTCGATCTGGGTGAACTCGGGCTGGCGGTCGGCGCGCAGGTCCTCGTCGCGGAAGCACTTGGCGATCTGCATGTAGCGGTCGTAACCGGCCACCATCAGGAGCTGCTTGAAGATCTGCGGGGACTGCGGCAGGGCGTAGTAGGAACCCGGGTGCACGCGGCTGGGCACCAGGTAGTCGCGGGCACCCTCGGGGGTGGACTTGCCCAAGATGGGAGTCTCGATGTCGAGGAACCCGTGCTCGTCGAAATAGTCGCGGACGACCTTGGTCACCTTGTGACGGGTGATGATCTGCTTCTGGACCGGGGCGCGGCGCAGGTCCAGGTAGCGGTACTGCAGGCGCAGCTCCTCGTTGACCTTGACGTGCTCGGAGATCTCGAACGGTGTCGTCTCGGCCTTGTTCAGGACCGTGGCCGATCTTACGAAGATCTCGACCTCGCCGGTGGGGAGCTTGGGGTTGGCGCCGCCACCGCGCACGCGGACCTCGCCGGTGGCTTCCACGACCCATTCGGTGCGGAAACGGTCGGCCATGGCGGCGCACTCGGCCCCGCAGATGTCCGGATCGAAGACCAACTGGGTGAGGCCTTCACGGTCACGAAGATCGATGAAGAGCACTCCACCGTGATCGCGGTAGTTCTGGACCCAGCCAGAGAGGGTGACGGTCTGTCCGACGTGGGAAGCGCGCAGCTCCCCGCAATTGTGTGTGCGACGCATAGTGGAGCCAAATCTAGCTAACCTTGGGCCGCCCCCGTCCGAGATCTCTCAAGCGATCGCGCATGTCCTTGCACATGCACCGAGCCCATGCTAGGATGATCCCATGAAACGGGCACTCCTTTTCCTTTTGGCCGGACTCGTCCTGATCTCCTGCAACATCTTCAATCCTTCGGGAAGCGGGGATCTATCCGGATCCGGGGCCGATGGATACATCATCCAAGGCCAAGCGGACCTGCGCAATCGCGACTTCGAATCGGCACGCCGCAACTTCGACAAGGCGCTGGCCATCGACTCGACGCGTTCCCAAGCCTGGCACGGACTGGGCAAGTCCTATGTGGGGAACTTGCCGCTGGATTCGGTCCTGTCGGCCTTCCAGAAGCTGACCAAAGCCAAGGATTCGCTGGTCAATCCCTTCTCCAGCTCCTCCGACAGCCTGATCAACCTGCTCTATCGGCCCCTGGCCCGCATGGCGAACGTCTACGCCGAATTCATCCGTCGCGACTCCACCGCGGCGACCGACGGCATCATCCCCGCCCGCGGGGACATGCTCAACTACACGCTGGCCAAGACCCTCGTCCTTGCCATCTCCCCGATGGTCCTCTCCTCCGACAGCCTGATCGACCGCAACCGCAAGATCGACCGCATCGGGCGCGAACTCAGCGCGAAGCTCAACGTCGACTCGCTCACCAAGGGGGGGACAGGCTCCTTGGCCACCTCGGTGAGCGACCTGATCCTGCTGGACGATACGACCAACTGCAAGACCGACAGCATCACCGGCAAGAAGACCTGCAAGAAGGACACCACCGGCGCCTACGACTCCACCGTCGTGGCCGCGCTCAACGCCAAGTTCGTGCAGATGGGAACCGATCTGAGCAGCATCCAGTCCGCCGCAGCCGCCTTGGGGGCATCGTCCACCGACAGCACCAATAAGGATTCCTCCACAAGCGCCAAGGTAACCCAGCAGGCACAGGACTTCGTGAAAAGCAACCCGGACGCCGTGAAGCTCGTGCAATTTGCCGATGGCCTGGACAACGACGGCAACGGCTGCGTAGACGAGAAGATCTCGGACGGCAAGGACGGCATGGGCGACGGCATTCCAGGCGACTATCGCATGGGCTACCGTGATGCCACATTTGCCGTGGAACCCGGCAATGTCGCCATCAACGCGGTCTCCGACGGGATCGCCGACTCACGACTGGTCGACCTCAAGACCGACACCGTCGTGAGCGGTCGCCACCTCAACAAGGCAGTGAAAGGCACATCGACCAACGCCCCCCTGATCTATGCCGACCAGGCCGGCCATCTCGAGTTCGCCCGTCCCTACTGGGATTCGACGCACGCCGACTACCCGACCAAGCATTGGGTCAAGACGCTTGCTTGGACCCTCCAGGATGCCATCGCCGATTCGATCCCGATCCTTCCCACCGTCACGATCACGCTCAACGGCCCGACCACCGACCAAGGTCGCATCCTGACTGCCGAGGAGATGGTGACCATCCGCCTGCGCATCGTGTCGGTCAACGACATGAGCCGCCGCCTGATCCTGGGCCGCAAGTACGTCGGCGGCTGCTGGTTGGACGTCAAGGCACCGTAAAGGAGAATCCTGATGACACATCGTCTCCTTCTCGCCCTGCTTTCCCTCCCTCTTGCCCACACCTACGCCTCCGGCACCCAAGCCAGCTCCTTCCGCAGCTACCGTGCCATGGGCATGGGCGGGGCCTTTGTCGCCACCGTGGACAACCGCGAAGCCGTCCACGTCAATCCGGCCGGCCTTGCCTTGATCTCCCGTCCCGGCATGCATCCCATGCTGGATGCCGGCCGCTACTCGCGCGAACCCTGGGAGCTGCGCTGGAACTTCTCCGGCCTCGACCTTCCCATCAGCCTGGCCCCCGAGCTGTACCGCTTCCAGGACAAGTACCGTCCTCTCTTGAAGAACGCCAACCTCGACACCCTCATCAACCATACGGAGTTCTTCGACGACCTCTGGAAGCTGGACCGCTCCCCACTGCCCATCAACTGGCACGGCGACGGGCAGTTCGCCATGCAGAACTTCGGCTTCGGAGGCTGGGGAGAGATCACCCCGGAGATCTACATCGACCACGGAGCCGTCATTCCGCAGGTGGGGATCGGACTCAAGAGCGTCCAGGTGATCGATGTCGCGGTCGCTCAGAGCTTCGGCGACAACAAGGAATGGAACCTGGGCATCGGCTATCGCTTGATGGCACTGTCCGAGCGCACCAAGGAAATCGACGTTCTGGATGTCGAGCACGTCCAGGACACCGCCATGCACATGGCTTCCAGCGTGATGTCCGAGATCACCAACCCCAGCGAATGGGCTCATGGCCTGAACCTGGGAATGATCTGGTTCCAGACCCCCGAGATCCGCTGGGGCGTGGCCGCCCAGAACGTGGCCATGAAGCGCAAGAACGGCTGGGTCACGCCCGACATCGCCTCCGGCGTGAACTGGTCCCCTTGGCTCGTGCAACGCAACGACCGCTGGTCGCGCTGCGTCAACATGTCGGTGCAATGGTCCGACTGGCTGGGAGCCCACTACCCCTACACCTACATGCCCCTTGCCCATCTCGACATGGGCGTGGAATGGACCCAGACCCTCTGGCCCAAGATCCTCCAGGGCAGGCTATCCTCCGGTCTCCATCAGGGCTATCCCACCTTCGGCATCGGCGGCGACCTGCTGCGCATCCTCCACATGGATGCCGTGACCTATGCGGAAGAGACCGGCATATATCTCGGACAGCTGCCGCAACGCTACTACACCATCAAGTTCGGCATGGGCTTGTGATCCTGCAGGACAACGCTTAGTTCAGAAGATCCCTGCAGGGATCGGGCTCGCGAATTATCCTAGGAACTCATGGAATACGTACTGAGCCTCCTTCTTCTTGCCGCTGCCGCTGCGTTGTTCCTGCTGCGCAAGCGCATCAAGAATCAGGAGGGAGACGAAGCTCTCTGGATCCTGATCCTGGTCCCTGGGGATCTCGACGATCCGACCGGACGGCAGGTCGCCAAGTTTCTGGCTCGCATGAAGTTCCAGGTCCGTTTTCTGTCCGAGACGGGCCTGGACCTGTCCCGTGCCCTGCGCAACCTACACCCGAGCCTGATCATCGCCCACCAACCGATGTTCGGAGGTGCGATCGAACGACTGGAAGAAGAGGATTCGGCCCTCTCCAGCACCCCGATCCTGTTCCTCGAGACCAGCATCCAGAAGGGGCGCAGTCAGATGCGCGCCCATCTCCAGGCAAACGCGAAGATCTCCGCGATCGCCTCGCTTGCCATCGAGCTTCTCAACCGCAGGCCAGGTCCCAAGGAGCTCTCGCGTCGCAATCAGGTCCAACTGGAGATCGCTCCGGGCAAGGTCATGGAATTCATCCATTTCCTGCACACCATGGAAAAGACCGGCAAGATCGAGATCTGCACCCGCCAGGTATCGGGATGGGCCTGGATGGAGAAGGGGAGAATCGTCCACGCCTCGGTCGGTCGGCTCGAAGGCCTGGATGCCCTGCACAACATGCTCGATTTCGTCCAGGGAAGCATTACATTCTCGCCAGGGACGGCTCCGACACGCCGCACCATCCAGGATGGCGCCATGGCCGTCCTGGCCGAATACGCTCGCCAAAGGGACGAACTTGCCAAGGCTTCTGGGAATTGACTACGGACTGAGACGCGTCGGCATCGCCCTGACCGATGTCGACGGCACGACCGCTTTCGGATACACCACGCTGGATGCCAAGAAGGGCAATCTCCTGAAGGAGATCGCCCGCATCGTGGACGAGGAGATGGTCAAGGGTTTCGTGCTGGGCCTTCCCCTGCGCACCGACACCGGAGAGCCTGGCGAGATGGCAAAGGTCGTCATGGCCTTCGCAGAGGAACTGCGCAAGGCATTTCCCCGTTTCCCTGTCCACTTCGAGGACGAGCGTTTCTCCTCGTTCGCCGCCGCCGAGTCTCTCAAGGCCGGCGGATGGGTGCCGGGCAAGGACAACAAGGCCGATGTCGACAAGGCAGCAGCCCGCATCCTGCTGCAGGACTACCTGAACCGCATCGCCGAAGAGGTGCGCAAGGAGTCACTTCCTCTGGCCGAAGAGACAGAAGAAGACTGAATCGATCTCCCATGGTCTGATTCCAGAAGGGGCTTCATGGCCCCCGATGGTTGGCCAAAGAATGCTCCGCAGCAAGCCGCATGAGATTCACTCGCCGCGACTGCGCGCCGATTTCTGTGCACCGATGCCAAGGAGCGATGAAGAGAGCCCCAACCCCGAGATCTTGCGACGAAGATCCACCGTGAGGATCTTGCGCACGTCCTGGGAACCCGTCGCATCGAGGCAAGCCTTGGCCGTGCAGCGAGCATCTTCCCAGTTGACCGAACGCAGCAGTTTCTTGGCCTCCAGGATCGACCAGGGTGCCATGGAAAGCTCGTCCACGCCCAATCCAGCCAGGACGTAAGCGCCGACCGGATCGGCAGCCATTTCGCCGCACACGCACACCAGGGTCCCGGTGGGCCGTGCCGCCTCGACGGTCCGGTGGATCATCTCCAGCACAGCCGGCGAAAGCGGATCGTATAGATGGCTGATGCGCCGATTTCCCCGATCCACCGCAAGGGTGAACTGGGTGAGATCGTTGGTGCCGATGGAGAAGAAGTCGCACTCCTTGGCCAGATGCCGCGCCATCAGCACGGCGGAAGGAATCTCGATCATGGCTCCGATCGGAATCCTCGGATCGAACTCGACTCCTTCGCGATTCAGTTCGCCTTGAACATCCTTGAGCAGCTTCTTGGCTTCCCAAAGTTCCTTGATGTCGGCGATCATCGGGAACATGATCCTGGCCTTGCCGAAGGCGGAAGCGCGCAGCAAGGCGCGCAGCTGTGTCCGGAAGATATCCGGCCTCTCCAGGCACATGCGGATCGAACGCCAGCCCATGAACGGATTCTCGTCCTTGCCGCCGTCGTTGAGCCCGCCCAGCAGCTTGTCGCCACCCGCATCGAGGGTGCGGAGCGTCACCGGACGCGAATCCATCCGTTCCAGGATGTAGCGGTAGGCCGAGAGCTGTTCTTCCTCGCCGGGAAGGCTCTTCTGAGCCATGTAGATGAATTCGGTGCGGTACAGGCCAATCCCGTGTGCCCCTACGGAAAGGGCGTTGTCGGCCTCGACCGGCAACTCGATGTTGGCCGAAAGGAGAACTTCGCGCCCGTCCATGGTCTGAGCCGGCAGGTCACGGAGACTGAACAGCTCCAGCTGTAGGCGCTCCAGCGCCTGCTGGCGGTCGCGGATCGCGGAGCGTTCCTTCTCGGTGGGATTGATCGTGAAGGTGCCGCCCGAACCGTCCAACGTGACTTGCGAACCGGTCTTGAGCGCCAAGGTCGTCGTAGGAACACCCGAAACGGCCGGGATCCGCAACGAACGCGCCAGGATGGCGACATGGGAGGTCGGTCCGCCCAGGTCAGTGACGATGCCCAGGAGGTTGCGCACCTTGAGCTGAGTCAAGGTGGACGGCGAAAGACTGTGTCCCACCAGAATCGACGGACAGGGCAGATCGAGCAGGCGACGTCGCGAACCCGCGATGAGGATGCCGATGACCCTCTCCGCCACGTCGTCGATGTCGCTGGCGCGCTCCTTGAGATAAGCATCGCCGAAGCGCATCATGCGCCCCCTCAGGTCCTCGGCACGCTGCCGCAGCAGGAATGCACCTTCGCGCTGCTGGGACTTGATGTCGGAACGAACCTTGCCGGTGAACTCCGAGTCCTGTAGAATCAGCAGATGAGCATCGAAGATATGGGATTCGGCCTCACCGACCTCGATCCGGACCTTGTCCCTCAGCTCACCGATCTGGCGCCGCGCTTCTTCGAGAGCCTTATCGTACTTCTCAAGCTCCCGAGCAATGTCGGAAGGAGCAAGATGCCGATCGGATACGACCGTCTTCTCCTCGTCGAAAACAAAGACAGGACCGATGGCCACGCCCGGAGCCGCCGGATTTCCTCGACAGACACGACGATGACGGGTGGGAGTTTCCTGCATGCATCAAGTGTAACATATTCGCCTCGAGCGCGCTGCAAGCTTCGCGGCGACACCTACGGAAGGACCGGCTCGGAATCCTTCCCGGAACCTCGAAACGCCTTCCAGAAGATCCGCCACGGCGCCCGGAACAAGACGCGTCCCATGCACCAAGCCACTTCGGCCGCACAGAAGCTCAGATCCCACCGTACGGCACCGCCGGATGCTTCCGGGTTCCAGTCGTTGAGGATGCGGACCTTGCGGAACCATCCAGCCCCTTGCCGCATCGAATCCAGCACCGAGAGCCACCCTTGATCCATCGGATCGAGTCCCGCCAGGACGATCGTGAAGCGGCGCGTGAGCATATCCAGCACATCGACCGTGGAGCGGTTGGAAAAGCGCATCAACGTCCACAGATCGTGGCGATCCTTCCAGGCGCGCAACGCCATGCGCCGAAGGGAAAACGGCTTGCGCCGCCGCTTCGAGGACTTGGCTTCCGCCTTCTGCGCCTTCTTCCTGCCCTTGGGAAACGAAAGGTCCCGCAAACGTCCCTTACCGAGACACCAGGACCAGAAATGCGCCTCCCACGAGGCATCGCTCCCCCATCTCACCAACAACGAGAAGCGCCATGGCCACAGTGCAAGCACCACGGCCAAGGCACCAAGCCAGACCATCAGCCCGCGTTCTTGCGCAGACGCTTCATCAGGCCTTCATAGCCTTCCTTGCCGTAGATCGTCGCGAACTGCTCGCGGTAGTTCTTGAGGGTCGAGAGGTCGTCCAGGACGAAGTCCCAGGCCTTCCAGGCACCCTTAACCTCGAAGAGTTTGTACTCGACCTTGCTGGACTTGCCCTTGTTCCAGATCTTGCCCTTCACGATCGTCTTCTCGCCCGAGCCAGTGACGGTATAACGAGCGGAATCGCTGCGGTAATTCTCAAGCCGCTTGATCGAGGTGTTCTCCACCATGCGCTTGAAGACGGCGATGAAGTCCTTCTGCTGCGCCTCGTTCAAATCGCCCCAGTTCTTGCCCAAAGAACGCTTGCCCAGCTCCGAGAAATCGAAGATGCCGTTGATGAGCTGCTTGAGACTGTCCTGCTGGACCTTGGTCAGAGTCTGCCCCTTGGTCTTCTGCAGATAGGCCTTGAGGGCGTTGTCCTTCTTCTGAACTTCGGCGACGGGATCGCCGGAAGCGTGGGTCAGAGCAGCACCGACCAGAAGGAACGAGGAAAGAAGCAAGGCACGCATGAGATTCCTTTCGAATGCAGACAGTATAGCAAGAATCGGGGACTATGCCTTGGCATTCACCAAGGCGATGCAATCATCCATTCCAAGATCGGGTCGGGCAACCGAAAGTAGGAATGAAGCCTGGATGCGGACGGCATTCCACAGCGGCGAACCGCGGTCGGAAAGCCAGGTTGGCCACTGGTCTTTCGAGGCCAGGAGATGGATCGCCGAGGTGGCTTCCCAGGGAAAATCCTTGCGCGAGACGGAATCCTCCGCCACCACCTGACCGTAACGGATCACCGTGGTCGGCTCCTCCCCCAGCCCCAAGTCGCAGGTGCCGTGGTTCCCTTGAACGATGGCGCCCGAGTTCGAGCCGTCCCGCCCCAGCACTTCGGCCAGGCGCGTGCGGAAGGTGTCATGCGCAATGCCCAGGACAACCGGAGCAGTCTTCCAGGGGCGCACCAGCTTCTCGAGCGTGTTGAGGACGGAGCGAAACCCCAGTTCACGCCGCAGCGCATCGAGTCCAGCCAAGGCTGGCACAAGGTCCGTAATGCTGTAAGAGGGAATCTCGGCATCCAGCCCGAGTATGCCCTCCGCGACCTCGAGGGTGAGATCGAGCGGGCGTCCGATCCCGGCATTGAGGCATGGGGACCAGACCAGGCAAGGCGAGGCAAGACCGGTCGAAGCCAGCAGCCGCGCCGCCAGCACGGAAAGGACGGTCGCCTTGCGCCGCGAGTCGAAGGCCACGTTCACGACCAGAGGCCACTCCCCGACAGGATCCGGCATCGGCACCTGGAATCCAGAAAGGCCTTCAAGCGCCGCCAGCACCTCGTCGGCCGAGGTCTCCTTGATGCGCAGGGCCTGCAGGAAGGCGCCGGTCTGCGCCTGCGTGAAGGTCCCGTCGAGGATCATCGCGAGGGCACGACGCATCTCGTCCATGGTCAGATCGCGAAAGAGGGTCTTGCCTCTTCCGATGGCCTTGATCAGGCTCTTGGGGTCGGTCGCTTCCATCCCACAGAAGATACGCACCTCTCCGTCCGCCAAGTGCCACGGATCGACATCTCTTTGAAGCCACGGATTTGTGGGAACGAAAAAGGACCGGAGATCCCGGTCCTTGGTTCGCAGCCCTGGTCTTGGCTCTCTCTCAGTCGAAGAGGAGCTTGAGGTAGAAGAGCGGGGAGGTCAATTCCTTCTTGGGCACGGTGTTGGCGAGCATCCCCGAGATGGTCTCGCGCACACGGCGCGAACGGGCCGCCTTGCCAATCACCATGTTCAGGAGCCACTTGACACGGGCCAATTTCTGGAGCTTGTGGGAGAGCATCATCTCGCCGCCGAACATCGCCCAGAAGCGATCGTCGTAGCGCTTGAGCGCCGCCTCGGTGGGAGCACCCTCCTTGAGGACCTCCGTGATCGCCACCGCCGCCATCTTGCCTGAATGCATGGCTTGGCCGATGCCCTCGCCCGAGAACGGGTCGATGAGAGCCGCGGCGTCTCCCACCAGCACGAAGCCGTCGCCGTAGGACTTGCGCCGCTTGGAACCCAGCGGCAGCGGCCACGAGCCGCCGCGCTCCAGGGGTTTGGCGTCCTTGAAGCGTTCCTTGAAGAGCGGATGGTTGATGGCCCGGTCGAGCACCTCGCGCAGGTCCATGCCGCGGCGCACGCGCTCGGTCTCCAGGATCCCCAGGCCCACGTTGGCCTCGCCGTTTTCCAGCGGGAAGATCCAGAAGTAGCCGGGGATGATGTCATCGATGAAGTGCAGCTCGATGTTCTCGGTCAGGCCGCCCACATTGCCCCAGTACTGGCGCATCGCTAGGCACCAGTGGTCGGTGTCCTCGAAGTAGCGGCCGGTGTCCTTGGCCACGCGGGAATTCCAGCCGTCGGCACCCACCACGACCTTGGCGCGGTACTGCTCGACGGTTTCGGATCCGAACTCCTGCCCCTCGACGCCCACGACCTTGCCGTCTTCCTGGAGGACCTTGGAGACCTTGAACTTCTCGCGGGTCGGGATTCCCAGGGTCTTCACGTGCTGGAACAGGAAATTGTCCAGCACCTTGCGGCGGATCACATGCCCCTTGACCTTGGGTTGGCCTTCGGGCGCGTAGGGGATCTGGATGACGTCGCCCTTGGGGCTGGAGAAGATCACGCCGGTCGTGGTGCCGTGCGGGAGCTTGGAGAGTTCCTCCATGAGGCCCAGCTCCTGCAGGATGGGCAGGCACTTCCCAGCCAACCCGTCCCCGCAGATCTTGTCGCGGGGGAAGGTGCGGGCCTCGAGCACGGCGACCTTGAGCCCGGCGCGCTGGGCGTAGATGGCCGCAGTGCTTCCGGCGGGGCCGCCGCCCACCACCACCACGTCCACGTCATGACAAACGACACCAGATGCCTGGTCCATGATTCCTCCACATGCAGATGACGAGGTCGCCGGGGATGCGGCGACCAGAACTCAAGACCCGGCGATCTCCGCGACCACCTGCCCGAGGATTTCCAGGGCGTGATCGGCTTCTTCGCACGTGAGATTGAGGGGCGGCAGCAGACGAAGCACCGCGCCGGCACGGTACACGATCAGCCCCTTGTCGCGGGCAAGCTCGATGATGCGGGACGGATCGACGCTCAAGCGCACCCCGATGAGCATGCCGCGACCGCGCACCTCCAGGAACGGCCCGTCGGGACGACAGAGCTTGGCGAGGCCTTCGCGCAGATGCGCGGAAACCGCCTCCATCGACTCGGCAAAGCCGGGCGAGAAGAGCCGGTCCAGGACCACCAGTCCCGCCGCGATCGCCACCGGATTGCCACCGAAGGTGGTGCCATGGTCACCCACGTTGAGGTGCTCGGCCACGCGCGCGGACAGCAGGACGGCGCCCAGGGGAAGACCTCCGCCCAGGGGCTTGGCCAAGGTCACGATGTCGGGCTTGAGCTCGAGCGTGGAATGGGCCAGGAAAGGCCCGCAACGGAAGAGACCCGTCTGGATCTCGTCGGCGATCACCAGGAAGCCGAACTTGGCCCGCAATGCCTCCAAGGTCGAGAGGAACTCGGGGCTCGGCTCGATCACACCGCCTTCGGCAAGCAGGGGCTCGAGCATGACCGCGGCCGTATGCGCCCCGATCTGCTTGGAAAGCTCCGCCACGTTGTTGAACGGCACCCGGGCAAAGCCCGGGAGCATCGGCCCGAAACCGACCTGGATCTTGTCCTGGCCAGTGGCGGCCATCGCCCCGTAGGTACGGCCGTGGAACGAGTTCTCGAAGGAGGCCACTTCATGGCGCCAGGGCGATCCCGTGGCGAACCAGAAGCGGCGCGCGAACTTGATTGCCGCCTCGTTGGCCTCGGTGCCCGAGTTGCAGAAGAAGACGCGGTCGAAACCGCTCTTCTCCGCCAGGATCGAGGCCATGCGGCCCTGCCCAGCGGTGAAGAAGACGTTCGAGCCGTGGATCAGGCGGGAAGCCTGATCGTTGATCGCCGCCACCACGGCCGGATCGCAATGTCCCAGAGCGTTGACGGCGATGCCCGTCATCAGGTCCATGTAGCGATTGCCGGCCTCGTCCCACACCCAGGCCCCCTCGCCGCGCACCAGCGTAAGCGGCGCGCGGGAATAGGTCTGGAGGATGTGGTTCTTCTCAAGCTCCTGGGCACTTGCCATCTCAGGCTCCGTTGAAATGCTGGGTGAGCTCCTCGAGGGATCCGGCGTGGAACAGGCGCCAGGCGTCCGGGCAGGCGTCCTCGTCCTCGACCAGATCAAGGGTCACGCCATGGCTTTCCAGACGATGGAAAGCAAAGGCACGATCTTCCATGAGGTAGGCGCTGACCTTCGGATGGATCACCAGGATCAGCTTCTTGGCACCGTTGCGGAACACCGAACGGCGGATCCAGCGGTCGATGGCGGCCACCACGGAGGCGGCCGACAGGATCTGTCCGTTGCCCTCGCAGGTGGGGCAAGTCTCGGAGACGGTGCGCACCAGCTGCTCGCGCACGCGCTTGCGGGTCATCTCCACCAGGCCGAACTGGCTGATGGTCGGGGCCACGGTGATCGGCGCACGGTCGGAACGCAGGGACTTCTTCAGCTCGCGCAGGAGCTTGTCCTTGTCGTCCTCGGAATCCATGTCGATGAAGTCGATCACGATGATGCCGCCGAGGTCGCGCAGACGGATCTGCTTGGCGATCTCGCGGGCGGCCGTGATGTTCGTGTCCAGGATGGTAGCGGCCTGGTCGTCCTTGCCCACGTTGCGTCCGGTATTGACGTCGATGGTGGTCATGGCCTCGGTGGTCTCGATCACCAAGTGGGAACCCTTGCGGATCCAGACCTTGGAGTGGTAGACCTTCTGCACGTCCTGCTCGAGCTCGAAGGCGTCGAACAGGGGCAGCTTCTCGTCGTAGAGGTGGATGCGGTCGGCCAGCTCGGGCGAGAGCTCGCGGATGTAGGCGCGGATGGCGCGGAACTCGTCGGCGTCGTCCACCACGACCTTGTCGACGCGCTCGGAGAAGTAGTCGCGCAGGATGCCCACGGCGGCTTCGGTCTCGGCAAGCAGCAGCGCGGGGGCCTGGACCTCGCGGGCCACGGCCTTGCAGTACTCCCACTTCTGCTCGAGCATGGACATTTCGGCGCGGAACTCGTCCTCGGACTCCTGGAGGCCGTTGGTGCGCACGATGTAGCCCACGTCCTGGGAGCGGCGAAGGTCGAGCACCAGCTTCTTCAGGCGGCGGCGGGTGCTGTGGTCGCGGCTCTTCTTGGAGACGCCGATGAAGCCCGAGTTGGGCATGCACACAAGGAAGCGGCCGGCGATCGAGAGGTAGCCGGTGACCTTTGCGCCCTTGGTGCTGATGGGCTCCTTGACGACCTGGACCAGGATCTCCTGGCCTTCCTTGAGGAGCTGGTCGATAGGCTTCTCGCTGTGGCGGCGACGCGGATCTTCGTCGTCGTCGTGATCATCGTCCTCACCCTGGGCCGCGGCCTCGAGAGCCACGCAGACGTCAGCGGCATGGAGGAAGGCGGCCTTCTCGAGGCCAATGTCGACAAAGGCGGCCTGCATGCCGGGAAGCACGGAGACCACGCGCCCCTTGTAGATGTTGCCCACGATGCGGGTCGACTCGGGGCGATCCACCACGAGCTCCGTGATGCGCCCATCCTCCACGAGGGCGATGCGCTTCTCGTAGGGGGAAATGTTGATGAAAATGTCTCTTCTCACGATTGGTCCTGCTGTATCGGATCTCCGGGTACGTCGCGCTCCGGGAGTCATCCTGTTTGTCACGAAAACACCCATCGGACGGCATCCTTGAACGGCATCCTTTGCAATGATTTCTCAAATACTTGCTCCAGGCACAAGACGGCTCGAACCCAGGAGACTCAAAGTTTAGTCAAATTGATCCGCCAAGGCCACAATCCGGCCACAATCTGTCCGCGCTGGATCACCCTCGGGCTTCCCAGACCATCCCGCCAAGGCCTGGGCCCTCCTTCCTCCCCCCGAATCTTTCCCCAACGCACGGTTGCTCTCGAGCTCCGGCCACGGTATATTGAACCAAATACTGAATAGTGATTCATAATTCAACCAAAGAGCCGTCATGAGAACCAGAAGCGGAGACAAACGCGGAGACATCCTCAGAGCCTCCATCGGCATCTTCTCCCGGCAAGGTTTCGACACCGCCAAAGTCGCCTCGATCGCTCACGAGGCAGGAATCGCCACCGGAAGCGTCTACCTCTATTTCCAGGGCAAGGACGAGATTCTCGATTGTCTTTTCGAGGAATTTTGGGACAATCTGCTGGCGACCATGGGCACGATCGAACACACCGATCCGCTCCTGCGCATCGAAGCCCAACTGGGCCAATTCTTCGACGCACTTGCCGCGAATCGAGCCTTTTCCATGATCTACCTGCGCGACTTCCATCGCTTCATCGCTCGCACCTCCCCTCGACAGGACTCATGGAGAGCCTGCATCGAGAAGGGAAGGATCGCATTCCAGGAAGCCTCGAGCCGTCCCATGGACACCGCCGACCTCGCCCTGCCCCATGCCTATCTGTTCGGAGGCGTCCGTTCGGCGCTCGAGCATTGGATGTCGCATGAAGACATTCCCCTGGAACTAGTCCGCCACCGTATGCTCACCATGGCCATGGCCGGCATCGAAGCCGTTGCAAAGGAAATGCCATGAAAAAATACCTGCTCGGATTGGCCTTGCTGGCCCCCGCCTCGTTTGCCCAACAACTGCCCCTTTCCGCAGCCCTGGAGCGCCTGGAATCGGGAAGCCACGCGCTCGAGGCTTCCGGCGCCCGTGTCGAAACGGCTCGCCAAAACCACAAGGCAAGCTGGGGGAACTTCCTGCCCACCGTCAAGCTCGAAGCCGATGCGGTCCACTTGGACCGCGAAATCGAGATGAACCTGAACAGCCTCCGGACGGCAATGATCCAGACCGAAGCCGCAACCGCCTATTCGTCCACCTATTATTCAATGGCCGGTTCCGGAGCCACTCCCGCCGTGGCACAAGCCACCGCGCAGCAAGTTCAGAGCGGACTTGCCACCAAGCTGGACGCATCCCTTCCAGCCTTCTCCAGCACCTTTGCAAAACAGAACGACTGGGGCGTGGATCTGGTCGCCTACCAGCCCCTATTTCACGGAGGCAAGATCCTGGCAGCCGAGCGAATCGCCTCGGCCCGGGAACGCTCCGCGACCGCCGACCTCGACAAGCAGAAGGCCGACCTGCGCCGCGACTTCACCAAGCTCTATCTCCAGGGAGCCCTGCTGCGCCAATCCATCGCCCTGCGCATCCAGGCTATTTCCAGCATCGAGCGCCACCGCGACCAGGCTCGCAAAGGCATGGAGCAGGGCATGGTCGACAAGGCTTCTCTCCTGCGTGCGGAAATGGCCCTGGCCGATGCCCATACCCAGCTATCCGACGACAGCGCCAAGCTCCAGTCGGTGGCACTGACGCTTGGCCAGATGTCCGGCGGCACCCCGATCGTCCCGGCCGACACCCTGACCCGCCCCCCGGCGGCACCGGCCAGTGCCGAGGAACTTGAAAAGCAGATGTCCACGGACAACGCCCTGCTGCGTTCCCTGTCGGCCCAGCAGGACGTGGCCCACAAGGCCGTGGCCGTGAAGACCTCCGATTTCCTACCGCAGGTAGGGCTCTTCGGAAAGTACCAGTTCAACCACGAAGCGGCCCGCGATGCTTTGCAGCCCATCTGGGCCGTGGGCATCAAAGGGGAGATCACCCTCTTCAAGGGCGGAAACGACTGGTACAGCCGCGCCGCCGCCGTTTCGACCGAGCGCGAGGTCTCGGCCCTGCGCGCGGAGGCTCGTTCCGCTCTCTCGGCACAGATCAGCAGGCAGCTCCTCACGCTGCAACAATCACGAACCCGCTGGGACAACCTCTCTGCCCAGATCGTCCTGGCCCATGAAAATCACCGCGTGACCGAAGCGCGCTTTGCCCAAGGCCAAGCGACGGGGCTTGAGGTCGTGGATGCCTGGCTCTTGATGCAGAAGGCCGACCTAGAGCGTCTTTCTGCGGCGGCCGAAGGCTGGATGAGCCTCAACGAGATTCTCTGGGCCAACGGCCATACCCACGACATCGAAACCCACTGGCCCCGTGCGTCCGCCCTTTCCGGAGCCTCCCGATGAACAAGTCCTTGCTTCTTCTGCCCTTGTCCGGCCTTCTGCTGCTGACGGCCTGCCAGCCGACCGAGCATCCTTCCCTCACCGGCCTTGCCGACGGACGCGAGATCCTGGTAGCGGCCAAGCTCGCCGGACGCATCGGTGCCGTGCGCGTGAACGAAGGCGACAAGGTCAAGGCCGGCGACACCATCGCCATTCTCACAAGCCCCGAGGTGGCGGCCAAGGTGGAACAGGCCGCCGGTGCCGCCAAGAGCGCCGATGCCCGCCTCTCGATGGCCCGCAAGGGAGCGCGCGACGAGGAGATCCGCATGGCCGAGACCCAGGCCACCCAGGCCACGGAGGCCAGGAAGCTTGCCGAATCGACCTGGAAGCGCATCGAGAAGCTCCTGTCCGACAGCGCCCTTACCCGCCAACAGGCCGACGAGGCCCAGTTCCGCTGGCGCGCCGCCCAGGAAACCGAGACCGCAGCGCTCTCGCGTCTGCAGATGGTCCGCAAGGGTGCGCGTCCCGAAGAGATCGAAGCTGCCGAAGGCATGGCCCAGAGCGCCCGCAACGCCTTGAGCGAAGCCCGCGTGTGGCAGAAGGAGATCGTGGTCCTGGCCCCCTGCGATGGCATCGTGCAGAAGCGTTACCTGACAGCCGGAGAGATCGCCGCCGCCGGCGCCCCCATCGTGGTCCTGATCCGGCCCGAGGATGTATGGGTCGCCCTGCCCGCCCGCGAGGACCAGCTCACCACATTCCAGCTTGGCCGCGAGATCGTCGGGACTATCCCCGCCCTGGGCAAGGACGTCTCGTTCAAGGTGACCTGGATGAGCTCGATGGGCGACTTCGCCACCTGGCGCTCGACCACTCGCAAGGGCGATGCCGACCTGCGCTCCTTCGAGGTACGCCTGATGCCGACCGCTCCGGTGCCCGGACTGCTGCCCGGCATGACCGTCCGCTTCCCCGACGGAAAGTAAGGAACCATGAGCACGCTCCTGCAAGCGGCTCGGGAAGAACTGACGCGGTTGCGCACCTCACGCAGCCGTCTGCTTCTCCTGTTGGCTCCGTTCCTGGCCACCGCCTTCTGCCTGTGGGTCTACTCGGCCCGCGTGGCGCGCAACCTGCCGGTCGCCGTGGTGGACCTCGACCGCACCACGCTCTCGCGCACCTTGGTCCGGGACCTGTCCGCGGCCCCGCAGATGAAGATCCATCTGCTGCAGAGCGAAGACGACGTGCAGAAGGAGTTCCGCCAAGGCACCATCCGAGCCGCCGCCGTGATTCCTGCCGGTCTGGACCGCGATGTCAAGCAAGGTCGGACCGCCCGCGTCATCTTTTGGCGCGATGCCGCCAACCCCTTGGCAGCCAACCAGCTCTACTCGGCCGTATCCATGGTCGTCTCCACCGAAGGGGCGCGCTTGGTCGTGTCCCGCTTGATGGCCGTGGGCCTGCCCTACTCCCAGGCGAAGGAGATGGCACTTCCGCTGCGCTCCGATCCACGGGGCCTGGAGAATCCGGGGTTCGATTACCTCGCCAACTTCGCGCCAGGCCTCTTGCCCATGTTCCTCCAGATGGGTCTGATGCTGGCCGCCGGCAGCATGCTTCCCGGTGGCTGGAAGGGCGTCACCCAGCCAATCCGAAAATTCCTGGGACGTTCCCTTCCCTGGATCGTCGTCCAAGGCGCGGCAGCCCTCTTCTTCTACCTGATCCTCCTGCCGGGCATGGGCGGCCCCCACGCCCCCACCCTTCCCACCTTGTGCCTGCTTGGCCTATTGATCGCGGTCGCCCTGGGATTCGGCGCCTTGATGGGCTGCATCGTTCCCGATCCGCTCAAGGTCACCTCGAACCTCCTGGTCTTCAATACGCCGGCCTTCCCGCTCTCGGGCTACACGTTCCCGGAATGGGCCATGCCCGCGATGCTTGCCCGAATCACCCGGCCCCTTCCCTTCAGCCTCTTCGTGGACGGCTACCGTTCCTTTGCCGGATGGGCCTGCGACCGCGCCGGGATCGGCATCGGAGGACTTGCCGCCTGGGCCGTCGGCTCTTGGCTGCTGCTGGTTCTCGCCTCCCGTCGCGCCAGCCGGATCGAGTCCGCTCCGGTCACCGACATTCCGACACCCGCAGCCTTCTCGGCCTTGCGCGCCGAACTGCGCCAACTTGCCACCAACGTAAACCTCAAGAGCCTGTTCTTCCTGGCTCCCGTCGTCTATCTCGCCCTCTACGGAGGCATGTATGCCCTCAAGGAGGAGCGCAGCATCCCGTTGGGTCTGGTCAACGGCAACGCCTCCACCCTGTCGCGGGAACTGGCACGCGGACTCGAAGCCCATCCCTCGATCACAGTGATCCCCTACGGTTCCAGCTCACAGGCCAACGCCGCCCTGCGCAAGGGCGAGGTGCGTGCCGTGCTGGAGCTGCCTGAGAACCTCGATGCGCGCCTGCGCCGCCGCGAGGCCACGGGCGTGCCGCTCCTGTTTGTCGCCGACCGCTTCCTGCCGGCCAATGACCTCCAGCGCGGCGTCTCCGAAGTGCTGCTGTGGCGCGGAACCCAGGAGAGACTGCTGACCATGCAGGCCCGAGGCGTCTCGCCCGCCACCGCCAAGGAACGGGCGACCGCCCTGGCCCTGGACGACCGGCCGCTTGCCAATCCCCGCGAGACCTACGGCGACTTCATGCTTCCACCGTTGGGGCTTCTCGTGTTGCACCAACTGTGCTTCATCGCCGCAGCCTTTGCCACCGCATCGAGCGGGACCGCCTCCCTCAAGCGCCTCTTCACCCGGCTTGCCCTCTTCGTGCCGTGGTTCGGGCTGTGGTGCCTGGGCTGGATCGTCGGCGCCCTGCGTCTATTCGAGGTCCCGGTGGATCCGCAGGTGCTCCCGCTCTTCTTCCTTTGCCTTGCCGGCCTCACCTCGGTCGGACTCCTGGGCATGTGCTTCGGGCTCCTGTTGAAGAAACCCTTGTCCGTGCTGCAACTGGCCGCCTTCACCAGCTACCCGTTCTTCTTCGGATCCGGCGCCAGCTGGCCCTGGGAGGCCATGCCGGCCTCCGTGCAGGCCGTGATGCAGGCGGTTCCGCTAGCCCCGTGGCTTGCCGGAGCCGGACGCACCCTGCGCATGGGGGCCAGGATCATCGATGTCCGACCGGAGCTGATCCATCTCTCCATCCTGATCGGCGTGTGGGCCGTCGTGCTCGGCGCGCTTGCGATCTGGCGCATCAAAGTCCAAGAAAAGCCGCTGCCGCAACGATGACGAATCGGCATCTTTTCGGAGATGCCATTTGCCTTGCTCAGCCGTTTCCGCGATCCCCTGATGGGCTTTTCCATCCTGTGGATCATGTTCTTCCACAGCCGCATCGAAATCCCCGACACCATCGCGTGGGCCGGGGTGGACTTCGTGAAATCGGCCGGATACGGCGGCGTGGAGATCTTCTTCCTGCTCTCGGGCCTCGGCCTTGCCTTCGGGTGGGCCAAGCGCCCGCTCGGGTATCTCGATTTCCTCAAGCGCCGCGTCCTGCGCATCCTGCCCGCCTTCTGGGTCGGTATCGCGCTGTTCCACGGGTTCTTTGCGCTTCGCCTGGAAAAGCCCCCGACGCTCCTGCAACTGGCCGAAGGCTTCACCGGCCTTGATTTCTGGCTCACCGGCAACTGCGGTTTCTGGTTCGTGCCGGCGATCCTGGCCTTCTATGCCGTCTTCCCGCCGCTGGCCCGCCTGGTCTGGAAGGAGAACCGGCTGCAATCCCAACCGTTCTTCCATCTGATGGCCACCTCCCTGCTGCTTGCCCTCGGCGCCTCCCTCGCCTCAAGACAGGATCTGGTGGGACATGCCTACCTGCTTCTGGTCTGGATCCGCATTCCGCTTTTCCTGGCCGGATCAGGAATCGGCTTTGCGCTGTCCCAAGGCTCGAGCCTGCGCCTTCCCTGGTGGGCAGGCTTGACCTACCTGTGCGCCGGAGGCACATGGATCTGGTGGATCTTCCAGCACGTGGACTTCGACGTGCGCTGGAAGACGGGACTCTGGTGGATCCCCTTCTGGCCCATGGTGATCCCGCTGTCGCTCCTGGTCGCCAAGGGCTTCGAGCTGCTGGAGTCGAAGGACGCGACACGCCAGCTCCTTGCCGTTCCGACCTGGGCAGGCCGACGCAGCCTGGAACTCTACCTCGTGCACACGCTGTGCTTCCGCTTCCTCCCGAATGCGGACAACGACCCGCGCTTCTTCGAGGCGGATGCCGCCTGGAACCTGGCCCGCGTCCCGGAATACCTGGGCTACGTCCTGATCGCCGCGCTCGGGGCCGAACTGCTGGCACGGGGATGCGCGCGCCTCTTCCCGAAGGGATGAGAATTTGACAGGATCTGTCATCAGACAGATCCTGTCAAACAGGCGACGAGGCGTCCTAGATCAGGATGCGCACGCGCTCGCGCAGGAACTCGGGCACCAGGTGGCGCACCCGCGCCTCGATGAGCTTGCGCGGGTACTTCATGCTGAAGTGCTTGAGGACCAGGAAATCGAACTTGCAGGCCTGTTCGTTTGCCGCGAGGAAGTCGCACAGCGTGGCCAGGTGGATATGCCCCTTGGGGTCGGCCATCCCGACGTCGTCCTCCATCAGGAAGGTCGCCTCCAGCACCAGCACCTTGCTGTCCAGCACATGCGGCTCCCGCTCGAGGGTCTTCATGGTCGAATCGCCGATGAAGGTCAGCTGGGGCATCCGCATCTCGGTCTCGATGGGCAGTCCCTCGCGCTTGCGGGCGGCGATCTCCGGCCCCGGCATCCCCGCGAGCTCCGGGAGCAGCTTCTTTCGCTTGTCCCAGACGGTGTATCCCAGCGACCTCACCCGATGCTCGACGGGAAAGGTGGAGACGACCATCTGACGGTTGATCTCGACCTCGTCGCGCAGCGCCAGCCCGTTGAAGTCCGGCACGAAGTCGGGATTGCGACGATGCCCTTCGAGGTCGCTCCAGGCGTAAGCCAGGCGCTTGAGCGGCTCCACCAGGAACTCGGGGACGTGGTAGGTGGCCCGCTCCATGTTGAGCATGCGCCGCAGCGAGAAGTGCCGCAGCAGGCAGCGGGCGTGGTCGCCGTGGGCGTGCGTAAGGAACACGTGGTTCATGCGCACCGCCTCGATCGGGCAGTCGCCGATGTCGAAGCACAGCTTCCATTCAGGCAGCAGGAAGTAGGTCGCCAGGCCCCCGATGGAAAACCCCTCGACCTCCAATTCGCCAAGGGTCAGGGATACGGGACAGGAAGGGCGATGCAGTGGGTCGAGCTGGCTCATGAAGTGAGCCCCAAGATAGCAAGGATGCGAGGCTACCTTTCCCTGCGCGATGATCTGGCCACCGAAGTCCGTCCCGCCTGCCTTGGAGCAGTTGTCCGACGGCTTGCGCAATGGCTGGAAGGAACTGCCACAGGAACACAGGGACGCCCCCCTGGGAATCTGCCTTTCGGCCGGCGCCGACAGTTGCGCCCTGGCCCTGGCCGCCGCCCAGGCGGCGCGCGCCGCCACCTCCGCGACCTTCTTCCCGGAGATCAAGCTCCTGCACATCCGGCACGAACTACGGGGTTCCGAGTCGCGCGGAGATTGGCAATCCTGCTGCGAGCTTGCCGCAAAACTGGGACTTTGCCTGGAGACCGCGGCCGCTCCCGTTCCCGACGGTCCGGGCCTGGAGGCGCGCGCCCGCGCCTTGCGCTACCAGGCCCTGCGGACCCTTCATCCCCGAGGCCTTTTGGCCACCGCCCACCATCGCGACGACCAGACCGAGACGGTCCTCCTGCGCCTCCTGAGAGGCGCAGGTCCGCTGGGGCTGTGCGGCATCGCCCCGTTGCGCGAGGACGGGGTCTGGCGTCCTTTCCTCGGCTATCCTCGTGCCTTGCTGCGCGAAGCCGTCACGGCCTGCGGCTGGGATCCCCGCGAGGATTCCAGCAACCGGGACACGCGCTTTGCCCGCAACGCCCTGCGCCACGAGCTCCTGCCCGCCTGGGAGGATCGGGAGCCCGGCGTCGGGATGGCCCTTTGCGCCCTGGCCGAAAGCGCCTGGGCCCTGCGCCCGCACCTGCTGACGCGCCTGCGGGCGATCGAACATTTGACAGATTCCGTCACCAGTCAATCCGGATGGAGCCTGGACCTCTCGCGCTGGGCCGCCCCCGCCGACGATCCCGAGCTTGACATGGTGCTGGAGCGTCTCTGGACGCGCACCGGGCGACGCCCCTGGAGCCGCACCCATCGGATCCGGCTTGTGGAGGACGTCCTGGCGGGAAAGACCGGAACCCGCACCGGAGGGCAGGGCGAGATCGCCCGCTTCGGAAAAAGGCAACTGTCCATCGAGTCCCTGCGCCCGAGCCCCGATGGGCGCGCCCCTGAAAAAGATGGATCTTGCCCACCATGAATGCAGCGAAGCCACTCAAGATCGGCATCACCTGCCACCCGAGCCAAGGCGGCTCCGGCGTGCTGGCGACGGAACTCGGCCGCGAACTCGCCCGCCGCGGCCACGAGATCCACTTCATCACCTCACGCATGCCCTACCGCCTGCGTTCCTTGAACGAGCCCCGGATCTTTTTTCACGAGGTCCAGGCCCTCCACTATCCGGTCTTCGAGCACACGCCCTACACGCTGGCACTGGCCGCTCGCCTGGCCGAGATCTACTGCCTGCACAAGCTCGATCTCTTCCATGTCCACTACGCCATCCCCCATGCGGCGGCGGCGATCCTGGCGCGACAGATGATGGAACCCTGCCACTCCCCCATCGTGACGACCTTGCATGGCACCGACGTCACCCTCGTGGGTCAGGACCCTTCCTACCGTTCCATGGTGCGCTTCTGCCTCGAGAAGTCGGACGCGGTGACCGCCGTGAGCGACTGGCTGGCCCAGACCACCACCGACGCCTTCAACCCATCCTGCCCGGTGAGCCGCATCCACAACTTCGCCGACCCGCAACTCTTCACGCCCGGCGAGAAGAACCTCTCCCGCAGCTCCTTGGCCGAGCCGCACCAGAAGATCTTCCTGCACGTCTCGAACTTCCGTCCCGTGAAGTGCATCCCGGACGTGGTGCGCACCTTCGCGCGCGCCGTGGACCTGGGCATCGACGGCATCCTCGTGCTGGCCGGGGAAGGTCCCGAACTATCGCCCGCCATCGAGTTGGCTCGCCACCTGGGCGTCGCGGATCGGCTTCGCCCCATGGGCCTGGTGGACGATATCACGGCGCTCCTGCCCTTGGCCGACATCTTCCTCTTCCCCTCGAACGGGGAGAGCTTCGGCCTGGCCCCGCTGGAATCGCTCCTGTGCGAAGTTCCCGTGGTTGGCGCTCGAGCCGGCGGTCTTCCCGAAGTGGTGGATCATGGCGAAACCGGATTCCTCTCGCCGGTCGGGGACTGGGAAGAAATGGCCCTGTCCTGCCTGACGCTCCTGGAAAGCGATCTCGGCAAGGAAATGGGACGTCTTGGCCGCGTGCGCGCCATCGAGCGTTATTCGCCGGACACGATCGTGGCCCAGTACGAGGCTCTTTACATGAGACTTCTCGCCAACAAGAAGCCCTGCCAACATTCTTGACGCTCCGGAAATTTGAAGCTTGCACGCGTCTATCAAAAAGGGATAGAATCCAAGCATGCTCTCCATTGTCGGTATCGTGGTCATGGTCTTTGGCGTGCTGGGTGGCTTCCTCATTGCCGGTGGAAATCTCCTAGCACTGATCCAGCCTTCCGAGTTCGTCACCTTGGGAGGTGCCATCATCGGTGCCACCCTGATCGGCACACCACCGTATGTGCTCAAGGGGATGATGGCCAACTTCGGCAAGATCTTCGGGTCAGGCAAGACCTCGCAGGACTTCCTGGACATCCTGGTGATGCAGTACGAACTCTACAACAAGGTCCGTAAGGAAGGGATCCTGGCGATCGAACCCGATGCGAACAACCCCGAGAATTCCGTGGTCTTCAAGAAGTACCCCAAGTTTCTCCACGACCACGCCGCCGTGGACTTCTACTGCGACGCGCTGCGTCAGCTGGTCAACGGGATCGACGCCAACGCCATCGACCTCTCCATCGACATCGAGATGGAGACCCACGAAAAGGAACTGCATCTCTTTCCCGCCGTCCTCTCGGTGATGGCCGACGCCATGCCCGCCTTGGGCATCGTGGCAGCGGTGCTTGGCATCGTGGTGACCATGTCCCACCTGGACGCCCCCCCCGAGGTCCTGGGCCACCACATCGGCGCAGCCCTGGTCGGCACCTTCCTGGGCGTGTTGGCCGCCTACGGCTTCTTCACCCCTCTCTCCAACAAGATGACCTCCGCCTTCCTGGAGGACGAGATGGTCATCCAATGCCTAGCCGCCGGATTCCGCGCCTTTTCCCAAGGCCTGGCGCCCATGGTCGCCGTGGAAGTGGCACGCAAGTCCGTCTTCCATTCCTTCCGCCCTGGGTTGACCGAACTCAACAACGCCGCAAAGAAGGGCTAAGCAATGGCCGAGAAGGAAGGCCAAGCCCCGCCACCGCCTCGAAAGAAGAAGGCCCCCCGCCACGCCGCCCACGGCGGCGCCTGGAAAGTCGCATTCGCCGACTTCATGACCTCGATGTTCGCCCTGTTCCTGGTACTATGGGTGATCGCGACCACGTCCGTCAGTCAGAAGGCGGCCATCGCCAACTATTTCAGGAACCCGACGCTGTTCAAGCCGGGCTCGAACAAACCGGTCATCATCAACCCGACCAACGAGGGCGGCGCCGAGGAGACCAAGACCGAAGGCTCTTCCAACTCCGAGACGACCAACCAGCTCGATGCCGAGAGCAAGAAGAGCGACCAGGAAAAGCTCGACAAGCTCAAGGAGGCATTGGCTCAGGATTCAACGCTGAAGGAGCTGGGCACCCAGTTCAAGGTCGAGATGACCGACCAGGGCCTGAAGATCGAACTCAACGAGGCCGGCAGCACCGGAGTGTTCCAGATGGGTTCCGCCAATCTCACTCCCGCCATGGAGAAGGAAATCGCCCACATCACGCAAAGCCTGGCAGGCATCGACAATCGCGTGGTGGTGGCCGGCTACACCGACAAATACGCCTATTCCGGCAGCAAGTACACCAATTGGCAGCTTTCCGCCGACCGCGCCAATGCCGTGCGCAGCCAGCTCATCAGCGCCGGCGTCGACACCTCGCGCATGGCTGCCGTGGTGGGTTACGGCGACAACGAACTGGCCAATCCGCAGAATCCCTATTCCCCGGAAAACCGCCGCGTCTCGCTCCTGGTGTTGAAGAACTCCAAGAACTTCTCGCTGGGCGCCAAATAGGTCGTTGAGCAACCGCTCAACCATTTCCGTTCAACGCAGCAGCGCCATGGCCGATCCGGTCGTATCCTCGATATTGTGGCAAGTCTCTACGAACACACCGACTACCGTGCCTTCCTGCGCGAATGGTTCGACGAGGAGAAGTCCCGCAAGAGCTTCATGTCGTACCGCTATCTCTCCCGCAGGGTCGACATCGACGCTGGCTTCCTTGTCCACATCTTCCAAGGCACCAAGCATCTCTCCGAATCGGCCATCCCCAGGATGGTCAAGGAACTGCAGCTGGACAGCACCGATGGCGAGTATTTCAAGGAGCTGGTGCTGTTCAACCGGGCCCGCGGCCCACGCCAGATCAAGGAGCATTTCCAGAGGCTGTGCCAGATGCGCGACCTCCAGGCCCAGGAGATCTCGGCCCGCCAGTACCGCTACTACCTCAAATGGCAGTACCCTGCCGTGCGCGTGGCCTTGCTGACACGCCCCTTCCGCGCCGGGGACGAAGCCGCGCTCGGAGAGCGGATGGACCCTCCTCTCGCCCGGATCGAGGTCCATGAAGCCATCGAGGCCCTGCTGGAACTGAATCTGGTGGCCTGGAGCCCGGAGGGCATCCTGGAGCCGCTGACCCCATTCCTGACCACGGGCGATCGCTGGAAGGATGTCGCCGTGCGGCAGTTCCAGTCACAGACGCTCCAACTCGCACAACGCTCCCTCGAGGAGCACCCGGCCCGGGTCCGGGAAGTCTCGACCTTGACCTTGGCGATCCCGGAAAGCGAGATCCCCACGCTTCAGGACATGGTCAAGGAGTTCCGGCAGAAGGTCCTGCAGTGGACCGCAAGCTTGGACGATTCGGATTGCGTGATGCAGGTCAACGTAGCTTCCTTCCCCCTCACGCGCATCGCCTCCCCGGAGACGCCATGATCCCCGTGCGCCCGCGGGCCGCAACGGCCACGATCGCCTTCGCGCTGCTGTGCGCCTGCAGCACGACCCTCGAGGAAATGGCCGGCCGCCCCGGAGGCGACGAGACGGGCAATGGCCTCACGGCACTGGTCGTGGACCGGCAGGGCGTCCCGGTCAAGGGGCAGGAAGTCAGCATCCTCCCGCTTTCTTTCCTGGCAAACGAATCGGGTCAGGCTTCCGGACCGGCCGCGGGTATCCTGAACCTGCGCACCGATTCCTTGGGAATCCTACGGGTGGACAGCCTTCCTGTGGGCACCTATCACCTGGAGACGCAGGATTCGAACCAGGGCATCATCGCGACCGTGGCGATCGATTCCCTCCGTCAGGACCTGGGCGTGGTGCAGGAACTGCCCCTGGGAAGCATCGCCGGGCGGGTCGTCCTTCCCGATTCCACGCCGGTGCAGATCCGCATCTGGGGAAGCCGCTGGCACACCAGGACCGACAGCGCTGGAAGGTTCAGCTTCAAGGCAATCCCATCAGGAACACTTCGCCTGATCGCCACCGACCGCAAGGACTCCACCCTGGGCGAGGCCAAGGTGGATGTCCAACCAGGCTTTCCGACCCAGACGACCCTGTCCATTCTGCCTCCGGACCCCAATACCTGGGATCACGCGGCACGGATCGAGATCAATACGACCGCCTCCGGAGTCGCGACCTCGGAGCCCCTCCTGAGCTTCCCCGTCCTGCTGCGCCTGGACGCCTCGAACTTCCCCTTTTCCCAGGCGCGCTCCGACGGCTCGGACTTGAGCGCCAGGACCCTCGACGGCAAGCCCGTCGCCTTGGATGTTTCCTGGTGGGACGCCCAAAGACAGACGGGACTGGCCTGGATCCGTCCCGATACCCTCGCCCCTCAGAGCAAGCGCCTCCTGATCCTCTCCTGGGGGAAGAACTCCAAGCCCACCCATGGCGCCTTCGATACCGCCTCCGGCTGGTCAGGCGTCTGGCACATGTCTTCCTTGAAGGCCGATTCGCTCGGGAGGATCCGCACTCCCGATGCCACCCAATGGAAGCAGGACGGGATCCTCCGGCAGGCAGGCCTCTCCCAAGGAGCCTTGTCCAGGGGAATCCTCTTCTCGAGCACCACCGACCGCCTGGTCCTGGGAAGTGCCGGGGTCGAGATGGGTCAACGCAGCTACACCTGGGAAGCCTGGGTGCAGGTGGACAAGGGCAACGTCATCCTGATGGAACGCTCCGACGGCGACACCCTCTGGGAAGGGGGCGAGAAGCGCATCCAGCTGGGAGACCGCCGCTACGGCCTGCACGGAAATGGGCCTGGCCTGGTGCCCAGTTCCTTGAGCCGCCTCAACAGCAACACGAACTTCTACGCCAACTCCAGCTACGACGTCCTGCCCAACCAATGGAACCACCTGGTCATGCGTCAGACCGCCTTCGTCGGCGACAGCGTCTCGGTGAAGTGGTACGTGAACGGCGTTCCCGACACGACCGAATCGATCCGCTTCCTTCCCGAGAAGGATGATCACACCGACAGCCTGCGCATCGGACGCTGCGACGCCGTCGGCAACCTGGGCATGGAGGAACTTCGCCTTTCCAAAGTCGCCCGCTCCGACGCCTGGATCCGCCTTTCCTGGGAATCCCAGCGTCCGGGAAGCACGCTCGTGCGGATTCTCCCTCCCTGAGAGGCGGGCGGGGTATATTTCCGGACGTGGAACTCAGCGAACCTAGACTTACCCCCCTCCTCAAGGTCCTGTCCGATCCGGGGCGCATCCGCATCCTGTGGCTGCTTTCCCAGGCGGAACTGGCCGTCCACGAGCTCCAGGAGATCCTGGAATGGGGCCAGAGCCGACTCTCCACTCAACTGGGGCTGCTGCGCGGCGAAGGCCTGGTGCAGCTGCGGCGCGAAGGGAAATGGTCCTTCTACGCCACCACGGCCCCCGACGAAAGCGCAGCCGAAGGGCGCATCCTTCGGGAAGTGCTGGACGAATGGAGCCGGGAAACCGGCGAGCGCGACCGCCCCGCCCTGCGCAGGATGCTGGAAAACCGCATCGAGGAAGGTCTGAAGCACTTCGAGACCGACCCCGCCTACCTCGGAGAGGAGAGCGTTCCTGCCCGGACCTGGGAAATCGTCGCCCGGTCGCTCTTTGCCATGATCCCGTCTTGCCGGATGGCCGATCTGGGCGCAGGGGACGGCATCCTGGGTTGCATGGCCGCCGCCGCCGGGCACAAGGTCACCCTGGTCGATTTCTCGGCACGCCAGCTCGAGCGCGCCAAGGAGCGCGCCCATCGCGAAGGCCTGCTCGATCTCCAATACGTGCAATCCAACTTCAAGGAAACCGGCCTGCCCGACGGCTCTTTCGAGCGCATCATGCTCTCGCATGCCCTGCACCATGCCAGCGATCCCGTCGAGGTCCTGAAGGAGTCCTACCGTCTGCTTGCGCCCGGCGGAATGCTCTGGATCCTCGACCTCTCCGCCCACGAAGAGGAATGGATGCGGGCCACCCAAGGCGATTTCTGGCTGGGTTTCGAGCCGCAGAGCCTCACCCACCATCTCCAGGAAGCGGGTTTCCGCTCCTCGGGCATATTCTTCCCAGGTGCCGACAGCCGGCACCTGCGCCTGTCGGCACTGTGCGCGACCGCGATCCGCTGACGCCCCTTACCAGCCTGCCTGCTTGCGGATGTGTTCAGCCAGTTCTTCGCCATTGCATTGGGCCTGGGTTCGGTTCGGATGATAATCGGCTCCATATCCGAAGACGTCCGCCCCCTGGGGCATGAAGTGGAACACCGATAGACGGGAGCGCTGAGCCGAGGCAAGCCCTCCCCTGACCTGCGCCAGATACCCTTGCAGGAGCGAGGCACTGGGCGTGGGCTGCTTGGTCTTGGGGTCGACCGGCCATTCGTCGGTCAGCATCGGGGAGTCCACCAGCACGATCTTGGCCTGCGGATAGCGCACCATCAAGCGGCGCACGAGCTCCTGGTAAGCAAGGACAAAGGCCAGTTCCCCCGGATCCCCTAGCCCGAAATCATTGGTCCCGATCTCCACCACAACCACATCTGCCGGTTCGCTTTCCCTCCAGGCGGACTTGTCCTGAGGCGCCGTCCATTCCAGGAACTCGGGCAGCAGCAGATCCTTGGTGCCGTCGAAGTTGCGCACGAGGCCCCGGCCGGAGATGCAAATCTGGGAGCGGGATGCCTTGAGAAGTCGAGATGCCACCGCCGCATAGGTGACCGAGGCGTTCTGCGTCTCGGCTCCGTAGGAATTGAGGGGATTCCCGTCCTCGATGCCATATCCGGCCGTGATGGAGTTTCCGAAGAAGACGATCCGCCGGACCTTGAGAGCCGCCTCTTCCGGCATCTGCAGTTCGCCGAAGATCGACAAGCCGACCAGCTCGTCACGACCGCACTGCGCCTCGGTGGCTTTTTCCAGCTGCACCAGGTGCACGGAATCGGAAAGCCCGTCCACATCGATCGCCTCGTTCCCCGCCGAGATCTGATGGCTTCCGGCCTCCTTGCCGTCGACATAGACGTTGTAGAAGTTGCGCCCGGCCGGATCCATCCCGCCATCCTTCAAGGAGCGGAACCGAAACTTGGCAGCCGTCCCGCGGAAGCGGAATTCAAGCTTGGACCCGGACCAGGCAAAGAGGGGGTGAGCTCCGGAAACGCGACCGTCCCAGCGCAGGCGCGCCTCCGTTCGAGGGATCTCCATCCACGTTCGCGCCGCGATCGCGTGCCCCGTCGCAACCGTCTCGCCGCTGGTCTCCATCCTATGCCCTCCGGAACAGGACGCCAGCACCACGCACAGAGCCAGCATCCCCATCGATTTCCAACGCACGCCGTTCCCCCATCGAGCGCCAGCAGAGCAGGTTCGCCTACCGACCTAGGATGGAAAAATAAGGCAGCACCGCGCGCAAACCGGGAACTGTCGCATTGTCGGAGAAAACTGCGGCACGCTCCGGCGCGACGGGTTCAACCGAGATCGATGATCATGCCTTCGCGCGCAAAATCCAGCTGCATGGACGCGCCCATCTGGGCGATCTGGTAGCGCACTTCCCGCTCGTAGACGGCAAGAAAGACATCGTCGTGGGCCGGATCGTGATGGAAAACCACCAACTGCCCGATGCCCGCCTCCCGGGCGACCTTGAAGCCTTCCAGCCAGGTGGAATGTCCCCATCCCTTGTGCGATCCGTATTCCTCCGGCGTGTACATGCCATCGTAGATCAGGACATCCGCGCCACGGGCAAGCTCCAGCAAGGACTCATCCAACCGGCCGTCGTAATGTTCCGTATCGGTAGCGTAGACCACCGACCGACCGGTGGCCGCCTCTTCCAGACGGTAAGCCAGCACCCCGTTGGGATGGTTGAGCCGGGCATTGGAAACCGAACCGATCACCACATCTCCGTCGGCCCCATCGTAGAGAGGCACGATCGCCCCTTCCTGGAGGTCCGAGAACTCGATCCGAGCACCCATCATCTCCAAGCTCACCGGAAAACTGGGGCCTTCCATCTGACCTGCCAGGATTCCACCCAAGGTCCCGTCCTGCTGACGCAATCCATGAATGCGCAACTGGTTGGACTTGCGGAAGGCTGGGGAGAAGAAGGGGAAACCCTGGATGTGGTCCCAATGCACATGGGAAAGGAACAGCGACATCTGCGTCTGAGGGACAGGCTCGTGGAGGATCGCATGCCCGAGGTTGCGAATGCCCGTGCCGGCATCGAAGATGACCCAATTCTTGCCAAGGCGCACACTGACACACGACGTGTTGCCGCCAAAAAAGACTGTCTCTGGGCCGGGGACTGGGATGCTGCCGCGCACCCCCCAGAATTGGATCCTCATGATATGGATTGTAATTGATCCAAGCGGTTTCGGCAACGCATGGAATGGTGCGCGGAGCACGAGCTTTCCGAAAATGTGATTCAGATCACATCGGAGCCAACGCCTGCTGCTACATTTCAAAGCTACCGGTCGGGAGTCGGATGGCCGCGGGCGCGCAAGCGCCTGAGGAACCTCCGGGCACCGCAGGGCAATGGTGCCAGGTAACGCCTGGGCGCGGCAACGCGACGGAAAGTGCAACAGAGAAGAGACCGCCAATGGCCCGCAAGGGCACAGGCAAGGGTGAAACGGTGGAGTAAGAGCCCACCGCTGCGCTGGAGACAGGGCAGGCAAGGCAAACCCCACCAGGTGCAAGACAAACAGAGGGAGTGCCGAAAGGCAGGGGCGGCCCGTCCAAATCCCTCGGGTTGTTGCTAGAGGCTTCCGGCAACGGGAGTCCCAGAGGAATGGTCATCGGTCCCGCAAGGGATGCCACAGAACCCGGAGTACAGACTCCCGGCCGGTTTTTGTCAAAGTTGTGTATGAGGCCTTTCCGCAGACCATTCCGCCGGAAAGGCATTCTATCTTCCAGTCCATGAAGCACCGGACCCTTTTTCTCGGCCTTGGCTCCCTGTTGTTGGCATCCTGCTCCTCGACCAAGCAGATCGCCAGCCCCGAAACAATTTGCCGCGAGAAGTTCGCCCAGGCACAATCTGCCTTCGAACGCGAACGCGATGCCGACGCGCAGGAGAAGCTGAAGGATCTGACCGTGGCCTGCTACGGCTACGACTTCCAGGAGAAGGCGCAGTACATGCTCGCCCAGAGCTACTACCGCACCGAGCAGTGGCCCGAAGCCGAGACGGAATTCCGCCTGCTGCGCGAGCAGTTCGAGCGCACCGCCTACGCCGAGGAAGCCCTCTACAAGATCGCCCACAGCGGCTATCAGCAGGCCACCACCTGGGATCGGGACCCGTCCCCCACCCTGGATGCCATGCGCAAGTTCAACGAGTACCTCAACGACTTCCCCCAGGGCAAGTGGAGCGCCGAGGTCAAGAAGGACTACCAGGAACTCGACGGTCGCCTAGCCACCCGCGCCTACAAGACCGCCAAGCTCTACATCCGCCTGGATGAGCCCCTCTCGGCCACCATCTACTTCAACAAGCTGCTGAAGGAACACCCGGGCTGGGAACTCAACAACGAGGCACAGGTGGAACTCGCCGTGGCCTATGCCCGCATGGACCAGTTCGAGCAGGCGCGCACCACCCTTTCCGCCCTGGATTCCACCGAGGACAAGGCAAAGCTCGCCCCGCTGGTCAAGGACGCGCACAAGACCATCGCCTCGCTCGAGAAGTCCTTCCAGAAGAAGCGCGAACGCGAAGCCGAAGGCTACCGCACCGGCTTCTTCTAGCCATCGCTTTCGATGAAGATCCTCGCCCCGCTCTTGTTCCTTTCCACGCTTCCCTGCGCCTTCGCGCAGGGAATGCGCGTCTTGGCCCCCCCCGTCCCCAACGCCCCTACCCTGCAATCCGGAGCCCTCGCGGCAGCTCCCCCGGATACGGCATGGCTCGAGTCGACTGAATTTGTTGACCAGGACATCCGCGACGTGCTGCGTGCCATCGCCCGCGCCCACGCCCTGAACATCTTTCCCGCCCCGGAAGTCAAGGGCAAGGTCACACTCACCTTGCACCGCATGCCCGTGCAACAGGCGCTGCGTAACCTCACCGGCCTGCTGGGCTACGAACTGGCCTGGGAAAACGGCGCCTTCATCGTCAGGCCCCCGCAACTTCGCGGCAGCGGCGCCATCAGCATGGGCATCTCCAGCATCACGCTGGCCGTGGAGTCCCAGGATATCCGCCGCTTCACCGACGACTACGCGGCACGCACCGGCCTCAATCTGCTGGTGGACAGGAACGCCAAGGGTACCGTCTCCGGCCGCCTCCACAACATCGAGCCCGTGGAAGGGCTGCGCGCCATCCTGAACTCGAACGGATTTTCCCTGCGATCGCAGGGCGAAGCCTGGATCATCAGCGCAGACGAGTCCCGCAACGGCAGCGGCGGATCCGGGGGCAGCGGTTATTCCAGCGGCACCTCCCGAAGCGCCAAGCTCGACATCCAGGTGCGCAAGGGCATGGTGAATGCCCAGCTGCGCAACGCCCAACTGGCCGACGTGCTTCAGCAGTTCCTGGACGGATCGGGCTACAGCATGGTCTGCTACGGCCAGCTCAACGGAACCGTGGATGCCAGCTTCCGCTCGGTCCCGACCATGAAAGCGATCGAACTCGTGCTCCAAGGCACCAGCTACACCTTCGCGGTGCGCGACTCCACGCTCCTGATCGGCGACCGCAATCCGGCCGGCCCCAGCGGCCAGGTGCTGGCCATGACCGAGATGGTCTACCTGCGCCACATGCGGGTGGACAAGGTCCTTCCGCTGGTCCCGCGCACCCTGGCGTCCGTCGCACTCCAGGCGGTCCCGGAGCTCAACGCCCTGATCGTGTCGGGATCGATCGAGCAGATCGAGAAGGTCAAGGACTTCCTCGTGACCGTGGACCAACAAGTGCCCCAGGTCGTGCTCGAGGCCATCATCGTGGAGTTCACCCGCGGCAACACCTCGGAGCTTGGCATCAAAACCGGCGCTAAGGCCAAGGACACCGCAAGCCTCACCGGCCCTCTCGCCGCCTTGAACCTGGGATTCTCCGGCACCACACCCGAGAGCTTCTCGCTGAACGGGTTCAAGGTCGGGACCATCGGCCTGCTCCCGCAGAGCTTCATGCTCCAGCTCAACGCCCTGGAGGGATCGAACCAGGCTCGGGTGCTGGCACGCCCGCGCATCACCACGCTCAACGGACAAGCCGCCAGCATCAACGTGGGCACGACCGACTACTTCCAGGTCACGACCACCAACACCAACGGCGTGGTGACCTCGGACTACCGCACGTTCAATTCCGGCATCACCCTGGGCATCACTCCCTACGTGACCAAATCGGGGCAGATCACCGCCGAGATCAAGCCCGAAGTGCGTACGCCCACCAGCGCCGCCACCTCGGACGCCAATCGCCCGCCCTCGACCTCCACCCGCTCGATCTCCGCGAACGTGCGCCTGAAGAACGGCGAGACCCTCGTGCTGGGCGGCCTGATCCAGAGCCTGGACCTCATCACCAACACGGGCGTCCCGCTCCTGTCGGCCATCCCGCTGATCGGCAAGCTCTTCACCTACAAGAACACTCAAAAGACCACCACGGAGCTGGCCGTCTTCATCACCCCCCACGTGATCGACAGCGCGCCCGACCTCGACCTCGAGAAGGCTCTGGACTCGATGGACCAGCGCGTGAACGGAAGCTCGATCGGACGCAACTGGGTCCGGCGGCCCGTCCTGCTTCCCAGGGCCGTGGGCCTGCCTGCCGATCCCCCGAAGGACAGCCTGCCGCAGGCCTCCCGCAACAGCCACACCCTCCCGGCCATCCGCATCGACTCGGCCCGCACCGAAACGACACCGCAACCCGCCGGAACCGAGTCCGTCAGGGCCATCCCGATCGGCGCACCGATACCGGTACCATACCAAGCACCGAGCGCACCGGCACCGCAGGAACCTCAGCCATCGGCTCCGCAGTCGTTGGCGCCTCCCCTTACGGGTTCCGTCTCGGCTCCTTAGGCCAAGGCCGAGCAGATCGGGCAGACCACCTCGTCGTGGCCGCGCGCCGGGCACCACTTGCGGGCGAAGTGGATGATCTGCAGGTGCAGGACGTTCCAGCGATCCTTCGGGAAGAGCCGCTTGAGATCGGCCTCGGTCTTCTCGACGGTGGTGCCATCGGAAAGTCCCCAACGAGCACTGCAGCGGTGGATGTGGGTATCGACCGGCATGGCGGGAAACCCGAAGGCTTGGCTCATCACCACCGAGGCCGTCTTGTGCCCCACTCCCGGCAACGCCTCGAGCGCCTCGAAGTCAGCCGGCACCTTACCCCCGTGATGCTCCAGCAGCAGGCGCGAAAGGTCGCGGATCGCCAGCGACTTGCGCGGTGAGAGGCCGCACGGCCGGATGATCTCGCGGATCGCCTCGACCTCCACCTCGGCCAGGACCTGCGGCGTGCGTCCCAGCTCCCAGAGCCGGGGCGTCACCTGGTTCACCCGTTCGTCGGTGCACTGCGCCGAGAGCAGGACCGCGATCAGCAGGGTGAAGGCATCGTCATGGACAAGCGGAATGGGCGGATCCGGGTAGTGTTCCTGGAGGAGCCGCCCCACGATCTCCGCCCGGGCGCGTTTGCCCAGACGGCTCACTCCAGTTCTTCCTCGACGACCGAAGGAAGCTCCATCGGCAGATTCGCCTTGAAGGCATGGAAGAGGGTGACCCACTCCTCCACCGAGACCTGTTCGGCCCGCACCGTCTCGGGAATCCCCGCCACGACCAGTTGGCTGCGCACGACATCCATCGGGAACACGTAGCTCAGCGTATTGACCAGGGTCTTGCGCTTGTGGAGGAAGGCGTTCTTCACGAACCACGGGAAGCGCGGATCGTCGCACAGAGGCTCGGGGCGTGCCCACATTCGGATCGTGGCCGAGTGCACCCTGGGACGCGGCCGGAAGGCATCGGGCGGGATCACGTCGCGCAACTGCGTGAAGGCGTGATTCTGCACGAAGACCGTGAACGACCCGAAGTCCCGCGTACCGGGAGCCGCGCACAGGCGCTTGGCCACCTCGTACTGCACCATGAAGAGCATGTGGCGGAAACGGCGGATCTGAGGGATGAAGCGGGCGATGATCGGCGAGGCCCGATTGTAGGGCAGGTTGCCGCACAGGACCGGCGGAACCCCGTTGGGTCCTTCCGCGATCTCAGGGTCGAGATCAACGCGCAAGGCATCTGCCTGCAACACCTTCAGAGGGAGATGGCTCCACTTCTCGACCAGCTTGGTGGCCCACTTGGGGTCGATCTCCACCGCGACGATGCGGCCGCTGTGCCCCAGCGTCTTGGTCAGGGCGGCGTCGCCCGGACCGATCTCGATGGTCAGTCCGTCGCGACGCGGCTCGATGTCGCGCATGATGGACTGGCAGACGTCCTCGTCCACCAGGAAGTTCTGACCGAATTTGCGCCGTTCCGGAGGATGATTCATCGCTGGACGGGCCTGGCCTTGGTCTTTCCGTTGGCGCCGTCGGAGGAATCCGAGACTTCCTTGTAGCCGGCGCAACCGGCCAGAATCCCGACAAGTCCGAGTAGAGCAAGAAAACGCATGGAGACTCCTGTGGTTGGGTTTGAGTATGAGAACTAATTTATTGTATCTGGGATCCATACAGGTCTGCTTTTCGGGGAACAAAGCATACGCATGAAAAAGAACGATACAAATGCAGCCTTGGCTTCTGCGCGTCCTCAGGATTTCGAGGAAGCCCTCAGCCGCTACAAGGAATATCTGCGCAAGAAGCATCTGCTCTTCACGCGCGAACGGATATCCATCCTTGAAGCGGCCATGGCCCGCCACGACCATTTTTCCGTCGAGGAGCTCCACGACTCCCTCAAGGCGTCGGGGAAGAAGGTCAGCCGCGCCACGCTCTACCGCAACCTCGACCATCTGCGCGATGCGGGGATCTTGGCCGAAGTGGACCTTGGCAACCGCCACGTCCAGTACGAGCATGTGCTCGGGCACGAACCGCACTGCCACCTCATCTGCGAGGAGTCCGGGGAGATCGTCGAGGATTTCTCGGCCGAACTTCAGGACGTGATCGACCTGATCGCCAAGAAGCACGGCTTCAGCATCCGGACCTTCAAGCTGCAGATTTTCGGAACCCAGGAAAAACGTCGCTGATCGGCACGTTGCCGTTTCAGTACATTTACCTCTCTTGTCATTTCGCGAGTGTAATCGGAGGACAGTTCCAGAATGAAGGCTCTTTCCAAGCGCATCCTTGCCATCGCCCCGTCCATGACGGTGGCCATCGACACAAAGGCCAAGGAGATGCAGGCAGCAGGTCGCGACGTCGTCGCCCTGGGTGCAGGCGAACCGGATTTCGACACCCCCGACTACGTGAAGGATGCTGCCATCGCCTCCATCCGCGAAGGCAAGACCAAGTATACGCCGCCCACCGGCCTGCCCGAGCTCAAGCGCGCCGTCTGCGCCAAGCTCAAGCGCGAGAACGGCCTGGACTACCATCCCGCCCAGGTGGTCATCACCTCGGGAGCCAAGCACGCCATCTTCAACATCATCTCGGCCGTCATCAACCCCGGTGACGAGGTCATCATCCCGGCCCCCTACTGGGTCACCTACCCGGAGCTCGTGAAGCTGGCCGGCGGTGTGCCCGTTTTCCTGCCCACTTCCGTGGCGACCGGCTACAAGATCACGGCCGAGCAGCTCAAGGCCGCAGTGACGGAGAAGACCAAGCTCTTCATCCTGTGCAACCCGTCCAACCCGACCGGCATGGTCTACAGCCGATCCGAGCTTGAAGCCTTCGCCAAGATCTTCGTGAAGAACGACATTTTCGTCCTCTCCGACGAGATCTACGAGCACATCCAATATGGCTCTAAGCCCGTCTCGATCGCTAGCATCGGCCACGAGATCAAGGAGCTTACCCTGATCGTCAACGGCGTCTCCAAGGCCTACGCCATGACCGGATGGCGAGTGGGCTACACAGCAACACCCAAGTCCATCGCCGATTGCATCGCCGCCTTGCAGAGCCAAGCGACCCACCACCCCGCCAACGCAAGCCAGTTCGCCTCAGTGGCGGCTCTGAATGCGGGCCTTGACTTCGTCCACAGCATGGTCGTCGAGTTCACCAAGCGTCGCGACCACATCGTGAGCGCCCTCCAGGCGATCCCCGGCGTGATCTGCCCGCTTCCCGAGGGCGCCTTCTACGCGCTCCCGAACGTCTCGAGCTTCTACGGGAAGAAGACCCCGCAAGGGCAGGTGATCAAGGGATCCCTCGACCTGTGCGCTTGGCTCCTGGAGACCCACCTGCTTGCCATCGTCCCCGGCATCGCCTTCGGCGACGACACCTGCGTGCGCCTGTCCTACGCGACCTCGATGGGAGAGATCGAGCGCGCCATCGAGCGTCTCTCCAAGGGTCTCTCCGAACTCTACTGATGCCGGAATCCACCCGCCGGATCGGCCGTTACGACATCGTCTCCGAACTGGGACGCGGCGGGGCCGGACTCGTCTACCAGGCCATCGATCCGCAGATCGAACGCCAGGTCGCGATCAAGGTGCTGTTCAACCGGGAGGGCGATCCCGAACGCTACTGGAAGAGGTTCCAGGCAGAGGCCAAGGCCATTGCCCACCTCATCCACCAAAACATCGTGGTGCTCTACGACTGGGGCCAGCACACCGACGGCTGGAACTACCTGGTGATGCAATACGTGGAAGGCAAGCCACTCTCGAAGTTGGTCGGCAAGCTCCCCATGCCCCGCATCGTGGAGATCACCCGCGGCATGTTGCGAGCCCTGCGCCACGCTCATTCGCTGGGCGTCCTGCACCGCGACGTGAAGTCCTCGAACATTTTCCTCGACGACATCTCGGGCCAGCCCTTGCTTGGCGATTTCGGCATCGCGCTCACGCGCAGCTCCCAGCGTCTGACCACCGAAGGCGTGGTGATGGGGACCCCGGAATATCTGGCCCCCGAAGTCTGCCAGGGCCAGACGCCCGACGTGCGCAGCGACCTGTATTCCCTGGGAATCGTCCTGTACGAAGCCCTGGAAGGCACGCCCCCGTTCACCGGCGACAACCCCCTTTCCGTGGCCTTCAAGCACGTCCACGAGCCGCTGCCTCCGCTGACCCGCACCGATGTGCCACGTGCGTTGGAAGAGGTCCTGCTGCGCGCCCTGGCCAAGAACCCCACCGACCGCTACCAGGACGCGAGCGAGATGCTGCGCGACCTGGATGCCTTGAGCACCGGCCGTGAGACCAAGGCCATGCCTTCGCTCCCTTCGCCTGCGGCACAACCGGAGCGCCCCGATCGTCGCCGCGACGACCGCCGCAACCGCGACCGCCGTGACGAAGGATCCGACACTGCCGCGCTGTCCTCCTTGGCTGCGATGCGCTGGAACCATCCTTTGGTCCTGATTGCCCTGGCACTTCTAGGCATCGCCATCCTCATCCTTTGCCTGGTCGCTTGGATGGCCCTTGGACACCGTTGAAAAAGGCCGACTCGGAGAAGCCTGCGCCTGCAGCCATCTGATCGGCTTGGGCTACCGGATTCTCGGCCAGAACCAGCGCACACCTCGCGGCGAACTTGACATCGTCGCCCAATCTCCCGAGGGCATCCTGTGCTTCGTGGAAGTCAAGTCCGCATCCAGCTTGAGGGCCGGCGATCCCGCCAGTTGGATCACGCCGAGAAAGGTCCGCCGTCTGCAGCGGGCCGCTCAAGCCTGGTGCGCCGTGCGCAACTGCCTGGAACGGGAGATGCGCTTCGATGCGGTCACGGTGCGCCTCGATCGCCAGCCACCAGAAGCCAAGCACCTTCCCGGTGCTTTCTTGCCCGACGGCTGCGGCTACTTCTAGCCCCTTCCCGCGGCATTCAGACCTGGAACGTCGCAAACCCCGCCCTATCTGTACCCAGGCATGGCTGCGCTGCGCCTGGACGAAATCCTAACTCATTCCACCCTGGGAAGCCATTTCCCAATCGTCTCCTGAAGCGCCTTCGCCGAGATCGGCTTGGCCAAGAAGTCGTCCATGCCCGAGGCTACGCACTCTGCACGGTCCTCCGAGAAGGCATTGGCCGTCAATGCCACGACAGGGACCTCGCGATTGCGCACCCTTGTGGAAGGATCACGAATCTTGCGCGTCGCGTCGAAGCCGTTCATCACCGGCATCTGGCAGTCCATGAGCACCAGGTCGTAATGCGTCTGGCACATCTTCTCCACGGCGACCTCCCCGTCCACGGCGACATCGACATGGTAACCCAGTCTGACGAGAAGACCCACGGCGACCTTCTGGTTCACAAGATTGTCCTCGGCCAAAAGGATCCTGATGTCCTCACGCTTGCGCTCCTTCAACATATGCTGGGTCACCAAGACGTTCTCGACCACGCCGGACCGATGCCCCAAAACAAGGGAAAGCGCAGCAAAGAGCTCCCCGTCCTCCATGGGCCGCGTCAACCAGGCGTCGAACCCGGCCTGGGAGATGCGACTCGCATCCCCACGAAGTCCGGCACCGGTCAGGAGCACCAGCTTGAGATCTGCGGCGGGATGACTTTCCCGGATCGTCCTGCCGATCTCCAAGGACGCATCGAAATCGTCGCCGCAATCCAGAATCGCAGCCCGCAAGCCGACGCCTTCAGCAATGCATCCCAACAAAGCCTCCGGGGCGGCTCCCCCTTGGGCCTCGAAGCCGTGCCGGCGCAGCAGATCGATCGCGACAAACCGACTTGGAGCATCCGCAGAAAGAAGGAAGATCGATTCTCCGTTCCCCTCGATCTCGCGCCCCGCCACTTCCGCCTCAGGCTTGACCAGACCGAAATGCGCAGTGAACCAGAATTCGGATCCCTGCCCAAGGCTGCTTCTCACGCCGATCTCACCCCGCATCAGCTCCACGATCTGCTTGGAGATCGCAAGGCCCAGACCCGTCCCGCCGAAGCGGCGCGTGGTCGAGGAATCGGCTTGGGTAAAGCTCTCGAAAACAGATCCGCACATCTCTGCGGGAATGCCGATCCCGGTATCGTTGACAAGGAAGAGCAGCTCCGCCGATTCTTCATCCCCCTCGACAAACCCCACCCGCAGATGCACCCGCCCTGCATTCGTGAACTTGAAGGCGTTTCCCAGCAGGTTCACGATGACCTGCCTGAGGCGCCCTGGGTCGCCGCGCAGCAGCCTGGGCACATCCTCTCCGACCTCACATGCGAATTCCACTCCCTTCTCCTGCGCCTTGGGCGAAAGCAGGAAGGAAAGATCCTGGACGATCCTGTGCAGATCGAAGTCGATCATCTCCAGGTCCAGCTTTCCAGCCTCGATCTTGGAGAAGTCCAGGATATCGTTGATGATCGTCAGAAGCGCCTGCCCGCTGGACTGCACGATCTCGGCATAGCGAGCCTGCTCCTCGTCGAGATCGGTCCCTAGCAGGAGTTCGGCCATGCCGATGACTCCGTTCATGGGCGTGCGGATCTCGTGGCTCATGTTGGCCAGGAAACGGCTCTTGGCCTCGTTCGCCTCGCGCGCGCGATCGGCCATGGCCTGCGCCTGGATACTGATCACCTCGTAGCCCGCGTTGGCCAAGCGAAGATCCCGTTCGGCCCGACGCAGTTCGGTGATGTCTGTGAAGACCGCGAACACCTGCAGGATCGCCATCGACTGGGGATCGTACCGCAGGTAAGCGTCGACCAGGATCCATCGATATTCGTCCAGATACGGATGGAACACCCCCATGACCACACCCTTGACGCTTTCCCCTGTCCGCAGCGCGACCATCGAGGGGAATTCCTCCTCCGACAGAGGGGAACCGTCCTCGTTGATCGCACTCCAGCGAGGATCGTAGCGGGTCTTTCCCAGCATCTGATCGAGCGCAAGTCCCAGGATGGATTCGGCTGCCGGATTGGCGTCGAGGATCTCGCCGGAAGAGGACTGCACCACCACCCCTTGTCCCATGGATGCGTAGAGATGCCGGAACTGTTCCTGGCTGTCGCGACGTTCCTGATCCAGCAGGATCCTCTGCGAGATGTCCGTGACGGAACCCACCATCCGCAAGGCGACGCCCCCCGGACCGCGTTCGACGACCTCCCCCCGATCCTCCACCCAGATCTCCTGACCTACCTCCGTGATCAGCCGATGGATGGAGCAGTACGGATCGCCCCCGCGCAACGCATCGTCGAAGCACATTTCGACCAGGCCAGCGTCGTTTGCATGCAGCATCCCGTGGAAGCTCTCGATCCGCCATTCCGCCAGATTTTCCGACAGCTGGAGAATCTCGCAGAAGCGCCAGTTCACCTTGATGTTCCCCGTCGTCACGTCCAGGTCCCAGATACCCTCCCCGGTCACCCGCAAGGCCAGTTCCAGCCGCTCGTGGAGCGCGAACATCTCACGGGTCCGGATCGCCACGAGGGCCTCGGCACGCATCCGCTCCGTGAGGCTTCGTTGCACCGCCCATGCCAGCATGCAGGACAGGAAGATGCCGATCCCAAGGATCCACCAATGGCTCCGGGAGCCGGACTGGAGCTCGAAGCGCCTGCCGGGGACCACCGTGATCTGCCAGGGCCTCCCGCCTTGGCTGATGACTTGCCGATACACATTCTCGCCACCCCAATCGATGTTCGCCGATGGAGGCTCGTACCTCCAGAGAAGCGAGGTCACAGGCGTTCCCACATCCCGAATCTCGACCCCCAGGTCTCCCGAAGGCATCCTTCGCATCTGACCTTCCAGGAACTCCTTGAGGCGATAGACGGCAAAGACGTAGCCGTTCAGCTGCTTCCGGCGCGCCTCGATGCCCGCCGGAGCATTCCCACCGTACACGGGCATGTAGACCAGGAAGGTCGGCAAGGAATCCCTCTGGTTCATCGAAAGCAGGAGCTCCGTCGAAAGGATGCTCCCCTCGTCCCCCGCCAACCGCATCACCTTACGGCGCGCCGTCTCGGAACCCATGTCGAAGCCCAGCATTCCCCGGTTCGTCTCGAACGGCAGCGACCACATCACGGGGAAATGCTCGATGCCTGCATCCGCGGGCATACGCAGCCGTTGCGGCCCCTGAACTTGCCAGACGCGATAGCTGCCGGAGCGTTCGCGACGGCGCGCCTTCTCGAAGGCATCTAGCGCCCCGATCTGGACCCTCGGCGCCCATCCGAGCGCATGCAACCCGGAAGTGCCCGCGCTCGAACTGTTCAATGCCTCCGAAAGATCCCTCTCCGAATACGACCTGTCATGCGCCAGTTCCCGCGCGATTTCCGTCAGCCTCAGGTCCCGCCTTTCCAGGCTCGCCTGGACCAGATTGACCACGGAGCTCCCGCGCTGCCGTAGCTCCAGGTTGAAGGCCCGCAGACCTTCCTGGCGACTGCCCAGGGCCAGGTTCAGCGAGATGCCGCATCCCAGCATTCCGACCAACGCCGGAGCAATCCAGCGCACCAGTCCGCTGACACGAGTCTGCTGGATCTCGTGATCGAAGAGGCCTCGCAACCAGATCGCAAGGAGCAGTGCGCCCCAGGCGAGGATCGAGAGGAACAAGGCATCGAGGCGCTTCTGGAGCATCGCATCCAACACGAACGTCGCAGAGTGGTCCACACCCAGATAGGCGACCACCGATCCGTTCCGAGGATCAAGGATCGGTTCCAAGCCAGAAACCCAGTTTCCCCAGCGATCCCGGAAGGGGCCATCCACGTATTCCCTTTTCGATTCGATCGCCTCGCGCAGTCCCGGACTGATCTCGCTGTAGACCTGCCCGGGCGGCGACTCGTCCGGGGAACCCGGTTCTTCGGAGTCCGCAAGGAAGACGATGTCGTTGCCCTGCTTGCGCATGAGGTAGACGAAGCGGATCCCCTCCGCATTGCGCCGCTGGACGCGAAGACTGGACTTCAGGCGCAGGTAGACAGAATTCTCCCTGTCCCCGTCATTTCCCTTGAGGCGCAGGATGTCCTGAGACGGGAGCGTCTGAGCGATGTCCGACGACAGTTGCAGGAGGCGTGCCTTCTGCAGACGCATCTCGTTCTCGCCGCTCCACCAGAGCAACCAGCCGTTCAGGATCAATCCCGCCACGGCAAGAACTGCCGCAAGCCAAGCGGGAATGCCCAAGCTCTGCAAGGAGCTTCTGAATCGAGCCAGTGCTTGGGCGATCATCGCCCATCAGCCTACCATGCACGAGCCCCGAGTTCCAGCCGCGTCGTCAAAATGGAGCGTTGCGGATGCCATGGCGATTCCGGACCGGAATGCGGTCCTGCAGGCCGGCGGGGAACTACCTTTGCACGACTATGTTCGAGGCACTGGAACGACGCCTGGAAGGCGTCATGAAGAAGCTCCGCGGCGAGTCGCGGCTGACCGAAGAAAACGTCACCGAGGCACTGCGCGACATCCGTCGCGCCCTGCTCGAGGCCGACGTCGAACTTGACGTGGCGCGCGAGTTCATCGCAAGCATCAAGGAGAAGGCGTTGGGCGCGGAAGTCACGCTCTCCGTGACCGCCGGCCAGCACATGGTCAAGCTCCTGCATGACGCCCTGGTCACGGCCTTGGGCGGAGAGCCCAAGGAGCCTCACTACACAGGAAACCCTGCCCAGATCCTGCTCTGCGGCCTCCAGGGCTCCGGCAAGACCACCACGGCCGCCAAGCTCGCCCTGCACCTTCGCGACAAGAAGGGCCGCCGCCCCATGCTTGCCGCCTGCGACATCTACCGCCCCGCCGCCATCGAGCAGCTCAAGGTCCTGGGCGAGAAGATGGGCATCCCCGTCCACTTCGAGGAGCCCAAGGACCCGGTCGGCATCGCCCGCCGCGCCCGCCAGAAGGCCCGCGACCTCAACTGCGACATCGTGATCTACGACACCGCCGGCCGCCTGCAGATCGACGAAGCCTTGATGGAGGAGCTCTCGCAGCTCAAGAAGGAGCTCTCGCCCGAGCAGATCTACTTCGTGGCCGACGCCATGACAGGCCAGGAAGCCGTGCGGGTCGCCAAGAGCTTCCACGACCGCCTGGGCGTGACCGGCGTGATCCTGACCAAGACCGACGGCGACGCCCGTGGCGGTGCGGCCCTCTCGCTTGCCCGCGCCACCGGCACCCGCGTCACCTACGCCGGCACCGGCGAGGCCGTGACCGCCTTCGAACTCTTCGACCCCGACCGCATGGCCGGACGAATCCTGGGCATGGGCGACATCGTCGGCCTGGTGGAACGCGCCCAGGACACGCTGGACAAGGAAGAGGTCGAGCGCCTCTCCAAGAAGATGATGAAGAACACCTTCGATCTGGACGACATGCTCGCCCAGATCCGGCAGGTGAAAAAAATGGGTTCCCTCACCGACATCCTGGGCATGATGCCCGGCGGTGCCGCCATGAAGGACGCCGCCTCCAAGGTCGACCCGAAGCAGATCCTGCACGTGGAGGCCATCCTCTCCTCCATGACCAAGAAGGAGCGCAAGACCCCGAAGATCCTCAACGGCCAGCGCCGCTCGCGCATCGCCAAGGGATCGGGGACATCGCTCCAGGAAGTCAACCAAGTGCTCAAGCAATACGAGCAGATGCGCACGCTCATGAGCCAGATCAGCAAGATGGGCGGCCGCATGGGCGCCCTGCGCAAGATGGCAGGCGGGAAGCTTCCCTCCAATCTCAAGCTGCCCGGAATGGGCGGCTTCTGAATCCTTCTATTTTGACAGAATCTGTCAAGGACTGCCCGCTCCCATGACATCCCTCAAGGAATGGCTGGAAAACGCCCCTCGCGAGACGCCCACCGAACTGCACGAGGCCCACTGCGTGCGGGAAGGGATCTATTCCCGAGCCCGCATCCAGGAAGAACTCCTCAAGTGGGCCCTCGATCCTGCGCGCATGGATCGGCTCGAACCCGGAATGCGCAAGGCGCTGGAGCTGGTGGCGCTCCGTGGCCAGGCAGGCCTTCGCCTCTCCCACCTCCACAAGCTCCTCGGGCTCGAGGACATCCAGGCCCATCACCTGGCCGACCGCCTGCGCGACGGCCTATGGTGCGCGATGGAACGGGACGACGACGGCCTGATCCTCTCTGTGTTCGAGGAGTATCGCAGCATTCTCCTGCAAGGACGCTTGGATTCCATCCCGTCCCCCGAGGCGGTCTCGCCGCCTTTGCCATGGCACTGGCGCTTCCTGCAAGGCACCACGGCGCTGCTGGCACGCCTGGCACTGGGCAAGGTGCGCACCAACCGGGACGGAAGCCTCAACCGCCGCGATTCCCAGGCCTTGGCCGACGGCTACTCGATGCTCCTCCCGCTGGGCGAGCAGGCCCCTATCGACGCCTCCCGCCTGACCTTGAGCTGGCTTGCCCGCCAAGGGCACCTGCGCAGCGGCCAAGGGCGGCTCGAACTCGTTGCCCCGTGCACAACCCTGCTGGACTCCCTCTCGGGGGAACTGCGCACCTGGTGGCGCAAGCGGCATCCTTCCGCGCTGGAACTCAGCGAACTCTGGAACGACGGCTGGCTCGACGGCAAAGAAGCCAGTCTCTGGTTCGGAGCCGATCCGTCAGAACGCGCCCCCCTCTGGGGCCAGCTGCCCGAGAGCCTGCGCCTGGGCGTGCTGTGCGGCATCATGGAAGCCTGCGTACGCGAATCGCGCCTGGTCGCCATCTGCTGTGTCGATCCCGTCGCACCGCCGCTGGACACCCCCCGCATCACGCCGGACCACACCCTGCTGCTGCCGCCCGGCACGAGCCTTGCCGACTGGTACTTCGCCCACCTGATGGCCTCGCGCGAGGATGTCGAGCTGTACGGCCGTTTCCGGCTCGAGCGCGACACCTGGCTCTCGGGCATCACGGCAACCTCGCTGGAAGCCGCCCAGGGCTGGATCGTCACCCTGGCTCCTCCCGAGAACGTGAAGCAGAGCCTGCAGAGCTGGACCGAGGCCCGCACGCTCTGTTCGCTCCGTTCCGTCACGATCCTGCAGGTGCGGGATCCCCGCCGTCAGCGGGAACTGGCAAGCCTGCCTCAGCTCGCATCCTATCTCCTCGAGGAGATTCCCGGATGGGGATTCGTGGTGGACTCCCGCGAGGAAGCCGTTCTGCGCGAACAACTGGGTAAGCTCGGGTACGAGCCCCCTCCCCTGCGCGAGGAGGAGATCCAGTGGCGCGAAGTCGATGCCGTACCGGGCATGGACCTCTCCGAACTGACGCCGCTGGCAGGGCAAGCAGACCCCGTCTGGCCCAAGCCCGAGCGCGTGGAGATGCAGGACAAGCCATCCACCAAGACCCGCTTCTCCGGCGAGCTGCGCGAGCTGCCTCCCGCCGAGCTCGGCCCGCTGCTGGACTACGCCGTGGTGGTCGACGCCCCGCTGGAGCTGACCATCAAGGGAGCTCCGCGCAAGGTTCTCACGCTCTGGCCCGAGAGCGTGGACAAGCGCAAGACACCGATCCTGCTGAAGGCCCGCAACGCCGACGGCGCCAAGCGGGAGATCGCGATCGACACCATCCGCATGATCCGGCTGGTGGACGAGTAGCCCTCGAGGATGTAGCTTGAGGTCACCAGACAGGGGGGTCCGTGCGCCACGGGCTGAGATGGAGAAGGGATCGCCTCCACCACCCTGCCACCTGATGCGGATCATGCCGCCGTAGGGAGTCTGGATGCGGGTCCGTCCCGCACCCCGCTTCGCCACGGCTCAACGGAGGACGAATGCTGGAACAGACAAGCGCAGAGACCACGACGAAGGGGACCATCTCCCGGCGCGACGTGGAAGGTCCCAACGGCATCCGCGTGCCCATGAAGGAAGTGTTCCTCGAGGACACGCGCCTTCCCGACGGCTCGGTGCGCGAAAACGGCTCCGTCCTGCTCTACGACACCTCGGGCGCTTGGGGAGATCCGAACTTCCACGGGGACGCCACCAAGGGCATTCCTGAGCTGCGCACGCAATGGATCGAGGAGCGCAACGACGTCGAGCCCGAGCCGGCCCGCATCCCCGGATGGCGCACCACCCGTTGCGGAAAGGCAGGAAAGGCCGTCACCCAGATGGCCTACGCCCGTGCCGGAATCGTCACTCCCGAGATGGAGTACGTGGCTTTGCGCGAGAACCAGGGCCTTGCCGACCTGATGACGAAGTTCGGACCCGACGCCCTGCGCGACGGTCGCTTCTACCAGGCCCCCGGCCAGTCCTTCGGCGCGAGCATCCAGCGAATCATCACCCCCGAGTTCGTGCGCGACGAGATCGCCCGCGGACGCGCCGTCATCCCCGCGAACATCAACCACACCGAGCTCGAGCCGATGATCATCGGCCGCAACTTCCTGGTGAAGATCAACGCCAACCTCGGCAACTCCTCGATCGCAAGCTCGATCCCCGAGGAGATCGAGAAGCTGCGCTGGTCCCTCAAGTGGGGTGCCGACACCGCGATGGACCTCTCCACCGGCAAGAACATCCACGAGACCCGCGAGTGGTTCCTGCGCAACTCGCCCGTGCCCATCGGCACCGTCCCCATCTACCAGGCCCTGGAGAAGGTCAACGGCAAGGTTCCCGACCTGACCTGGGAGATCTTCCGCGACACCCTGATCGAGCAGGCCCAGCAGGGCGTGGACTACTTCACGATCCATGCCGGCGTGCGGCTGCAGTACATCCACCTCACGGCCAACCGCATGACCGGTATCGTCAGCCGCGGCGGCTCGATCCTGGCCTCGTGGTGCCTTGCGCACCATCAGGAGAACTTCCTCTACACCCACTTCGACGAGATCTGCGACATCTGCCAGGCTTACGACGTGTCGTTCTCGCTGGGAGACGGATTGCGTCCGGGTTCCATCGCCGACGCCAACGACGCCGCTCAGTTCGCGGAGCTCGAGACGCTGGGCGAGCTGACCAAGCGCGCCTGGGCCAAGGACTGCCAGGTGATGATCGAAGGCCCCGGCCACGTCCCCATGCATCTCATCAAGGAGAACATGGAAAAGCAACTGGAATGCTGCGACGAGGCGCCCTTCTACACCCTGGGGCCCCTGGTCACCGACATCGCTCCCGGATACGATCACATCACATCGGCCATCGGTGCCGCCCAGATCGGCTGGTACGGAACTGCACTGCTGTGCTATGTAACCCCGAAAGAGCACCTGGGACTTCCCAACAAGAACGACGTACGCGAGGGTGTGGTGGCCTACAAGATCGCCGCCCACGCTGCGGATATCGCCAAGGGCCACCCCGGCGCCGTCTACCGCGACAACGCCCTCTCGCAGGCCCGTTTCGAGTTCCGTTGGCGCGACCAGTTCAATCTTGGACTCGACCCCGAGCGGGCGCGGGAATACCACGATGAGACCTTGCCTGCCGAGGGCGCGAAGCTTGCCCACTTCTGCTCGATGTGCGGACCGCATTTCTGCTCCATGCGCATCAGCGAGGACGTACGCAAGTACGCCGTCGAGAAGGGTCTTGAAGAGGCCAAGGCGCTGGAAGAAGGAATGCAGGAGATGAGCGAGAAGTTCGTGGCCGAAGGCGCCCAGGTCTACAAGGCTCCGACTTAGGTTCGCTTCTGGAAAATGGATAGATAAGGAAAGGGAGGCCCCAAGCCTCCCTTTTTCATGCGCATCCACGCCACCATCCCATGAAACAAAAAAGCCTCTCCCGGATTCCGGGAGAGGCCTTCAAATCTGCCAGGAGGAGCTTAGTAGCCGCCGCCGAAGCCGCCGCGATCGCCACCGCGTCCGCCGCTGAAGCCGCCGCCGGAGCTACGTCCGCCGCCGAAACCGCCACGGTCGCCGCCGCCGAAGCCGCCGCCCGAGCGTCCGCCGCCGAAGCCGCCGCCGGAGCTACGTCCGCCGCCGAAACCGCCGCGGTCACCACCACCGAAGCCACCTTCGCGGGGCTCACGGGGACGGAAAGAGCGCTCGCCCTCGGGCTTGGGCTGAGCTTCGTTGCAACGAATGGTACGGCCGTCGAGGGTCGCACCGTTCAAAGCTGCAAGAGCCTTGTTTCCATCTTCGCCATTGGCGAAAGTCACGAATCCGAAACCGCGGCTGCGGCCCGTGTCACGATCCATCACGACAACGGCGTCAGCCACTTCGCCGTAAGCTTCAAATGCAGCGCGCAGAGTTTCGCGCGTGGTGTTCCAGGAGAGTCCACCGACAAACAACTTCATCTCAACCTCAATTTTGGAGAACCCGTAGACCAACCCGGCTGCGCACTTTCTCCTACCAAGATCCAATTAGACATTATTTCCAAGCGCATGTCAATGTCTTTTGCTGATCCAATGAAATAAAAAGGAAATGGCAAGACAAAAAAAGACCCGCCATCGTGATAGCAGGTCAAAAATTCATTCGGCATCAGATTCGCTTTTTAAAGAAAGTCGCGATACTCCGCATCGGGAAAGATATTGTCGCGCGCTTCCAACGCCTCGAGTTCGGCAACCGGCATCTCTCCACCGCTGGAGAGGATCTCGTAGAGGCGGTTGAAGGCGGCCAGATGCTCGCGGGTGCGCTGTACGGCGTACTCCACCGTGGTGCCCGTGCGCATGATGAAGGCCCAGTCGGAGGCCTGCGCCAGATAGAGCTCGCGCGCCATCTGATTCAGTCCACGGCGGTAGTCGCCCCAAGCGTCCGGATAGCGTTGCGCCAACTCCTCCATGCGCGAAGCCGCGGCATGCAGATGCGGGTAGATCCAGTCGTTGGTGCCATTGAGCCACACGTCCGCATAGCCCAAATGTCCCCAAGTGCTGAAGGACGGAACCTGCTTCTGATTGACCGGATGCCGCTCAAGGTAGGCGCTAGGCGTGATGGGCTCGATCTCATGGCTGTGATCGAAGTGCATCTTGCGGAACACGTGGTAGAGGAACTCCGGTCCCTCGTACCACCAGTGACCATAAAGCTCCGCATCGTAGGGAGCCACGATCAGGGGCGGCCGATCCATGTACTGGGCCAGGTGTTCGACCTGGCGGCAACGGTTCTTGACGAAGTCCGCAGCGTGGGCCGCTGCCTTGCGGAAGGCGTTGGTCGGGTTGTACGGCTCGTGCGCCACGCCCTTGCCGGTGATGCGGTAGTACTTGAAACCGGTGTTGCTGCGAATCCCGGGGATATGCTGCAGATCGCCCAGGTACTCGTGATCCAGGTCGAAGCCCAGGTCGCGATAGAACTCGCGGTAATCGTAGTCTCCTGGATAGCCGATCTCGGCGGACCATACGGCACGGGAGGTCTCGGGGTCGCGCGCGAAGCACGCCGGGCCGGCCGGCGTGATGACCGGGGCATAGACGCCCAACTTGGGCGCCGGGGTGCCCAGCAGGATACCGTGGGTATCCGTGTAGAAGAAGCCGATGCCGTTGGCGGCAAGTTCCTGTTCCACCCCTTCGTAGTAGCCGCATTCGGCCAGCCAGATGCCGTTGGGAGCCTTCCCGAAGTGGCGCTTGTGGGAACGTACGGCCTGCTTGAGCTGAGCCCGCACAGCGGCCGGATTGGGACGCAAGAGCGGCAGGAAGCCGTGGGTGGCAGTGCAGGTGAGGATCTCCAGGTTGCCACGGTCCGACCAGTGGCGGAAGCCCGAGAGCAGGTCCTTGCCGTACCAGTCCTGGAAGAAGCGCTTGCACCAGGTGAACTTGTCGAAGTACATCTGGGCCAGGTCCCGGAACTGCGGCACGAACTGGGTGCGCACCAGCTCCTTGTTGGCCAGTTCGATCAGGCGGTCCAGGTGCTCGACGTAGCGGTCCTGGAGCATCGGATCGGCAAGCATCGCTGCCAAGGGAGGCGTGATCGACATCGCCAGCCTGAAGTTCACCCCCTCCGCGTCGAGCCGGTTGAACACGTCAAGGAGCGGGATGTAGGTCTCTGTGATCGCCTCGAACAGCCAGTCCTCTTCCATGAAGCGGGGGTATTCTGGGTGGCGTACGAAGGGAAGGTGGGCATGGAGGACCAGCCCGAAGTAGCCTTTTGCCATGATCTCTCTTTAGCCTTCGGTCCAGCGGCGGGCAGCGGGGCGCGCCTCGCGGGACTGGTCGCCATCGCGGTCGATGGCCTTGACATGGAAGTCGTGGTGGGTGCCGTCGGGGAAGGGGAACTGCAGGCGGAAGGTGCCGTCGGCATTGAGCTGCAGGTGCTTGCCGTTGAGCGTCACCTTGGCATCGGGCTCGGTGGCGCCGTAGAGGATGATCTCGGTCTCCACCCAGAGCCAAAAGTCTTTCTTCTTGTCCGGCGAGCGGCCGGGGATGCCCATCGGCGAGGAGCCGCCCCAAGACGTGCCCGAACCCATGGGGCTGGTGCCGAAGGAAGAGGAGAGACCGAGACCGGCCGCTGCCTGCTGCCAGGAGGACAGGCCGAAGGAGCTGGGAGCGATCTCCATGCGTCCCATGCCCGATCCGAAGGAGGTGAGCCACGCGGCCCCGCCCATGCCGGCGGAATTGGCGTCGCGAAGGCGCTTGAGCAGATCCGAGATGCCCTCGCCCTCGCCAAGGCCAGCCGCCATGCGGAAGAGCTCCTCGCTTGCGATGGAGATCCATTCTTCGCTGCCCAGATCGGCCATGCCCGAATGGAAACCCACCGGCTGGCTGCGCAGCACGCCCACCCATTCGCCGGCGCGGTTGACATGACCGTACTCGAAGGTGTAGACGCGCCCTTGGTACGGCAGGCGCAGGTACCAGGAACGGGCGTAGGGAGCGACCTCGACCTCCAGGCTCACCGGAGCATTGGTGCCGTCGAAGAGGATCTCGGTGGTGTCGAAGCCCCGCAGCTGGAACGCGGGCATCTCGCCCCCATTGTCCTGGCGGATGGCTTCCGCGGTCTCGGGCTTGAGCTCCCAGTAGAGATGGGTCCACTCGGGATCCTTGGGCAGGACCACGAGCCGGTCCAGGCCGTAGCTCTCGGGAACCTGGCCGTCCAGCAGGGAGGGACGCCCGAGCGGCGACGGCTCGGCGCCCTTGCGGGACTTGCGGGCCAGGGGCGCCTTGGCGGCCACCTTGGCAACCGGCGCATCCTTGCGGGGAGCGCGGGCGGACAGGGCCTTGGAGACAGGCGCAGGGGCCGCTGCGGAGACGGCAGGCTTGGCTGCGGGCTTGGCCGAAGCGGAAACCGCCGGCTTGGCGGGTTTCGCCGCGGGGACGGCGGCAGGCGCGGAGGATTTGACGGATTTTGTCACAGGAGCCGCGACCGGCCGCGCGGCGGACTTGACCGGGGCGGGAACGGAAACGGCCGCGCCCTTCGCGGGCACGGCCTTCTCCGATTTGACAGATTTTGTCGCTGCCTTCGGGGCAGCAGCCTGGGTCGCGACTTCGGGGGGGGTGGCTTTCGACCTGGCCATACCGATCTCCTGGGGGTGTGTGGCTAGCGGCGCCGCCTGGAGGGATTGCCCCACAGGCTTGCGCCGGTCAAGGAAACGTAGACCCTGCAGAAGGTTTCTTCGAGCTGGGGCTGGTTGGATGGATTATAGGTTTGTCCCACGGCAAACGCAAGATCAATCGTTCCCACATTTCCCAGCGGCATCCCGAGGCCGAACGTCGCCGCCACGGTGCTGAGGTCCGCAGTACCGCCGAGGTCCGTGTATCCTCCCGCCCGGAAGGCCATACGCTTCCAGTAGGCGTCGAAACGATCCCCCTTGCCCTGGTATTCCCAGCCGGCACCCAGGTGCAGCTGCTCAGTCGCCCCGGCGATGGACTCCGTCCAGTCGGTGTAGCGGACGTCGGCCACCACGGTCTGCTGGGAGGTGGCCCTCCAGGCGCCACCGACGCCCAGGGTCAGCGGGGTCTGCGTGGTGGAGTCCCGGCGGGAGGAGACGTAGCCGTCCGCGTCGTTGGTGAAGTCATGGCGCACCGAAAGGTCGACGTCGCCAGGAGCGTACATCCAAGCACCCAAGTCCCAGTCGGGCTGGGTCATCCAGAGCGAGGCGCCGAAGTAGCCGCCGCTGCGGCGCGTCTCCACGGTATCGGAAACCGTATAGGTCGCAAGTCTGTCGGAGCGATCCTCGATCGCCGACAGCATCTGGCGATCGCGCCCCATCAAGCGATGGTAGCTCACGCCCGCCGCCACCCAGGGCAGGAAGGGCATGCGCACGGCGTAGGTCCCCACGAACTCGAAGCTTCCGCCCTCACCCATGGCCTTTTCGCCCGCGGAGGAGCCGCCGATCTCGTAGCTGCGCCGGAAGCGCTGCCAGTAGGCACCGCCCAGCGAGCCCCAGCGGCGCATCGGAATGGACAGCGAGATCTGCGGGACCTCGAAATCCGTGCCTTCCCCTTGGCTGGTGCCGTCATCGACGCTGGAGTAGCTCGTGGCAAGCTGCGCCGAGAAGGACACGAGCGTGTCAAGGGCGCTGCGGGCCGGCTGGCGCAGGTCATAAAGACGATCGCTGCGACGGGCCGTTCCGGCCTCGCCCAAGGCGTGGCTGGTGGCATCACCGGGACTGGTCTCGCGCCCCCATCCGGCGGCATCCAAGGGAGACTCCGCCCACACGACGGTTCCGAGGCTCAGGAACAACAATGCACGCTTCACTTGGCAACTCCCAGAGGCAGGACGGTCAGACGCAGTTTGGCGGTGCCCAGCTTGGGACGCATCTGCCACCATTGATTGCTGTCATCGGAATAGGGAACCAGGATCAGCTCGGGCTGACGATCGGTCCAGTTGACCAGCATCGAGAAGGCGCGGCGGGTCGCAAGGCTCTGCCCCTTGCCCAGCAGGGCTCCGGCATTGAACTCGTTGGCGCGGTTCTTCTGGCTCTCCTCGACGATCGAGCCGGCCAGTCCCTTGGCGATGGCGCGGACATTGCGCCCGGAGCGTTGGAAGATCCAGCGGATGCCGCCGAAGGAATGGGCGACCGGCAGCGTGTCCGGTGCGGCCAGCACCAGCGAATCGCGGGTCGCGGCCCCGGTGGTCACCAAGTGGAGTTCCAACGAGTCGCCGGTCGAGAAGGTGTCCAGGGTGACCTTGACGGTGTCGAAGGTCTGGACACTGTCGATGGAAAGCCAGCGAGAAAGGTCCGGAGAACCGTTCGCGCTCGAGTAGACGCGAAGGCGTTCCCCCGTGGTGTCCGTGCGGGACGAGTCGGAATCGAACGAGAGCTCGGCATCCATCACAGCCACCCCGCCCAAGGCGCTGGAATAGCCTCGTGCCGAGAGTTCCTTGGCGATCGCGGCGCGGATCACGGCAGTGTCGGGGAAGAGACGCAGGCTCCAGGTGACCGGTCCGCCCTGCAGCAGAGGCTGGGTCGGATCGAGGGACGCCGGAGTGAGCAGGCCACGGCTTGCCGTGCTGCTGGAGACGGATCCGCGGTAATAGGTGCTGCTGGTGGTGTCCGCACCGAGCTTTGCGGTCATGCTCACGGCCGAGACCTGCACGATGCCGTCGGCATTGCCGGCGACCGGCAGCAGACGCACGAGCAGCCCAGCCTTGTGGGGATTGGCGGAGCGCAGCTTGGAAAGGGTATCGCGCAGCACGGCTGGCAGCGCATCCTGCCGCAGAGTGTCGGAGGGCGCGATCGAAAACGTGTCCTGATAGAACACGCCCTTGGGCAGAGCAGGAGTCCTGCTGCCGCCGAAGTAGGCGACCAAGTCCGCGGAATCGCGGGCGCTGTCGGTCACCCAGAACTGGCGGGCCACCCGGACGCTCTCCTTGCGAAGCGGGGTGGTGAAGCTGAGATTCAAGCGCAGGGAATCCCAGGCGGTGCCGCGGGCGATCCCGACCGCGCTCGAGGAATCCAGCGGGATCCAGAAGAGCGAGGAAGCGGAACTTCCTTTCCAGGAACCGACCTGAAAGACCGGAGACAGGGTGGCTTCCTGCAGCCATCCCTTGGAGGAATCCTGCAACGATCCCTTGAACGGGACCCGAATGTCCTCGATCACCACCTTCGTCGGCGGTCGGATCCCTTGCTGGGAAGAGAGCCAGGCTCCTCCCGTCTGGTTGGTGGCGACATCGCACCCAGTGACCGCGAGGGCGAATGGGACTAAGCAGAGTAGGCGTTTGAGGAGATGCACAGTCCGGGCAAGATAGAACCTTTGTCGATCCACAACTTCACTCCATTTCAGTCCGGGACCAGCCATTCCCAGGAAAACCCCGGAGACGGCCATCGATCCCCACGAGAACATTCGACGTCACGAACATGCTAGACGCGCGTGGACGGTCCTGGATTCCCCGGCCGCCCTGCACATCGCTCAAAGCGCCTCGAGATCGGACAGTTCCTGTCCGAAGCCACCCGAGAGGATCGGGAAGCGGCACCAGGAGCGCGGATCGAGGTTGTGGTCGTCGAGATGGAACGAGGGCGCGTAGCGCTCGCGCTTCCACTGGTTGCGCGACCAGAGCCGGAAGAAGCGGGCGATGGCCTGCTTGAGGCCTTGCAGCGATTCCGGTGACTCGCCCTCTTCCCGTAGGGCCTGGAAGATCTCCAGGGGGCTCTTGCGGTCGACCACCGCCAACCGCTGGATCGCGTCCAGCAGCGGATACGGCATGAGATCCGCCTCGTCGGTCTGCTCAGCCTCGCCGGTCCGGCGGGGACGCAGCTCGGCCGTGGGCGCCTGCGCCGTGATCACGGATAGGAAGTCCATCGGCGCCCCGTCGAGGATGCCCCGGGTCTCCAGGTGCGAGAGCCAGCCCAGCAGGAAGTGCTTGTCCACGCCGGCCAGGGGCGAGAGGGAACCGGCCGTATCGCCGTCCATCGTCGCGTAGCCCACCGCCATCTCGCTGCGGTTGGAAGTGGAGATCAGCAGGCGCCCCGTCACGTTGGCAAGCAGCCATACGGACGGCGCCCGCACACGAGCCTGGATGTTCTGGAGGGCCAGGTCGTCCGTCTCCCAGGAAAGGCCGCGCCCCAGGGCGCCCTCGGCCAGACCCAGGTAGCCCTTCACTAGGGCGTCCACATCCATGATGCAAAACTGCGCTCCCACTCCATCGGCCACGACCTGGGCCGCATGGCGCGTCACCTCGCCGGAGTTGGCAGTGGGCTGGTAGGCGGTCAGGAGCAGGGCGTTGGTGGCGAGCACGGCGTCCAGCGGGCCTTCCGGAAGCGCGATCCAGCTCAGGCTCGCGCGGAATCCCTGTTCGCCCAGGTCCTCCAGGGCGAAGCGGCAGGCCAGGTGCACCAGCACCGCGCAGGCCGCGCTGTCGGCGCCCCCGGACAGGGACAGGACGAAGCCGTTGGAGCGCGACTTGCGCAGGTAGTCCCACAGGCACAGGGCGGCGCAGCGGGCGAAGTCCCCCGCCCGCCCGTCGCGGGCCGGATCCAGGGTCGCGATAGGTTTGACAGAATCTGTCACCGGCACGAGCGGCTGATCTATCGATGTGGTGACCGGGACGGCCTGGGCGATGGCGTGCCCCGCCGCCGCCCGCCGCATGCGCAGGGTGTCCAGGTCGATGTCGGCCGACTGGAGCTCGAGGCCGCGGAAGGTCAGGCGCGTTCCCCGGGAGAGGAGCTTGCCGTGCAGGGCGATGCGGCCCGAACCGTCGTAGGGGATGCGGCCTGCCTCGTTGCCCACCAGGGTCGCGTAGGCGTAGGCGCACCCGAACACGCGGGAGGACTCCAGCACCAGCCGCTCGCGCACCTCGTCCTTGCCCAGCGAGAAGTGGCTCGCGCTGGGGCACAGCAGGATGTCGGCGCCGCCGGCCGCCAGGGCAAGGCCAGGACGGTCCACCGCCCAGGCGTCCTCGCAGATCTCGATGCCGATGCGCATGCCGTCCAGCTCGAAGATCTGGTCGCCGACCGGAAAGCCAGCACCGCCGTCGGGCAGGCACTCCCCCGCCTTCCAGGGCGTGAACCAGCGCGGCTCGTAGTGCAGGCCTTCGCGCGCCAAGTGACGCTTGCAGACCGCGCCGTGGATGCGCCCGCGGCTGACCAGGGCACAGGCGTTGAAGACATCGCCCCGCACCTGCAACGGCAACCCCGCCGCGACGACCAGGTCGCCCGCCGCCTCGGCCAGCCTTTGCAGGTTCTCGAGGCATCGGCGCGCCACCCAGGGCGCCAGGAAGGCGTCCTCGCAGCCGTAGCCGGAGAGGTTGAGTTCGGGCAGGAGCAGGAGCCGCGAACCGGCGGCACGGGCCTGTTCGATCGCCTGGACGGCCAGGGAGAGGTTTCCGGCCCAGTCCATGGGCGTGGTGTTGAGGGACGCCACCGAGATCCGAGTCTTCATGACTGGAAAGAAAGCATCGATCCGCCCGGTCCTGGTGACAAGAATCGTCTTTTACAGGCGGCCCCTGTGTAGCCCTAGAGCCTGGCGCTGTTCTTGATCTCGAGGTAGCGGTCGACCAGCAGGAGCGGCAGCTCGCGCGGCACGGCGTCGATCAGGGTCGCGGCGGACAGTCCGCTGCGACGGCGGAACCGGGCCCGGTCCTGCAGATAGACCTGGGCGGAGGCATTGGAGAGCGCCGCGTGAAAATCCTCGACAGGCGCCTGGAGCATCTCGTCCAGGAGCGATTCGCGCAGCGAGGCGCACAGCACAAGGTGACGCGAGCCCAGCAGGCCAAGGGCGGCTCGCAGGGTGTCGTCGTCCTCGTCGCGCAGGTTCGTGAGCACCACGATCAGGGCGCGTCGCTTGAGGCGGCGCACCAGGGTCTGGGCAGCCATCAGGTAGTCGGGAGCGGCATCGGTGGGATGCACGTCGTGCAGGCCGGTGACCGTCTGATCGAAGCCCGGGCGCCCCTTGCGCGGAGCCAGCCAGACGTCGGATCCCGCGAAGGTCTGGACACCCACGGCATCGCCTTGGCGGGCCGCCACCCAGCCCAGGCGCAGCAGCGCCTCCAGCGCATGCTCGAAATGGGTCCTGTCCCCGTCCACCGAAAGCATGCGGCGACCGCAGTCGAGCAGGAACACGATCTGCTGGTCGCGCTCCTCCTGGAACTCGCGGCTGATGGGCTTGCCCAGGCGGGATGTGGCCTTCCAGTCGATGGCGCGAAGGCTGTCGCCCCGGCGGTACTCGCGCAGCTGATGGAAATCGGTGCCCTCGCCACGACGGCGTGTGCGCAGCATCCCTCCATGGCCGATCCGAGGATCGCGGGCACCCAAGAGCCCGTGCCCGAGCAGCGGGACCACGTCCGGATAGACCTTGACCGGCTGCGTATCCCCTATGCGGGCGCGGCGCTGCCAGAGCCCGAAGGGCGAGGCGATCTCGAGAAGGGCCGGCTCGAAGACCGCCTTGCCGCGGGCGCTGGGCTTGGCGAGATAGGCCTGTTCGAGGCGGCTTCCCGCCGGCAGGCGCAACGGCAAGGCCTTCAGCGGCACCGACCAGCCGGAAGGGAAATGGTCATGGACCGTCAGCGACAACGTGCGGCCCAACGGGTTTTCCAGTTCGAGCATCACCTCGCCGGAACGCCCCTGGGACCAGATACGGGGAACCGTCCGGCGCAAGCCCAGGTCGGGCACCTTCCACCCCCGCCAGGCATCGACAAGGAGCAGGCAGAGCATCCCCAAGGACGCCCATCCCCAGATCCCCTGGATCTGCAGGATCGCTGCCGCCAGTCCGAGCACAGCCCAGAAGAGCGCCAGCCGCACGAGCCGCACCGAAGGCGTCATGCCCGGGGCGCCGGGATCTGTTCGAGGAGCCCGTCCAGCAGGCGGTCCACCTCGAGTCCTTCGAGCTCGGCCTCGGGGCTCATTCGCACCCGGTGGCGCAGCACCGCGGGGGCGGCCGCCTTGATGTCGTCGGGAATCACGAAGTCGCGCTCCTCCAGCGCCGCGAGGGCGCGGGCCAGGCGCACCAGCGCGATGGTGCCGCGCGGGCCGGCGCCCTGGGAAAGCCCCGGCCACTGGCGGGTGGCGCGCACCAGACGCACCGCGTATTCGCTCACCGCCGCATCGATCTGGAGGGAGGCCACGTCCTTCTGGAGCTCCAGGATCGCCGCGGGATCGAGCACCGGCTCGACGGCGTCGGTGTCGAGCTGATCCCCCACCCTGCCCGTGGTGGTCTGGATCAGAAGCGCAAGCTCCTCCTCGGCCGAGGGGAAGTCCATCCGGATCTTCACCAGGAAGCGGTCGAGCTGGGCCTCTGGCAACGGATAGGTCCCTTCCTGCTCCAGCGGGTTCTGGGTGGCCAGCACCAGGAACGGCAGGGGCAGCGCGTGGGATTCCCCTTCGATGGTGACCTGCTGCTCCTGCATGGCCTCCAGGAGCGCCGCCTGGGTCTTGGCCGGAGCGCGGTTGATCTCGTCGGCAAGCAGGAGATGGGCGAAGACCGGCCCCTTCTTGAGATGGAAGGAATGGTCGCGCAGGTCGAAGACGGCGTGGCCGCAGACGTCGGCGGGCATCAGGTCGGGAGTGAACTGGATGCGCGAATAGTCCCCGCGGATGGCCCGCGCCAGGGCCTTCACCAGGAGCGTCTTCCCCAGGCCCGGCACGCCTTCGAGCAGCGCATGGCCGCCCGCCAGGAGGCAGGCGAGCACTTGGTCGATCGCGGTTTCCTGGCCCACCACGCAACGGCGGATCTGGGTGCGCAGCGCTTGGATCTGTGCTGTGTTCATCGTGTTCCTCGAAGCTGCTGCAAGGTCCGCAGCATCTGGGTGAAGGCCTTGGGCTCGCGCCCGATCGGTTCATTGAGCGCTTGGGAGACCTGGGAAACGTCCATCCCCGCAAGCTGGGCGATGCGCTCCAGGCGAGGGGTCAGCGGCAGGTGCGCAAGCTCCGGATGACGTAGCATCACGCGCTCCATCGCGCGATTCCGGACCTGCTCGACCATGTGCTCTGGACCGTCCTCCCGGGACCACCACCAGTGGCCGGTCGCCTCGACATGCTCCCGGAGGCTGCGGCGCAGCGGATCCGGAGGGGCCTGGATCGGCCCCCTGCGCACCACGGAATGCCATGCCCACAGGATCCCTAAAGCCAGGATCCCCAGCACCAGGCTCCAAGCGCGGGTCCAGAGCCACCGATACCAGCGCGGCACGTCCAGCTCCTGGGCGATGACCACCTTCGCCGCGCCCGCGTTCCATCGGGCCATGGCAAGGAGAAGCTCGGCGTGGTCGTAGCGCGCCAGCAGCTTCGAGCGGAGCCAGGCACCGTCGCCGCAGACGAGGATCCGTCCGCGCTCCATGGGAAGCGACAGGAGACGACCGGTCGAGTCCATCCAGTCCGGCACCGCCACGCTCGAATCCACCTTGAGGCGCGGGAAGTAGCCGGCCTCCAGAGACAGCGGATGTCCCGAGGAAGGAATCGACACCTCGACCCGCTCCGAATCGTGCCAGAAGGAGCCCAGGGAGATCCCCGAAAGAGGCCCTTCGAGCTTGCCCAGTTCCTCGAGCTCGTCCGACTTGCCCGAATCCTCCGCCATCCAGTCAGTGACCAGCACGCCGCCGCCACGGACCCAAGCGAAGAGTCTGTCGATCTCCTCCGGACTCGCCCCTTCGCGGGAACCGAACAGCACGAACACGTCGCGGCTTCCCAGATGGTTCAAGGAACGGGAGATGGTCCCGTAGGTCTCGACCTCGAAGCCCTGGCTGCCCAGGAAACGCGTCGCCAGCAGCACCGGATTGCGCAAGGCTTCCGGACTCTCCCAGCGCTGGGCCACGCTCTTCTTCTCCATGGCAAGGAACCACCAGACCACGGCGGCGGCGATCAGCACGACCACGGCGATCAGACCGATCCGGCCGCGGTTCACGGCACCGCCTCCAGGTCGGAGCGCACCCGGTCCCAGCTTCCCAGCAGCACCCGCACCGCTTCGGCTTCCGGCCAGCGCCCGGCCCACGCTCCGCGCTCCCACGCCTTCACGACCGCGCGCAGAAGCTCCCATGCACCTTCGCCCAACGTCCCTTGCCTGCGCGCCTGGCGCGCCCGTTCCAGGCATTCGCGTTCGCACGCGCCTCGTGGAAAGTCCACTCCCTGGCTGATGCACAGCCAGAGCGTCGCACGGTAGAGAAGCCCCAGCGCACCGCGCAGGTCGCCCGCGGAAAGAAGCGACTCCACCTGGAAGGCGGCGCGACGGAACTCCTCCTGCGGCCTTCCGATCGGGCTCAGACGGCCGCGCAGAGGGGTCGGGTCGGAGATCAGCGCCGGGATCCGGCCCAGCAGACCGCGCGAACGCCAAGCCAAGAAGCCCACGAGGAAGAGGGCCAGCCCGATCAAGCCCCAGCGGATCGCCTCGGCCCCCAGATGCATGCCCATCCCGACAAGTTCGGCCAACCGGTCCAGACGACGGGAAAAAGCCTTCAGCCATTGCGGTTGGGCATCCTTCTCCTGCGGCGGCTTCTTCGCCTCGCGGGGAACCCAGGTCTCCTTGCAGCGGTAGTCCTGGAAATCAGGTCCGCGCAGGATCGAGTCGAGATCCGTCCGGATCCGGGCCTGCCGGACATCGTGCGGCGAAGCCGCGGAACGGAGCGGTTCCTTGTGCCAAAGGGGTGGTTCGCACGGAAGGGCCGCACCCAGGCACGGCAGCAGGAGCAACAGGAACGCAAGGGCCCTCAAGGGATCGCCTCCCCGGCGTGACGGCGGACCATCCTGCGCAGGGACAGTTCGAGGTCCCAGGCCTCGAGCGACGCGCGCCGGTTGAGGTAGAGCGTGAAGGAGGTGGCCACGAAGATCGGACCGACAAGCGATCCGGCCAACCAATAACCGGCACCCCATACCAAGGAATCCACGCGCGTGAAGTCCGTGCCTCCCGCCGTCAGGAACGCGAAGGGATTGACAATTTCTGTCTCGGTGAAGAAAAGCCCCGCCAGGAAGCTGGGAAGCAGAAGGAGGAGCATCTCGAAGTGGCAGCAGATCACCAGCCACAGTCCGGCGGTCCGGCCCGCGCCCTCGCTGCCCAACTGGCCGCGACGCTCGGCGATCTCGCGTCCCTCGAGGCCTTCGAGCTGATGGATCGGCTGGTAGAGGCCCCGGGTGGGGATCAGCCGCCCGAGCGTAAGCGGCAGGAACCACCGGGAGCGGCACAGCCCAAGCCACTCGCGCACGGCGCGCGCCATCGGGAGACTCTGCCCGAACACGGCCCGCGAAAGGACGTGCAACGGCAGGCGCTCCAGCAGCGGACGAAAGAACCAGGGAAAGCTCGGCGCGAACAAGCCCAGCTCCGGCCAGACCATCGCCACCACAAGGCCCGGCACGCACGCCAGGCTCCAGACCAGGAGCCAAGGCCCGAAGACCTCCCGCGCATGGCTCCACAGGAGCGGGAACCCCAGGTCGATCGCCTGCCAGGAGGTGCGGGGGCGCAGCTCGATCCTGAGCAGCTCAAGCTGCATGGCGACGTCCTCCCCACACGATCCAGGCGGTCACGAGAGCCCACATGCAGCCGCCCACGGCATACTTCGCCGCCGGGGGAACGGCACCGCGCGCCGACCAGAAGGCCTCGAAGAAAGCAGCCGTGACCGTGAGGAGGGCCGCAGCCACCAGGATCGGATAGATCCGGCGGGCGTTGACCTGCAGGCTCTGCGCACGGCGCAGGTCGCCGGGGAAGCACAGCGAGAGCCCCAGGCGCATGCCCGCGACGCCGGCAAGCTCCAGCCCCGTGATCTCGAAGGCGCTGTGGGTGACCACGAAGGACCAGAAGTTGGTGCGCGTCGCGGGATCCTGGGAGAGCCAACTGGCCACGATCCCTCCGTTGACCCCGTTGAAGGCAAGGCTCGCCAGGGCAAGCACTCCCCCGAAGAACCCCGCAGCGAAGGTGCGGAAGCAGATCGAGACGTTGTTCCAGATGTAGAAGCCGAACATCGCCAGGTCGTCCGTAGCCCCGCGGCGCCCCAGGCGCCCCTGCGTCTGCGTGTACATGTCCTTCATGCGCGCCAACTCCTCGGAGCCCATCCAGCTCAGGGCCCAGTGGGGCTCGTGCGCCACCGCAAGGCCCAAGGCAAGGCCGGTGCCCCAGAACGCGAGGCAGGCCACCAGGAAAAGCCTCCATTCCTGACGGATCAGACGCGGAATGTCCACGAGGAACCATCGCGCCAGCACCAGGGGACGCTCCGCCTTGACGCCGTAGAGCTCCCGATGGGTCCGCAGCGCCAGCCGCTGCAGCCGCCCGACCAAGGTCGGGGAATAGCCCCGCTGGTTGGCAAGCGAAAGATCGCGGCACAGCGCCCTGTGGCGGGCCGGAAGCTCGAGGCTTCCCGACGTGTCGCGATGCTCCAGCCATTCCTCCAGACGTTCCCATTGGGCACGCCGCAGTTCCTCGAAGCGCTTCTGCTTCATTCCAGCACCCCGCGCGACCAGGCCAGCAGCCTCCTGAGCGAGGCATCGCCCTTCTCGCCCGTCAGGGGCGTGGCGATTTCCGCAAGTTCCACCGCCCGCTCATGCCCCAAACGGGGCGCCCGCTCGGCCAGTTCCAGGAGCGTGCGCTGCTCCTGGACGTCGAAGGGGAACGGAGCCCTCTCTGCCTCGACCTTGCCGACCACAGGGACCACGGCAGTGGTCTCGCAGTGCACCACATGGGTTCCGGCCACCCAGTCGCCGATGCGTCGGAAGCGTGGATCCGTCAGCAGGCACACCAGACCAGCCAGGTAGGCCATGGGAAGGAAGTCCGCGGTCAGCAGCAGGTTCCGGAGGATGGACTCGCGCCACCCGACGGGAAGACCGTCCGCCCGCACCACCTGGATCTTCATCCAGGTCTTGCCCGGGGTCTGGCCCCGATGCAGGACCTCGAAAAGGACCGGGTATCCCCACCAGGTCGCAAACAGGAAGAGGAAGCGCAGTCCCGCCGTCGCCTCGGCTGCCAAGGGGATCATGGCCACGATGACGACCACGGCCCAGATCAGGAAATCGACCAGGTAGGCCAAGGCGCGCAGGCCCGGGCCGGCCGGCACCAGTGCCAGTCGCACCCCTTCCGGGGTCATGAGGTCGAGACGGCCGTCGATGTCCAGTTCTATACCGCCGAAATGGGAAAGCGTGGGAACAAGGGAAATGGGTCCGAGCCTGAAGATAGCGTTTTTTCGTGGCGCGTGAAAAACCTGCGTTCCTCCTTCAGGAGTCCACCGCCCCAGCGTGTACATTCCCCTGCGTGCCGTTCACCTTCTCCCATCCTGCCGCCGTGCTGCCGCTTGCCCGCCTCCCCCGCTGGCTCCTCGTCCCTTCGGCACTGGCCGTGGGAAGCATGGCCCCTGACTTCTGGTACGTGTTGCCGGGCTTCGGGTTCGATCGGGGCACGGGGCACAACCTGCATGGCATCTTCCACTTCTGCCTCCCGGCGTCCCTGGCCTTGTGGCTGGCCTGGCGCCTCCTTCTTGGCCCGTCCATGACCCTCCTGCTGCCGTCCGCCCCGAGAGCCCGGCTGGCAGGCCGCCTGCACCGATGGCGAATCTCCGACCTGTGGGCCGCGCCTGTCTCCCTGATCCTGGGCGCCATCACCCACGTTGCGTGGGATCGACTCGCCCATGACAACCATTCAGAACTCCTGCCTCTCCCCGACGGCCGACTGCACCTGTTGGGCCACCAGCCCGAGCTATGGAAGGTGCTCCAGGCGGGAAGCTCGATCCTGGGGCTTGCGATCCTGGGGATCTGGTTCCTGTGGACCCTTCGACGCCTTGCCCCGACCGCCCGCTGGAAAGACAGGCTGTGGCCCGGATCCGCCCGCGCCGTCGCGGCCCTTGCGCTGTTCGTGGCGCCCTTCGCGATCGCCACCGTGAAACTCATGCCTGCGGGCATCGCATGGACCCCGGTCTCCCTGAAGGACCATCTGCACCCCATCCTGAGCCTCTACCTGCCCTTGCTTGCCGCAAGCCTCTTCATCTGGTCGCTGCTTGTCCTGATCGCCCGCCTGGCCATGGACGCCGATCGGCGTTGATCCCGGAAATGCCAAGACGCATCGCCCCCGCACGAGAGCCGCGCCTTTGAACCTCCCTGCACTCGGACGCCCGTCCCACGCCGTGGCCCTGGCCACCCTCCTGCCGCAACGGTGGGCCGCATGAAAATCCATTTGCGCTTGCCAGCAAGAGCACCGGCATGCAAGAATCGCCGAACCGACAGCATGCCGACTTCTGCCGACCAAGAGGCTCCAGGCACCGTTCGATCGTCGCCACGATCCGGATGCGACGGTTGAACCTCCGGAGACTTTCAATGGATCTAAAGCCACGCATACGCTTCCTTCTGCTCTTTGCCGGGCTCGCCGCGTTGCTGATCTCCTTCGGGCATCTGACCCTGGACATCGGCCTGCCCGGATCCTTCAAGAGCAACCTGACAGAAGTCGCCCTGGTCATCAGTCTCCCCTTCCTGCCCCGCTGGTACCATGCGCTGCTGCTGTCGCTGTTCACGGCCTTCAACGTCGCGCCCGACGGCTCCATCCTGACCGAGAGCTTGAACCATGTCATCGCCTACCCCCTCCTGTGGCTTGCCGGATACCGCTGGGGAATGGTGCGTGAGGTCCCGTTCCTGGTGTTGCGCTGGATCCTCCTGGTCGCCGGATACTACGTCGGGACCCTAATGCTGAGCGACGCCATCAAGCTGATGCTGGGAAGAACCGATCTGCAGCAGATCCTCACTGCGACGCACTTGATGAGCCGAGCGACCGTGAACGAGTACCTCGCAACCACGTTGCTGGCCATCTTCTACATCCTGCTGATCCGCGAACTGCGCATCCGCAAGACCGCCCAAGCCGACCTGGAAGAGCGCAACACCGAGCTTTCCCGCCACAAGCAGCTCCTGGAGACCCAGTACGATTCGACCAAGGAAGGCATCCTGCTGATCTCCCCGGATGGACGCATGATCTCCTGGAACCGGCGTTTCGTCGAGATCTGGCAGGTTCCCCAGGAGATCCTGGAATCCGGCAGCGAAAGGCAGGCGTTCCAGTACGCCAAGAGTGCCGTGGAGAATCCCGACGAACTCTTGCCGATGACCGCCATCCTCCGCGCGGACCCTGCCGCCACGCACGAGGACCTCCTTCATCTCAAGAACGGTCGCACCCTGATGCGCTTCACCACGGCGATCCGGTACGGCAACGTGGTCAAGGAGCGGATGTGGTTCTTCCGCGACATCACCGACCTCGAGAAAGCCTTGGCCGAACGGGAAAGCCTCCAGATCAAGCTCTCCCAGAGCCAGAAGATGGAAGCCATCGGCCAGCTCGCCGGAGGGGTGGCCCACGACTTCAACAACTCGCTGGGCGTGATCCTGGGGGCGGCCGAACTGGCCGGCATCGGCGACCTTCCGACCGAATCGCGCTCCTACCTGGACATGATCGTCACCGCCGCCAGGCGGGCCAGTTCCCTCACGCGCAAGCTGCTTTCGTTCTCCCGCCAGGGTACCCGCCACATGGACATGATCGACGCCCATGCCGTGGCCCGCGACGCCGTCTCCCTGCTCCAGAGCAGCATCGACAAGCGGATCGACATCGTCCTGGAGAACAACGCAAGCCGCACCTACGTGATGGGCGACACCGGGCTCCTGCAGAACACCCTCATGAACCTGGGCATCAACGCAAGCCATGCCATGCCCGAAGCCGGAACCATCACCGTCACCCTGGACAACCTGGCCCTGGACAAGGACGACTGCGAGACCTCGCCCTTCCAGCTGGTCCCGGGCAACTATCTCGAGATCGCGGTGAAGGACACGGGCTGCGGCATCGCGCCCGAGAACCTGAGCCGGATCTTCGAGCCGTTCTTCACGACCAAGGAGGAAGGCAAGGGCACGGGACTGGGGCTGGCCTCGGTCTACGGCGTCATGCAGGACCACGACGGTGCCATCACGGTCCATTCGGAACTCGGCGCCGGCACGGTCTTCAATCTGTATTTCCCGCTCCCCGCCGACACGCTGGACCTCAGCGAGGACGCGCCTCCCCTGCCGGAAATCCTCCCCTCCGGCTCCGGCACCATCCTGCTGGCCGACGACGAGGAGCTGATCCGCAAGACCACCAGCACAGTGCTCGAACGGCTCGGCTACACGGTGCTGACCGCCCGCGACGGCCTGGAGGCGCTGGAACTCTTCAAGGCCCATCGGGACGAGATCGGGCTCGTACTGATGGACATGATCATGCCCAAGCTGGGAGGCAGGCAGACCTTCGAAGGGATCCGCCGGATCGATGCGAAGATTCCCATCGTCATCTGCTCGGGATTCTCCAAGGCGGAGGACCTCGAGGCCCTGAAGGAGAAGGCTATCGCAGGATTCCTGCAAAAGCCCTTCCGGCATGCCCAACTGGCACAGGCCGTGGCCGCGTCGATCCGCAAGCCCGACCAGCGGGTGTGACCCCGCCGCGCAGGCGCTCGCGCCGTAGCGGGATACGGGGCCGGGACCCCCTTCGGAATTGTCCCTCCCGACGGGAGGGTATCGACCGCGCGCCGAAGGGAGGCCCGGTTCCCGCCGCAGGCGGGAATAGCACGCGGCGCCGATGCCGCAGGCACGGCGGGGCGCCCCGCTCCCATCGCTCGGACCTCAGGACTCGGTCTTGAGCAGCCTCAGAAGAAACGCCCCGAGCAAGGTCGAGACCGCCACCACAAGGAAAGCCGGATCGAGTCCGCAGGACTGGGCGATTCGGCCGCCCATCAGCATGCCCACACCCACGCCCAGGTCGAAGGCCGTGAAGTAGGTCGAGTTGGCCGTGCCGCGCTGGTGATGGCTTCCCTGGTTCACGATCAGGGTCTGGACCGCAGGAAAGTTCATCCCGTAGCCGAATCCCAGCGAGATGGCCGCCGCGAAGTAGCACACCACCGTCGGGAAGAGGCCCAGGAGCAGCAGGCTCGCCGCCGCCAGCACCGCCCCCAGGACGCCCACACGCTCGCAATGGCCACGGTCCAGGAAACGCCCCGTGAAGAAGCGAGCCCCCAGGATGCCGGCCGCCAAGGCCACGAAGAAGAGTCCCGTATGCCCGATGCGATGATCCTTCCCGTACATGGCGGCAAACGCCAGTACCAGGCCGTAGGAGACTGTGACGAACAGCAGCGCGATCCCCGCGGGGACGCCCTTGATCAGCAGAAAGCGATCCAGCGACAGGACCGCATGGGAATGAGGCGGCTTGGGCGGGACGCGCAGGCAGAAGGCCAGCCCGAGCCCCAGGAAGTGGCTCAGGATGGCCGCCTGGAAGACTTGGGCATAGGCGAAGCGATCTCCCAGCAGCAGCCCCGTCATGGGCCCCAGGGCCATCGCGATGTTCATGGACATCCCGTAGTAGCCGATCCCCTCGCCCCTGCGCTCGGACGGCACCAGGTCGATCGCAAGCGTGTTCCCCGACGTGGTGATCACTCCCCACACCAGCCCGTGCAGGAGCCGCAGCACCAGGAAGGAGATCGCCCCGGAGGCGCCCAGGTAGGAGACCGACAGAGCCGCGAACAGGATGTACGAGATCACGTAGAGACGCTTGCGCGGAAAGGTGTCGATCAAGAAGCCCGAGAAGGGGCGCATCGCAAGGGCCGCGATCACGTAGGCGGACATGACCAGCCCTGTCATCCCCTTGGTGAGATGCAGTTCCCGGACGAGGTAGATCGGCAGGGTCGGCATCAGCAGGTAGAAGCCGAAGGCCATCAGGAAGTTCGCGCCGAAGGCCAGTACGAAGTCGCGGGTCCAGAGCGGCGGCCTCATGCGCGTTCCTGCTCGAAGCGCGCGTGGAGCCTTCGCAGCACCGAGAGGCACGCCTCCATCTCCTCGGGAGCGATCCCCCGGGTCGCCTCGGCGAGGGTCCTGGCGGCCACCTTGCGGAAGGATCCCTCCAGTTCCCGAGCCCGGCCCGTGAGCCGCACCGGATTGTTGCGCGCACCGTCCGCCGACTCCCGCACCACCAGTCCCTTCTCCACCAAGGTGTCCACGGTGCGCTTCACCGCCGCCTTGTCCTTGAAGACCTTGTCGGCCAAGGCCTGCTGGGTCAGACCGTCCTGCTCGAAGAGGTCCGTGAGAAGCACGTACTGGGCATGGGTGAGATCGAAACCCTCGGCCAGGAAATTGCGGTGCAGACTGTCCGCCATGAACTGGGAGATGCTCCCGGCGAGATAGCCCAACGAACGTGGAGCCGATGGATTTCTTGTCATGGCCCAAAAAGACACGGACAAGGTTGATTAGTCAACCTGAAATGATCATGGCCGATGACCCCGGAACCATGTGCGGCTTTCCGACCAGAGCTCAGGCTTCATGGCCTGAGGAGGAAAAGAAAAGCGCCCACCAGCATTTGCCGAGGAGCGCTTCGCCTGAAACGACAACGGCCCGCTTGCGCGAGCCGTTGCGAATTGGGGTACAAGGATTCGAACCTCCCTGTAAACATCGGCCTCCCAGCGCGATGTCGGAATTTTGGTACCAATTTTGGTACCACTCTGGGATCGCAACCTATTGGCTGCAACTGAAGCGTCAACGAGACCGGGCGTGTCAAAGAGAGTGGCCATCGCCTATCGCCAAGATACTTGATACAGGCGCCTTAGTCAGGACATGGAGTCCCGAGCATGCTCCGCCACATCCGCACGCCCCAGGCGGCTCGATCTCCCTGGAGACCAAGGAACAGAAATGACTGCTAGTTGGCTGGATTACAAGCTCGTCAGGCGATGCACGATCAGACTGTTCACCGTGGTGTGCTGTGCCTTTGCCTGCTCCTTGAGGGCGTTCCAAAGGACGCTCGGCAACTTCACCGTCTTGCCTACCATCGGGGTGCGTTGCTCGCCCTTGCGAGGGCGGCCCCGCGACAAGGACGGGACTTCAGGGCCGTAGTTCTTCTCGGCCCAAGCCGCGACCTCGTCAAAGTTCGCGATCAGCTCTTCCTTGGATGCGTAAACTGGCGTTTTCTTGGTCATGGCTTCCTCCTTGTCCTGCGGCGTGTCGCAATGCGAAAACCTGTGATCGGAAAGACCTCATCCGGTCCCGTCCGGGCGTAGACGATCCGATACGACACTCCTTCGAACTCTGCTTCGCGAGCGAATCGGCCCGGAAAATCAGAGGCCGGGAACTCTACCCCGCCGGGCTCGAAGAACACCCGCTCCCACATCTTCGTGTCGGGCAGGTGCCCCGGCCTCGTGCAATGCTCAATGTTCTTGTCCAGCCAGATGAAATTCACAGAATTAAGGTAACACCATTTCCCATTTGATGCCATCGCCTTTTGCCTCCCGGTCTCGCTCAGTCCGGTGCAGCGGGCATGAAACTCCTTGGGTTTCTCGCGAGGATGCAACCTGCCTTGCTGACACTCACATCCAAACCCTCTCCACTTATGCATTTGTGAGAAGGATATGATTGCAGAAAGTAACGCCGGGCGTGTCAAAGAAGCTCCCAATCTAGCGGACATCGGGGACCGCACGATGGAGCGTTCCTCTCGGCAGGAAACGGGTATGTGCGATCAACTATTTTTACCAGCAGCTTCCATCATATGCACTGACCGAACCGCATTGGCGAAAGGCGTAGCAGATGTCGGCTCGGCTATTTCGTGACTGGAGGAACGGAGATGATCGACAGGAACGCCCCTTGCCCCTGCAACAGCGGCAAGAAGTACAAGAAGTGCTGCATGACCAAGACGGCTGCAAGCACACCCGAACAGGCCCTTGCCTCCCATGTGGAAAAGCGCGATGTGATCGGCCTCATGCGTCAGGTTGAGAAAGCCTTTCCCGAAATCTTGGATCGCTGCTTCGAAGAGCTGATGGACCCAGAAACCGCCGAAGGTTTGAGCCAGGTCTTCCAGGAGGACCGAGAGTTGTTTGAGAACGTGATGATCTCCTTCCACGAAGGTGTCATGGCGGAAATGGCACGGCATGGAGCAGCGGCACGCCTGGGAAATCGCCTGTCCCCACCACAAGTTCGCTACCTCCAGGAGCTGGATCGAAACCCCCTGGAATTCTGGGAGGTGCTGGACGTCGTCCCCGGCAGAAGCCTTCGGCTTCAGTCTGTAGAGGATGAGAGCATCGTCGAGGTCTTCGAGCAGTCCGCTAGTCATCAGATCGTACCGACCCAGATGGTTGCGGCACGCGTGGTTGCCGACGCAAGCGTTCCCACCATGTCCAACGTGTTGCTTTTCGATCGGCAGGAAATCGCGGAACTTCAAAAGCTTGTGCAGGGAAGTCCTGAAGGACGTTCTCGCGAGATCGACTTGGAGCGTACCATTATCCGGCACTACCTGCGGAAAGTAGCGGTTCACGAAGAGCCGGTTTTTATGGATGCCGGAACGGGAACACTCCTGGAGTTCGTGCATGACCGATACACCGTGCTGGACATGACTGAGCTTTGGTCCGTGCTCGATGCTTGTGAAGACTTGGACGAAGACCCCCAGTTCCCCAAGAAGCAGTGGGTCCGGGTCCAGCAACAGGAAGAAGACGCGGCACGTGCTTTGGCCCATTTGACTCTAGACGGGATTGTTCTGGAGATGGTCTCGCGCAGCCGTCTTGCAGGCGAGAACAACCGCAAGTGGCTGAAAGGTGTCGCAGGATCATGCCTGAAATTCCGCTCCCGCAAAGTGATCGACACAGATGAGATGCGGAAAATGGTCCGGACATCGCAGGCCAAAGAACGAACTTTGGATATTCCAGTCGACTTTGCCATGGCTGAAGCAGTGTACCGGAGCACTTACAAAAACTGGGAAACCACACCGATCCCGGCCCTGGGCAACCGAGCACCTCTCGATTACGCCAAGTCAGCCCAAGGACGTAAGGCTGTCTTGGACCTTGTTCGGGAGTACCAGACGCATGAGAACAAGATGGCACGAGCGCAAAAACGCGATGCCATCGACCTTTCATGGGTGGCAAGCTTAGCTGGGTTGAATCCGGACGAGGTGTAGTGTCGCTGAACTCTCAATGTGATCCATCGGTGGACACTTGCCATTCACGCTGAAGCGGACATGGAGGGCATTGGGTTTTGAACCGCGGTCAGGCTCCAGCTCTTGAGCATTTGCCGCGCTGAAACCAGAGCCGGCTCTTGGCTTGGCCACGGCAATGGTACCTTCAGGCCAATGCTCTCCCCCACAATGATTGTTCTTGCCGGGGCCACATTGGTACTGGCACTTCTCGTTCCACTCCTTTGGACTTGGATTCATCCGAGCCTGCGGCCTTGCACTGGCTTTCACATGCACCGCATCGATCCACACCAAAGGGATACGCGGTTCCAACCGAAGCCCCGATGGGTATGGCGCGAACTCGTGCGTCTCAAGGCTCGCATGCCGGACAAGGGGTGCAGGCATCTGGCCATGGTCTTCAATCGACTCTTCGCCAAGCGCGGAGTTCGCGAGGGCAAATCCTTTGTCGCCATGGTCCTGAGGGAATCCCGGCGAGAGATCGAGCGTGAACGCAAGCGTTGGAGGCGGAGAAAACCGGGAATCGTCAGCGCAAACGATGTCTTGTCACTGGACGTCACAGGAATTCCCGACAGGAATCGACGCTCCTATTCCGGTGCTCGAAATCATCGACCAGGACTCCCGCCGCATCCTGTCCCTGGGTAGATCCGGACCAAGGCTTCCATCGCGCTGCTGCGGATCCTCCTGGACACCATACTGCTTAATTGATACGCACGGCCAAGTGCAGGAGCGCCTCCAGAACGAGAAGGTCAGTGACCTACGCCGCCATCCTCTTCCTTCGTGCCTTCTGGTGAAGCCGGTGGATTGACGGAATCTGTCATAACAAAATGGAGGGGAGAAGCCTCTCCCCTGGCCTCCGCCTCCTCGCAGCCTCGTAATGCCGACGAGCTGCGGTGGCTCCGGCATCACCCCTCTCTGCGGGGAGGCCCCCCGCAACACCCCCAAGGAGAACGCACAAAGCATCGCCGCATCAGCATAGCGGGAGTATGCTAGCCTTCCAGCATTATGTCGAAAGACGGAAATTACCAAGCCAGACCCGCCGAGCTCCTTCTGATGGATCAGATCGCGTCCGATGCCGTGCTGGAGGAAGCCTGTGCCTGGCTACGCGCGGCGCGGGCCGATGCCCATCCCAACGACGATGTGTGGCATCTCCTGCATTGGTGGTCCGTCCAGAAGAGCGGCATCCAGCAGGAACTGCGGGCAGGTGCCTACCGATTCGAGGCGCTGCGGAGGGTCCAGGGGCGCGAGCAGGTATTCGAGCTCTGGAGCGCCCGCGACGCGCTGGTCCTCAAGGCCATGAGCCTGGTCCTGACCCGGTATCTGGCGCCGAACCTTTCCCGGCGGTGCTTCCATCTGGCCGGGACGGGTGGGCTCAAGGGAGCCATCCGGGAGGTGCAGCGCCGACTGCCCGATCACACCTTCGTTTTCCGCACCGATGTGAAGGGCTATTACGCCAGCATCAACCATGAGCTCTTGTTCGAGCAGGTGAGGCGCCTGGTGCCCGACCGGCGGGTCCTGAACCTGGTGTGGCAGTACATGGAACGATGGATTCGCAACGGCGGCAACTACACCGCCGTCCACTGCGGCATCGCGCTGGGGTGCCCTTTGTCCCCCTTGATGGGTGCCTTGTACCTCAAACCGTTGGACGACAAAATGGCAGCCCTGGGCTGCTGCTATGTGCGATACATGGACGATTGGGTGGTGATGTCACCCAAACGATGGAAACTGCGGGAAGCCATCCGCGCGGTGAACGAGGTCATGGATGCCTTGCGGGTCGAGCAACACCCCGACAAGACCTTCATCGGCCGGATTTCCCACGGATTCGACTTCCTGGGGTACCATTTTTCCGAACACGACCTGGCCCTCGCCCGCCAGACCGTGCAGAGATGCGCCGAACGGATTTCCCGGCTTTACGAGCAAGGTGCGGATGCCCTCCGCATCGGGGAATACCTGAAGCGATGGGCGAGATGGGTGAGGAGTGGGTTGGATGGCCGAACGATAGGGATGACAGCACATGGTGTGTATAACAATTGGGCTAAAAAGCATTTTAATGATTTTTAGGTTTTGTTATGGGCTTGATTGCAGTAAAATGTATACTGAGACAACTTTTATCACTCACCTTACCAATATTCAATTTTCCCCTATTTCGCACTTACACTAAGCCTTGCTTCTCTGGCTTTCCTTTCCTTGTCGTATTTTGCCTTATTAATTGCTTGGCGACCCGGGTCATAAGGACCCCATTTCCTAGATGGGTCGGATCCACGATGAGCCAAAAGGCTTTCATATTCCTTCTTACCGATTGAACTTTCATTAATGTAATCTTTTATGTATTCCGTTTCGAGAGGCACTCGCACATCAAATCGTGAACCTCTCACCACATGCCCGTCCTCCCTTATCCTATCCATTTTAGTAACCTCATCAGGATGTGAATAAGTCGTATCAAGCACACCAATCACGGTCTCCCCCTTGGTACCATCAGTGTGCTTTCTGTATGCGCCCCTTTGGGCCAAATATTGTTCGTAGTTTTCCTCTTGTCCTTGGTCTCTCGAACTTGGCAGTTCAAATGGATCAATGTTATGCTTATCAATACTGAAGTCAAAACTTTTTGCACTTCTAATACTACTGGTCGGCAATTTGTTTTGCTGGGCATATTCAATAGCCGCCAGCACCTCACGAACCCTTCCTTGACTTACTTCTGTCAGTGCTTCTTGCTTTTTATTACTCAAAACACCATTATACACTTTATGTGCGTCATCCTCTTCAGACAATAACCGTTTTACATCGGGATTTTCTCGATATGTACGAGGGAGGCTTTTTAGTGCATCCTCGATCGCTAAGTCTCCTACGCGACGTGGAATTGCGACTACAGGGTCGTAAAACCGGTCGACGGGAATACGTAATGTTTTCCTTACCTCTGCTCGTGGGTCTGGTATTCCTCCGTGCCGTATTTCTGGCTTTTTAACGGGATCAATATATTTTGGTCCTTTTCTTTTTTTTCCATGACCTGCAAATTGCAACGGTGGTACATACTGTTTTTGCAATTGATTCACTGACTCTTGCCGTTTTCCTTGAGTGACAGTTTCAGGTCGATTATCCACAAAGCCAAAACCTTGATGCGCACCGTTTTTCTTCTGAGCAACCGAATTGGCTGCGGGTTTGCTTTTTTTCTCTTTAGATTTCTCTACTTGTTCATACATATCTCAAACCTTTTTATTTTGTTATAAGCTGTTTACAGTTGCCTATAACTACCGGTTAAGGTTACTGTAGTAGCGTTAACACGCCTAGTGTGGATGGTTATCGGTAATCATTGCGGTCCCTTCCCTTTGGGGCGGCTGCGCATTGTGCAGTCTGTCTAAGGGATTCTGGGCATTGGCGATGGTTCGCGTGGAGACATGGGTGTAGATCTCGGTCGTCTTGGAACTGGTGTGGCCCAGAATCGCTTGGATGATTCGCTGGTCCGTCCCGCCTTACAGGAAGTGGGTGCCGTAGCTGTGCTGTAGTGCGTTGGTGCGTAGCGCGCTTCTGGTTTCCAGCTTTTTGCAGGCTGCTCGGAAGCGCTTATGGATACCCATGGTTGTGTATTGCCCTCCGGTGGCCCCTTCGAAGAGCAGGTCCTTGGGCTTATAGACCTGAAGGTATTGTTCTAACATATCCTTGAGATAGTGCGCCAAGGGCACGTGGCGATCCTTGTTGCCTTTGGATTGGTTTATGTTCAGGACATTGCGCTCCCAATCGATGCCGCGGCGCGGCTGATGCACTGCTTCGGAAACGCGCAAGCCTCCGGAATAGATCAAGCTCAGGACCGTCTGGTGCTTGAGGTTGTTGGTGCTGGCTAGGACATCGCGCACCTCCTCCATACTGAGCACCGTAGGGAGTGTGCGCACGCGGCGGGGGCAGATGTGCAGGATGGGCATCTGGCGCCCCAGCACTTTGACAACATGCAGGCGGATGGCGTTGATAGCCACGTTCATCTACTGCCCCTGCTGCACCACGTGCCAAGCCTCGTGCGGCAGGTGCTGTTCCTGGCCTGGGCCCATGTGGATGTCCGTCCCTTGCGCGTAGGCCAGTGCATTGAGCTGGGCGGGCTTCTCGCTGTTGTAGTGGACCTTCACCCCGTCCATGCTCATCCCACTGAGGTTCTCGATCCCGCTCTTGAGGTTGTCGGGCAGTCCCGTGTCGTTGGGCTTATTCTCTTGCTGGCTCACGTCGCCTGAACCGCCTGCGGAGGGCACGAACTGGGCGGCCTTGGCACCCATGACATCGGCCTCGTGTTCCAAGCTCGGGTCGTCGTTCACTGGCATGCCGCCGACTTCCGTGGTGGGATTCACCTTGCGATGTACCGCTTCGCGGCTTCCCGTGACGCGCTCGAACTTGCCTTGGAGAGGCTCTTCCTCCTCAATGCCTTCGAGCTGGGCGGTCGCAAACTTCCCTTGCAGGGGTTCCTCTTCCTCGGGCATGGCCTCGCGCTGGGCGGCAAAGCGTCCTTGCAAGGGCTCCTCTTCTTCGATCCCCTCCAACTGGGCTGTCTGGAACTTCCCCTGGAGCGGCAGCTCTTCTTCGGGGGTCGCCAACTGCAGGAGCTTGCGCTGGGTCGGGGTCGCGGCAAGCAAGGCCTCACGGCGCAGCTGGGCGGCGGCGGCGGGGCTGGAATCCCGGATGGATTCTGCGTTTGCGGACGGCGCGGGGGTCTGGGATGCGGGTGATTCCAGGAAGGAATAGCTCATGGGTTCTCTCCTTGGCTGACGTTGACAGGATACGATGGTGCGATGGTTAAGGGCAAGGGGCAACTCACTTGTGGCCGTCCAAGAAGGCACGCAGTGCTGGGCGCGAGGGCAGCACACGGCGGCGCTGGAGGACAATGGCGGTCCCGAGGAAACCCGCGACAAGCAGGAGAATCGCTCCGATGAAAGCCCCCTTGCCTGCCGTGAGAAAGGCAAGCTCGGGGTCGTAGATGACCAGGAGCAGGAAGAGAAGCAAGGGCGGCAGCACGAAGGCGCACAGGAGCCAAGGGAAGACCGGGCGCACCCGACGACGCACGGCGTCCACAAAGACCGCAAGGCCCAGGAACGTGGCCAGCACAAGAGACAGGACCAAGATCAGGACACGGATGGCCCAGCGGTTGGGGCAGGTCTCGTGCTCCAGCCAAGCTCCCAGCTTCGCAACCCCGGTCGCGGCATGGTCGGGGGCCGGGCCATTGAAGTAGTTGAGCTCCAGGCAACGGGCCAGACTCTTGGCCCCTCCGCAGGTCAAGGCCGTGTCGCTGCCTCCCGAATCCACCCAAGGCCAGAAGGCCACCCCGCCGAAGTTGTCCTTGAAGTAGATGAGGTCGTCGGCAAGCTGCCCCCAGTTGCGGTGGTCGAAGTTCAGGACCGGCACGGTGCTGCGCAATAGCGTCACCCTCTCGTACCCCCGCAGGGACTTCTCGATCAGCTGCCTCAAACGCTTCTTGGCATCGGAGGTCGGCTCCTCGAGCACCACCAGCAATTGCCCCGCCATACGGCACTGCCCGAGGGTGCGCTGCCCGGACCAGCCGCTCGTCTGAGCTTGGCTTGCGGCAACCACCCGGCTGGTGTCGAACATGTCCAGGATCGCCTTGGGGCGGAACACCTCGTTCTCGCCCTCCAACTGCCTTTGCAGGACCATCAAGCTCACCTGGTATCCCCCGCCGGCCCGTGCCAGGCGGTCCTGCAGATCGCGGACGAACTCCTTGAGCAGCATGGAGCTCCCTTCGAGCTGCTGATCGTCGGGATAGTTGCGGAAGTAGAGGATCACGCCATCCCCTCGCGTCTCCGCACGGGTGTGCCCGAACGAAAGCCAGGGCATGGCCTTGGACAGCGGATCGCTCAGGACCGTGGTGAGGTGCTTCACGAGGTTGGCCGTCACCTGGCTCAGGAGACTGCTTCTCTCCTGGACCGAGAGGCGGGACCAGTCCTTGCCCCAGTCGTCCTTGGCCAAGACCCAGTCCACACGCGTGCCGTGTTCATGGGCCTGACGGACGAAGGCGCGACGCTTGATGTCCGCTCCGGCAAAGACCGTCGGATCCGAACCGAGATCGTTGAGGTAGTGCAGCGCGCCCTTCTCGTCGAAGCCGACGCCGAAGTAGGCGATGCGGGAAAGGACACCGTAGTCCAGAGGCCCCTTCGCACGCTTGTGTGGAGGATACAGGCCGTACACCGTCCCGGCCAGCCCGGTCCGCACGCACGCGCAGCGCTCCACCGGTGGCAGGACAGAATCCGTCCTGTGGTGCAGCCTGACCACGGGAGCCATGGCATCGAGGTTCGGGACCAGGAAAGTGTCGAACAGCATCTGCAAGGCATCCTTGCCGGATCTCTGCACCGTGTCGTTGCAGACGAGGTTTGCCAGTCGCAGGGAACGGATGGTCTCCAGGTTCTTTGCGGTCCGTTCCGCCACCTCACCCGAGAGGCGGACAAAGGCGTCCTCGCGCAGCAGGGAGTCGACCAATCCAAAGTCAGCCGAATCCAAACGGACGGTGTGCAAGTAGACGTTGTCCAGACGGACATCGCCAATGCAGAGCCCCATCCCCGCCGCGAACTTGGCATAGGCAGCCTGGCGAAGGTCGTACGCATCGGGATACTCCACCCCGTCGATCTCCTTCAGGAGGTCCAGCAAAGGAGTCGGCAACTGGGGCCCGCCAAGGGTGTCCAGGATGCCGTCGATCTCCTCCTCCCGGAAACCGACGCCGTCGATCATCGCCACATTGGTGCGCCAGCGATCGTCAAGGGTCTGGCACACCTTGGCCCAGACGGCAGGAAACCGCGACGAATCGGCCTGGAGCGCCGTCCTCACAACGCCCTTCAAACCCTCGTAGGGCGGCTCCACCGGGAACGAGACGGCTTGGAGCGCCTTCTTCAGGTTGTCCCGGCTCGTCAATTTCGCAAGCCCCTTGATGTCCAGGACATGGGAATGGACCGTGTCCTTCGGCCATGGCTTCGCATGCCCCCAATCGTCGCGGTAGCGCTGGACGACCTTTCGCAGCTCGTCTTCCATGCCTCGCGAGATCACCGAGTCGATGTGCCCCCGGTCCTCGACCCCTTGCGACCAACGCAGGAAGTCCGGGGAGATCAGGACGTTGACGACGGACGGATCCCGGTGCTGGAGCGAGGCGATCCTTTGCAGGTTCCTGACCAGATCCTTCCACGCCCCGGCTCGTCCCGCCACCCGGAAGTCGATGCAGAAGCGCTGCAACCAAGTGAGGGTGGAAGACCCGATGAGGCCATCGTCCAACCTGCGCGCATCGAAAAGCGAATCCCTCCGCCATTGGGGATCGCCTTTGTAGATGGTTCGCAGATCGCTCTGCATCCGGTGCACGGAGTCCCGGGCGTGTCCATGAAGCTCTTCAAGCGTCACTTTCAGGAAGCGCCCCTCGGCAGCTTCCGAGGGCATGGCATCGGCCTGCGCACAGAAGAACGCAACGAGAAAAGTGAGAACGAGTAGGCATCGCCGGTCGATCACAGGGTTCTTCCTTCCTTCATCAGCTCGCGGCCGAGACCGCTCTTCAGGTCCTCGCGGCCGATCCGATCCCGACCTTGCCGAAAGGCCCGCACCGCTGCATAGCGCACCACGTTGATCAACGCTCCGCCTGCCAGCTCATGCTCTTCGGCCAAGATTTCCAGGTCCACGTCCTCCTCCAGGCGGGACGGATCGGGCAGCAATCCTTGCCACAGGCGCAGGCGCTCCTCGGGACCGGGCATCGGAAAGTAGAGGATCGATTGGAAGCGGCGGGCGAACGCCTCGTCGATGTTGCTCTTGAGGTTGGTCGCCAGGATCACCATGCCGGGGAAATCCTCCACCCGCTGCAACAGGTAGGCGACCTCCTGGTTGGCATGCCGGTCGTTGGAGCTGGAGGCTTGGGTGCGCTTGCCGAACAGCGCGTCGGCTTCGTCGAAGAACAGGATCCAGTCGCGCCGCTGGGCTTGGTCGAAGACTCCGGCCAAGTTCTTTTCGGTCTCGCCGATGTACTTCGAGACCACCATCGAAAGGTCGATGCGATACACGTCCACTCCGGCGCTGGCACCAATAAGGCTTGCCGTGAGGGTCTTGCCGGTACCGGGAGGCCCGTAGAACAGGCAGCGGTAACCTGGCCGCACGGCCCGCTCCAGGTTCCAGCGATCCAGGATCGCACGCGAGCTCTCCATCCAGGTGCGCAGGTGGACGACTTCGTCCAACGTCTCGGGGGCCAGCACCAAGTCGTCCCAGGAAAGGGAGGTGGTGAGGCGCTTGGCGGGAAAGTCCGTGCCGTAGTCGGGCTTGCGAGCCGTTCCCGTCGTGAGGTAGTCCAGAACCTCGCCACCCGGACGCAAGGCCGTGCACCAGAACGGCTCCCCGACGGCACCGTTCTCCAAGCGAATCAGGCAGTCCGCCCGCAGCGGGGCATCCTCCTCCAGCAGAGCCAGCACCTCCAGCCGCCGATCCAGGTCGCGCCCCCCCAACAAGAAGGCGACCGTCTCGCAGGTCGGCAGGAAGCCCGTATGTCCTTTGCTGGCCACGCCCCCGAACTCCGTGTAGGCACGGTCCAACATCTTGTTCTGCAGGAAAAAGAGGTCGAGGAGCTGCGGACGCAGGTGCGGAACCAGCGAGAAGATCAGCACCAGCCGTTCGTCAAAACCCAGGCCGTGCTGGGCCACGAGCCTGGAATAGGCGTCGTCACCATCCAAGGCAGGCGGGGTCAGGGTGCGCACATCGAAATCAGGATCGACCGTCTCGGGGGCAGCGAAGTAGTGCTCGAAGCGCGCGTCCATCACACGTTCGCACCACGCCAGCTCCTCTTCGATCACCTGCGGGTCGACACGGCTCGTGCCCTTGGGGAGGATCTCGTTCATCGCCACTCCACTTGAAGGGTCTTGTCCATCCATCCAAAGCGCACCGTCTTGTAGCCCCAAGGCAGCTTGTCCAGGAGCATGTCGAAGGCCCCGGCCTCCACGCGCAAGAGCCACTGCTCCTCCTGCGCTTCCAAGACCCCGTTCCGACGCAGGAAGGTCTCCCGCAGCCCCTGCACTGAGGTGCTCCCCAGGATGGTCCAGTGCTGGATCACGGCTTCCAGAAGTTGCTCGCAGACCTCCTGCTCCTGGGGCGGGATCGGCTCCTCACCGACAGGCACTCCCGAAGGCAGGCCGCACAGGATGCGGCAGAGAGGAAGGCTCTTCTCCCGAGTATCAGTACTGCCATGGATCAGGAACTGCAGCACGCGCACCGCATGGATCTTGGCACCCAGATCCACAAAGCCATCCTCTCCCAACAGAGAAAGCATGCCGAACAACCGGGGCAGGTATGGCCCCAGGAGGACCAATCCCGCATTGTCCACCGCCACGCCATTGAAGTCGCCCCCACGTGCAGAGACCGCAGCACGCGCCTTCTTCCAAGCCTCCTCCAGAAAGAGATCGGGTCGTTCACGCGCCAACTGGCGCTCCAGAACCGACAGAGCCTTGGCCACGGGGAGGGCAGGGTTCTCGCGTCCAAGGACCATCAGCAGGTCGCGACAGATCCGCAAGGGGGCGGCTCCGGCCTCAAGGACTGGACGCTGCATCATGCACATGCGCCAGGAAATTTCCAGGCTCGGTACCTGCGATCCGGACAACACCTGTCCCAAGGCCTCCTGCACCCGCAACCGGCAGGATTCCAGGACATCCAGCCCCGCTCCATGTCGAGCGGCCAAGAGCGCATGCCAATCCTCATCCGAAGCCACCTCCGCAAGCCGGCGCAGGATCGGCTCCGAGACCAGCAGCAAGCGAAGCAAGGCATTCCTGCACTCCTTCTCGAGCAGGATCTTCTTCAGCGCATCCTCGATTTCCAACGGCAAGGCATCGGCCGACGCGGACCCATCCAGCACAGAGACAAGAGCCTTCAGAAGGCGCATGGGAGCAACAGCATCCGATGCGGCGCTCCGTTCCTGTGGCTCGCTGGGATCGCACGTCTCACTGAATTCGGCAGTTTCCGTCATATTCTTCCTTTCCGACACGGCATCCGATGGAGGATCCGAGGGGGCATCACCATTCAGAGACGGCACGTCGACCTGAGGCATTCCTAGAGATCGCGCCGTTTCCCGCTCGGCCTTCGGAAGGAAAGCCACGATGTCCTTCATGAGTTCTTCGGGAAGATCGCGAAGGCGGCGGCGCAAGCGCCGATCTAGCCGGGACCGCAGCAAAACCGCGCGGAGAACATCCGCATCCGAAGGAACAAAGGGAAACAGGCCAGTCAATCGCCGTGCATCCCCATGTTCCAGAGCCAGCATAAATCGATGAGCACGCGAATGTTCGCTGCCATCTAGAGAATTCCCATCGGGCGAGGCAAAGTCAGTCAAGCCATCCTCGCGAGGGGCCCATGTACCAATAGCAATAGATCCTTGTTCTTTTACACGCGATTCGGTACCGAGCAATTCATCCACAAGGGAGTGTAACGACTCGGAAGTTTCCATGTCGCCTGATTGCGAAGCCGCAATGGCAACCATGGACTCAAGGACAGAAACGGGAAGGTCGAGCAATCGACGACGCAGGCGTCGATCCTGACGCGAACGCATCAGCACTGCGCGCAGAGCAACCACATCCGAAGGAATGAAGGGTATCAGACTCTCCAAGCGCGTCACGTCACCACGTTCAAGAGCCAACTTCAGGAGCTGCACGCGCGGAAGCTCCAAATCGGCATTCGAGGCAGCGTCTAAGTCTTGATCGACCAGTACCGCATCCGATGAAGTCGACAGTTCCTGTCGCACTCTTTCGGATTCGAGAGACTCTTCACGTTCCGTACCGAGAAATTCCTCAACAAGGGAGCGCAGTGACGGAGATGACACGGAATCATCCACGTCACCAGGTTGCGAATCGGTGACGGCTGTCATGGACTCAAGGACAGATACGGGAAGGTCGAGCAATCGACGACGCAGCCGTTGATCCAGGCGCGAACGCATCAGCACTGCGCGCAGGACCGTCGCATCTGACGAAATGAAGGGAACCAAGCTCTCCAAGCGCAGCGCGTCCCCACGTTCCAAAGCCAGTTCCAGGAGTTGCTCACGCGGGAGTTCCAAACTGGCATCAGTACCTGCGTCTAGGTCTGGACCGACTAGTACCCTATCCGGTGAATTCGACAGTCCCTGTCGAATTTCGTCGATTTCGGGAGGCTCCTCACGTTCCATGCCGAGTAATTCCTCCACAAGGAAACGCAATGACGGAGCCGACACAGAGGTTTCCACGTCACCAATTTGCGAAGCCTCGACGGCTGTCATGGACTCAAGGACAGAAACGGGAAGGTCGAGCAATCGACGACGCAGCCGTTGATCCAGGCGCGAACGCATCAGCACTGCGCGCAAAACAACCACATCCGAAGAAACGATGGGAACCAGCATCTCCAAGCGCGATGCGTCCCCACGTTCCAGCGCCAGCTCCAGGAGCTTCGCACGTGGAAGCTCTAAGCCCATCTCAGGAACAAAGTCTACGCATGCGTCATCCTGTGCCCTATCCGATGAAGCCGACAATTCCTGACAAATCTCACCGACTTCGATCGCATCCCCGCCAAGCGTAGCGAAATCCGTCTGATCATCCTCCGTAGTGGCACTTGACACAGGCTCATCTCGATCCGTACCGAGCAATTCATCCACAAGGGAGCGCAACGATTGAGCCGACATGGAAGCATCCGTGTCACCTGATTGCGACATCGCGACTGCAGCAATGGAGTCAAGGACAGAAGCGGGAAGGCCGCACAATCGACAACGCAGCCGCTGATCCAGGCGCGAACGCATCAATACCGCATGCAAGACAGCGACATCCGATGGAGTGAAGGGAAGCTGACTCCCCAAACGCACCGCGTCACCACGTTCCAGGGACAGTTCCAGGAGTTGCTCACGCGGAAGTTCTATGTCCTCCACAGAAGCAGCGTCTAGGCTTGGTTCAACTATTGCCGTATCCGATGAATCCGACAATCCCTGACAAATCTCCCCGGATTCGATTGCATCCCCGCCAAGCGAGGCGAAACCCGTCCGATCATCCTCTGCATGCTCTCTTGAGACAGGCTCCTCTCGATCCACCCGGAGCAATTTCTCCACAAGGGAGTGCAACGACGGGGCCGACACGGAAGTATCCACGTCACCAAGTTGCGAAGCCGCGACGGCAGTCATGGAATCAAGGACAGATGCGGGAAGGTCGCACAATCGACGACGCAGCCGTTGATCCAGGCGCGAACGCATCAGCACTGCGCGCAGAACAACCACATCCGAAGGAATGAAGGGAACCAGCATCTCCAAGCGGGGTGCGTCACCACGTTCCAGAGCCAGTTCTAGGAGTTGCGCACGTGGAAGTTCAAAGCCCGCCTTAGGAACCGCATCTATGCCTGATTTGGAAAGTTCCACGTCCGATGAATCCGACAGTTCCTGTCGAATTTCGTCTACTTCAATCGCATCCCCGCCAAGCGATACAAAACCCGCCAATGCCTCCTCAAGAGGGACCACTGCACCAACAGCTGTGGCCTCATCCGCCTCTGCATTTGCTCTTGAGGCTGGCTCCTCTCGATCTCCCCGAAGCAATTCCTCCATAAGGGAGCGCAGCGACAGATCCGACACAGAGGTTTCCACGTCACCAGATTGCGAAGCTGCGACTGCAGCCATGGACTCAAGGATAGAAGCGGGAAGGCCGCGCAATCGACGCCGCAAGTGCAGTTCCAAGCACGAACGCATCAATATTGCGCGGAGAACAGCTGCATCCGAAGGGATGAAGGGAATCAAACTCTCCAAACGCGGCGCATCACCACGTTCGAGGGCTTGTTCCAGGAACTGCCCACGCGAAAGCTTTAAACCCGCCTCAGTAGCAGCGTCAATACCTGATTCGGCTAGCTCAACTTCCGATGACTCCGACAATTTCTGACAAATCTCACCGACTTCGATCGCATCCCCGCCAAGCGTAGCGAAATCCGTCTGTTCATCCTCTGCAGTAGCACTTGACGCAGGCTCCTCACGGTCCGTACCGAGCAATTCCACAAGGGAGCGCAACGACGGGGCCGACACCGAGGCCTCCTTGTCGCCAGGTTGCGAATCTGCGATGGCAGCCATGGACTTAAGGACAGAAACGGGAAGGTCGCGCAAACGACGACGCAGCCATTGATCCAGGAGCGAACGCGTCAGCACAGCGTGCAGGACCGCCACATCTGACGGAATGAAGGGAGCCAGGCTCTCCAAGCGGGGCGCGTCTCCACGCTCCAGAGCCTGTTCCAGGAGCTTCGCACGTGGAAGTTCTAAGCTCGTCTCAGGAACAACGTCTAGGCCTGATTGGGTAAGTTCCGCTTTTGATGAAATCGACAAATCCTGTCGAATTTCGTCGATTTCGAGAGGCTCCTCACGATCCGTACGAAGCAATTCCTCCACAAGGAAACGCAATGACGGAGCCGACACCGAGGCTTCCATGTCGCCAGGTTGCGAATCTGCGATGGCAGCCATGGACTCAAGGACAGAAACGGGAAGGTCGAGTAATCGACGACGCAGCCGTTGATCCTGGCGCGAACGCATCAGTACAGCGTGCAGGACAACTACATCTGACAGAACGAAGGGAGCCAGGCTCTCCAAGCGCACGGCGTCCCCACGTTCCAGAGCCAGTTCCAGGAGTTGCCCCCGCGGGAGCTCCAAACCGGCATCAGTGGCAGCGTCTAGGTCTGGACCGACTACTTCCCTATCCGATGAATTCGACAGTTCCTGTCGAATTTCGTCTACTTCGATCGCATCCCCGCCAAGCGATGCGAAATCCGTCTGATCATCCTCTGTAGTAACACTTGACACAGGCTCATCTCGGTCCGTACCGAGCAATTCCTCCACAAGGAAACGCAGTGACGGGGCCGACACCGAGGCTTCCATGTCGCCAGGCTGCGAAGCTGCGACAGCAGTCATGGACTCAAGGATCGAAGCGGGAAGTTCGCGCAGTCGACGACGCAGCCGTTGATCCAGGCGAGACCGCACAAGCACTGCGCGCAGAACAACCACATCTGATGAAACGAAGGGAGCCAGGCTCTCCAAACGCGGTGCGTCACCACGTTCCAGAGCAAGCTCTAGAAGCTGCCTACGTGGAAGATCCAAACTCGCCCCAGGAACAGCGTCTATGCCAGCTTCAGCTAGTGCCGTATCCGATGAATCCGACAGTTCCTGTCGAAGTTCGTCGGCTTTGGTCGCATCCCCACCAAGCGAAACAAAACCCGTCAACTCCTTCTCAAGAGAGACCACTGCATCAACGGCTGCGGACCCATCCTCCTCTGCATTTGCTCTTGAGGCTGGCTCCTCTCGATCTCCCCGAAGCAATTCCTCCATAAGGGAGCGCAGCGACAGATCCGACACAGAGGTTTCCACGTCACCAGATTGCGAAGCTGCGACTGCAGCCATGGACTCTAGGATAGAAGCGGGAAGGCCGCGCAATCGACGCCGCAAGGGCAGTTCCAAGCACGAACGCATCAATATTGCGCGGAGAACAGCTGCATCCGAAGGGATGAAGGGAATCAAACTCTCCAAACGCGCCGCATCACCACGTGCGAGGGCCTGTTCCAGGAACTGCCCACGCGAAAGCTCTAAACCCGCCTCAGTAGCAGCAGCGTCAATACCTGATTCGGCTAGCTCAACTTCCGATGACTTCGACAATTTCTGACCGATTTTATCGACCTCGATCGTATCCCCGCCAAGCGATGCAATACCCGCCAAGTCCTCCTGAACAGGGATCCCTGAGCCATCGATAGTGAGTCCATTGACATCCGCACTCGCAGCAGAATCGGATATGCCGCGATCAGCCCAAAGCAATCCTCCCAGGGAACGAACGGACTGAAGTAACGCAGAGGCCCCTGAATCTCCAGGTACCAAGGCCATAACTGAGGCCATGGAAGCAAGAATTGAAGTAGGAAGCTCACGCAAACAACGACGTAAGCACTGATCCAAGCGTGAACGCATCAGCACTGCGTGCAGGACCGTTACATCTGATAAGACGAAAGGAGCCAGGCTTTCCAAACGCACTGCGTCACCACGTTCCAGAGCCTGTTCAAGGAGTTGCTCACGTGGGAGTACTAAGATCGTCTCAGGAACAGCGTCTAGGTCTGGATCAACCAGTGCCGCATCCGATGAAGTCGACAGTTTCTTCCGAATTTCTTCGGGTTCGAGAGACTCTTCACGTTCCGCACCGAGCAATTCCTCCACAAGGAAGCACAATGACGGAGCTGACACAGAGGTTTCCGCATCGCCAGATTGCGAAGCTGCGATGGCAGCCATGGACTCAAGGATCGAAGCGGGAAGGTCGCGCAGTCGACGACGCAACCGTTGATCCTGGCGAGACCGCACAAGCACTGCGTACAGAACAACCATATCCGAAGGAATGAAGGGAACCAGACTCTCCAAGCGGGGCGCATCACCACATTCCAAAGCCAGCTCCAGGAGCTGCGTTCGCGAGAACACCAATCCAGCATCGGAATCCACTTCAAGATCGATCCAATTCGATGCGGCAGTGCTTGACGACTCTAGGCTGTCCACTCCCCCGTCGCCTTCCACGTCTGCGGCGGAGCACAGCAATGCATCCTGTATCCGCGCATTTGGAATGGCCACCGGACCGTTGTCGTCCCTAGACACCGAAGAACAATCCAGATCGATACCGGTTGCTTCGGCATCAATGCCCAGCGAGGCATCCCAGGAACCGATGGAGGATGAAATGACAGGATTTGTCATAGTCTCCATGGCATCATGTCCGAGGATCGCGCCATCCGCATTCGCAGGGGAAAGACGTTCCTGCAGTCGAGCCCAAGGAAGGCCCAATGCAGCCTCGATCCTGGAGCGCCAGGCATCGTCCATGCGGCAGACATCCAGGGCCGCATCCAACAGGATCTCCCAAAGCGATTCAAGGACCGTTGGAGAAAAGATTCCCAACTTGCCTTGATCGAGCAGATCCACTAGGCCGGTGACATGGTCCAAGACCGCGTCTTTCCGACTGGCCACCAAGGCCATCAGCTCCCCTTGATCAAGCAAACGTGCCAATTCGCGACTGGAGAGGCGCTCCCTCAAGACCGTCCACGCCTGTTGTGAAGACTGTTCCGGGACGTAAGCACGGATGCGCCGCATCAGCTCCGGTTCCAGCGCGCGCACCAGACGTTCCCCCAGATCGCGGCTAAGGTCCGCTTCCGAGATCGTCCCCAGATCGATCTCCAGGGAATCGATCCGATACACACCCTCCGTGGGAAGGCAGGAGGCCAACCGATGATCCAGCGCATCCAGGATTCCGGTGTCGATCGTGGAACGGATCAATTCCAGCACACGCCGTTCCTGGGATGTCGATGCACATTCCAGCTCCAGCTCCATCGTTCCTATGCGCAGGTTCCGGGTCATGACACGGCCTGCTCCCGATTCAGGCAATCGTGCAGGAACTCACGTAGACGCAACGCTTCGCGATCCAGCTCCGTCGCATCTCCCTTCCCTTCCAGGAAGGCGCATAGCAGTTGCCGCCAATTCGCCTGAAGCTCCTCGAACTCGCGCAGACGTTCAAGGTCTAGCCAGTGAATCTCAAACGACAGGTGGGCAGGGAAATTCCTCCCGATGGTCCGTCGCGCCAGCCTTCGGAATTCCGGGTTTCTCCCCCTGCTGTTCCATGACGGCAGGACAACGCTGACACGATGGCTGCAGAAATCCGTTTCCTTCGAGCTCGGAGTCCGACCTCGGGAACGCAGCAAGACATGCTCCACCACATGCATGACCTCGCAGGAGCGTTCCAGATCCTGCAGAGCCAGACAGAATCGCTCCGCACCCAAGGCGGCCCTCGCCCGGTCCGGGAAGGCCGCCACTCGAACTGCGGGATGGTGCGGGGTCTCCTGGAACAGCAACAGGACATCCTCATCTCTCGACAGCAGTCGATAATTCCCAAGATCACCGCCGCAGCGCACCATGCCCATGGCAAGATCGCAACGTTCCAGCCGCAAAGGGTGGATCTCATCCTCAGAGGGCTCGATGGGCTCAAGGCCGGGGTGGGTCGAAGGAAAGTGCTCGACCAGTCGAAGGAACTTCTCGTCTTCCAACGGAACAAGCCCCAGGCGATCCAGCACAGCAGTCGCTCTCCCCTGCCCTCGCAAGCCTAAGAGCAAGGAGATCCGACGCAGCCAGACGGCGCTGCTGCCGGCGTCCAGGAGATCGCTTGCCCCCATGCGGTCTCGGCCCAGGAGCGGAAGCTCCCGCAGGAAGGCCAGACGGACCTGGACGGACTCTTCGAGGGGATCGCGTCCGTTGCTTCGGACAGATTCTGTCCATTCCGGAAATTGCTCGCCGAACGTCCCCAGGAGATGGTCCAGCACGGCCAGACGACGCCGGAAGAAGTCTTCATCCCTAAGGTCGATGGCCCGCAAGGCCGAGGCAGGGTTGCTCGGGAGATAGAGCTCATCGATGCGCGGTATGTCTTCCTTGTCCAGCGGACGGATGCCGCGCATCGTTGTCGTGTCGTTCAGGGAAAAGGTCCGGGAAAGACCTGAGACCGCAGCTTGGAAATCTGCCATGGCCTGTTCGAAGGGAAACAGGTATCCCTTGAGCTGCAAGGCCTGCATCCGCCGTTCCAGGGCATGGGAGTTCGGCACCCCGGCCTTTCCCACCCCGTAGCATCCGGGAAGCTCCTTCTGGATCGAGGTGTAGGTGGAAAGGTCGCGATGGCGACCTGAGGCTACGGGCAACAGGGCATCCCTGGGTCCAGGGATGCGAAAGACGTTCATCTCGAACTCGCTGCGATGCACCCGCAGACGCACCTCTTCGAGGAAGTCGGCATCGCGATCCTGCGCCTGGGATCTCGGACCGCTCAGCCTCAGGATCGAAAGGTCGGAGACGCCGGGAAGCTGCAGGACCGGCAAGGAATCTTCCTGCTCTCCGAAGAACTCCGTCTTCAAGCACTTCCCATCCTCGTCATACAGCTCCAGGCGATCCACTTGCCTGACTCCCGCCAGCAGCTCCACCGTGCGAGCCAAGTCCGTTGGGGACGGGACTCTCCGGACCCGTTCGAACTCCTTGTCGGAAATTCGTCCGGCGTCCAGGAACGGACCCGAAAGCACCTCGTCGATGCTCTTGCCTCGGGCCAGGGCATCCTGGTGCCGTTCGATGCACACGCCGGCGGAAAGCTCACGCCTGACCGTTGCGAACACCTCGGCATAGACCTGCGCCACGGGACGGGTCCCGTCAATTTCGATCTCGCCATGGAGATGGCAGACCCTGCGCCGAGATACCAGGATCACCTCGAAGTCCTCACCCAAGTTGCGATGGGCATGGCAAAGGCGCATGGCCTGCGCCCGGACATCCTCCTCCGAAGTCTGCGGATCCAGCTGCAATCGGACCTCGTATAGCCCCGGAAGCGCCTTTGCCCGCGCTTGCAGGCGAGCATCCTCAAGCTTGGGGATAGCCCCCAGCAGCAGTCGGGCGTAATCCATCGCAGTGACCGGACGGCAAGGAAACACCTCTTCCGGAGCAAAGAGCGCCAATGCGCGAAAGTCGATCCTCCCATCTGCACCGGTGAGGTGATCGCGAATGTCGAAGGCGGTGAAGTAAGCCAGCTCGCTCAGGGCATAGCAAAGCTGTTCGAGCAGAGTGATTCCTGGATCATGCAGGGCATGGTCGGTCCATAGGGCACCTGACAGGTCCCGGATCCGCTCCAGCCCTTCGCGCCGCAGCGTCTCGAGATCGAATCCCGAGAGATCAGTCCAGGAATCGCCGCTCAACGAAGCGCACCTCCCTCGGCATCCCGATCCTCGATCAGTTGGCGACGCAGCGAGGTGATCAGGACATGCACTCGCGCGTAAGGCAACTCACCCAACGCCTCGAGGCACGTCGCAAGCTCCAGCGCCGTCAATTCCACGACAAATTCTGTCCCGACCGCCTCCTTGCGGGCGATCTGGATCCTGGCGATCAGGGAAAACACCCGTTTGTAGGCAAGCGATCCCAGCGCATCCTCAAGCAAGCATCCCTGCTCCTCCAAGAGAGAAAGCTCGCAGCGCGCCGTCATGCAGAAGGCCCCTTGCCAAGACTGGCCTCCATCAAGGGATCGAACCACAGGCGTGTCAGATGGCAATTCACGCTCCTGTCCCCTCCGTAAGCCGGGTCTGCACGCATCTCCAGCCGGTAGGCAAAGCGCCCTTCCTCCGGAACGCCGCTCCAGCGCAGCTCGATCCGACTAGATCGCCCGCCGAACCAGGAGTGGCGGGCATCGATGACCCCGTTGCGACTGCCGAAAGCATTGAGCACCACGGCATGCACCAAGGCATAGCGACCCACGCTATCCTCCGCTCCGATGCCGGCCACCAACTCGAAGGCATTGCACCCGGTCAGGACACCGGTGAGATCGTGCCACTGGCCATCGGCCGGAACCGGTTTGCGCTCCTGCCCCATGCGTCCATGGGCAGCCACCACTCCGGCCACGTCCAGCTCGCAACGAGGATTCGCAACGTCGATGCCGACCCCCACGCGCAATCGTCCCGTAGAAGGTTCACTGCACGTGGAGACGGTAAGAGCGCATCGATCCAATTTTTGAAGTCCCGGCGTGTTCAGGTGCAGCCGACTGAGAAGGGCTTCCTCCTCGTCCTGCTGCTCCTGGAGTTCGAGGAACCAGCGAGGCGCTTCCACGGCCAGGTCCTCGTAAAAGCTCATAAGCTTGCCACGGTTTTTCAGCTGGGTGATCTGGACCCCGTCCTCGGGTGTGCGATCGAAACCTTCCTCGAGCATATTGAGCATCGAGTCCACCAGGTCCGCGAAATCCTCCTCGCTGGGCATGCGCCCCCGGCGGAATCGCTCCTTCAGCTGTTCGCGGTTCTTTTTTCCCATGCGTCCTCCGTAGACGAGACAATGAAGGTGGAGCCTACGATCAGCTCACCCAATCCGACGGCCAACGGACCCAAGGAAGGATCGGCATTTTCAAAGCGCAGGCACTGCCGGGCCGCCGGATGGATCAGGCTCCAGGGGTGGCGAGGATGCAGGCTTGCCCCAGCCCTGAAGGACTGCCTGGCCGTATCGAGCAAGGAGTGCCGCCCATTTCCTTCCCGAGACATCCTCAGGAAGGAAAAGGACTGGATATCCTGCACGAAGGCGAAACTGCGCAGGAAGGTCTCCACATCGCGCTGCCGCAAGTGCCAACCGAAATGGCACTCGTTTCCCCCTGGGCACCAGGGGAAGAGGAATTCGCGCAATCTACGAACCAACGTTTCCTCACGCCGCTCGCCATGATGGTCCTCGTCGAGCCGAAGCGTGCAGCGCACCGTCACCTCGTCGTACCCCGGGTTGGCCACCTCAATGGAGGCAAAGGCCGAAGCGCGAGCGCGCAGGAACTCCTCGATCTCCCGGATCTGCATCCCGGTGAGTCTGGCTGGAACGCCATCGATCTCGGCCCGTGAGGGCAGGGGGACCACCAGGATCCGCCCAGGCTGGCGCTGGTCGGGATGCAACAGGCTCAAGCCTGGAAAGGCCTTGACCTTGCCGATCTCGGGAAACTCCTGCAGGACCAGTTCCTCGCAGTCCTGGACCGAGAGGGCTCTGCCCTTGTGCCGCAGGCGTTCTGCCGTCCGGGTGCGCCAATCGAGATCCTCCTCGCGCAGCTTCCCTCCGCAGGTCGGTCCGATCTGCCGAACGGCACCGATCCCCGCAATGGCGCGACGAAGTCCCGTGATCGTTCCTTCGGGCAATGAGGCCTGATCCCGTTCCTGTGCCGCATCCGCAGGGGTCCAGACCACTTCCACGGCCTGGGCGTGGACGCCGAACAGGCTGGCCAAGGGACGAGGATCGCGGGTCTCGATGCGCAGCCAGTAGAGCCCGCTAGGCATGAGCGGATGGTCGCACACCCAATCCTTCGGCAACCGCAACGTCACGATGCCCGAGGTCATGAAGCCCTCGGTGCCATCGCAAAGCACCGCCTTCTCCTCCAGCGGTTCCCAGCCATTGCTCCCCATGTAGGACCATTTTGGCCGGGAATTCCCATGCCGCAACGACGGTTCGGAATCACGATCGAGACGGAAGCACAAGGTGAGCGTGTCCGAGATCGCGCGGGCTCGGATGCCCACCATCAGGCTGGCCTGGAAATCGAAGCTTGGAAGCAAGGGCATCCGCACGCACTCGCCCATGCCTTGCCTCTGCCATCCCGTCGGATGAAGGTGGAAGAACGCTCCGTCATCATCCCCTGGCCGCAGCACGGAGCTGGCCCCATAGTCGACAAGGATGGAAGCGACCTTGGGCGTGATGGGAGGATGAGGCAGAGGACGGTGCAAGCGCTCGATCTTGTGCCGTGCATTGTGCATCAGAGTCGAGGAGAGCAGCGCAGGATGCTCCTGGTGACCGAATGCCCCTTCCGGCCCGGCCAAGGCGAAGCGGAAGAAGCCATCGCGACTGCTCGGGACGAAATCAAAGACCTCGCCGAGCGACTCCCCCATCGCCGGGTGAGCCATGGCCACGACGTTCGCGCATCCGATGCGCGAGACGGGATGGATCCCCAGGGGCGCGCCGGAGCGCTCGGCCGGCCTGAAAAGAGAGAGCCTTCCGGACGCTCCGCTGGAAACCCACTGGCCATCGGCAAGCACCGACACGTCCAGTTGAAAATCCGGCAGCGACGGAATCGTCTGGTACCCGGCATACCAGGCCTCCATGGAAGGAGCCGAAGGTAATCCTCCCCACTCCAGCGCGACCGTGAAGCTGTTCAGGTTCTTCACTGCGGCTTCGGCGCACCCGACGACCAGGTATGATCCGACTTCGGGGAGAGGACCGAAGGGCTGAAACGGTGCCAGCGTGGACAACCGAGCGATCTGATTGTGCACCACCAGGTCCCGACAACCTTCCACCTGGACATCCAAGCCGATGCCCGTGAGATCGAGACCTTTCAACTGGTCGTAGCCGTACTGCGACTGGTCTTCGGAAAGTTCGAAGCGCACCACCGGCAGCTGCGTCCCCAGCTCGGTTCCGTGCAGCGCCGGATCGCAGCCGCGCACCTCGGGAAAGCCCACTCCCAGGACAAAGGACAAGATCAGGCGACCGGCCTCGTGGCGAGGGAAATACTCGTCCACCTGGCTCCATCCCTGGACCGTCGAGAGGGAGATCTTGAACATCCTGCGGAAAAGCTTGAGGAAGCCGTCACGCACCCGCACCAGGTCGTCGCCCCCCGTTCCGCAATCGCGCGAGATTTCCTCCAGGCGCCGTTCCCAAAGCGGCACATCGGCGAATTCCAAACGGACAGTGACCTTGCGGACACCTTCCTTGAGGCGCAGGATCGGATGCGCTACGGCAAACCCAAGACGCGCCGCCACAGCCGTCTCGGGGCGGCTTCCATCCCGAGACACACCCATCATGGGACGTGCCAGTCGTGTCTCGGTCTTCATCGTCCCGAACCAGCAAGCACGGGCCTGCCCGTGCAGTTCTTCGCGTGGAAAGGCCAAGTTCAGCAGGCATTCCACCCGCGCAGGGCCCACCCACACGTCGCGGAGGGAGGCAAAGACCAGTTCCCGCCCTTGAGGGTCCACACCGGCCAAGAACTGCGTTCCTGCCGGGATCAGTACATCCGCATCGCCCAACGTCTCCAGGACCAGACAGGCGCTATCGGGATGGAACGACTGCGGCCGCCCGCCCAGGACCTCACGGTAGTAGAACTCCTGGCGATGCCGCGCAAACGCATCGGTCCGACCTCGCACCTTTCCCAATATCCCGGCAAAGGCCACGAGCAACCCGACCGACGGGTCGTGGGAACGCCCCTGGAGAGCCGAGGGCCAGAGCACCCGCGCCTTTGCCTGCAGCATCAGGAAGGCCTCGAGAAGGATGTGGAAGGCCGTGGCCATATCCTTGCCGCCATCGTCCCGAGCCAGGGACAGGAATTGCGGGGAAAGGACGGTTTCCAGAAGATCCCCGCAATGGCGGCGCAGGATCCCCACGGCCATTCCCAGCCCCAGTTGCAGCCGCTCCAGGTAATCCAGCAGCGCCTGGCCGGCCGGGCTGGAGACGCCGTGCCGCAGCCGCAGCCCCCACAGGTCCATCCGCTGAGCCAGGCCGAGGACAGAATCTGTCATTTCCCCGAACTGCAGGACCTCGACCTCGCACAGGGCGACTCGCGCCCGGCGCAGGCGCCAATCCCGCGAGAACCCATCCTCCAAGTGCCCCGGATCCAGCACGAGGATTCGAGCCATCACCACCAGCTCATGCCCCTCGAAGTAAGCGCCCCACCCGCCTGGAACGCTCCCGTCGGCGTCGAAGAACTTCATCATCGAGGCATGATCCACCGCCCGGACGATCAGCGATGGCAGGTCCTGGTCATCCAGGGCCACATCGTTGCGCCGTTCGGCCAGATCGCGCCGTCCCTGGCGGCTGGTGCCGTCCAGAAGCGCATGCCGTACTTCCAGCTCAGCCAAGGAAGGCCCCCAAGGACAGCTCCAGCTCCGTCTCGGCCACATCTCCCGTGGCCAGGATCCGGTAGCGGATTTCCACATGCGCCAAGGCGGCATCGTCCGGATCCGGACGAACCTCGACCGCAAGCGTCTCGACCCGCCGTTCGTGCTGGCGGATCGCTTCACGGACCATGTGACAGATCGTGTCACGGCACGCGCTGTCCAGGACCTCGAAGACCTGCTTGTGCAGGCTGCTCCCGTATTCGGGACGCAGGAAGCGCTCTCCTCGTCGGGTGGAAAGCAGGATGTGCAGGCTCTCGCGCACGTCCTGCTCGTCCTGGACCATGACGATCCGGTCGCGCGCGAAGCGCGGCGGAAAGGACCAGCCTCGCCCCAGCCCTGTGTTGGCTGCGCTCATGGCTTCATCCGCCGATCATCACGGTGAAGCAGCCCAACACGACCGATCCGCCGTGGGCCGTGGTGTCCCCCAGGCGCGCAGCCGGCTTGCCGCCGATCATCACGGTGGCCGATCCCTTCGCGATGGAGTCGGGAGGCCCCACGCACACGCAGTTGTCTCCCATCACGGCAGCGGGCATCTTGCCGATCAGCACCGTCGGGATCCCAGGACCGACCACGGGACCTCCCACGTGCGGAATGGGAGGCAGGCCAGGCGTCTGCATCGGGCAGGTGTGCATGTCGGTCAGTCGTGCTGCTGGAGGCATGGACAATCCTTTCCGCTCAATTGATCATGACCATGGCGCCTTTGACGGTCGTCTGGCCACTGGCGGAGAATTCCGCGCTAGCAGCTCCCTTGGCGACCATTCCCACCTGGGCTTCGAGACTGACATTCATCCCCTTTCCCTTGAGATCGGCCTTGCTGTCCAGCTCCACGTTCCCGGTCCCCTGCAGGGCGATCTTTCCTCCTGCCTTGAGCGTGATGTCCTTCGGGCTGTCCAGCAGGATCCCGCTCTCCGAGAGCTTGACCTGGTTTCCGTTCTGATCCTTGAGCAGGATCGACTTTCCCTCGTCGCTGAGCACCACCTGGTTCTTTCCTGGCGTCTCGACGGTAAGGATCTTCTTGTCGTCGTCGAAGGCGATGGAGATCTTCGAACGTGTCGTGAAGCTCTTGAGGTTGTTCTCGGCCGTCGGCTCCAGGGCAGGCTTTTGCTTGCTGCTGTAGAGGAAACCCAGGATCACCGGGCAGGAAGGATCCTCGTCGAAAAATCCCACCACGACCTCGTCGTCGACCTCGGGCAGGAACACGCATCCGAAGCCGCTCGAGGCCACCGGATGGCTCATGCGCGCCCACACGCCGTCCGTGGTGGCCTTTTGGAGCGGCAGCTTCACCTGGACACGGTACTGTGACAGCGGATCGGTATCGATCTTGAGCACCTTCCCCACCTGCAATCCTCCTGCGGCGGCCGTCAGGGCAGAGGCACGGGGGCTCGAGATCTCATGCGCGGCAGCGAACCACTCCGAAGAGAGGCCCAGATCCACCTCCGTGGTCCATTCGCCCTGCCGGATCTCATGCCTCACGGCACCGACATAGGCATTGCCATTGAAGCGGGCCCCCACGCCGTCGAGTTCCACGAGCTTTCCGGGAACGGCAAGGGCGCTCCCGCAGAAGCGCACCCTCCCCCGCACACGGGAAAGTCCGGCCTTGACCAGGCGCGCCTTGGCCCATCCGTCCGCCTCGGCATCGCTTGCAAACCCAAAGCTCCCCAACAGGGGATTGGCGCTTCCCAGGACCTTGGCAAGGGTGGCGCTGTCGAGGTTTCCCTGTCCCGTGGTGGTCGACGGCGTGGCCTTCTTTTCCACGACATCCTGCTTGGCCAGGTCCCAGGAATAGCCGTTGGCTCCCGCCAGCTGGGTCTGGGATTCCAACCGCGCCTCAAACTCGTGGATATCCAGTCCGCAGGTGAGCTTGAGAGCAGGATTGGTCGAAAGATCCGGAGCAGCCACCTTCACGCCATCTTCGACACAGGTCACGACCAAGCCATTGGCTTCGGCACGGGTCAGCAGGAAGTCCCAGTCCGTGCAGCGGTACTGGACCAGCGTCTCGTGCTGGACCGTGGTCACATCGACCGTCGCCGTCAACCCGGCGGCCCCGATCAGGGACTTGATGATGTCGCTGTCGGTCTTGTCCTTGTGGTTCTCCGATTTGGGAGCCACGGTCAGCTGCAACGCATTGTGCCGGCATTCCACCGTCAGGAGCACGGCATTGTCCCCATTCATCTTCACGCCGTGCCGAACGACGATGCCCTTGAACAGACTGGTTCGCGTACCGCCGTAGCCGGCCTTGATCTCGATCGAGGCCCCCGGAACAAACTGCGTCCCGTTGCTCACGGAAAAGAGATGGCCTCCGGCATTGCCATCGATCAATTCCAGGCTCGCCGTGGGAATGCCGTTCACAGAAGCACCGATCCGCATTGCGACGGGCACGATGTCGGTCGCCGCCGCACCACCGCAGAGGATCTCCACTTCTAGGATGGTCTGTACGGCATCGGACGGAGACACGGGCATAAACTGCTCCTAGGCTTTGCGGAACGAGGTGAGGTTCTTCGAACGAGCCGTCGTGAAATAATCCTCGTCAACGAAGGTCATGGCCTGCGACGTCTTTTCCGGCATCGAAAACACGTCAAGCTCCAGACCGATCTTGGCACGCAGCGGCGATCCGTCCGGCTTGAACAGCGGATACGACACCGATATGCCTCGGGTTCGGAAGTACCCGAGAATCTTACCCCATTGCAGTTGCACCACCGGTGCCACGTAGACCTTCGCGTCCCCGTTGGTCTGCTCCTCGAAGTCGTAGGCGACCTTGTAGAGCTGCCCGACCAGATCCTTCACTTCCACTGCGACGCCGCTGGTCAGGACTCCCGTCCCGTCCAGGACCAGATCCTTGATGGAAAAGGTGGAGGGCTTCCGCAGCTTGACCATTCCCGGCAAGGTTCCTCCCTTGGCCGGCTTGAAATCCCCGAATTCCGTCACATCCTTGATGTCATAGCCGGTCGGATTCACCATCGCCTCGAACATCAGGCTCGTCGGCGTGGGTGTGCTTCCGCTCAAGGTGCAGCGGCAGATCTGGAGACGGCTCTTCATCAGCGCTCCCGCCGACGTTCCAGGAGCTCTTCCATCATTCGACGGCAGGCTTCCAGCAGCGCCTCGCGTTCCTCGTCGCGAGATCCCCCGGAGGACGTGCCGGCCCCCTCATCCCCACCCACTCGGGATCGCACGACCAACTGTCCGATCTCGACTCCCACCCTCAGGACTCCTGGATCCGCACGACGCCCGTGCACGCAAGCGTGATCGATTCGATTGCCAGTTCGTTCTTGGTGGAGGAAAAGCCGTCGACCGACCACTTGACCGGGTAGGCCTGCACCAAGGTCCATCCGCGCAGAGGTTGACCATCCATGTCCAGCAGGAAAATGAAGACCTGCTTGGGCTTGATCGGCTGCGAGAAGTCGCTTTCAAGCACATCGCGGCACCAGGCGATCAGCGGATCGCCTGTCTTGGCGATGGCACGCTTGAGTTCGACCCTGCCGCACTTGAGGCTGGTGGGAAGCTCGTGCACCAGACGGTTCTCGCCGCCCTCGGGCACGGTCTCCGTCTGCATCTCCACGGAAAGCCCAGAGACTTCCTGGAAAGCCAAGGTGTCGTTGTCGATGCGAACACTGAAATGAAAGGCGACGGGCGGAATCCACCCGTCGCCGAAGCCGGAAAGATCAGGCATTGGCGATCGTCAAGCCTTCGTGAACGATCTCGATGGTCTCGATGGCGACTTCGTTGCCTTCGGACTTGAGGTCGGTCGCGGTGATCTTGGTCGGCCAGGCGTTGGCAAGAGTCCAGACCATGGTCGGAGCGCCCTTCTCGTCCAGCAGACTGATCGTGACCGTCTTGCGCTCGATGGTGTTCATCTTGATCTGGTTGAACCAGTCCCAGAAGCTGTTGTCGCTCTTGAATACACCCTTCTTCATGGTGACGTTGCCGACCTTGACCATGCCCGGCATCTTGATCACCGAAAAGACGGGACTGTTGCCGTGGCGGTACTTGATCTCCTCGGACTGCATGTCCAGGCCCGAGACCTCCTGGAACTGCATTTCCTTGTCGCCCCACTTGACCTGGAAGTAGAACTTGGGAAGGGGCCACACGTTCTTGGATTGTTCAGCTCCGGTATCAGCCATGGTTTCCTCGCATCGATTGATTGGTGGTTGTCATGAAGGGAGAGGGATCAGGACTTCTGCAGCTGCTGCTGGAAGGTGATCTCGATGAACTCGGCCGGGCGCACCAGCGCCACCTGCACGGTCACGCGCAGGATCCCCTCGAGGATGTCCTCTGCCGTCATGGTCTCGCCCAGGCCCACGAACACGCCGAAAGCATCCTCAGGAGTCGATCCTGCCAAACCGCCGCGCTTCCATATGCCGTTGAGGAAGTTGCCGATCATGCCCTTGACGGTGACCCAGGTGTTTGCCGTGTTGGGCTCGAAGACGTAGGCCTTGGCGGCCAGCTTCACGGATTCCTCCAGCATGATCATGGTGCGACGCACGTTGACATAGCGCCAGTCCAAGCTGTTGCCGTCCAGCGTGCGGGCACCCCAGACCAATGTGCCTTCGCCCACGAAGGTGCGGATCGCATTGATCGACTTGCCGCTGGTGGTGACGTTGAGGTCTTCCTGCTCATCATTGGTGAGGTTGACCGACGGAGCCGTCACGTTGTTCAGGCTCACGTTGGCCGGAGCCTTCCACACACCGCGATTGTTGTCCACCATGGTGTAGATGCCGGCCATGGCGGCCGAGGGCGGCAGCAAATTGAGCTTGTCGCGCAGCTTGCCAAGCAGCAGGGCGTAGAGGCCCGAGACCGCAAGCAGCGTCTTGTGCAGGTCGAAGGCCACGTCCGCAGCCAACGGAGCCGTCGTGGAGACGTCCGGGATCGTCGAGATGCTCGTGGTGATCGCGGCGACCTTCTTCGGATCGCTGACCTTGGCGGTGAGGTCCGCAAGCAGCAGGAGCTTGAGGTCCGCGCCGTTGACGATGTTGGCGAAGGTCAAGGACGAGGCAGGCACCACGCCGGTGTGGACCCACGGGTAGTAGGCGCTGGCCATGTCCAGGAAGTTGGTGCCCAAGGCGCCGCGGAACTTCTCGATGCAATCGCCCGAAGGATCCTTGCGATCCTTGAAGCCTTCGGGAATGTCCAGGATGGCAAAGCGGTTGTGGGTATGGTTGCAGTGCGCCAGCATGTCCTGCTGCAGGGCGATGCACTCGTCGAAGGCCAGCGACACCGCGTCAGGAATCACCAGCATGGTGGGCTCCTGCTCCTTGAGCAGGGAAATGATCCCCTTCGTCAGCGCATCCTTCTCCACGCCCACCGCGTCGTCGTAACGTCCGACCGAGACGATGTAGCAAGCACCTCCGCCGTTCTGGAAGAAGTGGACCAGGCTGTGGTAGAAGCGGAAGACCTTGGAGGTCTGCTCGAGGTCCCAGCCTTCGCTCCCCACGGTCAGGTCCGCCACGGTGCCTGCGGCGGCCTTGGCCAGCGTAAAGGACGGCAGCGGAGCCGTGCCGAAGTAGCTGTGGTACTCGGCCAGCGACGTGATCCGCCAAGGCTTGCCAGCCAGCGAGGTCCCCTTGTTGTCAGCCTTCTCGGTATACCCGACGAACGCCGGGACGGCGGTCGCCACCTCGACGACCGAACTGGGGAAGGCATCCTTCTCCACGATGTAGACGCCGGGCGTCTTGTATGCTCCTGCCATCGATTGACTCCTTTGCGGATTATGGGTTGACGAACACGTGGGCGACCGTGATTACCCGGCCGTCCTCCAGAATTTCCCGCCCCAAGTCCCCCGGCGCGGCATGGGGAAGGCGCCGAAGAAGGATTCGATCATCCTTCCGGCTTCTGAGTTGCAAGCGAAGATCGGACTCTCGCCGCAAGGTGATCTCTCGGTCGGAGAGGAATTCGACGCCACCAGGCGTACGGCTGGATTCCCGCCGTACAAAGGCCAGGCGTTGCGACGGATCAACGGACAAGTCCACGATCTGAGGGTCGCATTCGGCCAGGTCGCCACCGATCAGGTACTTCCAGCGCATCCTCGGGGCAGCCAGATGCAGCACGGTGCGCTCGGACCAAGCGCTCCGCAAGGACGCCTCGCAAAGCTCTCCGCTGGTGGTCTCCAAGTCCAATGCCATGCAAGGCACGCACCCTGGCCGCAGACGGATCGGCATGGCTCCCACCAACGGCGGCAAGGACTCGATCCGGCACGTCTTCTTGGAGACCAGTCCTTTCCCAAGCTCACAGCGGACATGCAGCAGTTCGCCCATCCCGGCAGGAAGATCGCAGGTGCTGCGAAAGATCTCCGCAATGGTGGGATATGCATACAGGCGCAAGGTCTGCGGCAAGGCGGCATCCTCTGCAACCGAGTCCTTTCCCATGCGCAGAACCAATCCATCAGGAGCCAGGCGATGATCGATGTCGTGATCAACCAGGATCCGTCCCGCCGAAGCGCACCACTGGAGCCTCAAGTCCCGGCAAGGGCCCGCCGTGTGCTCAAGCTGCAGTTGAACGGTGTGCACCTGGCTCATCCTGCCCCTACTCCTGTCGCGGGACGGGAAATGCCTGGCACCAGAGCCATCGGGTCGTCGGACGCGAAGGTCACCATCCTGACCTTGTAAAGCATCGACGGCAAGTACTTGCCCCCCAGGATTCCCCACAGGTTGCTCAACTCGCTGATGCGAAGATTCTCCGGCTCCAGCACCAGCTGTTCCAGACGAGGATCCATGTCAGGACTGTTCCCACGATCGAACAGCGGGTGGCGTTGGAAAAAACCGATGCCGCTGGACAGGTGCCTCAAGAAATCCCCGTAGTTGCCTCCGCCAGGGTTTGCTGCCAGCAAGACATGGAGATTCAGGTGAAGCGGTGGGGCCGAGGTCCCTCGCACCGAGCCGAGGGATGTCACTCCGTCCTTGCGCTGGTGGGCCGCGGTTTCGCGCTCCACGTTGACAAGGCTCAACGACAGGCGACCTTCCGCACGGGCCGCAGGGGCACCATCGATGCCCACCAGAGGCGACAGCACCGCCATGTCCTCCCCCATGCCATGGACCCGACGCAGATGCTGGTTCAGTCCGTTCACGAGGTGGTTCAAGGCGGCATAGATCATTTCCCCTCCCAACTCGTGTGCATTGGATACCGCCGTGGCGCCATTGCGCCACAACACCTTGACCAGCCCATCCACCTGGGGAAGATGGCGCATGCCTTGCATGGAACAAGGGAAAGCTACTGCGGCAAGATACCGTATCCCATCGCCCTTTCGGGTGATGCGAATTCACCCGAAAGGGTGAGGCCAACTTTTCCCAGTCCCTCTCCGAGACGACGCCCCAAACTCGGATCGATGTACCCGAGAATACCACCCAGACCCGACAGAAAAAACTCAAGAGGTTGATGCGCCAAGTTCTCAACCGAACGCCGCGCAGCCCCGAGATCCCCTCTCATGGCCAACGCAGCCACCAGAAGAAGCCTAGGAAGCAATCCATCGCCGTGAATTCGTCCCTCGCAGCAGATCACCGCCACCTCCTCATACCTTGCCTGGGCATAGCAGGCAAGAGCCCGCGCTGCCGTGCGCGAGTAACGAGAAGGAAGACTGCCAGACAAGGCGTCGATGCGATCCAGGCATTGTACCGCCTGTTCGGCCTCCCCCACCAGCACCAGCACATGGGCCAGAAGATCCTGGGCTGCCAACCGGCAAGGGTCGGTACGGACAGATTCCCGCAGCAGCTCCAAGGCAGCACCGAATTTCCCTTGGACCAGACGCATGACCGCCGAAGCCATCAGCGTGTCCGAGGCGTCGGGATCGATCTGATCGCAGGCATGCGCATGGACCTCTACATTGGCTCGGGCCCAGTCCGCATTATCCTTCCAATGCTCGAGCAAAGAGATGCCGTATGCCAACGCCATCCCATGGTGCGCCAGATGCTGGTGAGGATCCCTTTCCAGGGCCTTTGCAAATGCGGCGATGGCAGCCTCGCAGCATCGCTGGGAACGGATCGCCAAGAGGTGCAAGCCCAGTACAGCACACTCCCATGCCGATCGTTCTCCTTCCGGACGCATCGAAATCCTTGTCGCCTCCAACCGCACCAGCTCGACCTGCAAGGTCGTCGCGGCCAACAATCCTGTATCTCGGATATCCGAGCTGGATACATCGAAGCTCTGAGCCCACACGACCCGATCCGATGCAGCATACAAGCACAAGCTCAGAAGAGGGCCATCTCCAGTCGAGTGCATCCGCCCAACGAGGCGGTACGCATCCTCCCGAACCGGAACATCATCACCCCGTCTAAGCTCCAGACGGCGACCATTGGTCAAGAGCATCACCAGGCTGTCTTCAAACAGCCGTGCGGAATCGAGCAAATGTGCTGGTGCTTCCACAGGCGGCAGGACCAAAAGCGTCTTGAGCTCTTCGCACCGAACCTCCGCAGCATCCCCAAGCAGTTGCCGATATCGATGAACGGCTTCCGTGCGATTGCCCACGTCCAGCAGACGAAACAAAGCAGCGATGTGTGTCTTCACTGTATTGACAGACAAGCCAAGATGGCGAGCAATCTCATGGTTCGTGCAGCCCAGACCCAAGTATTCGAGTATGTCTTTTTGTCGAACCGTCAACACAGCCATGTTCGACCTTCCGGAAATGTGAGCAAGAATGATCTCGTCGTCAGCGCCACAGAGGGAACGGCTGCACACAGGATCACAAGAGGGCGAATCGGGAATTTTGCGCTTCAGATCTTTTCTAGATCGTCTTATCTGATAACTATAGGGAAATCTAAGCCGATGAGAGAATTTTCACAACCACCGTTCACTTAAGGACATTCACCAAGACGATTGAGGTGTACTTGCTGCCTGGTCGGAGTGAACTATCAGCCTCAAGTGACGGGTGACCGACGTCCGACGTACTCTCAAAGTCTTCAACAAGGCCGAACACACCGACGCAGTATCGGGACGATCACCCACTTCCCAACCCACGATCCGCCGAGAGAACAGGCCTAGGATGATCGCCAGGCAAGCCCAAACATTGTCGGTCCAGATGTAGGTGATGTCGGAAGTCCACGGCCGGTTGACCGCACTCTGAAGACCGTTCCTCAAGCCGTCCATGGTGGGTGATTCACGGACAGACCCGTCTCGTTCTTGAAAATCCTTGGTACCAATTTTGGTACCAAATTTCGCGAGATACCCTGGCACAGCATGGCACAAGGTGGCACAACATGGGACAGCACCCATCGCCTGCAAACCCGCATCAATACTAGCTTCTTGGCTCCAATACGCCTTATCAGGGACGCCAAAGGGGATGTTCATGCAGGACGTTGCGCTGAATGCAGCAAACCTAGGGACAAACGCCTCCAAAAGCCCATAACGAAAGAGACCTCCGCATTGCGGAAGCCTCATCCGGATACAGCAACGGCCCGCTTGCGCGAGCCGTTGAAGTTGGGGTACAAGGATTCGAACCTCGATAGTCGGAACCAGAAACCGAAGTCCTGCCATTGGACGATACCCCAGTATTGTTCTGCAAAGATGCCACGATCCACATCCTCCGTCAAGAGGGAGGATCGATTTTTTCTCGTTCCCTCGATGGGACGAAGTCCGTGCATCCCCCACCACCGGGATGCTAGACTCCTGAGCGTGAATCACGACCTGTCGGGGGCGGCACCTCCCAACCATTGGACCGTCCTGGTCGCCACGAACGCCCATCAGACGGCGCATCAGGAAGGCATCGAAGCGATGCTGTCGTCCCCCTTGATGAAGGACGTCAGATTCCTCGTGTTCGACAATCATCTCGACCTCCTGGCGACCTATGCCAGGATGATCGAATCCGGCGACAGCTGCCCTCTGTGCGTGCTGGACGTCGACCCGCGGCACGCTCCCGTCACCGCCATCGTAGGCCGCCTGTGGGCCCTGGATCCCGACATCGAGGTCCTGCTGTGCCTGGACTTCTCCGGCCGCAACCTGCCAGCCATCCGCACCTGGCTCAAGGACGGCTACTTCTGCCTGCGCAAGCCCTTCGTGGAGGAGGAGGTCTCCCTGCAGGTCCATTCCCTGTGCCTGAACTGGATGCGCAAGCGTCAGCTCTCGGCCAAGGAACAGACCCTCTCGCAGGTCAATCGCGACCTCCTGAGCGCCCGCGAGAGCGCAGAGGCCCGCGCCCGCGAAGCCCGCGCCGCCAACGAGGCCAAGAGCGCGTTCCTCGCCAACATGAGCCACGAGATCCGCACGCCCATGAACGGCATCCTGGGCATGACACAGCTCCTGCTGGACTCCCCCCTCGAAGGCTCGCTGCGACAGTACTCGGAGATCATCGACAAGTCCAGCCGAGCCCTGCTGAACCTGCTCAACGACATCCTGGACTTCTCGCGCATCGAGGCATCGCAGCTCATGCTGGAGGAGATCGACTTCGACCTTCGCCTCCTGCTCGAGGACACCCTGGAGATGTCGGCCTTCCTGGCCCAGGAGAAGGGCCTGGAGATCATCGCCCTGATCGACCCCGAGATCCCCACCCGCCTGCAGGGAGACCCGGGACGCTTTCGACAGATCCTGACGAACCTGATCGGCAACGCCATCAAGTTCACAAGCGCGGGAAGCATCACCCTGCGCGCCGTGCTGATCGCCCACACCAGGGAACAGGCCTATCTCGGGTTCCTGGTGACCGACACAGGCATCGGCATCCCCCCCGACGTCCTGCCCCAGCTCTTCCGCCCCTTCACCCAGGCGGACGCCTCCACCACCCGCCTCTACGGCGGCACGGGCCTGGGGCTTTCCATCTCCCGCAAGCTCGTGGAGATGATGGGCGGCGAGATCTCGGTGGAAAGCCAGGTCGGGACCGGCTCGACCTTCCGCTTCTCGCTGCGCCTGGGCATGCAGCAGGCACCCCAACCCTTCCGTTTCCCCGGACGCGAACAGCTGCTGGGCAAGCGCATCCTGGTCGTGGACCCCAATCCCAACCAGCGCACCTCCCTCCAGGGCCTGCTCGAGGAATGGGGCTGCCTCTTCGAGGCGGAGCCCTCCGCCAAGGCCGCCTTGGAGCTGGCCGCCTCGCGTGCCTCCCTCCCCTTCGACGCCGTCCTCATCGACAACTCGCTCCCCGACATGAGCGGCATGGAACTGGGCCGACGCCTGCATGACCTGCAGCTGCCCACGCGCCTGCTCCTGATGACCCCGCTGGGAAAGCGCGGCGAGGCCAGGCTCTTCCAGGAGGCCGGCTTCACCGCCTACCTCACCAAGCCCGTGCGCCATGCCCTGCTGCTGGACGCCCTGCTGCTTGCCTTCGACGCCGACCACCAGCCCAAGGCATCTTCCCTCATCACCCGCCACACCATCGCCGAGGCGCACCGCCGCACGCGGTCGATCCTGGTGGCCGAGGACAATCCCGTCAACCAGCTGCTGATGTCGGAGCTGCTGGGGCGCATGGGCTACCACTCGCGCATCGTCGAGAACGGACGCGAGGCCCTCGAGGCGCTGACCGACGAGGATTTCGACCTGGTCCTGATGGACTGCCAGATGCCCGAGATGGACGGCCTGGTGGCCACCAGCATCCTGCGCTCGCCCGAATCGAAGGTGCGCAACCACGCGATCCCGGTGGTTGCCCTGACTGCCAACGCCTTCCGCGAGGACCGCGAGAAGTGCCTTGCCGCGGGCATGGACGACCACCTCGCCAAGCCCATCGAGCCCGAGACGCTGCTGGCCTGCCTGGAAAGCTGGCTGCCCGCGGACTAGAGACCCAAGGCCCCGGAGCGCTCACGCCTTGGCAGCTTCACCCGCAGGCAGGCGACCTTCGCCGGCCAAAAGACGCACCAGGGCCAGGCACTCGTCCTGCTGACGCTCGGCGGGGTATCCTGTGAGGTCGGCGATCATGCGAAGCGGCAAGGGCTGCGCGATCCACTCGATGCGCGGACGCGCGCCGTTGACCCGTTCCTTCAGGACGGCAAGTTCCGGCCTCCAGGCGTCGTCGAACTCCAGGATGGCGCGGCCGCGGGCGATGCCCACCAGCGCGATGCCGGCCTCGCGGGCGGCCAGACGCGTCGTCATGGCGCGCAGCACCGCACGCACCGGCTCCGGAAGCGGCCCGAAGCGGTCGCGGAACTCATCCCCCATCCCGTCGAGCTCCACCGTCCCCTTGGCCCGCGCGATGCGCTGGTAGAGCTGGATGCGCAGGGCCGGGTCCTCGATGTAGCTCTCCGGAAGGTAGGCGTCGGCCGGGAACTCGATGCGCGGATCGAGCGGGGCTTTCGGCTTCTCGCCCGCCCCCAGCTCCTCCACGGCCTCCTTGAGGATGCGGCAGTAGGTCTCGAAGCCCACCGCGGCCACGAAGCCCGACTGCTTGTGCGAGAGCAGGTTGCCCGCGCCGCGGATCTCCAGGTCGCGCATGGCGATCGCGTAGCCCGAACCCAGGTCGGTGAACTGCTCCAGCGCTGCCAGGCGCTTGCGGGCGTCGGGCAGGAGGCGCTCCATGTCCTCCACCAGCAGGAAGCAGTGGCCCTTGACGTCGCTGCGCCCCACCCGGCCGCGCAGCTGGTGCAGCTGCGAGAGCCCGAAGCGGTGGGCCTCCAGCACCAGGATGGTGTTGACCGACGGGATGTCCAGGCCCGACTCCACGATGGTCGTGCTCACCAGCACGTCGAACTCGCGGTTGAGGAAGGCGCTCATCACCTGCTCGAGGTCGTCCTCGTCCATCTGGCCGTGGGCCACGCACACGCGCGCCGCCGGCACCAGTTCCTCGATCTTGGCAGCGGCCTCCTCCAATCCCTTGATGTGGGGGTGGACCACGAAGGCCTGGCCGCCCCGGGCCAGCTCGTCTTCGACAGAATCCGTCAAGATCTTGTCGGACACCTGCGCCACGCGGGTCTCCACCGGCAGGCGGTTGCGCGGCGGGGTGGCGATGATGGAGATCTCGCGCACGCCCGAAAGCGACATGTGGAGCGAGCGGGGAATGGGCGTGGCCGAAAGCGAGAGAACGTCCAGGCCCGCCCGCATCTCCTTGAGCTTCTCCTTCTGCTTCACGCCGAACTTCTGTTCCTCGTCCAGCACCAACAGGCCCAGGTCCGCGAACACGAGATCCTTCCCCAGGATCCGGTGCGTGCCCACCACGACGTCGACCCGGCCGTTCTTGACATCGGCCAGGATCGCCTTCTGCTCCTTGGCCGAGACGAAGCGGTTGAGGAGCTCCACCCGGATCGGCCAGTCGGCGAAGCGCTCCGAGAGGGTCGCGAAGTGCTGGCTGGAGAGCAGCGTGGTCGGGCACAGGAACGCGACCTGCTTGCGGCTCATCACCGCCTTGAAGACCGCGCGCACCGCCACCTCGGTCTTGCCGAAGCCCACGTCGCCGCACACCAGGCGGTCCATGGGCCGCATCCCCTCGAGGTCGAGCTTGGTCTCCTGCACGGCGCGGGCCTGGTCGGGCGTGAGGTCCCACTCGAAGGCGTCCTCGAACTCCCGCTGGAAATGGTCGTCCGGGGGGTACGGCAGGCGATCGGCCACCGAGCGGCGGGCGTAGAGCTCCACCAGCTCGCGCACCATCTCGTCCACGGCCTTCTTGGTCTTCTCCTTGAGGGCGTCCCACTGGCGTCCTCCCAGCTTGTGCAGGGATGGTTCGGAGCCTTCCGAGGACCCGTACTTCTGGATGCGCCACAGGTCCGAGACGGGCAGGCGCAGACGGTCCTTGCCCTCGTACTGCAGAACGATGCAGTCGATCTCGTCGGAGCCGGCCTTGATGCGCTCGATGCCCAGGTACTTGCCGATGCCGTGGCTCTCGTGCACCACGAAGTCGCCCTTCTGCAGGGCGTCGAAATCGGGGATCGAGGCCCCGCCGCGGTTCCTGCGGGTGCGCACGCGCCGGGCGAAGCGGTTGAAGATCTGGTGATCGGTCCACCAGCCCTTGCCGTCCTGGGGCAGCAGGAAGCCGCAGGAGAGATGGCCCACCACGATCCCGAGAAGGGGAATCCCCTCGACCAGCTCCCCGAGGCGGTTGGCCTGGCCCAGGTTCGCCGACAGGAGGAGGATCCCCGTGCCCTTGCCGCGCAGCTCCTTGACCTTGGCACCGACCTCCGCGACCCCTTTGCCCGAGCGTTCCTGCACCTGGCACTCGATCGAGAGGTCCATCCCCTCCTCCCCGCGGAAGGGGTGGAAGGAGACGCCCGGCGAATTTGACAGGATCTGTCCGATCCCCTCCGGGGAGAGCCACACCTCGCCGGGATCCGCCACCACCAGGCCCTTGTGCCGCGCCTGGGCATGGGCCGGCTGCGCCTTCTCGAGAAGCTCCTGCGCGACGCGACCGGGATTGCCGCCCATCAGGAAGACGCCCGTTCCTTCTCCGAGGTGGTCGAGCAGGGTCGACTGCGTGGGCACGAACCACGGCCGCTGCCAGGTCCAGCCGACGGTGTCCCCCACCTCCTCCAGGCGGCGGCGCTCGCGCTCGAAGGCCGCATCCTCGCCCGGCAAGGCCTCGAGGATCCGCATCAGCCCGTCCTGCAGCGCCTCCTCGTCGGGCAGACCTTCGTCCATCGGGAGGATCTCGACCGCGTCCACGTTCCCCAGGCTCTTCTGGGTGAAGAGGTCGTAGTGGCGCAGGCTCTCGACCTCGTCGCCCCACAGCTCCAGGCGCACCGGGTTCTCCAGCGCGTAGGGAAAGATGTCGACGATGCCGCCGCGCACCGCGAAGGTCCCCAGCTCCTCGCACTGGGCCTCCTCCCGGAAGCCCATCCGGGCAAGCCGCAGCCGAAGCGGGGCGATCTCGAGCGCCGCCCCCTTCCCGAGCCGCAGGATGTCGCGCTCCAGCCGCTCCGGCGAAGACAGTTTCTGACAAAAGGCGGGAAGCGTGGCCAGCACCAGGCGGGGTCCGGGGGAACGCAGGGCGTGCAGGGTGGAGAGCCTCTGCTCCAGGGCGTGCCCGAACGGATGCCGCCACTCGTAGGGCCGCATCTCGAGGCCCGGGAAGGCCAGCACCGCCTCGTCCCCCAGCAGCGCTCCCAGGTCGTCGCGCAGGGACTCCATCTGGCGGGCGTCCTCGCACAGCACCAGGGTCGATGCCCCGTCGCCGCGGGAGATGTGCGACAGTGCCACCGCGACGGCAGGCGCCGACCCGTCCAGACCGCCGACCTTGAGCCAGGGCGACTGCGGCGCCACCTTGGCAAGCGAAGGGAACACCCCGGGTTCACGCAGGGCTTCGGTCAGGGTCTTCATGGCTCACCTTTCAACGGCATGGAACCCGGAAGATAGCTCCGGCGACCGGGGGTGCCCCGGCGAAGGAGGCCTTCGCCGTCGGGCTGCTCCGGGCTCGCGCCGCCGCGCTCGGCCCCGCCCGCGGCGGGGGCGGCCTCGCGGCCCCCTGCGCATCCCTGGCACGTCCGCCGCGCACGTTTGACAGGATCTGTCCATGACAGGATCCGTCAAATCCGCTCCGTCACTTCTCCGTGGCGGTCCAGACCCCGTCCCACTCCTGCGGCGGGTGCTCCAGGAAATGGCCGCAGCGCGCGGCGAACACGTCGCTGGGACAGGTCTTGACACCCTTCTCGCCCATCCACGGTTCCAAGGGGCGGGCGGTCGAGAAGGCCTCGCGGGCCGCCGCGAAGTCGCCGGCCAGGTACAGGGCCCGTGCCCGGCCCCAGAGCTCAGCCAGCTCCAGCCGCTCGGCGGTGGCGCGCTCGCGCTCGCACAGCACCTCGTAGACCGCCACCGGCTCGCTCTTTCCCATCACCTTCACCAGGTCCAGCTCGCGGCAGAGGAACCCCGGTCCCGCCTGATCCACCGTCTCCCGCGAGACCAGCACGTACACGCCGTACTGCTTGGATCCCGACTCCAGGCGCGCCGCCAGGTTCACGCAGTCGCCCATCATGGTGTACTGCATGCGGTTCTGGGTGCCCATGTTCCCGATGACCGCCACGCCCGAGTTGAGGCCGATGCGCATGCGCATCCCGTGCACCATGGCCGGCCACCTGTCCCCTTCCGCGATCCACTTGGCCCGCAGCAGGGAGAGCTTCCTCTGCATCTTCAGGGCCGTGCGCACGGCACTGGCCGCGTGGTCGGGACGGACGCCGGGCGCGCCCCAGAAGGCCACGATGGCGTCGCCGATGTACTTGTCGAAGGTGCCCCGCTCGTCCAGGAGGATGTCGGTCATGGCGCCCAGGTACTCGTTGAGCAGCGTCACCAGCTGCTCGGGCGTCAGCAGTTCCGAGAAGCTCGAGAAGCCCTGGATGTCGGTGAAGAGCGGCGTGATCGCGTACTCCTTGCCACCCAGGGTGGGAAGCTCGCCGCGCTCGGCCATCTCGTCGATCACCTCCGCCGAGAGGTAGGTCTTGAAGGCCGCGTTGAGCAGCTTCTTCTCCTTGGCCTCCAGCAGCCAGCGCACCGCCAGCATCGCGATCATCGTCCCCACGGCCGCCAGGAAGGGCAGCTGCATGTCGGTCCAGACGCCGCGATCGAAGGCCCAGAGGCTCGCCGAGAAGCCCGCCACCAGCAGGATTCCTGTGCCCGCGATGGCCCACAGCGGCGAGACCAGCGCCACCAGGAGACCGGCGACCAGCGCCATGCCCAGCACGAAGGCCGAGCGGATCCATCGCGGAGGCTCGCGCAGGAAGTCGCTGGAGACGATGTTCTGCAGCGCCACGGCCTGCAGGTTCACGCCCGGGTAGCGCTCCTGCAGCGGGATCGACACGAAGTCGAAGAGGCCGGTGGCCGAGCTTCCGATCACGAAGGCGCGCCCGGGGATCAGGCTCTCGTCGAACTTCCCGTCCAGCACGTCCACGAAGCTCACGTGGCGGATCCAGCCTTGCGAGACCTTCTGCTGGTCGGCCGCCTCGGGCGCCTGGAAATGCAGCAGCATCGCTCCCTTGGAGTCCAGCGGGATGTGGATGGGACGCCCGATCCCCAGCGTGTCGCCCTTGGCAAGGCCTTGGATACGCGCCGGCGGCAAATGAGCCAGCTCCACCAGGCTCGATCCGCGCAGCGGCAGGAGCGAACTCGCAAGCTTCCGGCGCACCCGGTCCCACCAGACCTCGATCCAGGAGGAGAGCCGCACCCGCCCGCCCGGAGCCAGGCTCTCCAGGCCCGCCGGCAGGAACTCGCCCAGGTGCAGGAGGAGAATGTCGCGCTCGCGGCGGGGCAGCACGGTGCGCGACAGTTCGGTCCCGCCCGGTCGGTCGTAGGTCGCCAAGGTCAGGGCGCCCGAGGAGTCCCGGGAGACCAGCACCTGCTCGGAAAGCGCGGCGGGTGTCCCCGGCGGCAGCAGGGAAAGCCAGGAGGTGTCCCCGGCGTTTGCAAGCAGCGCGCGCGTGGCCGCGTCGTCCAGCGTGTCGGGATAGGCCAGTCGCGTCACGAAGCGGCCATTGGACTCGCGCTCCACCCAGACCGTGCGGGTCGGAGAAATCGATCCGCCCTCTCCCTTGCGCAGCGAGTCGATCGCGCGCCCGCTTGCCTGGAGATCCTCGACCATGGCCGCGGTGAGCTCGGGCGCCGAGGTGCGCACGCTCCCCGACGGATCCTTCCAGATCCGCAGCGGCAGCCCCAGGTCGATCACCCCGGGCAAGAGCTTGAAATCGGCGGGACCGCGTCCCAGCAGCAGGAGCGCCGCGCGTAGGCTCGCGGCCGGATAGGCGCGCGGAATGGCCGACCCTTCGGGAGCCAGGCGCGGCTCGACGAACTGGGTGTCGGGAAAGCGCCACAGCGGATGGAGGCGGCGGTTGCGCCCGTCGATGTCGGGGGTGGTGTTCACCAGACCGAAGGCGACCCCAGGCGCGGTCAGTCCCGGATAGATGCCTTCCAGCACGTTGAGTCCCGGCAAGGTGGCCAGCTGCGCCGCCGGAAGCGCCACGCCATCCGAGATGGAATGCTGCCAGGCGCGGGTGGCGCGGGGGATCCAGTCCGAAGGGTTTGGATACTTGAGATGGTCCTCCAGCTGCCCCACCACCACGCAGCGCGGGCTCTGGGCGATCGCACGTCCCAGCTCGCGCGAGTGGTCCAGCTTCTGCCGCAGATGCAGCCGGGATGCCGAGTCGCGGGGATACTCGATCCCGGTAGCCCGGAAGGCCTGCTCCACGATGGCTTCCTGGGCGGCGCCGGAATCGGTGGCCTTGAAGAACACGTCGAAGGAGAGCACGCCGGCTCCGGCACGGGTCAAACGGTCCACCACTTGGGCATGGTAGCGACGGTACGATTCCCCGTAAGTGCCCAACCGCCCCAGCGTACGCTCGTCGATGTCGATGACCGTCACGGGACTGCCGGGATCGTCTGGAGTCGGACCGCGCAGGAACCACCAGGCCTTGTGCCGCAGGTCGGTCAGGCCTCCCTCGACGCTTGAGAACATCGCGCCCATGAAGGGCCGCAGCGGGATGTCCAGCAGCAGCCAGACCCCGATGGAGGCGGCCAATGCCCACCAGAGGCGCTTGACGAGCTTGGAACTGTGCTTTGCCATCGGAGTCCTTCCCGGCGCCGCGAATCCCCTCCGATCCGTGGAGACACGATCGCGCCGTGTCCGCAAAGGTGCAAATCCGCGACGATGCCATCGCCGATGCCGGCTGGAAAAACCTTGACATCGATTGCGCAGTTCCCCCGCGAAATCGCGGAAAAGTGGTACTATGAAGAATGTGACCCGGGAAGAACTCGAAAGCCTGCAGATCCAGCTGCAACGCGAAGCGGACGTCGTGGAATCGATGGTCCGCGCCGAGAGCGATTGCCTTGCCCGTTTGCGCCACTCCTTCCTGCACGCGCAGTTCATGGAACTGCTGGCCATGAAGAAGTCCCGCATGGAGGAACTGGCCCAGTTGCGCGAGGGCATGAAGCCCTTGGCCGACCGCTGGGTGGTGGAGCGCCGCGAGACCAACGCCAGCCACGTCGGTGTCGAGGCCCAGCTCGAGCGCATCCGCGCGGCCTTCGAGATGCTGCGCACTGTCGAAGCCGATCTCGAACAGCTTGCCAGCGACTACCTGCGCAAGCTCACCCAGGGAAGCGGCACCGTGCAGGACCGCATCGCCCTCTACCGTTCCTGGGGAGGCTGAGGTTGGAATTCCCCACCGATCTCCCCGCCCCCGTCGCCACGCTGCTCTCCTGGTTCCAGGACAACGTGACGCGCCTGGAGAAGGCCTACTCGGAGATGGGGCGCCAGGTCGAGCGCATCAACCGGGAACTGGATCAGAAGAACGCCGAGCTCTCCGCCACCCTGGCCGAGCAAAGCCTGATGCGCAACCGGCTGTCATGCCTGCTCGAGAGCCTGCACGACGGCGTCGTGATGGTCGACGTCAACGAGCGCGTCGTGATGTTCAACGCCCGCGCCGGCGCCATCCTCGGGCTCGACCCCGCCGACGTGCTGATGCGCCGCCTTCCCGAGATCTTCCCGCAGGCTGCCCTGCGCGCCCCGCTGCAGCGCACCCTCAAGGAAGGCCAAGGCGAGACCCGCCTGGAGATTCGCTGGACCCACGCAGATTCCCGCGAGGTCCCGCTGGGGATGTCCACCGCGCTGGTGCGCGACCCGTCGGGCACGCAGCTGGGCGCCGTGGCCACCTTCTCCGACCTCACCCCGCTCAAGAGCATGGAGCGCGAGCTGGTACAGAGCCGGACCCTGGCCGCCCTGGGCGAGATGGCCGCCACCGTGGCCCACGAGATCCGCAACCCGTTGGGCGGCATCGGCGGCTTCGCGGGACTCCTTGCCCGCGACATCCCGACCGACGACCCGCGGCACCGCCTGGTGCGCCACATCCAGGACGGCGTGAACTCGCTCAACAAGACCGTCACCAACCTGCTGGCCTACACCCGCCGGATGGACCTCGCCCCGACTCCCATCGACCTTCCCCGCTGGCTTTCCCAGTTGGAGGAATGGGTGGCCATGGAAGCCCCCGAGCTCAGCGAAGGCCCGGTGGAGCTGGTGTTCCGCCATGCCGGTCCGGAGATCTCCCACATCGACGGCGAGAAGATCCGCCAGGTGGTGACCAACCTCTGCCGCAACGCGCTCCAGGCCATGCCCCGGGGCGGGCGCCTGTGCGTCGAGACCTTCCGCGATCCGCTCCATCTGGAGCTGACCGTCAGCGACACTGGCCTGGGCATCGACGCCGCGGGCCTTGCGAGAATCTTCGATCCCTTCTTCACCACCAAGGAAAACGGAACAGGTCTCGGCCTTGCCATCGTGCGCAAGATCGTCGAGTTCCACGGCGGCTCCATCGAAGCCTCCAGCACTCCCGACATCGGGACCTGCTTCCGCATCCGGCTACCACAGCAGATGGACTCATGGCAAGAATCCTGATCGTCGACGACGAACTCCTCATGCGCGAGATGGCGGGCGAGAGCCTGCGCCGCCAGGGGCACGACGTGGTCCTGGGCCGCAACGGGAACGAGGGCCTGGAACTTCTGGCCAGGCACCAGCCCGACCTGGTGCTCTCCGACTTCAAGATGCCGCAGATGACCGGCGTGGAGTTCCTGCGCCGCGTCCGCGAGACGCACCCCGACGTCCCCTTCCTGATCATGACCGCCCACGGCACCGTCTCGGTGGCGGTGGAGGCCATGCGCCTGGGAGCCTGGGACTTTTTGGAAAAGCCCTTCGAGGTGGAGGTGCTGGAACTGACCGTGGCCCGCGCCCTGGAGGCCTCCGGGCTGCGCCGCGAGAACAAGCGTCTGCGCCAGGAACTGGGCGAGCGCTACCGCATCGTCGGCGGCTCGGACGTCCTGGGCCACCTGCAGCGCCTGATCGACGAGGTCGCCCCCACCCGCACCACCATCCTCATCCAGGGCGAGTCGGGAACCGGCAAGGAACTGGTCGCACGCGCCATCCACGGCCGCAGCAACCGCTCCGACAAGCCCTTCGTCAAGGTCAACTGCGCCGCCCTACCAGAGACCCTCTTCGAGAGCGAGCTCTTCGGGCACGAGAAGGGCTCCTTCACCGGCGCCATCAAGAGCCAGCGCGGCAAGTTCGAGCTGGCCGACGGCGGCACGCTGCTCCTGGACGAGGTCACCGAGATGCCGCTTGGCCTGCAGGCCAAGCTCCTGCGCGTGCTCCAGGAGCGCGAGATCCAGAAGATCGGCTCCGAGGAGGACATCCCCGTGGACGTGCGCCTGGTGTGCACCACCAACCGCGAGCTGCACGAGCACGTGGCGGCCGGCAACTTCCGCGAGGACCTTTTCTACCGCCTCAACGTGATCCCCTTCCGCGTGCCCCCGCTGCGCGAACGCCCCGCCGACATCGACAGCCTGACCCGCCACTTCATCGACCGCTACAACCGCGAGAACGGCTTCGCCGTCGAGGGACTCACCGACGGCGCCCTCAACCGGCTCCACGCCCACGACTGGCCCGGCAACATCCGCGAACTGGAGAACACCATCCAGCGCGCCGTGGTCCTGACCAAGCGCGGCATGGTCCCTCCCGAGAATCTCGGCCCGGTCGAGACCCCGATCCTGTCCCGCCGCCTGGGGACTCCCCCGGCAGCGCCCCCCCAAGCCGCCGCGCCCGTCCACCCGACGCCCTCCGCCCCGGCACCGCAGCATGCGGCAGCAGCCGACGGCTCGGTGTTCCTGGGCCTGACCCTGGACCAGATCGAGCGACAGGCCATCGAGGCGACCCTGGCCGAATCGGGCGGCAACCGCACCCGTGCCGCCGAGAAGCTCGGCATCTCGATCCGCACCCTGCGCAACAAGCTGCGCGAGTACCGCGGCGACGGGAACGGGGAAGGAGACGACGATGAATGAGGCCGACCCCAAGGAGCAGGTCAAGCGCCTGGAAGCGGCCCTGTGCGAGGCCGAGTCCCGCCTGGAACGCCAGGAGGAATTCTTCCAGATGGCTGTCCACGACCTGCGCTCGCCCCTCTCGGCCATCGTGGTCTACTCCGAGCTCCTGATGAACCGCGTACTGGGCGACCTCTCCGACCGGCAGGTGGAGCAGATCGGCACCATCCACCGCAACTGCGTCCAGCTGATTCGCATGGCCGAAGACGTCCTGGCCAGCGCTCAGGTACGGGCCGGCAAGATCGAGATCGACTTCCGCCCCATCGATCTCCAGGCCCTATGCCGGGAAGCCGTGCAGGGGCTCGAAGGCCTCGCCCAAGCCAAGAACATCTCGGTGGAGGTCTGCCAGCGGGACACGCCTCTCGTCCCGGCCGACCAGGACAAGATCTCCCGTGCCTTCTGCAACATCCTGGGGAACGCCATCAAGTTCAGCCCGGTGGGCGGACGCATCACCGTCGAGCTGGAATCCGACGCCGACGAAGTGACGATTTCCGTCACCGACGAAGGTCCCGGCATCTCCCCCGAGAAGCGCGACACCATCTTCGCCAAGTTCCAGCGCGGCGAGCACGGCGGCGAGAAGGGCCACGGCCTGGGCCTGACCATCGCCCGCTACTTCATCGACCTGCACGGCGGCCGCATCCTGGTCGACAGCCGCCGAAACCGCGGTTCCACCTTCCTGATGGCCCTGCCCCGGAAGCAACCTCCGACTTAACCGTTCCCCTCCCGCGCCTTGAATCCTCCATCCTCCCGCATTCCCTCCTTTGCCCGCCTGTGCGATCCGTTGCGCGGGCTCTGGCTGTTCCTGGGCGCCCTGGCCGGATGGCTCTGGTGCTGTGCCCCCACGCCCTGGCACTGGAGCGCCCTGGCCCCGGGGCTTGCGGGCCTTGCGCTTTCCCGCCGGGCGGGATCGCGCCTCGCGCTCCTGCTCGGGCTTGCTCTCCAGCTCGCGGGATTCCATCTCCTCTGGAAAGAGCCGCCACCGCTTCCCCAGGCGGCAGGACGCTTCGAGGTCGTGATCCGGTCCAGCAGCGGAGCTCTCGAGGCGAACATCCTTTCCGGCCCCGTGCGCACTGGAAAGCGCGCTGTCCGCCTGACGCCCTCCGACCTTCTGGTCTCCCCCGGAGACACCCTCTCGCTCCAAGCCACCTTCCTGCCTCCCCGCGCCGCGACCAACCCGGGCGGCTTCGACGCCGGGCGCTGGATGGCCCAGGCCGGCCTTGCCGGGACCCTGAAGGCCGCGGGCGGCGAACCCATGATGCTCCACAAGGGGAAGGGCGAGGTCGGACGCCGGCAATGGATGACAGAATCTGTCAAACGTACCTTCTTCCGGCACCTCGAGAAGCCAGCCGCCAGCCTCTGGAGCGCCACCGCCCTGGGCGAGACCTCCTTCCTGCCCCCCGAGGTCTCGCAGGCCTTCCGGGCCACCGGGCTCTTCCACCTGCTGGCCGTCTCGGGCTCCCACATGCTGCTCCTGGGTGGCGCCGTATTCGCCTTTCTGCGCCTGCTGCGCCTGCCATCTCCCTTCGCCTGGCCCGTCGCCATGGCGGCCGTGTGGGCCTACACCTGGCTGTTGGACTTCCCTCCCGCCGTCCTGCGCGCTAGCCTTGCCTTCAGCGCCCTGGCCCTGGCCATGAGCGCCGGGCGACGGCCGAATGCGCGCAACGCCTGGTTCCTCACGGCAGGCCTGCTTCTGATCCTCGATCCCAACGCCCCGTTCCACCCGGGTGTGCAGCTCTCGTTCGCGGCCGTGGCTGGCCTGCTGTGGGTCGCCCCCAACCTCGCCTGGATGCTCCCTCGACCATTGCGCAAGGGCCGCCTCCATGACTGGATCGTCTCGCCTCTGCTCCTTTCGATCGGAGCCAGCGCCACCACGGCCCCGCTCCTTGCCTGGCACTTCCAGGCGGTCCCGTGGATCGGGATCCCCGCAGGACTCCTGGCCAGCCTCTCCTTCGAGGCCGGGTTCCTGGCCTCGCTGCTCGTCCTGTCGCTGGCAAGCCTCGGCGCTCCGGCCTGGCTCTTCTGGGGATTCGCCCAGGCGGCCAACGGCTTTGCCTGGTTGAGCCTGACCCTGGTTCTCCAGTGCGCCCAGCGTTTCGACGGGACCATCGACCTGGCCCGCCCCACCCCTGCCCTGCTTGCGTTGGGCCTGGCTCTTCCCTTCCTGCTGGCCCTGGCCGGAACCCGTTGGCGGCGCACCGCGTTGTGGCTCTTTCCGGTGTGGCTTGCAGCCGCCTGCCTGTGCCTGCAGAAGCCACCGGCCCGCACCGAGGTCTGGTTCCTGGACGTGGGCCAAGGAGACGCCGCCCTGATCCGCTTCCCCGCCGGACGCACGTGGCTCGTGGATTGCGGACCGCGCAGCCAGTTCAGCGACGCCGGCGCCCGCACCATCCTTCCCGCCCTGCGCACCCTCGGGATCGAACGGCTAGACGCCGTGATGATCAGCCATACCGACATGGATCATGTGGGAGGCCTGGACACCCTGCTCGGGAAGCTCCCGATCGGACGCATCCTGGTCCCGGCCGCCAGCTGGCCCGACACCGCATCCCACTGGAAGGAGACATCGCTCAGGATCGCCCGCCACGGCATCCCCCTGCACCGGCTGGCTGCCGGACAGATCCTGTCTTATTCCGACGGCGCACGCTGCACCGTGCTCGGTCCCGGTGCTGGCACCGCGCCAGGCACCAACCAGGCAAGTCTGGTCTTCCGCCTGGACATGGGCCGTTCCTCCCTCTTGTTCACCGGGGACGCCGACACCTGGAGCGAGGAGCACCAGCTCAAGGATCCCTTGGACCTGGATGTCGACGTCCTGAAGGTCGGGCACCACGGAAGTCGCACCTCGTCGGAACCGGCCTGGCTCGAGAAGGTCCGGCCGGGTCTCGCCGTCGTGTCGGTGGGCGCGGTCAACCGCTACGGCCACCCCAACCCGGAGATGCTCTCACGGCTCGGACGCTTCGGAACCTCCGTATGGAGCACCGCGCAACAGGGAGGGCTCCACCTCGTCCTGGACACCGCCGCGATCCGGGTCCTGCCCGCCGAGCCGCGCTGGTGGAAAGGTCCTTGGATCACGAGCCGCACCCTCTGATCCTGCCAGTCTAGGTCGCGTCCTTCGCAAGCCAGTTGGCCAGCACCTGACGCAGCTCCTCCGAACGGATGGGCTTGGTGAGGTAGTCGTCCATTCCCGCCTGCAGGCAAAGTTCCCGATCGCCCCGCATCGCATGGGCAGTCATGGCGATCACGGGAATCGACCGGTTGGCACCCAGCGACACATCGGCGCGCAGCCGCACCGTCGCCTCCAGCCCATCCATCTCGGGCATCTGGACGTCCATCAGCACCGCATCGAAGCTCTCCGTCGCCAAGGCCCCCAGCGCCTCGATGCCGTTCCCGGCGATGCTCACCGTCAACCCCATCCGCTCGAGCAAGCGCAGGGCGATCCTCTGGTTCGTGGCGTTGTCCTCGACCAGGAGGACATGCCCATCGAACGCGGCCTTCGCGGCACCGACGACCGGCAGGGAATGCGACGGCTCGTCCACTTCCAGCAGCGACAGTTCGATGCGGAAGGTGGATCCCTTTCCCTCCTGACTTTCGACAGTGATCACGCCTCCCATCAGCTCGGCCAGCCGCTGCGAGATCGAAAGGCCAAGCCCCGTGCCCCCGAACCGGCGCGTCATCGAGTTGTCAGTCTGGCTGAAGGGCTTGAACAAAAGGCCGATCCGATCGGCCGGGATGCCGATGCCCGTGTCGCGCACCTCGACGACAAGACGCACCCGCGAACCTTGCCGTTCCAGGAGCCGCGCCCGCACCTGGACCGATCCGGCGGGGGTGAACTTGATGGCGTTCCCCACCACGTTTGTCAGGATCTGTCGTATCCGCAGCGGATCGCCGCGCAGCCAGCGCGGTGTCCCGTCCTCGAGCTTCAGGTCCAGGCCGATCCCCCGCGATCCGGCCAAGTGACCGAACAGGCCGCGCATGTCGCGGAAGACATCCTCCAGATCGAAGTCGATGGTCTCGAACTGGAGATGGCCCGCTTCGATCTTGGAGAAGTCGAGGATGTCGTTGATGATGGTGAGCAGGGCCTCGGCGCTGCGCGCCAGGGTCTGTGCGCCCTCCCTCTGCTCGGGGTTGAGGGGCGTATCGAGCAGCATCTCGGCCATCCCCATCACCCCGTTCATCGGTGTGCGGATCTCGTGGCTCATGTTCGCGAGGAACGCGCTCTTGGCCTTGGTTGCCTCGTTGGCCCGATTGAGCGCCTCGACCAACGCCTCCTCCCAACGCTTGCGCTCCGACACATCCTCCACCAGCAGCCCCAGCAAGCCCTCCTGCGGCAGGAAGGCGGTCAGCTGGATGCTCTTCCCCATCCAGCCGCTGCTGAATTCCAGCGTCTGGGATCTTCCAGTCGCCAGCACCCGCGTGCAGAGCTCGAGATTCTCGGACGAGACCATGCCTTGCCCCGCCTCGCTCGCCCGCATCCCACAGAGGTCCGCACGCTCGATGCGCAGCAGCTGCGCCAAGGAATCGTTGAGCTCGAGGAAACGGAAGTCCTGCACGGAGCCTCGTTCGCTGCAGAGCGGCTCGACCAGACAGAAGCCGGCGGAGACGTTCTCGAAGAGCTGCCGGAAGCGCTCCTCGCTCTGGCGGATCCGCGCCATCGCCTCGCGCATGTCGGTGACGTCCTGCACCTGGTTGATCACGAAGTCCTGACCCTCCAGGATCACCTGGCTGGAATGGACCTGCAACCAGTGCATGTTCCCCGAACGATCCCGGAAGCGCGCCTCGGATACGCGGTTCCCGTCTCGAGCCACTGCCCCGAGATGCTCCCCGCGCTCCACCGGATCCATCCAGATCCCGACCTGCGCAGTGGTCTTCCCCAGGATCTCGGCACGGCTCCAGCCCAACTGTTCCTCGAAGGCGCGGTTGACATCCTCCACGACACCGGAATCCAGGTCGGTGAGGAGCACCGCAAGCGGGGAACCGTGGAACATCGCCTCGAACCGCGCCCGGTCGCAGACGGCCTTGCGCTGTGCTTCCCGCGCGATGTTCGCGATGTCCATCGCGCGCACGAGGTGCCGCTCCTGGAGCAGCTGCAGCACCACCACGACCGATGCGGCACCGACCACCAGACACAGCACCCACAACCGCAACAGCATCTCCGAGCGCGGTACGTCGACCAGCACGAAGCTCCAACCCGGAAGCGTCGTTCCCGCCCGTACCACGAGCTTGACGCCTCCGTCCGCGACCAGCCGCTCCCCGTCCCGAGGCTGGCTCGGAAGGATCCCGGCATCCTTCACCGGCTCGGGATACTGCCGGGCCGCCACGGCGGAATCCACCCTGCCTGCCGGACTTTCCCAAAGCCTGTGGAGAAACGCGGCGGAATCCGACGCCGAGAGGATCACGCCCTCGGGCGAGACGAGGAAGAGGCGCCCCTCCTCCTGGCTTGCTGTGGAATCGAAGAAGGCCCACGACTGGAGCGACTGGCGCAGAGCCACGACCGCATGGGCCTTCGATCGACCAGCGACCGGGGCGGCACAGTACAGCGCCCCTCTGCGAATGGACATTCCCACCGCGAGATAGCTCGAGGCCCTCCCGGCCAAGGCCTCACGGAAGTAGGGACGCAGGCCGTAGACGCCCCCGACCAGCGCCGCCCTTCCCGAGGAATCCGCCTGCCGAGCGATGCCTTTGCGGTCCATCGCATAGGCATGCCCTTGCGGCACCATCCCGGCGTAGCGGTCCAGGCAGGAATCCAGGCGCGCCCCCGTCCCCTCCATCTCGGGGGAGGAGGCCAAGGCCGCCACGATCCTGCCGTTGGTCGCCTTCACCGTCTCGAACGTCTGGACGGCCGCGTCCACGCGCCGATGCATCTGGGCGAGGTCGGATTTCCGCCCGAGGCTCCCGAGCACCGAAACGATGCCGCCGCCCCCGAGAAGCACAAGCGCAAGGATCCCCAAGGTCGTCCAGGGAATGCGATGCCGGACCGGTCCCAGGACCGTCGCGTTGCGCCACTGCACCCACAACACCAGACCGCAACCGGTCAACCAGATGCAGGCCAAGCCCGGCAGGGTCCCCCAGAATTCCAAGGGCGCATACCACGCAGGAGTTTCGGGAAGATGCATGAATCTCCAGGAGATGAGGGGCCCACCGTCCTGCCTAGAATAGCATTCCCGGATCGCCTTGAGAAGTCAGGCGCCCGGCATTTCTACCAGCGGCTCCACGCCTTTCCGCCTTCGCGGTGCAACCGCGCCCAAAGCGCCGCCAAGTACAGCGCATCGAAGCACAGGATACCAGCGAACAGGACGTGCAGCAGGACGGACCCGGGGTACTTGAAATGGAACAGGAGCGAGGGAAGGAGCGTCCCCAGGAACTTGGACAGCGCGATCCAAAGCGACTGTCCGGCAGTGCCGCGCGACAGCAGCAGCGACACGAACAGGATCGACATCATCAGATTCTGCCCAAAGGCCGCGTACATCCCCTGCCAGTCCTGGAACTCGACCGTGATGGCCCACACAAGCACCGTACCCAGGCCCACGGCAAGCGCCACCGCAGCGGGATAGGCCTTGCGCAACCAGGGACCGGTCTGGCTGGCGCCTCCGTATCGCAACGCCTGCACGAGGATCGCCAGGTCGAAGACGAACCACACCCGGTTCACCTCGAGCTGGGGCGAGGCATGCGGGTAGACGAAGGAGAAGAGGAATTCCCAGCCGAGATTGGCACCCAAGGCCGCAAGAGGCATCCCCAAGGCGCGGTCCTTCCTGCCACGGTGGAGGATCAGGAGATAGGTCACGGTCCAGAGCAGGCCGGAACCGATCTTGAAGACGAGCGCGACCTGGGGATCGAGGGGAGTCATGGGATGTCCGCGGAGAATGGGTGGACGGCGGAGCGCCCCGGAAGCCAGCTCCTGGTTTGACAGATTCCGTCAATCCAAGGAGCCCCGACCGGAGGTCGCCTCAGGCGGGAAAGGAACCCTCGCGCACGGCCTTGGCATAGTCTCCCAAGGCCTGCAAAGTCGCCTGCCGCAGCTCGCCGAAGGCGCGGGCGAAGGGTGGACGGCGTGCCGAAAGCCCAAGCATGTCGTGCAGCACCAGCACCTGCCCGGAACATCCCGGACCGGCACCGATCCCGATGGTGGGGATCTTCAGGCTCCGGGTGATCGAAGAGGCCAGGTCCGAGGGGATGTGCTCCAGCACGACTGCACACGCCCCCGCATCCTCCAACGCAAGGGCATCGGCCCGGATCCGCTCGGCTTCCTCAGGATCGCGTCCCGCCTGCTTGAGGCTGGTGGCGGTCTGCGGCAGGAGGCCCAGGTGACCGACCACGGGAATTCCCACGACGACCAACGCCTTCACCTGATCGATCTTGGCCCCTTCGAGCTTCACGGCATCGGCACCGGCAGCAACCAGGGCACGTCCATTCTCCAAGGCAAGCTCCACCGTTGCGTCGGCACCAAAGGGGAAATCGGAAACGACCCGGGCTTGGCTCGAGCCGCGACGGACAGCAGCGGTGTGATGCAGCATCTCGGGCATGCCGATCTCGGCGGTGTTACGATATCCCAGGCACGCATTGGCAAGGGAATCGCCCACCAGCAGGACATCGATGCCAGCTTCCTGGCACAGCACCGCATAGGCGGCATCGTAGCAGGTGACCATCGAGAGGAGCGTATCGGATTCACGAGCTTGGCGAAGCGATTGAGCAAAGGACATGGTCCAAAGGTAGAATCCCCGGCGTCGTGCCGATCCTTGAAGAATCCTCCACTCGACGGGTTGAAGGATCGGGGAAATGCATTATATTTGTCCTTCTCAAAACCTGGAGAGGTGGCCGAGTGGTCGAAGGCGCGCGCCTGGAAAGTGCGTGTACGGCAACGTACCAAGAGTTCGAATCTCTTCCTCTCCGTAGAAAAGCCAGGCAGCAATGCCTGGCTTTTCCGTTTCCGAATGTCCATGAAAAAGCCCCGGTTCCACTTGGGACCAGGGCTTCGAAACGATCGCCTAGAGAGGCGGCGAGAGCCAAGCCAGGCTCTCTAGATGCGGGGTCTGGGGGTAGAAATCGAAAAGGAACAGGCGCCTCAAGGTCCAGCCCTCCTTCACGAAGCGCCCCAGGTCACGGGCGAAGGTGTCGTGCCCGCAGCTCACGTAGCGCAGCTCCTTCGGAGCCAAGCGCAGGATGCCCTCGAGAGCATGGGTCGTGAGCCCCTGCCGGGGAGGATCGACCACCACCAGATCGGGACGCACCTTGCGCGGACGCGAAAGCCAGCCTTCCGCCGTCAGCGGATGGAAATGCGAACGGGCCAGGTTGTGCTTGGCCAGCGCCAGCGCCGCCGGATCAGGCTCTACGGCATCGACCTCGGGGAAGATCTCCTCGAGAAAGCGCGCGAACAGGCCCACTCCGGCATAGAGATCCACGGCCCATTCGCCCTGGACACCCTCGCACACGGCCTCGATCAACTGAGGCAGGAGCCCGAGGTTGCTCTGAAAGAAACCATCCGAGCGGAAATGCATGGCCCGTCCGAGCACGTCCACACTGATCTCGCCCTTTTCGGCAGGACCGTGCAGCCAACTCTTGCCGTTCCATCCGAAGGCTCGGGCGATGCGTTCGAAACGCTCGCCGTAAGGCGAGATGGCCGGTGCCGGCACATGCTTCCAGGACTGGTCGAGCTCGGGCACCAGGACCGGACATTCCTCCAGACGCAGAGCCTTGCGGGTCCCCGGGGCGAAGAATCCCCAAAAACGTCCCTTGCGATCCTCGCCTGGCTGGAACTGGGCACGATTGCGGTATCCCCAAGGCTCGGCGGTCCGCACCTCGATCTCCGGGAGATCCGTGAGCCGACCGATGCGCACCAGCGTGTCCTGGAGGAGCTTCTTCTTGGCCGCGATCTGGGTCGGATAGTCCAGGTGCTGCCATGCGCAGCCTCCACAGGTGCCGAAGTGGCGGCATTGCGGCTTGATGCGTCCTGGGCCCGGCTCCAGCAGCTCGAGCACGGTGGCCTCCTGGAAGCGCCCCTTGTCGGCCGTGATCTTGATCTCGACCAGGTCGCCAGGTGCCGTATCCGGAACGAACACGGCACGCCCGTCCAACCGACCGACGCCACGGCCTCCTGTCGCCAGGGAATCGATGCGAAGCGTGATCACGGCTTGCGGGTACAATCGCCCGACTGGACCAGGAAGGCCTTGCGGGTCACTTTCAGGAAAGGGACGGCAGTGTTGTGGCGGCTGGGTCCGTCGAAGCGGATCTCGCCCTGTGCCCCGGCATAGGGCGTGTTGGGGGCCAGTCCCTGCACCGAGAGGGCAAGCCGTGCGGCATCGTACCCCAGCGCCGCCAAACGGTCCGGAATCTCCTTGAAGACCTGCTTGTAGTTCTGGCAAAACGTGCGCCACTCAGGACGGCGATCGTCCGGGGCGTAGTCGGTGACCAACCAGGCCCCATCGAACTTGCCCGAGGTCTCCTTGAGGAAAGTCTGGCTGTGCCAGCCCGAGGATCCCAGCCACACCGGCGCCAGGCCCGGCAACTGCGAAGCGATCGCCTGGATCTCCTTCGAGGACTCGACGGGTGCGAAGATGACCGGGCTCTGATTGTCCTTGTTGCGGCCCTGCTGCCAAGTCCGCTTGAGCGACTCGAGCTGCGCCCTGAAATCGGTCCGTCCGTTCGGATAGGATTGCTGCCAGAAGACGCGACCGCCGCGGGCCGTGAAGGCCTTGCGGAACCCTTCCGCCACGCCGTCCCCGTAATCGCCTTGGGGGAAGAACAGAGCGGCCTCGCGCACATCGAGGCAGTTCCAGGCATAGCGCGCCATCGCCTCGCCTTGGGCGGAGGTCGTGAAGTTCAGCTGCCAGGCATGCGGCGCAAGAGCGGCGATGCCTGGCGAGGTCGCCGTGGGAAGGATGAGCGACACTTCGGGAGCCAGCGTCGCAAGTCCAGCCGCCGTCACGGCGGCGGAGGCGCTCATCATCGGCCCGATGATGGCCTTGGGCCGTGCCAGTTCGACGGCCGCCCGCAACAGCTTCCATGTCTGTGCCGGATCGGGAGTTTCTTCCAGCAGGACATAGGGCTGATTGACGCGCTTGAGCTCGAGCTGCGCTCCTTGGAGCACGCGGCGTCCCAGCTCCCCGAATTCCCCGTTGCTGGGAAGCAGCAGGAACACGGGCGCCTTGTCGAACTTGACCATCACCTTGAGATCGCGCTGAAGCGAATCGCCGGCAGGCAGGTTCGCGGCAAGCCGTGCGGCGGAAGCGAACTCCAGCTTGTTCTCCTTCACCAACCCCTTGAGGGAAAGGCGCGCTTCGCTGACGACCACCCGATCGCTCGACGCGACCGTCAGTTCCGCCAGATCCTCGACACCACCCGCTTGGTCCCCCTGACCGAGTTCCGCCCACGCCTTGTACAGGCGCACGCGGTGCACCAGCGTGGATCCCGGATAACGGCTCTCGAAGGCTCCCGCTTCCTTCTGGGTCGCCGCCATGTCGCCTTGCTTGAGCAACCCCTCGATCAGTACCACATGCGCCGCCTGGGCGACATCGGTGTCGTTGGAGGCCATCTGAAGCCGGCTCTGAGAGACCTGGGTCGCAGGAGCCAGACCGCGCAACCAATGGGGATCGAAGGCATTCTGGCCAAAATTGCCGACCAGGAGCGCGGTAAGGAAAGGAATCATCATGCCTGCGAAATCCTCGCGAAGCTTTCAGCGAAAGCACTGCAATGGGGGAAGCGATCCTCGGGCTTGACAGCGAAGGCCTTGTGGACAGCCTCGCACAGTTCCTTGGGAAGATCGGGTCTCAAGGTGCTCAGCGGCGTGGCGCTGCCCTTGAGGATGTTGTTGCAAAGAGCCGTCAGCCCCTCCCCGTGGAAGGGAACCCGTTGGGTCAGCATCTGGTAGACGACCACCCCGAGGGAATACTGGTCCGATGCCGGTCCCACCCGCGAACCCTGGAGCTGCTCGGGAGACATGTAGTTGGGAGTCCCGACCGTGGTGCCTGCCTGCGTGAGCGTCATGTCGGGAGTCCTGGCCACACCGAAGTCCATGAGCTTGATCGAACCGCCCTGCTGCTGGATCATGAAGTTGGAGGGCTTGACGTCGCGATGGACCACCTGATGGGTGTGAGCAAGATCCAAGGCCGAGGCGATCTGAGTCACCCATGGGGCGAGATTGGCCGGGCGCGTACCCGGGTTTTCGCGGATCCACTGGGAAAGGGTCTGGCCTTCGATGAATTCGAGCACGAGATACCAAAGATCCTCGGCACGTCCGTACTCGAACAGGGTGTTGATGTTGGCGTGGTGCAGCGCACCGGCAACTCGCGCCTCGCGCAGGAAGCGTGCTTCGTTGACGTTGCTGTGGGACTTGTCGGCCCGCAGGATCTTGATGGCCACGGCACGTTCCATCTTGGGGTCGTAGGCCTTGAAGACCGTGCACATCCCCCCCTGCCCCAGCGGCTCCAATTGCACGAAACGTCCGATCTGGATGTACTCTCCTCGGCTGTTGCGCTCGATGCGATCCTCTTCCCGACGCGCCACTTCCAGCACCTCGGTGGCATCCTTGACCGTCGTCACAGGAATCGTCGTGGTCGGCCGCTCCAGCGACTCGGAGGTGCGCGGCATCCGCACAGGGTTCATGCGGCTGGGTTCGCTCAGGCGCATTTTGCGCTTGGGCCAGCTCAATACGACCCCTGCCGCCAAGGCCGGATACAGGAACGCCGGAACCGGATTCATCCATTCGTGCATCAGCAGGAATTCCAGCAGGAACGCCACGGTTCCGCCGACCACCAAGACCCCGCAGGCAAGCAGTCCGTAGCGCCGTCGCTGACGCAACGGAGCCAGTGCCACGACAAGAGCCGAAGCAGCAAGCCAGGCCAGATGGAATGGCAATGCCCGGCTGGAAACGGCGAAATGGCTGCCGTCAAGAAGGCCGCCAACGACTGCTGCCAAAAATTCGCAGCGCGGCATCCTGCTTCCGGATACGCCTCCCTCGAGAGAGGCTTCGAAGACCGGCTCGATACCCGCCGCCGTCACACCCAGCACGACGATTTTGCCCTTGAACAGATCGCCGACAACCTGTCCCTTGAGCAACGCGGCCGCCGAGACGTGAGCCACGCTTCCTGCAGCGGGAAGATTCGCCAGGACCGAACCGTCCGTGGAGATCCGGCGTGTTTCCCCAAGCTGGAGACGCCCATCCTGCCACCATTTCTCGGCCTCGGGCATGCTAGCCTGGGCTGCAGCGACTGCGAGGCTGGGCACAGCACGCTTGGAAGTCGAACGAAAGACGACCGGCACGCGCAAGCGGGACGGATCGAACCAGAGGCTATCGACCCCCCAAAGGATTTCCTCTTTGCAAAGCCCCGGAATCCCCCCCGCAGCGGTACGAGGGTAGCCCAAGTCGGAAAGCTTGCCCGTCCCCCGCACGCAGGTGGAATCGCCGCCTTCGCGTAGAGGCAGTACCATCGTCGAGGAGGAGCTGCTTGCCATCTCCTTCCAGAATACCGGATCGGAAGTCACCTTGAGAATCTCGGGCGTGACCACCACGCCACGGGGATTCCACTTCGAGACGGCCTGGACCAGTTCCCGGATCTTGCCGCTGCTCCAAGGCCAAGCTCCCACGGCATCCAGCGAGGAGGCATCGATCGCGACCAGGACCACGCGCGACGAAGCCGGTTCCGCCCCCCGCAGCTTGAGCGCAGTCGGATAGAATGCATCCTCCGGAAGCACGTTCAGTGATAGGGCACAATAGCCCAGGGCCAGAAGACCGGCCAATGAAAGAGGGAGGAGCTTCCGCACCATCAACCTACCTCGCGTTCCAGACAAGAGCTTGCACAGGCCAAATCTAGTTCAGCCCCGTAAATCGAGCACTTTCGAGGGAGTCCTCGGCGCCTTGCCCAGAACATCCCCTTGAACGGCCACCGGTGAGACCGCAAGAAGTGACAAGTCTCAAAAGTATGCTGGAAAGCTCCGCTTGCAGCGGTGTTTTTTCCAGGACGACCATCTCCCCCGACCATCCAAGGGTCAGCAAGGCGTCCTGGGAGGTTCCCTCCAGGCACAGCACAGGCAGTTGCCGCAAGCGTTCCCATCGGGATTCACCCATCGCATCCTTGAAAAAGGACACCATCTGCCCCGACCAGAAGGCGAAGACGTCGATCGAATCCGGTATGACAAGCCCTTCGCAGGGCTTCAATCCATAGACGACCAGGCGTTCCAATCCAAGCCCCCGCTCCCGCGCCCTTGTCTCGACGGTTCCTGCCGTCCTTTCGCCACAAGGAAAGAGGATCCGCGCCCCTGCAGGCTGCTCTAGGGCATCCAACGCATCCTTGCCACCATGCCGGGTCGGGACGGTGCAGGCAAAGCCCGCCTCCCTCAGGATCTTCGCCGTGGCAGGACCCGAAGCCGCGATCGGTCCATCGAAACCGGGACAGTGCGTCAAGAACCAGCGCGCCGCATGGCGACTGGTGATCACGGCAGCGTCCGCTTGCCCGTTCCAGGAAATGCTCCGTTCGACCACTTCGCACACGGCAACCTGGAAAAGATCCCAACCGGGGACATCCATGCCATCAGCCGCATCCTCCTCGCTTCGAGCCAGGAGCAGACACCTATTTCCAGGCAAGTCCCGCCTCCTGGGCCCGCCCCAGCAGATCCCGGGCGATCGCCGCGACAGCCTCGTCGGCCGCCTCGTCCTGCCCTTGCCATTCGTGGCGCAGCACGCATCCGGTCGCAGGATCGCCCAAGCTTGCCTGGATATGCCACCCCTCCGCGCAAGGAAGGCAAAGTGCCGCCAAGGCAGCCTTGCATCCCCCGCCCAAGGCAAGCATGAGCAAGCGCTCGAGATGCGCTGCCCTGCGGACACCAAGGTCGTCGACCCGCGCCAGGATCCCCTCGACGCGCTCATCGCAGGCACGGCATTCCACCGCCAGGATCCCTTGACCGAAGGCCGGTACGCAAAGGCTTGCCGGCAAGGCCTGACGGACGCGATCCCCCCAACCCAGGCGGCGCAGCCCGGCTTGCGCCAGGATGATGGCATCGTATTCGCCCCGGTCCAGGCGAGCAAGGCGTGTATCCAGGTTGCCTCGCAGGTCAGCGAAGCGCAGATCGGGACGTGCCGCGCGCAACTGGGCGATCCGCCGCGGCGAACTGGTTCCCACCAGTGCTCCGATCGGAAGCGAAGCCAGGTCGGCATGCGAAGAGACAAAGGCGTCCCAAGGCTCTTCACGCTCCAGGAAAGCCCCCAAGCGACAGCCTAGGGCTGTCTCGTAGGGCACGTCCTTCAAGCTGTGAATGGCCATGTCGACCTCGCCGGACAGTAGCGCCTCTTCCAGCTCCTTGGTGAAAAGGCCCGTTCCGGCCATGGCCGTCAGAGGGGTCGACTGGTCGCGGTCACCGCGCGTGGAGATCTTCACCAGCTCGAAGCGCACATCGGGACAGGCCGCTTCGAGCCGCCGCATCGCGTGCCCCGACTGGGTCCAGGCAAGTTTGCTGGCACGGGTTCCGATACGCACGAGGTTCATGGCAGGTTCCGGGAAAAGATCTGGAGGACGCGCCGAGCGTGCATCTCGTCCCCATGGGCCGCGAAGTTCTTGGCGGCATGCACGGGGCGATGCAGGAGCTGATTTGCCAGGAGCCTGGCAAAGCCCTCGAGCTCCACATCGAACTGCTCCGTTCCTGCCAGCCTTTCCAGGTGCCGCACATGACGGTGAGCCAGCTCGATGGCAATCTCGTGAGCCGCATCCCTCACCTGGCGGATGTCGTCCAGGATGGAGCGCGAACGCAGCCAGTGGCAGAACCGCTCGATGTCCTCCTCGATGAGGCGGGTCGCGATCTCGGCCTGATCGGCGCGCATCTGGCGATTGCGATCCACCACGGCCTGCAGGTCGTCGATCGAGACAAGCGAAATGCCGGGACGGGACGCACACTCCGGATCGATCACACGCGGAGCCGAGATGTCCAGCAGCCACTGGTCGCGACGAACCAGCATCCCAGGCCTGACCAGGAACCCCGGGGAACGGACCGCACCCAACACCACGTCGCACTCCAACGCCTTGGCAAGTCCATCCAACCCGTGCACCTCGCCCGGAGCCTCTTGCAGCCAGGACTCGAACTTTGCGGGCGTACGGTTCACGTAGACGAAATCGCGCACGCCATGGTGGCGAAAACTCCTCCAGGCGGCTTCAGCCATGGCCCCCGCCCCGAGGATGGCGACCCGCGCCCGCGAAAGATCCACGGCTTCATGCACCGCCTGCACCGCAGTGGACGCGATCGAGACCGAACCTTCCCCAAGCGTGGTGGCCGTGCGGACTCGCTTGGAACAGGCCAAGGCATCCTGGAACAGGCGCAAGAGGAAGAAATCAGCCGCGCGTGCGTGGGCACGAGCGCGAGCATCGCGGATCTGGCCGGAAATCTGGGTTTCACCCTGGATCAGGGAATCGACGGAAGCCGCCACCTGGAACAGGTGCCGCACCGCATCCTCATGGAAATGCCGATACAGGCATTCACGATCGCTCGGAGGCATTTTGCAGAAATCGAACCAGATCTCCTGTACGGACTCGATCGTCGTTTCCGGGGCCGGATCGACGATGTACAGCTCGATGCGGTTGCAAGTGGAAAGGATGGCAACCTGCTCGACTCCGGCTTCCACACGCAACCGCCCCACCAGAAGCGCCTCGGCTTCCGGAGAGATGTAGGCGCGATCACGCACATCCTGTGCAGCGGTCTTCCAGCTCAGGCCGACCACGGCACTGTGCATCATTCCAGGTTCCATCAGATCATGCATTCCGGGGCTAACATACAAAGCCGGAAAGGATCCGCCGGGATCACTTGGCCTTGCGTGGAGCCTTGGGCTTGACCTTGGCTTCGGCAGCAACCTTCTCGGCAAGGGCAGCAGCTCGAGCTGCACGGATCTGTTCGATCTGACGGCTGCGAATCCAGTTGCGTCGCTTGAACTCGTTGCGATGTTCATCGCAATAGCGAGGATAGACGAACTGCTTCGGAAAGACCTTGACCATGAAAGTCTTGCCGCAACCATCGAGTTCGCAGGTAAATTCCTGCTCGACGACTTCCAGATATTCGTGCTCGAAGACGCGATTGTTAGCGTCCAGAGGCTCTGTGGGCTTCTTGGTCTTTTCCCGCTGCTTGACATCGCGATGCAATTCACAATACTTCGCGATGGGATGGCCCCAAAACTCCTTCCCGCAGTACTGGCAGATCTTGAGTTTGATCCGTTTTTTCTTTTTGTACTTGGGAAGTTGCACCTTGCCTAGAAAGATGTCTTGTGAGGCCCTTGACGTCAAGGTATTTTCTTGCGTGCCCGATTGCCTGGATCGATTATTGTTTCCCGATGAACAATCTGATCCTGGCCACCGGCAACGCGCACAAAGTGGAAGAATTCACCCAGATCCTCGTCGACTGGAACATCCTGGCCCTGGGAAGGCTGATCCCTGGATTTCCCGAACCCGAAGAGACCGCTCCGGACTTCCTGGGCAATTCCCGCATCAAGGCCTTGGCCGCCCTGACCCTGCTGCCGCAGGGAAGTACGGTCGTGGCGGACGACTCCGGCCTGGAAGTCCCGCTCCTGGACGGGGAACCCGGCGTCTACTCGGCGCGTTTCGCCCAACGCGCCGGCAACGGGGAAGGAGATGCCGCCAACCGCAACGAGCTGGTCCGCCGCCTCGTCGCCGCCGGCATCACCGAAAATCAGCGCACCCCCGCCGCCTTCGCCTGCGCCCTCACCTTCCTTTCGCCCGAACGGGAAATTCAGGTGATCGGACATTGCCGCGGCAAGGTCGGGCTGGTGGAAAAAGGCGAGCACGGCTTCGGATACGATGCGCTCTTCTATCCCGCTCTCGAAGACGGCACGGACAGCCCGCTCACCTTCGCCCAGATGAGCGCTCAAGCCAAGCACGACCTTTCGCATCGCGGACTGGCCCTGGCCAAACTTGCCAAGGCCCTTGCCTGATCAGGCTTGGGCCAGCAGCAGTTTCATCCCGTCCCGCACGTCATGGGGCACCTGGAGGATGTCGAAATAGGCATCGACATTGTCTTCGGGCGCCTGCATGCGCAGCACCTCCTGGAAGAGTGCCTGCATCTTCACCGAACAGGCCTCGTGCAGGAAGTAGCCAGCCTTGCTGATGCGCTTTTGCCCGGCCAGCAATGCCTGGCCACAATAGCGGCACTGGCACAACAGCAACAGGTCGCGCACCCCCTCGACCAATCCTTCGAGATTGGATGCCGGAGCCTGCAGGCTTTCCAGACGCTTGCGCACCCCGTCCTCGTCCAACGGATGACGGATCAGCTCCTCGCGCAGCATCTCCACTTGGCGATCGAAGCCCTGCCGCCGGAATTCCCGCTCGCGCAGCAATCCTTCACGGACGGCGGGCACGCAATCCGGACAGAAGGTATGGCTGATCTCATGCGCATGCGCATCCTGATGCAGCCAGATGCCTTCGACCCGAAAACGTCCGCACGCCATGCACTGGACCGCTTCGACCTGGATTCGCCGCGTCTGAAACATACCCCAGCTTACCGCCCGGGAGGGGGGGGAGGCAAGGGGAAAATCAGCCCCGATGGAGCCATCGTTCATGGAGCTCCTTCCGGAAGGCTTCCGACTGGAGGCACCCGGAAAGACACTTGGCCTTGCAGGATCCGTCGCACGGATCGATGTGGATGTTGACATCGGCACCCGGGAAGCGCTCCAGGATCTCGTTGGTGATGGTCTTGCCGATGGAGTGGCTATCCCCCACCGAGCTCTCGGCCGGCAGAGCCAGATGGAACTCCACGAACCGGTCCGACCCGCTCTTGCGGGTACGCAGCTGGTGATATCCGCGCAGCGAGGTCCCCAAGGCAAGGATGCGCTCCCGGATCCACTCTTCCTCCTCTGCAGGCAACGAGCTGTCGACCAGGTCGCGAGCCGCTTCGCGGGTAAGGTCCCAGGCCGCCTTGAAGATCAGCATCGCCACCGCGATAGCAGAAACGGGATCCACCCACTTCAGGTCGACGGACGGGAAGAACACCGAGCCGATCCAGATCACCCCAAGACCGATCATCACGCCGGCCGAAGTGAGGACATCAGCCCGCAGATGCATCGAATCGGCCTCCAGGGCGATGGAATCAGTCGCTTTGGCCACCTTCATCAGGTAGGCCGAGATCAGGAAATTGACCACTGCCGAAAGGGCCATGACACCCACACCCCAACCGGCATGCCCCATTTCCCTGGGATGGAGGAACTTGCCCACGGCCTCCCAGATGATCCAGCCGGCCGCCACGAAGATCAGCAGTGCCTCGACCGTCCCCGACACGTTCTCCCACTTGCCATGACCGAACGGATGCTCCTTGTCGGCCGGTTTGGACGCCTCGCGAACCGCCACCCAGGCGATCAGCGCCGCCAACAGATCCACTCCGGAGTGGATCGCCTCGGAGATGACCGAGACCGACCCGATGCCGATGCCGACGATCAGCTTGAGCACGACGAGGCCGGTATTGGAAAGAACGGAAAAGGCCGCCGCTTTCGACTTCGAGGATGCGTGGGTATGCTGATGCACGAGAAACTCCTTCGACCGTGTGGAACCAGTCCCGCGGAGCCCCTCCGCTGCTTCATCGCTGAAGCCCGGCTTACCCAATCCTTCCACGAGGCAAGACCTGTCCGGCCCGTTGCAATATAGCATCGGCCCTCTCCACGCATCTACCTTGTGCCGGTGCAGATCCTTGTCGGAATCCTCGGGATGCTTCTGGGAAGCGATCCGTTCCTGGTCTACCCCCAGCAGCAGGCATGGACCTGCCCGCAAGGCACTTGCCTCGACCTCCCGGAAAACCCCAAAGCCCACCCCCTCTCCCTCACCAGCACCCATCTGGATTCGATGCGTTTCTACCCCAGGCAAGGAGCACGGCCTTCCTGGAATCCCCCGCCGCCGGAAGCCAAGGACAGCTCCAATCTCAAGCTTTCCGGATCCAAGACCATCCGCACCTCCCTGGGCCAAGGGGGAATGCTCGTGCAGCAGGAAATGGTCCTGGACGTGAAGGGAGAGCCCACTCCAGGCCTTGCCGTCGCAGCCCATCTGACCGACATGGATGCCCCGTTGAGCAGCTCGGGAAGCACCACGACCCTGCGCCAGACCGACGAGATCTGGATCGACGCCCGCACCAAGCGCTTCCATTCCCGCATCGGCGACCAGTCGATCTCGCCACCGGCAGGACTCCTGGGAACGGATTCGCGCAACGGACGAGGCATTTCCCTGGAAGTCGGCGATCCGCAGACCGTGCAGGGACAGGGGAGCCTCGCGGCGGGGCGCAGCCTCTGGTTGCGCACCGAGCTTTCCGGGATCAGCGGAATCCAGGAAGGCTATGCCGTCGCCGGAACGGGAACCCTGCGCGGAATCGTCCCCGGCAGCGAGAAGGTCTGGCTCGACGGCCTGCTACTGCAGAGGAACACCGACTACGAACTGCGCAACGCCGACGGGATCCTCGACTTCACCCCCTCCCGGCGCATCCTTTCCAGCTCGAAGATCACGGTGGAATACCAGGCAGCCAACCAGGACTACGAGCGGACCATCACCCAGGGCGGAGCCAGGGGACGCTTGGGGGAATGGGCCCTGGACGCCTGGGTCCTGCGCGAAGCCGACGACCCGACCTCCGCGCTGACCTATGTCGCCGATTCGACCACCCGGCGCCTGCTGGCCCAAGCCGGCGCCGACTCGGTCTTGGCCACGACCGGCAGCGGAACACGCGTCCCCTTGCCCTCCAGCCAATTGCGCACCGCCCTGGCGACCCGCTGGAACGGCCCGATCAAGCTGGAGACCGAGGCCCGCTGGACCCGCATGGACCGGAACCTGGCCTCGACCCTGGATCCGCAACGGGAGGGCGGAGCCTTCGCGGCGACTGCCGATGGGCAGACCGGCAGTTTCCTGACCCAGGGAGGCCTGGGAAGATGGGCCCTCTCCGGCAAGTACACCGGATGGCAAGACGGCTACCAGGCACTCCGCCCCCTCCAGCCGGACACCCAACAAACCGGAGGCTGGACCGCCCCGGTCCGCACCGCATCGAGCCTGGACCAGGAAGCCCTGACCCTGGACTGGAAAGCCATCCCCGACCTCGGAGCCCGGATCGATGTCAGCCATTTCCGGCGGGAGGATTGGGCCGATGTGAGCAGCGGCGCGATGACCCTCGGACTGGATCGGGACAGCCTGAACCAACTGCTCTTCCAACAGACGCTGGCCAGCCTCGACCAGGGACGGCGCTTCCAGCGAAGCTCCAGCCGCCTGACCCTCGGATGGAAGATCCAACAATGGGAACCCCGGATGCAGGCTCAGTTCGGCGACCGGGAAGACCCGACGCCCCAAGGCAGCAACCTCATGAGATGGCAGGAAGCCAGCGCCGGCTTGACCTATCGGGAGCCGCATTGGAGCACCGGCCCTCGCTTGCGACTGCGAACGGATGGCTCGGAATTCTCCACGGATCGGATCGTGGATTCGTCCCGCAGCATCGAAGCAACGTGGCTTGGAGAGGTCCAGACCCCACAATGGAACGGATCCTTTCATCTCGATTGGTTGCGCGAGGAAACGCGCACATTACCCACCGAAGTCCTAGAACCCCGCACCCATTGGCTGGCAGAAATGCGAAGCCAATGGCTTCCTTTATCCAACGGAATCCGCTTGGAAGGACACTATCGACTTTCCACATCCCAATGGAGACCCAGCCTTCCCATCTATGACACGGTTCCGACAGGAACCGGAAAATACCGCTACGACTCTTCCAATGGAGAAGTGATCGCAGATGAATTCGGAAATCTGATTCTTACCGGGACTCGCCTCGATTCCCTGCACCCCGCCAAGCAAAGCGGAAACATCCTCTTCACCGTCTCCGGCTCCCTGGTTCCCAAGGACGCCTTTCCTTCTCTCTCCGGACTTCTTGCCGATCTCGGCGAGCAGTTCCAGCTGGAACTGGAGCAAGTCGACTCCAACCAAAGTAAGATCTTCCCGGATTGGAATGACCGTTTCCTGTCCAATTCCATCCTAGGGAGATCCAGCCTTTCCAATCGCTTCTGGTGGGAGCGAGGCCGCCACAGGATCGAACTCCACAGCGACCGTTCCTTCCGCAGCTCAATCCAAAACTGGTCATATTCAAAAGATCAAGATGCATCCTGGAAGCAAGAGATCACGCTAACAAAACAAGTCAATCAAAGCCTTAAGGCAAGCTCAAACACTGGACTTGCAGAAAGACGCCACAAATGGTCGGAATCAAACGATGCATTTGAGCGAAAATGGGTCGAGCCAAGCTGTAACATGAAGTGGCACTCGCTCGACGGCGAAGCCGCGACAACCTTCCAATCCGGCAGCCGCATCGCCAACCAAAAATCTCTGGCAGAAATGCAGCTCTATAGTCAATCCGTACTGATCGGATGGCACCCCCTCCTTGCCATACGCCTCTGGACGACACTCAAGCACATCGACATCCAAAGCAGTGAGGATCTTGGCAGTTGGCTGACAGACGGCTATCCTCCTGGTGAATCCTGGCGCCTGCAATCCGGAATGGAATGGAATACCAAAGAATCGATCCAGGCATCCGCCGACTGGATTCTCCGCATCCTCCCCCACCAACCCATGGACCAGAAAATCAGTTTGCAAGCCAAGGCCATCTTCTGATGCTGTTCCTCCCCCTTTTGACCTCCTTGCTCCACGCCCAATCACCAGGCCCGCATCAGGACTCCCTATTTCTATCTTATCCCGTTGATTCCATTCAATTGTCACGGATTGCCGATTCCCTCACGACAGTTTGGCAAGAATCCGGCCATCTCCTGGCTCGCACACAGATCCAAGCAAATGGAAATCAGATTCGTTGGAAGATCGAATCTGGCCCCCTGCTCCAGTGGCGCGAGATCCGCTCCAGCCACGACAGCGTCTTTACGCCCTACGCGATGCTGCGCCTCTCCGGTCTCCATCGCGGCGACTTGGCAACCCCCAGTTCCCTGACACAAGCCAGTGACAGGATCCAGACCAACGACTGCTCGGACCAAGAGGCTCCCGCCGAATTGCGCGGCCAGCGCGGCACGACCTGGGCCGACGCCTGGCTGCCATTGAAGGCGCTCCCCTGCTCCCATGCCCAGGCGGCTTTCGGATGGGAATCCCGGCACGGCATGCAAGGGCAGGTCGATGTCCTGCTTGCCAACCTGCTGGGCAGCGCCCGAAGCCTCGAACTCTCCGCCAGTTCCAAGGCCGGCACCCGCAACTTCGACCTGGCCTGGCACGAACCCTGGCTGGGCGATTGGGACATCGGCGTCGACGCCCGCCTGACCCTCCTCGAAACTCCGGACCACCAGTTGCGCAAGGCGCAAGCGCAGAGCTTGTGGCCCGCCCCCGTCGGCACCTGGATCGCCGGACTCGAAGCCTCGAGCGACCTCCTCCTCACGGGCACCGACTCCTCCCTCGAGACCACCTCCTACGGCACCCGCCTGGGATGGAAATGGGCGCGCAAGAGCCGATCCACCTGGCTCCAGCCGGATCGAGCCATCGAGGCCTCCCTGACCACCCTGCAAGCGCACGGAACCGAACGCACCTGGCGCCTGCGAGGACTGACCTCGCTGCGCTGGGGCTGGCACCCTTTCCAGAGTCTTGCCCTCGCGACACGCCTCGATGCCCAAGGCCTGCTTCCGTTGGATTCCAGCGCAACCCTCGGAGAAAGCCATGCGGTCGGCGGTTCCAACGACTGGAAAGGCCACCAGGAAGGGCAGTTCCAGACCCCGCAATGGGCGGTCGGCGAATTCGAACTGCGCACCGGCAGCGACGCCTGGGGCCTTGCCGCCTTCTTCTCGCCCGGCGCCGTCTGGCTGCAACAGCACCCGCATCTGGGCATCGGATACGGCACCGGGCTTCACTGGGCACGGCCGAGCGGCGACATCCGCCTGGACCTCGCCGGCAACGAAGAGACCCGTAACTGGCAGGACATCCTTGTCCATCTGAGCCTGCAGAACCGCTTCTGATCGGAGGACGAGCCGGACGCCCCCGCGTTTTGCAGTTTTGTCCCCCTATGTCCAGCCAGCCAGCCATCGCCGTCCTGTGCTCCGGAGACGGAAGCAACCTGCAGATCCTTCTCGAACGTGCCGCCACCGGAGAGCTCGACGCACGCATCGCCTGGGTCGCCAGCAACAACAGCAAGGCCCGCGCCCTGGAGCGCGCCCGCGCCATGGGCGTCGAGGCGATCCATGTGAGCACCGCCACGGAAGGTTCGGACGATGCCGTGGGAGAGAGGCTCGTCGCCCTTGCCAAGGAGCACGGGATCGCCTTCCTCGTGTTGGCAGGATACATGCGTCCCGTGCCCAAGGCGCTGCTGGACCTTCTGCCCGACCGGATCGTGAACATCCACCCGTCCCTGTTGCCGGCCTTCGGAGGCAAAGGCATGTTCGGAAGGCATGTGCACGAGGCCGTCATCGAACGCGGGACGCAATGGACCGGCATCACCGTCCACATTGTCTCGGAGCATTACGACGAAGGCCCCATCCTCTGGCAGCGCATCGTGCCCGTCCAGGAAAATGACGATGCGGCATCACTTGGCGCTCGCGTCCTAAGGGTCGAGCATGATACACTGTGGAAAGTGGTCCGGGCCTTGGCCCAGGATCGAGTCCGCATCAAGGGCAGGATCGCCCATCTTGAAGGAGCCTGGGAATGAGCGGGATCGGATTCCATTGCATCGCAAGCCAGCATTCCAACGAACCCTGCCTGCGTCTTTCCGGATCGGCACGCAACACGGATGCCGATGCCTTGACGGAAAAGCTCGAAGAAACCTGCAAGAGCATCAAGACCATCCTATACCTGGATCTGTCCCAAGCCAAGCTCCTGGATTCGGCCGCCCTGGGTGCCATCGTGTTCCAGCACAACCGCCTGCGCTCGGAAGGCCGCAAGCTGGTGGTCCTCAATCCGTCACCGACCTGCAAGCACATCCTGCAGATCACCGCCTTGAACCGAGTCCTAGAGATCGTGGAAGACGGCACGGCCATCGGCATCCCCCTGTGAAGGGATCGATGGATGCCAGCACGCTCCATCGATCGATTTGAAAAAGTTGCAGAAAGACCTTTGACAAAGCGCCGACTTTGCCATAACTTTCTTCACCTCGACGGGCAGTTAGCTCAGCTGGTTAGAGTACTACCTTGACATGGTAGGGGTCACTGGTTCGATTCCAGTACTGCCCATAAGCTGAACAACAAAAAAGACTCGAAACTTCGGTTTCGGGTCTTTTTTGTTTCCATTGAAAATCCGCTTTCAATCGCTTACATTTGCCGCTCTTTCCGGTGTTGACGCAACGGTGCATCAACGCTGACATTCACCCTGCTCCCGGTAACCCGGGGGCCGATGACCAAAGGGAGGGCCGATTGGCCAAACTGTACGAAACAGTCGTACTGATCGATGCCATGCTTGAAGACGCCGCCATCGAGGCGACCGTCGAGAAGTTCCGCGCACTGATCGCTGCAAACGGTGAGATTCTCCGCGTCGACCGTTGGGGCAAGCGCCGCTTGGCTTACACCATTGCCAAGCGCACCCACGCCGACTACGTGATCTACTACTACAACGCAAACAAGGCTGGCCTTATCGCTGAAGTCGAGCGCGCTCTGCGTCTTGACGAGTCGGTGATCCGCTTCCTGACCGTCGTGGACAATCCGGTGGGCATGCCCCCCGAGAACGCCCATGCCGCCGCCGTTCCCGATGACGTGCTGACTGCCGTCGAAACCGACGACAAGGAGGATTGATTATGTCCATCCGTCGCAAGAAGAAGAAGTCCTGCTTCTTCACCGAGAACAAGATCGAGCACATCGACTACAAGGACGAGAAGCTGCTCCGCCGCTTCCTCAACGAGCGTGGAAAGATCGTGCCCCGTCGCATGACCGGCACGTCGGCATCCTACCAGCGCGAGCTGGCCGAAGCCATCAAGCGGGCACGTCACGTCGCCCTCTTGCCGTTCGTTTCGGACTCGATGCGCTAAGGACAGACTTGTCGTTTTCGCCGGAAATCGTATTCGTGCAAGCAAGCATCAAGGCTATCTTCGCCCTTTTGCTCGTGTTGGCTTGGGCTTCGCGCCGCAAGGCCATCGCATGGACACTTCTGGGACTTTCGTCCCTTCCGGCCCTGGCAATGGCATTCGCCACCAGCATCCCCGGCGGCGCCCTCTTCGGAGGCGCATTCCTATGGATGGGCGAGTTTCCACTCTTTGGTCTGGTCCTGTGCCTGACCCTTTCGCTTGGCTTTTCCGCAAGCCTTTGGGCTCTCCTTCCGGGAGTGCTCGCCAGCACGGGGATCAACCTGCTGCCGGCCTTGGGAAACCAACTGATCGGAATCCAGATGCAGTTCATCAAGCAGATGGCCGCCCAGAACAGCAGTCTCGTCGAATTGCCGACGCAGACCCAGCTGCTGGAATCGCTTCGGTTCCAGCCTGGACTTTCGGCCGCTTCCGGCTTCTTGGCCGCGATCTTCGTCCTTCTTTGGATGGGTCGCAAGGATGGTACGGGCTCCATAGCCCTGTCCCGTCCGGTCCCCCCTCTGGCCCGTCTGGAATTTCCGGAATGGCCCGTTTGGGCGACTGCCGCAAGCCTTGCGCTCCTGCTTGTGCCTCAGAGTCTCTGCCAGTTCGGCTCGATGAGCTTGGCCATCTTCTGCGGATCCTTCTACCTCGTGCGCGGCATGGCCTTCTGGTCGACGCTTGCGCTGACGGTCATGAGGGGAAATCTGCTGTGGCTCTTGGCTCTCACCGGAACGGCCCTGTTCCTCCCGCAGCTTTTCCTGGTCGCCTCCATCGCCTTGGGGCTGTTCGACCAGTGGTTCCTGTTACGAGATCGTTTGAATCCATCCATCGGAGAAAACCCATGAACGTCATCCTGAAAGCCGACATCAAGGGCCTGGGCAAGGCCTTCGACGTCGTCAAGGTGCGCGACGGCTACGGACGCAACTGGCTGCTCCCCCAGGGACTCGCCATCGTCGCTTCGGCCGCAAACCTGCGCAACCTGGAAGCCGACAAGAAGCGTCTGGCTGGCAAGATCGCCAAGCTCAAGACCGTCGCAGAAGAAGTCGCAGCCAAGCTGACCGGCACATCCATCACCATTTCCGTTCGTGTGCACGAGGGCGACAAGCTCTATGGCACCGTCGGAGCCCAGGACATCGCTGCGAAGCTCGCAGAGACCACTGGACAGACCTTCGACAAGGATCAGATCCTTCTCGAAGAGCCCATCAAGAGCCTTGGCGTGTTCAATGTCTCGGTGCGTCTGCACCCCGACGTCGAAGCCCGCATCAAGACCTGGGTGGTCAAGCAGGCCGGATGATATGAGCCTCGTCATCGTCGGAGCGCGCGGCCGTATGGGTCAGGCGCTCCAGGAAGCCGCTCTTGCGGCTGGCCGGACGATCGAGGCACTCGTCGATCGTCCGGGGACCGAAGGGTCCTCGGACGTTTCTAGCGTTTCCGCCCTGATCGTTTCGGATTGGAAGACTGTCGTCCAGGCATCCCGTGTCGTCATCGATTTCTCGGCTCCAGCCGTGACGATCGGTATCGCCAAGGCGGCCGCGGAACACCGCACCCCTTTGGTGATCGGCACCACCGGCCTCGATGCCGCAGGGATCGAGGAGATCCGCAAGGCATCCGAGATCGTGCCCGTCGTCTTCGCCCCAAACTACTCGATCGGCGTGAACGTCCTGCTGGAGGTGACCCAGAAGGTCGCCGCCGTGCTGGATGCCCGCGCCTACGATGCCGAGATCGTCGAAGCGCACCACCACTTCAAGAAGGACTCGCCTTCGGGAACCGCCCTGGGCCTGGCTCAGGCGCTGGCTCGCGGACGCGGTGTCAACTTGGACGACGTGGCCTGTTACGGACGCGAAGGCATCGTGGGAGAGCGCCCTCAAGGTGAGATCGGAATCCATGCCGTCCGCGGCGGCGACGTCGTGGGCGACCACACCGTCAGCTTCTACGGGGACGGCGAACGAATCCAGATCGTCCACCAGGCAACCAGTCGCCGGACCTTTGCCGAAGGAGCGGTCCGTGCCGCCATCTGGTTGAAGGGACGCGCACCGGGCCTGTACACCATGCGTCACGTACTGGGTTTCGACCCCGTCTGACCCGAGGACTCCCCTTTCCTTTTCCGCATCGTCTCAAGGGTCGCCTCCGCGACCCTTTTTGCTTTCGGCTTTTTCCCGTTGTCTATGTAGATTCGTCTGCATGTCCGCTCATTCGTGGCGTTTTGCCGTCCTTGCCTTGACCGGAGCCCTTGCCGTCTCCGCCCAGCCCAGCCCTGTTGCCGACTCGACGGCGCCTGTCTCGACGGAACCTTCCACTCCACCGCCCGCCTCTCCTGTCGATGCGGCGACCATGGCCCCTGCTGCGCCTGACAGCACCGCTCGCGTCGATACGGCAAACGCTCCCTCGGCAGTCAAGGACAGTGCCATCCGCCCCGAGCCAAGTGCGGCCGCCAGCCCTGTCCCGCAAGGCCCCGTGGCGACCGTACCCGATTCCTCGGTAGGACGGACGCGCAGCCTCAAGAGCGATCCGCTGGCCTCCGTACGCTACCGTTCGCCCCGCAAAGCATTCTTCTACTCGCTGATGCTTCCCGGTGCCGGCCAGGCCTACGTGGGTCACTGGGCGCGCGGTGCCGCCTACATCACCTTGGATGCCGGCATGGCCCTGGGCTGGTGGTACTACGGCATCCACAAGTCGGACCTGAAGATGACCCAAGCCCGCGACTACGCCGATGCCCACTGGAAGCAGTCCAAGTACGAAAGCCAGTACAAGGGGATCTACGACGGCTCCGGCAAGGCCACCAGTTCAACGGATTCCACTGGTGTGAGGGCTGTGCTCAAGACCATCAATCCCTCGCGTGAATCCTATTGCGCCAGCGTGTACGGAACCGGCAACGTCACCTACGCCGCCTGCGCCGAGATCCTTCCGGACTCCACAGTGAACAACTCCTACAACCTGCACTGGGAAGCCTCCCAATTCGACCTGAACACCAGTGCCGCCGCCAATTCACTGCATCGTGCCGCCTTTTCCAACAGCGAAACGTTCTATTCCCTCATCGGACAGGAAAACGAGTTCGTGCGCGGCTGGGATGACGTGACCCCCACCGACAACGATGTCAGCGCAGCAGGCGGTCTATACGCAAGCATCAAGGCCGACTACTACGACAAGCTGATCGACGGCAATGTCGACACCAAGCCGATCAGCAATCCCTTCGGCACCAGCACGGCCCAGGGCGTCTACATGTCGATGCGCCAGAAGTCCAATGACTACGCCAAGATGAAGACTTGGTTCCTGGGCGGGATCATCCTCAACCACATCATCTCGGCAGTGGATGCGGCCTTCCTGGCCCAGTCCTCCAACCGCAGCCTCTACGACATGGAAAGCCGCTGGTATGACGGCATCCAGCTTTGGGGAGGTCTTGCGTGGACCGGCACTCCCACCACCCAGGCCATGGCCTGGATCCGCTTCTGATGCGTCTGCTTGGACTCGGCTTGGTGCTTGCGATCGCAGCGCAGGCCCAGGACGGCGCCGAACGCCTCGACCCGACCACCTTAGTACCCGCTGTAGCAAAGGAGCTGGCAGCTCCCGTAGCCATCGTGCCCGTGGATACGGCCCCGATGCCCAAGGCCGCAACCGCTGTCGCCCCGAAGGACTCGGCCACCGCCCCTGCAGCGACAAGCCTCGACTCCACCGCACAGAATTCCACCCCGACAGCAACGGTCGTCGATTCAGCCACCAAGACGATCCCGACCGCCACCGTGCCGATGCCGGGACCGGCTCCGGTCGTGCAGACCTCCATCGTCCTTCCGAACGCTCCGCTTGCCAACGTGGTGATCCGCCTGGATACAAGCGCCTCCCGCACGGCCAAACGGTCTGTCTGGGCCGCCGCCGGCCTTTCCCTGCTGCTGCCCGGTGCCGGTGAGCAGTATTTGGGAGCCACCACCCGCGCCAAGGTCTTCTTCGCCACCGAGCTCGTGTCGGTCGCGGCCGCCTGGCTCTCCTGGCGCAACCGGGACGATGCCTTGGTGAGCGCCCGCGAGCTTGCCAGCCGCTACGCCGGAGCCGACGCCCAGGACAAGTCCATTTCGTTCCTGGAGCTCATGGGACAGTACCGCTCGCGTCGGCAAGTCGGCAACCGTCATGACAGCTACGACGAGGCCATGTTGCTCTCCGGCCAGTCGCCCGAACGGATCTTCCCCAATTCCGACACCTACACCTGGGACTGGGGTTCCACCGAGAATCCCGACAACGACTCCCATCTGCGCTCGTACGAGAGCCAGCTGCGCGTGTACCGCGCCAGCAAGGTCGCGTTGAGCTTCTCGCTGGGCGCCATGGGCGTCTCCCGCATTCTTTCTCTTGCTGATGTTCTGTGGCTTCACCGGCGCGCTGCCTGGGTCGATGCCGCAGTCGTTCCCCTTCCCCAAGGTGCAGCCGGTCGGCTCGCCTGGAGGTTCTGATGGATTCTCGTGGTCTGCAACGCTTTTTCAAGGAGTCCGAAGGCAAGCCCTACGGCAACTGGCGCCGCCTTGCGGGCGTGCACCGTTTTTCGGGCATCGAATGCTCGGTGGACCATGTGCAGGGAGACGTCTACGCTCCTGCCAGCCGAATGTCGCTGCGCATCCAGCTCAAGAACCTGGCCCTGGCCCGCGCCGTCTCGGATCCCGTGGAACGCCTTGCCATCGAGGACCTGGCGCTTCGCGAATTCGCCCAGCGCCTTGCCGACGAATCGGTCCTGGCCGGCGACGGCGCCGGTGGCCGCCTCTCGACCCTCAAGCCCGGACCCGAAATCCGCGCCCGCTCCGCTGCCCGCATCGAAGGCAACGAGACGTTGGTTCTGCGTTTCACCATGGTGCTGCCCGGCGAGAGCCGCCGCATCCTGACCGCCCCGGTGGAAGAGATGCTCTTCTTCCGCCTGCCCGCCCTGGCTGCCGACCTGGCCCTGAAGCTGGACGCCGTGGCCGTGAACAAGCACCTGTCCCACCTGCGCCGCTGCCGTGCCCTGCGCGAGGCGGTCGACGCCAAGGGGCTGTGCGCCTTCCTCGCAAACGGTGCCATCCTGGCCCGCAAGAACGGCAAGCCCGTGGACGGAGCCACCCCGTTCAAGGCCATGGCCGACTTCCAGACCACCATCACCCTTCCCGACGGCACCTCCTTCGAGGGTCTTGGCATTCCCAAGGGCCTCACCGTGCTGGTCGGTCCCGCCTTCCACGGCAAGACCACCGTGCTGGAAGCCATTGCCCAAGGCGTGTTCGACCACATCCCCGGCGACGGCCGCGAAGCCTGCGTCTCGCTCTACGGAACGACCTTCCCGTGCGTCGAGGAAGACCGCGCGGTGCGCACCCTCGACCTCTCGTTCTTCCTCAAGACCTTGCCCGGTGGACGCAGCCCCAAGCGCTTTGCCACCACCTCGGCTTCCGGTGCGACCTCCCAGGCCGCGACCTTGCTCGAGACCATCGCTGCCGGCACCCCGCTCTTGCTCCTGGACGAGGACGCCTCGGCCGCCAACCTGCTCACCCGCGACGAGCGCATCAACGCGCTCTTCTCCAAGGGTGAGACCGTCACGCCGCTGGCCGAGCGCGCCCGTGGACTGGTCCAGGCCGGCATTTCGATGGTGGTGGTGGCGGGAGCCAGCAGCCGCTGGCTGGACCTGGCCGACCACGTGTTCGTGCTGGAGGACTACCGTCCCCGCAAGACTCTGGTGATCCCTCAGGAGAAGGTCCCGGATCTCGTCCTGCCCAAGGCTCTGGATGCCGAACTGTTCACCGAACTCCATCCGCAGCGCACCCTCTCCCCCACCCGCGTGCGCCTGTCGGGGAGCCGCCTGAAGATGGGTGACCACTGGGTGGCCCGACTGCCCGTGCGCAGCCTCTGCGAGCCCCGCGCCCGTGGAGCGGCCCACATCCTGCTGGCCTTCCTGCGCCACAGCCCGGAGCCCGAGACGGCCACGCTGGAGTCCCTGAAGACCTGGCACGACAAGTGGACCCGCAACGGTCCCGACTGGCCTGACGACACGGCCCACGACCTCGAGATGCCCACCCTCCACGAAGTGATCGCGGTGGCGCAGAGGTTCGAACCCGCGGGAGCCGACGCATGATCGCATGGGCGCTTCTCTCCTGGCTCCTGGCCGCAGCTCCGGCTCCGGTCGCGGACACCCTGCCTCAGGAATTCGACTGGAACCTTCCGGTCAAGTCCTGGAAGCCGGACACGACCCGCTTCTCGGCGGGAAGCGGCCACTGGACCCTGGTGTTCTTCTTCTCACCCAGCTGCGGGCATTGCCACAAGGCATGGCCCGTGGTGGAAGAATGGCAGAAGCGCTACGGCAGGAACGGCTTCCAGGTCGAGGCCGTGGCCTCGGGCTACGCCAACGCCCAAGACCTGGACTTCTTCGCCCAGGACATGGGCGGGCAGTTCGTCTTTCCCGTGTTCCACGACTCAGCCAAGGCGCTGGCCACCCGCATGAAGGTGAAGTCGGTCCCGAGCTTCTTCCTGGTGGATCCTCAGGGCAAGTACCATGCCTGGATCGGCTCCCTTCCGGCCACCCTGCGCGAGGTGGAGAGCACCATCGCCCGCATGCAGCGGTGGCGCCGTTCCGGGCTGTGATGGAGTCTGATTTCGAGGTCCAGTGCCGCGAGGTCTTCGAGGGAACGCGCATCGTGCGTCATCCCTTGACCGGGATCGTCACCGACTACCACGAGCTGCCCTACCTCCTGATCGGCCCCGCCGAACAGGGTGGGTGTACCGAAATCAGCGGGAACATCAAAGTCTCGCCGCGCCTGGTCATCACGCCGCGCCAGATCCAGGAACGCTTCGGCGAGATCTTCCAGGACGAGGGCTTCATGGACGCCCAGCTGCAGATGCGGCACTTCCGCTTCGCCATGGCCCGTGACCCTTCCCGCCAAATCCGGGCCGGGGAGCTGCTGATCCACCACGAGGAGAGTCCAGCCGAAGAGAGGCTGGGAGCCCGCGAGGACGAACTGGCCCGGACGGAAAATGTCCGAACCTCCCTGCTCTACTGCCCGATCCCCAAGCTCTACCCGATCTCGCTGGAGCGCTTCATCCAAAGCATCCTGCACCGCGAATTCAACTGAAGGCATGGCGCCGCAGGATCACTCCTGGCCGGTGTACTCGCAGCCCGAAGTGCAAGTCTCGAAGACCGTGACCTTGGAGAGGAGCGCAAGCTTGGGCTTCATCTCGTTCCAGATCCAGCGCGCCAGCACTTCGCTGGTGGGATTCTCAAGGCCTTGGATGTCGTTGAGGTAGTTGTGGTCCAGCTGTTCGTAGGTCGGCTTGAAGACCGCCTTGAGGTCCGCGAAGTCCATGACCCATCCCGCCTCGGTGACCGGTCCGCTCACCCATAGGCGCACGCGGAAGGAATGGCCGTGCAGGCGACCACACTTGTGCCCCTCCGGCACCAGAGGAAGACGGTGGGCGGCCTCGATCGTGAATTCCTTGAAGATGTCCATCGGGGTGCAAGATAGTCTGTCCCGCCTCGCCTGTGCATCGGCAAGGCGACAGGAAGGCTCAGTGCTTGCCGGTTTCCTTCTCCTGGGCCAGCTCCTCGGCCTGGGCACTGTAGACCGAGACACGGTTGCGCCCGGTCTTCTTGCTGTAGTACATCGCCTTGTCGGCGTTGTCGATCAGCTCCTGCTTGGTCTTGGCCTGGTCGGGGTAGACGCTCACGCCGATCGAGACCGTCACGCGCAAGGTCTGCCCTTCGTGCGGGATCTCCATCGCCTCGATGGCGGAGCGGATGCGCTCGGCAGAGAGGCGCGCGGTCTCGATGTCGGTCTTGGGCAACACCACCACGAATTCCTCGCCGCCATAACGGGCCACGATGTCGGTGTTGCGGCTGGCCCGCGCCACACAGCGAGCGACTTCCTTGAGCACGAGATCGCCCACGGCATGGCCGTAGGTGTCGTTGAAGTTCTTGAAGTGATCGATGTCGAAGAGCAGGAATCCCAGCGTCCCGCCGTAGCGGTTGACCATTTCGATCTGCTGAGTGAGAAGCCCCTGGAAATGCCTGTGGTTGGGAATGCCCGTGAGACCGTCCATGGTCGCGAGCTTCTCCATCTCGGCATACATCCGAGCCTTCTGGAGCGCAATCGAGGTGATGCCGGCGATGGCCGAGAGGAGCTGGAGATCGTCGTTCTGATAGACGCCGTGAATATCTGTCTCGATGCCCAGCACCGCGACCGTGCGGTGGTCGTCGTTGACCAGCGGGACGGCCAGCACGTCCATGGGACGCCAAGGCAGATGGGAGTCCAGGTTCGCGTCGTAGAGCACTTCGGACTTACGCTCGCGCATCGAAAGCACGAGTTCCGAACGCTGCTGGCGGAAGATCCGGGAGTAGAGGCCGTTCTGAGTGAAGTCGAAGGACGCCCCCGCCTCCAGCCCCATGGCCTCGCCGGAGATGTGGGCGATGCTGCCCTTCTTGAGGGTCGGGTTCCAGGTACAGAAGATCAGCCGTCGGTAATCGAAGAGGTTGCGCAATTCCTCGGCCAAGATGGGCAGGATCTGGTCTGCCTTGAGGTGGCGCGCCAGGCGATCCTGGACATTGTACAGCACCTGCCGCACGATCTGCTGGCGTTGGAGCATGGAACGGGAACGTTCAGCCGTGATGAGCGCCGCCGTAACCTGGGAGAAGTTGCGCATCGCCGCGACGACATCGTCCTTGAAGCGGGTCTGGCTGTCCAGGACCAGCATGGCCTCGGGGAGGTCACCTTCCTTGTGGGTGTCGCCCACGAACACGGGAAGGGCGATCATGCCCAGGATGCGCTCCCCCTCCCTGTAGTACTCCGGCTGGCGTCCGAAGGCCGTCACGTCCCCGGTGCTGAACGGCGAGGTGCGATAGAGGAGACCACCCAGCAATCCTTCGCCATCGCGGATCAGGGCATCGGGGATGAGCTTGTCGGAACGGGAAAAGTGCGCATTGAGACGCAGCGCCCCGGTCCCTTCCCGCAGGAAGGCAAGGGCCGAGTAAGGCTTGGCAATGGCCTGCATGAACTCCACCACAGGTCCGAGCAGGGCTTCCAGTTGCTTCTGGTCCGCCTCTTCCTGCTTCTGGAGGAGGGAACGGGCCACGAACTGGCTGGAGGAAAGGACTGCCAACCCCTGCTGGGTCTCCGAAAGCTGGGGCGACTCGTCGGAGGCATGATGGGCCGGGGCGGTCACAGGGGCGTGGAAACCCGAGGCATTGGGACGGGGGATCACCGGAGTCGCCGGCTGGGGCGGCAAGAGAGGGTTCGCCAGCGCGATGCCCGGCACCGATGCGATCGGGAGCGTTTGACTTGCGCGCCTTCGCTCCAGCAGAAGACCAAGTGCCGCCAGCAACACGATGCTGCCCGCCAAGTAGACGGGTTGGGTCGAGAGGGTCGCTCCGGCAAAAACGCCTAAAACCCCGACGAGGATCCAGGTCAGGTTGGGTTTCGGGTTTTTCGTGTGTTTGGCTTCCATCGGACTTATCTTCCCCATTCTACGATGCGGATGGAAAACCTGCCACCCTTATTCTTCAAGACCAGCCGATGGTGGCTCTGGCCGCTGCTGGCTCTACCGGAATCCACCCAGGCCTCGCTTGCCTTGTGGCGACTGGGACGGTTGTGCGAAGCACTTCCCGAACGATCTCCTTGCGACCTGTGGGAAGGTGAAGGCAGTCTCCTGCTTTACACGACCGATCCTGCGGCCTTCGCCCTGCTCCCCCGCATCACGGCCCTGACCCGGCAGTTCCCGAAGGCCAAGCTCCTGGTCCACGACCGGCAGGCGGCCTGGTGGCAAGCCCTCCTGCCCGGCATCAAGGTGACCGCCCTACCTCCCCTGGACCTCTGGAACGGTTCGTTGCGCGAGCGGATCGGTCAAGAACTGAGGGCCTCGAGAGGCGACTGGTGCTGGAACCTGCGGGAGGACGATCACCCCTTGTCCCGCGCCCTGACCCGCTTTCTGGGCAGCTCCTGGCGGATCGGCAAAGGCGCCCCCCCCTGGGCCAACCTATCCATCGAACCGGCTCCGGATACCGCGCCCTTGGCCGGAGCCCGCATCGACACCCTGTGCCGGACCTTCGGCTGGGATGTGCCGTCTGTTCCTGCCATCCGCCCCGGAAGCGAGACGGTCCTGCACATCCCCGCTCTTCCTCCCAAGAAGCTGCTGGCTTGGGAAGAACTGGCCCGGGAACTGCACACGCGCCATCAAGCCGTGATCTTCCGCTCCGGACCCGCAGGCCTTGCCTCCGGACTTCCCTCGCGGGAACTGCCAGCCCCACAGACCCTCCTGGCCCTGGCTCCGCGCCTGGCTGCCTGGGTAGGCCCCTGGGACACCCAAGCCGGGGCGCTGGCCGCTTGCGGGGTTGCGGTCCTTGCCATCGGCAAGAAGCCTGTCGCCGGAGTCTCCGGCCATGCGGCACACCTCCCTCGCCAGGGCCAGTTCAAGACCTGGTGGGAAGCCATGAAAAAAGCCCCGTCGCAACGCGACGAGGCCTGAGGGCAAGCGACCGAGTAGGATATTAGGCGGCGAAGCGGGCACTGGCGCGTGCCCAGTCGTAGATCTCGAACAGGCTCTCGGCGTACTTGGGGCGCAGGTTGCGGTAGTCCACGTAGTAAGCATGCTCCCAGACGTCGCAGGTCAGGAGCGGAGTGCCCAGCGTGGCGATCACGGCGTTGCCGGTCTTCTCGATCACAAGGGAGCCGTCTGCCTTCTTCACCAGCCAGGTCCAGCCCGAGCCGAAGTTGCCCACGCACTCGGAGATGAACTTCTTCTTGAAGTCCTCGAAGGAGCCGAAGGACTTGTCGATGGCCGCTGCCAGCTCGGCCGAGGGCTTGGATCCGCCCGGAGTCAGCGACTCCCAGTAGAAGGTGTGGTTCCAGACCTGCGCGGCGTTGTTGAAGATGCCGGCGCGCTTCTCGGAGGGCCACTTGTCCTGCACGGAAAGCAGCTCGGCAAGCGACAGGTGCTCGAGACCGGTGCCTTCCAGCAAGGCGTTGAGGTTGGTCACGTAGGCCTGGTGGTGCTTGGCGTAGTGGTAGGAGATGGTCTCCTCGGAGATGATCGGGGCCAAGGCGTTGTTGGCGTACGGAAGGGCGGGAAGCGTGTGGGCCATGGTTTCCTCTGGGATTGGTTGGTTAGCGGCTGATTGAGACTTGTTCACAACATACAGCTTTCCGATGCCGAGGGCCATGACGGAAACACCGATGGCTCCGATCGGCGCAACCGAACGAGGATGCGCCCGTGCCGCGAGGAATTACCTTGGGCCTCGTGCTCAAGCTTCTTTCCTTTCTGCCCAGAGTCGCCCTCTCCCATGCCTTCGGGACCCTTGCCCGCATCGAGCATCCTCGTTGGCTTGCCAAGGCGTCCATCCGATTCTTCCTCAAGCTATTCCCGACCATCGACCTGGGCGAGATGATCAAGCCGGCGACGGACTACCCGACTCTCAACGCCTTCTTCACCCGTACCATCAAGCCCGAGGCCCGTACCATCGCCTCGGACGCGCTGACCAGCCCCTGCGACGGCACCTTCGGGCAGAGCGGTCCGATCGAGGCCGGCATGGCCCTGCAGGCCAAGGGGATCGCCTACCCGGTGGCCCACTTCCTGGCCGACCCGGACCGCGCCAAGGCCTATGAGGGCGGCTGGTTCATCACCATCTACCTGGCCCCCTACAACTACCACCGCGTGCACGCGCCCGCCGAGGGCGAGCTGATCGAGGCGGTCCATGTGGCCGGAGACCTCTGGCCCGTCCACAAGGGCGCCGTGGCCGGCATCCCGCAGCTGTTCTGCCTGAACGAGCGCACCTGGATCGAGCAGAGGACCGCGGCAGGCCGCGTGCTCTCCTGCCTGGTGGGCGCCATGAACGTCGGGCACATCACCCTCTCGCACGACCGCAGCTTCGGACGCGAGGCCGGTGTCCAGAGCCAGCCCGGCAAGGGCGTGCGCTTCGAGAAGGGCCAGGAGATCGGCATCTTCGAGATGGGCTCCACCGTGGTCATGCTCCTGGACGCGGCCCAACGCCAGAGCCTCTCCGGCTGCGTGCCCGCACCCGGCACCGTCGCCCGCCTGGGACAGGCCATCTTCCTGTCGTGAAGATCGAGCGCTCGCAGCTGGAAGGATTCCTCCAGCGCCTGCAAGGAGCGCCCGACCCGTGGCTTCTACCCCATTCCCTGCCCCGGCTTGCCGAACCGGGCATGGGCGACCTGCGCACCCTCCTGGTCGCTGTGCTGGCCCAGGACCAGGCGCCGGTCCCGCTGGCCCGCCTGGTCGCGGACCTCGAGGCGGGATTCGGACCGTCCCTCCTGCAGACCGGGCGCCTTCCCTGGGACGAGGTCCTGGCGACCTGTGCCCGGATCTCGCGGCACAACCAATGGAAGCACTCCGAGGCGCTTCCCTCGATCCTACTCTCCTGCGCGGACTTCCTCGTGCGCCATCCCGACCTGCGCACCACCCTGGAGACGCTGGGCCCCTCGGACTTCGTGAGGGAAGTGGCCCAGGACATCCCTTTCACGGGCCGCAGCTCCCCGTGGCGCGACCGACCGTGGCGCCTGGCTCGCTGGCTTGCCCGCGGCGAGACGGGGTTGGCCCCAGTGCCGACAGCCGTCGGGCACCTGCGCGTGCCTCCCGCCGCCATCGCCCGCGCCTTCCGCTACCTCGGCATTCCCGTACCGACCCACGAGCTTCCCGTGAAGGCCTGGGAATGGTCCGACAGGATCTGTCGCAGGCTCAGTCCCGAGGACCCCGCGGCCCTCTGGGTGCCCTTCATGCTGATGCGCCGTCCCCGCAAACGGCTTTGGGCCTGCCAGGAACATATGGGCGGTTGCGAGGAATGCCCGCTGCTCGAGCCTTGTTCCCCGCCGCCCAGGGTGTAGTTTTCCCCCGTGAGCCCGACCCTGACCCAGATCGGCGCCCTTCTCCTTCCCCGGAGACCGGCCCCCGGATTCGTCCCGACCCATGTCCTGCATGCGCGCGGCACATCCCCCTTCGGACAATTCCTATCCGACACCGACCTGACGCGGATCTGGGAGGAGAACGGAGGCGTCGGCGAGATCGCTCCCTGGTTCCTGATGGGAAGCCGCGACACCCCCACCGGCACCCTGTGGCACCTGGCCTTCGCGCCACTGCGGCAGGCCAAGGATCTGCAAGCGACCCGTGAGCTGGACGTTCTGCCCGAGGCCCTCTGGATCCATCACCTGCAAGGCCGCCATCCCTCCTCGGGGTGGGTCGTGCAGGAGACCCCGGCCGGATCGGATCTCTGGCTTGGCCTGTGGGAAGGACAGCGCTGCGTGCGGCTGGCGTGCCTGAGCCGCCCGGAGGACATCGCCGCCGAACTTGTGTGGCAGGAGCGCCGCTTTCCCGAATCGCTCGGAGCTCCCCGGGTGCAGGCGCCGCTGCGGCAACCGACCCCGAAACAGCTCACGGCCCTCCTGGACGAGAACCCGCAGGCCCAGCTCCTGCCCGAGACGATGCGGCAGGAACGCAAGCTGGAGCGCAACCTCCTGCGCAGCCGCAAGGGAACGCTCGCGACCTTCGCCATCCTCGTCCTGGTGTCCCTCGGGCTCTGGGGCATCCGCGCCCTGGCCCTGCGCGAGCTGGAATCGACCCGCGAACGCACCCGCACCCTGGCTCCGGTCCTGACGCGGCTGGAGCGGTTGAGCCGGGAGCACGACCGGGATGTGCAGCTCCTGAACGCCCGCCCGCAGCTGCTTGCTTCGAACCCCGCCACCAGCCGCTGGCTGGCCGACATCCTGCGCGCGACGCAGGGAGCCAGGCTGGAGAACCTGCGGCTGGAAGGCGGTGACAGCAGCCTGGTCACCGTGAGGATGGACCTGGAGGTCCAGGCCTGGAGCGAGCTCAATCCCCTGCTCGAGCGCCTGCAGAAGGTCCCGGGCGTACGATCCGCACGCTTCGGGCAACAGAGCCGCCAGGAGAACAAGGTGCGGGCCCAGGCGACCTTGGAAGGAGTTCTTCCGTGAAGACCCTCCTACGCCACCATGGCCCCTGGATCGCCGTCGCCCTGGCCGTCTCGCTGTGCGCCCGTTTCCTGTGGCCTTCCCTGGTCGAGGAGATCGCGACCGCACGCCAGACATCCCTCTCGCTGGCATCGGCCCTGCCCGACTCCGCCGTCCTGCGGCATCGCGTCGCCGCGCTGGCCGCGGACTCGGTGCGGCTGGCCCGCCTGAAGACCTCCCTCGACGCCCGCGTGTACTCGGCCGCGGATCCGGGAGCCCAGGCCGTCGAGGAGGTGCTGGACCTCCTCTCCCCTCTCCCTCTGGGCATCGAGCGGGTCCAACCCAGCGTCGAGGGGGATCGCGTGCGCATCCACCTTTCCGGATCGGCGGACCTGGGAAGCGTGCACAAGGCGATGGAGCGGCTGGAGCAGGGGCCGCGCCAGGTACGCGTGCGCACGCTCTCGCTGCGCAAGGCCGACACCCGCCTGCAGTTCGACCTCGAGCTCGTCCACTTCCGCAGGAGCCTCCCGTGAAGCTTCCCTCGCGCCTGGTCCTGGCCCTGCTTGCGATCCTCCTGCTGGGATGGAGGCTGGGCACCGTGGAACGCTGGTCCGCCGCGCTGGCCCCGCACCCGGCCACCGCCGCACTTTTGACAAATTCCGTCAAACCCATCCCGGCACTGGACACCCTCCATCCCGCCCCCGACACCGCGGCGCTGGCCGATCCGTTCGGCACCGTCGCGCTGCCGGTTCCCTCCACGGCACCCGCCAAGCCGACCGCCGCCGCGAGCCGCCCGGCCGCCGCGCCCGGCCCGCGCCCCTGGAAGCTCGTGGGACTGGTCGGGACCCGCAGCGCCATCCTGGCCAAGGGGGACCGCACCTTCGTGGTGGGGGCCGGCGAACGCATCGAGTCGATCCGGGTGGTATCCATCTCGGTCCAGGGCGTGACCCTGGAGGACGAGGCGGGGCAATGGGGCCTCTCCACCGTCCGATGAACGCGCGACGCGGCTCGGCCCTGCCGATGGTGCTGGGCTGCACCACCCTGGCCATGATCGTGGCCGCCATCGCCTGGGACCGCGCCGCCACGCGCCGCCTCTCCAGCGGACGGCAGATCCTGGTCGCCCAGGCCGAGCAAGGGGCCCTGGCGGGCCTGGCCGTCTCGCTCCACCTGCTCCAGAGCCCCGGCGACAGCTGCGACACCCTTGCGGCCCATCGGCGCTTCTGGCAGGAAACCCGCACCCTTTTCGAGGCCGTCCCGGCCGAAGGCGGGCTCTTCCCCCGCGCCGTCGGCATCGGCATCGTCCCGGCAGGGAACGACACCATCCGCCGCGAGGTCGAGGCCACCTGGGGCTCGCGCCCCGACAGCCGGCTCTTCGGCGCCGCCCTCACCCTCTTCGACGGGGCCAGCCCCGTCCCGACCACCCTCGAGGTGCGCGGGGCGGTGCGCGTCCCGGGACCGCAGGCCGGCACCAACGGACGCACCACCATCCCCGCAGGCCTCCTGCCCGACGCCTACGTCCCGCCGGGCCTGGCCCAGGACACCGTGCGCGGCGCCAACCTCTACCAGGCCGCCCTGCAGAGCGACAAGGCCGTCTTCGGAGGCGGACGCCTCGACCCGTCCCACCCCGCTCCCGACAACACCGACGACCTGGTCTTCACCCGCGGAGACCTCGACCTCTCCGCTCCGGAAGGAACCCGCTGGTCGCCCGGACGGGGCCGCAAGCTGGTGGTCGAGGGCCGCGTGGACATCCGCGGGCCGGTGGACCTCACCGGGTGGACCCTGCTTGCCAAGGGTCCCGTGGTGATCGACGGGAAGGCCCGCCTGGAGAACGCCTTCGTCTGGAGCCTGCAGCCGGTGCGCCTGGACGGCGAGAGCCGCTTCCAGGGAGAGCTGATCGCCCGCGGCCACATCACCCTGGCCGGGGACTCCCGCGTGTCGGGACCCACCGCCATGGCAGTGCTGCACGGCACCACGCCCGACGACACGGGGGCCACCCTATCCCTGACCGACCGCGCTCAGGCCGAGGGCTACTTCATGGCCGTACCCAATTCCGGCATCGGGCAAGTGGGCTCGCAGAGCCGCCTCAAGGGCTTCCTGGGAGCCGCCACCCTCTCGCTCGACGGGCCGCTGGACGGATGCGCCGTGGGCCTTCGCGCCCAAGGCAAGGGCAAGCTCGACCGCACCCGCCTGCCGGTGGACTTCGCCATCCCCGCGGGACTGGGGCAGAACCCGTCCCTGACCATCGTGCGCAAGGTGTTCCGATGAGGCGGGGCTACACCCTGCTCGAGGCCCTGATCGCGCTGGTGATCCTGGCCCTCATGCTCGTGCCGCTGGGCGAGATGATGAAGAGCCTGGGCCGCTGGAACTTCGAGGGACGCAACCGCGACGAGGCGCTGCAGCTCGCCCGCGAGGCCGCCGGACAGATTCTGTCAATCTCCGCCGACTCCCTGCGCGACTCCGTCTGGAGCCTGCCTCAAGGCAACCGCCTCTACACGGTGCGCCGCGAGGTGGAGGACTCGGCCGACATCCTGCGCCGCTTCCCCGACGCCAAGGTGGACTCCCGGGGCAGGCCCCTGGCCCTCAAGGGGCCGCAGGAGTACGCCGTCACGGTCTGGCTGGGACAGGACACGCTCGTGCGCCTGCCCGGCCTGCGGGCCCGCGAGACCTCGCCATGAAAAGACAGGAATTGTCAAATCATCGCGCAGGACACACGCTGATCGAGCTCATGGTGGCGATGATCGTCGCCGCCGTCGTGGTCTCGATGGCCTCGGGGACGCTCCTGTGGATCTACCGGCAGAGCCACGGCTCGCTGGGCACCACCGACCGGCTGGAGCGGCACCAGCTGCTGCGCCAGGGACTCTTCCAGCTGGGCCGCCAGGGCCGCACGCTCGCGCTCACCGAGCGGAGCTGGACCCTGTTCCGCCGCACCGCCGACCGGGAGGACACCCTCGTGGTCGCCTGCCGCGACACCGCCCTGGTGCGAGGCGAGGAGAACCTCCTGCGCGGCGACTCCCTGCTCGCCTGCCGCTTCGCGCCCGTCTTCCCGCACACCCCTGCCGGCAAGGACGGCTGGCTCGAGGTCGTGGGCTCCACCCTGGAGCCGCCCGCCACCGACACGCTGGCCTTCGTGCGCCTGCAGCTCGTGCTCCAGTCGCCGCAGGTGCGCGGGGCCGGCCCCGTCTCCCCCGACACCCTCGACCTGAGGATCGCCCCATGACCCCGGAACTCGACGAAGCCGCCCTGGCCCTGCTGGATGCCAAGCGGCTCCTGGAACTGGACTGCCTGCCCCTGAGCCGCGGCACGCTCGCCTTCGCCGGTGCGGCCGACCGCGAGGCCGCCGAGTGGATCGCCTGGAAGCTGGACCGCCCGGGAATGGCCGTCGAGGAAGCCTTGGGCGAGGCGCTCGACAGGCTGCTTGCCCAGGTGCGCGGACGCGTGGCCAGTCGGCCCGTGGAGGACCTGATGGAGCTGGACGAGGGCACCTTCTCGCTGGGCGAAGGCGGAAGCCTCGAGGAGATGCGCCAGAAGAGCCAGGCCGAGCCGCTGGTCCGCCTGGTGGACCACATCCTCGAGGAGGCCGTGCGGCAGGGCGCCACCGACATCCACGTGGAGCCGGGCGAGGACGGCACGAGCGTGCGCTTCCGCCGCGACGGCATGCTGCGCGAGCACCTGCTGCTGCCCTCGTGGGTCCAGCTCTCGCTCGTGTCGCGCCTGAAGATCCTGGCAAGCCTGGACATCGCCGAGAAGCGCCTCCCGCAGGACGGGCGCATCGCCCTGCACCAGTCCGGCGCCGACATCGACGTGCGCGTGTCCACCCTTCCCATCCGCCTGGGCGAGAAGGTCGTGCTGCGCCTGCTGCGCCAGAACACCAAGCTCCCCGACCTCTCCGACACCGGCATGGCACCCGGGCTGCAGGCCGCCTTCGAGGTGCTGTGCGACCGCCCCCAGGGCATGCTCATCGTGACCGGACCGACCGGCTCGGGCAAGACCTCCACGCTGTTCGCCGCGCTCCAGCGCCTGCTGCCGCGCGCCATCAATGTCACGACCATCGAAGACCCCATCGAGTACCGGCTCAGGAACGCCAACCAGGTGCAGGTCCACGAGAAGGCCGGGCTCACCTTCGCCCAGGCGCTGCGCTCCATCCTGCGCCAGGACCCCGACGTGATCCTGGTAGGCGAGATCCGCGACAGCGAGACCGCCACCATCGCCATGCAGGCCGCCCAGACCGGCCACCTGGTCTTTACCACCCTGCACACCAACGACTCGGCCGGCGCCGTCACCCGCCTTGTGGACCTTGGCGTGCCTCCCTTCATCGCGGCCAACGCGCTCCTGGGCGTGCTGGCCCAGCGCCTGGTCCGCCGCCTCTGCCCCCACTGCCGCCGCACCCGCCCGGCCACCTGGAAGGAGCAGGAACGGCTCAAGCCGCTGGGACACCTGGCCGAATTGACGGATTGCGTCTGGGAAGCGGTGGGCTGCACCCGCTGCGACGGCACCGGATACCAGGGCCGCACCGGCATCTTCGAGCTGATGGTGATGGACGACGCCCTGCGCGAGCTGGTCAGCCACGGCGTGACCGAGGGCGAGCTGCGCTCCCGCTCGGGGCTGGTCCCTCTGCTGGTGGACGGCCTGGAGAAGGCGCGCACCGGCGAGACGACCCTCGAGGAGGTCCTGAGGGTGGGCCTACGCTAGAGGCTGCGTCCTGTCCGTGCGGACTGCGTCCTCTTTTGACAGAAAATGTCATCATAAAGCCGGCGTCGCGATGCCCTGCGTGCGGCTGCTGTTCTGGACCTCCGGCCCAGACCCGGCCAAAGGGACTGTCCGCGCCCCTTTGGAAACCACGGCCAGGGGTTCCACCCCTTGGATCCCCAATAGAGACACTCCGTGGGGCGCTTGGCTGTGAAGTCAGGTCGGTTGTCTTGGGAATCTTACCGTAGGCGCTTGCTTGGGCGGGGAGTTCGGGCTTTGCCGCATTGCGGCAAAGGGCACTCGTCCCCGACGCTTCGCCTCGTCAAGCCGCAGAACAACGGACAACCGGGTGAGGAGTTGCCTGTTGCGATGGCGTGTCCTTGCGATGACGAAGAGTTGTCCGTTGTGAAACGAGGGCTTCAGCCCGAGATCCTGGCATTCCCCGTTGGTGGGGCCCCATGTTGCGATCCTGATCGCGTGGGGCAGGGCTGCGGCCGGTTCCCTTGCAAGGTTGCTGACCGCAAGTGGTGGCCGTCGGCGGTACAAGCTGTGGAAATGCAGGGTCCCCAGGGATGCCATCCCTGGGTGGCGGTTCCCAGGGCCGCCAGTGGCCCTGGGCCGGGGTTTGGGGCAGGAAGCCCCAAGCAACGGCCGCACGCCAGTGCAAAAAACTGCAGGGTCCGGGATCGAGTCCAGGGTTTGGAGCCGCGCCCAAGCAACCGCCGCACGCCAGGCAAAAGAACGGAGACCGCGCCAGGGATACCGCCCGCCAGGGCCAAGACCCCCGCAAAGCGGTGGCTTGGCAGGCAGCCCGGCCCCGGTGCCGTCCACCGTCCGCGCACCTCGGCACCGGGGAGGCGCCCCTCTTCTGCAGGGCCGGATTTTCCTAACCTTACCTGCCATGAATCCAAAGTGCCCCTTTCGCGTAGGAACCGGTTTCGATGTCCACAAGCTTGTCGAGGGACGCAAGTGCATCATCGGCGGGGTCGAGATCCCGCACGAACTGGGCCTCTTGGGCCACTCGGACGCCGACGTCCTGCTGCACGCCCTCTCGGACGCGCTGCTGGGTGCGCTGGGACTGGGCGACATCGGCATGCACTTCCCCGACAGCGACCCGCGCTACAAGGGGGCCGACTCGCTCAAGCTCCTGGAGCACGTGGGGAACCTGGTGCGCAGCAACGGCTGGGAGATCGGCAACCTCCAGGGCACCGTGATCTGCGAGGCGCCGCGCGTGCGTCCGCACGTGGAGGCCATGCGCGCCAACATCGCCCGTGCGCTTGGGATCGAGGTCGACCAGGTGGGCATCCAGGGCACCACCACCGAGAAGCTGGGATTCCCCGGGCGGCGCGAGGGCATCGCGGCCCAGGCCGTGGCACTGGTCTTCAAGGCCTAGACACGATGGCCACCATCCAAGGCATCGAGGGCCTGAGCCTCGAGGAAGTGAAGGAAGAGATCGGGCGCGGCGCAAGGTTCGTCACGTTCCGCTACTGCATCTCGATCTTCATCATGACCTTCCTGCGCGAATCGGACATCCACTTCGTCCGCGCCGACGAAGGGACGGCGGGGCGGAGCATCGGCTACACGTTGGCCACTTTGGCCTTCGGATGGTGGGGATTCCCTTGGGGACCCATCCATTCGATCAATGCGCTCTACACCAACCTCAACGGCGGCCGCGACGTCACCGCCGAGGTCGAGGAGGCCATCACCCCGGCCAAGCCGCTCTACACCCCTCCAGCCCACCGCCCGGCCCCAAGCCCACAGAACGCGCCGTCGGCGCCGCGCGCCTACAGCTGGCCCGTCGGGGACTTCCGGCGCACGCTCACGCAGCTTGTGATCGAGCGACGGCTCGAAGGCGCCCCCCTTTCCGAGGAGACCTGGACCAGCCTCTCGCTGCCTTCGGGAACCCTGGCCGTCGCAAGCCTCGGGGACGCGGGAGCGGTCGTCACCACCTTGACCTACAATTTCGAGCCCGACCAGAGCTATCCGCTGCTGGTGGGCCAGACCACGGACCCCAGCGCCGCGGACCGCAAGCTCGTCTACGTGCGGATCTCGCTGGGAAGCCGCGCAACGGCCCACAGCTTCGTGCCGCTGGGCATCCACGGCGAGGCTCCCGCCTCCTGGGAGCGCTGGACCGCACAGGACGCGCTGCTGGCCCCGGCCGGATCCTGGGCGATGGCCGATGCCGCCGCCCTCGAGAAGATGGGGGCGCAAGGAATCCGGCTTCCCGAGCCGCCGTCCGGACGGGCCTGGAACAGCCTGGAGAACACGTCCCTGCGCACACACATCCATGCGGTGACGACCCCGGACTTCCCGATCTTCGCCTTCCTGGCGCTGGATGCCGACGGCGGGCACCACTCCATCGTGCTGGGCTGCAAGGTCCCGGTCGGCTAAAGCCTCCGAGCGGTCAGGGCAGGAAGCCGTCGCCGTCGGGCTCCGGGGCGCTCCAGTAGCGGAACTTCCCCAGGTACTCGGCAAGGCCGGGATACTCCTGGGCATGGGCCTCGATCAGGGCGTGGGCCGACTCGACCAGAGCCTTCTCGTCGTCGGGGCGCACCATGCCGCGCAGGAGCGCCGTGCGCAGGTGCACGAAGTAGGTGTCCAGGACATCGCACAGGCAGTAGTCGTCGATATGCAGGTGCTCGCCCGCGTCCCACAGGTCCTGGACCATGGAACCCTTGGTGTCCATCTTGCCCGGCTTGTGCAGGAGGGTGGCCAGGAGGTGCAGCCCCCCGGTCATGCGGGTGGATCCGAACGAGGTCAGGAACTCCATCAGATCGAAATGCTTGCGCTGGTTGAAGCGCGCCCTCGGGGAATTGGGTCCTTCGATCCCGAACCATGCGGGAGCCGCCACGCCGTAGCGGAAGGCGGAGAGCTCCAGCACCGGCAGGTCGAAGCCGCGCCCGTTGAAGGTGACCAGCTGCGGTTGGCGACGCTTGTCCCAGCCCTCCCAGAAGTGGCGCGCAATCACGTGGGGCCGGAACTGCGGGCGATCCAGCGTGGTGAGCCCGACCAGGCGGAACCTCTCGTCCACCCCGGCCAAGGCCACCGAGACCGGCACATGATAGACATGGGGAATGAAGTCGCTCTTGCCGCCGCTCTCCTCGAGCAGCTGGGCAGACAGACGTTCGCGCGCCTGGCGCGGAGTCAGCTCGGGCTCGGCAGGCCACTTGGTGCGCTGGATCAGGCGGCCGTCGACGACCGTCTCGATGTCCAGGACCAGGCCCGCAAGGCTCGCCGGCAGCGTGGACATCAGGCGCCGAACTGCCGCAGGTGGTGATCCAGGTGCTTCCAGGTGAGGATGCCCCGCTCGCGGCGCGACAGCGCCCCGAAGGCCGGATGGCGCGCGAAGGGCTCGTGGGCCGGGCGGGACGCGTTCTCGGCAAGGAGGGTCAATGCCCTTGACCTGTCTCTCTCGAAGTCGGACGGGACGGTTCCCGCCCGGCCCGGAGCCATGGCGTCCGAGGTCGGCGCCCCCTTGGGCATCGGCAGCACGTTCACGACCAGGAGACGCACCACGGTGCGCAGCAGGAGATTTCCCTGGTCGCGGGCCGGACGACGCCCCAGCGCCTGCTCCAGGCCGTCGGCCACGTGGCAGAGCATCTCCCCCGCGGTCATGGTCCCCCAGCGGCGCACGGCTTGGGGAGGCAGGGACTTCAGGCGCCGTTCGAGTTCGGCCAAGACATGCGGATCGAGGATGGACTTGGGCATCGACGGACAAGTTAGGAACCCCTCGCCCGGCGCCCGCACCCTCAATCGACGATGTCGCAGCCCAGCTCGATCGCCTCGAGGGTCGCCCGGGCCTTCTCCAGGTCCTTGCGCACCCCTTCCATCACCACGGCGCTGCCGCGCGAATGGGCCTCCAGCATGATCGCCTTGGCTTCCTCCGACGTGCAGGGCTGGCCGCCCGCCTGGCGGGCCCGGATCACCTGCACGATCACCTCCAGCATGTCGTGGCGGTCGTCGTTGAACAGGATCAGCCGGCGGGGGCGCAGGGTGTCGGAAAGCTCGGAGAGCATCGACTCGATGTCGGGATCGATCCGGATCTCGGTGGTGGGCATAGGTGGCAAAGATAGAGAGTCGCGCCGCCTCCTTCCGGACGGAACGGTCCCGATTCTCTAGATTCCGGAGGAACGTTCCCGAGATCCCTCCCAAGCGAAGGCGGCCATGGCCAGCTCCGATGTGACAGAATCCGTCAAACGAAGGCTCCTTCCCGCCATCGCGGGGCTGTCCCTGCTGCTTGCCTGCCTTGCCGATGCGGAACCGCCGGCCGATCCCCAAGCCGTGCCCCGGGTCGACTTCGAGACCGTGGCCGCCACGCCTCCCCGGAGACTCGAGGACTCCGCGACGGTCCCGGCAAGCCCCGCCCCCGTCGCCGCACGATCCGACAGCCTGTCTGCGGCAGCTCCCAAGGCGGATCCGCCGCGCTCCGAGGAGTCGATCGATTCCCCGGTTCCCGCCTGGCTCGTCTACCCGGTGGTCCTGGGAGGATTCTACGCGGCGATGGCCCTGCTCCACAACGGCTCCTACTCCGGGCAATCCCGCACTCCCCAGGACATCCAGGTGATCCTGCCGTGAAGACCCTGCGAACCGCCTTGCCGGGTGCGCTGCTTGCCCTCCTGGCTGGCTGCGACCTGCTGGCTCCGCCCCGCACGCCGGTCGGCCTCCCTCTCACGGGCCGCATCGCCGGCGACTCGGCCGTGCCCGCCGTGCACCGCGTGCGCGCCTGGCTCGAATCGTCCCGCAACGGCACCCGCACCCTCGACATTCCCTATGCCAAGGGAGCCCGCCTGGACCTCGGGTCCATCGACGGGAACAATCCCTTCACCGTCTCGCTGCTGGGCTGCGACACCCTCCCGACCGGTCGCTACGTCCCCCGTTGGAGCGCCGCCGGCCAAGGGACCGCCGGCTACGGAGGCTCGCAGGTCGTGGAGCTCAGACTGACCGTCGCCCCGCCCGCCCCATCCCTGGCCGGCGACACCTCGCGCCTCCCGGCCACCTTCCTGCCCGGCACGAAGGTCTGGTACACCACCGACGGCTCCGACCCGCGCGGCTCCTGGGCGGCCCGCACCGATTCAAGCCTCCTGCGGATCGACTCCTCCTGCCTCCTGCAGGCCGCCGCCATGCGCGAGGACTCCTTGGGCAACCGTCTCTGGAGCCTCCTGACCGTCCGGCGCATCCTCGCCCCGCTTCCGGCCGTGAAGATCCTCCCCCTCCCGGACACCTCGATCGAAAGTCCCACGATCACCTTGTCCGTCCCCGTCGCGGGCGCCTCGCTCCGCTACACCCTGGACGGCAGCCTCCCCACGGCCTCCTCCGCCCTCTACGGCGCCCCCTTCACGCTGGACTCCAGCCGCACCGTCCGCGTCGTCGCCCTGCGGGACGGATGGCTGGAAGGCCCCGTCGCCACGAAGTCCTATGTCGTGACGCACACCCTTCCCGCCCCCCGCATCAGCCTAAACCCGGGTGCCTACGACCTGCCGCACCTGGACACCCTGACCAGCAGCGACCCGGCAGCCGTGATCCGCTACACCACGGACGGCTCCGTGCCCGACGACACCTCGCCCCTCTACACGGCGCCCTTCCTAGTCAACGGCGACCTGACGGTGCAGGCCATCGCGACCCGTGGAAGCCTCGTGCCCACGATCGCCACGGCGCGCTATTCCATGATCCCTTGGCGGACCGACATCGCCTACGACTCGTTCAAGGACCCGCGCGACGGGCACCTCTACCGCAGCCTGAAGATCGGATCGACCCGCTGGATGGCCCAGAACCTCGACTACGCCGGACCCGACGGGACGCTGGGCTCCTGCCGCTCGGACGTCGAGGATTCCTGCACGCTGTACGGACGCACCTACCGCTGGTCCCAGGCCCTGGCGCTGCCCGACTCGTGCGACCGTTCCTCGTGCCTGGTCGGCTCCATCCAAGGCGTGTGTCCCTCCGGCTGGTGGCTGCCCTCCTCCTCCGACCTGGCGGCTCTCCTGGGAAGCGGCGTCGATTCGATGCTCTCCGCCTACCGCCTCGGCGCCAAGGCGAACGGATCGGGCTCCTACGACGCCGTGGGATTCCGAGGCCTGGTCGTGCCCTCGCTGGGCGCCTCGATCCTCTGGACCTGGCAGCAGGAAAGCGACACCGGCGCGGTGGGCTTCACCCTGCTCAAGGGCTGGCCGGAGCTCTTCCGGGCAAGCCAAGCAAAGAGCGGCCCCTACGGGGTCGTGCGCTGCATCCGAGGGTACTGAGGCCGGAAAAGGCCGGTTCCGATGCCCCGGGCCGTGAATAGACGCTCCGGACCCCCGTCGACTTTTGCATGTTCGCTTTTACAATGGAAGCTCTCATCAACGCTCTCGACACGCCCATGACCTCCGACGAACTGCTCACCCTCGTGGAGGAGCAGATCGAGACGGTGGACAACGCCGCGCTCAAGGATCTCCTCTCGGCCATCGCGCTGGAACTCGACACCAAGTACCACACCGGTACCGCCAAGTCGATCCGCCAGCGCAAGAGCAGCCGTTTCAAGGCCCTGGTGCAGTTCATCGAGGAAGGGCGCCACAATCCGCCGCTGCCCACCATCTTCGACGACACCGTCTACCCGGAATAAGCCAAGGGCCGTGATCCGGCCCTGCTCGCCCCTTCCTCGTCACCCGACGAAGGGGCTCATCGTGCCTCCTCGGCCGTCGCCCCGTCGTGAAGACGACGACTCGGCCTGCGGGGTCACGCCGCTGCGCGCGACGGTCCTGGGCAGTCCGCCCCTTTACCAGCGCGGCAACTTGAAGCGCGCCACCTTGCGGTAGCGTGCCGCCGCAGCCAGGCACACGACAAGGATCCCGAACAGGATCATGATCCCGAAGCCCTGCCGGATCGAGACCAGGAGCACCTCGCGCTGGAACTGGGCCACCACCGTGCCCATGGGTTGCGAGGCCGAGAGCGGATCCAACCCGTCGAGGTTGCAGCCCAGCACCTGCATGCCGGTGCGCAGGCGCATGGCAAGGAGCCGGTCCACGATCGCGCACCCCAAAGGCTCGCCCAGGTCGGTGTGCACGAAGCACATGATGGCCAGCATCTGGAAGAAGTGGTGGATCGGCACCGTCCTTCCGGCATAGGTGGTCAGCACCACGAAGACCATCACCGTGCCCATGCCGCGCAGGAAGAGCGGCACCATCATCATCTCCCGCGTGGCGTCCGGGGAGATGATCCGGACCATCCCGATCAGGGAACCCAGCACCAGGGAAAGCCCCAGGATCGTCGAGGCCCGGTAGCCGATCCGGAAGCGGGGAATGGCCACGAAGCAGAAGAACGCCCCGCACACGATCCCCAGCAGCACCGGCACATTGAGCCAACTTTCCTCCAGTGCACCGTAATGCAGGACTCCTCCCGTGAAGGCCCTCTGCAGGACGTCGGGAGTCGACAGCAGGAAGGAAAGCGCCGCGAACAGGACAAGAATTGTCACGACGTTGCGGTGCCCGAAGGCGCGCAGGTCGATGTAGGGACGCTCGACATAGCGTTGGCGCGCCAGGATCGCCAGCAGCATGACCAGCATCCCCGCCGTGGCCAGACGGATGCAGTCGGCCTCGAACCAATCGAAGTGTTCCCCGTATGTCAGCACGAAGAGACCCTGCAGCAGGAAGAGGCTCCACATCGCATGCCCCAGCCAATCGGCCTTCCCGAACGGGAACGGCGGCGGCAGTCGGATGTGCTTCAGGAACACCCGCCCGGCAAGCATCACGTACAGGAGCAGCCCGATGGAGAGGACGTTCATGGCCTCCCAGCGGAAGCGATCGGCCAGATGCGCCGCGACCAGCCCCGAGAACTGCACCATCCCCAGCACCACCACGTACACCACCGGCAGGAACTTGCCGAAGTCGCGGGTCGGGGTGATCTTGAGCTGGATCGTAGAGAAGCACTCGAAGGTCGCCAGCATCCGGATCGAACCGGCAAAGAAGCACATCGGGACCAGGATCGCCATCGACCGCGCGTACATCGACACGAGGTTGCAGGCCACTAGTCCCAGCGCGCACAGGAAGAGCGTGCTCTTTCCGGTGCGGCTGAACTTGAGCGGGAACAGGTTCGGGAAGGTCATGGTCATCCCGACCAGCATGGAAAAACCCGCCATCATCACGTCCTCGCGCAGCATTCCCTGGGCCGCGGCCCGCTGGGCGGCCAGCGCCATGGTGACGGCGCCCGAGAACTGGATGCAAAGGACGAAGGAGAGGTAGAGCCAGGCGCGCAGACGCTCCGGCACCCAATCCCGGCAGGTGGGAATCCGGTAAGGACCTTGAGGTTCGTGCACGAGGCTAGTGCCTGACCTTGGTCTCGACGTTCATGCCCGAACGCAGGCGCACCAGGTCCTCGGGGCGGTTCTCTGCGGTGAAGCAGATCTTGACCGGGACCAGCTGTTCCACCTTGATGAAGTTGCCGGCCGAGTTGTCCTGCGGCATCAGCGAGTACTGCGAACCCGTGGCCTCCGACAGTCCGCACACCTGACCGTGCAGGGCGACACCGGGCAAGGCATCCGCCTCGATCTCGACGTCCATTCCCTTGGCGATGCGGGGAAGCTGGGTCTCGCGGTAGTTGGCCACCACCCAGCGATCGTCGCTGTCCACGACCGACAGGAGCGGCTGCCCGGCCTGAACGAGCTGGCCTGCCTGGATCGCCTTGCGGCCCACCGTGCCGTTGCAGGGGGCGAGCACCACGGTGTAGGAGAGGTTCAGGCGGGCAAGCTCCACGGCGGCCTTGGCGACCGCGATGCCGGCAGACTGCTGGCTCAGGCGCTTGCCCTGCTCGTCCTTCACAAGCGACGTCGAGGCCTTCTGCTTCACCAGCATCTCGTAGCGGGCCTTCTGAGCATCGAAGGCGGCCTTCGCTCCGTCGAACTGCTGCTGGGTCGCAGCGCCCTTGGAGAGGAGCTTCTGACTGCGTTCGAAGTCGCTCCTGGCGTTGTTCAACAGCGCCTGCGCCTCCTCGATGCCGGCGTCGGAGACCGACAGGTTGTTCTGGGTGGTCGAGATGGAGGTGCCCATCGCCGACTTCCCGATCAGGGCGTTCTGGACATCGGCCTCGGCCTGCGCCAGCCGCAGGCGGTATTCGGCGTCCTCGATCACCATCAGGGTGTCGCCCTTCTTGACGGCCTGGAATTCCTCGTACCGGATCGATTTGACAAATCCTGTCACACGACCGACGACCGGAACGATGTGGCTCCTCACCTGGGCGTTGTCGGTGGTCTCCCCGCCCCAATGGACGAAGCGCGAGACCACCCAGACAAGGCCGCACAGGATCACAAGCACGATCACGGCTTCCTTGGCAAGGTGCTTCAACTTCTGGCTCATGGTCTTCTCCGCATGGTTGGGATGGGTTTCGTGCTGCGACATGTCAGAGGGCTCCCGTGAGGCGTTTGAGGTTCACGGACTGGAAGACCGTGTTGATGCGGGCGTTGACGAGCTTGAGCTCGGCATCCAGCCGCGCGTTGCTGGCATCCATCATCTCGGTGATCAGGACGACGCCGTTCCTGTAGCGCTCATCCACCACCGCGTAGTTCTCGCGGGCGACCTCGCAGCCCTTCTCCAGGACCGCAAGCTCGTCGAAGGACTGCCGGTGCTTGATCAGTCCGTTGCGGACGGCCAAGGTCGCCTGTTCCTGCGCCAGCTCGCGGGCGCGGGCCGCCACGGCTTCCTTCCGGCGGGCAAGGCTCGTCGTCCTGCCGGCGGTGTAGAGCGATGCGATGTCGTACTTCAGACCGACCCCCACAAACCACACGTTGAGGTTCTTGTCGATGGTGGGCACCTCGAAGGTGATCGGCCCGTTGAGCTCATCGCCAGTGAAGGCCGCCACGGTGGGCAGCCAGGCGCTTTGTGCGATCTCGACCTCCTTGCGGGCGACCTGCACGTTCACCTCGGCCAGCTTCAGCTCGGGAAGGTCATGCTGCGCCTTGCGCAGCAGCTCCTCGGAAGAGGGATTCCTCACGACGCTCGTGAGCATGGTCGTGTCCAGTTCCACCACATCCGTCTCGGCAAGCCCCAGCATCGTCCCGAGCTGGTTGTTCAGGATGCGTCGGCTGTCATCGAGCTGGATCAGCCCAAGTTTCATGTTCTGCACCAGGAGCTCGTGCCGCAGCACGTCGCTGCGCAGCGCCGCCCCGGCCTGGAGCCGCGCCTGCATCTGGGCAAGCAAGGTCTCCTCCTGCTCGAGGTTCTTGGCGTAGACCGCACGCTGGTTGCCCATCTTCCACAGGTCCAGGGTGAGGCTTGCCAGCAGGAAACGGATCGACTGCCGGTCCTTCGCATAGGTGAGCCGAGCCACCTGCGCCTCTAGGCGTGCCTTCTCGATCCCGCCGGTGACGGCTCCGCCCGCGAAGAGCACCTGCGAGGCCTCCAGCGCGAAGCTGTTCCCGAAGTGCGGGACTGCCGCGGTCGTGGAGCTTCCGAAATCGCGGTCGACGATCCGGGCATCGCCCAGGTAGGAAACCGACACCGAGGCCGTGAGCTTGGGAAGGCGAGCCGTCTCGACCGTCTCCGTCGCCGCCTCGGCCGCCTCGATGCCGGCCGACAGGAGCGCCAGCTGGCGGTTGTTGCCGTCGGCAAGCCGGTACATCTCGTCCAGCGTCAGGTGCCTCGCCTCGCCGGCTTGGGCCCACCCCGTGAGCCAGGTCGCCAGGCACACCGTCGTCCATCGCATTGTGTTCATTCGTTTCCGTTTCGATGTTCGTCCCATGAGCCCGCCGCGGCGCCGTCTTCAGCGTCTCGGGGAGCACGGGATCCATGGAAGGCGCACGGAACGCACCCCTCCGAAGGCTTCGGAAAGGCGTGCCGCGCCCTTTGCGCGCAGTTTCGGATCGAGCACGCCGCGACGATGCGGTCCTGTCCGGATCGGCATCGTCCCATGGACAAGAACTGTCCCATGGATCGTCAGGCACGTGTTCGACCAGGTCAGTGGTCCTGTGAGAATTGGCTAGAGCATCACCGCGAGAAAAGAGCCACGCGGACAGGGAAAAGAGCCTGTTCCGTGGATGTCGCGAGCGCTATCACGTTCTCCTTCTGAGGGCACATCCCCTCGGTCGGGACTCAAGATAACGCACGACCCGCCTTTTTGGCTAACAGGTATTTTCGGGAATTTTCACACGCCCGCGGGTCGCCTACGCGCTCTTGAGTTCCCCGTGCCGGCGTCCACTCCAGCGCTCCACCACCTCGCGCAGGTCCTTCGGATGGTAGGGCTTGAGGAGCGCCTCGTCCATCCCGGAGGTCAGGTACGCCTCGCGGATCTCCTCGAGGGAGCTCGCCGTGAGCGCCACCACGGGAATCCTGGCGGCGGCCTGCATGCGCAGGCTAGCCCCGTCCTTCCAGGCGCGCAGCGCGCGGGTCACCTCGAAGCCGTTCATCCCGGGAAGGTTGCAGTCCATCAGCACCAGGTCGAAGGAATCCCGTGCAAGCTGCTCCAGCGCCTTCGGGGCAGTGTCGACGGCAACGACCTTGCATCCGTGCTTGGCCAGGATCGTCTCGGCGATGCGGCGGTTGACCGCATTGTCGTCCACAAGCAGGATCCGGATCTCCTCCGGATGCGCTTGGGCATCCGCCCTGGCCCCTGGCTCCAAGGCGTCCGGAGGCGGGCAGGAAGGCAGCGGGATGCGGACCGTGAAGCACGATCCATGGCCTTTGCGGCTCTCGACCCCGATCGTCCCGCCCATCAGTTCGGCCAGCATGCGCGAGATGGACAGCCCCAGTCCCGTGCCCCCGTACCTGTGGACGATGCTCTCGTCGGCCTGCCGGAAGCGTTCGAAGATCCTCTCCAGCGCCAGGGCGTCCATGCCGATGCCGGTGTCGCGCACCGCGAACACGAAGTCTCCGATCCCCTCGTCGCGACGGACCTCCAGCTCCACCCTCCCGTCCTGGGTGAACTTGATCGCGTTGGCCAGGAGGTTTGTCAGGATCTGTCGCAGGCGCAGGCCGTCGGCGAGCACGAACGCCGGCGTCCCCTCGCCCACCGTAAGCCCGAGCTCATTCCCCTTGGCCCGGGCAAGCACGCCCATGGGGTCCGCGAGGCTGCGCAGGAAGGGCGCAAGCTCCATGGCTTGCAGATGCAGCTCCAGCCCCCCCGCCTCGATCCGGGAGTAGTCGAGGATGTCCTGGATGATGCCCAGCAGATGGTTCCCGGAATCCGAGACGATGCGGATCTTCTCGGCCTTGGCGCCGTCCGCCTCCTCTTCCAGGAGCAGGTCGGTCATGCCCAGGATGCCGTGGATGGGCGTGCGGATCTCGTGGCTGACGTTGGCCAGGAAGACTCCCTTGGCACGGTTCGCCCCCTCGGCCTCGTGCCGGGCCGCAACCAGCTCGCGCGTCCTCTCCTCGACCATGACCTCGAGGTTCTCCCGCAGCTTGCGGTTGGCGTCGAGCTCGTGCTGAACCCGCGCCAGCGCCCGGTCCATGATGGCGATGAAGGCCCAGGCGATCCCCCACACCAGCAGGCGCGAGAAGATCCCGTCCCCGATGTTGGGCAGGTAGCCCGCCTTGAATTCCGGCATCGACGAAGCCGGCACCAGCAGCAGCCCGAAGAGCGGGAGGGAGAGCAGTTCGGCAAGCGCCAGGGCATGGAAGACGCGGCGGCGCACGAAGACGGCGGCCGCCAGCACCAGCGCGTACCCGTAGACGGCATAGCCCTGATAGAAGGTCCGCAACAGCCCTTCGTGGACCACGAGGGCTCCGTCCAGGAGATGGACACCGATCCCCAACGCGAAGATGCGATCGACCCAGCGCAGATAGGAGCCCCGGAGGGTCGCCCACATCGTCAGCGCCAGGACCAGGAGCATCGGGGCCAGCGACAGCACGTAGAACAGTCCCGAAGCGGTTCCGAGGTACAGGTCGTGCCACAGGATCGCCCCGACCACGAGGATGCTCGCCAGGCAGATCCATGTGATGGCCATCGCCTTCTGACAAGTCAGATGGTCGTGGTCCGCATAGGTGCGGCGCAAGTGTTCGTTGATGCGGTTCTTCATGGCAGGATCGTGACGACGACGCCTCCCCGAAGCCGACACCTGGCCCCGGATTGGCCTCAACATACCATGATGGCGACATCCAGGCGACCCGAAAGGCAAGGAGCCGCCCGCAAAAGATGGTTACCCTTTCCTGATGACTTCCCTGTTCCTTGCCGCACTTCTCCTTTCCGGCACAACGGCTCCCGACACCGCAACGCATCCGCGGATCGCTCCCTCCTGGTCCCGCGACGGCCGCACCTGGGAATCCATGGGCCGTCTGCAGCCCCTGGACGCGCAATGGCGGCAGAAGCAGCGCTTCGGCGGCATCGGATCCGTCGGGCGTTTCACCCCGTCCCTGGACCGCAGCACCGCCTGGCACCCTGCCCCGATGCTCCTGGACACCGCAAGCCCCTTCGAGATCGCCGGGGTCGGGACGCTGCGCTGGAGCGGGACCTACTGGTGGAGCGGCCCCGACAGCCTGTGGGCCATTGGGGTCCTATCCTTTCCCGATTCCTCGGAATGGGGAAAGAGCACCACCGAGATCATGATCGAGGCCCTGCTCCCCGACTCCGTGCTCAAGAGCCGATCTCCCGTGCAAGGACCTGCGATCCGGCACCTGCGCACGGCGCCTCTCCTCTCCCTCCCGCTGGGAACCGGGCGTCTGGTCTCCGTGCGTCCCATCGTCCTCGACGGCCATCCCGCCAACCTGCACCCGAAAGTTCACATCCTGCCCTGGGGCCATGCGTCCGAAGACGACAGCGTCCCCTCGGGGCGGCCCTGGTTCTGGAGCGACGGACAACGGATCCGCTCGGTGAGATCGATCGGAATCCTCCCCACCGTCCGCCTTGGCATCGACACCGGGATCGCCCCGGTCCTGTCCCGCAAGGGCGGCATGACCTTCGCTGTGGATTCGGTGGAGCCCGTCCTGACACGGCTTCCTCCCCTTTCCGACTCGGCCTGGAGATGCGACTTCGGCGGCTGGAACGACAGCGGCTGGCTGGTCGGAAATCCCGGAACAGCTTCACTGGTCGAAACCTCGGGGCAGCTCCACGCCTTCGCCCAGACCTTCGTGAGCGCCTGGAACGAGCACCGCCCTGTCCGGCTGTCCCCCGACGCCGCCTGGATGGCGCTTCTCGAGAACCTCGTGCTGCGCATCCGGACCGAACCCGAGGCCTGCCGGGGCCAGATGGTCCTCCACGATTCCGGCAAGGTCGACCTGCGGGTCCCGGTGGGCCAGGACTTCCCCTCCTTGATGGCGCGGGAATCGACCTGGCCTCCCGTCGTGGCCGCGCTTCTCGATTCGATGGACCGCCATGTCAAGGGAGGGCGCAATCGGCTCGTCCTCCCGACCTTCACGACCACCACCCCCACCCGGGCGATGGCCACCCGCCTGCGCGTCCTCGAGCTCTACAAGGAGTACTTCAACTACGCGTTCGGGGTCGGCTGCGGCATTCCCCGCATCACCCTGGAGGGCACTCCCGACGACTGGCGCACCGTCCGGGACCGCACCAAGGCCCTGGCGACCTGCGGCCTGGAGCCCTGGCTTGCCCGGATCGTCCCGGTGCTGGACGAGTTCGTGCGCGCCTCGGAAGGCAAGCCGTCGCTTGACTTCTGGCGTTCCTTCGTGCGCTTCACTCCCTCCGATGGCAATTGCGGCAGCGTCCCGACCCTGGACGGCTGGATCACCGTCTTCTTCCCCGTGCGGAAGGACGGGACGGTCCGCGAGGTTCCCTCCTCCATCGACCCCTACAGCGTCGCCGGAGATCGAGGAGAAGTCCCCTTCAAGGTGATCATCCCCGGCGCCTCCACCCTGGACCTCAGCTTCACCACCGGCTTCTCGGGAGTGGGCCAGGCCTCCGACGGCGCGCTCTTCCCGGAGCTGGGCTGGTCAGTCCGGAAGAATCCTCTCCGCTGAGCCCCCGCGCCCGCCTTCCTTTCTGGGCGCCTCCCCGCCTGACCATCGCACCGCATCGCCAGTGGCGGGGCCGGGCTGCCTGCCAAGCCTCCTCGCCATCGCCTTGAGGCGCACGGGGCTGCGGGGTCTTGGGCAAAGCCGGCATCCCTGGCGCGCGTGCTACATTCTCTCCATGCGAAAGCTCCCCGTCGCCCTTGCCGTCTGCCTTGCCCTTGTCGCCTGCCGCAAGGACGAGACTCCCCCGCCCTCCGTGTCCGCCGCACCCGTTGCAGACACCTCGCGGCACGACAGCGCCTCGGCACCCACGTCCCCGGACACGGCGCGGCGCGACACCGGCGCGGCCAAGGTCGCGGGCTTCGACCGCATCCCCATCGACCGCATCGACTCCGCCCTGAACGGCTACGATGCAGGAGACACCCTCTCGCGCGACTCGATCGGAGACAACGCATGCCTGGGCCTGCCCGTGATGCGATACCGGATGGCGAACCATCTCGAGATCGAGGGCCACAACTACAACATCTACGCCTGCAAGTGGCGCTTCTCCGGCGCCTTCTCCCCCGTGCTGGGACTGGCCCCGGGCATGTCCTCCCAGGCCGTGCTCAAGCTGCTGGGGCGCCCTCGACAGCAAGCCAAGGACACCCTCATCTATCTCTCGGAGAAGCCGGACGACTACGACTCCAGCAACTTCGACAGCCGCTGGACGTTGGAACTTCGCTTCAAGAAAGAAAAGCTCAAGAGCATGCTCTTCGAGCCCTTCTTCGACGACTGCTGAAGTCCGTCGCCTACTCCTTGGCGGCGAGCATCCCCAGCACCAGACGGGCCGCGTTGGCGGCGGCCTTGGTCAGGAACACCGGGAAGTCGAGATGGTTCCCCTCGCCCGCGGCCGGCACGTCCGAGAGGCTGCGCACGATCAGGAAGGGCGTCCCGAAGCGGCGGCACACCTGCGCCAAGGCGGCGCCTTCCATCTCCACGCAGGCCACGCGGTCCTTCCCGAAGCGCTCCCGGATGAGCGCCACCTGGTCGGGCCGGTACACGAAGGAGTCCCCCGTGCCCACCGCCCCCTGATGCACCGGCGGATGGCCGGGCCAGGCCTCGAGGGCCTTGGCAAAGCGCGCCCGGAGCGAAGCGTCCGTGTGGTACACCGAGGGCTCGCCCAGCATCTGGCCGAACTCGAAGCCCAAGGGCGTGACATCCACGTCGATGGCCAGCACCTCGTCGGGCACCACCAGGTCCAGGATCGCCTGCCCTGCCCGCAGGCCGCCCGAGGAGCCCAGGTTCACCACCGCGTCGATCCGGCGATGGCTCAGGAGCAGGGTCGCGTTCATGGCCGTGTTGACCTTGCCCACCCCGCTGCGCATCAGCACGAGCCTGGCCCCCGCGTGTTCCGTCTCCAGCAGCTCGAGCCCGTGCAGGAGCGTGGAGGTGGCGGGAGGCAGGAGCGCGAGCACCGCGTCGAGCTCCTCCTGCATGGGAGCGAGGATGGCGTAGGTCTTCATGGGCGGGAAAGGTACCTCCTTCGGCTCTCCCGCCGAGAACCACCGACCTCCCTCTTCCCTGCCTGCAGGCCAGGCCAGACACCTCGAAAAGGCAGAGAATCTCCTCAAGTCCCGCTCCAGGAAATCCGATACTCTCCCACAGGGGGACTCGGCCCGGCCGATGAACTCCAAGACAGCGCACGCCACACCACCATCAGCCCAAGGACAGGGATCCCATGCGCATCGGCAACAACTCGGACGCGATCCGCAACAACCTGGAATCCAACGAGAAGTCCCAGGGCCGCAGCATGAAGCGCCTTTCCTCGGGCCTGGGCATCAACTCCGCCGCCGACAACGCGGCCGGCCTCTCCGCCTCCGAGACCATGCGCTCCCAGATCCGCGGCGACGACATGGCCCAGCGCAACACCGCGGACGCCGCCGCCATGCTCGCCATCGCCGACGCCGGCACCGAGACCATCGGCGACTCGCTCCAGCGCATGCGCGAGCTGGCCCTCCAGGCCTCCAACGGCACCTACAACGACCAGCAGCGCGCCGCCCTGCAGGCCGAGTACGGACAACTGGCCGAGGGCATCGGGCAGATCGCCAAGGGCACCAACTACAACGGCACGGCACTGCTCTCCAACGCCGACGGCCTCTCCATGCAGGTGGGGGCCGGAGCCACCGGCACCAGCCAGGTCACCCTGCCCGCCATGGACCTGTCGAAGCTCTCCAAGGGCATCGGGAACATCGGCTCCCAGGCCATGGCCATGCAGTCGCTGGCCTCCATCGACGCGGCCCTGCACCAGGTCCAGGGCGTGCGCAGCCAGGTGGGCAGCTCCATGAACCGCCTCGACAAGACCTACGCCAACCTGCAGTCCATGTCGGCCAACACGGCCGACGCCGAGAGCCGCATCCGCGACGCCGACATGGCCGCCGAGACCACCCGGCGCACCCGCGACCAGATCCTCGAGCAGTCCTCGCTTGCCATGATGGCCCAATCCAACAAGATGGACCAAGGCATGCTGAGCCTGCTGCGCTAGCCGGTCCCGAACCCTACTGGTTGCAGCCCATCCCGCGCGTCCAGTTCACCGCGGAGTCGATCACCGCCCTGCGGACATCGGGCATGGAAGGGATTGCGAGACGGTGCCTGCCGTGCAACTCGACCGCCACCTCGTAGAGCTTGACGGGCTCGTCGCAGCCGATGCCGGCCTGCGGGCCATCCACCGAAGACGGCTTGGTGCAGGTGCCGATCTGGGTCAGGGCGATCCAGGGGCGCTTGTGGCACTCGATGAAGTCCACTGGCCCGGCAGCCGTCCAGGCCTGCCCCGACTCGGGAAAGACCAGCTCCACCCGCACCCCCTGGGAATCCACCGAACGAACGATGGCCTCGGAATGCAGGTCGCGGCGCACCACCACGTTCCAGCCTTCGGCACCCGGCACGGTCACCGAGTCGCCCGGTTCGAGCACCACGTCGGGGATCTCCAGGCTCGCCGACACGCCCTTCGAGACGGAACTGTCTGCTCCCGGCACGAACGGCGCCAAGGTGGTCGAGTCCATCGCCGCCGAGACCGCACCCGAGGCGAAGACCTTCAACAGCTCCGACAGATCGGACTTGAAACGCTCCGCATAGGGCTGCGGGTTGTTCGAAAGCTCCGTCGCGCCCACCACACCAAAGCACAGCACGCAGCCGTGCACCAGGAGCAGGAGCCAGCCCAGGATGGACTTGCGCAGGGCGATCTGGCGCCAGACCAGGAGCAGGAAGGCCAGGATCACCAGGCCGAACGAGGGCACGAAGAGCACGCCGATCAGGTGGCCCAGCGCCATGTTGCCCCAGAGCACCCCGACCGCCACGGCGATTCCCAGGAACACACCCTCCAGGAAGATCACCGTCCAGAGCAGGGGCCAGGCCGCGAAGCGGCGGCGAGGAGCAGCAGCCGATGCGGGAGCCGCGGCCGGGGCCTGCGGGGCCTCGGGGGCGGAAGGTATCTCTTGGTTGGGCTGGTCGTCCATGGGAGCTCCGTTTCAGGGGGAAGGCAGGGACTCCAAGCTAACCAACGCGTGATTTTCCGTCAGCTGCAGCGTAACGGCATTCCTCTGAACTTCCCCGTGGATTTTTGCGACATTGACTCACAGCAATGGAGGTCTCATGCGAACGATTCTTGCGGGCTTGGCCCTGATGACCGGCACGCTCTGCGCCGGAGAGACGGTGCTGTCGGCTCCCGGCACCGTCCCGAACTACGGGTACGCCTACGGCGGCCGCACCAAGGCCGAGATGACCGCCAGGACCGGCGAGATCGCCATCCACGCCGACGACAAGCAGTGGTCGGGCTGGACCTTCGGCATCCCAGCCCAGGACCTGCGCACGATCCGCCGGACGGGCGCCCTCCAGTTCGAGGTGCAGGGTGCCGCTGGCGGCGAACGCTTCCACATCGGCCTGCTGGACGGATCCAACCCCGACCATAAGGTCCAGACCCGCGTGGACGGCTGGGGCTACGGGGAGGTCCGCAAGGAATGGACCCCGATGATGATCCCCCTCTCCGACTTTCCCGGCCAGGGATGGTGGTGGGACGAGAAGCTCCAGCAGGAGCGGCCCGCCGACTTCGACTGGGCCAAGGTGGTCGAGTTCCGTCTCTCCACCGACCAGGACGGCAACCGCAACGCCCGCGACGCCCAGCAGATGGCCCACCTCGTCCTGCGCAACCTGCGCATCGTCCCCGACGCGCCGGGGCACTTCGACGCCAAGGCCTTCTGGGAGGCCTTCCGCTCCGACGCCCCCGATCTCGCCCTTCCCTTCGATGCCCCCAAGGCCCGCTGGACCCTGCGCAAGGGACAGATCGCAAGCCTGGATTCCGCCTGGCTCCCCGCCGGCGGCCCCGAGGGACAACGCGCCCTGGAGCTGCGCTTTCGCTTCCAGGACTGGGTCAGCGCCGAGCTGGACCTCGCCTCCCTGGGAAGCCCCTCGCAGGACTGGAACCGCCACGCCGCCGTGGGCCTCTCGATCTTCTGCCCCCGCGCCGCCGCCTCGCTGCGCTTGGCCCTGCACGACTCCACCGACGAGTCCTGGAGCGCCACCACCTCGCTCAAGTCGGGATGGAACCGCGTGATCCTGCCCCTCTCGTCCTTCGTGCGCGATCCCTACTGGCAGCCCGAGAACGCCGGCCGCGACCGCCGCCTGGACCTGGGCGGCATGAAGACCCTCTCCCTCCAGCCCATGGACGGCGCCCTTCCCACCACCCTGAAGGTGGCCGGCATCTTCTTGACAAATTCCGTCAAGAAGCCAGGACCCGCCGTCGCCGCAGGCACCAAGGTGCTGCACAACCAGATCGGCTACCTCCCGACCTTGGGGAAGCGCTTCCTGGTCTCCAACCCCGGCGCCCAGACCGAGTGGTCCCTGCTGGACGAGAAGGGCAAGACCGTCCTCTTCGGAAAGCTCACGCCGCTGGGCCGCTGGGACCTCTCCGGCGACACCATGGCCATGGGCGACTTCTCCCGCTGGACCAAGGCCGGCACCTACCGCCTGGGAGTCGGGGACACCGTCTCGGAGCCCTTCCGCATCGCTCTCGGGATCTACCGCGCCACGCTCCTGAAGGCCATCCGCAGCTACTGGTTCCAGCGCGCCTCGCTGGCCCTGCCCGAGTCCCTGGCCGGGCAGTGGGCCCGCCCTGCGGGGCATCCCGACCTCGCGCTTCCCGTGCGCGAGGTGCCCGGGGCCGTGGGCACCCGCGACGTGCAGGGCGGCTGGTACGACGCCGGCGACTACGGCAAGTACGTGGTCAACGCGGGCTACAGCCTCGGGCTCCTGATGGACCGCTACGCCCGCGATCCGTCGCTTGTGAAGGACGGCGAGCTGCGCATCCCCGAGTCGGGAAACGGACGCAGCGACCTGCTCGACGAGATCCGGTGGGAGCTGGACTGGATCCTGCGCATGCAGGACAAGGACGGCGGCTTCTTCTTCAAGGTCGCCACCCTCAAGTGGGACGGCATGGTGATGCCCCACGAGGCCAGCTCCCCGCGCTACGTCATCGGCAAGTCCACCACCTCGACCCTCAACGGCACGGCGGTGCTGGCCCAGGCCTCGCGCACCTTCGCGGCGACCGATCCAGAATTTGCCAAGATCTGTCTTGCCAAGGCACGGCACGGCTGGGAGTGGGCCACCAAGCACCCGGCCGTCGAGGCGCCCAGCGAGACGGGCGGCTCGGGCGGCTACGGCGACCAGGAGTTCCGCGACGAGTTCCTGTGGGCCGCCGTCCAGCTGTGGCTCGCCACCGGAGAGGCCCGCTTCCAGGCCAAGGTGCAGGAGCTCTCCCCCGCCCTGCCCCCGATCCCCGCCAGCCACTGGCGCGACGTGCGCAACCTGGCCTGGATGGAGCTTGCCCGCCCCGCCGCCAAGGGAGCCCTGGCCGACACCGCCCGCAGGCTGCTGTGCGAGCAGGCCGACTCGATCCTCGCGACCCTCGAGGGCTCGGCCGGACGCGTGCCCTCCGAGAGCTTCCCGTGGGGCTCCAACGACTTCTTCCTCAACCACGCCGTGGTGCTGGCCGTCGCCTACGGGATCCGTCCCGAGGAGCGCTGGCGCGACGCGGCCCTGGAGATCCTCGACCACGTGCTCGGGCGCAACGTGCAGGACACCTGCTTCGTGACCGGCTGCGGCGCCCGCTCGCCGATGCGCCCCCACCACCGCATCCTGCAAGGCGACACCGTGGACGCCCCCTTCCCCGGCCTCCTGGTGGGCGGCCCCAACGCGGGACGCCAGGACAACGCGACCAGCACGCCCGGCGGCGTGAGCTACGGGTCGACGTTCCCGGCCCGCTCCTGGCTGGACGACTGGCGCAGCTACGCCTCCAACGAGACCTGCATCAACTGGAACGCATCCCTGGTGTGGATGCTGGGCTGGGCCCAGGAGCTGGAGGCTCCCGAGCACTGAGGGGGGCCTTGTCCCGCCCTGTTCGCCCATGACCATGATTTGACAATTTCTGTCATGGGCTCGCCAAGCCTCCTCGGCACCGGACGGTGCCTGCGGGGTCTCGGCCCTGCGGGCGACGGTCGGGGGCAGTTTGTCGTTTTCTGTCCGGTCGGACGGCGTCTTCCTTCTGCACTGCGCGCGGCGGCGGCTCTGGCGCAGCCCCAAACCCAATTGATTTTACGCTACGTGCAGCTATTGTCCTGGACCTCCTGCCCAGACACGGCCCTCTCCCATGGCTTCACGACTCGGGGAGCTCACACCCGAAGGGTGGGCTTGGTCGGGACTGCCTTGGAACCCTGCAGAAGGATCGCTGGCAGTGGACGACTGCGTGTTGGCGACCTCACGAAACCCGCTTGCGCCCAACACGTCGATAAATGAACCGTTACCGCGAAGTTCACGCAGGAAATCCCACCGCACCGGCCTGGCAAATTCCTCCCTTTGGACATCCCTTCCCAGGAGTCCCCGATGGAACCCGCGACCACCCAGCCATTTCCCGTCCAGATCCTCGCCGAGGTTGCAACCAAGCTCAACTTCGCCGCCCACCAGAGCGCATTTTCCTTCCTGCGCTCCCTGCGATTGGAAGCCTCCAGCACAGCCGAAGCCCTCGACGGGATCGAAGTCGCCATGGTCGCCAATCCCCCTTTCCTGCGCGACAAGACCTGGCGCGTGGATGCCCTCCGGCCGGGCGAGCTCCTGACCCTTCCCGACCGGGACGTGGAGCCCGACGGCCAGCTCCTGATGGATCTGACAGATTCCGTCAAAGGGAGCGTATCCTTCACCGCGCGTCGTGACGACGTCACGGTGGGACGCGCGAGCTACGACGTGGAGCTGCTGGCACGCAACGAATGGGGCGGAGCCGGCTTCATGCCGGAACTGCTGGCCGCCTTCTCCCTGCCCAACGACCCGGCGATCGACCGCATCCTGCACGGTGCCAGCCGGATCCTGGCCAAGGCGGGACGCCCCGACGGGATCGACGGCTACAAGTCCAAGAGCCGCGAGCGCACCTGGGAGATCGCCTCCGCCCTCTACGGCGCCATCGGCGAGCTGGGGATCACCTATGCCCTCCCCCCCGCCAGCTTCGAGCGCAACGGCCAGAAGATCCGGCTGCCGGGACAGATCCTGACCGGGAAGGTCGCCACCTGCCTGGACACCGCCATGCTGTTCGCCGCGGCCCTGGAGCAGGCCGGCCTCAATCCCCTCGTGGCGCTTCCCGAGGGACATGCCCTGGTCGGCGTCTGGCTCCAGCCGGAAGAACTCTCCAGCGTCGTGATCGACGAGGCCGAGACGCTGCGCAAGCGCATCCAGCTCAACGAGCTCGTGATGATCGAGACCACGCTCGTCACTTCGAAGTCCCGACCACCTTTCTCGGTGGCCGTGGCAGCCGGAGCCGAGACCATCCTCCCGGAAAAGGACGAGACCTTCCTGGCCGCCGTGGACATCCGGCGAGCTCGGGCCCACCGCATCCTCCCGTTGGGAAAGAGCGCCGAGATGGCCGCCACCGCTGAGGAGACGGAATCCCACAGTACCGACAGCGGCTTCGAAGCCGCCCCGTCGCTGCCCGACTTCGACGTCCAGGACCAGGAGAAGCCAGACAGCCCATCCGGTCGCCTGGAGCGCTGGCAGCGAAAGCTCCTGGACCTGTCCGCGATGAATCCGCTTCTCAACCATCGCGCCTCGAAATCGAGCCTGCCGCTGGTCTGTCCCGACCCGGGCTTCCTGGAAGATCGCCTCGCCGCCGGCTCGCGGATCGCCCTGCTCCCGGCCTCGGAAACCGGAAGCAAGGGGCAGGACGAAGAGATCCACCGCCAGCGCACCGGCGAAGGAATCGCCAAGGAATACGCCCGCAGCGTACTGGACAAGGGCCAGGTCCTGGTGGACCTCGACAAGGAGGAACTCGGCGTGCGCGCCGTGGAGATCTACCGCAAGGCCCAAAGCGCCCTGCAGGAAGGCGGCTCCAACACCCTGTTCCTCTCGTTGGGCTTCCTGCTGTGGAAGCAGAAGGAACACGAGAGCCGCAAGTTCCGCGCCCCGCTCATCCTGCTGCCGGTGACCCTCGAGCGCAAGAGTGCCCGCAGCGGCTTCACCCTGACCATGCACGACGACGAGCCGCGCATCAACACGACCCTGCTCGAGATGCTGCGCAAGGACTTCGGCATCGACATCCAAGGGCTCGACGGCGCACTGCCCACCGACGACAGCGGCATCGACGTCGCCCGGATCTGGAACACCGTACGGCTTGCGGTGAAGGACGCCGCCGGGTTCGAAGTGGTCGAGGACGTGGTGCTGGGCAACTTCTCCTTCGCCAAGTACCTGATGTGGAAGGACCTCGTGGACCGCGTCGATGTCCTGCGGGAGAACCCCGTGGTGCGCCACCTGATCGACACGCCTCGGGATCCTTACGGCACGCCCGTCCCCTTCGTGCAGGCCGGGGAGATCGACCGCGACTACGCGCCTTCGGACCTGCTCGCCCCGCTGCCCGCCGACGCCTCCCAGATGTCTGCCATCGCCACGGCCGACAAGGGCAAGGACTTCGTCATCATCGGCCCTCCCGGCACCGGCAAGAGCCAGACCATCAGCAACCTCATCGCCCACATGCTGGGCAAAGGAAAGACGGTCCTGTTCGTCTCGGAGAAGACCGCTGCCCTGGAGGTGGTGCACCGGCGCCTCGAGGCGATCGGGCTGGGCCGCTTCTGCCTCCCGCTGCATTCCAACAAGGCCCGCAAGGCCGACGTGCTGGAACGCCTGCGCAAGGCCTGGGACACGGCCGACCAGAAGAACGGCGAAGCCTGGCAGGAAGAGGCCCAGCGTCTGCGCTCCCTGAGAGATCGGCTCAATGCGGTGGTGGAGACGCTGCACCGCCCTCGCCGCAACGGCCTGACGGCCTATGCTGCGATGGGCATCAAGATCCGCGACGAGCGCTTCGCCGCGAGAGCCACCCTTGCCTGGAACGACGCGGAGCTTCACGACCCCGCCGACCTTGAAGCCTTGCGGGAAGCGGTCCGTCGTCTGGGCATCCAGTGGAAGGAAAGGGGAAACCAGGACAGCAACGCACTGTCGCTGGTCGAGGAGGGCGACTGGTCCCCTGCCTGGGAAGCCCAGTTGGCGGCCGGTTCCGAGGAACTTTCCCGCGCCGCGCTGCGCATGGAACGCACCGTCGTCGACCTGCTCGAGGCGACCAACCTGGAGATCCCCGGACGCTCCGTCCAGAGGCTCTCTGCCCTGACGGAATTGGCGGCCCTGCTCCTGGACTCCTGGCGCAAGCAGGGAGCCTTCGCCCTGGGTGCCGGCGGTTTGGAGCGCATCGAAGCCCTTGAGGAAGCCGTGGAGCGACTCAAGACCTACGCCCGGCTCCAGTCCGGACTGAGCTGCGCCTATGCGCCGTTTGCCTGGAAGGAGATCGACGGAGAGCAGCTTGCCTTGCGTTGGCAGACAGCCGAAGCCCGCTGGTGGCCCCGCAAGGTCTTCGCCCGCAAGACGATCCTCAAGGAGCTTGCCGCCAAGGGAGCCAAGGCCATCCCCGATCCCGCGAAGGATGCCCCCTTGTTGCGGGATCTGCGCATCCAGGGAGAGGCCCTGGAGAAGCTGGACCGTCATCTTTCCGCCTTGCGCGCCTGGGACGGCCCGGCCTCCGATCCCGAGGCCGTGGAGCGGCTGCGGCAGCACGGCCTGCGACTGCGTGCCGCGGTCGGCAAGCTCGCCGACGACGGCGACACGCTCCTTCGCCAGCAGTCCAGGCTCGGGGAACTGATCGAGGCAGGCAACGACCTGCTCGCACCGGAAGCCGTCGTGGGCAAGCGGGCCCAGGAACTGCTCGAGGCAGAGCGCCTGTACCGGGAAGCACTCGCGGAGTTTTCCCGCCTGTGCAATCCCGGCCTGCCCAAGCGCCTGGACAGGGAGGAAACGCCCTTGGTACTGCTGGCTCGCGAGTGCGGGCAGATTCCAGCACGGCGAACGGAACTCAAGGCCTGGTGCAGTTGGCGCCGCGCCAGGGCCGACGCCTTGGCCCTGGGGCTTGCGCCCTTGATCGAGGCTCTCGAAAAGGAACACGTCCCCCCGGACGAACTTCTGCGCACCTTCGAGGCATCCTACTGCACCTGGTGGTCAGCGGCCCTGATCACCCAGGACGAGGTCCTGCGCACCTTCTCGGCGGCGGAGCACGAGGAGACCATCCGGCGCTTCCGGGAACTGGACGGACGTTTCCAGGAGCTGACCGCCCAGCACATCGCGGCGCGCCTGAGCGGTGCGATTCCGGATGCGCAGGACATGTCGCGCAGATCCTCCTGGGGCATCCTGCGCCACGAGATCCAGAAGAAGATGCGCCACAAGCCGATCCGCCAACTCCTGACGGAGATCCCCGACGTGCTGGGCACGCTGGTCCCATGCCTGATGATGTCGCCGCTTTCCGTGGCCCAATACCTTCCCCCGGAGCAGGCTCTCTTCGATCTCGTGATCTTCGACGAGGCCTCGCAGATCACCGTCTGGGACGCCATCGGCGCCTTGGCCCGAGGCCGCCAGGTGGTGATCGCCGGCGACCCGAAGCAGATGCCTCCGACCAACTTCTTCGCACGCGCCAGCGGCGACGATCCCGATGGCGACGTCGACACCGAAGGGGATCTCGAGAGCATCCTGGACGAGATGCAGGGAGCCAGCATCCCCACCCGCACACTGAACCTGCACTACCGTTCGCGACGCGAGAGCCTGATCGCCTTCTCGAACAGCCGGTACTACGGGAACGGCCTGATCACCTTCCCCGCTCCGGCAAATCCCGACCAAGGCATCCGTCTGGTACGCCATGACGGCTTCTACGCCCGCGGCGGCGCCCGCCACAACGAAGGCGAGGCCAAGGCCATCGTGGCCGAGATCGTGCGCCGCCTCGTGAAGGCCGCGCCGGGAAGCCGAGCCTCCTCCATCGGGGTGGTGACCTTCAACGCCGAGCAGCAGAAGCTGATCGAAGACCTCCTGGACACGGCCCGCGCCGAGACCCCCCGCATCGAATGGGCCTTTTCGGCCGAAAGCGCCCCCGAGCCGGTGTTCGTCAAGAACCTGGAGACCGTCCAAGGGGACGAGCGCGACACCATCCTCTTCAGCGTCACCTACGGCCCCGACCAAGCCGGCAACGTGACCATGAACTTCGGCCCGCTCAACCGCACCGGAGGCGAGCGGCGCCTCAACGTGGCGCTGACTCGAGCCCGTTCCGAGATGGTGGTCTTCACGAGTCTTGCCCCGAAGCGCATCGAACTGTCCCGCACCCAGGCCCTTGCCGTCCGGGACCTCAAACACTTCCTGGAGTATGCCGAGCGCGGTCCCGCCGCCCTGGCCGGAGCCGTGCCCGGATCCCGTGGCGACTTCGAGTCTCCCTTCGAGGAGGCGGTCGCCGAAGGCCTGCGCGCCAAGGGATGGGAACTCCATCCGCAGGTGGGCGTTTCGGCCTACCGCATCGACCTGGGCATCGTGCATCCGGACCATCAGGGCCTCTACCTGGCCGCAGTGGAATGCGACGGGGCCATGTACCACAGCGGAGCCTACGCGCGCGAACGGGACAAGATCCGCCAAGCCGTGTTGGAAGGACTGGGCTGGTCCCTGCTGCGGATCTGGTCCACCGACTGGTGGAACAACCCGGCCCGCAGCATCGACCTCCTGGACCAACGTCTGCATAACCTGCTCGATGCCGACCGTACGCGACGCCAGGAGAGACCGGCGACCGCCAGCGAATCGGAAGCGCCTGAGGAAGACAGCCACGCATCCCAGCCAACGGAAGCACCCAGCAACTACTGCGGTGCGGACCTGGATGGGGATGCCTTCCTTCCCGAACCGGAGCGTTTCTACTCCGCCGACTACGAGGAACGGCTGGCCTCGATGATCGACCATGTGGTGCAGACCGAGGCACCCATCCACGAGGATCTTCTGGTGCGACGCATCGCCCGCCACCACGGCTTCCAGCGCACAGGCTCGCAGATCCGCTCCGTCGTCGCCGCCTTGGCCGGCAAGCGATACCCGACCACCCAGGAGGAAGAGGCGACTTTCTACTGGAGCATCCAAGCCCAAGCCTGCACTCCGGCGCGCTCTCAGGGTCGCGACGAGGAAATGCGCAATGTGGAACTGATCTGTCGCGCAGAACTCCTCGCGATCAAGAAGGCCCTCTCGCTAGAGAATGATCCCGCCGATCTGGCACGCGCCTTGGGCCTCTCGCGCCTGACCAAGGCCACGCGGGAGAGGCTGAGCAAAGCGCTCGGATGAGGACATCCGGAAGCGGGAAGCAGGTGACCTCCCCTTGCGTTCGCGAAGACCCGAAGGATCAGACCCGATGCAGCCGCTTGAGATCCGGGTTGCCGAGCTGTCCGCAGGCGGCCATGGCCCCGATGCCCTTGGCCCCTCGGATGCGGCTGTACTGCCCCGCCTCCAAAAGCCACCGTAGGAACTCCCGCACCCGCTCTTCAGAGGGACGACGGTAGGACGAACCGGGACCGGGATTGAAAGGGATCAGGTTCACGCAGGCTCGGATTCCCCGCAGGAGCTCGACGATCTCCAAGGCCTGTTCGCGGGCATCATTCACGCCCTCAAGCAGCACGTACTCCAGGAACAGCACATCGTCACGGCGCGCAAGCGGGAATTCCCGCAGCGCCGCACACAGCTCGGCCAGGTTCCAACGGCGGTTCACCGGCATCAGCGCAGAGCGCAGGGCGTCGTTGGGGGCGTTCAGGCTCACGGCCAGGCGCAGGCGGGGAAACCCTTCCGGAGACGGCAGCGTGGCAAGCCGCGCCAAGCGACGGATTCCGTCCACATGACCCACGGTGGAGATCGTGATGGAGGGCAGCGAGATGCCCAAACCTCGCGGGTCGGAAAGGATCCGCACCGCCGCGAGGACGTTGTCGAGGTTGTCCATCGGCTCGCCCATGCCCATGAACACCACGTTCTCGACGGGCTCCCCCAGGACGTGCCGGGCCGTCAGCACCTGGGCCACGATCTCGCCGGCGTCGAGGTTGCGCAAGTGGCCAAGCCTTGCGGTCTCGCAAAAGGCACAACCCATCTTGCATCCCACTTGCGACGACACGCACAGCGACTTGTACGAGCGCATCGGGATCACCACCGACTCGCTCTCCAGACCCTCGCGCAGCCGGAGGAGAAACTTGAAGGTCGAGCCGTCGCCGGAACGGCCGCAGACCTCCGGCAACCGCACGGGAAACTGGGCGGCAACGAGCCCGGCAAGCTCCGGGTTGCGCTCGTACTCGGGAAGGCTCATGGGATCGGACACCCCAGTGCGCTGGATCTGACGGAACAAGGCTAGGGCGTGGTACTGCCCTTTCCCGTAACGCTTGCGAAACTCGGCAACCAGCGAGGGGAGATCGAGGCCAAGAGGGTCGATGGGTTCGAAGGAGGCCGCAGCAGTCAGGTTCACTTCCCAAAGATGCCATCGATACCGCAGAAGCGGCAAAGTACCGGCACGACTGCACGCATTCCTGCGAAGCATGAGTCGTGGCGGAACTGAGGGAGGCCGGCATTCGTTCATGCCGGCCGAATCATTCAGAATTGCTTGAAAAACTCCCAGGCTTCTTTTTCGATCCAGCTAAAGTTCGCCCCAGGATCCGAATGCACGGCTTGGTGTCCGCCAACAAAGGAACTGAATTTCACCGGATATCCCTCTTTGCATCCCTTGAAGTCGTTGACGACATGAGTGCTACCGGTTGCAAGCTTGATATCAGAAGCCGTGGACGTGCACCCATTGTCTTGCATGTGCTGCAAGAGGCAATATTTTCCACCCGTTTTCTGTCCGTCATTATTGACCCAGGGGCATGTACCATCGTTGGTACCGGTCGTCTGGAAATAGGCGATCGGAATGTGCCGGTTGGTTGGCTGCGTCATATTGTAGTTGGCAGGAGCATAGGTGGCCACGGCCCGGATTTTTTCCGGATAGGTGTTGGAAAGTACATACGAGAACATGGCTCCGAAACTGAAACCAGTGACGAAGACACGCGTGGTATCAACACACATATTGGTTTCAACCAAAGTGAGTACGTCGTTCCAGAATTTCGCGTCATCTGGAAGATTCCAGGTACCGTTACCATTTCCCTGTAGAGCAACATAAATAGCCTGAACATTGTCTTTAGTCGCCATGGTTTTGATGGAATAAAATCCGCTCAGATCATCGCCCGCAGTCCCCTTTTCGGCTTCCGCGACTCTTGCGGCGGAACCGCCCATGCAGTGATTGCCGAAAATTAGGCGGTAGGGCTTGTCTTTGTCGTATCCGGTCGGAAGATCGATGATGTAGGTTCCTCTGCCACCAGCACTGGAAATTGTGTAGGTACCCGATTTACTGATGGTTCCCAGCGCCTTCCCGCAACCCGCGCTCTTGACCGGGGCATTGTTTAGGCCGCCCCACCTGTCGGAGGGCAGGATGGTGTCCAAGCTGACATTGATGGTCGAGGTGAGCGAGGTGGCCACCACGGTCTTGGATTTGTACCCGCTGGCCGTCACCTTGATGGAGTCGGTGGCGGCCGCCACGCGAGCCAGGCCGGCTCCCTGCGAGGTGAAGTTGCTCGAGCTGAGACCCGATCCCGAGCCGTTCATGGGGGCGTAGCGGAAGGTGTTCGTGCTCTGATCGACCGTGACCTTGATCAGGCAGATTCCTGTGCCCAAGGCCATCTTCGCGAAGTCCATCCGGTAGATGCCAGAGGCGGTGTTCTGGAACACGCTACTGCTCAGATGAGCACCTTTAATGTCGAAAACTTCGACCTTCACGGAGGCCGACCGGCCCAAGTTGATTTCCAGCACGCCGTTGCGGAAGTCCATGGATCGGGCGCTCTGCGAAGGCAGGATGGCAGTGCTGGCAGAGCCCAGCGTGTACGAGCCGTCGGCACCCGTGGTGTCCTTCATGCCCATCGGGGTCAAGGTCACGATCGCGTTGGCGATGGCCTTGCCGGCTTGACTGGTGATCTTTCCGGTCAGATTGACCGTCTGCGCTTGAGCGAGGACGCCCAAGGAGAAGACGAGGGAAAGTATTTTGGTCGTTTGCACGTTGGACCTCCTGAGATTGAACCAAGGCACGGACACCTGGCAAGCGCACAGAAGTACACCAGCCCAATGGGGATGTCGGAGTCGTTGCCGGATACCACAGGCTTGGTTTGAACGCCAAGCCCATTCATAGAGGCTTGAACTTATGGCGCTTCCAGGGTCCACACAGGATGTTCTGCAGGCGGAGGATTGTAAATATTACAAAACAAACAATGGCAGTCCTGTATTCGTCCTTCGAAAGGTGGAACAACATGGGCCCCATGGACGGGTAATGCCAGGATCTCGGGCGACGCCCTCGTTTGGCAGCAGAGCAATGCAGCCCGATGAACCAACGGTTCAGTCCTCATGACTCAGCAGCTTACCTCTGCGGCCAAGCTGACGCGAAGATGCCTTGGTTGTTCATTGCAGTTTCCCACTTCGGCCTATGGGTGGGCGCAAGCGGGTTTCGCAAGCCTGCCGGACCGTTGCGGCCCATTGCCAGCCCCCCTTTTGCTGATTTGGAGCCACGCCCAACACCGCCCGACCACCGGCGGTCCTAGCGGAAGTCGTCCTCCTGCATCCCGTAGAAGCGGATGTCGTCGAGCATCACGGTGCCGCTGCCCGAGGCGAAGATCGACAGCGTGGTGACCGAATCGTGGACGCTGGCCCAGCCGACGACCCCGCCGCTGGCTGCGGCCGGGTCGAAGTCCTGCGGGCGCACGCGCCAGCGCGTCCAGGTCGAATCGAGGTCGTCGTGCATCCAGGCCTTGGTGGTGCTGCCGCTGGGGAGCTGGTGGTCGAGGGAGACCGACAGGACGCCGCTGCCCTTGGCCCAGAACACGATCGAATCCAGGCTCGCGAAGTCCACGGGGCGGGTGGCGAGGGTGGCTCCCAGCAGCACGTAGCCGGGAATGGACTGCTTGGCGGAATAGTCGAAGCGCATCGCGGTACCTGTCCGCCCCCCGGCGGCAGGAACCAGGGTGGGTGCCGAGACCTTTGCGGAATCGACCAGTTTCGTGTACCACGCCGATCGGAGGGGAAGCAGGGTGCGTGTGTCGCCGTGCTCGAAATCGTCGACCAGCACCGAGGTCCATCGCGTCCGCAGGTCGCTTGGAATCCAGGCCCACACCGTGGTGGAGTCGGACTTCGAGGCCTGCAACACATCGGCGCGCAGGCGCAAGCGGGATCCCTTGCGCAGCAGGTCGCCTTCGACGCGGATCTGCACGCGTGCCCATTTCTCCACCGCCTCCCAGCGTCGGATCGCGAAGGGAAGCGGGGATCCGTCGAGCCTCTCGACCACCAGATGTTCGCCCATGGGGCCCGCCCGGTCGAAGTCGAAGTTTTGGGAGTCCAGGCGCACCGTGGCCACCACGGGAAGCGCCCCCTCGCGCATCGAGACCGGGGCGATGGAGTCGACGCTCACCACGATCGCCGTGAGGTTCTCGGTCTCGACCGTTCCTCCCGCCGAGCGCTCCGCGCTGCAGGACACAAGCGCCAGCGCGGCGGCGAACCCCCATCCGATCCGTGCGGCCGGGGTCATGCCCTGTCCTTCGTGGCCGGGACCACGGGGAAGATCGAGAGCGCCACCTGCAGTGCACGGTCGGGTTCCAGGACATCGGCGACCCGCGCCTGGATGCGCCGACGGCAGTCCTTCAGGATTCCCCGGATGTCCTCGAAGGCAGGGGCGTCGACCGTCACCGACAGGGTGGAGATGTCGCGCAGTTCCCGAGGGAAGCGTTCCACCGATTCGGACGCCAGTTCCAGGATCTTGCGCTGGTAGTCGGCCACGGCCCTGCGTCCGCTCTCGCCGTCGACGGTGAGGTGCTGGTCGACGATGCGCAGCTTGCCCCCCTGCGCTTTCCTGGCGATTCCCAAGGAGAGCAGGAGATCCAGCGCCGCGCGCACGTCGTCGGGCGTGACAGGCGGAACGATGCGGGCGGCGATCTCCTCGGGGACGGCGCGCCCTTCGAGGACCTCGACGGCGAGCCGGACCGCCACCACCCACCAGTCGCGGAAGAAGGCCAGCTCATCGTCCTTCAGCTGCCGGCGGGGGACGTCGCGCAGTTCCAACGCCTTGCCAAGGATCTCCTGGCGGGCCGACTTGCGCTGCTCGCGGCCGTAGGAGGTCATGAGCACGAAGTACTCCGCAGCACGACCTGTCAGGCCCAGGAAATCGATCGCGCGCGACACGCACCGGGCGGGAAGGTGCCGCTCCTTGTTGAGGATGCGGAAGGTGCCCGCGGTGTCGATCCCAAGGAGGTCAGCGAGGACCTTGTACGAGAATTGAGGAGATGTGGCTTTCCGGAAATCGAAGGCGGCCTTCAGGACCTCGCGATAGTCGTCGTAGTCGAAACCGATCTCCATGGATCCAATCTAACCCCGCCCGGGGATCGGAGGCATCCGGTTGGCGGCGTTGCCGTTGCCAATCCGGCAATTTCCGATTGCTCGATGGCTACGGACCGAGCCGGCCCCGGCGGCCCGGAGCTCACAGGTTCAGGAGGATCTTCCGGGTCTGCACCGAGCCGGCTTGCCGGACCCGCACGAGATAGATGCCGGGGCGGATCCCCCGGGTCTGCAGGCGAACCAAACTCCCGATCCCTAGGGGCCGGACGTCGCCTTGGGCCGAGACCAGCTCCACCGACGCCTGGGGCGAGGAGGTGCGGATCACGAGCTCCCCGGCCGCTCGATTCCATCGGACGTCCTCGATTCCGGCGCCCTTCGCCTGGGGATCGACGGCGGTGGTGAGGTTCTTGAACTTCCACCAGTTGAAATTGAAGAGGGATCCGCTTCCGCCCTTGAAGACCAGGAAAAGATCGTGGACACCGGAGGCTCCGTCGACCGCACAGGATTTCGTCGTCCAGGTCTGCCAGCCCCCGGTCCCCGAGACGGCGCAGGTTCCGACCAGCTTGCCCGTTTCGCTGTCCAGACGGATCTCGATGCTCCCGCCGCTGCTGGCCGAAGCCACGCGCGCATCGAAGGATGCGGCTCCTTGCGCGAAGTCGACGCTTTTGAGCTTGATGTAGTCGCCGTTCTCAAGACTCGCGAGGTCCATCCCCCCTTCGCCGCACGGCTCCGTCTTCACGCCCTTGGACCAAGCCATGGTCTCGGCCTCGGTCTGGACGTAGGGATTCAAGGAATCGACCGGCGAGACGTTGGAGGCCGAGGGCATGTCACCACCCCACCAGGGGAGTTTCTGGATGGTTCCGTCGGCGTTGTACTTCATCTCGGAAAGAGCGATGGAGCGCCGCTCCCGCTGATCGGTGACCTGCGAGAAGTTGATCGCGTAGTTGAACCCGAACACGTACGACTTGCCCTTGAAATCGATGATGCCGGGATGGTTGCCGGAGGATCTCGAGTTCCCGTCCATGATGGATCCCTTGTAGGTCCACGGCCCTGTGGGGCTCGTGCTCATCGCGTACCCGATTCCCTCGGGGCAACAGGTCGAGGCGAAGGCCAGGTAGTAGTTGCTGCCGTGCTTGTAGATCCAGGGACCTTCCTGGTAGGACGTGAGTCGGGGAACCATGCCGATGGTCCCGGACCTAGAGATCATGTCGGAGTTGAGCTTCACGTAGTAGGCGTCGGGATTCCCGAAGTAGAGGTAGGCCTGTCCGTCGGAATCGATGAAGGGCGAAGGGTCGATGTACTTCCACGGATCGTCGGCGACCAAGGCCTTGCCCAGCGGATCGGTGAAGGGGCCGTAGGGACTGTCCGAGACCAGCACGCCGATGCCTTTGCCGTGGAGGGGGGCGTACATGTAGAACTTGCCGTTGCGTCGGATCGTCTGGACAGCCCAGGCGCCGTTGTCCTGAGGGCCCCATTTGAAGTTCGCAAGCGAGGCGACGACGCCCCGGTCCCGCCAGTTCACCATGTCGGTCGACGTGTAGAGCATCCAGTCCTTCATCTGGAAGCCCCCGTTCCCGGTGGCGTTGTCCTCGTCGTGGCTGGTATACAGGAAGACCGTGTCGTTCCAGACCATGGGCGCAGGATCGGCGGTGAACTTCGTCTGGATGATGGGGTTCTCGGAGAATCCGATCGAGGCCAGGACCAAGAGCCAGAATGACAATTTTCGTCTCATATCAAGAAGCTACGCCGACAATCCTTCCGTTGACGTGCAGTTCCTGCGGTTGCCGCATGCCAATTTGGCAATGCATCCTCCGCCCTCGTCTTGCCAGAATGGCAAACGTTCCGATGCGAATCGGACGGCACCGTTCCCGCTTTCCGCGCATGCTAGAAGCATCGTCCACCGGAATCTGTCCATTGGACGACCAGCTCGCCTCAAGCAGCCACAGGCCACTTCTGCCGGAGTCCGTTCCATGAGAAAAATCACACGGTTCGCCTTGGCCTTGGGCCTGGCCTGCGCCACCAACCTACTTGCGCAAGACAAGCTGTACCCCGCCATGTTCCCCCTGGGGGATGTCAAGCTGCTGGACGGCCCATTCAAGCAGAGGATGGACCTCAACGGCAAGACGCTTCTGGCCTACGACGTCGACCGCCTGATGCAGCCGTTCCTGAAGGAAGCCGGATTGACCGCGAAAGGGGCGGCCTTCACCAACTGGGCCGGGCTCGACGGGCACGTGGGAGGGCACTACCTCAGCGCCCTGGCCATGCACTACGCCGCCACAGGCGACGCCCAGATCAAGACGCGCATGGACTATGTGATCGGCGAACTCAAGCGGTCCCAGGACGCCAACGGCAAGGACGCCAACTTCGTAGGGTACCTCAGCGGCGTGCCCAACGGCAAGGCCCTGTGGCTCAAGATCAGATCCGGAAACACCGGAGCGCAGTGGGACTACTGGGTGCCGTGGTACAACATCCACAAGACATACGCCGGACTCCGCGACGCCTGGCTCTACGCGGGCGACGAGACCGCCAAGACGTTGTTCCTCAAGCTCTGCGACTGGGGCCTGACGATCACCGATCCCCTCTCCGATGCCGCCGTGGAAGGAATGATGGGCAACGAATACGGAGGCATGAACGAGGTCTACGCCGACGCCTACGGCATGACAAAAGATGTCAAGTACCTGAACGCGGCGAAGAAGTGGTCGCACAAGTGGCTCCTGAACGCCATGGCAGCCGGCACCGACAACCTCGACAACAAGCACGCCAACACCCAGGTGCCCAAGGCCATCGGGTTTGCCCGCATCGCCGAGCTTTCCGGCGACGCCGCCTACGTCAAGGGTGCCCAGTTCTTCTGGAGCACGGTGACCGGCAAGCGCAGCATCGCCATCGGCGCCAACAGCCGCCAGGAGTACTTCCCCGACGCGAGCAAGTACACCGATTTCGTGAACGTGCCCGAAGGCCCCGAGTCCTGCAACTCGTACAACATGCTCAAGCTCACCGAGGACCTCTTCCGCATGAGCCCCCAGGCGAAGTACGCCGACTTCTACGAGCGCTCGCTCTTCAACCACATCCTGTCGGTCATCCACCCCGGCCACGGCGGCTACGTGTACTTCACGCCCGCACGTCCCCGGCACTACCGGGTCTATTCCAAGGTGAACTCGGCCATGTGGTGCTGCGTCGGATCGGGCATGGAGAACCCCGGCAAGTACGCGCAGTTCGCCTATGTGCACAAGAACGATTCGCTGTTCGTGAACCTCTTCCTGGCCAGCGAACTGAACTGGAAGGAGAGGGGCGTCAAGATCACGCAGACCACGGCCTTCCCGGAAGAAGAGAGGACCAAGCTCACCATCTCCACCGCGGCCCCTGCCAAGTTCCGTCTGCTGATCCGCCACCCTTCGTGGGTCCGGGGCGACGAATTCAAGGTCGTGATCGGCACCGACACGGTCTCCAGCCAGTCGACCGCCTCCTCGTACGTCGAGGTGAACCGCACCTGGAACGACGGCGATGTCGTCACCGTCCTGCTGCCCATGCACAATTCCGTCGAACCGCTGCCCAACGTCGCCAACTACGTGGCCATCCTCCACGGCCCCGTCGTGCTGGGAGCCAAGACCGGGACCGAGAGCTTGACAGGACTTGTCGCCGACGACGGCCGCTGGAGCCACATCGCCGGAGGCACCCAACTGGACCTCACCCAGGCGCCCATGCTGGCCGCCAAGCCCGATTCCATCGCCTCGCGCCTGGTGCCGGTGCCGGGCAAGCCCCTCACCTTCAAGGCCCCCTACCTCTTCGCCGCCAAGAAGGACACCTCGCTGGTCTTCGAGCCCTTCTACAAGATCCACGACGCCCGCTACATGATGTACTGGATGCTGATGACCGACCAGAAGACCTTGGACAGCCTCTCCAAGGCGCAGGCCGCCGCGCTTCTCATGGAGGGACGCACCATCGACCGCCTCGTTCCCGGGCAGCAGCAGCCCGAGGTCGACCACAAGATGGCGCAGGTCAATTCCACGGCCGGCGTGGCCAACGGCGAGTCGTACCGCAGCGCCGGTTCCTGCACGGACGGCAGCGGCGGATCCATCGCCTACGAGCTCGACACCAAGTCGGAGACGGACCTGTCGCTGATGGTCCGGTACTGGGGCAACGAGACCTCCTGCACGCGCACCTTCGACATCCTGGTCGACGGACAGAAACTGGCCACCGAGAACCTCGTGAACAAGTGGAAGAAGAGCGACTTCGTGAACCAGGAGTACGCGATCCCCAACGGCCTCGTGCAAGGCAAGAGCAAGATCGAGGTCAAGTTCCAGGCCACCTCCGGGACCGTGGGCGGACTCTTCGGAGTGCGGCTCCTGCGCAAGACGGCGACCACCGGCGTAGCCGAACGGACGGCGAGCCTCGACGGGCGTTCCTTCGTCCACGTGGCCGCGAAGGGTTCGACCCTGCTCCTGGACCTGGTGGAGGCCTGCGACGTGCCGACCACCGTCCTGGTCCACCGACTCGACGGCCGGTCCGTCCGAAGCCTCGTCCTCCCGGCGGGAGCGGCGCGCGGCGAGATCGACCTGCGCGGCAGGACGGGGCTCTTCGTGGTCCAGGTCATGCGGGAGGGCGCGCGGATCCAGGCGTCAAGGATCTCGATCGTCCGCTGAAGCGTCCTGCCGGCCTTTGGGACTCCACCCCAGACCCGGACGTTTTGTTTGAGCTGCGCTCGACCTACGTATGCCTGCCCGACGATTGCGGCCCACTGCCAGCAACTCCTTTGGCTGGGCGAAGGGGATGGCAACATCCCTTTCGCCGTGTCTGGGCCACGCCAGAGCAACAGTCGCACGCCGTGCAAAAACCAAACGCAGGGCGGAGCGCCTGCATACCAGTTGTCACACACCGTGCATCAAGGACCCAAGCCATCCGCAGGGATGAAGCTACCTTGACCTGCGTGGAAATCGTACCAGGCACCCTCTATGTGGTCAGCACCCCGATCGGCAACCTCGAAGACATCACCCTGCGCGCCATCTCGGTGCTGCGCAAGGTCGACGAAGTCCTCTGCGAGGACACCCGCCATTCCTCCCGCCTCTTCCAGGCCCACGCCATCGAGGTGCGCACCAGCGCCTACCACGACCACAACAAGGAGCGCCGCACCCCGGAACTCGTGGAACGGCTCAAGAACGGCGCGAGCTTCGCCGTGATCTGCGACGCGGGCACGCCGGGCGTCTCCGACGAAGCATTCTACCTCGTGCGCGCCTGCCGCCGCGAGGACATCCCCGTGGTCCCCATCCCCGGCGCCGCCGCCTTCCTCTCGGCCATCGTGTGCTCCGGTCTGCCCACCGACCGCTTCTCCTTCGAAGGGTTCCTCGGACGCAAGAAGACCGAGCGCGCCCGCCAGTTCGAGGCCATCCGCGGCACCCGCCGCACCGGCTGCTGGTACGTGAGCCCCTACCAGGTGCGCACCGCCTGCGAGGAGCTTTCCGAGCTCTACCCGGCAAGCCCCGTCGTGCTGGCTCGCGAACTGACCAAGCTCCACGAGGAGTTCCTGCGCGGCACCGCCGCAGAGGTCCTCGCCCGCCTACCCAAGGAACCCAAGGGGGAGTTCGTGCTGCTCTTCCATCCCGGCCAGGACTGATGTCCTTGCCGCGCTTCTCGCCGGTCGTCTCGGCCCTCCTGGTCGGTACCTTGCTCGCCCTGTGCGTCCCACCGATGCCGCTGGGCCCCGCCCTCCCGCTGATCCTGGCCCTGGCCTTCCAGAACCTCGCGGGGATGTCGGGGAAGGCCGCCTTCCGCTGGGGCTTCCTCTCCGGACTCCCCCAGTACGCCGGCAGCCTCTTCTGGCTCTTCTCGGTCGGGAAGATCGCCCCGCTGGCCCTGGTGAGCGCCGGCGTGCTTCTGCTGTTGGCCTACATGTCGCTTTGGTCGGGCCTGTGGGCCTGGCTCTTCTGCCTGTGCGAGCGCCGCCGCCATGGCCTCTTCCTCTACCCCTTCCTGTGGGTGGGCGTCGAGCTGCTGCGCAGCTCCGGCGAGCTGGGCTTTCCCTGGAACCACCTGGCCTACGACCTGGGCAACCACCTGTGGCTGGTCCAGGGCGCTTCGCTTGTGGGCGGCTTCGGACTGAGCCTGGCGCTGGTCGCGACCGGACTCGTGGCTCGACAGATCCTGTCAAACTCCCTCTCCCGCAAGTGGGCCGTCGTGCCCGCCGTCTTCTGGATCGCCTGGACCGCCTTCGGCGCCTGGACCATGGCGCAACCCATGACCGGCCCCTCGATCCGCGTGGCCGTGGTGCAACCGGCCGTCCCGCAGACCAAGAAGTGGAGCGAACCCTACTTCGCCGGGGTGATGGAGAAGACCTTCGCGACCGCCTCCCGCGTGAAGGGACCCGTGGACCTCGTGGCCTTTCCCGAGACCTCCATGCCCGATTTCTGGCCCCTGCGCCCGCTCCAGTCCTTGCGATTCTCGCGCCTGAGCGACACGCTGGGCACGGACGTGGTGGTCGGCGCCCTGGACTTCGAGCGCAACCCGGCCGCCCCCAAGGGAGCCTACATCCGCAACGGCGCCTTCCTGCTCACCCCGGGCAAGCCCCTCTCGTGGCGCTACGACAAGATCTTCCTGGTGCCGTTCGGCGAGCGCGTGCCGTTCGACTGGATCCCCATGGTGAGCAAGCTCGACCTGGAGCAGGGCGGCTTCAGCGCCGGCCACGAGGTCAAGGTCCGCGAGACCCGCGGCGTCGCCTGGGCCCCCAGCCTGTGCTACGAGCTGATCTACCCCGAGCTTGCCCGCATGGCCCACGAGAAGGGCGCCCGGATGCTGGTGAACCTCACCAACGACGGCTGGTTCGGCGAGTCGATCGGCCCCTGGCAGCACCTCAACATCCAGCGTTTCCGGGCGATCGAGAGCGGCATGCCGCTCCTGCGCTCTGCCAACACCGGCATCTCGGTGGTGACCGACCGCCACGGGCGGGTGCTGGCGCAGTCGCGCCTGATGGCCGACACCGTGATCTCCGCCACCGTGCAGGCTGGCGATCCCGAGGGATCCTTCTACGTGCGCCACGGACGTGCCATCGAACGCATCCTCTGGATCCTCGGGCTGACCTGTGCCCTCTCCCTCTTCGTGCTTCCCAAGCACAGGAACGCCCCGCTGCCGTCCCGCTGAGTGCGGGGCCGTCGGGAAGGAAAGACGATTTTCTTTCCGATCCATGCAATAATTCCGCCGGGACCTGGTCTTAAGGCAGGAGATGGACAAGCAAGGGCGGATCGGTGAATTCTTCGGACGGGAATGGGCAAGGCTCGCGGGCTATGTCCGACGACGCCTGGACGATGCCGCCCACGAAGACGCCACCGACCTGCTGCAGGACGTGTTCGCCTCGATCCTGGAACGCGCCGACCCGACCATGGAGATCGAGAACCTCTCGGCCTACGTCTACCGCTCCCTGCGCAACCGCATCGCGGATTCGCTGCGCAAGCGCCGCAACGACCTGTCGCTGGACGCGCCCCACGGGGACGAGGAGGACGGCCTGCGCCTGTCCGACATCCTTCCCGACGACGAGGAAGGCTCCCTCGACCAGCTGCAGCGCAAAGAGCGCGAGGCCGCTTTCGACGCGGCCTTCCAGGAGCTTTCCGAACGCGAACGCGAATTGATCATCGCCCACGAATTCGAAGGCCGGACCTTCCGCGAGCTCTCCGAGGAGAGCGGCGAGGCCATCGGCACCCTGCTGTCCCGCAAGTCCCGCGCCGTGGCCCGCCTGGCCGCCAGCCTGATCGAACACAACCCTCACACCTGAACCCAGGAGATCCCATGCGACACCCGAACTTCCTCAAGCACATCGCCAGATTCCTGGCCATCGCCGGCCTGATCACCCTCGTGCTGGGCCTGGTCGTCCAGCAGCTCTGGAACCGCCTGATCCCCGACCTCTTCCACCTTCCGGCGGTGGGCTTCTGGCAGGCCGTCGGGCTTGCCCTTCTCGGACGCCTGCTGTTCGGCAGGATCGGACGCCCCGGACATCCCCACGGCCACCCGGGGCATCTTGGATTCGGCAGGCACGGGCATTTCGGCGGCCCCGAGCGCGATCTGGAGATCCAGGGAGGCCCCCGCGGCTGGAGGCGCTACGGCCACTACTGGAAGGAAGAGGGAAAGGCCCACTTCGAGGCATGGCTCCAGCGCAGCGAAGACCGGCCCTGAACGTTCCCGACATCGCATCCATCAAGGAATCCAAGACTCCCATGCCCAGACCCGACGGCGCCAAGGCGGCGCCCCTGCCCTTCACGCCCTACCAGAAGCTGGTGGTCGCCCTCCTGGCCTTCCTCCAGTTCACCGTGGTGCTGGACTTCATGATCCTCTCGCCGCTGGGCCCGATCGTGATGCCGCAACTGCACATCGACGCCCGGCACTTCGGCTTCGTGGTGAGCGCCTACGCCTTCAGCGCCGGCATCTCGGGTCTGCTCGCGGCGGGCTTCGCCGACCGATTTGACAGAAAACGTCTCCTGGTCCTCTTCTACGCCGGCTTCCTGGTGGGCACCTTCCTGTGCGGCATCGCGCCCACCTATCCGCTCCTGCTGGCCGCCCGCGTGGTGGCGGGGCTCTTCGGCGGCGTGATCGCCTCCATCAGCTACGCCATCGTGGCCGACCTCTTCCCGCTGGCCTCCCGGGGCCGCGTGATGGGCACCATCCAAAGCGCCTTCGCCGCCAGCCAGGTGATGGGCATCCCCATCGGCCTGTACCTGGCCAACCGCTTCGGCTGGAACGGCCCCTTCCGCATGATCGCCCTGGCGGGCGTCGCGGTCGGCCTGATCCTTGCGTTCAAGCTCAAGCCCGTCACGGCCCACCTGGAGACCTCGCGAGGGCGCCATCCCCTGTCCCACCTCTGGAAGACGGCCAGCAACCCGCGCTACCTGACGGGCTTCGCCGCCACCATGCTGGTGGCCACCGGCGGCTTCATGCTCCAGCCGTTCGCCAGCAACTTCGCCGTCCACAACCTGGGCGTGCCGCTTGCGCACCTGCCCATGATGTACATGGCCGCCGGCCTGACGGGAATGCTCGCCGGACCGCTGCTGGGCCGCGCCGCCGACCGCTTCGGCAAGTTCCGCGTGCTGACCGCCGCGACCGTCCTGGGCATGGCGACGGTCTGGTGGTGGACCGGCCTGGGGAGCGTCCCCTTCTGGCTCGCCCTCGCGGGCAACTGCGTCCTGATGGCCACCATCTCGGCGCGGCAGGTCTCCACCATGGCCCTGATCTCGGGCGTCCCCGCCGGCCCCGACCGCGGTGCCTACATGTCGATCAGCTCCTCCATGACCCAGTTCGCGGGAGCCGTATCGTCCTCGGTCTCGGGACTCCTGGTGGTCCAGTCCGCCTCGGGGCGCATCGAGAACTTCCACCTGCTGGGCTGGGTGGTGCTGGGCGCCATGGCCCTCACGTGGGCGCAGATGCGCAACGTCGAGCGCATGGTCCGCCGCACCGCGGCCGCCGCTTGATTTGACAGGATTTGTCATAGGGCGCCTCCCCCTCCCCTCGGTCGGGGGCCGGGCTGCCTGCCAAGCCCCGGCAAGCCGGGTCTTGGGCGAAGCCGGCATCCCTGGCGCATCGCAAAGAGGCGCGAAGACTAGCTTTCGCTCCCTTCACCGGAGGAGCCCACATGTTCGCGTCGCTGATCCTTTCCCTTTCCCTGAACGCCCCGGCCGCCCTGCCTGCCGAGATCCGCTCCGCCCTGGAGTCCCAGCTTCCCGCCTGGGCCGAACTCACCGGCAATCCCGCTCCCTCCGACGAGGCCGTGGAACGGATCGCCGTGGAGCGCACCGAAGGGCCGGTCGTGCACGTGTTCCTGATCGGCCGGAAGATCCAGGCCACCGTCCGGCGCGAAGGAGGCCGCAGCTGGCTGACCGAGGCCACCTGGTGCGGGGCCGGCGAAGGCCGCTGCGACGTGGACTGGTCCCGCAACGACGCGGCCTGGCGCTCCGACAAGGGCACGGCCAACCACACCGGCTACGCGGTGTACCCCGAAGCACTGGCCCTGGCTCCGGCCTCGTGGTCCGATCCCGTGCCGGCGCTGGCCGCCGGCAAGAAGAAGTGGGACAGGGGCCTATGCCAGGCCGGACTGTGCTTCCTGGCCTCGAGCAAGGACTCGAGCCTTGCCTTCGTGGCCGCCCGCCCCGACGCATCGGTCTCCTGGTGGGACGCCAGCTACATCCTGGGCGGCGCCCTCGAGAAGGACCTGCTGCACGGCTGGAAGCTCGTGCAGGAGAAGGGCAAGGCGCTCACGGGCAAGTAGCCTCGAAAGGGAAACGGTGCACCTGCCGCGATGCGGCACGGGGGCCCTGACGCACCGCAACCTGACCTGATTCTCCCTTTGGAGAAAGGCTCAGGTCAGGTTGCGGACGGTGCCTTCGTGCAGCAGGCCCTGGGCCTGGATCGCCTGGGCGGGGTTGTCGCGCATGTCCTGGGCGAGGGATGCCAGGAAGGCATCCACGTCCTCGTCCTCGCGCATGGGCGGCACCGTCTCGGAAGAGAGGCCGCGCGCGACGCGCATCGTGGAATCGGGCAGAACGTCCTTGGGCGCCGGAGTCGCCGCAGGGGCTTCGGGACGTCGGGCGTTCCCGCGCACCATGGCAGCCAGCTGCTGCAGATTCCCTTCCATCCGGACGGCGTCCATGCCGTGAAGTATATGTCCGGACCTCCTCGCCAAGGGCGATTTTCTGCGCCATTTCGCCGCCGGTTCCGAACAGGCACGGGCCGCGTAGCTACTTTTGCGCCCGCATTTTCCACGGCAACGTGGAGCGGACGGAACCGTCCGGGCAGGTCGCCCGCCGAGGTCTCCGCCGTCGCAGGAGGACACATGAGTCGCAAGAATCCGAAGCTGATCCTGCTGGGAGCCCAGGGCTCGGGCAAGGGCACCCAGGCCGAACTGCTGTGCAAGGCCTTCGACCTCGAGCACATCTCCACCGGGGACCTGCTTCGTTGGCACCGCCAGCACCACACCAAGCTGGGCGGGAAGGTCGGCCGCATCATGGCCGAGGGACTGCTCGTGCCGGACGAGATCATCTTCGGCCTGCTCTCCGAACGCATGAACCAGCACGACTGGAACTACGGCCTCATCCTGGACGGCTTCCCCCGCACCGTCTCCCAGGGCGAGTTCCTCTCGGAAAACTGGAACTTCGATCGCGTCGTCTACCTGGACATCCCCCGCGACGTCGTGCTGGGCCGCGTGCTCAAGCGCGCCCAGGAGATGGCCGCCCAAGGCAAGCGCCGCGACGACGACAACGAGGAAGCCCTCAAGGTCCGCCTCGACGAGTACTACTCCAAGACCGAGCCTCTGGTGAGCTGGTACGAGGCCAAGGGACTGCTCCTGCGCGTCGACGGCACCCAGTCCATCGAGGCCGTCCAGGCCGACATCCGCAAGGGATTGGGACTCTGATTTCCCGGTAGCGGGACCGGTCGTCCGTTCAGGAATGGACGACCGGTTTTGTCCTTTTTTATTCCGGATAGAATGATCTATTGACTACCTTTTCCGCATCCACTTCGAAAGGAACATAGAACCATGGCCACGAAGATTGATCACCTGGGCATCGCAGTGAAGTCCCTCGAGCAGTCCATCCCCGTCTGGGAAAAGGCGCTGGGCGTGAAGTGCGGGCACGTCGAGGAAGTCGTCGAGCAGAAGGTGAAGACCGCCTTCTTCAGCGTCGGCGAATCCCACATCGAGCTCCTCGAGCCCACCAGCCCCGAGAGCCCCGTCGCGAAGTTCCTTGAGAAGAACGGGGAAGGCGTCCATCACGTCGCGTTCGGCTCGCTGGACCTGGTCGCGGACCTCGCCAAGGCCAAGGCCGACGGCATCCGCCTGATCGACGAGACCCCCCGCAAGGGCGCCGGCGGCAAGGACATCGCGTTCCTGCATCCGAAGTCCATGGGCGGCGTTCTGACCGAGCTGTGCTCGGGCGGAAATCACTGAGTAGTACAGGAGAAGATCGCAAATGGCTATCGACCCGAAACTCCTGGCGGACCTTGACGCCCGTCGCGAGAAGAATTTCAACAGCGGCACCCCCGAGAAGGTGGCTGCCCGCCACGCCAAGGGCCAGTACACGGCCCGCGAGCGCGTCTCCGCCCTGATCCAGGACGGCACCTTCCTCGAGATGGGCGCCCACGCCCAGCACAAGTGCCACGAATTCGGCATGGAGAAGAAGGACATCCCCGCCGACGGCGTGATCACTGGCACCGGCTACGTGGACAACCGTCCCGTCGCCGTGTTCGCCCAGGACTTCCTGACCTCCGGCGGCACGCTGGGCAGCGTCCACGCCCGCAAGATCTGCGACGTGCTGGAAATGGCCCTGAAGAACGGCACTCCAGTCGTCGGCATGAACGACTCGGGCGGCGCACGCATCCAGGAAGGCGTCGAGTCCCTCTCGGGCTACGGCAACGTCTTCTTCCGCAACGTGCAGCTCTCCGGCGTGGTCCCGCAGATCGCCCTGATCCTGGGCCCCTGCGCCGGCGGCGCGGCCTACTCCCCCGCCCTGTGCGACTTCCTGATCATGACCCGCAAGAACGCGAGCATGTTCATCTGCGGCCCTGAAGTCATCAAGGCCGTCACCGGTCAGCAGGTCACGCTGGACGAAATCGGCTCGGCCAAGGCCCACGGCTCGGTCTCGGGCAACATCCACTTCATCGCCGAAGACGACGCCGATGCCATCCGCATCGCCAAGGAGCTCCTCTCCTACCTGCCGTCGAACAACCTGGTCGACCCGCCGCACGACGTCTCCAAGCCCATCACGGTGGGCGAAGACCTGTCGCTGCGCGAGCTGATCCCCGAGTCGGCCAAGGAAGGCTTCGACATCTACCAGGTCATCGCACGTCTCGTGGATGGCGGCAACTACCTGGAGTCCCAGAAGGACTGGGCCAAGAACATCGTCACCTGCTTCGCACGTGTCGACGGCGTCTGCGTGGGCATCATCGCCAACCAGCCTGCCCACATGGCCGGCGCGCTGGATATCGACGCCTCCGACAAGGCAGCCCGCTTCATCCGCTTCTGCAACTGCTTCAATCTCCCGCTGGTGAACCTGGTCGACGTGCCGGGCTTCATGCCGGGCGTGCAGCAGGAACGCGGCGGCATCATCCGCCACGGCGCGAAGATGCTGTTCGCCTACGCGGCAGCCACCGTGCCCAAGATCACCCTGATCCTGCGCAAGGCCTATGGCGGCGCATACCTGGCCATGTGCTCCAAGGACATGGGCGCCGATCTGGTGTGGGCTTGGCCCACCGCCGAGATCGCCGTGATGGGCGCCGAAGGCGCGGTCAAGGTGCTCTACAAGAAGGAGATCACCGAGGCTGACGATCCGAAGGCCACCGAGAAGCGCCTGATCGCCGAGTACAAGGAGAAGTTCGCTTCCCCGTACCAGGCTGCCGGCCACTCGATGATCACCGACGTGATCGATCCGGCCGTGACCCGCCAGACCCTGTCGCTGGCGCTTCGCAACCTGCTTGGCAAGCGCGATCCGCGCCCGGCCAAGAAGCACGGAAACATCCCGCTATGAGTTTCGGCTTCAATCCCGAGACCGCCATCGCCGTGTTCCTGGGCGTCATCGCCTGGGGACAGTTCCGGAAGAACGGCTCTTCGCCGTGCTGCCAGGACAGCTGCTGCTCCGACGCTTCCGCTCCGGCGGTCGTGGCGGCTCCGGTCGTCGCTCCTGCCCCGGCATCCGTGGCGACGCCCGCTCCCGTGGTTGCTGCCCCGGCACCCGTGTCGGCCCCGGCCCCGGTCGCTCCCGCTCCCGTCGCAGCTCCCGCTGCCGTCGAGGGCGAGGATCCGGCCCTGCTTGCCGTCCTGGCCGCCGCCGTCGCCGTGACCCTCGGCCCCAAGGCCCGCATCGTCGGAGTCAGCCCCGTCCAGCAGGGACAGAGCATCTCCGCGATCACGGCCTGGTCGATGGAAGGCCGCCGCGAGATCTATCTCTCCCACCGCATCCGCTAACGAGGAAACTGATGACCAAGAAGCTTCGCATCACCGTCGACGGCAAGGCCTACGACGTCCTGGTGGAGATGCTGGACGCTCCGGCCGCCGCTGCTGCTCCGGCTCCCGCCGCTCCCTCCCTGCCCGTCCTGGGCTCGGCTTCCTCCGCGGCTCCGAAGGCCGCAGCGGCTCCTGCCGCAGCCCCCAAGGCCGCCGCCGCTCCCGTCGCCGATTCGGGCGAGGGCGTGGCCGTCGAGAGCCAGGTCTCCGGCGTGGTCGTGTCGGTCGACGTGGCCGTGGGCGACACCGTCCAGGCCGACCAGCAGCTCTTCACCGTCGAGGCCATGAAGATGAACACCTACGTGACGGCTCCCAAGGCCGGCAAGGTGACCTTCATCGGCGTCGAGAAGGGTTCGCCCGTCGGCTCCGGCGACGTGATGGCCCGCATCGCCTGATTGACAGGATCTGTCAATCCGACTTCAAGGCCCTCCGCAAGGAGGGCTTTTTCTTTTCCGGAACGAAGCGTTCCGATCCGACCCGCCGGGTCAAACAATTGTCACGGCACCTCCAGCGGCAAGCGCACCTCGCGTGCAGTTGCTATTTTCGAAGAAGTCGTTTCAAAGGAGCACAGTGATGAAGACCGTTCTTGCCAGCCTCGCCCTCGCGTTCACCTTCGCCGCCGCCCAGGCACCTGCCATCGGTCCGGTCGCGCCGACCAGCACCATGGGCGTGCCTCCGGCCATGGGCAAGGCCCAGACCGTCGACTTCAGCCTGCCTCTCAAGCCCTACAAGCAGGCCGACATCAAGTTCTCGATGTTCGGCAAGCGCCCCGCCATCGTGTTCTACTTCTCCCCGACCTGCGGCCACTGCCGCCACACCTACCCGCACATCCAGAGCCTCCAGCGGCAGTTCGAAGCCAAGGGCCTGGCCTTCGTGGCCGTGACCGCCGGCTCCGCCACCACCGAGGACATCGCCGACTTCGACTCCGAGTTCAAGCTCACCATGCCGACCTTCCGCGACCAGGACAAGGTCTTCTCGACCAAGTACGGCACCGGCTCGGTCCCGCTGATCATGCTGGTCGACGCCAAGGGCGGATTCCGCACCTGGAACGGCTCGGACGAAGTCACGCTCAAGAATCTCGACGAGGCCGTGAAGAGCGCGCTCAAGATCAAGTGACGCCTTGAATTCCCCGCGCACCTCGCCCCTGTGGGGCAACCTGCTCCATCGGCTCCAGAGCGACGAGGCATCCCTTGCCAGCTGGCTGGGCAACCACGCCTTGCTCAAAGGGTTGCACGAGCGCGACATCAAGCATTTCGCTGCCCTGCTCCACCGCCGCACCTTCGAGAGCGGTGAGGCGGTATTCCGCCAGGGAGACATCGGCAGCGGCTTCTTCCTGGTCCGTTCCGGCTCGGTCCGTGTCGTGCTGGAAGACAACCACCAGGGAAGCATTTCCCTGGCGACCCTTCCCGAAGGAAGCTTGGTCGGCGAGATGGCAATCTTCGACAACTCTCCCCGCTCGGCCTCGGCGTTTACGCTCGAACCCACCGTCCTGCTGGGTCTCTTTGAAGGCGACCTCGACCGTCTCCAGGACACCCGCCCTGCCTTGGCCGCCGTACTGCTGCGCAATCTCGGCATCTCTCTCGCCCTGCGCCTCAAGGTGACCAACGAACGCCTGCGCGAGCTGGAATCGGGCACCCCTGCGCACACCCTGGAACATCTGTGACGCCCCTGCGCTCCTTGACGGCCGGCGACCGGCTCCTGCGCATCCTTTGGTGGCTCCTGGCATCGGGAGTCTGCGCGGCCTTCCTCTGGAGCGCCTGGGTCCTGCTGCTCCCCTTGGTCATCGGCTACCTGTTGGCCGCCGTGCTGGCCCCTCCGGTGGATGCCCTCTACAAGCGCGGGTTGCCGCGCGGCATCGCCGCAGCATTGGTCCTGCTGAGCCTGCTTGCCGTCATCACCGTCGTACTTTCGCTGCTGGCCCCGTCCATCAAGGAGCAGTACGACAACTTCATCCGCCACAGCCACGACTACATCGTGGCCATCAACCAGCGGCTCGACGGCTTCTTCAAGTTCCTCGAAAACCTTGTCCCTCGCCGCGAGCTGATGAAGGCGCGCACTTCGATGGTCCACAAGATCGGCGCCAACAGCCGCCCCTTCGAGTCGATCGACCAGCTTTTCAACATCTTCCCCATCGTGGAGAACGTGCTGCTGGCCATGGTCGTGACCTTCTTCCTGCTCTCGTCAGGAACCGAGATCCGGCGCTGGTTCGTGTCGCTGGTCCCCAACCGCTACTACGAGATGGCGCTGCGCCTGATCCACCGCGTCCAGACCCAGACTTCCCGCTACATCCGCGGACAGATGCTGGATTCGCTGGCCAACGGCCTGCTCATCGGCATCGCGCTCTGGATCCTGGGCGTGCCCTACAGCTACTTCATCGGCGCCTTCGCCGGCCTTGCCAATGCGGTCCCCCTCCTGGGGCCCATCGCTGGCGGCATCCCCGCCATCCTGCTTGCCATGCTGGGAGCCACCGCGACGCCTTGGTGGGTCATCCTGGTGGTCCTGGTCGGTGTCCACATGCTGGACAACTTCTTCATCTACCCCTTCACCGTCGGCCAGTCGCTGCACATCCCTCCGGTGGCAGTGATTCTAGGCATCGCGGTCGGCGGCGAGATCGGAGGCATCCCCGGGATGCTCGTGATCGTGCCGCTGCTGGGCATCCTGCGGGGCGCCATCGTCGAGTTCCACGACAGCCTGCGCGGCTACCGCATCCTCTGAGAGGATCGAACAGTTTGGGCTTCGGCGCTTCTCGTCCCTGATCCCCGCCGAAGCCAAGCTCCTCACCATCCAGTGTACTCCCCTTCCCTGGAGAGAACCTGGACCTGAAGGGTCTATCGGCAGGCCGTAGCGGGGACTTTAGCGTTTTTTCGCAGCGACCTTCAGAACCAGGGCCACTGCGGGATGCGGATGGTGGCCAGGATCAGGACCGCCGCCTCGACGATCTCGGTGACGGCTCCCAGCGTGTCGCCGGTCATGCCTCCCAGCAGGGAACGGATGCGGCGCAGCAGGACCAAGGCCAGCAGGAACACGCCGACCAGGACCAGCGCGGCAGTGTCCCAGCCCATCTGCAGGCAGACTCCCAGGGGCAACAGGGCGGCAAGGATCCGAGGCCAGCGCCGCGTGGTGTCGAAGGCCGTCACCGCGACGCCTTCGTCCTTGGCGTAGCTCATGAAGCAAGTGGAGAGCGTCTGGGCCGCACGTCCGAGCAACGGCGCGCACAGCAGGGCCGCCGCCGCCTTGGCATCGGGCAGGTTGTGCAACGCCACCGCCTTGGCCAGCAGCACGCTAAGAAGCGAAGTCATGCCCACCGGCCCCACCTGAGGGGAACGCATGACTTCCAGCATGTTGTCGCGGTTGCGCCAGGAGAGAAGCGCATCGGAGGTGTCGGCAAGACCGTCCAAGTGCATGCCGCCGGTCATCCAGACCCACAGCAGCAGCGTGAGGAAAGTCGCCACCGGACGTGGCGCGACATGGACAAGACCCGTCCAGGCCACCGCCAGGATCGCTCCCAGCAAGAGGCCCACGACGGGAAACCACACCACGGCTCGACGCAGATCGAAGGCGCGCTTGCCGGGCAGGCGCAGGATCGTCAGGTAGGCGATGGCAACGGCCAGGCCGTTCATGCGCGGCTCAAGGTCTCCACGACCTGCTTGATGCGCTCGGCTTCGGACTTGCGGCACACCAAGGTCGCCTTCGGGGTGGTGACCACGATCAGGTCGTCCACGCCCATCAGCACGATCTGGTGGGACGAATCCTCGCTGACGGCGATGTTCCGGGCGGCATCCAGCGCCAGGAGCTTGCCTTGGGTCCAGTTGCCCTGCTCGTCCTGAGGCAGGACCTCCTCAAGGGCAATCCAGCCGCCCACGTCGTTCCAGTCGAACTGGGCCACGAGGCAACGGACATCCCCCGCCTTCTCCATCACGCCGAAGTCGATCGAGACCTTCGGGAGCGGCTCGAAAGCAGCGCGCAGGGCTTCCTCGAAGGCCGGGGTGCCCCAGGCCTTGGCGGCAGGGACCATGGCGGCATGGTGGGCCGGAAGATGGGCCTTGAGCTCAGACTGGATGTCCTCGACCTTCCAGACGAACATGCCGGAATTCCAGAGGTAACCGCCCTTCTCCAGGAAGGAGGTCGCGGTGGTCTGGTCGGGCTTCTCACGGAAGCCCTTGAGGCGGTGGCACTTGGCGCCATCGAGGTCGGCAAGCACGTCGCCCAGCTCCAGGTAGCCGTAGCCGGTGGAGGCAAAGCGAGGCGGGATGCCGAAGGTGTAGAGCCCACCGTCCTTGGCGGCAAGGGTCGCGGCGGTGGCCAGGTTCCTCTGGAACACGGCATCGGGCTCGATGGTATGGTCGGCCGCGAGGATCGCCATCACGCAGCCGGGGAACTTCTCCTGGCAAAGCGCGGCAGCCAGGGCCACGGCGCCCGAGGTGTCGCGGGCCATCGGCTCGCCCACCACGTTGTCGTGGGGAAGCTCGGGAAGCTGCTCACGGGCGAGGTCGGCAAAGCGTCCGTTGGTCAGGACCAGCACGCGCTCGGCGGGGACCAGACCGTTCAGACGATCGAAGGTCACCTGCAACATGGTGCGGTTGCCGGTGAGGTTGAGGAACTGCTTGGGGCGCTCCGTGCGGGACATGGGCCAGAAGCGGGTGCCGGATCCACCGGCCATGATGCAGACGACGAGGTTTTCCATGCCGCTGAATCTAGAAACCATGCCGCCAAAACCGGACTTGCGGAAACGACAAAGGGAAAGGCGAGCCTTTCCCTTCCGTGTCGGAGCTGTGCCTTCGGATCAGAGGGACGGGATCGTGGCGGTGGCCGAGATCCCGGCTCCCGAAACCTTCACGATGGCGGCACCGCGGATGCCGTTGAGCGAGAAGGATGAGGTTCCCGCGGGCATCTGTCCGTCGGCAAGCAGCCCGAGCAGGCGACCGTCGACGGCATGCACGCTCACGCGCACCACGGCGCTTGTCTCCAGGCGCAGCACGGCCGAGCGGTTGGCGCGGGTGGAGAGGATCGAGAGCACCGAGCCGGCTTGGCGCCTGCCGATCGAGAGATAGCTATCGTAGCTGTATGTGGTGCGGGAGACCGGCACCAGCGCCTGGCCCGAACCCGACGAGGCCGTGCGGGTCAGGACGCGCCCCACGGCATCGTAAGTGAAGCTGGTGACGGAACCGGTGCGGATCCGCTTGGAAAGGCGCCCGTCCACCCAGACCAGGGAGTCGCGGGTGAAGACGCCCGACTTGCCGGCGGAATCCCACACGGTCAGGATCGAAGGCCGACCTGCGACAAGCGTGATCGCCGAGGAATCGACCGCAAGCCAAGCCCCGCCCACGTACCCTTCGTTGAACCGGTAGACCGGGGTCGTGTCGTCGGAGGCGTAGCGGGTGACCGAACGCTGGCTTTCGTGCAGGGGAGCAACCTTGCCGGCCATCATGTACACGAGCAGCGAATCGAGATTGGCCATCTGGACCTTCGCGAACAGGGAGAAGCCCTTGGCGTTCCAGGTGAGGCTGTCCCGGCTCACGACGGAGCCCATCGCGGAGAGGTTCTGGATGGTCTTGCCATCCGCAGCTGCGGTGGCGGTGCTGGTCAAGGTCAAGGGCACTGCCATGCCGCTGTACTTGATGGACGTCGTCAGGGTCTTGAAGACCTCCGAGGTCAACCAGGTGTAGGTCAAGGTCGAGGAATCGACGACTCCGGCCACCGAGCTCACGATCTTCTGGGAGGTCGGCCTTCCGGTGACGGCATCCTTCGAGGCCACCGTCTGGATCACGCGGGAATCGGCGACCTCGCTCCAAGCGCTCCCGTTGTAGGAGGAATCCACCGAGGCATACGACTCGCTGCGGGGCGACGGGTCGAAGGAAACGGGGGCCAGAGCCGGCAGGAAGTCACCGATGGAGGTGGCTCCCGCCAGGGTCGTCAGAAGTGCAGCCAACATATCGAGTCTCCTTGAAAAGCTTTCTCAAAGAGGTATGTCAAGGACTGCGCCTTTGTCAAGGAGAAACTAGTGCTGGAAAACTTCGATCTTCCAGCCGTCGTCCCCGGTTCCATAGCCGGCCAGGCACAGGGCCGCATGGGTAGCCAGGGCCTTCATCGATTCGTTGCACAGCTCGCGGGCCGAGCGACCGCCCATCAAGGTGCCGCGGGCATCGAGCATCTCGACCAGGCGGCGATAGAGGGCGACCAGGTGCAGGACGTCATTGGCGGCGTACTGCATCTGCTTGGGGGTGAGGTCGACGCGGGACCAGTCGGTCTGTTGAGCCTGCTTGTCCAGCTCCACGCCCAGGAACTCCTTCACGAGGTCCTTGAGGCCGTGCGACTGGGTGTAGGTGCGCACCAGCTTGGAGGCGGTACGGGTGCAGAAGAAAGGTGCCGTGCGCACTCCGAAGGAATCCTCCAGGAAGGCGATGTCGGTCAGGGCGAAATGGAAGAGCTTGAGGACCTTCGGTGCTTCCAGCAGGGTCCGCAGCCGCGGCGGACAGGCCATCTTTCCTGCGGTGCGCACCAGGGCCACGTTGCCGTCCTCGTCCCCCACCTGCACCAGCAGCACGCGGTCACGCCCCAGGCGAAGGCCGTGGAGTTCGGTGTCGATGGCGATCTCGGGCTTCTTGAGCCATTCGGAGAGCTGCGCCTCGGTGAGGTCGTCCTGGAGGGTCCAGTTCATGCGATCGCCTTTCGTTGGAAGGATTCACGGATCCGGAAGAGCCCGAGTCCGAGGATGTAGGTGACGAGGGAGCCGATCAGCCAGCTCCATCCCTGTGCGCGCCAGGCGGCAGGCAGCAGGAGGAAGGCGCCCAGCCCCGCGAAATGCAGGACGTAGTAGCCCAGGGAATGCCGGCCGGCAAGCGACAGGAGCGCGAACGGCTTGGGACAAAATCTGACAAACCTGGAGATCGCAAAAGCAGCGGTGGCGCACGAGACCAGCAGAAAGAGCGCCAGCCGCGGCTGGGTATGCCAGAAGGACAACTCGACCGGCCAGGACGGGACACCGCGCAGGAGATCAGAGGCGAGAGTGAAGCCGTCCCCCTGGTGCGGACGCGTGAAGTGGAAGACCTGCCGGTTGAGCACGACGCCCGAACCGTCCTCGCCCAGATGCCCCCATCCCAGGACAGCCCATAGGCAAGCCGTGGCGACGGCGCCCGAGACGGCAAGCGCTCCGCGCAGCCAGCGCCGTTCCAGCGTCGTGCGTGCGCACCCGAAGGCAAGCAAGGAAAATGGAAGGTACGGGAAAATCGGGAACGAGCCCTGGTTGAGCCCGTCGATGTGCGCCCCCTGACCTTCCATGCCCATCCACGCCAGGAACAGCGCGGCCCCGATGCCCAGGGAAAGCCCGCCCGACGGAGCGCACAGGCTCACGGCCAGCACGCAGATCCCCAGGCACTGGAGGATGCCGGTGGAGAAAAGCAGGCTCGGCCATTGAGGACCGAAATGCACGAAGAAGAGAGCCGCCGAAAGCAGCCAGAGCCAAAGCGCCCGCTGCTGCTGACGATGCTTCCAGCCCGCAAGATCCGTGCAGCGGCCCAGCGAGATCGCAAGGCTCACCCCCAGGAGGAGCGTGAAGAGCGTGGGGATGACCGGTTCCCAGTCCATCAGAAACTGCCCGAAGGCAGGCCGCACCTTGGGCGCCAGGATGCGCTGGGCATGGGTCGAGGTCATGGCAAGCATCGCCAGTCCCCGCACCGCGTCGGGACCCGGATCGCGCGAGCTCACCGCGTGGTGTCGGCGGCCATCCCCGCCAAGGCGCAGGTTCCGCCCTCGGGGACGCGATCGGGCTTCAAGCGAAGCAGGAAGAGCCGACGGGCGACCTTGCCCGCCTTCACCATGATCTCGTAGGTATCGGTGTTTTCCCAGACCACGGCATCCACCTGGCCCAAGGAGGGGCAGATGGTGGGTTCGAGGAAGGTGCCGCTGCCGGCCTGCAGGACATTGAGGCGGATTCCCTCCTCCATCAGATCGATGCCCGACTTGCCGTCGTCGGCCATGATCACGCGTACGCTCCACAGTCCTTTGGCGTCGAAGAACGATTCGTGGACGTGGCGGATACCCCACATCACGCGCGATTCGACCAGCTTCTGGCCTCGCGACTCGAAGCGACCGGCCGGGAACTGCCCGAGGAAGCCATCCCGTGAACTTCCCCAAGGAAGCCGATAGTGCCCGAGATCGTACCAGCCGTTGTCGGGACCGGAGCGCAGCGGGGCCGTCTTGCTCGAGGCCGTATTGAAGAGCTTGGCCTTCTCTTCCATGTTGATGCGGTTCTGGCTCCACCACTCGCGCAGGCCGGGCACGGTGCTGTCCATCGACAAGGCCTTCTGGAAATACTCGTCGGCCTGAGCGTAGAGTCCTTTGGCACAGTAGGCGCGGCCCACCGAGTACCACAGCGGCGCATTGGTCGGATAGGCGCGCGACAGCGGCAGCAGGACCTCTAGGGCGAAGTCCTGATCGCCGCCTCCGGCGTTGGAATGCACGCCGAAGCGTCCCTTCCCGTGCAAAGGCTTGAGACCCAACGTGCGCAGCGCCTCCTCGGCCTCCGGGATGCGTCCCATCTGCAGCGCCTGCTGGTAGTCCTTGCGGGCCGCGACAGTGTCGCCCTTGCTCTCGGCCATCAAGCCCCGCAGCCACAGGTAGCGGGATTCCTTGGGATTGAGCTCGATGCCCTTCTCCAGGGCCTTCTGGGCCGAGTCGTCCTTCTCGCGGGCGAACAAGACTTCGGCCACCAGGTCGTAACGGGCTGAGGTGTTGCCCTTGGCAAGCGACACGGCCAGCTGCGCCAACCGCTGGGCACGCGGGAAGTTCTCGACCTTCAGTTCCAGACGGGCCAATTCTTCCATCGCCTGCCGGAAGTCGGGAGCGAAGTCCAGGGCCTTCTCGAGGTCGATCCGGGCCAGCTGGGTACGGCCACGGGCCTGATGGAGCTTGGCGCTCTGCAGGAGGAGCCAGGGATGCCCCGGGTCCCCCACCAGTCCGCGAAGCACCAGCGTATCCGCCATTGAGCTGTCGGCGCGCGAGTTCTTGGCCAGATGCAACTGCGCCGCATAGTAGAAGGACGTCCCGAAGCTGGGCTGACGCCTCATCAGGTCTTCGTAGATGTCGCCGGCCCGCGCCGTCTCTCCCTGGGCTTGCAGCGAGACCCCGCGCAGGAAGAGGGAACGGTCCGAAGCGGGCAGCTCCTTGGCCTCGCCGGGAAGCTCGGTCGAGCGACCGTGGACCAGCACGGTATCCCCGACGAACCCGTAAGGCACATGGGCCGGCCTGACCAGTCCTTGGTTCTTCCAGAGCCACCATCCGGTTCCGGCTCCGCCCAGCACGAGAAGGATAGCCAACGTCCAGATCAGCTTGCGTCCTTTGCGACGGCGGGCCGGCGCATTGCCTCCCACGATCAGACGGCACCTCCCAGGAAGGGCAACAGCAGATCCCGGACCTGCTTGTTCTTCATCAGCTTGTTCAGGCTCTTGTTCTTGATCTGGCGCACCCGCTCGCGGGTGAGCTTGAGCTCGCGGCCAATCTCGTCGAAAGTGAACTCCTTCGAGTAGTTGATGCCGTAGTACATGCGCAGCACCTTGGCCTCGCGGTCGGTGACGAACTGCTGGCTCTTGTCGTCCAGCACCTTCTCGATCACGCCCTTGAGCTCGATCTTCTCGTTCTCGGACTCGGCTTCGCTATCGCCGCCGATCATGTCCATCAGGGTGGTCGAACCGTCGCCGTCCTCGCCACCTACGGGAGCGTTGAGGGAGACCTCCTCGACCTTCTCGAGCAGTTCGGGAATCTCGCTGGCGTATTCCTTGAACTCGTCCATCTCGAGGGTTCGAGCGAAGTCGCCGCCGTTCTTCCCCAAGGCGCGCTTGAACTTGTTGGCAATGGTGAGCTTGTTGGGAGGAATGCGTACCGTGCTCACCTGGTCGAACAGCGCCTTCTGGATGCCTTGGCGGATCCACCAAACGGCATAGGAGATGAATTTCACCTCCTTGGTCTCGTCGAAGCGCTGGGCGGCCTTGAACAGACCCAGGTTCCCTTCGCTGATCAGCTCGGCAAGCGACAAGCCGCGATTCTGGTAACGGCGCGCCACGCTCACGACAAAGCGCAGGTTCCCCGTCACCAGCTTGTGCAGGGCCTGGAAGTCGTCGGGATTGACCTTGATCTTGCGCAGGCAATCGCGCTCCTCGACCAGGGTCAGGACAGGATAGCGATGGAGATCGCGGATATAGAGCTGTTCGGCGATCCCAGTGGGCATCTTTCTCACGCTTGCACCGATTCCGGGGCGTTTCCGCGGACAGGGAAAAGCCAGAAGATCATGCCTGCCAGCACCATGACGCCGCAGAGAAGCTGCCCCATGGTCAACCAGTCGGTCCCGAAGAGGAAGCCGACCTGCGCGTCCGGTTCGCGCGTGAACTCTATGAAGAATCGAATCATACCGTACCCCATCAGGTAGCAGGATACCATCCTGCCACGGAACGGTGCACGGTTCTTGATGCTCCAGAGGATGATCCACAGGAAGAGCCCTTCGCCAAAGGCTTCGTACAGCTGGCTGGGGTGGCGCAGCGGACCGACCTTGCCAAGGAACGCATCGCCCAGCGGGTCGTGAGGGAAGTACATGCCCCACGCAACGTCCGTAGGCCTTCCCCACAGCTCACCGTTGAGGAAGTTGCCCAGGCGCCCAAAGGTGTAACCCAACGGAATGGTCGGAACCATGAGCTCGGCCAGCCGCAGAGGACGGCGCTTGTTGGCCAAGGCGAAGCCGACGAAGGCCGCCGTGACGCCCAGCACGCCTCCGTGGAAGCTCATGCCGGAGATTCCCGTGAAGTGGAATCCGTTTTGGAAGGAGACCGGGAGGATGATCTCCATCGGATGCTTGGAGAAGTAGCTCCAGCCGTAGAAGAAGACGTAGCCGAGCCGGCCTCCCAGCAGGATGCCCAGGACCAGCCAGGTCAGGAAGGCATCGATGTGCTCTCGGGTGAACTCCCACGACTCCTTGGCCAGGCGGCGGTTGGTGAGCCAGTAGGTGAAGCTGATGGCGACGGCATACATGAGGCCATACCAGCGCACAGCCAGAGGTCCGATCGCGATTGCGACCGGATCCAGGTGCCACTGGAGATGTGCCCAGTCAAGAGAGGGAGACATACGCACGAAAAGGTAGACAATGCACGGCCCGATCGCGACGAAGGCTCATCTCGAAAAGAACTCCGAGCGCTGGCGGAAGGAGCGCCACAGCGCTCCCACCATCAGATCCTTGAGGTTGGCTTGGGAGTCGTAGCCGCCGGAACCGGTGCCGGACCGCAATCCTCACGCCGCAGCTCGGATTTGCCCAGCCTAAAGCCGTTCTCAAGGGCGATCTCGTAGACATAGGAATAGCCGCGATCCATGACCCGTATGGCAGTGGGATTCTGGCACCATATCTTCGCCATCTCCCCATGGAGATCCCCCATGAACACCCTCGCATTTTCCAACTCCACATCCACCAGCGTGTAGAAGAAATTGATCTCCTTCCCCAAGAGATTCACACCGTCGAGGCGGGTGTTCTTGTCGACCATCGTCGGCAGGTCCTGCTGCATCTGTTCCACCATGAGGGAGACCGTGGCTTTCAACGTATCGAGCGTATCCCGCGCCGGCAGGAGCCGAAGCAAACGCGCCAAATCCCCCCGGCTCGAGCGAACCGACCGGAGCAGCGAGGTCCTGCTGACCAAGATGTTCGTGCCACCATAAGGGAACTCGATGCGTTCCACCAGCTTGAGGGTATCCTCCATGCTTTTGATGTGGGAACTTTCGATGTAGTAGAGCGAACGTTCCTTGCGCAGGTGCACCCGATAACTTGAGGTGTCGATGGGCACCAGACCAGAAGCTAGCGCCCGTCGAGCCTCATTCAACTGTTCGGACTCGAATAGCCTCTTGCGCTTCGGATCGAAGTAGATCTTCTCCAAGTCCACTTGTCCAATCGGTGTCACTCCCACCCCGGCGGCAATTCCAGTATCTGCCTTGGTGAACAAAGCGACAACGCTCATTCCTTCATCGTGGCGAAAGCCACCCCGCCGCAGGGAATCACTGACCAATCGCCCTATTTCCAAGGGAGATGGAATGCTGTCATAGCCTCGGTCCAGGCAGATCGACACCTTCGTGGTGATTCGATGCTCCAAGCAACGTGCCGATGCACTTGCGGCAAGGGCCAGCAAGATCCACAGGAATGCATTCAAGAAGGAAATTCTCGGCAACGGGGGCGAAGCGACGGCATGCCGACAAGGATAACCAACGCAACACACGTTCCGGAATGTTCATGTCAGGGTGTAGAGCGCTTATCAGCCAGGATCTCCTGAAGAAATGGCACCGACTCGAGAGGCACCCCGGCGAACTCCGCGGCATCCAACCCCTTCCACAAGGTCTCGAGCCTGGCAAGACGCTCCTCCTCCCATCCGGCACCGGCAAGCCAGCCAAGGGTCTCCTGGAGGGTCCAGCCTCGCGAAGTCTCACCGCAATCCAGCACGAGACGCTGCGTGAGCACCGCCCGCCAACCGGCAGCGCGTTTGCGGGCATCGGGAATCGCGGATGCCTTGGCCAGGTCCTGGCGCAGACGCCGCAGGGCACGCTCGCGCCTGGCCTGCCGGGAGGTCAGGCGACGCACCAGCTTCCAGAGGCCAAAGCCCAAGGCCGCCAGGGCAAGCAGTCCCCAGAGGACTGCCGAGATCTTCCCGACCAGGATCCAGGCGTGGTCAGAGTTCGAGAGGACCGGTCCGACCGTCGCCCCCGGCACCGGCACGGGGCGATCCTTGGTCGCCAAGGCCGGAAGCACCTTGAGGGGCGGCAGCTCCACCGCAAGCTCGACGAAGCGGTGGGTGGCCGGATCGAAGTAGGCGTAACGCACGGGCGGCAGCTTCATCGTCCCCGCCTGCGAAGGCACCAGCACCACGCGCCGTTCGAGGACGGACCAGATCCGCCCTGCCCGCCAGCTTTGAGCCCACTTGTCCTCGGGAGGATAGGCTTCGATGCCCGAAGGTGCGCTCCAGATCGGAGCGCCGCACCCTTGGGGCTGCCCGTCGCCATCCAGCGTGATCGCCAGGTTCAGGCCTTCGCCGGCCCGCACCGAGTCCTTCTCAAGCCTTGCCTTGAGGGTGAACTTCCCCACTCCGCCCTGGAACTCCTTGGGACGTCCTTTCTCGGGGACGGCCAGGACCGTCAAACCAAGTTCAGGGGTCCTCGTAGTTCCCTGGAGCACGCGGGTCCGTCCGCCGCGCATCATGGCTTCGAAGGGATCCTCCCCGCGCCTCATGGCTTCCATCGGATCGACCACCACCTGCTCGACGATCTGGAAATCTAGGCTCGTGCCGGCGACCTTGGCCGTACCTGGGCGCAGCGCGAAGAGACTGCCGGGGATGTCCAAGCGGATGTTCTTGCCATTGCCTTTCCGGCTTACCTGGACCTTCGGCTGGGTGTCCGGCGTCACCGTCCAGAAGCCGTTCCCCAGGATGTTGCGTACGTCGGGGAACTTGCCGACCTGGAAGGGCTTGGCACCGTCCAGCCGCCAGGTGAAGGGGATCTGCTCGCCCACGTACACGCTCTTCTTGCCTAGGATCGTGGAGGCGACCACGTCGTTGGTGACGGCACGTCCCGTGACCGGGTCCGCCTTGCCGCCGCCCGCCCCGACCTCCACCTCGACCACCGCCTTGCCGAGATTCTGAGTTCCGACACTCACCGGGCCGACCAACCATTTGCCGACCTTCACGGCCTTGAGCTCGATCTGCCAGGTCACGGTCTTCGAGGACCGAACCGACAACGAAGCTCCGTTCATGACCAATGATTTGCGGCTGCTCTCGCCGCGCTGGACTGTCCCCTTGACAAGGCCCTCCCCCAGCTCCAGCTTGGGCTCCGGGATGTCCTTCAGCTCGCCATCGGTCTCGGCCTGCACGATCAGCGGGAACACCTCTCCCACCTGGACCTTGCTGACATCCATCCGGACACTGGCCTGGTAGCTGGCCGCCTGGGCCAGTCCTGCCAGGCACAACGCCAGGGCGAGGCTACCAATCCTTGCCATTGCGATCCTCCTGCTTGGGCTTTCGCTTCTGACGGCGATCCTGGTCCCGCGCCTGGGCGGCCTGCAGCATCTGGTCGGCCTGTTCCTGCGAAAGGGCCTCGCCCGGGGCGGGAGCCTTCGGCTCGTCCTTGTCCTTGCCGTCCTGGGGTTTGGGGTCGGACTTGCCCTGCTTGGGATCGGGCTTCTTGTCCTTGTTCTTGTCCTGATTTTTCTTGTCCTCTTTCTGCTGTTGCTCCAGGCGACGGGCCAGCTCCAGGTTGCGGGCCGCTTCCTTCCAGCCGGGACGGGCCTTCAGCGCCTGGGACAGGTCGCGCACCGCGCCCTTGGCATCCCCCTGACCCTTGCGGGCCATCTCAAGCGAGGCCGTGCCCCGGTTGTAGAGGGCCTTGGCGTTCAGCGACGTATCCTTGCGGGCCGCATCCCAGTCGGCGGCAGCGGCATCGCCGCGCCCGGCCAGCGTGCGGGCCAGCGCCCGGTTGTAGCGCAGCTTGGCGTTGGCGGAGTCCTTCGCGGCCGCCGCCTCGAACTCCTTGAGGGCCGTGGGGACATCGCCCTTCTTGAGGGCCTGCACCCCGGATCGGTTGTCGCGCTCCCCTCCGGTGGCAAGCAGCGTGCCCAGGAGCGCACAGAGAATGGCCGTCATGCCTTCGACTCCTTTCGTCGTCCTGCCGCAAGCGACAGCTCCAGCACCAGGAGCAGTCCCGCCAGCGCCGCCAGCCAATGCGAGCGCTCGACCGGCTCCAGACGCTTGCCGTCCTTGGTGCCGTCGCCGCGCAGGGAACGCAGCCGCTCCAGCACCGGCCCCAGCGAGAAGCGCGCCCCCTGGGCCTGGAGGAACTGTCCGCCCGCCTGGGAGGCCAGCGCCTCGAGGGTCTGGGTCTCCAGGCGCGTCGTCACGATGTTGCCTTCCTTGTCGCGCAGCGTCGAACCGTCGGGAAGCACGATGGGCAGGGGCTTGTCGCCGCCCACGCCGACCACGAAGAGCTCGATCCCCTTGCCTTTGAGCGCCTTGGCCGCCTCCACCGCATGGCCTTCGAGGTCGCCGCCGTCGGTGAAGAGGAGCGCCACCTTGCGATGGCTGGAGGACTTGCCCAGGTCCGCCAGCGCCTCCACTGCGGCACCCAGGTCCGTGCCGCCCACCGGCACCAGATCCGGCGAGAGGACGTCGAGGAACGAGCCCACGGCGGAGAGGTCCTGGGTCACCGGGACCAGCAGATGGGGACGGCCCGCAAAGGCCACCAGGCCCACGTGGACCTCGGCCAGCGAGTCGCACAGCAGGCGCATCTCCTTGCGCACCAGGGTCAGGCGGTCGGGAGGCACGTCGCGGGAGAGCATCGACTTGGAGACGTCCACCGCCACCAGCACGTCCACGCTCTTGGCGGGAACGGGCACCTCGCGGAATCCCCACTGCGGACGCGCGAGAGCCAGCAGGAGAGACGCGGTCGCCAGGCTCAGGAGGAGGGCGCGCAGCAGGTCGTGGCGAAACGGATCGAGGGTCAGGACGCAGTCCCACAAGCCGGCGTCGGCAAGCAGGACGCGCTGGCGGCGGCGCAGGAAGGCCAGGGCCACGAGGATGCCGGCCACGACCGGCACTAGCAGAAGCCACCAGAGGCGTTCGGGATTGGCGAAGCTCATGGCAGCCTCCGCAGCCAGGTCCGTTCCAGTAGGACAGAAATTGTCAAAAGACCGAAGGCGGCCCACAGCCACGGCAGGTGGCGGGGCTCGCGCTGGTAGTAGCGCTTGGACTCCACCTTGGACTTCTCCAGGCCGTCGATGGTCTCGTAGGCCTTCTTCAGGGCATCGCGATCCAGCGCCCGCCAGAAGCGTCCGCCGGTGATGCGGGCGATCTCGGAGAGGGACTTCTCGTCGAGGTCCGACTGGAGGGTCCCGTTGACCTGCCGCCCGTCCGGGAGCGTGAAGGTGCCGGTGAAGTCACCTTCCTTGCCCACCCCGATGGTGTAGACGCGGATCCCCTTGGCCGCCAGGGCACGCGCCGCCGTGACCGGATCGACCGAGCCCATGTTGCTGGCGCCGTCGGTCAGGAGCACCACCACGCGGGAGCGGGAGCGCCGGTCCTTGAGGCGGTTGGCGGCGGCAAGCAGCGCATCGCCGATGGCCGTGCCGTCCTCGAAGCCGCGGTTGTCGGTGGAGTCGATCAGGCGGGCCAGCAGCTCGCGATCGGCCACCAGAGGGCAGCGCAGGAGGGGAAAGCCCGCGAAGGCCACCAGGCCCATGCGGTCGTGAGGGCGCCCCAGCACGAAGTCGTGCAGGATCGTGCGCGCCGCGCCGATGCGATCGGGCTTCACGTCCTTGGCCTGCATCGAAGTGGAGACGTCCAGGAGGAGCATCATGTCCACGCCCCAGGTCGAGACCTCCTCGACGGTGCGTACCTTCACGGGAAGGGCCGCCGCCACGATCAAGGTTCCCACCGCCAGCACCCTCAAGCCCAAGGGCAGCGCCCAGATCCGGCTGCGGAAGGAACGGGGGAAGGTGTCGATCGATTCGGGAGCCAGCAGGCGCGGTCCGCGATGCGCCGTCCTCCAGGCCCACCAGAAGAGGACCGGCAGGAGGAGCAGGGTCCACAGCACCCACGGATGGGTCCAGGAAAGTTCCCTCATGTGCGCTCCTTCGCAGCCGCACGCAGGCATCCGCGCAAGGAGAGGAAGAGATGGGCCGGATCGGCCTCCTGTCCTGCGTAGCGCAACTGGTCGGCCTCGGACAGGAATTGTCTCAAGGCCCCTGCCCCGTCGGGCCCGAGCGCCTTGTCTCCCCAGGACTTCCATTCCTGCGAAGTGGACTCGCTGGCCAGCGAGAACCCGAAGAGCGCCCGGTGCAGGGTGCGCAGGATCTCGCCCGCCTCGAAGGCCGTCTCGCGGCCGGTGAGCCCCTTGAGGACGCGTTCCTCCAGCGCCACGATGGCCGCTTCCGCCGCCGTCAGCGGATCGACCGCAGGCACCGTCACGACGGGTTCGGTCTTGGGGCGGTTGCGGCGATGGCGCAGCCAGGCCCACAGCAGCAGGGCACCCAACGCCACGCCGCCCAGCGCGATGCCGGTTTCCTTCCACGGGAACGGCACCGGCATCTCCTCCGGCCCGAGCAGCCCGGAAGCCGCCGTGTCCTGAGCCGACTGCAGATGGGAACGCGCCTGGAAGCGCGGCACGATCCCGGTCAAGGTGTCCGCGCCGGACACGGCCCGGAGGGTGTCGCCGCCGAAGACGCCCGCCGCCAGCGGCTGGACGGTCCATTGGCCCGCCGGTCCCGGCTGGACCGAGAGGCTGTCGCCGGGCTTCACCCCGGAGAGCACCTTGGCGCCCGCCGGCAGCTCCCAGCGCAGCACCGCGGTGTCGCCCACGCTCAGGTCGGTTCGCGAAAGAACGGGGATGCTCATGCCTGCCCCTGCGGAGAGAGCCTGCGCCGCTGCAGCAGGCCATGGATGGTCATCATCGGGTCGTCGGTGGTGGCGTGGCTCACGCGCACGCCGCGCGAGCGCAGGATCATGCGCGTCAGGCGCTCCTGCCGCACGGCCTCGCGCCGTTCCCACTCCTTGCGGAAGCCCGCGTGCGAGGTGTCCACCAGGTGCTCGCGCCCCGTCTCGGGGTCGCGCAGGGCCACCATGCCCACGTCCGGGAGCGGCTGGAGGCCGGTCGGGACCACCTCGATCAGGTTGAGGTCGTGGCGCGCGCCCAGCCGCTTGAGGGCCGGCTCGAGGCGTTCCAGGTCGTCGCGGAAGTCCGAGACCACGAACACCACGGCGCGGCGCGGCAGGCGCGAACCCAGGGAGTCGCAGGCCGCGGCCAGGTCGGTGCCGGTGCCCAGGGGCTTGACCTCGAGGATCTCGCGCAGCACGCGCTGGAGGGCGCCCTGCCCGCGCACCGGAGGGATCCAGGTCTCGACCCGGTCCGAGTGCAGCAGCAAGGCCAGGCGTTCCTGCCCGGTCAGGCAAGAGAGAGCCAAGGTCGCGCACAGCTCCGCGGCGGCCTCGCGCACCAGGAGCGCACGGGATCCGGTGCCGGTGGAGGCCGAGACGTCCACCAGGAAAGCGGCCGTGAGCTCGCGCTCCTCGTCGAAGACCTTGATGAAGGCGTTGCCGCCCAGGCGCGCCGTGACGTTCCAGTCGATGCGGCGCGGGTCGTCGCCTTCGGCGTACTCGCGCACCTCGCGAAACGACAGGCCCGTGCCCTTGAAGGCCGAGAGGTGGGATCCGCCCAGCAGGTCCTGGATCCGTCCCCGCGCCCGCAGTTCCAGTCGGCGGACGCGCTGGAAGACCCTTCGCGCCCGCTCGCTCACGGCACCGCCACGGCGGTGAGGATGCGTTCCACCAGGTCCTCCGGTTTCACGTTCTCGGCCTGCGCCTCCCAGGAAAGTCCCAGGCGATGGCGCAGCACGCCGCGGGCCACCGACTTCACGTCGTCGGGGGTCGCGTAGGCGCGGCCTTCCAGGAAGGCCTGAGCCTTGGCGCACAGCGAAAGCGCGATCGAGGCGCGGGGCGAGGCGCCGAAGCGCAGGAGCCCCGAGAGCTCCTCGAGACCACCGTCGGCCACGCCGCGGGTGGCACGCACCAGGTCGATGATGTAGCCCTGCACGCGCGGGTCGATGAAGATCTCGCGGGTGAGCTTCTGGCCCAGGGCGATCTGCTCCGGCGTCACCACCGGGCGCGCCTTGGGAAGCCCGGGGCCGCTGACCAGGCGCAGCACCTGAAGCTCGGCCTCGCGGTCGGGATAGCCCACGTCGAGCTTGAGCAGGAAACGGTCGATCTGGGCCTCGGGCAACGGATAGGTGCCTTCCTGCTCGATCGGGTTCTGGGTGGCCAGAACGAAGAAGGGGCCGGGCAGCACGAAGGTCTGACCCGCGAGGGTGACTTGGCGTTCCTGCATGGCTTCCAGGAGCGCCGCCTGCACCTTGGCCGGGGCGCGGTTGATCTCGTCGGCAAGCACGAGGGAGGCGAAGATGGGACCCTTGCGGATCTCGAACTCGCCGCTCTGGGGGCGGTAGATCTGGGTTCCCAGGATGTCGGCGGGCAGGAGGTCCGGAGTGAACTGGATGCGCGAGAAGCTGGCCTGCACACAGTCGGCCAGCGCGCGGATCGCGGTGGTCTTGGCCAGGCCCGGAGCGCCTTCCAGCAGCACGTGGCCATCGGCCAGGAGAGCCAGGCACAGCCCGTGCGTCAATCCCTCCTGCCCCATCACGGCGCGGGAAAGTTCGGTCTTCAGGGCCGGCACGAAGGCGGCGGCGTCATGGATTCTAGGGGCCAGTTCCTCGATCAATGCTGCACTCATGGCGATTGGATCTCCTGAAAGGTTCATGGATTCCCGGACACACGGAACGGGGCCAATATACTTGGGCAAGACCGCCTGCCATGTCAGGAGTTTGTCAGAAAACGGTCATAAATACGATACCTTCCCCCTCACGAAAAAAGCCCACCCGAATCGGGAGGGCTTTCGATGCCGGCGATGCCGGAGCGGTCACTTCACGAAGCGCACGACCAGCCTGGGAGCAACGGCGGGCACCAGGTCCTTCGAGAAGAACATCGCGGTGCGGGTCGTGGGGAAGGTGCTCTGCTCCGGCAGGCGCAGCGCCAGGGCCCGGGCGGTACCGCTACCCTGCATGTCCTGGAGCGCCTGAGTCACGTCGATGCGCACGACACCCGCCTCGGAGGCTTTGGGATAGAGGTAGGGCGCTGTTTCGGGAAGGAGGGGCGAGGCGTTCGAGTACTTCTTGAAGCCCGCACGCAGCCCGACCGTGCTGCTCCAGGTCGCTCCGTCGGCATAGGCCGGGTTGCGGGCCCACGAGGGCGGGATGAAGTCGGACCAGTTCGCGTAAGCGCGGGCAAAGCCGTTCTGCCCTTCACAGTCGAACCAGTACCAGTCGCCGCTTCCCTCGCGCCAGTCGCGCGAGACCGTGCCCACCTCCAGGGGCACCTCCATGGAGCGCCCCGTCTTGCCGTCCGGACTCACCAGTCCCTGCCATCCCGTCAGGACCAGTTCGGCCTTGGCGATCTCCTTGCCCGAGAGCTGGGAAACGAGGTCGCCGTAGTCGAGCAGGGTCATGGAGCCCGGCTGGTAGAAGCGCAGCTCGCTGCCCAGACCCAGGCTGTAGTCCTGCACGTCCACCGAGGCGTCCTGGACCGGGATCAGTGCCAGGGAATCCCCAGTGCCGGGCAGGACGGCATCTCCCAGCTCGACCTCCAGCTGCGGACCGACCCTTGCCCCGTTGAACTCGCGGGAGTAGAAGTATGCCTGGGTGGAGGAAAGTCCTGTGCCGCCGCCCGAGAGGCGCAGGGCCAGCGCCTTGGCCGTGCCGCCCGAGACGATGGACTGCACGGCGGCCGTCACGTCGAAGTCCACCGGAGCGGTCCCCTCGAGCGTGGGGTAGCTGCCGGAAGTGTTGGCCCGCAGATAGACCTTTGCCGAACCGAACCCTTTCCAGGAGGAGATCAGATCCGAGGCCGCGCTCCAATGGATGCCGTCGCGCAGGGCGGGATTGCTGGTACCCACAGGCAGGGGGAGATTCGCATAGTTCGCGTAGGCCTGGTCGTAGTCGTTGTCCTTGGCCCCGTCGAAGTAGTACCAGTTGCCGGTTCCTTCGCTCCAGCCGCGGGAGACGGTGCCGATGTCGAAGACCAGGTTGCTGTCGGGCGCATTGTCCCAACCGTTCAGATGCAGACGGGCGCGGACGATCCGCTTTCCTTGCAGCGCCTCGAGGGTGCCGAAGTCGAAGAGGGCCAAGCCGTCCTTGAAGACCAAGCGCACGCTGCCGTCGCGACCCAGGTTCCAGTCCTGCTCGTCGATCCCGGCATCGGCCACGGGAAGGAGCACGATCGACTTGCCCGACACCACCGGAACGGGCGTTCGGATGGAGTCCTTGACGATCTCTGTCTTCACCGAGATCTGCACCGTCACGGTGTAGCGGGTCTTGCCGTCCTTGCTGTGGAACACCGTCTCGATGCGGCAGGAGGTGTCGGCGGGAAGGTTCTCGAGATGGACCAATCCGTCGGCGAAGGCCATCGCCTGCGCCAGGGTCAGGCGCTGGGTGCGGGTGGTGCCGTCCCCGAATGTTGCGGTGGCCGTGACCGAGTCGCACTTGGCCAGGATATCGGCCTTCAAGGAGCTCGAAAGCCCGAAGGCTACGCCCTTGCCCGAGGAGGTCGCCTGGTTGGTCGGCGCCGGATCGACCGCCGTGGTCTGGTTGCAAGCTGCCAAAGCCAAGGGCAGGGCAGTTCCAAGCAGGAGAAGGGTGCGGGCATTCTTCATCGACGACCTTTCGAAGCGGGACGGGATTCGTTCAGACAGTGAACAAAGGATAGATCTCTCGGTACCTCGAAAGCAACTCGTTCCCTGCTGATGTGCTCTCCATCACATCCCGGCCTTTTCCCAGGAACGCAAAAGGCCGAAACCTCAACGGTTCCGGCCTTCCAGGACAGAGGTCCGACGCTTATCCCAGCTCGGCCAGCACCCCTTCCAGGAGCTTGACCTTCGGGTCCTCGGCGGGACGCCAGGCGCGCCAGATGCCCAGTGCGGCGGAGTAGATCTCCTTGGCCTTGGTGACGTCGCCGGCGCGGCGATGCTGGTATCCCATCGAGGCCAGCACCTCGGCAACCTTCGGGGTGCGGGGGCCATGGACACGAGCCACGAGCTCCGCGAATCCGCCCAGGGCGTTGAGGGCCTCTTCGGTCTCCAGGGTCTCGATCATCAGCGGCAGGCGCTGGGTCTCCACCTCGACGATCAGCTCCGGGTCGGCGCCCTTGGAGAGGATCTGGACGCACTTCTCGAAGTGCTCGCGAGCCTTGTCCTCGTTGTCCAGGTCGGCCTCGAGCTGCCCGAGGTAGCGGTGCGCGCGCACCACCAGTTCGTTCTCCTCGCCCACCTGTTCGGTCGCCTGCTTGAGGATCACCTCGAAGTGCTCGCGGGCCTGGTCGTACTGCTCGGCGGCCAGGAACACCGATCCCGCCAGCAGCACGAAGTGGGCATGGGCCTCGCCGACCTTCTCCTGGAAGCGCTCGATGCCCTTGGCGCACAGATCCAGCGCCTGCTGGTGCTGCCCGGCCTCGAGGGCGATCTGGATCATCTGCAGGAGGGTGCGGAAGGAATCGGGATTGACCAGTTCGCCGGCTGCGTCGATCTGCTCGAGCACCGCGCCGGTCAGGCCGAAGGCCTCCTCGTAGAGCCCCTGGTTGCGGCGCAGGTTGGCCACCAGCACGCGGGCGTTGAGGAAGATCCCGGCGCGCTGGGCGTCGTCCTCGGGCACCTGCTGCAGGGGGCCGATGGCCTCCTCGGCCTTCTGGGCCTCGCCCAGCAGGGCAAGGATGCGGGCAAGCAAAAAGCGGCTCTGCACCATGCGTTCGTGGAAACGGCCCAGGACCGGCTCCTCGGCGACGATCATCTCCAGGAGCGCCACGCGCGCCTCGTCCAGCTTGCCTTCCTGGAGCAGTTGACTGACATGCTGCTGGGCAGGCGTGAGCTGCTCCTCGGGAGCGGCGGCGGGGTTCTGGGGGTCCTGAGGCTGTTCCATGCGTGACTCCGTAATGCGTGGCCCGGGCGCTCGAGTGCGCCGTTCGGGCAGAGAGCGGGGAATCTACCTAAAGCGCCCCGTTTCCACGGACAAATTCCGTCATGTACCGGGAAGGCGCTTGGGCGCCTCCCGCCTCTCCTCCCGGGTCGGCGGGCCGGGCTGCCTGCCAAGCCTCCTCGCCCTTCCCGAAGGCCCCCCCGTCGGGCGTCCCTACGCGTGGGCGGGCTGCGGGGTCTTGGGCAAAGCCGGCATCCCTGGCGCACGGATACACAAGCGTGACAGTCGTGACAGAATTGGGACCTCATCATCCGGAATCCCCCGTCGCAAGCCCCCGTCCTTCCTGAGGACCAGACAGAGCGAGCCAAGGACAACCTTCACATCCTTACGGGAGACGAACATGACCATCGCAAGGATCGACACCCTCGAACTGACCCGCAACGGCCACACCCTTGTCGGAACCGTCCCCCCGCTGAGCCTAATCCCCGGCGACGTGCCTTTGAGCGGCATCCGAGGCATGCGCTTCGAACGCCTGGTCGCCCCCGATCGGCACAACCCGAACGGTCTGTGGATCCTGCTCTGATCTCCACCGGAGTGTTGATCGCCTCTCAACGCTTCTGCCTGACAAGAGACAGTCTTCCGCCAAAGCCCCGTCTATACTGTTCCGGAGCGAGGCGAGGACGCCTGGTCACCACGCGCAAGGAAGGGAAGGGCAGCATGTCGATGACGGAGATCGAGACCATCGCCTGGAACCGGTTCAGCCTGCCTGCCGAAGGCCAGGAGCCCAGCCGCGTCCATTTCGCCACTGGCGACATCCCGCTGACCCGCATCAAGGGAATGCGCTTCGAACGCATCGCCGCCCGCACCGAAGACAACCCCCACGGTCTGTGGGTCATGCGCTGATCCTCCCCTGATCCGTCGAGACCAAAGGCCCCTCCAAGCGGAGTGGGCCTTTTTCGTACCCGCATTTCCTCCGACCTTTCCGGACTCCGACGAAGACCACAAACGAAAAACGGACGGCTTTCGCCGTCCGTTCAAGCACAGTCCCCGGCTGGATGCTCGTTCAGCGCACCACGAGACGGGAGGTGGCCGAGAATCCGTTGGATCCCGTGGCGTTCACGAGGTAGATCCCCGCCTTCAGACCCGAGAAGTCCAGGTCCACCATGCGGCCGGCCATCACCGGTCCCAGATCCTGACGTTGCGCCATGCGGCCGGCGGCGTCCAGGACCGCGATCGAGACCTGCGCATCCTGATCGACGAAGAGATGGGCGCGGCCATCCAGGGCAGTGAACAGGCGCGTCGCCCCGTTGCCCGAGACGCTGCGGATTCCCACCACGGTTCCGGTCTCGAAGGCGCCCAGGTCGGGCTTCGTCCCCTTGAACGCGATGCCCACATCGGTTCCTGCGTCGATCAGCTTGCTGCCAGTCTTGAGATGAGCGAACTGGATGTCGGGCAAGCTGCCGTCCACCTTGCGAAGTCCGGCAAGGCCCGTGGTATCCGTGACCGAGATGAAGTCGGTGGCGACCGCGGCGAAGTTGTTCGTGGTGAGGGTCGCACCGCTGCGGAAATCGGTTCCCTTGGTGCCGTAGGCCACCGAGTTAATCACCGTGGTCTTGGCTCCGGACGCATAGGTGACGCCCGAGCTGTTGAGAGCAAAGTCCTGCGCCTTGTTGCTGATGGACGTGCAGTTGTACAGGGTCAAAGAACCGGCGCTGTTGTTCTGGTCGAAGCCCTTGGACTTGTTGTTCCAGGCCAAGCTGTTCTTCACGAGGAAGTTGTGGGCCTGGTCCTTGTTGGCGCTGCCGCCCATCTTGATGCCGTTGCCGTTCATGCCGCTGGTGGTGGTGCCGTCCTTCCAGTAGTAGCCGTTGCCCCAGGCCCAGCAGTTCTCCACGATGGTAAGCATGCCGTCGGGAAGTCCGACTTCGGTGGCCTTGAGATAGCCGTCCCAGCCGTCGTCCGTATTCTGCCAGGAACGGCAGCCGCGGTACACGATGCTGTCTCCCACGTCGAGCTTGGGCGCGAAGCCGTCGGCATTGCCGCCGTCCGAGGTGGAACTGCCGGCGACATAGTCGGCGTTGTGGTAGGAGTCGCAGTTGAGGATCAAGCTCTTGGCGGCGCTCTCGCGGATCTGCATGCCTGCGTCGCGGTTTTCGTAGAAGTCCAGGAATTCGAAGGTATTGCGGATCGCGGCAGCCGAGCGTACCAGCATGCCGTTGTCGCCGGCGCCCTTGATCCGGAAGCCGAACATGTGCCAATAGCCGCCCTTGTGGACGATGCCCTGGTTGGCGCTGGCAAGGGTCATGCCCGAGAAGTCGAGGATGGGGCGGGAATCGGCGGTCTTGAGATCCGCAGGATAGATGCCCATCCAGATCGGCTTGGCCGCAGTGCCGCTGGTGGTGATGGTGATGGTCGTGGTGCTGGCGTAGGTGCCGGAGCGGATAAAGATCGAATCTCCCGCCGCCACGGAACCCGTCGCCTTGGCGACCGTCAGGAACGGCGTCGTGAGCGTCTTGCCGTCGTTGGTGTCCTTGCCGCTGGTGGACACGTACCAGTTGGTCGCACTGGCCATCCCCGCCAAGACCAGCATTCCCATCAGACTTCTTGCAACCATGACGCCCCTCCTTCTCTGCGCGTGAACCGATCTTCTGTACCGAAGATCTTCACGAATCCACTCTACCACATCCCGTTCCCTGCAATGCCCGTTGAAGTCGAGTCAACGCTCCCCTGTACATCCTTCATTTCCCCATTTGCCTACATTGCTGCCATGGACCTCGATTCGCTGCGGGAAGCCGCACGCCTCAGCCCCGACAACGTGCCGCTCCTCAAGCTCCTGGCCCGTGCCGAGCTCGAAGCCTTCAACCTGGAGAACGCCCGCCGCGCCCTGGAGTCCCTGCTCGACCTGGCGCCCGACGATTCGATGGTCACAGCCCTCAAGAGCGATCTCGACAACCTGCGTGCCCTCCTCTCCGGAACGGCCCAGCCCAGCACATCGGCCCCGGCGGCGCCCCGTTCCGAGATATCCTCCGCACCAGCTCGGCCAATCGCGCCGGAGACACCAGAGACACCGGGCCTGGACGACATCGATGCGATGCTTGCCGACGTGGAGCGCAGCCAAGGCGGACGCCCCCGTGTGACCTTCGCCGACGTGGGAGGCCTGGACGAGGTCAAGCAGGACATCCAGAGCCGCATCCTCCATCCCCTCAAGAACCCCGAGATGTACCGCCAGTACGGCCGCCAGGCCGGAGGCGGCATCCTGCTCTACGGCCCTCCCGGCTGCGGCAAGTCCTTGCTTGCCCGCGCCATCGCCGGCGAGATCGACGCCCGCTGGATGGAGGTGGGCATCCACGAGATCCTGGACATGTGGGTGGGCAACTCGGAGAAGAACCTCCACGCGCTCTTCGAGGAGGCCCGTGCCAAGGCGCCCACCGTCCTCTACTTCGACGAGATCGACGCCCTGGCCGCCGACCGCCAGGACATGCGCCGCACCGCCGGGCGCACCACCATCAACCAGTTCCTCTCGGAGCTGGACGGATCCACCGCCTCGAACGAGGGCGTGCTGGTCTTCGGCGCCACCAACAGCCCGTGGCACCTCGATCCGGCCTTCCGCCGCCCCGGCCGCTTCGACCGCATCCTCTTCGCCCCGCCCCCGGACGCCGCGGGCCGCGAGGCGATCCTGACCATCCTGCTGCGCAACCGCCCCCAGGAAGCCATCGACCTCAAGAAGCTCGCGAAGAAGAGCGAAGGCTTCTCGGGCGCCGACCTCAAGGCCGCCGTGGAAGGGGCCTGCGACACGCTCCTCTCGGAGGCAGTGCGCACCGGCAAGGCACCGCCCGCGCTTTCCACATCCGTCCTGCTCGATGCGGTGGGCCGCACCAAGGCATCCACCCGCGGCTGGTTCGAGACGGCGCGCAACTACGCCCTGCACGCCAACCACGACGGCCAGTACGACGCCATCCTCTCCCACCTGGGAATCAAGCCATGAACGACTGGATCTCCTCCGAGCCCGCGCACCAACCCGCCGAGGCATCCCGCAGCCAGGCCGCGTGGAGGCGCACCGAGCAGCTGCTGGCCCAGGGCCGATGGGACGAGGCCCGTGCCTGGATCGCAAAGGTCCTGGCCGCCGATCCCGACGACGCGCTGCAGTTGCTGGCCCTGGCCGAATGCGAGTTCGGACTGGAGAACTACGAGGAAGCCCGGCGCATCCTCTCGCGTCTCAAGGGACTGATCGGCCCCGAGGCCATCCTGTACCGCCTCGAGAGCCGCCTCGACCTGGCCCAGGGAAAGCCCCGCGACGCGCAGCGTTCCGCCTTGGCCGCCGTGTCGGCGGACCCCGCCGACGCCGACAACCACGTGGCGCTGGCCCGCTGCGCCTGCGCCCGCCAGGACTGGGAGGCGATGGAATCCCACCTGCGCCACGCCCTGTCGCTGGAAGGGGAGCACGCCGAGGCGCTGCACCTGCTCTCGATCGCGCAGAACTTCCAGGGCCGCACCGACGACGCCCAGGAGACGGCCCACAAGCTGATCGGACTCGACCCCGAGAGTTCCACCGGCCACTCCGTGCTGGGCTGGGCAAGCCTGCACGCCGGAGACCGCGCCACCGCCGAGAACGAGTTCCGCGAGAGCCTGCGCATCGACCCGACCAGTCCCGGAGCACGGGCCGGACTGCTCGAGAGCCTGCGTGCCCGCAACCTCCCCTACCGCGCCTACCTGGGCTGGAACCGTTTCATGAACGGCCTTTCCGGCAGCACCCGCAACGCCTTGGTCTTCGGGCTTCTGATCGGGATGAACCTGCTGTCGCGCGTCAGGGGCGGGATGCTCGGGGCCTTGGCCTCGGCCGCGGTCTTCCTCTACTTCGCCTTCGTGATGTGGACCTGGGTCGCCCCGGGCGTCGGGAACCTGTTCCTGCTGGCCTCCGGCACCACGCGCCGCCTGCTCCGGCAGGAAGAGACCCTCTCCGCGATCTTCGTGGGAGGAGCGTTCCTGGCCGGATTCCTCGTGAGCGCCTCGGTACTGATGACCGGCTCGGCGTTCTCCGTGTACGGAGGAGGAGCCCTGCTCTTCTCGGCCATCGCCTCGTCGCTGTGGATCGGGAACGAGCACCCGACCGGCAAATGGGTCTATGCGGCCGCCGCCTTCGGCGTGCCGCTGACGATGCTGGCGACCCTGCTGGGCTTCACAACCTGGGGACGGCACTTCTCGATGGCCTTCCTGGTCCTGACCATCGCCGGATCCTTCCGGGTCCTGCGCCGCTGACATGGATCCCTTCTCCCCCGAGGCCTGGGACTTCGGTCCCGACAGCCGCCTGGTGGTCCTGACCGGCGGCGCCAGCAACTGCCCGTGGTGGAGCCCAACCCCGCCCACCGCGCCCGCCTCGAGGAGAGCCTGGGCGAGCACTGCCTGCGGAGCGGCACGCACGCGCATCCCTTCGACGACACCAAGGAATTTGACAATTTCTGTCTAAGCTGCGGAGCCGCGACGCGCCCCACATCGATGGGGTTCGGCGAGAAGTCCTACAAGTGAAGGAGATGATCCCCATGAAGCAGGCTGGTGCGAAATTCATCGGCATCTGGACCGACAACCGTTTCCTAGCAAACAAATCCTTCCCTCTGTCGTCCCTGAAATACCGGCCTTCGTGCTGCGGACCTGCCAGGTAGCGATGGCGACCCGTAAGCTCAAGGGAGAGGATGGCTCGCACGGGCTTGCCGAGGTGGAGGATCTTGGCAAGGTGACCGAAGGCATCGGGAGGATCGTCTCCTTGAGCCAGGAGGAGATCGCCGCGCTGACCGGTCGCCTGGTGCGCAAGACGATCGCCCGGAACGGATGCCTGCTGCGGGAAGGCCACGTCTGCGACTTCGTCGGCTTCGTCGCAACCGGAGCGTTGGTCTACGCCGTCCAAGGAAAGGACGGCCAGAGGAAGACCATCGACTTCGCCCTGGAAGGCGACTGGATCTCGGACAATCGCAGTCGCCTGGAACACCTCCCCTCAAGCATCGCCATCAAGGCCATCGAGGCTTCGAAAGTGCTTCTGATCCGCCAACGCGACCTGGACGAGCTCTACGAAAGACATCCTCGCCTGGAACGGCTGGGCCGGATCCTGATGGAACAGGCCTACCTGAAGATGGTGGAACAGAGCATCGAGCTCCAGCTGCTGCTGGCACGGGAACGCTACGGCAACCTGCTGAGCAAACGTCCGCACATCTTTCAGAAGGTTCCTCTCTACCATGTCGCCAGCTACCTGGGAATCGCGCCCAAATCCCTGAGCCGGATCCGAGGAGAAAAGCACTGAGGCATTTGGTAACAAATGCGGAGCCTTCCCTCTCCTTGCCGACCATACCTTCCTAGCACACCACTAACCGGGACGGTGCGGGATGCGCAAGGCTCTTCTTCTCTGGTCATCAATGATGCTGGCTTCCACGGCCACGGCTCAGACAGATTCTGTCGTGGCTTGGCCTCGGGACTCGGTGATCGCGCAGCATGCCCATCGAAGTGGAAAGCCTGTTCCCGATGTTCTTGACGGGCGGATACCACTTCGGCCTCGGGTACCGGCACGACAGGCTCCGCCTGCGGGTCAGGAGGATCCTCCGCTACGCGTCGCTGGCCGGCAGCTCGCACAATTCCCAACCGTGGAGGGTCGAGGTCTACGGGCGGGATTCCCTGCTGGTCTTTGCCGACACCTCCCGTTCGCTGCCCGTGGTCGACCACAGCGGGCGGGAGCTGCACATCTCCATCGGCGCCTTCCTGGAGAACCTGCGGATCGCGGCGGCGTCCCTTTCCTATGCGGCCGAGATCGATCCGCTGCCGAGCGAGGCATCGGGTCCGCTGGCCCGTATCCGCCTCGTGCCGGGCCAAGGCCTTCCCGAGGAGTTCGGACCGGAGGACCTGGAGCGCAGGACGACCTCGCGCATCCCGTTCGAGACGACGCCGATCCGGCCGCGGGACGTCGAGGCGCTGCTGCAGATCGACAGGCAAAGCGTGCATTTCATCCCTGCGGACTCGCCCGAAGGGCGGCTGGTCGCGACGGGAGAGATCGCCGCCTACCGGCAGCAGGCGCTCGATCCGCTGGCGCAGGAGGAGCTGGCGCGCTGGATCTGCTTCTCCGACCGCGAGGTGCTGGCCCGGCGCGACGGCCTGACCACGGCAGGCATGGGAATCGACGGCCTGGCCGGCCTTTACGTGAGGCACGTCTACACCCCCGAGGATTCCAAGACCGAAGCCTTCGTGTCCAAGGGAATCGAGAAGACGGTGCGGCAGGTCGAGGGGGCCGGAGGATGGATCGTGCTGACCCAACGGGACGACGCCTCCGGATGGCTTCGGGTCGGCAGGCTCTACGAACGGCTGAACCTGGAATGCCGCCGACTCGGCCTGGGCTTCCACCCCATGAACCAGATCGTGGAGGAGCGCGGGTTCGGGGAGCGGATCGCCTCGCAGTTGAGGCTTCCGGGGAAGATCCTGTTCGTGGCCAGGACAGGTTACGTGCAAAGCAACCCCGACCCCGTCAGTCCCCGCAGGCCCGCCGACAGCTTCACGACCTTCCGCCAGGGATGCCGGCCGGAAGGCCCAAGACCCCGCAGGCCCGATTCCCCGTAGGTTGCCGAGGAGGCTTGGCAGGCAGCCCGGTCCCCGCCCGGCGGGGAGGCGCAAGTCTACTGGACCGAAGCGCTTCCGACTCGGCAGAAGCCCTTGGCAGGAAGCTATCTTCGCAGATTCGGCTGGCCGATCGAAATCCCAGGGGATTCGGCCTTGCCCGTTTGCGAAGGCTTGAGAAGCACGGAACCGGAAGGACTTGATGATCACGGAATCCGAGGCAAAGATCCTCCTCTTCGGAGGTTGTCACATCATGAGCTATCCGCCTGCCGGCTTCTTCGACCTGACCAAGGCCATCTTCCCCGAGACGGTCTCCGTGCCTCACACCAAGGCATCCCACACGGCAAGGATCCTGGGCAGGATCCGGGAGCACCGCCCGGACCTCGTCGTCTTTCAACTGGGAAACTACGAGAACCCCTATCCCTTCTTCGACCGCCTGCGCAAGAAGTTCCTGCGCTTAGCTGGACGGTCCGATGCCGCCGCCTCGCGACCGATGCCGTACTTCCTGAGAATCCCGATGCCCTTCAAGATCCTGCTCGACAGGATCCTCGGCACTCTAGGACTAGGACTCGGCAATCCCGATCGCTTCAACCGGGATTTCGAGGCAGCCCTTCTCGAGTCGATCCGTACCGTACCGAAGGGCGTGATCGTCCTGAGTCCGTTTCCTTCCCTCGAGCCCTGGGTCCAGTACGGACGAAGCCGCGCCAACACCCGCATGCGCGCGATCTGCTCCGCCCTGCAGGTCCGCTACCTCGACCTTTTCGACGTCCCGGGCCACCCCGTCGAGGACTTCTACGGAGAGGACGATCGTTTCCATTTCAGCGAAAAGGGCCAACGCATCCTGCACGAGCTGCTGGTCCCAGAGATACGCGCCCTCCTCGAAGAAAAGGCATCCCCCTAGCTTCACGGTCCTCCTCTGGGTCCGGACAAGAAGATCCGCCTCAGTGACCCGAGTCCCCCTCCAAGGACGAGCCAGACTCTGGTGCGGATCCGACTCGCCGCCGATCAGGACAAACTTCACACTTTATATTTCGGAATTTTCCGACATATTTTCTTTCCATGGTCGATGACTTGGTCTTTGCTGCCTTGGGGAGCCCTCTGCGCCGGGAGATCCTGGTGCTGCTGGAAAGCGGCCCCAAGAGCGCCGGGGAAATCGCCTCGCGCTTCGACCGGGGGCGCCCAGCCATCTCTGAACAGCTTCAGATTCTGCGCCAGGCCCACCTCGTCACCGAGACCGCCCACGGGCGTTCCCGCATCTATCGACTCGAACCGGAAGGTCTTGCTCCGGCACAGGCCTGGATTGGTAAGATGACCCGGATCTGGAACCGACGCCTCGACACCCTTGAGACCCTCATGAACCAGGAGAACCCATGACTGCACAGCCCGGCCGCATCGAACTGGAGCGCTCGCTCCGCCACGCACCCTCCCTGGCCTGGACCTACCTCACCGACCCCGCGAAGATCGCCGCGTGGTGGGCTCCCTGCGACCTGGTGGCCGAGGTCGGCCACAGCTTCCACTTCGACATGGGGCCGTGGGGCAAGCAGCCGTGCGAGGTCGTCGCGGTCGATCCGGATCACCTTCTGGCGATCGCGTTTGCCAAGGGAACCCTCGACACCACCGTGACCTGGACGCTCCTGCCGGAAGGAGATGGCACCCTCCTGCGCATGGTCCACGAAGGCTTCGACCTCGAATCGCCGATGGCCAAGATGGCCTTCGAGGGGATGTCCAACGGATGGCCCGCGATCCTGGATCGCCTCGCTTCAACCGTCGGATCGTAAGGCCGGCAGCAACCGACCATGGAAGCCCGCACCGAAAAGCCTACGGACATCGAGGCCTACATTGCGGGTTTCCCACCCGAGGTGCAGGCGCTCCTGCGCGAGATGCGACGGGTGATCGCGGAAGCGGCGCCGATGGCCACCGAGAGGATCAGTTACGGGATTCCCACCTTCCATTGGAAGGAGAACCTCGTGCACTTCGCCGGATACAAACGCCATATCGGGTTCTACCCCACCGGCAGCGGGATGGATGCCTTCATGGATCGGTTCGTCGGCTTGAAGACCTCGCGCGGCGCGGTGAGGCGCAGATGCGCCAGGGATCCCGCATTCGCCTTGTATCGCCCACCCCGGCCCTCCCGTCCGGGAGGGGGCAGGCAAGCGACGCGCTTGCGCGCGCCAGGGATGCCGGCCTTTGGCCCAAGACCCCGTCCCCGGCTTGATCGGGGGCGAGGCTTGGCAGGCAGCCCGGCCCGAGGACTGAGCTTGCACCGAGCGGAGCCGAGGTGCGGGTCGAAGTCCGAGGGAGGCGCCCCAATCCGAAAAATGACAATTTCCGTCAAAAAGAAATCCCCGGACAGGATCTGTCCGGGGATTTTCGTCGTAGCGAACGACAGGGCTAACGGAGTGCGAAGGTCATCGGGGGATGCGATCGAAGGGATCTGAACCCGAAGCCGTAGTTTCCTACGGCGAGCGGTGAAGATCTCGAGAGTGCGCCCCCGGGACCGAGCAATCAATACCTGTAATGCTCAGGCTTGTAGGGACCGTTCTTGGGGATGTCGAGGTAGGCGGCCTGGCTGTCGGTCAGTTCCTCGAGCTCCACGCCGAGCTTGGCCAGGTGCAGGCGGGCGACCTTCTCGTCGAGCTTCTTCGGCAGGGTGTAGACCTTGCCCTTCTCGTAGGACTTCACGCCCGAGATGGTCTCCTTGCCCTGGGACGCCAGCCACAGGTCGATCTGGGCGATGGTCTGGTTGGTGAAGGAGTTGGACATCACGAACGAGGGATGGCCGGTGGCGCAGCCCAGGTTCACCAGGCGGCCTTCGGCCAGCACGATGATGGACTTGCCTTCGGGCCAGATGACCTCGTGGACCTGGGGCTTGATCTCGACCCACTTGTGCTTCTTGATCTTGGCGATCTCGATCTCGGAGTCGAAGTGGCCGATGTTGCACACGATGGCGCGGTGCTTCATCGCGTCCATGTGCTTCTCGGTGATCACGTACTCGTTGCCGGTGGTGGTCACGAAGATGTCGCCGCGGGTCACGGCCTTGGCCATGGTGGTGACCTCGTAGCCTTCCATGGCGGCCTGGAGGGCGCAGATCGGGTCGATCTCGGTGATGATCACGCGAGCGCCCTGGCCCTTCATGGCCTGTGCACAACCCTTGCCCACGTCGCCGTAACCGGCCACGACGACGACCTTGCCCGAGAGCATGACGTCGGTGGCGCGCATGATGCCGTCCGGCAGGGAGTGGCGGCAGCCGTAGAGGTTGTCGAACTTGGACTTGGTGACCGAGTCGTTCACGTTGATGCAGGGGAACAGCAGCTCGCCCTTGGCAGCCATCTGGTACAGGCGATGAACTCCCGTGGTGGTCTCCTCGGAGACGCCCTGGATGTTCTTGGCGCACTGGGAGAAGAATCCGGGGCGCTCGGCCACGGCCTTCTTGACCTGGGCGTAGAGGATGCGGCCTTCCTCGTGGCCGGGATCCACATCCAGGAAGGAGGCGTCGGTCTCGGCGCGCAGTCCCAGGTGGACAAAAAGTGTCAAATCGCCACCGTCGTCCAGGATCATGTTGGGAGTGCCGTTGTCACTCCACTGCAGGACCTTCCAGGAGTAGTCCCAGTATTCTTCCAGCGTCTCGCCCTTGGTGGCGAACACGGGCACGCCGAAGTCGGCAATGGCCGCGGCAGCGTGGTCCTGGGTCGAGAAGATGTTGCAGGAGCACCAGCGGATGTCGGCGCCCAGGGCCGCCAGCGTCTCGATGAGCACGGCGGTCTGGATGGTCATGTGCAGCGAGCCTGCGATGCGGGCGCCCTTGAGGGGCTGGCTGGCGCGGAACTCTTCGCGAGTGGCGATCAGGCCGGGCATCTCGGTCTCGGCCAGGTCGATTTCCTTGCGACCGAAGGCAGCCAAGGCCATGTCGCGCACGAGGTAGTCGGGCTTGCCGCCGGCCACGGGGGCCTTGCCGAGGGTCGTCACGTTGTCGAGCATGTGCACTCCTGAGATTGCCCCGCACGGGGCGTGTGTGAGCCCGTTGCCGGGCGAAACTCTGTCCCGCATCAATATATCAAAAAATCACGATGCGTTGATATGTTCAAGCCAAGGCATGGTTTGGGCGCCTCCCGCCTCACCCGCAGTCCTTCCATCCGACCTGCTTGCACCATTGGTCGAAGTCTGCCTCGAGGCCAACGGGGCATTGTCTGCGGCGGGTTCAGCGGGTCGGGCCGCTCCGGGCTCGCCTGTTCGGCTCGGTGCTTTGCGCGTTGCGCAAAGGCCCCCACCTGCGGTGGCCCTGCGCGTCCCTGGCGCGATCACCACGATTGGATGACAGAATCCGTCAAACCCGCCACGCTGCGCGCGTACGGCTCCTCGAGGCCCTTCAGCGACCCGACGATCCGCTCCAGCCCTTCCGGGGTCCGGTCGAGCTTCACCCACGCCAGGAACCTCTGCGGGTCGCGGCTCCAGAGAAAGCGCGTCACCGTCCACCAGGAGAGGTAGGCCAGGTTGAGATCCCCCGATTCCGGCTCCACCCCGCCTCCGCGCATGATCGTCTCCAGGCTCTGGAGCTTGCCGTGTTTCAGGTCCGCCGCCCGATCCCCCGTAGGCCGGTAGTCCTTGAGCCACCAGGCCGGATAGCTCGCCGGGTCGACCGTACCCAGGTGAAGCCCCGAGGCGTCCATCCTCGAGCCGGAGAAGAGGCAGGCCAGGCCCTCGTTCAGCCAGCGCGGCAGGGCAAGCTGCGCCCGCTCCGCCAGCAGCTGGTGGGTCGCCTCGTGGATCGTCCAATGCCAGGGATTGGCCTCGTCGCGTTGCAGATACTGGATGCACCATCCGTCCTGATAGATCCCCTCGGCCCAGTCGGGCATCGACTCCCCCGCATGCATCTCCTCACGATCTCGATAGAGCCGCAGGTTCATCGCCGAAGCATGACGCGGCTCGGTCAGGGCGAAGGCCGCCAAGAAGGCCGCGTGCAGGGTCTCGACCCGCCCGAGCAGCGAATCGGTCCGGGCGGAATCGACCGTCGTCTCGACCCGATAATGTTCCGAGGTCCTGACCGTCCCTTGCCATGCCGAGTTCGCCGCGGCCTTCCGCACCGGCTCCGGGGCAGGCGCCTCGGGCTTGCAGGCCGCCAACCACAAGGGCAACAGGAACGTTGCCGTCCATCTCATGCGCATCATCCCCAAACGATACGGAATCCCTTGCCGCCCCAAAAGCCCTTTCCGCATTTCCCGCAACGCGCGATGGTTTTCCCGCCACAAAAGCATATATTCAGATATCGAGATCTTCATAAGCCATTGAATCCACGAGGAACACATGACACAGGCAAGCATCCACGGACACGAAGTCATCAACATGGTCATCGGATCGGGTCGCCGTTGGGGTCGTCAGGAACTGGTCGCCAAGATCGCCGAACTGCACGGTCCCGAGGCCCGTTTCCACACCTGCTCCGCCCAGGACCTCACCGGTGAGGGTCTGGTCGCGTTCCTGGACGGCAAGGGAAAGTTCATCGAGAGCGAAGAGGGGCTTGCCTTCGACGAGTCCAAGCTCTGCGGCCATGGCGACGCCGAGCACCATCACGACTGAGTCCCGAACCGGCCGCTCCGGGAAATCGGCATCCGGAGCGCCCACGCTTCACACCCCCAGGATGTTCACTTCCTTGGCCGCCTTCCCAAAATCGCGATCGTGTGTGACCAAGGCATCGGCGCCGTTCCCAAGGCACGCGGCCAACTGGAAAGCGTCGGGAAGCCGCAACCCGTAACGTCCGCGCAAGCGGGAAGCACGCGCGGCCATGCCCGCATCCAAGTCCACCACCTTCCAGCCCAGCCCCTCACGCAGAGCGTGCTCGTATCTCTCAGCCAGAGCCTCCTTGCCCGCTTTCCACGGCCCGGCCAGCACCTCCGCCACCGTGATCGGCGTGATCAGGATCCGGATCCGTCCGGACTCGGCCGCCTGGAACAGCGGCAAGAAGAGCGGCAAGAAAGCCTGGTTGTCTTCCAGCAGGTAGATGACGGGAGCCGTGTCCAGCACCACCGTGGCGTTCCATGGGAGCCTGGACAGCAAGCCACTGCCCGGATCGGGCGATTCCCGCTCCGTCGCCGGCACATGCCCCGGCCTCACTCCCACTCCTCGCGCATTCCCTTCACGTGGGAGCGCGCGTCTCCCCAAAGCCCGTGCCCGCTGCCCCGCAGCGACTCCAGCGTGGTGCGGCTGGCGGGACGCCGCAAGGAAAGCGGCCCCAAGAGCGCCACAGGACGGCCTCTCCGGGAGATCACCGTCTCGATCCCGGCCTCCGCCGCCTCGAGGATGGCAGGAAACCGCTCCCGAGCCCGGGCCACGGAAAGATCCTCATTGGCATCCATTTCATCATTCATGTACATAATGTACAGTTCCATCAAATCCCAACACAAGTCTTTTTTCAGCCCAGCCCAGGCACCTCAGGATCCGGCTCGATCCCGTGCGGCCAGTAGTCCAGACGTCCTTCGCCGTGAAGGTGACGCATCGCCATCCCCACCGTATGGAAGCTCCCACAGACCACCAGAGACACCCCCGCCTCCTTGGCATGGAGGCATGCCGACTCCCAAGCAGCCTCCACCGTGCCGTGGGCCATTCCCCCGAACGCCTCGGCAAGCACCTCGGGACGCGCGGCCCGCGCGGTCTCCAGCGGCAGCCAGTGGGTTCCCGCCGCCTCGGGCACCAGCATCCCCAGCACCTCGCGCCAATCCTTGTCGGCCATGCACCCGAAGAGCAGCACGAACGGCCTTCCCGCCAGAGTCGCCAGCAGCGCGGCGATCGCCTGCGGGTTGTGCCCCACGTCCAAGAGCACCTCGGGCGATCCCGCGATCCGCTGGGCCCGTCCGGGCCAGAGCATCCGGGAAAACACAGCGCGCACCGGCGCGGTCTCGGGCGCACGCCCCAGCAGGTGCGTCGCCGCACACCAGGCAAGCGCCAGGTTGCCCGCCTGATGGCCCCCTTCCAGCGGCGGATCCAGCGGCGCCCGCTCCAGGCACCCGACCACCGGCGCCTCGCAGGCCTGCGCCTCATTTGACAGGATCTGTCGCAGTCCCGGATCCAGCTCCCGCGTGAAGACGGGCTTGCCCGGGCGCATCGCCGCGACCTTCTCCCGCCAGATCTTCTCGACCGTGTCGCCCAGGAGCTGGGTATGATCGAGGTCCACGCCGGTGAGCACGAGCCCCTCGGCCGGCAGCGCCGTCACCGAATCAAGCCGCCCCCCCAGCCCCGTCTCCATCACCGCCACGTCCGTGCCGCGCTCGGCGAACCACAGCACGCCCAGCGCCGTGCAGATCTCGAAGAAGGTCGCGCCCACGCTCTCCGCCTCGGGGCGGATGCGCCGCGAGAGCCGCACGAAGTCGGCTTCCGGCATGGCCTCGTCCCCGATCACGAAGCGCTCGCGCACGCACACCAGATGCGGCGAGGTGAAGAGCCCGACCCGCAGGCCCTGGGAGGACAGGATCGCCTGCAACATCCGCGAGGTGCTGCCCTTGCCGTTGGTTCCCGCCACCTGGATCGAGCGCAACGCGGCTTGAGGATCGCCCAGCCTGGCCATCAGTTCGCGGGTGGTGTCAAGCCCCGGCTTCATGCCCAGGCGCGTGCGTCCGACCATCCATCCCAGAAGGTCGAGATATTCCGCTCGTGTGTTTGCATCCATGAGAAGAGGCAAGATGCAAAGAAACCTGCCGCACGGGGCGCGTCGTCTTCGAACCTCTGGTATCGAAGAATAGGCCCTCAGCTTTCGGGAGCGAGGTTCCCACTGCAAGGTGGGCATCCTTTCTCCCGGGCTTACAACCTTGGTAACAAACATCAGGTCGAAGCACCAGCACCCGCATGCGGCAGGCATTGATGAAGATACGCGGAAGTCGACAGCGGCGCAACCCTTGACGAAGCTTTCTTGGGCCTTGTCCGGCCCTGCTCGCCCCCGCCATCCTCACGGACAGATTTCGCGGTGGCTCATCGGGCCTCCTCGGCTTCGGCTCCGCTCAGCCTGCGGGGTCCCGCCGCCCGTCCCCGCTCCGGCAGGGATCTGCCTGCGCGGCGGGCGCGACGGTCCGGGGCAGCCGGCGTTCAGGCTCCGGGCGCGGAGTCCTTGGACGCGGCGACCGCGAGCTCGGCTTCCTTGCCCGGGCGCTCGCCCACGGCCAGGCGCGCCATGTGCAGGGCGTCCTTGTAGTCCTGCTTGTCACTGAGCGGAAGCAGGCGCTCCTCCAGGATCTTGCGCGCCGAGTCGGGCAGCTCCAGGTCGATCAGGAAGATCTGGACGCTCTGCCAGAGAGCCTCCTCGTCCGACGGATTGTCCTTGAGGATCTCCTCGTAGCGCAGCAGCGCCATCTGCGGCTCGCGGATCATCTGCAGGGCCATGGCCCACAGCATCAGGGCGTTGCGGCGCTCCGGCCCCTGGAAGTGCCCGCGCAGGGCCTCCACGGCACGCTCCACCCGGGTGTCGGCCTTGGCGTCCTCCCCTTCGGCGTAGAGGTCGATGGCATGGGCCAGCTGCTGTTCGATCTGGGCGAGTTCGGGCGAAAGGGTCGATGTGTCCACGGCGCCCAAGGTAGAAAGCCGCCCGACGCCTCGACGCCGCGAACTAGGGCGTGTCCAGCACCAGCGGACAGCCCTCGCCGTCCTCCTGGGCACGGGGCGTGCTCTTGCCCTTGGCGGCGGCGCGCAAGGCGGCCTCCACCACGAACTGCCCCGACTCGTCCATCGGTTCGGCCGGGCCGTCGTAGCGCCACTTACCGTCCGAGCCCACCACCAGGGCCCACGGGATGCGCTTGACCTGGGCGCGGCGTGCCAGCTCCCCGGTGGTGTCCAGCAGCACCTGGCTTGCGATGCGCGTCTCGCGCAGCCACGAGGAGACATCCCCCGCGCGCAGGGCCTGCCCCTTGGGGGAGGAGGCGATCAGGACCAGCGTGGTGGCGCGGTCGTCGCGGAAGGACTTCTCCATCTCGCGGATCAGTCCGCCGGGCTGCGAGGCATCCTGGACCAGTCCGCAGGTGGGATCCACGAAGAGGAAGCCCACGTTCTTGTCCAGCCAATGCAGCCGCGAGAGGGTGTCGCCGTCCGAGGTCGGCAGCCGGAAGTCGCCCAGGAGATCCTTGTCTGGCTTGGGAACCGAGCCAGCGCAGGCGCCCAGCAGGGTCGCAAGGCAGGCCGTCGCGGCGATCGCGCCCAGGCGCGCTCCCCGGCTCATCGCAGCTCCAGCCCGATCGGGCAGTGGTCCGAGCCCATCTGGTCGGGCTCGTGCCAGGCGCGCCGCACCGTGGGCCAGAGGTTCTCGCTCACGGCCGCGTAATCGATGCGCCAGCCGTGGTTCTTGGCGCGCACCCCGGGGCGGTTCGACCACCAGGTGAAGTGCTTGCCTTCGTCGGGATGGAAGCGGCGGAAGCAGTCGGCGAAGCCCGCCTCGAAGTACTCGGACAATTTCTGTCGCTCCACCGGCAGGAACCCGATGGAGTTCTTGTTCCCGACCGGATCGGCGATGTCGATTGCGTGGTGGCAGATGTTGTAGTCGCCCAGGAAGGCCACCGAGAGGCCCTGTGCCGCCATCTCGCCGTGCCACTGCCGTGCGCGTTCCCAGTAGGCCAGCTTCATGGCGAAGGCCTCTTCGCTCTTTCCCCCGTTGGGCACGTAGGACCCGATCACCCGCAGGTTGTCCACGCTCACGGTGATCACGCGGCCTTCGCGGTCCACGTCCTCCATGCCGCAGCCGGTCGAGAACTCGACCTTGCCCAGTCCCTCGCGCACCCAGGCGGCCACGCCCGAGTAGCCCTTCTTCTCGGCCGGCAGGAAATGGCTCACGTAGCCCAGGCGCGAGACCAGGTCCGGGTCCAGCTGGTGGGGTTCGGCCCGCAGCTCCTGGATCAGGACGATGTCGGCATCGCTCCTGTCGAACCAGTCGCGGAAGTGGGTCTTGGCGCAGGCGCGCAGTCCGTTGACGTTCCAGGAGACGATCTTCACATCCCGGAAGGTACCAAAACGACTGGCTTCGGAAAGCCCGGAATGTGGTACACTCAAGCCCGGATGAAACACTTCGCTCCAAAGCCCCTTTCCGGGCGTCTGCTCCCATCGCTGGAAGCCTGGTTGGCACATCCGCCGTGGCATCTGCGCTTCCCCGCACAGCTTGAGGACTTCTACGAGCAGGAGACGGGAGCCATGCGGCGACGCTGGCTCGTGATGGGCGGACTCGCGGGCATCATCGCCTTCATGCTCTTCTCGATGACAGACCAGGCCATGTTCCAGGAAGGTCGCGGACTTGCCATGCGGCTTCGCCTCGAATTCTTCCTGCCGGTCTCGCTCCCTCTCATGGCCGCCATCAGCTTTCGGTTGCGCCCTTGGCTTCGCGAGCTCCTCGACGCATGCCTATCGCTGACGGCGCAGGCGTGCATTGTCCTCATCCTGCTCCGGATTCCCCACCCCCATGCGGCCTACTACGTCTTCGGAATTCCCTTCGTCGCCCTGTACTCGCTCACCATCGCACGCCTGCGGTTTCCGTTCGCCCTCGGTTCGGCCATCCTCGTCTCGTTGGCCTTCGTCGTTATTCTCCCGCACATTCCATCCATCCCTGCGTCGACACACTCTTTCCAGCTTGCCTTTGTCACCGCCAGCATGGGGCTAGGACTCTTCGCCAACCACGCCACCGAACGGACCGCAAGAACCAGCTACCTGCAGTTCCTGGCCCAAAGGCTGCAGCAGGAAAACCTCAGCCGCGACAATGCGGTCCTTTCGCTCCTCGCGGGGACCGACCCGCTCACGAGCCTGGCCAACCGTCGCAGCTTCGACAACTTCCTGGCCGAGCGTGCCGCCAACGGGAAAGGCTGCGCCCTGGTGCTCATGGACATCGACCATTTCAAGGCCTACAACGACACCTACGGGCACCAGGCCGGCGACCTCTGCCTGCAGGTGTTCGCCGGCAACCTGCGCCAGAACCTGCGCGGCCAGGACTTCGTCGCCCGCGTGGGAGGCGAGGAGTTCGCCATGGTCCTGCCCGGCACCGACCGCGACGAAGCGGTTCGCGTGACCCAGAGGCTGCACGACAGCTTCCGCGAATTCGGCATCCCTCACGAGGCCTCCCCCGTCGCCCCGCACCTGACCTTCAGTGCCGGCATCGCGCTGTGCTTCGATTCCTGCCCTCCCGACCGACTCTATGCCCATGCCGATGCGGCCCTCTACAAGGCCAAGGACCAAGGACGCGACCGCTGGGTCCTCGAGACCTTCTCCGGCCTGGACGAGACACGGACTATTTTCATACCATGAGCTCCGAAATCGAAGGCATGCCCCAGGGCGCCGCGTTCACCGACGGCGGGCAAACCGGCCGAACCATCCGCACCCGCTACCAGGACCCGCTCGACGCCCTGTGGATCGCCGCCGCCCGACGCCTGGGCTGGAAGATCGAGAGGTCCACCGAGGTCTACGCCTACTGGAACGGAAGCGACACGCTCACCGTCTCCACCAGCGACCATTTCGATCCCGACGACCAGTTCTCGCAGTTCCTCTTTCACGAGATCTGCCATTGCCTGTGCGAAGGGCCTTCCAACTACGCCAAGGAGGATTGGGGCCTCTCCAACCTCGACCCCGACGTATGGGTTCGCGAAGCCGCCTGCCATCGGCTCCAAGCGGCCCTCTCGGACCGCTTCGGACTGCGCGGGTTCCTGGCCATCACCGGCGCCAACCGCGACTACTACGACAACCTGCCCGCCGACCCGCTGCGCGCAGGCGACGACCCGGCCCTTGCGATGGCGCAGAGGGGATGGCTCCTGTCCCGGCAATCCCCATGGAAGGAGGTCCTCGACGACGTCCTGATGGCCACCGCCGCGCTTGCCCGCACCCTGCAGGCCTTCCCGCTGGAGGAGGATTCCCACTGGCTCACGGCAAGGCCCATGCATCCCCTGCGCTTCGGTCCCGGCGCCGCGGACCGCACCTGCGCAGGATGCTCCTGGTTCCAGGCCGGCAAGCGCACCGGGCTGTGCAGCCATGCATTGCTCGAGAACCGGCGCGAGCGCATCCTCCCCGAGACCCCGGCCTGCAACCGCTTCGAATCGCCCTTCACCGAGACCGACTGCGGCAGCTGCGGCGCCTGCTGCCACAAGGGCTTCTCGCTGGTCCCCGTGCTCTCGGGCGACCCGATCCGCCACAGCCACCCCGAGTGGGTCGTGAAGGACGCCTGGGGCTGGCACATCCCCCGCCCCGACGGCGCTTGCCTTGCCCTGTGCGGCGACGGATCCGAAGGCACCCCCTGGCGCTGCCGCACCTACGACGACCGCCCCCACCACTGCCGCAGCTTCGAGACGGGAGGGCTCCCCTGCCTGGAGGCGCGGCGCCGGGCGGGCATCGGTCCCTGACGGGACCTTCCCCTGACAATTCCTGTCAAACAAAAATCCCTTCCCGACGCGCTCGGAAAGGGATTTTGTCAATTCCTGTCTTTCCCGATCACCTGCCCACGTCGACCTGGAGCTGGCCCTCGGCACGCACGTGCACCCGCAGGGCCTGGCCCGAGATCGCCACGGCCGAAGGCACGATGCGGTCCACCGCGCCGCGCAGGAAGACGCCCTCGCCGGCCGGGATCTCGAGCTTGGCGAGCTTCTTGGAGACGTCGCCCAGCTGCTTGGTGAAGTCGATCTTGGCCATGTTGCCCAGCGCCTCCTTGAAGGTGCCGTGCAGCAGCCAGTTGGCGGACTTGGCCAAGGCGCTCGAGGTGGAGAGCGAGAAGTCCAGGCTGTCGAAGGTCAAGGCCTTGGCCACCGTGTCGAACACGGGATGCCCCAGCACGTAGACGCTGCCGTCGAAGGGCTTCTTGAGGCCGATGCCCAGCACCGCCTTGCCGCCCGAGGCGTAGACCTTGCCGGAGGTCACCACGATCTCGCGCGAACCGGCCTTGTAGGGCTTGGCCGAGAGGATGGCGGTCAGCATGCTGTCGGCGTGCGGCAGCGAGACCTCGGTGGTGAAGTCCATCGAGAAGCGCGGGGTCAGCGAGCTGCGCGGCAGGATGCGCAGGGTCGGAAGGGCCGGCGTCTCCAGCACGGGCGCGGCGGCGGAGAGGATCATCTGCGGGCGGGCCGAGACGGTCACGATGGTGCTCAGGGTCTTTCCGGTGCCGTTGAGGGAGGCGACGAAGAGCGACTCGGGGCGCACGCACAGCCACATGCCCTTGCCGATCTCGCGCGGGATCACCAGCTGGTTCCAGGCCTTCTCGGCGATGGGGCGCACCGCGATCGCCTCGGGGAGCTTGGCCAGTCCGTTGTTGACGGCCTCCTCGACCTTCTGGCGCACCAGGGGAAGGCCCAGCACGGATTCCACGTCGATGTTGAGCGCCGTAAGCTGGCACGGCCGCAGCCACTGCATGCTCCAGGCGTCGCGGATCCAGACGACCTTGCCGTCGGGCCCCCACAGCAGGGTTCCCGGCAGCGTAAACTGGAAGCGGGCCATCGGGGTGGTCTCGCCGCAGCTGGCCAGTCCCATCGCCGCGACCGGCACCTTGGCGCTGGCGCCCACGGCGAAGTCCACCGTGGCCACGGCCGTCAGGCGGTTGCCCTGGGCGATCAGCTCCAGCCCCGACATCACCACCTTGTGGCGGATCTGCACACCCACCGGCGCCTTGATCTGGGTCGGGAGCGCTCCGGCCAGGAGCCCCAGGGCTCCGCCGTTGCTGGAGGGCTTGATGTTCATCTCCAGCGTCTTGTCCATCGTGCCCTGGCTCAGGGGCGAGGGGATGGACTTGAGGATGCGGTCGCGCAGCGGATCCAGCTGGATCGAGATGGGCACCGAGATGCGCGAGAGCGGCGGCGGGGGGAGCTCGGCCTGCAGCGGCTGCTCGGGAGGAGCGTCGATCTCGGGGTGGGAGGAACAGGAAGCCAGGAAAAGCAAGGCGAGGGCGATCGGGAACAGTCTGCTTCGGAACATGGCCTGGAAAATTGCCTTCCCGTCCCGTCGCTGGCTATCCCCTTATCCGTCTCATTGCCTGCCCGGCCGGCTCGCTCCGGCCCGACTTGACGCTAGGGAGCCTCCGTCTGCCACTCGATCCGGAAGGGCCACAGCTCCTGCAGCCGCGACGGATAGCTTGCCTTGAGGAAGTGGGCGTTGGCCCGCAGCAGGTCCTCGTGGAGCGTCTCGAGACGCAGGAGATCGTCCTCCTCCAGCTCCTCGGCCGCCTCGAAGTTCCAGGGGCAGAAGTCCACGCTGTCCCCTTCCTCGTCGGACAGCAGGAGCGCGTGGCCGTGGGTGCGGCAGATCACCGGACGCGCCGCGTAGGAGCGGCAGCTCCCCGAGGCGTCCAGCAGGCTGCAGAGCTTCTCCGAAGGGTGGAGCTCCGACTCCAGGCCGCTGTCGCTCTCGGCGTCCAGGGTCCCGGCGGCCTGCAGCGCGGCCCACTCGACCGGCAGGAGGCTCGAGATGCGGCGGCAGCAGTGATGACACCCTTGGGCACAGCGGTAATGGGAAGCCAGACGCTCGGTGGTCGCCTCCGACCAGGCGTCCAGGCGGCGGCGCAACGCCTCCAGCTGCGAGAAGTCCCAGGGAGCCTCGCGGGGGACGGCCAGGAACGCCTCCCCGGAAAGGCGGGCGGTCACGGGTGACCGACCTTGGCGTCGGCCTCCATGGCGTCCAGGAAGTCGGCCTGGCTCTTGAGGAGGGCCCGCTGGCGGGCGAACTGGCTCTGCCGCTGCAGCTCGAGGGTGGCGATGTCGCCCTTGAGGCGCGCCACATGCTCATGCATGCCCTGGACACTGGCCTGGGCCTGCTGCTGGGCGTCGCGCAGGATCAGCTCGGCTTCCTTCTCGGCCTGGCGACGCGTCTCGTCCAGCGCCTTCTGCACGGTGAGGGCTGCGTCCTGCAGGTTCTGCTCGATCAGGCGGTAATGGCCCAGACGGTCCTCGAGGGTCTTGGCCGCCTCGCGGGCGCGGGCCGTCTCGTGCTTGAGCTCCTCGAACTGGGCCGCCACGGCATCGAGGTAGGCGCGCACCTCCTCGGGGTCGTAGCCGCGCAGCTTGCGGCGGAATTCCTGCTTGCGGATGTCGATGGGCGTGATGTTCAAGAGAGGCTCCGAAGGAAAGTTCAGGAGAGAAGATAGCGCACGACGACAAAGCCCATCCAGGCCAGCACCAGTGCGACGAGTGGAGAAAGGTCCCAACCCAGCGGCCGCGGCAAGTGGCGGCGGATGGGATCGAGGATCGGCCGCACCAGGACGTCCAGGGCGCGGAAGAAGGTGTTGGAACGCGCCAAGCGCAGGCCCGACAGGAGCGTGTAGGCAAGCAGCACGAAGAGGACCGTGTACCCCATCAGGCCCACCCACTCGCGCACGAAGCCGGGAAAGCCCATCAGGCGGCGCTCCGATGGCCGAAGATCGCCGTGCCCACCCGCACCATGGTGGAGCCTTCCTGGATCGCCACCTCCAGGTCGTCGGACATGCCCATCGAGAGGACGGACGCCTCGGGAAGGACCTCGCGCATCCGCGCAAGCAACGCGCGGGCGCGGGCGAAGACGGGACGGACCGCCTCGGGTCCTCCCTCGAGGGGACCCATGCACATCAGCCCCAGCACCGAGGTATTTGTCAGATTCCGACAAATCTTCAGGATCCCGCGAAACTCCTCCTCCGAGAAGCCGCTCTTGGTGGGCTCGTCGGTCAGATGCAGCTGCAGCAGGACGCTGGCCGGCACCCCCTCCTCGCCGGCGATGCGATCGATCGCCTCCAGCACCGGGAGGCTTGCGACGCCGTGGATCAGGTGCGAGACGCCGAGGATCCTGCGGACCTTGTTGCGCTGGAGCGGCCCGATGAAGTGCAGCCGCGTCCCGATCACCGGGAACTTCTCCAGGGCCTCCTGCACGTAGTTCTCGCCGAAGTCCACCTGACCTGCCGACTGCGCGATGAGGATCGATCCGCGGGGATGGCGCTTGCTCACAGCCACCAGGGCGATGCTTGCAGGATCGCGCCCGCAGGCCTGGGCAATCGAGGCGATGCGGGTGCGCACGGCCTCGAGGTTTTGGACAATTTCCGTCATGGCTTTTCCAGGAGGCCCAGCTCGCGCAGGGCCGGAACGTCCTGGGCCACGAACCACAAGGCCGCTCCCAGGCTCGAGGTGTCGAGGTCGCGCAGGCCCGTGGCGTCCGGCTGCGGGACGCTGATGTGCAGGGAACCTGCCCGGGCAGCGCCCAGGATCTTCTCCACCACCGCACCCACCGAGAGGATGGCGCCCGAGAGCGAAAGCTCGCCGGTGAAGGCCACGCGCGCATCCACGGGACGCTGAAGGAGACTCGAGACCATGGCAGCAAGCATCGGCCAGCCCAGCGAGACGCCGTCCTTGGGCCCTGCCGGCCCGCTCACATGGACATGCCAATCGAGCTCGCGCAGCGTCTCGAGCGAGCGCCCGAGATGCGGAGCCAAGGCGCAGACGCGACTGCGGGCCACGCGGGCCGCCATCTCGGTCTGCGGACCGGCACCTGTCACGGTCAGGCGCCCTTTGCCCGGAAGCGCCAGCACCTCGACGCGTGCGAGGTCCCCGCCCCAGGAGGAGGCCATCATGGCGTGGAGGGAACCGGGAGGAAGGCAGATGTCCACAGGATCGTGAGGAAGGGCGTCCTCGCCCAGCACCACCTGGACCCAGGCCAGGTCGAGGATCGGGCTCTCCCCTTCCTCGCACTGGCGCAGGTAGCGGCGACACAGGCGCGAGAGGCGATCCACGAACCCGTGCCACCCCGTCTCGCGGCAGCCTCCGCACTGCAGGGAGTCCAGCACCTCCTCCTCGAGGAAGGGCGCCGGTGCGATCCCGAAATGCGCACACACCGAAGGCACGATGTAATGGAAGGCGTGGAAGCGCTTCTCCCACGGCGAGAAGCCCCGCAGCAGGATATGGGGCAGTCGATGGGGAGCCAAGGCAGGGCGCTCGCGCCCTCGCCCGATCCAGATCACAAGGCCCGAGACCGGAAGTGCCGAATCGTCCTGGACCTCGCGCACATGGACTTCTCCGGTCGCCACCAGGCCCTGCAGGGCGAAGGCCAGATGGTGCTTCCCCACCCCGGCCGGTCCGTGCAGGAGCACATGACGAAGCGCCGGCAGCCGCTTCACGGCCCGGGTGGCGCGGGCATCCAGGAAGGGCGTGTCGGCGGGAGGCTTCGAATCGGGATCGGGCGAACTGGGCACCGGCGATTCGGGAGCCGCCACGAAATCCAGCAGTTCCTCGCGCGCCATCCAGTGCCCCGGATGCAACCGCTCCAACTCCCGTCCCAGCGGGCTCATGCCGCGTTCTGGGTCCTGGGGCTCTTGACCGGCACCTGGATCGGAGCACCCTTGCCCAATACGGCGTCACGGGTCACCACGATCTCCTTCACGCCCTTGAGGTCGGGCGCCTGGTACATGGTCTCCAGCAGCACGTTCTCCAGGACAGCGCGCAATCCGCGCGCCCCGGTCTTGCGACGGATGGTGGTCTGCACCACCTCGCGCAAGGCGTCCTCCTCGAAGCGAAGCTTGAGCCCGTCGAGGGTGAACATGTACTCGAACTGTTTGGTGATGGCGTTCTTCGGTTCGGTGAGGATCCGCAGCAGCGACTCGTCGTCCAGCTCGTCCAGCGCCACGACCAGCGGCACGCGTCCGATCAGCTCGGGAATAAGGCCGAACTGGATCAGGTCCTCGGGCTCGGTGTCACGCAGGAGCGCGATGGTCTCGCGGGCCTTGCGCGACTTCACCTGCGCCCCAAATCCCAGTTGCGTGGTGTTCACGCGCGCCGAGACGATCTTCTCCATGCCTTCGAAGGCGCCACCGCAGATGAAGAGGATGTTGCGGGTGTCGAGCTGGATGAGGCTCTGCTCCGGGTGCTTGCGCCCGCCCTTGGGGGGGATCGAGGCCACCGTGCCCTCGAGGATCTTGAGGAGCGCCTGCTGGACGCCCTCGCCCGACACGTCGCGGGTGATGCTTGGATTGCCACCGCCCTTGCGCGCGATCTTGTCCACCTCGTCCACGAAGATGATGCCGCGTTGCGCCGCCTCGACGTCGTAGTCGGCCGCCTGGAGGAGACGCACCAGGATGTTCTCGACGTCCTCGCCCACGTAGCCGGCCTCGGTGAGGATGGTGGCGTCCGCGATGGCGATGGGGACCTGCAGGAACTTCGCGATGGTCTGGGCCATCAGCGTCTTGCCCGATCCGGTGGGCCCGATCAAGAGGATGTTGGATTTGTCGACCTGTACGCCGTTCTTGGGGGAGCCCTTGAACACTCGCTTGTAGTGGTTGTACACCGCAACGGAGAGCGCCTTCTTGGCATGGTCCTGCCCGATGACGTACTCGTCGAGATGCGCCCGGATCTCGGACGGAGTGGGGAGCTTCTTCTTGTCGCTCCCCGCGTCCTTCTCGCCGGTCTCCTGGAGGATGTCCGTGCACATACTGATGCACTCGTTGCAGATGTGCACCCCGGGGCCGGTGACCATCTTGGTCACCTCCTCGGAAGCCTTCCCGCAGAACGAGCAACGGACCTTGGCGTAGCTGCGGGGCTTGGTCATGCGGTCTTGATGTCCCGCGTCAGGACGCTGTCCACCAACCCGTAGGCGATGGCTTCCTCGGCATTGAGGTAGAAGTTGCGCTCGGCGTCCTTCTCGACGTCCGCGCGCTCCTTGCCGGAGTGCTTGGTGAGGATGTCGGTGAGGATCGTCTTGATCTTCACGATCTCCTTGGCTGTGATCTGGATGTCAGCGGCCTGGCCAGTGGCACCGCCCGAAGGCTGGTGGATCATCACGCGGCTGTGGGGCAGGATGTAGCGCTTGCCCTTGGTGCCAGCGGCAAGCAGCACGGCGCCCATGCTGGCGGCCGATCCGACGCAGATGGTCGAGACGTCGGGACGGACGTGAGCCATCGTATCGTAGATCGCAAGGCCGGCCGAGACCGAGCCGCCGGGTGAGTTGATGTAGATGGTGATGTCCTTCTCGGGATCCTCGTACTCCAGGAAGATCAGCTGGGCGACGACGGCGTTGGCCACGTTGTCATCGATCGGCGTGCCGATGAAGATGATGCGTTCCTTGAGCAAGCGCGAGTAGATGTCGTAGACGCGCTCGCCGCGGCCTGTGGTCTCGATGATCGTGGGAAGGTACATGAGCGACTCCTTTAGCCTGTATCGTAAGGACGATAACAAAAATCAGCCCCCCGGAGTAGCTGCGCCACGCCGGGAATGTGCAATCGTGGATTTTTTCCTCTGCCGGATGCCGGGAAAGGAAAAGGCCCAGGACGCTCCCGGGCCTTCTCGTCGGGATTCTATGTGGTCCTTACCAGCGGATGGCGGCAGCCGACCAGGAAAGCCCGCCGCCGAAGCCGATCAGGAAGACGTAGTCGCCTTCCTTGTAATTGGCCTGGGCCTCTGCCAGGGCGATGCCCACCGAGGCCGAGGAAGTGTTGCCGAACCGGTCCATGGTGGCCGAGATGCGCTCCATCGGGATGCCCAGCTTCTCGCTCACCGACTCGAGCATGCGCAGGTTGCCCTGGTGCGGCACGATGTGGATCACGTCGGAGTCCGTGAGGCCGAGCTTCGCCTTGAGCGAGGCGATGCGGGCCACGATGGTCTCGACGGCGAACTTGAAGACGGCGGTGCCGTCCTGATGGAAGTGGAAGCGGTCCCCCTGCCCGCCGTAGCGGACCTTCTCGTTGCCGGCCGGATCGCCACCCATCTCCCAGGCGAGGATCTCGTGGAAGGGCTCGACGGTGGTCAGCACGGCCGCTGCGGCGCCGTCGCCGAAGAGGATGCAGCTGGCGCGATCGGAGTAGTCCAGGAAGCGCGTCATGCGATCGGAGGCCACCACCAGGGAGCGCTCCATATTGGAGGTCTTCATCAGGCCGTACGCCACCGTCAGGGCGGCGGGGAAGCCCGAACAGGCCATGTTCACATCGAAGGCCGGGACCTTGCCCAGCCCGAGCTCCGCACCCACGTCCACCGACAGGTAGGGGCAGCTCTGCTCGCTGGTGGAAGTGGATCCCACGATCAGGTCGATCTTGCCCGGGGCCATCTCGAGGGCCGCGCGCGAGGCTTCGATGCCAAGCCCGCTGGTGCCGATCTCGCGGGAGATGCGACGTTCCTTGATGCCCGTGCGACGCACGATCCATTCGTCGTTGGTATCCACCAGCTTGGAAAGGTCATCGTTGGTGATTCGCTCAGGGGGCAGGTACGCCGCTACGCTGGCAAGGCCGATCCGCTTCTCGGTCATTCGACACTCCTTGTGAAGCACCTAAAGATAAACCATTTCTGTGGCCAGCCGGACACCCGCGACAGGAACCCGATCCGAAGCTGTGGATCGCCGCCTGCACAATTGCCATCTTGTCCCGATGACAACCGTCCGCGAGATCGCCACCGAAGACCAGATGCGCGCCCTGCTGGAGGAATCCTCCTCCCGCAAGGTCGTGCTCTTCAAGTATTCCCCCACCTGCAGCATCAGCCTCACCGTGCAGGAAAAATGGGACGCCTGGGCTGAGACTGCCCCGGAAGGCCTGATCCTGGCCCAGTGCGACGTGATCGGCGCCCGCCCTGCGGCGCGGGGCATCACCTCCTGGCTGGACATCCTCCACCAGAGCCCGCAAGCCCTGGTGCTCGAAGGCGGCAAGTGCCTCAAGCAGGCCTCGCACTACACCATCGACGGGGAGTGGCTGGGGAAGTACGGGGGGTAGCCACCTGCTCCTGGGGACGGCTCGCCGCGTTCGGCGGAAACGGGCGTTGGGCGCAACCCCGGCGCCCCGAAAGCGCCGGGGTCGCCGTCCTGCGGGCTTCCCTCCGGTCGGTGCTGCGGGCCGAACGGCCCTGCGCACCCGCCTGCGGCGGCCCTCCGGGCGGCTTGCGCAACGCAACCAAGCCAGACGCGCCAGGGATGCCGGCCGAGAGGCCCAAGACCCCGCAGCAGGAACCAGGCACACGATCAGGTGACGCCTGGATCCCCCAGTCAAGCTGAGGGTAGACGCCCGATCAAGTCGGGGATGCCGAGAACAGTGGTGGCGATGTGAGACGTGGGCGACGACCGGAAGCTGCGGAGGCTTGGCAGGCAGCCCGGTCCTCCGGCTTGACCGGAGGAAGGCGCCCTGACCGATGGCTTCAGGAATTGGTATATTGCACGCTATGACTGGAACGCTCCACACCGGACGAATTACCGGCTCCACACGGGAGACCGGGACCTAGTCGTTGCCGCCCAGGGCTCTTTGCCTGGCGGAAGAACACGGACCCGCTCCCGCATCTGGGGGTGGGTTTTTCTTTGCGCAGCGTGAAGCTCCAGGTGCGGAGGACGGTCGAAACAAGGAATAGGGAAATCATGAAGGTCGAACTCTTCGACACCACATTGCGCGACGGCAACCAGGCCCGCGGACTCTCCTTCTCGCTCGAGGACAAGCTCTCCGTGGCCAAGCTCCTCGACGGTTTCGGCATCGACATCATCGAAGCCGGTTGGCCCAACCCCACCAGCCAGATCGATGTCCAGTTCTTCGAGCGCGCCCGGAAGCTCGAGTGGAAGCACGCCCGGCTGTGCGCCTTCGGCAGCACCCGCCGCCCCGGCAAGCCCGCTCGGGAAGACAAGATGCTGGGCTACCTGGTGGACAGCCAGGCCCCCGTGATCGCCCTCTTCGGAAAGACCTGGGACCTGCACGTGACCGACGTGCTGCGCACCACGCTTGAAGAAAACCTGGCGATGATCGCCGATTCGATCTCGTTCCTGAAGTCGCAAGGGCGCGAGGTGATCTTTGATGCCGAGCACTTCTTCGACGGCTTCCAGGCCAATCCCGAGTACGCTCTCAAGGCCCTGCGCGCCGCCCACGAGGCCGGTGCCGACCGCTTGACCCTGTGCGACACCAACGGCGGCATGGCCCTCTCGTGGGAAGTCGAAGAGATCGTGCGCACCGTGCTCACGGAGATCCCCGGCTGCAGCGTGGGAGTCCACCCCCACAACGACTCGGGCACGGCCGTGGCCAACGCCCTGGCCGCCGTGCGGGCCGGCGCCACCCAGGTGCAAGGCACCATCAACGGCATCGGCGAGCGCTGCGGCAACGTCAACCTCATCACGGTGGCCGCCAACCTCAAGCTCAAGCTCGGCCTTCCCGTGGTCACCGACGAGCAGCTCAAGGGCTTGCGCCGCCTGTCGCTATCGGTGAGCGAGATCGCCAACCTCTCCCCCGACATCCGCGCCCCGTTCGTGGGCGATGCGGCCTTCGCCCACAAAGGCGGCGCCCACATCGACGGCGTCCTGAAGGTGGCCAGGAGCTTCGAGCACATCGACCCATCGCTTGTCGGGAACGAGCGCGAGCTCATCGTCTCCGACCAGTCGGGCGGGAGCCTGGTGGCCGCGCGCCTTTCCGAGATCGCCCCCGATCTGGACAAGAAGGATCCCCGGGTCGGGGAGATCCTCAAGGAGGTCAAGACATTGGAAAGCGACGGCTGGCACTTCGAGGTGGCCGAGGCCTCCTTCCAGTTGCTGGCCGCCCGCAAGCTCGGGCTGTTTGCCGATCCGTTCGTGGTCAAGCACTACCGCGTGATCGAGGAGATGGGCACCACCCTTTCCGAGGCCACCCTGCAGATCGAGGTCAACGGCGAGTCCGAGCACACCGCCGCCATGGGCGACGGCCCCGTGGGCGCGCTGGACGCCGCGCTGCGCAAGGCCGTGACGCGCTTCTACCCGGAGCTCGAAAAGGTCCGCCTCTCGGACTACAAGGTGCGCGTGCTCGATAGCCGCGGCGGCACCGGAGCCAAGGTGCGCGTGTGGGTGGAAAGCACCGACGGCGAACGCTCTTGGGCGACCACCGGCGTCTCGAGCAACATCGTGGACGCCTCGTGGCAGGCCCTGGTCGACAGCCTGTGCTGGCCCCTACTGCGCGCCCGCCGCTGAAACCTCGGGCCGGGCGCGATCCGGGCACGTAAATTCACGCCAAACAAACACATCGCAGCAGCGCTGCGGAGCCCCTTGACCGACAAATTCCAAGCGACAAAGCAAGCGTGCGGGTCTCAGGTCCGAGGCGAACAAAGGCGGAACATGAAGAGCACCTACGGCATCCTTGCATCCATGACAGTCCTTGCCACGGCCCACAGCGTCTTGGCAGACGACGGCCGCTGGACCTTCGGCGGCCGCGTAGGCGCCAACTCCTCGAGCGGAGTCACCCGCACCGAAATGGCCCTGAACGGCGAGTACGTGCTGGGGAACATGCTGACCTGGCGCACCGACGTGGCCTTCGTGTTCCGCGACGCGAAGCAGCAGGACGTGTTCGACATCAACATTCCCACTAACCTGCTGTTCTGGCCGACCGGCCGCACCGCGAAGTTCCGCCCCTACCTCGGCCCCGGCGCCAACTACTCGCGCAGCCACGAAGGGAACTCGACCTTCGGATTCAACGCCTTGGCGGGCCTGCAATTGGCCAGCACCAGCAACACGACCTTCGGCATCGAAGGGAAGTACCTCATCCCCGACATCACCGACCCGTCGAGCAAGCCCCAGACATCGCTCTCGATGACCGGCGCCTTCCAGTTCGCCAAATAGGCGTCAGACCAGGCGCCAGGCCCGGTTGGCCCCGGGCGGCGCCTTCTCCAGCTCCTCGGCGACAGGCCGTTCCTCCAGTGCCTCGAGGAAGGCGTCCGTCACCAAGATCTCGCGCGCCTGGGCGATGTCCTCTCCCAGCTTCGAGGCGGCATTGACCTCTGCCCCGAAGACATCCGCATCGCCTATGCGCAACATGTCCCCGTAGCCCAGGCCCAAGCACAGGAGGACCGCCTCCTCCTGCAGACGTCCGACGTTGTACTCCTCCAGCACGGCCATCATCTCGCGCGCCGCGGCAAGCGCACGCTCGGGCTTGCGGAAGATCACCATGAACGAATCCCCTTCGATCTTGAGGAGGATCCCGTCGTGGGCCTCGATCACCGGGATCAGCAGGCGCTGGGATTCCTGGATGACCTGCAGGAAATGGATGATGCCGAACTCGGCCACGTTGCGCGAGAAGCCCGACAGATCGGTGAACATGACGGCCCAGGTCTCTCCGAAGAGATCCCAGATGTGCCGGTCGATGGATGCCTTGTCCGCTCCCGGTTCCAGTCTTGCCCGAATCAGTCGTTCCAGTCGGTGGGTCGATGCCCCGACGCCGCAGCGCCCTTGCCAGTCCATGTGCAAAAGATGGATTTCCTCGGAGGCTTCGCGGAGGGAGCGTTCAGGAAAAGCGCAGGTTGCTATTCTCTGGCCATGGAACCCACCACCATCGCCTTCGGTCCAGGCAAGCGCCCGCATCTCCTCGATGCGCCCCGCGCATGGGCAAATGGTCGGCTCTGGTGGGCGCGCCTCCCACCCCTGGCCTGGGCCGCCTGGACCTGGTTCCATCACCTGCAGGACAGCCAGTGGAGCGGCATCGCCAAGGGACTGAACCTGGCCCTGCACGAGGCGGGGCACGCGCTCTTCGGATGGTTCGGGGAATTCATCGGCATCGCGGGAGGAAGCCTCTTCCAATGCCTGTGTCCCGGTATCGCCTTCGAGATGTTCCGGCGCCAGGGAGACTGGTTCGGCATGAGCTTCTGCTTCGCGTGGCTTGGCACCAATTTCTACGACGTGGCCACCTACGCCGCCGATGCCCGCGCCATGGAGCTTCCCTTGGTCTCCCCGTTCGGAAGCGGCGGCGAGGACGAGGAGATCCTCCACGACTGGAACTGGATGCTGGAGCGCCTGGGATGGCTCGAACACGACCTGCTGATCGCGCAGGGCTTGCGCCTCCTGGGCAGCCTGTCCTTCCTGATTTTCCTCCTCGCAGGAGCATGGCTGGCACGGGAAATGTGGAGGACTCGACAAGGGTTCGGAAGAGCTTGAATCAAATGAGATCATTTCAGATGCGCATATCGCTTTTGTGGTGGAATGTCTTATCTTTATCTCATGCTCTCGCAGACCGCTGAATACGCCCTTCGTGCCGCCATCTATCTGGCTTCGGTGACCCCGGAAGTCAAGACCGCATCGGCCATTTCCGAGGTGGTGAAGATCCCGGTGCCCTACCTGTCCAAGGTGCTCCAGAACCTGGCGCGCGGACGGATCGTGGCCTCGCAGCGCGGACTGCACGGCGGCTTCTCCTTGGCCCGTCCCGCCGACGAGATCTCGGTGCTGGACGTGGTGAACTGCGTGGACAACCTCAACCGGCCTTCGCACTGCCCGCTGGGAATCCCCGAGCACATCGGACTCTGCCCCCTGCACCGTCGCCTCGACGAGGCCATCTCCGAACTGCAAAAGTCGCTGGGCCAGACGACTCTCCAGGAGATGCTCGAGCCGACCGCCGAAGGGATCGTCCCCTTGATCGGCAAGCAGAAGATCATGCGCAAGCGTTCCAGCCGCCCCTTGGCGGTCTGACCCGACGACAGCGGAGATTGCAGCTTCCGCGCAAGCTCTGCCCCGCATCGCGACGAGCTTTGGTACCTTTCCTGCACATATGTCGACGCAAGTCCTTCTGTTCGCCCTCGTTGTCCTCAGCTACCTTCTCGGCTCGATCCCCTCGGCCATCTGGATCTCCCGAGCCTTTGCCGGCATCGACATCCGCACCCGCGGGTCGAAGAACGCCGGCCTGACCAACGTCTTCCGCGTGCTGGGCTGGAAACCAGCCCTCCCGGTCGCCCTCATCGACTTCATGAAGGGCCTGACCGCCGTGCTCCTGGGGCAGGCCTTCAGCCACGGCTCCTTCCAGTTCGGCCTGATCTGCGGCGGCGCCGCCGTCATCGGCCATTCCTACACCGTGTTCGCGGGCTTCCGCGGCGGCAAGGGCGTGCTCACCACCCTGGGCGTCTTCGTCGCCCTCTCCCCCGTCACCGCGCTGACCGCCTTCGCCCTGTGGATCGTGGTGCTGTGGCTCTCGGGCTACGTAAGCCTGGCCTCCATCCTTGCCGCCGCCTTCCTGGGCCTTGAGAACACCGCCGTGGTGGGCAACCGCTTCTTCCAGACGGTGCGCGAGCTGAGCGTCTTCGGAGCGACCCATTGGGATGCCGTCCTGACCCGTACCTCCGAGCGCGGCGACTTCTGGCTCCTGGGCTTCTCCTGGCTGGTCGCCGTCTTCGTGATCGTCAAGCACAAGGCCAACATCCAGCGTCTGCTGGCCGGCACCGAGAACCGCTTCGGCAAGAAGAAGCTCCCCGACTCCGAGTTGCAGGAGAAGGCCGCCCGCCGCCGCCGCGAGGCCGCCGAGGCTGCCGGCCTCGACCCCGACTGCGTCGCCGTGCTGGGCGGAGGCTCGTGGGGCAGCGCCATCGCCAAGGTCCTGGGCGACAAGGGCGTGAAGGTCCTGCTCTGGGAATACAGCAAGGACGCCGCCGCCAAGATGCAGGAGACCCGCGAGTGCGACAAACTCCCCGGCGTGAAGTTCTCCGACCGCGTCGTGGTGACCTCCGACCTCCAGCAGGCCCTGTTGAGCGCCTCGGTCGTGGCCTTCGTGGTCCCGTCCCACACGCTGCGCTCGGTCTGCAAGGCCATCGGAGGCGTGCTCCCCGAGGCCGAGGTGAGGAAGCGCCACTTCGTCTCGCTCGTGAAGGGCATCGAGGAGAAGACCCAGCTGCGCATGACAGAAATTGTCATGGACGTCCTGCCCGGCGCCGGCCCCGAGAACGTGTCGGTCCTTACCGGCCCCTCGCACGCCGAGGAAGTGGGCAACGGCCTGGCCACCACCGTGGTGCTTGCCAACCGCGAGGAGGAGACCGCCGCCGCCCTCCAGGACCTCTTCTTCGCCCCCTCGCTTCGCACCTACCGCTCCACCGACGTGGTAGGCGTGGAGCTGTGCGGCGCCGTCAAGAACGTGATCGCCATCGCCTCGGGAATCCTCGACGGCCTGGAGCTGGGCGACAATGCCCGCGCCGCGCTGATGACCCGCGGCATGGCTGAGATGGCCCGCCTGGGCGCCAAGCTCGGCGGCTCGCGCGAGTCGTTCTTCGGGCTGGCCGGCATGGGCGACCTCATCACCACCTGCGTCTCCAAGCACAGCCGCAACCGCCACGTGGGCGAGCAGGTCGGCCGTGGCCGTCCCCTGCAGGAAGTGCTTGCCGAGATGACCATGGTCGCCGAAGGCGTGCGCACCGTCTCGGGCGTGATGGAACTCTCCAGCCGTCTCGGGATCGAGATGCCCATCACCGCGCAGGTCAATGCGATCCTCTTCGAAGGCCGCCCCGCCCGCGAGGCCCTGGGCCTTCTCATGAACCGCACCGCCAAGAACGAGAGGGATTGATGAAGGTCACCTGGACCCAGGAAGAAGTCTGCTCCCTTACCGGGCTCGAGCCGCACATCCTGCGTTTCTGGGAAGGCGAGTTCCCTCAGCTGCGTCCGCGCCGCAACTCCGCTGGCCAGCGCGTCTACCGCGAACGCGACCTCGAGATCGTGACCCGTCTCAAGGGATGGATCTACGACGAGGGCCTGGCCCTGCCCGCCGCTCGCCGCCGCCTCAAGGAGGAGTTCGAGACCCTCCAGGCTCCGCTGGATCCCGAGCAGCTGGGCATGCCGTTCCTGGAATCGGCACCTGAACCCGCCCCGGCAGCTGCCGCTCCCGTCCCGACGCCCCCTCCTGCCGCTCCGATCGTCCCGGCCCCGCAGCCCGAACCGGCTCCCGCACCTGTCGCCGAGCCCGTGCCGGAACCAACCGTCGTCCTTGCCGCTGCAGCCATCGAAAGGACGGAGCCCGTTTCCGCACCCAAGGCGCAAGGCGCAAGCAATGCCGCCCTGCGCACCGGTCTTCTCGAGGTTCTCTCTCTCCTGGAGGCACCATGAACATCGCATCGCCTGCCGGCAGCGCTGTCCTCAAGCGCATCGCCTGGGGCATCATCGCCGTCGGCACCCTCCTGATGCTGCGCGCCCTTTGGCTTGGCATGCATCTCAAGGAACACCCCGACACCCGCTCGGCCATGATGCAATGGCTGGCCGGAGGCGTCGGTGCCTACATGATCGGCCGCTTCCTCCTCATTCGTCTGCGCTGGATCGAGAAGAAGCGCAAGAAAGCCGCCTGATGGTCACCCCCGCCATCGAGGTCAAAGGCTTCCACAAGTCCTACCGCCTGGGCCTGGAGCATCTCCTCAAGGTCCAGCACGCGGTCTCGGGCATCGACTTCACCGTGCCCAAGGGCGCCATCTTCGGCTTCGTCGGTCCCAACGGCGCCGGCAAGACCACGACCATCAAGTCTCTGGTGGGCCTGCTGCGACCAAGCAAAGGCACCATCCGGGTCTGGGGAGGCGATCCCTTCGATCCGTCCGTGCGCGGGCGCGTGGGCTTCATGCCCGAGCAGCCCTACTTCTACGACCACCTCTCGGGCGGCGAGCTGCTCCATTACTTCGGACGCCTCTCGGGCCTTGGCGGCAAGGAGCTGGAAAGCGCCATCGAACGGGCCTGCGAGCTGTGCAAGATCCGCAAGGACTGGCTCTCCCGCCGCCTGCGCACCTACTCCAAGGGCATGGGACAGCGCGTGGGCCTGGCCCAGGCCATCCTGCACCGCCCTGACCTTTTGATCCTGGACGAACCCATGTCGGGCCTGGACCCCCTGGGCCGCCGCGACGTGCGCAACATCCTGCGCACCCTCCATTCCGAGGGCTCGACCCTCTTCTACTCCAGCCACGTGCTGGCCGACGTCGAGGAGATCTGCACCCATGCGGCCCTCATCGTCTCCGGGACGGTGCGTCGCGAAGGCGAGCTGGGACGGATCCTGGCCGGCCCCGACGGCACGCAGCTCAAGCTTGAGGACATCCTGACGGCCGAGGTCGGGGAAGGACACTTCGATGCGTAACCTGCTCTGGATCGCCCTGTCCTCCTTCCGCGAGACCGTGCGCGACAAGATCCTCTACGTGCTCCTCTTCTTCATCTTCCTGATGTTCGGCTTCTCGCTCCTCCTGGGCTCGTGGTCGATCTTCGCCGCCGAGAAGGTGGTCAAGGACTTCTCGATGGGCGCGATGTCGATCGGAGCGCTCCTGATGGCGATCTTCATCGGAGTGGGCCTGATCCAGAAGGAGATCCAGCGCAAGACGATCTTCGCCCTGGTGGCAAAGCCCGTGGCCCGCTGGCAGTTCCTGGTGGGCAAGTACCTGGGCCTTGTGCTGGTGCTTGCCGTGAACCTTCTGGCCATGATGCTTGGCCTCTACTTGATCCTCCTCGTCTCGGGCTACTCGATGGACCCGCGCCTTTGGATCGCGGCCTACGGTGCCTTCTGGGAGATGGCGGTGATTACCGCGGCGGCGCTGCTCTTCTCGAGCTTTTCCACGCCCATCGTGTCGTCCCTCTTCACCGTCGGACTCTACGTCGCAGGCCATCTGTCGGGCGACCTCGTGGGCTACATGGACACCATGGCCCGCAATGCCAAGCGCATCCCGGGAGCCTCCCAGGCCCCCGACTGGCTGGCTCCGGTGGCCCGCACCGTGCAGCGCAGCATCCCCGACCTGGAACTCTTCAACGTGCGCGCCCTCGTGGTCCACAGCCTGCCCCTGCCCGAGCACTGGGCACTGGCCAGCACCCTGCACGGCCTGGGCTGGTGCGTGCTGTTCCTGACCGTCGCCTCGATCTGGTTCTCGCGCCGCGACTTCGTCTGAAAAGCGCAGCCCTCTTCCGGGAAGCCCCGTCGTCACGGCGGGGCTTCTTCATTTGCGGGCTTGCGCCAAAACGAAAGAGCCTCCGCTTGCGCGAAGGCTCTTTGCCGATCCGATGGGTCAAGGTCCTTACTGGAACTGATTTAATGATAGTCAACCCATGGCGCAAGTCCTCGATCACTTCGGGGGCAAACCCTAGCACCTCGTGGGTAATCGTGCGGGCCATGGCTCGGACGCCGTGGCGGTTTTTTGAGTCTAGAGCTTCGGCATTTTGAGTACATCCACCCACCCCGCGTTGCGTGCTCTCGCGGGAAGGTACTCAAATTCGCTGGATTCCCCCGCACTTTGCCGGACCCTGCCAGACGCTTGGAGGACATGAAAAAGGCCGAGACCCGCTTATTTACTGGGTTTCTCGGCCTTTTTCGTACTCTACCGGTTCTCCACTAAGTGGAGTCAAGGGGAATCGAACCCCTGACCTCTTCATTGCGAACGAAGCGCTCTACCAACTGAGCTATGACCCCGGTGCGGGGAAAGATAGACAAGCCCGCGCACATTCCAAGAGTCCTTGCAAACTGCACCGAACCGATCCTCTCACCGGACTTTCGAGACTGCATCTTTCCAAGTAAAGACTTCGCGCCGCCCAGGCGCGCCTGACATCCAGGAATTGACAGAATCCGTCAAAGGAACCGTGACCATGGCCGATCTCGCCACCCTCGTCCGCAACATTCCCGACTGGCCCAAGCCCGGTATCCAGTTCAAGGACATCACTCCGCTCCTGACCGATCCCGTCGCTCTGCGCGAGACCATCGACGCGATGGCCGCTCCCTTCCTCGGCCAGGGCATCGACCTGGTACTGGGCACCGAGGCTCGCGGCTTCCTCTTCGCCCCGGCCCTGGCCCTGCACCTGGGCGCCGGCGTGACCCTGGCCCGCAAGCCCGGCAAGCTCCCCTGGAAGACCATCCGCCAGGAATATGCCCTGGAATACGGCACCGACAGCCTGGAGATCCACGTCGACGCCGTGAAGCCCGGCCAGCGCGTGCTTTTGGCCGACGACCTGTTGGCCACCGGCGGCACCATCTCGGCAGCTGCGGAGCTGGTCCGCAAGGCCGGCGGAATCGTCGCGGGCTACGCCTTCCTGATCGAACTCTCGTTCCTGCCTGGACGTTCCCGCCTGACGGATGCCCCGGTGCATTCGCTGATCCGGTACGAGGCTGAGTAGGCGGCGATTCCCAAGGCCCGCCACAAGACGGCACGAATCTATCCTTGGTGGATCTGCTTGCGAATGCCGGACCGCGACGTTCGTTTCTCACCACGCAACGGAACCACCCATGCCGCTTCATCGATCCCTGCTGCCAGCCGTGACCCTTTTGCTTGTCACGCAGGCCTGGAGCAAGCCGGCAAGTCCACGCGCCTTGGCTCGGCGGCAGCCCGACGGCTCGACGCTGTCGGTCGTTCAATGCGGCGACGAGACCTTCCACGGCTCCTTGACCTCGGACGGATACCCCCTGCTTCCCGACTCGGTCGGCGTGCTCCACTACGCCGATGCCGCAGGCGTCCGTTCGTCGTGGAAGGCCCATGATCCGGCCTCGCGCAGCACCGCAGAAGCCGCGTTCCTGCAGGGGCTGGACAAGAACCGAATCCTCTCCGCCTTGAAGAGCCGAGCCGCACGAAAGCCAGCGATCGCAAATGCCTCGCGAAACGCGGCAAGCTCGCCAAGCAACGCCCCCCACCCCTCGATCTCCAAGCTGGCCTCCAGTTCCAGGATGCGCGGACTGGTCCTGCTGGTGCAGTTCTCCGACTCCACCTTCACCGTCCCCGATCCGAAAGCGGAATACGCCAAGTACATGAACCAGGCCGGCTACTCCGGCTACGGCATGTCGGGAAGCGTGCGCGACTACTTCATCGCCACCTCCGACAGCGCCTTTCTTCCCGATTTCGACGTGTACGGCCCCGTCACGCTGGACAAGCCGGCCGCCTACTACGGAGGCAACGCCTCGGGCTGGAGCGGCCAGGACAGCGCCATCGGCACCATGGTCACCCAAGCCTGCCGGAAGCTCGACGCCTCCATCGACTTCAGCAAGTACGACAACGACGGGGACGGCAAAGTCGACTTCGTGTACGTCTTCTACGCGGGATCCGGCGAAGCCGACTACGGAGGTCCCGGATCCGTCTGGCCACAGGCCGGTTACGCCGACGAGTTCAAGCTCGACGGCAAGGCCATCAGCCGCTATGCCGTCTCCAACGAACGCAGCGGTTCCGCCGCCGCCGAGGGAAAATTTGGCCTGGATGGCATCGGGACCTTCTGCCACGAATTCAGCCACGTCCTGGGACTTCATGACCTCTACCCCACGGATGGGGCACAGTCCTTCACACCCACCTACTGGGACCTGATGGACATCGGCGTCTACAACTGCAAGTCCAGCGACACCTACGGCATTTCCAGTTGCACCCCGCCCCTGCTCTCGGCCTTCGAACGCTGGTCGCTGGGCTGGATCGTCCCGGACACGCTGAAGGCCGGCACCCTGCCCCAGGCCCTGCACGGCCTCGCGGACAACCATACGTTCCTCGTCCCGTCAGCCCACGACAGCGAGTACTTCCTGCTGGAGAACCGGCAACAGAAGGGCTGGGACACCGCCCTCCCTGGGCATGGCCTGCTGGTCTGGCACATCGACTACGACTCGTCGATCTGGTACAACAACGGGATCGGCAACACCCCAAGCCACCAATACGTGGACCTCGAGGAGGCCGATGGCGCCCTGACCACCGGCTCGCTGGCAGGGGACGCCTTTCCTGGAACCGGGGCGATCACCTCCTTCACGAAATTCACGACCTGGGGAGGAGCCGACCTTGCGCCCCCACTGTACGGCATCGTGGAGACCAAGGGTGTGATCTGCTTCTCCACCGACAGCTCCCGCAAGTCCATCCGCTGCACAGACACCCTTCCGGTCACGACAGGCTTGAAGGATGCGGACAGGAAGGTGCCACACCTCTCGGTGAACCGCGACGTCCTTTCCATCGCCAACCCCGGGGCCGCCGCACTGCAGCTCCAGGTGATCGCACCGAACGGCCGTCGGCTGCGGACCTTGGAGATGACCGCCGAGACCACGAGCCTCCCGCTTTCCTCACTGGTTCCGCACGGCCTCTTCCTATTGCGCCTGGCCGACAAGGGAGCGATCGTGGAACAGCGGACGGTCGCGCTGCCATAGCGACCACCGTCCCTCAACGCGCCTCTCGATGCCGTCCAGCCCCCTAAGGGGAGCTGCTAGAACGTCGCCAGGATGCCGAAGCAGGTCATGACGACTCCGACCGGGATCGCCAAGGTCGAGACGATCCCCAAGCCAAGAGGATCGATCCCCTTGTCCTGGAGCTGCAGATCAAAGCTTGGACGGTATTTCCAGTAGCACAGCCCGAAGGTCGTCGCAGCGATCCCCGTGAGGGCCGTGGACACTCCCCACGCCACATGCCGCGTCCTCTCGGTCCTGTCCGGCAACGATCGCGCCCCGTTCTTCGCTGACTCCGGAAGGAGCGGGAGCCGGCGCATCCGCGTGCTGTCGCCTCCGCCAGCCTCGTCGATGCCGCTGCGTTTCGATCCAGACGACTCCTTCCGGGATCTCGATGAGGAATCCTCCAAGCGCGGCGTATCGTTTGCGACCGGCTGGAAGGCTCTCGCGTCCTGCAACTGCATCCCCGACAAGCCCGTTTCTTCCCTCTGAACCACGGGCTGTGCCCCTGCATGGAGGCATGCCAACAGGACGAAGAGAAGCGAAAGGGATGCGCTGCGGCAGAACGAATCGGTCATGTCGCGCCAAGGTAACAAGCATCGCACCACGCGTGATGCCCGTCACAGACGCATTCCGACCATTTTCCTAACCTTCGTCCCATGCGACAATTCCTGTCATTCCTCGCGCTACCGCTCCTCCTGTGGGCCAAGGCGCCCCTGGTGGCCGTGAGCGATCTCAATCCCCGAGGGATCGCAGCCAACGACGCCTCCATCATCACCGACCGCCTGCGCGCGGAGCTCCTCCAGACGGGGAAGGTCCGGGTCCTGGAACGCGCCGAGATGGACAAGATCCTCAAGGAGCAGGCCTTCCAGAACAGCGGAGCCTGCGACCAGAGCGAGTGTGCGGTCGAAATGGGAAAGCTCCTTTCGGTGGATCGGATGATGGTCGGCTCCGTGGGGAGGATCGGGACGCTCTACACCCTGTCCGCGCGCATCCTCGACGTGCGGACGGGCGAGGTGCTCTTCACCGCCACCCAGGACAACGAAGGCCGCCTGGAAGACCTGCTGGTGCAGACCGTTCCGGCCATTGCCGCCAGGCTCTCCGAGGGCGCCGGCAGGACTTCGGGCACGACAGCGGGCCTCCTGGGGTTCGGCGACCTGTATGTCGCCGTGGAGGACTCTGCCGCCACCCTCACCCTCGACGGCAAGCCCGTTCCCGGCCGCTCTCCCTTCTCGATCGAGCACGTCGAAGCCGGCAGCCACCACCTGACAGCACGCTCCGGAGACCGGATCGGCAACCTCGTGGTCGAACTCGCGAGGGACGACCTACAGCGCATCGAAATCCCACTCTCCCTGGGAAGCACCTCGATGAAGCTGTTCACGGAGCCCGCCGGAGCCTTGGCGTACCTGGACGGAGGCGCAGACCCAGGGCGACCGCTGGGAGAGACCCCGCTCAAGCTCGACAGCCTCGAGGTCGGAGCGCACACCGTCACCTTCCGCAAAGACGGATACATGGACACCACCGTCGCCGTCTCGGCCCTGCTGAACAAGCCCGGCGCCCTGCGCGTGCACCTCTCCCCCGCCGGAACGCTGGCCCTTGATCCCGCACCGGAGGTCCCGGTCAAGCTTGTCCGAGGACGCGACACGCTCGTCTTGCCAGGCCGCCCTCGCCTCTCCTTGCCTCCGGGAAAGTGGACCTTCTCCCTCTTCGACAAGGCGTGGGAACCCGTTTCCAGGACCGTACGAATCGTCCAGGGCAGTGTCGACACCATCACTCTGCAGCGCCATTTTGCCCGGATCACGATCAGCACAGGGAGCCCGGCACAGGTCCGGCTCGACGGCAGGGATGTCGGCACCTCGCCGCTCTCGGTCGATTCGCTGGAACCCGGCAAGCATGTCGTGCAGGCCCGGGCCGAAGGCCAACGGGACGTGACCCAGGAACTGATCCTGGTTCCCGGACAGATCCTGTCCTTGGATCTGCAGCTGGAAAGCCGCTTCTCCTGGCTGCGCATCCAATCCCCTGTTCCCGCCTCGATCGAGCTCGACGGCACGAAGATCGGCAGCACGGAACGGGCGCTCGAGCTCAATTCCCGTCCAGATCGTCCTTGCCTCTGGAACTCCGACACCCTTCCCCCGGGAACCCATCGCCTGCGCGTCGTCGCCGACCATCGCGTGCCCTGGGACGACACGGTGGAACTCGCCCCCGGCGCCACCTTCACCTACACGATCGCTCTTCCCTGGAGCCCGGAGGAACTGGCGCACCGTCGCCGCACATCCCGACTGGGCTACCGGACCCTCCTGGGCGTGGCGACTGCCGGAGGCGCGATCGTGACGAGTACGTTCGCCTACCTCTGGCGCAGCCACTCCTCCAAGGCACGCGACCTCCAATCCCAGTACGACGCCTCCCGAAGCGACTTTGCCTCCTACAAGAAGAACTACGACCAGGAACGCAGCGACGCGAACAGCGCCTTCCGTTCGACCGCCATCTCCGGGGTCGTCACGGCCTTGGCCGCGACCGGATTCTTCCTGAGCTGGAACTTCTGAGGAACCCGCAATGAACAAGCCCAAGCTCATCGCTGCCGGCCTTCTTGTCGCGCTTGCCGCCTGCGATCCGCAGATCGGGCCCGGCCGCTGGGACAATCCCCTCGATCCAGACGGCAGCAACTGCCATCCCCCGACCGTCGCCCTGAACGACACCGCCATCCGCACTCCGCTCGGTGGACGGATCACGGCCCACGCGACAAGCCTCAACAGCACGATCACCTCGGTCCGCTGGATCCGCGACGACACCTTGCTAGCGATCACCGACACGTTCCTTCCCACCGACGGATGGAACACCGGATGGCATGCGCTTTCCGCCCAGGCATTGGATGCCAACGGTCTGTCAAGCCGGATCGCACAGATCGGAGTCTGGATCGGCAATCGTCTCCCCGCTTTGCAAGGTGCCTATGACCGCATTGCCTCCGCCAGTTCCCCGGCCTTCATCTCCCTCGCCGCAGCCGACCCCGACGGCAGCATCGCCTCCGTCGCCTGGGACACCGTTCCCGACCGCTACGCCTTCGACAGCCGAGACGTCTCGATCGACGGAACGGCAGGCACTCGCCGGCACATCTACGCGAAGGCCGTGGACAACGACGGCGCAACCGTGACCGAGAATTTCTCGGTCCTTTTCGCCGCTCCGCCTGTCGTGCGCGCCGCACCCGACCTCGAGAACAACGCCATCGGCACGTTCTTCGGTTCGGGAGCCTCCTGGACCATTGCCCTGTCTTCCTCGGAGCTTCCCATCCTGGTCGGAGCCGGAATCCCCGGGATCCCGAACGCATCTCTCAAGGTCGTCGTCAAAGAAGGCAGCAGGACCTACCCCTGTGCCGCCTCGTCCCACACCTTCACGAACGACGCCCTCATCCAGGACGAACAGCGCTTCGCCTGTTCCGTCGAAGCCTCGGATTCCCCCTCGCGATCGCTGGTCGCCCAAGTCGCATCCACCTATGGCGACACGGCAAGGACATCCCTCTCCGTGACCGTCCTGCGCTGATCCGCCGCCGGGGCGCGCGTCCGCTTCCCCGGCCGTCCTTGTACCTTGCTCCCATGGATATCTCCCTCACCACCCCCGGACTGCTCTTTCCCGCCATCACCTTGCTTCTGCTGGCCTACGCCAATCGCTTCTCGGGCCTCTCGCGCCTGATCCGCGAACTGCACCACCGCGTCAAGGCCGGCGACGTGCAGGCCAAGCGCCAGATCGCGCCCTTGCGCAAGCGCCTCTTCTACATCAAGGCTATGGAGATCCTGGGCGTGCTGGGGATCCTCTGCGGTCTCTTCACCATGCTCTCCATCCTGTCCGGTGCGCGATGCCTTTCCATCGTCCTTCTGGTCGCAGGCATCTTCTGCCTGATCGCATCCCTGCTGTTCTCGTTGAGGGAGCTTCTGATCTCCGACCACGCCCTGGTACTGGAGCTCGAGGACATCGAGAACATCTGAATGCATTTTTGGCCCCATGGCCAAGACCAATGCCTGCCGCATCCTGGAGCAGAGGGGAATCCCCTTCCGGACCCGGGAATACGAGGTGGATCCGGACGACCTTTCCGCCGAGACGGTGGCCGCCAAGGTGGGCATGCCCCCCGAGCAGGTCTTCAAGACGCTGGTGGTCAACGGCGACCGGCACGGACACGCCGTTGCGGTGGTGCCGGGGAGCTGGGAGCTCGACCTCAAGGCCCTGGCCAAGGCCACCGGAGACCGCAAGGTCGAGATGATCCACCTGAAGGACGTGCAGCCCCTGACCGGCTACGTCCGCGGCGGCGTCACGGCCCTGGGCATGAAGAAGAGCTTCCCCGTGTATGTGGACGAGACCCTGGAACTGTGGGATCTGGTGTGCGTCTCGGGAGGCCTGCGCGGCCTGCAGATCGAGATCGCCCCGGCCGACTACCTGCGCGCCGTCGATGCAAGCGTGGCCGAGATCGCCCGTCCGAAGGCCTGAGCCGGGCACGGTCGCGGGGTCGCGGGGTGCAGCCCTGCGCGGGTGGGGAGGCGAGGATCCCGCCGTCTTTGACAGATCCTGTCTCACGACATTTCCTGTCAAAGGCGGCGGAGCCGAGACGGGGGGAGGGAATGCCCCTCCCCCGCATCTTTCTCGCACGCACATTGAACATCAAGGAGCTTCCGAGCGATAGGTCGTCAGCCGAGGACGATCCCCCCGCGAAGGCGTAGTTGACCTACGCCGAGCGGGAGACGTCCGATCACAGCCTTGCAGCCGGAGATCTTCCGTGCGAGAGGTCGTCAGCCGAGGACGATCCCCCCGAAGGCGTAGTTGATCTACGCCGAGCGGGGGGAGGACGAAGGATCACGATCTCGCAGCCGGAAGATCACCGTGTCAATGTCTTGTACTTGATGGGCTTGGGGTTGTCCGCGCTGATGCCGTTCCTCTTCCTGAAGTCGGCCTCGTAGTCGGACCAGTTGCCCTCGAACCACACCACCTTGGAGTCGCCCTCGAAGGCCAGGATGTGGGTGGCGATGCGGTCCAGGAACCAGCGGTCGTGGCTGATCACCACGGCGCAACCGGCAAAGCCAAGGATCGCCTGCTCCAGGCTCTGCAGGGTCTCGATGTCCAGGTCGTTGGTGGGCTCGTCCAGGAGAAGCAGGTTGCCCGGCTTCATCAGGGTCTTGGCCATCAGCACGCGGTTGCGCATGCCGCCGGAAAGCTGCGTGAGGGTCTTCTGCTGGTCGGGGCCCATGAAGTTGAAGAGGCCGCAGTAGGCGCGCGAGTTCATCTTGCGCTCGCCGATCTTGATCTCCTCGGCTCCGCCGGTGATCTCCTCGAAGACGGTGTTCGAATCGACGAGCGACTCGCGGCCCTGCTCCATCGAGATGATCTCGACGGTCTCACCGAGCTTGAACGATCCGGCGTCGGGAGTCTCCTGCCCGAGGATCATCCGGAAGAGCGTGGTCTTGCCGGCGCCGTTGGGACCGATGATCCCCACGATGCCCGAGCGCGGCAGCGTGAAGGAGAGATCCTCGTAGAGGCACTTCTCGCCATAGCTCTTTGCGATGGCGTTGGCGTCGATCACCACGTCGCCCAAGCGCTTGCCGTTGGCGATCTGGATCTGGGCCGACTTCATGGTGTCCTTGCGCTCCTGCGACAGCAGCTCGTCGTAGGCCTTGAGACGGGCCTTGGACTTGGCCTGGCGCGCCTTGGAGTTGGACTTGACCCACTCCTGTTCCTTGGCCAAGCGCTTGGCGCGGTCGGTTTCTGTCTTGTCGTCGTTCTTCATACGGTCGAGCTTCTGGTCGAGCCACTCGGCGTAGTTGCCCTGCCAGGGCAGGCCCTTGCCGTGGTCGAGCTCGAGGATCCAGCCGGTCACGTTGTCCAGGAAGTAGCGGTCGTGCGTGACCAGGATCACGGAGCCCTTGTACTCGCGCAGGTGGCGCTCGAGCCAGGCCACGGACTCGGCGTCCAGGTGGTTGGTGGGCTCGTCCAGGAGGAGCAGGTCGGGCTGCTCCAGGAGCAGGCGGCACAGGGCCACGCGACGCTTCTCGCCACCCGAGAGGTTGGTGACGGCCCAGTCGCCGGGAGGGCAGCGCAGCGCGTCCATGGCGATTTCCACGTGGCGGTCCAGGCTCCACAGGTCCTGGGCGTCGATCACATCCTGGAGACGGGCCTGCTCGTCGAGAAGCTTGTTCATCTTCTCTTCGGGCATCTCCTCGGCGAAGGCCTCGTTGATCTCGTTGTAGCGGTCCATGATGGCCTGGCTCTTGGCCACGGCGATCATCACGTTCTCCTTCACCGTGAGTCCGGCGTCCAGCACGGGCTCCTGCGGCAGGTAGCCGGCGGTACGGCCCGGCTCGATCCAGGCCTCGCCCGAGAAGTTCTTGTCGATCCCGGCCATGATGCGCAGCAGGGTGGACTTGCCCGAGCCGTTGGAGCCGATGATGCCGATCTTGGCACCGTAGTAGAACGAGAGCGAGATGTCCTTGAGCACGGTCTTCTGGGGCGCGTACTCCTTGGACATCTTGTGCATGTAGAACACGAACTTCTGCGGTTCCGGAGCCATTCTTCAAACCTTTCGAAAACAGTTCAGCCCGAGGCTTCCTGGGAAGTCGGGCGCAAGGGACGTTCCGGAAGGGAAGTCTAGAAATCGGACGCCGCGAGGCCCCTTTGCCGGGACATGACAGAATCCGTCAAAAGAAGGGCGGGCGCCTCCCCCGCACCACCTCGCGCACCTGCCCGAGTCCGAAGGGCCTGTCGCAGGCGGGGGCCGGGCTGCCTGCCGGGCCACGGCTGCGCCGGGGTCCCGGGCCTGCCGGCCGGCATCCCTGGCGCAAGCGCGTCGCTTGCGCTTTCCCCTCCCGGACGGGAGGCATGCGTTCCCGTTCAGCCCTTGAGCGGCAGGTTGACCATCCACTTCACGCCGAACCTGTCGGTGCAGGAGCCGAAGAGGGCGCCCCAGAACTGTTCGGAGAGGGGCATCTGGACCGAACCGCCCGCCGAGAGCGCCGCGAACAGGCGCTCCGCCTCCTCGCGCGAGTCCGGCGCAAGGCTGAGCTGGACGTTGTCGCCCATGGTCAGCTTGAAACCCATCTCGGGGCAGGCGTCCGTGCCCATCAGCACGTGGCCGCCCAGGATCGGAAGCGACACGTGCATCAGCTTGTCCTCCACCTCGGCCGGAAGCGGCGGCATCCCGGGCTGTGCGGGGATGTCACGGAAGCGCTGGAGTTCGGTGAACTCGCCTCCGAAGACCTCCTTGTAGAAGAGGAAGGCCTCCTCGGTGCGGTTGGCGAAGTTCAGGTAGGTTGCGACGGATGCCATGGCGTGTGCCTTTCGCTGCTCGTTTCCGGTGCTTGCTTAACAGAATCTGTCAAATTCCGGCGTTTCCCCCGGGCTTGCTCAGCCGGGCTGGTTTCCCGCCTTGAGCACCGCGGCGAAGGTCCCGCGGTACTGCCAGGCAAGCGCAAGCTCGAGCGCAGAGAACACCAACGCGGGAACCAGGCCTGAATGCTCGAGGAAGACGTGGAAGAGCAGGCTGTTGACCCAAAAGGGCGCAAGCAGCAGCAGGGCCAGCGGCACGAAGAGATTGGCCAACAGCAGCGATCCGCCCACCAGGAGCACGATCCCGATCATGGGCATCATGTAGCCGGTGGCCGCGAGCGCGCCGCTGAAAGCCTTGGCTCCTTCGGCCAGTCCCGCAGGCGTCTGCATGGGGGCGAACAGATCCATCAACCCGAAGGCGATCAAGGGCAGGCCCAGCAGGATGCGCAGGACGATCGGAACGATGCGGCGCGGTGTCTTCGTGTCTGTCATGGAGTGTCCCTTCCTCGAATGGATCGAAGGCGCCGCGGCCCCGTGCCTTGAGTGCCCAGGAACAACATCATACAGATACTCAATCTCAAAGACCAGTCACAATCGACGAGGCGGTCACGATTCCCGATCGGCTCAGTGGAACAGTTCGCTCAGGCTCCGGAACGGATTGGAGGCCGCATCGGCAACCGCCTCGGAAGTGGGAGCGATCCGCAGCTGGGCAAGGCTTCCCGACAGCTCCACCGAGGTGCGGTGGAATCCGCCTTTCTCCGGCTGGAGCGCCGCACGCAACAGGCCGGGACGGGTCGCCGAGTAGGCGTCCGACATCTCCACGTGCACGCGCAGCTGCACCTTGCCGTCGAGCTTCACCCACCCCTTGGCATCAAAGCGTAGTGTGTCCCCGGCCGCCTTGAGCGAGAGAATCTGGAGCTTCTCCCCGTCCAAGGCACCGGGCACCACCTCCACCCTTCCCAATCCCACCCGGGAAAGCTCGGGGGCGTAGGACTTGGCCCAAGCGTCGCGCATGTACGAGAAGTCCTGCAGGCGGACCGAATCCGCGAGGATCCTCCCCTGCAGCCGGATCGCCCTGTCCGCGAGCGGAATCCGCACCGTCAGGGAATCGGCATGCGCCCTGCCTCCGACCCGCGCGGAATCCAGTCCCAGCGGCATCCCGCCCAGATCCAACTCGAACCCCAAGGTCGCCACCAGCTCTCGTGCTTCCTTGGCCAGATGCCCGTGCAGCCGCCCTCCCGGAAGCTCCATGCCGAAGGTGTCCAGGGCCAGCGGAAGCCGTCCTTTCGCCCGGAAGTCCCCGCCGCCCAGCGTCCCCAGCACCCGCAGCGAATCCGCACCGATTGACAGATCCTGTCCATCGCGGGAAAGCCGCAGCCCGCGTCCCTGCAGCAGGAGCGACCCGGCATCGGAACGGACCGTCAGATGTCCCACCCGGATCCGGGCCGGCAGCGTCCCTTCGGGAAACCAGCGGCCCAGCGCCACCGAATCCAAGGCGTCGAGCGTCTCCAGCACCCCTGACGCCCGAGGGGCGGTACGCACCGTCAGGCTGTCGGCTTCGATGCCCGTGATGCGCACCGTACCGGTCAGGAGACGCCAAGGCGAGATCCCGACCTCAAGCACGGGCGAGCGGACCTCGATCCCCGACTCGACATGCGCCTGCGAAAGCCTTGCCCCAAAGGGGAAGCGCCACGCCACGCGGTCGGCCCTCAGCACCAAGCCGGCTCCTTCCGGCGTGAGCCAGGCAAGCACCTTCCGCCCCACGCTCCCGGTTGGCACCGGCACCATCCTCAGTCCGAGCGTTGCCGCCAGCACGACGATGGCGACGGTGCGCCGCCTCATTCCTTGCGCTCCGGACGCGTAAAGCGCAGGGTTCGCCAGATGTTGAAGTGGAAGCCCAAGGATAGCTTGCCGTCCAGGACCCCGGCGACCTTGCGCAGGCCCTCGTTGGCGCCCTGGAGCTGCACGTAGAGCGAGTCGTTGGTGAGGTTGCGCACCAGGAACGAGGTCGAGTCGGTGATCATGGCGTCGAAGACCTGCGCCTCCTTCGCAAGAGGCCTCACCGATCCCAGGAGGGACTTGCCCGAGTCCAGCATCGGGTCGATCTTCGCGAAGGTCAGGTCCAGATCGCCGCCGGTCGTCTCCAAGCCTGCGTGGATGACGCGCAATCCCCCGTCCACCTTCGCAAGCTGCTGGCCTCCCTGGGCCGCCATCTCCGTCGCGCCCTGCAGCATCCCGACCAGCGAACGCAACTGCTCGAAGCTCTCCTGGATGCGCCGGTAGGCCGGGGCATCCAGGCTGTCCCCTTCGATCCAGCCGTTGGCCTGGGAATGGATGGCATTGACCTTCCCCACCAGGATCTCGATCTGACTCATGGTCTCGGCGATGCCCGGCTGGAAACGCCCGGGGATGGTTCCGGCGTCCTTGAGAAGCGGCAGCGACGGGGTGCCGCGATCGAGATTGATGCCGCGCGCTCCCATCAGGCCGGTGGGGAGGTTGACCGCCTTGGCATCCGTGCGGATCTTCTGCCAGGTGAAGAACTCGAGCAGGACCTTGGCCCCATCGTCGAGCGGCTCGATGTGGTCCACGCGGCCGACCACCACGCCGCTGATCTCCACCGGATCACCGTCCTGCAGCGCCGAGATCGCCTCACCGTTGTGGGCGAACTCGACCCACAGCGTCTGCTGTCCCGACTGCGTCACGTTCCAAAGGCGCCACGAATAGCCCAACACCGCCAGCAGCACGAGCCCCGTGACGAAGTACCCGATCGAGCGCGGATCGCGCATGCGGTACACGATCCGCTCCCAGGCGACCAGGATCGGATTGTGGAGCAGGCGCGAAGGCCGGAAACGGGGACGACGAGGACGCGGAGATGTCACGGATTTGCCTCCAGAAAAGTCAGACGTTCATCCCATCAGCCATGCATGGATCCTTGAAGATAACCACTGCGACGCCCTCCTCGGCGGCCGGAGTGGCCGGAAACAAAAAGCACCGCAGGGTTGCTGCGGTGCCATTGCGACAGGATCTGTCAGAAGCCACTTGGCGGACTTGAACCGCCGACCCACGCATTACGAATGCGTTGCTCTACCAACTGAGCTAAAGTGGCATGGATTGGGAAATATAAGCAAAGGCCCTTCAGTTTTCACAGCCCCGATGCAATGCCTTCTGCAACGCGTCCGCGGCCAGCGCCAAGCGGTGGCTCGTGGACAGCAGGAGCTTGCTCGGAACGCGCAGCACCTTGCGGCCCTGCCAGGCGCGCAGCCTGCGGGCCTGTTCCGGAAACTCGACCGATCCCTTGTGTCTCCAGTCCGAGAGCATCAGCCAATCCGGATCGGTCGAGGCTAGTTCCTCCGTCGAGATGCGGGTCGCCTTGTGCTTGCCCATCTTCGCCGCCAGGTTCACGGCACCGGCAACACCCAGGATCTCGTTCACGGTGTTAGCGTCGCCCGCCGTGTAGCCGTCCGACCAGTAGAGGACAGACGGGGTGTCGCTTGCGCAGCGCGCATTGCGACCGCGCACCGCAGCCAAGGTCGAGTCCATCCAACGCGCCAGGCTGTCCCCACCGCGTGCGGCACCGAGGCGGGCCGAGGCGCCCTTCAGGAACGCACGCACCTTGTCGATGCTGGAGGGGTCGTCCAGTTCCAGCAGCGGCACCCCGACGCCGCGCAAGGCCTTGAGGAAAGCTGGATCGTGGAACGAGCCCACGATGACCAGGTCCGGATTCAACGCCAGAATCTTCTCGAGATTCGCCCCCAACCTCGGTTTGCCGGGAAAGCATCCCGCCGCCTCGTGGATCCCCGAATCGTCCGCCAAGGCACTGACCGCCTGGATGCGGGAAGGGTCGATCTTCAAGGCATCCAACAGGACATCGCCGGTGATCGTGATCGAGACGATGCGCATGGGCATCGCAGGGGCCTTCGCCGCTTCGGGCGTCTTCCTGCAGGAAGACAGCAAAAACGACAAAAGCACCAGGAGGAACCTGATGCTTCGTGTCGAGCGTATCGCCTTGTCGGTCATACAAAAAACCAGGGTGACTGCGGCGCTCATTGGGATCGTCCTACCGTTGCTGCCTTCCGGCCCTGGCGGAATCGGTCGTCCAATGCCGCGCAGGCCCTGGCACTTTGGGTCCCTAGCGGGACAAACGGAGAGGGAGGGATTTGAACCCCCGGTGGGTTGCCCCACAATAGATTTCGAGTCTACCGCAATCGACCACTCTGCCACCTCTCCAGTGGAAGGAGAAACATAACACACCCGATCTCGGCTTGGAAAGGGGGAATTCCACATTTTGCCTCCATCCCGCCGACACCTCTCGACACGGCAAGTCGCACGGCTCCATGGCGACTATCTTTGCTGCATGCTTTCCACGCTCCTCTCCCTTTGGCGCACTCTGAGTCTTCTCGTCTTCGTCGCCGCCGGCGCACTGGTCTGGCACAGCGTCGGCCTCTTTCAGGATGCCGCCGCGGCAAGCCGCCTTCAGCCTGTCACCAAGGCCCTGAGCAGCGGCTCCCCCCAAGGCGTCAACGACACGCTGATCTTCGACCTCAGCACAGCCAGCATCGGCCAGGACAACATCATGGGCTGGAAAGGCAACGAATACGCGATCATTCCTGCCCACGCCCCCAAGGACTCCACCGTCGTGCTGCTGCTCTCCTCGTCCCCGTCTCACCTGGGCCCCGCCATCGATGCCTACCTGAGCCACCAATCCGCCACTGTCGATGGACAGAACATGAACGTCAGCTCCTCCGAAGGCAACGCATCCAAGGCCATGATGGAAGCGCGCGCCTTGATCCAGGTTCTCGGCGACAAGTACCGCGACCACCTCAAGGACTCCACCCTACGCCGTGAATCCGTCCAGGGCGTCGCCCGACTCCGCCCTGCGTCCGAATATCCTTTGATCAAAGGACTCCAGGGAGAGATCCTGACCATCAAGGCGACCTACCTTCCCAGCATCGAACAGGCCATCGCCTATGCCCTTGGTGGCGTCGCCCTGTTCCTCTTCAATGCCATAACCTGGATTTGGGACCGCCGCCGCAAGGCGAACCTGGACGAGATCGAGGCGTCGACACCGCCGGAAGCTCCGCTGGTCTGATGCGGTTTCTCGTGGTCGGTTCGTCCACCTCGCTTGGCGCAGGCCTTGCCGAGGAGCTCTTCGCCCGCGGGCACGCCATCACCCTGCTTGCCCAGGATCCTCGGCGCATATCCGAGGACTGGAAGCTGCGTTTCCGCTGCCATTATGGCAACGTCTCCAACGCCCATATCCTGCACGCAGCGCTTGAGGATGCCGACCGGATCGTGCTGGCGCTCCCCCATCCTCGCCTGTCCACACATGCAGACCGGGAACCTCAGCAGGTCCATCAGATCCTGGAAGCCAACCACCAAGCCAATCAGGTCCCGGTCATCAAGCTCACGACAGCCGGGAAGATCTACGAATCCGACTGGTGGGTCATGACAGCCCGGCGCAAGGCGGACCAGCTCGTGCGGCAGGACAGGCACGGGCATCTCTTCTCCGTATGCACGATCGGGGAATCGCTCCTGCGCAGCCTGCATCGAAGCATCTTCTGGATTCCCGACGACTTGAAGGGACGCATCCACTGGATCAGCCGCAAAGAAGCCGTGAATCGCCTCGCCGACCTAATTCTTCGACCAGCCCCTCCCCGCAAGGATTCCATCGTGGGCAGCACCTGCATGAGCCTTCTGGAAGCGGTCACGCACGTCCTTTCAAGATCCGGATCCGGAAAGACCGGACTTGTCCTGTTCCCCATCTTCAAATGGATGCGCCCGCTGCTGCCTTGGCTTCCGGATTCCCTCTATGCGATGGAACGCTCGCTGTGGAACTGCAGCGACGACGATCCGGAACCCGAGAACCTGGAATGGCGCGGCACGCAGGATCCTTTCGCGGAAGTCCTCGCAGAGATCCAGCGCTGAATCCCCAAGCTCGCTAGAGCCCCAGTTCCCGCAGAATCCGGTGTCGATCCATCAGCACGACCTGGGTGCTTGCATGTCCCGCGCGGGTCAGCAGGAAGCCGGTACGGATATCCGGATTGTTGTGCCGGGGCGCCGGCAGCGAAGCTGCAAGTTGTGCCGCCTGCGAAGGCGTCAGACGAGATGCCGAGACCCCGAAGTAATGCCGTGCGGCCGCTTCGGCCCCGTAGATGCCCGGTCCGAATTCCACACAATTGAGATAGGCTTCCAGGATGCGCCGCTTCCCCCAAAGAAGCTCGATCGCAACAGTGTAGGGCACCTCGAGGATCTTGCGCACCCAGGATCGATCCTCCCATAGGAAGATATTCTTGGCCGTCTGCTGCGAAAGGGTGCTTGCGCCCCGCTTGCGCCGATGCGTGAGATTGTGCACACGCGCCTTCGCGATGGCGTCCCAATCGAATCCATGATGGACGAGGAATTCCTGGTCTTCGCTTGCGATCACCGCCAAGATCAGGTTCGGCGAGATCTCATCCAGATCCACGGCATCATGCCGATAGCGCCAAGGCGCCTCGCCCATGGCCGCTTGCCAAAGCCTCTTGACCATCAGTCCAGTCAACGGAGGATCGACGAACCTCCATGCCAGGATGGGAAACAGTCCCATCAGGACGCAGAAAAGGAAGGCAAGCGCGATCCACTGCTTAAGGCTGTGCCGCCGAATGACAAGACGGCGTATTCGATCCCGAAGCTGACTCATGAAGATGCGCAAAGATAGCATGGCATCCCTCAAAGCCCTCAAGCAAAAAAGGCTGCCACCGCGCAACGCGATGACAGCCTCTTGCTCGTCTTTTCAATCAGCTCAGTGCGAAGAGACCGTATCCATGCTGGGGGCCGGAACCTCCGCATAGGTGGATCCGCTCGGAGCAGGCTCCGCCACCGGGGCAGGCTGCGAAGCCGGCACGATAGGCTCGGGCACCGCGACCGGGATGGTCTGAGGCATAGGAGCCGCACGCACCGGTTCGACCACGGCGGGAGCAGGCTCCGGAGTACCAACGACGACAGGCGCTGGAGTCGGCTCCGAAGCTGCATGCTTGACAGGAACAGGAGCTGCCACGGGCACGACCGTCTTGTCGGCAGCGCTTTCCAGGACCGCAGCCGGAGCGGCAAGCTCCTGCTTGACCGAACCCTGGGCATTTACGGCCTTGCGCACGATGTGCGGGGTCACGAAGATGATGAGGTCGGTCTTGGCCAGTTCCTTGCGACTGTTCTTGAAGAGGAAGCCGATGAAAGGAATGTCCTTCAAGAGCGGAATGCCGGACTCGGTCTTCTTCTCTTCCTTGCTCACGAGGCCACCGATCACGACGGTCTCGCCATCGGAGACGAACACGTTGGTCTCGGCGTTCTGCGTGCTAATCACGGTACCTGCACCGCTCACGACACTGTAGCTGTTGCGCGAGGGCTTGAGGTTGAGCAGGATGCGGTCGGAGCTGGTGATCAGCGGCGTCACGATGAGCTCGGTACCGGCATCCACGTAGGTCGTGACCGTGTTGCCCGACAGGTCGCGGGTGTTCACGGGCACCTTGTCGCCCATGAAGATGCGCGCCATCTTGTTGTCGAGGGTCGTGATCTGGGGACTGGCCACCACCTCGCCCTTGTTGGTGCTCAGGAGATGCTGAAGCGTCGCGTTCAGGTCGCCGTTGAGCAACCCGAAGGTGAGGGTCTGGGCAGCGGAGGAAGCCGGAGTGTTGTTCTCGATCCCGACGCTTCCAGCTGCGGAATTGGTCCCCGAGGCCTTCTGCCCGCTTGCGCTGGGGATCCGTCCCTGAAGGTTCCACTTCACGCCCAGCTCCTGGGTGGTACCCGAGGAGATCTGGATCAGCTTGGCCTCGATCATGACCTGGTTGGTCTCGAGATCCAGCTGCTTGATCACCTTCTCGATGGCTCCGATCTGCTCCTCGCCATCGGTGATGATGATCGAGTTGGTACGGCTGACCACGGTCGTCTTGCCGCGCGGCGAAAGCAGTTCCTTGATCGCCTTGTCCATGTCCTCGGCGTTGGCGTTGTTCACACGGATGATCTTGCGCTGCAACTTGACCAAGGTCGCCTGGGACTGGCTGCTGACGGCCTTGTCGAGGAGCTTCTTGTTGAAGTCTTCCATCTTCTGGACGTAGAGGTATCCCAGTTCGTTCGTCACCGACAGATTGAGCATCTTGGCGACGATCTGGACGACTTCCTGCCAATTCTTGTTGTTGATCTGGGCATTGACAACGCCGGTTACGCCCGGATCGACGATGATGTCCACGCCCGCATACTCGGAGAGCAGACGGTACACCGAGCGGACGTCCGTGGCATTCAGTTCGAGGTGATCGATCATGCCGACCTTGCCGGCACTGGGCTTGAGCGGAGTCGTGGACGCGACCTTCATCTGCTCGCCGGCAGCCTGGACAACTGCCGCCATCCCAAGGCTCAACGCGATGGCCAGAGGCAGTTTAGCGGAACGAATCATGTTCTGTCTCCTTTGGGAGCCTGAAGGCGAAGCGCGAACTCACGCGTCTGACCGAATTCCTCGAGAGTGAAGACCACCCGATCCTTCTCGATGCGCGATACACGCCCGTTCTGGATCGGATCGCCTTCCTTGAGAGCCACCGACAATCCGGCCTGGGTCACATGCTCCAGCACGGCCATGCGCTTGACTTTCGAGAAGATGATGCCAACGACCTTCATCTGATCGATGTTGAGGCCGTTCTCGGCATCGCCAGGGTCCAAGGGAATGAACGGATCGCGCACGCCGAAGGTGTGGTAGACGATGCGATTCTTCTCGTCGATGACGGACTGCTTGGCATCCTCGTCGAGCTTCTGCTTGAGGGCGAATTCCTGCGACTTGCGCCGCTCCGTCTCCAGGATCTCCGCATCGCGGGCGGACTTGTCCTGCCCGACCGGCGCCGTGATCGCGGCGGCTGGCGCAGAAGACGCCGGTGTGAAGGTCTTTCGCGAGGCTTCGAGCTTCGCGCGCCCCAAGGACTGCATCTCGTCGGCGGGAACCGAGCTGCCTCCGAACGACTCGCTCCTTCCGGATTCCCAGACGCGCACGCCGGCCACGGAACCTTCCCGCCGCATGCGGACGGTCACGACATTTCCCATGCGATTGAGGACGGCACTCTTGACTGGCTCTCCCAATTCGATGCGCAGAACTTCCTTGCCACCGTCACGCGAAGCGGTGAGGGCACGCACATTCCAACCATCCCCATGAGGGCTGCCGAGCTTGGATGCGCTCAAGCGCGCACCGTCGAGCTCCAGATCCAGACGCAGGCCGTTGGGCGTATTGCGCAAGGCTGCCTTGAGCGGCGCCTTGGAGAAGTGCAGTTCCAGCACCTCCTGGTCCTGAATCGATGTCAGCGAAGCCTTCGACAGCTCGCCTGAATTCACCAAGGAGGCAGCTTCCACCACGGGTGCCGCAACCGGAGCGCCCATCATGCGGATCGGTTCGACAAACGCCCTGTTGGCGGCCGAACGCGACAGCGTCACTTTCAGACTGTGGCCATCCCAAGCACGAGCGAATCCGTCAGGGAGGGTCGCACCAGGACGAACCTTGAAATCGTACACGGCGTTGCTACCCGCCACCGCACTGACCGAAGAGAACCAAGGGTTCTCGCCGAAGGAACGGTTGGCTGCCGCCGCCTTGAAATTCTGGAACTCCACGCGAACGATGCCCGGTTCCGGCTGCCACACGCGGGTCAACGGAGCTTCGGAACATTCGAACTCGAGACGCCATCCGTTGCGGTCCCCCACGAACGATGCATTCTTCACATCACCAGCTCCGGCCAGTCCGGCCAGCAGCAATCCCGTTGCCCACATCGCCTTCATCATTTCCTCGATGTGTAGGTGGTGAACTCGAACTCGGTCACGACGGTATTGGCCGTCGTTCCGTGCTTGTCCGCGTTGTCCAGCTCGTCCTTGAGCTTTGGCGAGACCTCGAGCGCGAGCTTCTGAACGCTCGTGGGATACCTGAAGTTCGCGAGTTCCGCGAACATCTCACCGATCGCATGATAGCTTCCGGTGATGTTGAGCTTGTACTTGTTCTCCGTGTAGTATTCCTTTTGCACGGCCGGCAACGGCTGGAACCGGGTCGTCGTGGTCCCGGAACGCCGCGTCACGGACGTCAGGTCCTGAAGACGGGTCGGAATCTGCTCCTGGTCAGGGAACATCTCCTGGAGCTTCGCGAAATCCGCCTGTGCCACGGCCAGTTCTTCCTTGAGCTTGGCCATGCGCTGGACCTGGGACTTGACCTTGGTCAGCTCTCGTTGGAGCTTGTCTTCCTCTTCCTTCAAGGTGCGGATCTGCTCCGTCATCGGAACGTAGACACTGTCCCAGAAGTAATAACCGCCGGCACCGACCAGCAGCACCACGAGGATCAGCCACTGGTTGATCCTGTCCTTGGGGTCGAACTTAATGGCCACCGGTCACCCCCTTCTGTTCCTGAGGAACCTCGTCGCTGTGGATCGCCGCCTTGAGGGGGCAATGCAGCGTGAAGGCGAACGCGTTGCTCGTATTCTTCTCGGCACCCTGCACCGCAACCTGCTCGATGTTGTCCAACGCGGGCACGTCGAAGAAGGGACGTCGCTCCAGTTGCATCATCAGCTGCGCGACTTCCTGGAAGACGTAGGTACGACCCACGATGGCGATCTTGTCGTCCCCTTCTTCCTTGATGCTGATGATCCACGTGTGCGAAGGCACCGAGGCATTCAGATCCTCCAGGATCCGGACCCAACGCTTCTTCGAGACTGAGATCGACTTGAGCGACTGGTTCTTGGCATCCTGCTTGGTCTTGAGATCTTCCAACGCCTTGATCTGAGTCTTGACCGTGTCGTAGGACTTGATTTCCTTCTGCAAGGTCTCGATGCTCGACTGGGTCGAGGCCAAGGTCGCCTGAAGAGTCAACCATCCCATCCAGCCGACCCCGAACACGACGAGAAGCGCCAGGACCGAATAGATCACACGCCGGTCACCCAACCATGCGTACTCGTTCCTGGATACCCGGAACTCCGCCGGGAGGAGATTGACTTCGATCATCAAGGCCATCAGATTTTCCTCAAGGCCATGCCGACAGCCACCGTAAGCAGGGTCGCCGTCGTCTCAGGGATGGGGCTTTGGAAGACCTCGGGGTCGAGGACCACGTTGAGCAGCGGATTGAGCACGACCACCTGGGTGTCATGGCGACGCTGGAGATATTCCGGAACACCCGGAATGCAGGCTCCGCCGCCACAAAGCACGATCTTGGCGATCTGCGAATCCTTCTCGTTGTTCTGGAAGTACTGGAAGGCCAAATCGATCCCGACCTGCAGTTCGTCGCAGCAGAACTCGATGGTGGACTGAAGGCGGGCCGGATCGACCTTCTCTGCATCGCGCCCCTTCACGATCGCAAGCGACTGTTCGCGGCTGACCTTGAGCTGACGCTGGATCTGCTTCACGAAGTAGTCGCCGGCCGTGCTGACATCGCGCGTGGAGTGGTAGATGCCACCCTTGAGGAAAGTGATGTTCGTAAAGTTGTCGCCGATGTTGATCAGCGCGGTCACGTCTTCCGGATTGACTTCGCCCACGGTGTACATGTAGGCGTTGGCGAATGCGAAGGCGTCCACGTCCACGACCACAGGACGAAGGCCCGCGTCGTAGAGAAGGTTGATGTAGGACTGCATCACCTGATTCTTCGCTGCGACCAGGAAGACTTCCAGCTCCTGGTTTTCCACGTTGCGGCGCAGCACCTTGTAGTCTAGGGTGATGTTCTCGACATCGAACGGCGGTCGCTGACTGGCCTCTGAAAGGATCGTATCCTCGTCGCTTTTGCCCTTCTGCGACTTGAGTTGGATGCGATCGCCCAGCACACCATAGCTCCAAGAGAGCGAGACGACGACGTCCTTGATCTCCGGATCGGTGTTGTGGACGAGCGTCGTGATGGCTTCGAGCAGCGCATCGCGGTTCTTGATCTCGCCGTTGCTGACGGTATCCGGCTTCAGCTCGGAATAGCCGAAAGCCACAAGCTTCGGTCCCGAACGGGTATGGACGATTTTGACGAGTTTGACCGCGTAATTGCCGATGTCCAAACCGACTGTGGCCGATTCGCCCTTGACGCGACTCAGTATGTCCTTCAAGAGACTCAAAGCAGTTCCTTCCGATCCGGGAGCTTCACCCAAGACAGTTTAGGCACTGAAGTGCCTCTAGTCAAGTCAATACACTCCTAATGTATTGTAAAATCTCGACTTAGGAGGACTTGGCCTGACCGGTCCGCTGCCTCTCGAAGACAAAGCGCATCACCTTTTCCTGGGAGGCGGTATCGATGCCATCGAAGCAAAGGTGACCGATCTGCCACCCTTCACGAGTCGCCTTGCCGTGGCGCAGAAGCAGAAAAGGGATATCGGCCAAATGGACATCACCCAGCTCGAAGGACATCAGCCCGCGGGATTCCACCGGAATCACCATCGGAGAGGCCAGCATGGCGCCCCCCCCGGAAAGGTCCATCAGACGGATCTCAAGCTCATCGACCGGAAGCGCCTGCCCATCGGGAGCGACCAACTGGTACACTCGACCGGAAAGCGCCACGGGCACGCGTACCCACATACGCAGCTGCTGGCGGTTCAGACGGGCTGTGTGAGCCACGCAGAAGCCACCCTCGCGCAATGAGATCACCGGAACTTCGCAACGGTATTCGCCATCGGACTGGCGACTGAAGGAAATGTTGACATTTTCTCCCACGACGAGATCGATGGGAGACTCAACCCAATCCAGCTCGAGCTCGGTCTCATGGTTCGCCACGACCATGGCACGCCCGACCTTGTCTCCCTTGACCGGCCAGATGCGCATGTTCTGCAGCAACGGAAACTGGCGGGTGTGCGAAAGGCGCGTCTCGAAGGACAGTGAATTGAAGCCAAGGCAGCTGCGAATGCGCGCAAGATGCTCCCACTGGGCCACGCTGGGCTTCTCGCCATCCTTGGCAAGATCCGCCATCCAATCGTCGATGGCTCGATCGTAGACGGAAGCCAAGCGCAGGATGGCATCGGGAGCGACCTCCCCGCTCTGGCATGCATGGATGTCCCGCAGGAGATCCATCTCCTCTTCAGTCAAGCCTTTCTGGCCGGCCATCAGATCGAACGATTCCCATTGCGCCGCGACCTTGTGGTCCATTTCGCCTTTTCGACGAAACACCTCGAGGAGGACGATAGCCAGCACCACGAAGAGGATGAAGGCTGCGATCAGAGCAACGGCAAGGGGTGTGCCCTGCGGCATGCGCAAGTGGACAAGAAAGGAGGATTCACCTGCCATGAGGCCGGAGAGCAGACCAAGGAACTTCATATTTCCATTATTACCTAGTTACGGGCCCGTTGTAAAGCTGGGCAACCGAGGAAATCCCTTTTGAGAACCACATTTCGAGCAAAGGCACCAGTTCTCCGAAGCGTTTCTCAAGAAAATCGAGTTCCTCCGGCTTGAAACGCCCCAGCACGAAGTTGGCCAGGTCCCACCCATCCGGGCAAGGGCCGCATCCGATCCGCAAACGCTGGTAGGCCGATCCAATGGATTCCTGGATGGAACGCAGGCCGTTGTGCCCCCCGTGGGAACCTTCTCCGCGCGCCCTGAAACGCCCGAGATCCAACAGCACATCATCGACGATCACGAAGACATCGGAAGGCTTGATCTTGTAGAAGGCCATCGCCCCTTGGATGGGCTTGCCCGAAAGGTTCATGTAAGACTGAGGCTTGACCAGGAGCACATCCTCACTCCCGACGCGGATCTTGGCCAACTGACTTCCACCGACGCCCTTGGAAAAAGAAACGCCCTGGCTTGAGGCCAAGGCGTCGAGGGCTAGAAAGCCGATATTGTGCCGCGTGCGGGCGTAGGACTCCCCTGGATTGCCGAGACCGGCGAGGAGTCGCATGCCTTTAGTGGATCACGCAGATGGCCTGGCGGCCCGGAGTCAGGATGGTTCCGTCGAACTTGACGTCGCGAACGAAGAACGCATCTTCCTTCTCCATCGAGGAGATCTCGATCTCGATCTTGTCCACGAGCTTCTCGGCCTGCACGCGCACCTTGAGGGTACGGCACACGAGCTGCAGGTTTCCGCCGCCGATCTTGACGCCCACGGGCACGCCGACGGTCTCGACGGGCACGCGGTAGGTGACGGTGTCACCCGCTTCGACGACCTGAAAGTCGACATGGGTCACTTCGCGACGGATCACGCTGCGGGTGATTTCCTTGATGAACACGGTCTTGACACCGGCACCGGGGATATCGAGGCTGATCAGGCGGTTGCGATCACCGGCCGTGAAGAGAACGCGCAACTCGGCGGCGTCCAGGGTGACGGTGATCGGGGCGAACTTCTTGCCATAGACCACGGCCGGGATCTTGCCCGAAGCGCGCAGGGCCTTGAGCTCTGCCTTGGTTCCGATGGTGCGCTCAAGCGACTTCAGTGCGGCTGCCATTGTGTCTCTCCTGGTTCGGCCACAAGGGCCGGGTTCGTGTGGATCTATTGGGGCGGCTGGAATCGAACCAACGTTCACGGTACCAAAAACCGCTGTCTTGCCATTAGACGACGCCCCACTCAAAACTCAAAGTCTACCCACGGCACGACACCAGCGAATCGTCATCCCGTCCTGTTTCCATTGCGATTCCAGTTCGGCCGGGAGCGTCGCGGATGCGAAAAGCCCGAACACACTGGAGCCACTTCCGGAAAGGAGAGCCTCCGATGCACCTGCCGATACCATTGCCTTCCCGAGTTGACCTATCTTCGGAAACTTCGCGAACACGACCGGTTCAAACGAGTTCCAAAGAAGGCCTTTCAGCTCGTGTTGCTGGAAGGGTCCTTGGCTGGACAGTTCGCGGAAGGTAGCTATGCGAGGGTCATCTGGCAACCCGTCCGGAAAATTTTCATCCCAAGTACGATAGGCCCACCCCGTATTCACCGCATCGGGCGGTGTCACGACCAGGATGTGGGAATCAGGCGCCAAACCGGCGACCGTCTCAAGCTTTTCGCCGATTCCTTCACCCCAGGCAGCACCACCAAAGAGCAGAAACGGGATGTCCGCGCCCAAGCGCACGGCAAGTTCCGCCAAGCGCTCGCTGCTCCATCCAAGCCCCCAAAGACGATTGCAGGCCTGGAACGCCGCCGCAGCATCCCCAGATCCCCCACCCAATCCTGCACCGACCGGAACGCGCTTCTCAAGCCTTAGCCGCACTCCGGCCATGACGCCCGCTTCCTGTGCCAGGAGCTTGGCGGCCCGCAACACAAGATTCTCCTCCTCGGGTCCCGCATCGGCAGCGCCGCACGAGAACTCAATGGAATTGCCCGCTTCAGCCCACAGCACATCGCCGTAGTCGATGGCCTGGAACAGGGTCGACAGCTCATGCTTCCCATCGGGCCGCAGCCCGTGGATGTGCAGGAAGAGATTGACCTTGGAGAGAGTCTCGAGGCGGATCACGCGGCGTAGAACTCCTTGACCTTGGCGACGACCTCGGCAAACGGCACGAGCTCGACGTCCTTGGAGGAACGCAGCTTGAACTCGAAGCAACCCTGCTCGCGGGACTTGCCGCCCAGTGCCAGGCGCACCGGCACGCCCCAGAGGTCGGCGTCCTTGAACTTCACGCCCGGGCGCTCGTCACGCTCGTCCAGAAGCACCGCAAAGCCGGCCTTCTCGAGCTCGCGTCCGAGGGTCTCGCAATCGGCCAGGAATTCCGGCTCCTTCCCGAGCACCACTATGTGGACCTTGTAGGGAGCTACTTCCTTGGGCCAGAGGATGCCGTCCTTGTCGTGGGAGTTTTCCACGATGGAGGCCATCAGGCGGCCGATGCCGATGCCGTAGCAACCCATGATGGCGGGCTTGACCGACTTGTCTTCGGCCTGGAAAGTGCAGTCCAGCGCCTCGGAAAACTTGGTGCCCAGCTTGAAGATGTTGCCGATTTCGATGCCGCGCACGGCCTGCAGGCGATGCGCGCCGCCGATCTCGAGATGGCCTGCGGCGGCCTGGGCCACGTCCACGGGTTCGGCGAACTGTCCGCCAGCAGTGAAGTCGCGACCGTAGTTCACGTTCTTCACGTGGAACCCGGCCTCGTTGGCGCCGGCCACGAGGTTCGCGCTCACGGGGACCGAGGCGTCCACGAGCAGGATCCCGCTCTTCATGCCGATGGGCGAGGCAAAGCCAGGAACCAAGCCCGCGGCCTTGATCTGCTCGTCGGAGGCCGCGTACAGAAGGCGTGCCTTCAAGAGGTTCTTCACCTTGGTCTCGGAGACCTCAAGGTCGCCGCGAATCGCCACGGCGACAAATTCCGTCTTATCCCCCAGCTCGGCGCCGTACATGACAACCTTGAGGGTGTTCTTTGCCTCGACGCCCAGGAGCTTGGAGACGTCCTCGATGGAGGACTTGCCCGGGGTCGCGACCTTCTCGAGCAGAAGTGGCTCACTAGCGATCCCCTCACGGGCGAAGACGGCGATCTCGGCGTTGGCGGAGTAGCCGGTCTCGGGGCAGAGGATCAGGGAGTCCTCGCCCATCGGCGACTGCAGCATGAATTCGTGGGCCACCTTGCCGCCCATGATGCCCGTGTCGCTCTGGACGATGATGGGCTCGATGCCGCAACGACGGAAGATGCGCACGTAGGCGTCGTAGACGCGCTGGTAGTAGGCGTCCAGGCAGTCCTGGTCCTTGTGGAAGGAGTAGGCGTCCTTCATGGTGAACTCGCGCACCCGGATCAGCCCGCCGCGGGCGCGGGGCTCGTCGCGGACCTTGAGCTGGAACTGCCAGAGCATGAACGGAAGCTGACGGTGGCTGGAAAGCTCGTCGGCGGCGACCTGGGTGATGGCCTCCTCGTGGGTCATGGCAAGCACCATCGGATGGCCGCCACGGTCCTTGAAGCGCACCAGCTCCGCACCGATCATCTGGTAGCGGCCGGCGGACTCCCACAGCTCGGCGGGATGCACAAGAGGCAAGGACAATTCCTGTCCGTCGACCAGTTCCATCTCCTCGCGGACGATGGCCTCGATGTTCTTGATGGCTTTGTGTCCCATCGGGAGCACCGAGTAGAGGCCGGCGGCCATGCGCTTGATCAGGCCGGCGCGGGCGAGCCAGATATGGCAGTCCATCTCTGCGTCGGAGGGTGCTTCACGGAGGGTCTTGCCGAAATGCCTAGAGACGTAATGCATAGTGGGGCAAAGGTACTTACGGAAGCCGACCGTCGAGAACCATGCCAGTCTTGAGAGACTGGATTACAGTCGAGCGTCTGTGAAGCCCAAGGACAGCAAGATGGCTCGTTTCACCTCATCCCAACGGTGCACTGGCAATTCACCGATGCGCGCACCGATCAAACCCCGCTCGACCGAGCGGATCCATTCCGGCTTCAGGACACACGGCGAAGGCAGGCCATCCTCGATACCCAGCGACACTTCCCAGTCCAATCCCCGCGCCTGCGTAGAAAGGGGGATTACAGGAATTTGCGACAATCGGCCGAGAGCATCGAAAGGACCGAGCAAAAGGACGGGACGACGCTTGTCCGGATGAGAAAACTGGAACCAGCGGATCTCGCCACGCCTCATTCCGGGAAGGCATCCTCGCTTGCAAGGGGACCTTCGGGCCCCTTGGAGACCCAACCCTCCCACGCCATGAGAGCCGAGGGGATCTTCTCCTCGGCGGCCAGCACCACGACTTCCAGACGCCGATGCCGAAGCGCCGGCGGCAAGGTGATCGTGATGGTGTCGGAATCGGAATCGATCCAGGTGCGCATGGCTTCCATGGTTCCAATCTACTCATGAAGGAGGCAAGAGGAAAATTCAAGGCAACACAACATCATATCATCGCATCAAGATTTGTTGATATGACTATTTGGAGCCCTGCTATATTTAAAGCATGTCTCGTCAAAGCCAGCTCAAGGAACTTCTCGCCACCCGCATCGCCATCCTCGATGGTGGCATGGGAACCATGCTCCAGCGTCAGAACCTGACGGCGGCCGACTTCGGCGGCGAAGCCTACGAAGGTTGCAACGAGCATCTGCTCTTGACCAAGCCCGAGGCCATCGCGCAGGTGCATCGCGCCTACTACGAGGCCGGCGCCGACATCGTCGAGACCTGCACCTTCGGATCCACCCCGATGGTCATGGAGGACTACGAACTGGGCGCCAAGGCCTACGACATCAGCGTAGCCGGCGCCCGCGTGGCCCGGGCCGAAGCCGAAGCCATCGCGCAGAAGGACGGTCGCACCCGTTTCGTGGCAGGCTCCATGGGCCCCACTACGAAGTCCCTCTCCCTCACCGGCGGCGCCACTTTCGCGGAACTGGTCGAGTCCTTCGCGGTGCAGGCTGGAGGCCTGTGGGACGGCGGCGCCGACTTCCTTTTGCTTGAGACCCAGATCGACACCCTCAACACCAAGGCAGGCCTGATCGGCATCGAGAAGGCCGCCCGCAGCCGCGGCATCATCATCCCCATCGCCGTCTCGGGCACCATCGAGATGCAGGGCGTGATGCTGGCCGGACAGTCCTCCGAGGCCTTCTACGCCTCGCTCGAGCACGTGGATCCGCTCTACGTGGGACTCAACTGCGCCACCGGCCCCGAGTTCATGACCGACCATGTGCGGTCCTTGGCCCGCAGCGCCCGCAGCGCCGTGGCCTGCGCCCCCAATGCCGGACTCCCCAACGAGCGCGGCGGCTACGACGAAACCCCCGAGATGCTGGGACGCGCCCTGGAGCGCTTCGCCCAGGCCGGATGGCTCAACGTGGTGGGCGGCTGCTGCGGCACCACCCCCGATCACATAAGCGCGATCGCCGCCGCCGTGAGCGCGCACAAGCCGCGACAGATTTTGTCCACCCGCAAGCGCTGGGTCACCGGTGTGGAAGTGCTGGAGATGGAGGAGGCCGGACGCCCCTACATCGTCGGGGAGCGCACCAACTCGATCGGCTCGCGCGCCTTCAAGAACCTCATCAATGACGGCAAGATCGAGGAAGCCGCCGAGATCGCCCGCAAGCAGGCCAAGGCCGGCGCCCACATCATCGACGTGTGCCTCGCGAACCCCGACCGCGACGAGAAGGCCGACATGATCGAGTTCCTCTCGCGTGCCGCCAAAGGGGTGAAGGCCCCGTTCATGATCGACAGCCAGGACCCCGCCGTGGTCGAGGCCGCCTTCCAGCTGGTGCAGGGCAAGTGCATCCTCAACTCGGTGAACCTCGAGGACGGCCCCGACTGCGAGCGCTTCAAGGGTCTTCTGACGCTCGTGAAGAAGTACGGCGCCATGGTCGTTGCCGGCACCATCGACGAGGTCGGGATGGCCGTCGAGCCGGAGCGCAAGCTCGAGGTGGCCAAGCGTCTGCATTCCATCCTCACCAAGGACTGGGGCATCGCGGAAGAGGACATCATGTTCGACGCGCTGGTGTTCCCCGCCGGCACGGGCGATGAGAACTACGTCGGCTCGGCTGCCAAGACCATCGAGGGCGTGCGCCTCATCTCCGAGGCCTTCCCCCGCTGTCAGAGTACCCTGGGAGTGTCGAACGTCTCCTTCGGATTGCCTCCCGCCGGGCGCGAAGTCCTCAACTCCGTCTTCCTCTACCACAACACCAAGGCCGGGCTCACAAGCGCCATCGTCAATGCCGAGAAGCTGGTGCGCTTCGCCCAGATCCCCGAGGTCGAGAAGACCCTCTGCGACGATCTGATCTGGAACCGCACGGCAGATGCCGTCGCAGCCTTCACCGCGCACTTTCGCGGCAAGAAGGTCGAGACCAAGGAAGCCGGCAAGATCCTGCCACCGGCCGAGCACGTGGCCGACTGCGTTCTGCAGGGAACCAAGGACGGGCTGGTCGCCAACCTCGACCTGCTGCTGGCCGAAGGCATGCGCCCCCTTGAGATCATCAACGGCCCCTTGATGACCGGCATGAACGAGGTGGGGCGCCTCTTCAACAAGAACGAGCTCATCGTCGCCGAAGTGCTCCAGTCGGCCGAAGCGATGAAGTCCGCCGTGGCGCATCTAGAAACGTACATGGAGAAGGGTGACACCAGCACCAAGGCCACGCTCCTCTTGGCCACCGTGAAAGGCGATGTGCACGACATCGGCAAGAACCTGGTCGAGATCATCCTGGGGAACAACGGCTACAAGGTCGTGAACCTGGGGATCAAGGTCGCCCCGGACGTGCTGGTGGCCGCAGCAAAGGAGCACAAGCCCGATCTGATCGGTCTGTCGGGCCTCTTGGTGAAGAGCGCCCACGAGATGGTCACCGCTGCGAGAGACCTGCGCGAAGCGGGCATCAGTGCCCCCATCCTGGTGGGCGGTGCGGCCCTCTCGAACAACTTCACGGTGAAGAACATCGGCGCCCAATACTTGGGTCCCGTGGTGTATTGCAAGGACGCCATGAACGGCCTGGACACGGCCAATCATCTGGTCGACCCCAAGCTCAACGACGAGTTCCGCGCCGCACACGCCGCCATGGAAGAGCGCGTACGCTCCGGTGCCGATACGCTTGCCGCCCCGGCCGCCGAGTCCGCGCCCCGCGAGAAGCTGGTGCTGGATCGCGAGAGCGTCCTCTACCCCGCCCCGACCCTTGAGCGCATCGAGTGGTCGCGGGCACTTCCCGAGATCTGGAAGTACCTGAACCCACTGATGCTCATGGGCAAGCACCTGGGACTCAAGGGATCGCCCGAGAAGCTGATCGAGGCACGCGATCCGAAGGCATTGGAGCTTCGCGACATGATCGAGGCCTTGAAGCTTGAGGTGCTGGAGAACGGCTGGCTCACGCCCGGCGGTGTCTATCAGTACTTCCCGGTCAAGGTGGACGGTGACACCCTCAAGATCTTGGCAAAGGACGGATCGACCCAGATCTCCTCGCTCACCTTCCCCCGCCAGTCCGACGGCTGGGGACTGTGTTTGACGGATTTTGTCCATCCCGAAAGGCCCGACCACATCGCGATGTTCTGCGTGACCTCCGGGAACAAGGTGCGCGAGGTGATCGAGCGCTTGAAGGCTGAGGGCAACTTCCTGAAGGCCCACGCGCTGGCGGCGCTTGCACTTGAGACGGCCGAGGCCTATGCCGAGCTGATCCACCGCCACATCCGCCTGGAATGGGGCTTCGGCGACAAGGCAGAACTTACGGTGCTGGACATCTTCAAGGCCAAGTACCAGGGCATCCGCGTGTCGTTCGGCTACCCCGCCTGCCCCCGCCTGGAAGACCAGGAAGTCCTCTTCAAGCTGCTCAAGCCGGAGTCCGTGGGCGTGAACCTCACCGAAGGCTTCATGATGGATCCGGAAGGCTCCGTCTCGGCCGTGGTGTTCCACCATCCGCAGGGGCGCTACTTCTCGATCTCCCAAGCCGACCTCGAGGCCTTCGAGCAGAAGATCGCGGTCGCATGAAGTCCCCGAAGGGACTCAAGCGCGTTTCGATCGCCATCGCCCTCCTGGGCGTGGTGCATCTCGCCTTGAGCTTGGTGGCCTGGAAGGCGAACTGGAAAGCGCTTCCTCTGGAAGCTTCCCTTGCCTCGCTGTTCATGTACATCGGCACAGGACTGTGGATCGCGGGATCCGGACTGCTGCTGGGGCTGCTTGGCGAATCCGGCACCAGCGACGCCCGCTGGCCAGGGCCCTTGGCACGCGGCGTCAGCTCCCTACTGCTGCTGGGAGGCCTTGCCGCCATGGCCCTGATGTGGAGCGATCCGGAGAGCTGGCTCCTCTTAGCACTGGCCTGCCTTGCTCGCTGGTTCGCCCGCAAGGAATTGAAACCGGAGCTTGTCCTAGAAGATTGATCGAGTCGCCGGACACCGGATGTTGAATGGCCATACAACACTTTTGCATGGCCTTTTTCTTTTTCTGATTGCTGCCGACATCAGACGACAGTAAACTCTATGAGCAATGGAACGCGACACCGCGCTGTGGAGAATCGGCTACGCTGGTAGCTCGGAAGGGCCGTACCCTCTTTCCGAGGTTTTCGAGCGTCTGAAGGAACGCCGCTGGAGCGACGATGTGCTCGTGCATGCACGCGGTCGCACGAACGGGTGGGTCCCGATCGAGGAGGTCGAGGAATTTGCCCCGCTGCTTGCCGAACTGCGCAAGACCTATCTGGGCCCCACTGGCGACCTGCAATGGCGTCAAAGCGACGACCGGCACGAGCGCGGGGTCGGGCACGACGTCTGGACCGAGCCGCAAAGCCAGCTTTCCCTCCCCTCCCACCCAGGCGACACTTGGATCAAGGACGGGATCGATGTGCGCGAGGATTCCTTCGGGTTCCTGGCGCATCGGACACCGCCAGCAGCACCCCCGAGCGTGCCGCAGCAAGCGCCATTGCTCGGCTCCATTCCGCTGGCTCCGGTGCCATCGCTGCACCTCCCGCCTCCGGCCAAGGTATCCTCAAAAGCGCCACAGCGCATCGTGGCCGATGGTGTGCAGCTTCCGGGATTCCGCACCGAGTACCAGCTCCCCTCGGCAAGCCCTGTTCCCCAGCCGCAAGCCCCCCGGATTCGCTACGAACAGACCATTCCCGGCCCCACCGAGCCCCGTTCTCCCACGACCCGCATCGTGACCGGGCCACCCGGCCGCAACCGCCGTAGCGGCCTCGAAGTGGAGGAGGACGGCATGAGCGCGTTCTTCGCGCCTGACCATACCCGCACGACCCCTCCCGCTGTGGCACCTGTGCACATCGCGCATCCAAGCCCGCTGCCGTATCCGGCAGCCCAGGCGCGCCCCTTTGTGCCAGCCCAGCCGGCTTCACCCGCTCCTGTTGCCGTCGAGCCCCCCGCGTCCTCGGCCATCGATCCAAGCGGACTGACCACGCGCATCATCGAAGCCCCGCCCAGCATGCCCGGCATCGTCGTGACCGAAGACCACTTCGACGCCTTCCTGCGCTAAGGGAAGGCTTTCCCCTTTATCCTCTTTTGGCAAAATCAGCAATGATCCGCTTGCCTGTTGCAATCAGAACCAAAATGGTTCTATTTTAACCTTGTGATCAAGCTGACCAAACAGGCCGACTACGCGATCCTCTTGATGAGCCAGTTCGCCAAGAAGGATTCCCAGCGCTCCACCACGGAGCTGGCGCAGGATACCGGCGTGTCGCTGCCCATGATCAACAAGACGGCCAAGCTCCTCTCGAAGGCCGGCCTCCTGAACTCGACGCGCGGCGCCAGCGGCGGCTACGCCCTTTCCAAGCCCGCCCAGAGGATCAACCTCGCCGAGATCATCGCGGCCGTCGAAGGCCCGATCGAGCTCACCGAATGCACCGAGAAGGGCGGGGTCTGCGAGCTGGCCGGGCGCTGCCCCACCAAGCCCAACTGGAACCTGATCTCGGACGCCATCCGCCAGAGCCTGGAAAGCATCACGCTCTTCGAGATGGTACACCCCCTCTTCCTGAACGCACGGCACCGCGCCACTCCCGGAGGCACCCAATGAGCGATATGACGGAATCTGTCCAGAACGAGGCCCTCCAGGACACCGTGGAGAACGCCTACAAGTGGGGCTTCCACACCGACATCGACACCGAGATGGCGGCCGTGGGCCTGACCGAGGACACCGTGCGGTTCATCTCGGCGAAGAAGGAAGAGCCGGAGTGGATGCTCGAGTGGCGCCTCAAGGCCTTCCGCAAGTGGCAGACCATGGAGAACCCCACCTGGGTCAAGGCAGATGTGCCGCCCATCGACTACCAGGGGCAGAGCTACTGGGCCGCCCCCAAGCAGAAGGACGGCCCCAAGTCGCTCGATGAAGTCGACCCGGAGCTGCTGGAAACCTTCGAGAAGCTGGGCATCCCGCTCGGGGAACGCGCGGCGCTGGCGGGCGTTGCGGTGGATGCCGTGTTCGACTCGGTCTCGGTGAAGACCACCTTCCGCGACGAACTGTCCAAGGTGGGAGTCATTTTCTGTCCCATCTCGGAGGCCATCAAGGAGCACCCGGAGCTGGTGAAGAAGTACCTGGGCTCGGTGGTGCCGGTCGCCGACAACTGGTTCTCCGCCCTCAACAGCGCGGTCTTCTCGGACGGGTCCTTCGTGTTCATCCCCAAGGGGGTGCGCTGCCCGATGGAGCTCTCCACCTACTTCCGCATCAACGCCGCCAAGAGCGGCCAGTTCGAGCGCACGCTCATCATCGCCGACGACGATTCCCATGTCAGCTACCTCGAGGGCTGCACCGCCCCGCAGCGCGACGAGAACCAGCTGCACGCGGCCGTGGTCGAGCTTGTGATCCACAAGAACGCCAACATCAAGTACAGCACCGTCCAGAACTGGTACCCCGGCGACAAGGACGGCAAGGGCGGCATCCTCAACTTCGTGACCAAGCGCGCCCTGTGCGAGGGCGAGAACTCGAAGGTCAGCTGGACCCAGGTCGAGACGGGCTCGGCCATCACCTGGAAGTACCCCTCCTGCGTGCTCAAGGGCGACGGCTCGGTGGGCGAGTTCTACTCGGTGGCCGTGACCAACAACCGCCAGCAGGCAGACACGGGGACCAAGATGATCCACGTGGGCAAGAACACCAAGAGCACCATCGTCTCGAAGGGCATCTCGGTCGGGCACTCCCAGAACACCTACCGCGGCTTGGTCAAGATCAACCACGGCGCGGACGGCGCCCGCAACTACAGCCAGTGCGACAGCCTCCTGATGGGCGACACCTGCGGCGCCCACACCATCCCCTACATCGAGGTGGGCAACGACACCGCGCAGGTCGAGCACGAGGCCTCCACCAGCCGCATCGGCGAGGACCAGATCTTCTTCCTGCGCAGTCGCGGGCTCAAGAGCGAGGACGCCGTGAACCTGATCGTGAACGGCTTCTGCAAGCAGGTCTTCAACGAGCTGCCCATGGAGTTCGCGGTCGAGGCCCAGAAGCTCCTGGCCGTGAGCATGGAAGGCAGCGTCGGTTAACCCTGGGCGCCTCCCCGCATGGTTGCCTCTCCGGGGACCACGCGGGGCCGGGCTGCCTGCCGGGCCTCCTCGGCTTCGACTCCGCTCAGCCTGCGGGGTCCCGTCCCTGCGGGCGGCATCCCTGGCGCGAAGCATCCTGCATTTGACAGAATATGACAAATCCATGACAGGACTCCGCAGCACGTCCCTTGCCTTTCTCTCGGTCCTGCTGGTCGGCTGCCAGGAAAGGCGCGTCCCGGCCCAAGCCTCCTTCTACTTCTGGCGGACCCGTCTTGAGCTCTCCCCGACCCAGCGCAAGGCCCTCTCCGACCTGGAGGCGAAGCGCCTGCGCGTGCGGCTCTTCGACGTGGTGAGGGACCGAAACGGCATCCATCCCATCGGGAAGCTGCACGCATCCTCCGGGGATGCCCTCCCCGTGGCGGAGGTGCTGCCGGTGGTCTTCCTGCGCGAGGCCGTGTTCCACGGCGCCCCGGATGCCTCGGGCCTTGCCGGACGGATCCTGTCCGAACGCGACAAGATCTGTCAGGAGGGCCGGCTTCCCTGCAAGGGCCTGGAACTCGATTGCGACTGGACTCCCGGCTCGAAGGAAGGCTTCTTCGCCCTGTGCAAGACCTTGGGCGACACCCTGCACGCCCGCGGCCAGACGTTGCGCTCCACCCTGCGCCTGCACCAGTACCGCAGCCCCGCGCAGACCGGCGTGCCTCCGGTGGACCGGCTCACCCTGATGGCCTACAACATGGGCCCCACCACCGCCTCCCCCGACCGCCAATCGATCCTGGACATCAAGGAGCTCGCCCGTTGGCTCGAGGCGAAGTCCGTCTACCCGAAGCCCCTGGACATCGCACTGCCGCTCTACGGCTGGGCCCTGGTGGTGCGCGACGGCAAGCCTGTCGACCTGGTCCAGCAGGCCGGCGCGCCGGAACTCGACACGCTCCCGTGGCTGGAACGCGAATCCGACGGGCTCCGGAAAGCCAGGCAGGGATTCTTCCTGCACGGGCAGTGGATCCGCAAGGACGATCGCCTCAAGCTCGAATCCCCGGACGCATCGGACCTTCGCAAGGCCGCCGACCTGCTGGCCCGCAAGCTCCCTCCCCTGAAGGACCGCGAACTGGTCTTCTTCGACCTCTCGGAGAGCGCCCTGGCCATGCATCCCGCACCGGACCTGCACGATCTCCGGGAGCGGCTGGGAGCTCCCCCGGGACAGTGAACCTCATTTGACGGATTCCGTCAAATCCTCCCCGACGGCCTCCACAGGCGCTCCAGCCCCCTTCGCATGAGCGCGTTGAGCCGCGGCTCGCCCCACCTCGACCAGGCCATGCCCGTGCCCACGGCAAGGACCAGCACCATGCCGAAGACCAGCCCCGGCGGCAGCTCCGGGGAGACGCGCTGCAGCAGGGCGAAACCCACGTACTGGTGGAACAGGTAGGTCGGATAGGTCCAGGCGCTGTCCAGCCGCAAGGCTCTCCCTTCCTCCCGGCGCAGCGAGAGCCAGGCGAAGAGCCCGAACGCGACGGCCACCGTCCCGATCAGGACCTGCGGCAGGAACACGGCACCGGTCGCTTCCCGGTGGGACTGCGCCAGCTCCGAGAGGCCCGGGACCGCGAGGGAAAAGCACGCGAGCACCGCCACCGCCCGGGGCCAGGAAATGCCTTCGGAGCGGATCCGCGCGAAGAAGGCCCCTGCGATGAAGTAGGTCGCGTAGTTGAGCATGCAGACCAGCTCCAGCCAACGAGGGAGCCATTCCATGCGGCTGGCCGCGACCAAGGCAAGCCATCCCCACAGCACCGCCTCGATGCGCCCGAGCCGGCGCAGTCCCACGAGCAGGGCCACCAGCGCGTAGAAGCGCAATTCGTACCCAAGCGTCCAGTAGGCCGAATCGACGAAGGCGAACTTGTGCTCGGTGGCCAGGAGCGAGCGGATCGTCAAAGGAAGGAGCGTGAAGTTCGCGAGAAAGCCGCCGAGCGAAGGCGGACGGAAATCCAGCAGGACAAGGAACCCGGTGGTCGCAAGGCACGCGACCCAGAAGGTGGGCACGATCCGCACGGCGCGGGCGATCGCAAATTCCCGCAGGGTCCGGCCCTGCGCGGTGCGCAGCACGAGCCACCCGGAGATCAGGAAGAAGACCTGCACGCCCAGGAAACCGTAGCGGGCCGCCCCGTCGATCGCGGGCCAGGCAAACGCGACAAATCCTCCATGCTGGCCGTGGAAGGCGTAGTGGTAGGCCACGACGGACAGGCACGCGGCCACGCGCAGGGCATCCAACGCGCATTCGCGGCGCACCCGACCAGGGGGAGCAGAACGGTTCGTCACGGAAGACCGAGATAGAAATCCGCACATCGGGACGGGCTCCCGCCACGACGGCGCAAGGCCATCCTCCCCGAATTACCTTGTCGCGATGCCTAGACCTCGCCGCTCCGTCTCCGTCCTGCTGGCTGGACTTGCCAGCGCCGGCACCCAGGCCAAGGAAGCCACCGATGCAGCCCTGAAGACGCTGGCCGAAGGCGGCAAGGTCGAGCTCTCCCAGGAAGAGCCCGGCGCCATGTGCTACATCATGGTGGAGCCGGCCATCGATCCAGGCATGGTCCTTCTACCCGGGGAGCTGGGTGATCACATCCGATTCGAGAACGGGAATCTTCGCCAGGATGTCGACGCCGAGCCCACCGCCTTCGACACCTTGCTGGCCCGCTGCCTCGCACCGCTTGCCCAGACAGACACGACCAAGGTCCAGCTGCTGGTCAAGCGCCGGGACCGGGAGAAGATCGTGGGCGTGCGCGTACAGAGAAATGCAAGCGTCCTTCCCCAAGTCACCTGGGACATCACCCCGGAAGACGCTCGTCTGCTTGCCGTGTGGTTCTCGCAGGAGCGCAGCCGCACCCACCGCTGGCAGGCCGAAGGCGAGGAGGCGCGCCGCAATCCGCGCATGCGGCGCTTGCTCGGCCCATGATCCTTCCTCCCGTCGCCGCCCTGGAGATGACCTGGCGCTGCAACCACGCCTGCCTCTTCTGCTCCTGTCCCTGGTACGCCCGGAACACGACCTATCCCTGCAGCCCGGAGCTCACCACCGGGGAATGGATCGAGGCCATCGGAAAGCTGGTCGCGGCCGGTGTCTCCACGATTTCCCTTACCGGCGGGGAATCGCTCCTGCGCGAGGACCTCCCCGAGATCCTCGAGGCCGTCGCGAAACTCCGTCCCGCCGCGCCCGGCCAGCCGGGACTCCGACGCATCCACCTGCTCTCCAACGGCAAGCTCATGGAGGACTCGGTGCTGGAGCTGTGCCTGCGGCTGGACATCACCCTGGCGATGAGCCTGCCCGGCCTGCGCGCCTTCCCGGAACTCACCGGCGGCGGGGACCCGGCCAACGTGCTCCATTGGCTGGAACGGGCCCGCGAGGCGGGCCTGCGCCCCACCGCAGGCATCACCATCACCCGACGGAACCTCCACGAGATCCGCGAGACGGCCGCCGCCGCCCTGCTGGCGGGAGCCGCGCGCCTCCTGATCAACCGCTACACCCCGGGAGGGCGAGGCCTCTCCCATCCCGACCTCGTCGTCACGACCCAGGAGCTGCTGTGGGCACTGGGCGAGGTGGACGAGGTGCTCGCACTGGCAGACCGCCCCGGCTTCGTGGGCACCGAGCTCCCCCTGTGCCATGTGGATGCGGAACGCTTCCCGAGACTTCGGATCGGCTCCCGTTGCGCCGCCGCCACCGGCTTCTTCGCCGTGGACCCGGGCGGCTGGATCCGCACCTGCAACCACTCCCCGGTCCGGACCGTCCACCTCTCCCGGCTGGAGGAGCTGGAGGCGCACCCTTACTGGCGCACCTTCGCCCTGAGCGACTTCACTCCCGACGCCTGCATGGAATGCGGCGCCAACGCCCGCTGCCACTCCGGCTGCCGGGAGTCCGCCCACATCCTGCGCGGAGAGCCCTGGAGCGAAGACCCCGCCTTCCCGCCCCGTCCCCTGCCGGCCTGCGCCGCGGGAATCTGAAAGGATCGTCCCATGCTCGCTCCGCGCTGGATCGCCGCCCTCGCCCTCCTCGGAGGCATCGTCGCCACGGGCCTAGCCTGCGGTCCCGAGTTCTACCCCGAGGACGAGCGCCTCTTCGATCCCGCCACCGGCGTCTCCGAAGGGCTCTCCCGTTTCCTCTACGACCCGACGACGCACGGATTCGGACGAGTCTGGGACTACGGCAACCACTTCCGGGAGCAGAACCTGCAGGAATGGCGGGAGTGGCTGGGCATCGACTCCGCTTCCACGACCCAATGGGACAGTCTCCTCTACAATTCCTCCCTCCCCCGCCTCGACAGCCTAGCCCTCCATCTCCAGGGAAAAGGGCGCTGCCCCGCAAGCTGGAAGGACTTCCCACTGCTGCACACCGTCCCCAAGGAGAGGCTGCTTCCAGCCCTGCGCTATGCCAGGTTCGCCGCGCGTGTGGAGCCTCTTTCCAGGCGGGAACCCGAGGAGGAGTGGAGTGTTTCCCGCAGGATCGCACCGGCCTCGGATCCGCTTGATCTCTACAACGAGGGTCTGGCGGCGGCACGCAAGGAGAAGGACCCGTTCCTGCGCCAGCGCTGGTTCTTCCAGCTGGCCAAGCTCTGCTTCTACACCGGTGCCGAGGACGGCCTGACCTTCCTGAACGAGCACGAAGTCGCGCTTGCGGCGCCCAGTGCAAGCCTCCATTGGCGCTCGCGCATGTACCGGGCCGGACTGTTACGCCGGACCGACACGACCGCCGCCAACCTGGAATGCGCCCGCGTGGCCGTAAGCTTCCCCATGCTTGCCGAGATGGCCGCCAACGACTTCCTGGTGCAGGAACAGAAGGACTGGCAGCGAACCCTGGCCAAGGCCACGTCCCCCAAGGACAAGGCCTCGCTGTGGTTCCTGGCAGGCATCCATGCCGACGACCCGGCCATGATCGAGGCGATCCTGGCCCTGGACTCCTCGAGCACCTACCCCAAGCTGCTTGCCGTGCGCCAAATGGCCCGCAGCGAGTACACCAAGGACACGAGCCTGGCTCCACTGGCCAAGCTCGCCGCCAAGCTTGCCCCCTCCCGATGCACCGAATCCCCGGCCTTCTGGAACCTGCTGGCCGCCCATCTGGCCTGGGCTTCCGGCAGGCGATCCAGCGCCTATGCTTGGCTGGACAGCGCGGCTCGATTGGGCCGCACCGATTCCCGCATCGCCTGCCAGGTGCAGGTCAGTCGGGTTCTCATCCACTTGAGGGAGGCCAAGGCCCCCAGCGCCGAGCTCGAAGCCTTCCTGATGCGGGAGCTGCCTCCCATCGACTCCGCGAAAGGACAGGGCTGGGCCTATCTCGACCGCACCATCCGGGCCGAGATGGTACGCATATGGAGAGCCACCATGCCGCTCTCGTTGACACTGGGTGATATCCTCGTGGCCGATCGCGACACCCTCCAGGCGCTGGTCGATTTCCGCGGCGTAAAGGGGAGCCGCTTCGAGGAGTTCGCCAAACAGCGCTCCACGCAAAGCGATGCCTTCGTCCAGGAGCAGCTAGCCATCGTGCATCTCTACGAGAACCGCACCGATCAAGCCCTTGCCCTGCTGGAACACGTCGGCTCGAAGACCTCCTTGGGTACCGATCCTTTCAACGCCGAGATCGCCGACGACCACGACCACGACCACGCGCGCTTTGCCAAGACGAGCATCACCCGCCTGGACTACGTGCGCGAGCTCTTCCGCTTGGAGACGCTGGCCGACGGCACCGGTCCGGAAGCCGCCAAGGCCGCGCTTCGCCTGGGAATCGGCCTCTACAACCGTACCACGTTCGGCAACGCCCGCAGCCTCTACCAGGGAACCACGCTGGAGTGGAGAAACGATCCGCGCGTCATGGATCTCGGACCAGCCCGCATGCGCTTCGAACAGGCGACCCGCGACCTGCCCAGCCCCGAAGGACGAGCCTGGGCCACCTGGCTGTTAGCCAAGTGTGAACGCGATGCGGCAAACAACGGGAGCTGGCCCTCGGACAGCTACGACCGGCTCCGGAAGCAGTACGTCACGACCCGCTTCTGGAAGAGCGCCCTCAAGGAATGCGGATGGTTGAGCCGGTGGGCGAAACTTCCGGAAATTTCCCGGCCAGATTGAATCCGAACGATGTCCCATGGTACTATCGAACCATGGGACATTGGCCTGTCGCGCCGATCCGAAAGCACCATTGAATCGCGTGAGAACGACGATCCCGCCCGGACTCGGCTTCGCCCTGCTTTCCGGTGGACTGGTCGCGCTGGGACTGGCTCTTCTGAGCGCGGGCATCGAACCCTCCGGCATCTCCCACAGGGCCGCAAGCGGCGTCCTCCTTGTCATGGTACTGGTCGCGCTGCTGGTCGCCTTGAAGACTGCGGGAAGACGCAACCGGTCGTTTGCCAGGATCGCCCTGGAGCAGGAGCGCGAGCGCATCGCCCTGTTCCACTCCATCCTCGAATCGATGCATGCCCTGGTCATCAGCACCGACACCGACGGCATCATCACCACTTTCAACCGTCCAGCGGAAGCCACCCTGGGTTGGAGCCTCGAGGAGCTTCACGCAACCCGAGCGACCTGCCTGCGCTTCCACGATCCCCTGGAGATCGAGGAACGTTCCCGGGAGCAGAATCTGCGGTGGAGCACGGCCCTTGCACCCGGGCTAGCCACCCTCATGGAACCCACGCTCCGAGGCGAATCCAACGAGGACGATTGGTGGTTCCTCTGCAAGGACGGAACCCGGATCCGGATGCGCCTCACCACCACGGTCATGCGCGACCAGCAAGGCACCATCACGGGATACCTTGGCATCGCGCGCGACAGGACCCACGAACTGACCCTGGAGCAGGATCGGGACATGCTCCAACGCGCCGTGGAAGCCTCGCGCACCGGCGTGCTGATCACGGACCTGAACGGCGTGACGGTCTACATCAACCCCGCCATCCTGGAGATGTCCGGCTACCGGCGCGAGGAGCTGCTGGGACACCACTGCAGTCTCCTGGAAGCGGATCTCAACACACCAGAACTCCACAAGGAAATCCTCGAGAGCATGGCGCAGGGCCGGATCTGGAAAGGCGAGATCTGCAACCAGCACAGGAACGGACAGATCTACTGGGTCGACAATACCGTCTCGCCTGTCCGGGACGCCACCGGCAGATTCACCCATCATGTCTCGGTGATCGAAGACATCACGCTGCGGCGCCATGCCCTGGAAGAGCTCCAACGCGCCAAGGAAAGCGCCGAGAGCACCTCGATCGCCAAGGCCGACTTCCTCTCCACCATGAGCCATGAGATCCGTACTCCCCTCAATGCCCTGGTCGGGATCTCCAACCTGCTGGCCAGGCAGGATCCGCGACCGGAGCAGGCCGAGAACATCCGCATCCTGCAATCCTCGGGACAGCACCTGATGTCCCTTGTCAACGACATCCTGGACTTCTCCAAGATCGAGGCCGGCCGACTGGAGCTCGAGTGCCTACCGTTCTCGTGCCACGAGCTCTGCCAAAGCATCGTGGACAACATGGAAGGCGAGGCGCGCGAGAAAGGCATCACGCTGGATCTCTTCTGGCATGCGGAAAGTCCCGATTGGATCCAGGGCGACCCGGTTCGCTTGAGACAGATCCTGACCAATCTCGTGGGAAACGCCGTGAAATTCACATCCGAGGGAGGGGTCATCCTGCGAGTGCGGGCCAGCGGCAAGCTGGAGACGCTTTCCGGGCTGGAATTCTCGGTGAACGACACGGGCATCGGCATTCCCCGCAGCAAGATCAGCACCATCTTCGAGCAGTTCTCACAGGCCGAGCACTCCACCACGCGGCGCTTCGGCGGCACGGGCCTCGGGCTTGCCATCTCAAGCCGCCTGGTCGATGCCATGGGAGGGGTCCTGGGCGTGGAAAGCCTGGAGGGAAAGGGATCCACCTTCCGCTTCCAGCTGTTGGCACCACCAGCCACACCTCCGTCGAGCATCCCGCCCGATCCGCAGCCCGTCACGGAGGTCACCACCCTTGCCGGCTTCTCGCTCCTCTTGGTCGAGGACAATCCCGTCAACGTCATGGTCGCAGGGCAGTTCCTAGACCTGTGGGGACTCAAGTGGATCCACGCGGAAAACGGGGAGATCGCCGTGGAACTGGGCCTGTCCCGGCCTGTCGACATCGTGCTGATGGACCTGCAGATGCCGGTCATGGACGGCTACGAAGCCACACGCCGCTTGCGCGAAGGGGGATTCAACAAGCCGATCCTGGCCCTGACGGCCTCCGCCATGAATGACCGCCGGCAGATGGCCATGGACCTGGGCATGGACGACTTCGTGACCAAGCCCTTCTCCCCGGAGGAGCTGGAAGCCAAGCTCATCCACTGGCTCAACCTCAGTCATGGCTCCGACCACGACGGCTAAACGGCCGAATCCGCAGTCATGAAAAAGCAAAAGCCCCGGAGCGTTCCGAGGCCTTCTTCTCATGCGACTTCGAGCTGGTGCTCCAAGGTCTTGCCTTGCAACTGCTCCAGGATCTCCGAGGAGAATCGGAAGGCTGCCGTCCGACGCCTAGGAAGGAAGACTTCCTCCCCCGTGTGGGGATTGCGGGCAGGTCTTGGCTCGCGGTACGGGGCACTGAAGCGGCCAAAGCCGCGCAGCTCGACGGTGTTTCCCGTCTCCAGATGCTCCCCCACCAACCCCAGGAACGTCTCGAGGACCTTCTGGGCCTGGGCTTGGGTGCAACCTTGGGTCTGGGATGCGTGAACCGCCAACTGGAGTTTCGTCGTGTTGGACATCCAGAACAAGATAACAAGAGAATTGACACTTTTGCAATCCATATCTTGTGGTTATTGCCACTTGTCCATGTGGAAAAGTCAGTTTTCAACATTCCCGCTCCAGACAAGTATCTTGAAGGATGTCGTGCCGAACATCACCAAATATCTCTGGATCCAACTCAAGCCCTACCGCGTGCCGGTGCTGATCGGCATCGCGTCGGTCTTCGCCTCCACCGCCCTGGATCAGGTCTCCCCCATCCTTCTCTCGAAGATCCTCGACGGCCTGCGTGCCCACGCCCCCGTCGGAACCATCCATCGCTGGCTCTTCCTGATCCTGGGCTCGGCCGTGGTCTCCGCCGGCCTGCTGTGGGCCCAGCGCTGGACGGTGATCCGCGCCTCCCGCGCCATCGAATACGACATGCGCAACCGCCTCTTCGAGAAGCTCCAACGCATGCCTCCCGCCTTCTTCGACGCCCGCTCCACCGGCGATCTGATGAACCTCGTGACTTCCGACCTGGACCGCGTGCGCGACGTCGTCGGCCCGGCCATCCTGCATCTCTTCCGCACCGGCGTGGCCGTCGTCTGGTCGGTCACCACACTGTTCTACCTCGACTCGAGCCTTGCCTTCTGGGCACTGATCCCGTTGGCCCTCACCCCGGTCCTTGCCAACCGCGGCATGGCCGCCATGCACCGGTCGTTCGCCCGCATCCAGAAGAGCCTCTCCGAGCTCAACACCTTCGCCCACGATTCGCTCGCCGGCATCGGTGTCGTGAAGGGGCTGGGGCGCGAAGCCCTGTTCGAGGAGCGCTTCGCCGCACGCTCCGAGGACTTGCGTAAGCTTGCGATCCGCTCGAGCTTCGCCCAAGGCGCCCTGTGGCCGGCCATCACCGCCCTGGGCGGCATCGGCATCTGCCTGCTCCTGTGGCGCGGCAGCCAGGCCGCCAGTCAGGGGCTGGTCTCCGTGGGCACCGTGGCCGCCTGCGTGATGGTCTTCTTCCGCCTCCAATGGCCGATGGTAGGACTGGGATGGGTCACCAGCCTCTTCCAGCGCGGCATCGCCTCCCTCGAGCGGCTGGATGCCCTGGAGCGCGAGATGGATGCCTTCGAGCAAGCCGCCAACCAGGGCGTATCGGAAAACTCGATCCCTTCGGCCCAGCCCGGTGTCCCGCTGCTCGAGGTGCGCGACCTCTCCTTCCAGCACCGCCCCGACAGCCCGGCCGCCCTCCAGTCGATCTCGTTTGTCCTGGAAGAAGGGCAGGGACTGGGCTTGGCCGGTGGCCCCGGATCCGGCAAGACCACCTTGCTGGCCCTTCTCTCCGGCTTGCGTCGCCCCCCGACCGGTACGATCTTCCTGCGCGGGGTGGATGCCTCGACGCTTGAATCCGGCGCCGTGTTGCGTCTCTTCGCCCTGGTTCCGCAAGACGGCTTCCTCTTCTCCCAGACCATCGCCGAGAACATCCGCATGGGCCAGCCCGAAGGCTCCCTCGAGGCACCGGTGCAGACCTGGGCCGAACCTGCCGCCTTCGACCAGGACATCCCGCAGATCCCCGAAGGCTACGAGGCCGTGCTGGGCGAGCGGGGCATCAACCTCTCTGGAGGGCAGCGGCAGCGCCTTTCCCTGGCCCGCGCCCTGGCCAAGGATGCCGAGATCCTGCTGCTGGACGACACCCTCTCGGCCGTGGACGCCGCGACCGAAGCCCGCATCCTCGACCAACTGGTGCCGCGCCTCTCGGGACGGGCCCGCATCGTGACCAGCCATCGCTACAGCGCCTTCCGCCTGGTGGACCGGATCCTGGTGCTCCAGAAGGGGCGCGTGCAGGAAAACGGAAGCCACGAGGAACTGCTGGCTGCCGGCGGGTACTACGCCGAAAGCTGGCGTCTGCAAGCCCTGGAGCGCGAGATCGAGGAAGCCTGAAGCACTCCTTGCCTTCCGTGCGTTTCGTTTGATACGATCACGGAACTGCGCAAAGGAGACTTCATGGCACGCTTCCGCTTCCGCTGCCTGTCCAGACAGAGCCGCCGCCCCTTGGAGGCCGGCATCTTCATCGAAGCAGACTCGATGGGCCAAACCTCCCTCGATCCGTCCGCATGGCTGGAATTGAACACGGCCAACGCAGCCCCTGCCCATTGGTTCGCGACCCTCTGGCACCACAAGGTCGCGGAAGGATGCGCTACGGGGGGCGATTTCGAGATCCTGGTGGACGAACGCACGCTCGAGGTGGATGCCGAAGCCTCCGATTTCGACCTCGAAGAGAGCAGCCACCACCCGTAGCCTCCATCGTTCCCGCACAACCTCTAGCGGATCCGCAGATCCGTTCCGGCAAGCGGCTTCTCGAAGTGCTGCCAGTCCTTGACCCGGGTCCAGCGCCCACCCCAGTGCCAACCGCGCCGTCGAAACGCCTTGACCACCGCATCGTCCCGTTCGAGGGTACCCGGAACGCCCCGAGCATGCACCGCGCCGGCAGGCCTGGTGCGCGCTTCCTTCTGCCACGGGTTCTCACGCGGATTGAGGTCGATCGCCCGCCCCAGCGCATGCCAGGAAAGCAGCCCCGTCCCGCGGGCCTCGCGCCAGTTCCAGCCCGAGGTGTTGTCGGAACGCATGGCCGAGTCGTCGTCCCCGCCGAACTCGCGCATGGGACGGATCTGCCGGATCGGAAAACCGGAAGCCAGGATCTCCTCGAAGATCTCCCCCACCTCGCGCGCCAGCGACGAATCGACTTCGATCGTCCCCGACCTGACTTGGCCGGAAAAATCGAGGTAGCGCACCGTCACCGGACGGATGCGTTTTTCCACCTCGCCCCGGACGGGAGCCTTGCCCCACAGGCAAAGTCCCAGCCACAGCGGACTCAAGGGACGGGAAGGCGCTTGCCCTGGCGCACCAACGCCGCAAGCCGCACCGACAACTCCTGCCCGAGCTCCGGACAGTTCTTCGAACGCGAGGCCAATGCCTCAAGAACCCACGGCTCCTCGACCCAGACCGAGGCTTCCTCGGAAAGCGCCGGCGCAACCTCGAGGCCCAGCACGGCACGCGGACCGTGGCAGAGCCAGCGCGCCGCATCGTCCAGGGAGAACTTCGGAGCCAAGCCGCCGCGTGCACTCCAGAGGGCGGCAAAGCAGGTCTCCAGGCCCACGGCACCTGCCGGGGAATGATCGAACTCGCGTTCCTTCTCCTCGGCCGAGACGGGACGATGCCCCGAGGTCACGGCATCGATCGAGCCTTCCAGGAGGCCCGACCAGAGCGCCTTGCGATCGTTCTCGCTGCGCAGCGGGGGATAGAGGCGGGCGTTGACGTCGTAGCCCAGGATGGCCGACTCGTTCTGCAACAGATGGCGGAACGAGACATCGGCCGTGACGGGAAGCCCTTGGTCGCGGGCCTGGCGCAGCATGCGCAAGCCCAGCTCCGAGGAAAGGCCCATCAGATGCACCTTGGCCCCGGTGCGACGCACCAGCGGCAGAAGGACGCCCAAGGCGATCTCCTCGGCGATGGCCGGGATCCCGGCAAGACCCATGCGCTCCGAGATGGCGCCCTGATGGACCACGCCTGCCTCGGACATCCACGGGTCGCAAGGGTGCACGTGCACCGTCAGGCCGGTCTGTGCGGCGTACTCCAGCACCGAGCGCAACAGCACCGAGCTCTTGGGCAGTCGCTTGCCCAGCGAGACGGCGCGGGCCCCGGAAGCCTTCACCAGACCCAGCTCCGAGAGCTGCTCGCCGCGGGTGGCCGCAGCCACCGCCACCACGCCGCAAGGCTGGCCCTGGGCGCGGAAGAGAAGCTGGGAGACCTGGGCGTCGTTGTCGATGTGGGGCTCGGTGAACGGATCCGGAGCCACCAGCACGTAGCCGCCGCGGACGGCCGCCAGGAGCCCCGAGGCCACCGTCTCGGACTGCTCGAAGCCAGGCTCGCCCAGAAAAGTGCCCAGGTCCACGAAGCCGGGAAGAAGAAGTTCGCTCATGCCGTCCTGCCTGCCAGAAGATGAAGGGCCGCCATGCGGATGGCCACGCCGTTCTTGACCTGCTCGAGGATCACCGACTGCGCCCCATCGGCCACGCCGCTGGAGATCTCCACGCCGCGGTTGATGGGACCGGGGTGCAGCACCAGCGCCCCCGGATTGGCCCGCTTGAGGCGCTCCTCGTCGATGCCGAAGGATTCGCGGTACTCGCGCAGCGAGGGAAGCAGGCCCGAGCTCTGGCGCTCGTGCTGGATGCGCAGGGTCATCACCGCATCCACGCCCTCCAGCGCCTCGTCCAGGGACTTGGCCACGCTCACCCACGGGCCGAAGGCCGACGGGTCGCGGGGAAGCAGGGTCGCCGGTCCGTAGAGGCGCACCTTGGCGCCCAGCGTGCCCAGGCACCAGATGTTCGAGCGGGCCACGCGCGAATGGCGCACGTCGCCGACGATGCTGACGGTCTTGCCTTCGAGCGTCCCCAGATGTCGGCGCATGGTGAAGGCGTCGAGCAGGCCTTGCGTCGGGTGCTCGTGGGCTCCGTCGCCGGCGTTGAGGATGATCGCGTCGGTCTCGTGGGCCAGGAATCCCGGCACGCCCGAGGAGGCGTGGCGCACCACCGTGACGGTGGGACCCAGCGCCTGGATGTTGCGGGCCGTGTCGCGCAGCGTCTCGCCCTTGGAGGTCGAGGAACCGGCCGCGGCGAAGTTCATGATCGAGGCCCCGACGCCCTTCTCGGCGGTCTCGAAGGAGAGCCGGGTGCGGGTCGAATTCTCGAAGAACATGTTGACCACCGAGACGCCCGCAAGCGACTTGGGGATCTCATGGGTCCGATCAAGCCGTTCGCGCAGCCAGGCCGCGGTGGAGAAGATTGCCTCGATATCGTTCCGAGGGACCGATTCCAGCCCCGTCAGATGGCGGACGCTCAGGGTTCCGCAGCCGTGCAGGATCGCTTCAGACATGCACGGCCATGGTAGAAAAATCCCCCCCGCCTGGCTTCCCCGCGATCGCTCCTTCCCCTTGGGACGAACTACCTTCGCCCGAACATGTCCAAGTCATCGCGGCAGCTTTCCCGCACGAATCCAGCGTCTCCCCTCACGACCGCACCGACCGCCGACCGGATCGGAACCCTGCTGGAGGAGATCCGCCTGCTGGAGATCGACACCAAGCTCCTGGAGGAGGAGCGTCCCGCGCTGCAAGCCCGCCTGTACGCGGCCGTCGCCGGACTCTACGACCAGATCGTCGCGGCGAGGCAGGAACTGATGCGCCTGCTGGAACGCCGGATGAACGCCTCGCCTGCCGACCGCAGGCTCCAACGCGACGGGGTGGAGCTGATCTTCGATCTCGCCCGTGATCTCGAGGAGCGCTTCGGGACGGATGTCAGCGAGTTCACCAACCGCTGGGGAGGAAGCTCCCCGGACGAGGAGCCTCAGGACGACGGCGACGATTCCTGGACCCGACCCGACGAGCAGCTCTTCAAGGAAGCCCCGACAAAGCCCAAGCGCACCCCCAAGGGCATTCCCGACCCGGAGGCCGCCGCCAAGGGGATCTACCGCAGCCTGGCCCGCGAACTGCACCCCGACAAGAACCGCGACGAGAGCCTGCGCGAGCACCGCACCGATCTCATGCGCCAGCTCTCCCTGGCCTGGCAGGCCCGCGACCTGGGCACGCTCCTGCAACTTCTGCATGCCCACGGAAGCACCGATGCCAAGGCCGGAGCCATGGACGCAGCCTCCCTGAAGGCCTGTGTGCAGGGATTGGAGGATCAGCGCGCCAGCCTGCAGGAAAAGCTGCGCACCCTGCGGCACCGCCAGCTCCCGCAAGGGGTCATGGACTGGATGCCGCTGGTGCGTGACCCGTCGGGCTTCGAGAAGGTCCTGCGCCGCTACAAGGCGCCGGCTCGCGAGGAACTCGAGTTCCTGCGCGCCGTGCGTGCCTGGTGGCTGCGCCCGGGCGGCCTGGAAGAATGCCTGAACGATCCTCCCCAAGGCCTCTGCTGACAGATCCTGTCAGGAAAGGGTGGAGGCCAGCCAGCCGCGCAGGCTCTGCCGCCATTGACTCGCGAAGCTCGGCGTCGTCTCGCCCCCGGCGATCCAGGCATCCACCTCGGCGGGGGCCAGGAAGCGCAGTTCGTCGACCTCGCCCGGATTGGGCACGAACGGCCCGGGGCTGCAGGCCACCCAGGTCGCGACCCGCTCGCGATCCAGCGGATTCTCCAGGAACCAGTGGAGACCCAGGTCGGTCAGGTCGGATGCGGCGACCTGCAGACCGATCTCCTCGGCGCATTCCCGCAGCGCGGCCTCGAGATAGCTCTCGTCGGGATCGAGATGTCCGCCCACCGAGATGTCCCACTTGCCCGGCGAGGTGTCCTTCCAACGAGAACGCTTCTGGAGCAGGATGCGCCCTTGGCCGTCATGGACCATCACATGCACCGAGCGATGCGGAAGTCCCATGGCATGCACCTCGGCCCGCGTCGCGGTCCCGAGATCCTCGTCGTTGGAATCGACCAGCTGCAGCAGATCCGATCCCTTCGAGGACGGATCGACTACCAAGTGCCGGCTCCCAGGGCGCGGATCTGCGCCTGGCCATGGCCTGCCGCCAAGAGCGGGGCAAGCACATCCCGTTCGAGGTCGGCGACCCAGAACTCCAGGACGGATCCGCCTCGTACGTCGACCGAAGCACCGCGCGGCAGGAGCACGGCATCGCCGCGTGCGAAGCCGCGTTCCCCGGCGGCATCGGCAAGCATCCCGTCCTGCCCGACCTGCAGCAGGATGCGCCAGCTTCCCTCGGCCTCGATCCGCGAGACCGCAGGATGGCGGCGCCCGGCAAAGCAAGGACAGGCAACGAAGACCTCGCGTCCCAAGTCATCGGTCAAGGGCGTGGTGAGCAGTCCCGGACGGGGCGTGGGGTCCACATCGCGGATCGCCTGGCGGAGGTGCAAGGTCCGGCCGTTTCCTTCGGCATCGCGCCGGTTCCAGTCCCACACGCGCCACGTGGTGTCGCTGGACTGCTGGATCTCGGCGATCAGAAGGCCCGCCGTGATGGCGTGCAGGGTCCCCCCCGGAATGAAGACGACATCTCCCGTCTTCACGGGAATCTTCTCCAGCATCGAAAGGTCGCCCTTGCCGATGCGCTCGACAAGCGTCACCCGCCCCAGCATTTCGCGCACCCCGGCATAGAGGAAGGCCCCTTCGGGCGCATCGAGCACCACCCAGGCCTCGGTCTTGGGAGCGCCTTCGGGAGTGGCCACACAGGGATGCAGCTGGATGGAGAGGTTCTCGGCGGCATCGATCAGCTTAAGCAGGAGCGGGAAAGGCTTTCCGCCCAGGTCCAGCGGATCGGACGGATCCCGGGCCATCGCGTCCAGGTCGGGCCAGGGCCCGGCCCCGAAGCGCGTGCACGAGCCGGGAAGACCGGAAAGCTCCCACGATTCGCCGATGCGTCCCGCCGCGGTGTCACGGCCCCATTCGCCCAGGCGCATGCCTCCCCAAGGCCGAGCCACCGACTGGGGAAGGCAAGGCAGTGCACAAGCGGCACCGGGTCGGGAATCGAACTGGGTCATCGCGGGCCAAACATACAATTCTTCCCAAGCCTCCGAGAATCCCCGTGCACGATCCCTGATTTCATGTTAGCCTTGGGTACCCTCCTCCCTCCGGCGCCGTCCGACAAGGACTCGATCTCCATGCGCATCTACCTGCTCAAGACACGCCTGCCCTCCGCCTTGATCTCCGCCTTGAGCGGCATCGGGCACGAGTTCCAAGAACTGCAGGACCTGGACGACGCACGCCTGCATCTGCGCACCTCGCTTTCCGCCCAACTGCTCGTGCTGGACAGCGACCTCTTCCCCGGTGCAAGCCGGCTCCTGCGCAGCGAGAATCCCGGACATCCCACCTACCTGATCGCCATGGGGGCACAGGAGGATCACGAGGCCGACCAGATGCTGTCCCCGGACAGCTCCGTCGACATGCTGCGCCGCGCCCTGGACTCCGGCCTGCGCTGGATCGAGCACCTGCTCCAGAGCCACAACCGCCTCGACCAGTATCTCCATGTGCAGGAGCGCTCCCAGACCATGGCACGCATGGGATACTGGGAATTCGACATGAACACCCGCGCCGTCTGGGCATCGCCCTCCGCACGCGAGATCTACGGGCTGGAGGAAGGCTCCCTCTCCATCCGCGAGGTGCAGGAGATCTGCCTGCCCCAGTACCGCCAGGCCATGGACAAGGCATTGCTGGACCTCGTGACGGGCAGCGCCTCCTACGACATGCTGTTCCGTATCCGCCGCCCCACGAACGGCGCGATCCTGGACATCCATTCGGTGGCCGAGTACGACCCGCAGCGCCGTCGCGTCTTCGGAGTGGTCGAGGACATCACCGACCTGCGTTCCAACCAGACCCGCCTCTACGAGAGCGAGAGCCGCTACCGGCTGCTGGTCGAGCAGCTCACCGACGTGGCTTGGCAGGTGAACCCCCAGCTGGACTTCACCTACATCAGCCCCTCGGACTTCGCCATGCGCGGCTTCCTCCCGGAAGAGGTGCTGGGCAGGAACCTGCTCGATTTCGTGGTGGCCGATTCCTCCATCGAGCTGTGGACCGCCATCCAGCGCCGGAGGAAGCTCGCGGCCCTGGGCGTGCGGCTGCCTCCCCTGCGCATGGACGTCGAGCAGCTGCGACGCGACGGCGGAAGCATCTGGACAGAGATCGTCTCGACGCCGCTCTACGACGCAAGCGGCGACCTGACCGGCTTCCTGGGGCTGACCCGAGACCTCTCCCAACGGCGCATGGCCGAAAAGGCCCTCAACGAGGAGCGCGAGACCCTGGCCGTCACGCTGCAGAGCATCGGGGACGGCGTGATCACCACCGATGCGCACGGCAACGTCCTGCTCCTGAATACGGCCGCCCAGTCCCTCACCGGCTGGGGCGCCGAGGAAGCCATCGGGCGTCGCCTCGACGAGATCTTCCATATCGTGGACGAGTTCTCGCGCGAGCCGCTCCCCTTGCCCATCGAACAAGCGCTGCGGAACGGAACCTCCACCCAGTTCCTGGGAAATGCCCTGCTGCTCGCCCGCGACGGATCGGAGCGCGTCATCTCGGAAAGCGCCTCGCCCATCCACGACACCGGCGGGGAGATCAGCGGCGTCGTGCTGGTCTTCCGCGACATCACCGAGCGCGAACGCATGCTGGAGAGCCTCCAGCGCACCCAAAAGCTCGATTCCCTGGGCGTGCTGGCCGGCGGCATCGCCCACGACTTCAACAACCTGCTGCTGGGCATCTTCGGTCATCTCGACCTGGCCCGCACCCACTGCCAGAGGAACCACGACGCCGTGTCCCACATCGACCGCGCCATGGTGGCCTTCGAGCGCGCCCGCAACCTCACCCAGCAGCTGCTGACCTTCGCCAAGGGCGGCGCGCCCATCCGCAAGAGCGGCTACCTGGAACCCCTGATCCACAACACGACCCAATTCGCCCTCTCCGGCTCCAGCTGCATCGGAAGCTTCGACCTGCCGCAGGATCTGTGGCCTTGCGACTTCGACGAGCACCAGTTGGCCCAGGTGATCGACAACCTGGTCCTCAACGCCGTGCAGTCCATGCCGCAGGGAGGACTCATCCATTTCTCGGCGTGCAATGTCGAGCTGGCCGCCGGCGAGCACCCTCTGCTTCCCGAAGGAAGGTACCTGCGCATCTCGGTGAAGGACCAGGGAACGGGAATCCCCCGGGAACACCGGGAACGCATCTTCGAACCGTTCTTCACGACCAAGACGGCCGGCACGGGCCTAGGTCTTGCCACGGCGTTCTCCATCCTGCGACGCCACGAAGGCAACCTCGAAGTGGAATCGGAACCCGGTCAAGGAAGTACATTTCACCTTCTCTTGCCCGCCTCGATGCAATCCCCCAGCCAACTTGCCCCCATCTCCTCCTCGAGCTTCGACGCCTCGCAGAGCGGACGCATCCTCATCATGGACGACGAGGAGATCCTGCTGGAGATCCTGGAGGATATGCTCGGAGCCCTCGGATACGAGGTCGAATCGGCGCGCAACACCCAGGAGGCCATGGATCTCGTCCTGTCCTGCCCTCCCGAAGCCCCCTTCTTCGCCACCCTGCTGGACCTCACCATCCCCGGTGGACCCGGCGGACGCGAACTCATGCCGCAGTTGCGGGCCCTCCAGCCGGACATCCTGGCCATCGCCACCAGCGGCTATTCCGAGGACCCGGTGATGGCAACCCCCAGGGCACACCAGTTCGACGCCAGCCTCCCCAAGCCCTACCGGCTCGACGATCTCAAGGCCCTGCTCACCGAAATGCGACTGAAGATTCCTTCTCTCCCGCATTGAAACAACCGGAGGCCGCAAAGATTCGGATCTTTGCAGTCATGAAAGCCCTCGTCGTCTTCGGAAGCACCACTGGCACGACCCGCATCCTGGCCCAGGCCGTCCGCAAGGGACTGATGCAACTGGGACATGAGGTGATCGTACGGAACGCCCGCAACCAGGACCCGGAAGAGCTGGACCAGTTCGACCTGCTGGCCATGGGATGCTCCACCTGGGAGAACGGACAGCTCCAGAAGGATTTCAGCCTCTTCTTCGAGGCGGTCCAGCGTCTGGATCTCAAAGGGAAGATGGCCTGCGTGTTCGGGCCGGGACATTCGTCCTACCACAACTTCTGCCATGCCGTGGACGTGATCGAGACCACCCTGAAGGAAAAGGGCGCCCGAATTCTGCTGCCCAGCCTGCGCGTGGACGGTAGCCCCTACCAGGCGCGCACCAGGGCGATCGAATGGGCGAAGAGCATCTCCGCCCAACCCGTCTAAGGATTACTGGAAGCGGTCTGCCAAGCCTTGGCAGCCCCAGCGGCGCGCCTCGGGCACCCCGACGAAGAAGTTGTCCACCGCAAGCCCCAAGGCCTTGGGAATGAGCAGTCCCAAGGAATCGGCCCGTTCGCTGTGCCCGGTGATGCTCTCGCGGGCCACCCGCGTGCCTTGGCGCGCATCGATCACCGAGAGATCCAGCACCAGGTCCGCGCCCACGATGGCGGCACCGTCGGCGGCACGTACGTCCAGACGCTTGGTGTCCACCTTGTTCACCAGCACGAGGTAGTCGGTTCCCGTGGCCCGCGCATAGGTGCGGACCACGTTCGGGTCGGCCACGTTCCAGCCGTCGGCCGCGTGCATCAGGCCCATGCGAAGCGAATAGCTGCCTTCCTTGGGAAAGAACTGGGCACCGCAATCGGCGCCCCAGGCCGCCAGGGAATCCCGGACCAGCTCGCGGAACACATGCTGGACGTTCTCGCCCTTGCGCACGTAAGGAACGTCCTTGAGAGCCGGGGAGGTCGTCTTGACCACCACTTCGGCCTGATCGGCGACGAAGACCACCTTCTGGCCGCGAAATCCCATGGACGAGTAGTTCTCGGCAAGGCCACGAGCACATCCGCTCAAACCAACTGCAAGACCCGCCGCCAGGCAGGTCCATTTCGCTTGCATCTTCATAGGGTCTCCGTAAACCATCCCCGCTGCAGAAGGCTGCGGAGCAATCCTTGGCCAGACATCTCGGATCTTCGAAGCTCGCTTGGAGCTCCGCCAGCCCGAGACGATTGAACGATCAACTTGAGAGATTCTCGCATCAAACCCGCTTGAAGGCAAGCCTTTTACGCCCCCGCAAGCTCTCCTGGGCACTTTTCCAGCCAAGCACGCAGGCAAGGCATCCCGCCATGGGCAGCCAAAGCCCCCTCGAGCAGCTTCCTGCCCGGTCCGAGATACTGGGAGAACCAGGGAAGACCCTTGTGCCGGGAGAGGAACCCGTAGGCTCCCAAGGCCTGCATCAGACGCTGCAGGGAGGCCTCGAGGAAAGCAGGCCACGCATCGGCCGGATCCAGCCCCCGATCGCGCGCGAAGGCCTCGAATAGGCGCTGGCGCATGTCCGTGGGCAACTGCACGTAGGGGTCCCACAGGAACGAGCCCAGGTCGTACCACAGGCTCCCCCATCGGCAGCCCTGGTAGTCGATGAACCAGACCTCGCCGTCGCGCCACATCAGGTTCTGCGACTGGAAGTCCCGATGCATCAGCACCTGCGGGTGGTTAGCCACCCGCCCGGCCAGCGCGTCGAACTCGGCGACCAGTTCCGCATCGTGGAGCGCCGCCTCGCCCTGCCCGAGGACATCGCCCAGGTAGCGCCGCATGAAGTAGTCGGTCTCCCAGCGCAGCGCCGCCACGTCGAAGTGCCGATCGCCCAGCCAGCCGCAGGCAGGGATGGCCGCCGTGCCCTTCTCCTGCCACTCCCCCAGCGCCCGCACCACCTGGAGACAGAGCGCCTCCTGCTCCTGGGGCTTGCCTTCGCGACGGCGCATCCGGTCCAGGTGCAGGCTGCTGCCCAGGTCCTCGAGCACCACCTGACGCACCGCGTCCTGGTGCCCGTAGACCTCCGGAACCCGCAACCCCGCCCGGCGCAGTGCCTGCGAGACGTGCAGGAACCGGTCGTAGTCGGCATCCCCGTCGTGGGAGGCCAGGACGATGTGCCCGAGCGGACGTTCGCCGATCCGCCAGTAGTGGCGACCCGACCCGGCCGTGCCGGCAAGCGAGGAGACGAAAGGAGACTCATGCCCCAAGCCTTGCAGGATCGCGGCGATCTCGGGGCAAACCGAAAGCGAGAGCTCCTGCGTCACCATGCGGCGTCCCCGCCCGCGTTGCGGACCACGCGGCTCAGGTGCTCGCCCAGGCCCACCCGGCTTCCCGGCTGGAGCAGGCAGTGCGAGATCTCGGCACGGGCATCCACCCAGGCGCCGGCCTCCACCACCACCCCTTCGCCCAACACGGCATCCACGCTCACCTTGGCGGCGGGATCGACCCAACGGGCCAGCCCTTGCGCCTCCAGCAGGCGCAAGGCGGCGCGGGCAAGGTCGCCCGGAATCCCGCAATCCTCCCACAGGCTTCCTGCGGGCGCTTCCCAAGCCGCCACCTTGCCGCCCTGCTCGAAGGCCACCTTGTGCCAAAGATCCTTGATGGTCCAGGCGCGGGTCGACCAGCCCTGGAAGAGCGAGGTGCGGTAGAAGGCGATTCCCGAAAAGGTCAAGGTCCTTGTCCCTTCGAGGTTCGCCGGACAGGCCGGGTGGCCCGCGACGCCCGCGAAGAGCCCCTCGCGCACGTGCACCGTGTTGATGCGCGGGACGTCCACCATCACCAGCGTCACGTCATGACCGCCCTCGAGATGGGCCTGCCAGGCCGCCGTCAGGTCGATGTCGTGGAGGATGTCCCCGTTGTGGGCCAGCACATGCGCCGCCTGGAGCTTGCGCCCCGCGAAGGCCTTGGCCAGGGCACCGCCGCTGTCGAGCAGCGTGGGCTCCATCTGGAGATGGTCGATGCCGCGCGCGTTGGCGAACTGCTGCACCTGTTCGGCCAGATGGTGGGCATTGAGCACGCGGCTATGCAGGGGCAGGACAGCGCAGGCATCCAGGGCACGGTCGGCCAAGGTCCTGCCCAGAAGCGTGATCAGGGGCTTGGGGGTCGCATCGGTCAACGGGACCAGGCGCTCGCCCTTGCCCGCGCACAGCAGGAAGAGATCGAGGTTCATGCGGACTCCGGATAGAGCAGGAAGGGACGGCGGCGTTCCAGCCAGGCCACTTCGTCGGGCGTCCAGAGCGCCTGCAGCGCCCAAGGATCCAGTCCCTGCTCCAGGCCCTCGCGGATCGCGGGAGAGCCCAGCAGAATGTCGACGGGGAGCTTGAGGTGCTCGTACTCGTAAGGGGGCGCCTTCCAGCCGAAGGAGTCGGGAAGACCGGACGGATCGAGAGGATCGATCGCGACAGATTCTGTCAAACTCCCCTGCAGGCGCATGGCCCAAAGGATCGCGACGCCGGTCAGGAAGGGACGATACGCGTCCCGGTCGACGACGTGCTGCTGCACGCCGGCGCAGATCCGTCCGACGCCCTTGTGGAAGGTCGGCTGGAAGAAGGCCTCGCGGAAGACCACGCCCGGAAGGCACAGCGACTCGAGGTCGTGGCGCAGGCGCCAGGCGTCCAGCCACGGCGCCCCGCACAGCTCGAAGGGACGCGTGGTGCCGCGCCCTTCGCTGGGCGTGGCGGCCTCCAGCAGGCACATGCCGGGATAGACGAAGGCGGTGTCCACCGTGGGCATGTTGGGCGAAGGCATGACCCAGGGAAGTCCGGTGGACTCGAAGGCCATCCCGCGGGTCCAGCCCTCCATGGGCAGGACGTGGAGCTGGAGCCCGGGAAAGCGCTCGGCCACAAGCAGACGGGCCAGTTCCCCGCTGGTCAGGCCGTGGCGCACCGGCACGGTGTGGAGCCCGACGAACGAGGCGTGGTCGGCGTGCAGGAGAGGGCCTTCCACCTGCGCTCCCCCTAGCGGATTGGGGCGATCGGGCACCACCACCGCGATCCCCTGTTCCCAGGCGGCTTCCATGCACAGGAGCATGGTCCACACGAAGGTGTAGTAGCGGGAACCCACGTCCTGCAGGTCGATCAGGAGCGCGTCCACGCCCTCGAACTGGTCGGGGGTCGGCTTGCGCACGGCGCCGTAGAGGCTGTGGACCGGAACGCCCAAGCGGGCATCCCTCTCCTCCCCTTCCCATTCGATCATGTTGTCCTGGGTGTGCCCCAGGATCCCGTGCTGCGGGCCGTAGAGCCGCACCAGGCGCCAGGGATTGCCGGGGCTGGCCAGCAGATCGCTCATGTGGACGAGATCGGGAAGCACCGAGGCGGGATGCAGAACCGCACCGAGCCTGGCACCCTGCAACGAGGCGGGCCAGAGGCTGGCCAATCTTTCGTGGGGCAGGACCGTGCGGTTCGGGATTATATTCATGCCCCAAAGTTAGGTACTGACAATTCTTCGGAAGGCTGCGCAATGGCTGGCGTCAACAAAGTGATTCTCATCGGCAACCTCGGCGCAGACCCGGAAGTGCGCACCACCCCGCAGGGCGCCACCGTCGCCAACCTGCGCCTGGCCGTCTCGGAGACCTGGAAGGATCAGCAGGGACAGCGCCAGGAGAAGACCGAATGGGTGAACCTGGTGCTCTGGCGCCAGCAGGCCGACATCGCCCAGCGCTTCCTGCGCAAGGGCTCCAAGATCTACGCCGAAGGCAAGCTCAGCACCCGTTCCTGGGACGACAAGGCCACCGGCCAGAAGCGCTACGCCACCGACGTGGTGGTCGACACCTTCACCATGCTCGACGGCCGTCCCGGCGGCTCCGAGGGCGGTTCCTTCGGCGGCGGCGAGGGCAGTTCCTTCAGCGCTCCGGCAGCCCGTTCGGCAGCACCCCGCCGCCCGGCAGCTCCGGCCGACGACTTCGGCAGCTACGCTCCCCCGTCGGCAGGCGCCAGCGCCGCCGAGGACGATCTTCCGTTCTAGCAGGTCGATTCGACCTCAAAGGTCATTGCAGCGTGAAGAGGCCCCGATCCGTCGATCGGGGCTTTTTTGTTCCAGTCTCTTTACGGACTCCTCGAGGGACACTCAGTGTCGCAGTGTCTCGTCGGGGACGTCCCTCCCCGCATCGTTGGGCGGTTGCGCCGTGGAGTCCCGATTCGCACGGTTGATGACCTCGATGAAAGCGCGGTCCAAGCTGATGCCTCCAAGTCCCGTATCCTCCTCCTGGAGGATGTAGACGGCATTGGGGCAATCGATATACCCCTCGTTGCGGATTTCCCGCTCGGCCTTCGGCTCGGGAACCTTGGCCGTATCGCAGTGAGGGTCCTTCTTCACGGCAGGCCTCGAAGGTCCCTCCGCGCAGGCGCAGGCAATCGAGGCGCAGAGCCCCAGAAAGATCATTAGAGTCTTCACGTATTCAGCTCCCGGCAGGATGCGGCGACCCATATAAGACAAATTCTGTCAAATAATCCCGTCCCTCAGTTCAGGACGGGACGCGCCTCGGCCTTCCAGGCCGTGATGCCGCCGGCCATGTGCCGCACATCCCGGAAGCCCAGTGCCTTCATCGTCTCCATAGCCTGCCCGCTGCGGTTGCCGCTGCGGCAGTAGATCAGGATCTTGCCGTCGCGGGGGAGCTTGCCGATCTCCTCGGAAAAGTTCGGGGCCTTGAAGTCCACGAGCTTGGCTCCCGCAAGGTGGCCGGTGGCGTATTCGCCGGGAGTCCGTACGTCCACGAGCAGGAACTTGGGGTCCTTGGCAAGGGCCGTAGCGGTGCTGTCGAAGCTCTTGGTGGAGAGGTTCTCCCCGGAAGGCGAGCCGGCGCAGGCGCCCAGCGAGAGGGTCAGGAGAAGCGCGATGGGCTTGAGCATGGTTTCGACTCCTTAGGAAGTGTTCGAGGCTCCAGACGTTGGAATGGGAAGGAAGTTACACCCTTTCCGCAACTTCCGCGAACTTGAGACAATCTCGCGAAATCGGGTCTTTACGCTGAAACCTTTGCTCCGCTCCCGCCGTCAAGGACCGGGAAACCAGTCACGAAGCGGAGACCCGATGCGAAAGAATACCACCCCAGGAAGCCGACGACGCATCCTGTTGCTTGCTCTCCTTCCCAGCACGCTCCTGGCCCAAGGCATCTCCCTGCAGGAAGCCCTGAGGATTTCCGATTCCCAGGGCTATGCCAACCGCCTGGCCAAGTCCGCCACCGCCGAGACCCGGGGACAGAAACTGTCTTCCAGTGCCGGGTTCCTGCCGACCGTGCGGGCCGAGGTCGGGGCCGGCGCCACCGACGACCCGCTGGGCGCCTTCGGGACCCGCCTGGGGCAGCGCCGCGTGTCGATGGCCAGCTTCGATCCGTCCTCCCTCAACGACCCGAAGCTGATCGCGGGCTGGAACGCCGCCGTGGTGGCCGAGGTTCCTTTGGTGAACCTGGACGCCTGGCAAGGCCGCCGCATGGCCTCCAAGGCCGTGGAGATGCGTACCCTCCAGGAGGAGGAGACCCGCGCCAAGACCCATGTGCAGGTGATCGAGGCCTGGACCGGAGCCCAACTGGCCCGCGAGGCGGTGGCGACCTGGGAAGCGGCCCTGGCGGTCGCGAAGGCTCACGAGAAGCGGGCGACCTCGGTGCAGAAGAACGAGATGGTGAACCGCTCGGAGGTCCTGATGGCCTCGGTGAAGGTCGGCGAGTTCGAGGCGTCGCTGCGCAAGGCGCGTGCGGATGCGGAACTGGCCCAAGGCGCTCTCGAAGTCCTGCTCGGCTCCGAATCCCCCCTCGAGATTCGGTTCTCGGATCTGCCGACAGATTCTGTTATCGCCTCCAGCGCCCGCAATCTCGAAGCCAAGGGCGCCAGCCTTTCCCGAGCCGTGGTGGCAAGCCAAGAAGAGGTGGCACAGGCCGATCTCGATCGCGCCCGTGTCGCCTTCATTCCCCGCGTGAACGGCATGGCCCGGATGGACTGGAAGGGACACGAGACCCCGTGGCAGGAGGATCCTTCCGTCTCGGTGGGCGTGGTCGCCTCCTGGACTCTCTTCCGTGGCGGGGACGATTGGGGCCAAGCCGCCTCGGCCCGCGCCCGCCTGGAGCAGGCCCGCACGGGGCTTGCGGCCCAGACCGCCCGCGAGTCGATGGAGCTGCGCTCCCACCGAGCACGACTGGCATCGAGCCTCGACCGAAGCGCTCTGGCCACGAAATCCTTGGAACAGGCCCTCGAGGCCCACCGCATCGTTGCCCGCCGCTTCGAGGAAGGTGTCGGCGACCTCACGGCACTCTTTGAAACCAAGGCCCAGGAAACCCGCCTGCGCCTGGAACGTTCCGCCGCCCGCCAGGAAGCCTTCACGGCCCTGGCGCACCTCGCGCTCCTCTCGGGGCGCGACCCGGCCGAACTCGCCACGCTTTCTCGATAACGCAAACGCAAACTCAAGAACCAAGGACACGTCATGAAGAAGACTGCATTGCTTGCGGGCGGCATCGCCCTCGCGTCCCTCGTGGGCTGCGAGAAGACAAATCCTGACACGAAGGTGGAGATCCATCACGAACCCGGCACCGCCCTGACGCTGCGCGACAGCGCGATGGGACTTGCCCAGGAGGTGGTCGGCACGGCCGAGCCGGTGCTGCGGGCCGATCTCTCCACCCGCCTGATGGGCACGGTCTTGACAGTTTCTGTCAAAGAAGGACAGAACGTGTCGGCGGGCCAGGTGCTCCTGCGCATCGACGGGAAGGAGCTGTCCGCCCGTTCCTCGGGACTGGATGCCGGCCTCGAGGCCGCCCGCTCCCAGCTCTCGCTTGCCGAGCTGCAGGCCAAGCGCATGCGCTCGCTCTATGCCGACAGCGCCACTCCGAAGGCAAGCCTCGACATGGCCGAGAGCCAGCTGGCCGCCGCCAAGGCAGGGCTTGCCCAGCTCCAGGCCCAAGGCCACGAACTCAATTCGGTGGCCGGTTACGCCACCCTGATGGCGCCCTTTGCCGGCAAGGTGGTCGCCCGGATGGCCGATCCCGGCTCGCTTGCGGCGCCGGGCCAGCCTCTCCTGCGGATCGAGGACGCCTCCCGCTTGCGGGTGAGCGTGACGGTCTCGATGGCCGTCGCCGCCTCGCTGAAGTCCGGAACCGCACTCGACGCGCGCATCGGATCGCAGGGCGCGAAGGCCGTGGTGGAGGGCGTGGTCCCGACCGCCACCGGCAACATGGCTACCGTCAACGCCTTGGTGGAGAACAAGGCAGGGCTACTTGCCAGCGGCTCGACCGCCACGCTCCTGTTGCCGCAGGGACAGGGCGTGGTGCGCTTGGTCCCCAAGAATGCCGTGGTGCACGAGGGCGACCTGACCGGCGTGTGGGTGCGCTCGGCCCAAGGCGACGACAAGCGCTGGATCCGCGTGGGCAAGGTTTATGGGCAGAGCGTCGAGGTCCTTTCGGGACTGCAGGCCGGCGAGACGATCGTCGTCCCCACCTCCTCTGCCGTCGTGGCGGAGCGCTGAGCCATGGGCATCGCAGGGCGCATTGCGCGCAACTTCCTCCAGTCCAAACTCACACCGCTGATCACCGTCGCCTCGCTTGCCACCGGGTTCCTTGCCATGATGGCCACCCCGCGCGAGGAGGAGCCGCAGATCTCGGTCCCCATGATCGACGTGTTCGTGCAGGCGCCGAGCCTCGAGCCCAATGAGCTTGAGAACCTCGCGATCCGGGGCCTGGAGCGCCGCATGTGGGAGATCCCCGGCGTCGACCACGTCTACTCCATGTCCGGGGACGGGCAGGGGATGGTCACCGTCCGCTTCAAGGTCGGCGAGAACCAGGAGAATTCGGTCGTCAAGGTGCAGGCCAAGCTCGCTTCCTCGATGGACGAACTGCCCTCCGGCATGGTCGCCCCGCTGGTGAAGCCCCACACCATCGACGACGTGCCCATCCTGGCGCTCACGCTCCATTCCGAGCGCTACGGGTCCGACCAGCTGCGCGAGATCGCCGTCCACCTGGAGGACGAGATCCGCAGCATCCCCGACGTGGCCCAGACGCTTGTGATCGGCGGATCGCCGCGCCAGTTCCGGGTGCGTCTGGATCCGGCCCGCATGATGGCCTCGGGCGTGAGCCCGGGCGAGATCGCGCAGGCCATCAAGAAGAGCGACCAGCGCTTCGTGGCTGGAGAGTTCAGCCAGAAGAACGAGGTCGTGAACGTGCGGGTCGGTGCGCGTCCCGCCACCAAGACTGACCTTGAGCAGCTGATCGTGGCGACCCGTGGCGGCACGCACCTTGCGCTCTCCGATGTGGCCGACGTGTCGGATGCCTGGGCCGAGGCGACAAATCTTGTCAGCCACTACGCCCGCAACGGCACGGCGTCCGCCGTGACAATTTCCGTCGCCAAGCGTCCGGGGGCCAACGCCACCCATGTGGCCGAGATCGCCATGGAGCGCGTCGAAGCGGCCCGTGCCCGCCTGCTGCCAAACGATGTGAAGCTCGAGATCACCCGAAACTACGGCGAGACGGCCAAGGAGAAGGCCGACGAACTGATCCTGCACATCCTGATCGCCACCCTCTCGGTGACGCTCCTGGTGGGATTCTTCCTGGGCTGGCGCGAGGCTCTGGTGGTGCTGGTCGCCGTGCCTGTCACGCTTTCTCTGACACTTTTTGTCTACTACGCTTTCGGCTACTCGCTCAACCGCATCACCCTCTTTGCCCTGATCTTCTCGATCGGCATTCTGGTGGACGACGCCATCGTGGTGGTGGAGAACATCTACCGCCACATGGCGATGGGAAAGCGCAGCCCCGAGGAAGCCGCCGTCGCCGGCGTGGACGAGGTGGGCAACCCCACCATCCTTGCCACCATCGCGGTGATCGCCGCCATCCTGCCGATGGCCTTCGTCTCCGGCATGATGGGCCCGTACATGCGGCCCATCCCCATCGGCGCTTCAGCGGCCATGATCGCATCCCTCCTGGTCGCCTTCATCATCACCCCGTGGCTTGCCTTCAAGCTGCTCAAGGGGCACGTGAAGGTCGGCGGCCACGGCCAGGAGAAGGAAACGCGCTTCTCCCGCAGCTACCGCCGCATGATGGAAGGCTTGATGGCAAGCAAGGCGCGTCGCCTGGGCTTCTACAGCTTCAGCGTGGTGCTGCTCCTTGCTTCCGTGTCGCTCCTCTTCTTCAAGGCCGTGCAGGTGAAGATGCTGCCGTTCGACAACAAGAACGAGTTCCAGGTGATCCTGGACGCTCCGCGCGGCACCACGCTCGAGACCTCGCACGCCATGGCCTCCGAGATCGCCAAGGCTCTGCTTGCCGTGCCAGAGGTGACCAACACGCAAGCCTATGCCGGCACATCCAGTCCATTCAACTTCAACGGCCTGGTGCGCCACTACTTCCTGCGTCGCGGCGGTGAGGTCTCCGAGGTGCAGGTCAACCTTTTGCCTAAGGGTGACAGAAAACGTCAAAGCCACGAGATCGCCATCGCGGCCCGCAAGATCGTCGCGCCCATCGCCGCCAGGTACGGGGCCCGCGCCAAGGTGGCCGAGATCCCGCCCGGACCTCCGGTGATGTCCACGCTGGTGGCCGAGGTCTACGCCGACAAGGACTCCGTGCGCCAGTCCACCGCCCTGTCGGTGCGCAAGGTGCTGGAAACCACACCCGGCGTGGTGGACGTGGACTGGAGCGTGCAGGCACCGCAGTCCGAGCGCGTGTTCCATGTGGACGCCGTGGAAGCGGCCCGCCTGGGTGCCGACGTCACGAGCCTCTCGCAGACCCTCGCCTTGGGCCTTTCCGGCGGATCGCTTGCGCGCATGGAAGTGCCGACCGCCCGCGAGGAGCGCCTGGTCACGGCCCGTCTGGGACTTGGTGACCGCTCCTCGGTGGAGGCGCTGCTTGCCCTGCCGGTGGCCACAAACCAAGGCACGATGCCGCTCTCGCGCTTTGTTGATGTCGATACGGTCGAGCGTCCGTCCAGCCGCATGCGCAAGGATCTGCGTCCGGTGGTCTACGTGACGGCCGACGTGGCCGACACCATCGAGGCTCCGGTCTACGCGATCCTTGCCATGAACAAGCGCCTGGACTCCCTCAAGGTGGACGGCGCCACGGTGGCCCGCTACAACTCGACCGCGCCCAAGAAGCTCGACGAGACGGCCCTCAAGTGGGACGGCGAGTGGCAGGTGACCATCGAGGTCTTCCGCGACCTCGGGATCGCCTTTGCGGTGGTGCTCCTTTTGATCTACGTGCTGGTGGTGGGCTGGTTCCAGTCCTTCTCGATCCCGCTTGTGATCATGGCGCCCATTCCGCTCACGCTGATCGGCATCCTGCCGGGCCACGCGCTCTTCGGGGCCTTCTTCACCGCCACCTCGATGATCGGCATGATCGCGCTGGCGGGCATCATCGTGCGCAATTCGATCCTGCTCGTGGACTTCATCCAGATCTCGGAGGATCGCGGTGTGCCGTTAGGCCAGGCCGTGATCGAGGCCGGTGCGGTGCGCTTCCGTCCCATCGCCCTGACCGCGGCCGCCGTCGTGGTGGGCGGCATCGTGATGGTGCTTGATCCCATCTTCCAAGGCCTTGCCGTGGCGCTCATGTCCGGCGCCATCGCAGCCACCCTGCTCACCATGGTCCTGGTGCCTCTCCTCTACTGGGAACTGCGCAAGGATCTGCCCGATCCCGAAGAGGAACTCCCGTGAACGCCTGCACTCCGAATAAGACAGAAATTGTCATCCGCCGCACGGCGGGCCTTATGGTGATCGTCTCGACCACCATGGCTTGGTTCGTCCATCCCGCTTGGATTCTCCTGGCCGGTTTCGTGGGCCTGAACCTCTTCCAGTCTTCCTGCACCGGCTGGTGCCCGCTGGAATCGATCCTGAACCGCAACAAGCAAGGCTGACCTTGGCGCCCACCCCGCATCGGCCTGAAGACCGATGCGGGGTCGCGTGCTATCGCGGCCTTCCCAATATTTGACAGATTCTGTCAGGCCGCGACCGGGCCTCCTCGGCCGCACCATCCCAAGGGACGCAAGACCTGCGTCCCTTTGTCGCATCCGGCCTGCGGAGTCCCGGCCCCGAGGACCCGCTCCGATGCACGGCACCTGCGCGGCGGGGTGACGCCCGCTGGGCGTAGCTCGGTCCGCTACCGCGTCGACTACTCCTTCGTTCCTTGCATTGCCCAACGTCGCCTGGAACGGAGCGGGACTACTATTGCAGGTCACGCACGACCGAAGGACTCGCCAATGACGACCGAAAAGCTGGAATGGGAAGAGGAAGATCTCGGCTGCGGCCTGGTCATCACCGCAAGCAAGGTCCACCTCAACCCCAATCCGCTGCCCATGCCGGGGCGTGACCGGCGGGTCGCCACGGTGAACGTCACCATCAACGACGCCCTGATCATCAATAACATCAAGGTGACCGAGGATGCCGTGAAGTCCTGGAGCCTCGAGCTTCCCAGCATGCTGGTCAAGAACGACGCCAACCCCGGCGGCAAAAAGTTCTTCAACGTCATGCTGGCCCACGAACAGCTCGACATCCTGCGACGCTACTGCTTCATCCGGATCGCCAAGGCCCAAAGCGACGCCGCTCTTTTCCGGCCCGCCCCGGAAGCCGGCCCCCGCTAAGGGGAGTTCAGGCCTTCACGTAGGCGTTGCTCTTCTTCTCCTTGCCGATGGTGGTCTCGGGGCCGTGTCCCGGCACCACCACCACGAAATCGGCAAGCGCGTAGAGCTTGGTGCGGATCGAGCGTTCCAGTTGCGGGAAGTCGCCACCGGGAAGATCGGTGCGGCCGACCGAGCCCGCGAACAGGGTATCCCCCACCACCGCCAGGTCCAGCGCATCGAACACGTAAGCGACCTGCCCTTGGGTGTGTCCCGGCGTGTGCAGCACGCGGATCGAGAAGCCCGCCTCGATCTCCAGCACCTCCCCGTCCTCGACGGGCGTGGGGGCAAGGTCGGGGGCCTTGGCCTTGAGTCCGAAGCGCAAGCCCCACTGGGGCATGTCGCGGAAGAGTCCCCAGTCGTCGCGGTGCAGGACGGGGGCGGTCCCTAAGGCGCGGGCCGCATCGCAGGCTCCGGCAGCGTGGTCGAAGTGGGCGTGGGTCAGGAGCACGCGCTTGACGGCCAGACCGTTCTTCTTGGCAAAGTCCAGGAAGGTGGAGGGGTCATCGGTCGGATCGATCAGGACGGCACTGCGTGTGGCCTCGTTCCAAACGAAGGTCCCGACGCAACCCAGCGCACCCGAAGGCATGGATTCCCGGCGTAGCTGTGCTGTCATGCGTGCTCCTTGGTGAACGGTCCTGATCGGCTCAATGTACTTAGGACCGGCCAGGACCTTCTGGCTATCCCCAGCGAACGCAGCGCATGCTCATCGAGCGCACCACCTCCTGATAGGGAAAGGTCGGGATCTCGTCTTCTCCCGCCGCGCCCAGGCACGGGAAGAGCGGCAGCAGATGGTCGTCGGTGGGATGGGCCTGATGCGCCGAGGCACCGGCCCGTTCGTAGTGTTCCAAAGCCCCGACATCCCGGCGCAGCAATGCGTCGCGCACGTAGGCATCGAACTGCGTCGCCCAAGGAAACGGCGCCTCGTCGCGCTTGGCGAAGTACATCCCCACGTTGTGGACGACGTTCCCGCTGCCCAGCAGCAGGACGTTCTCCTGGCGCAGCTTGGCAAGCGCGCGCCCCTGGGCCATCAGCTCCGACGGTGAGGCCCCGACATCGAGGCTCACCGGGATCACCGGTACATCGGCCTGCGGGAACAGGAACTTGAGCACCGTCCAGATGCCGTGATCCAGGCCTCGGGAGGGAGCCAGCGCACTTCCCGGCAGCAGACCGGCGATCCGCTTCGCCAGGGCCGGATCGCCCGGTGCCGGATAGCTCTCCTGGTAGAGCGCTTCGGGGAATCCCCCGAAGTCGTGGATCGTCTCGGGGCGCTCCGCAGCACCCACCAGCGTCCTGCGCGAGACCCAGTGGGCCGAGAACACGGCCACGGCGGAGGGCTTGGCAAGCGCCGTTCCCTGGCGGCGCAGGGAGCGGGTGAAGTCGTTGTCGTAGAGGGCGTTCATCGGATCGCCGTGGGCCAGGAACAGGACTGGTTGGATCGTCATGGGATCTTCCTTTGATCGGTGCCTCTTCAAGGTACCGGGAAGCGACGAACGGGCGTTAGGCGGAACCGGCCGAAGGCTGGGACTTTCCGGATGCGCCCCTGCTTCCTCCGGGAATCGACGAAGAGGAACGCGTTGACATAGGCCTTGATGGACTCGGCCCTGCGGCGTTCAAGCACGATCTCCGAAGCGACGTCGACGAAGGCTCGGGCAGAAACCCCGCCCGGATGTCCGGACGGGGATCTTTGACGGAAATTGTCTTCAGAATCCCGGGACGCTACCTGATCGACGGAAGCGCGATCCAGATGCCGGTGGCCACGTGCCAGTCGTTGCCGTCGGTGAAGTCGTCGCCCAGCCCCGCGTCGAGGGAGACCCAATCGGCAAGCTTCACGCTGCCGCCCACCTGCCACCAGTTCGCCTCGTGCTGGCTTCCCCGCAGTTCGGCGCCCAAGGTGGCCGGGCCGACGGCGTAGCTGGGATTGACACCCCAGGAAAGATCGGCCTCGCGAGCCCCGGCGGTGAAATGCCCCCCGAGGTCGACGCTTGCCTTGAGAGGGCCCCAGGCATTGGTGAGCGCGCCGTTGAGCACGTAGTTGGAACCGCCCAGGTCGCTGGTGAAGGCCACCGAGGCGAAGCTCGGGACGAGGTCGAACTTGGCCGACACCTTGGCGTTGCCGAAGGCACGCGTCGTGTCGGGGATGGCGCTGTAAGGGATGTAGAATCCCAGATCCATCCGCGAGGTGAGGCCCTGCTTGATATTGAGTCCGAAGGCGGCGTGGTCGCTCCACCAGTCGGACCCCGCCTCGATCTCGATGTTCGAGGGGGCGGTGGTCCCGGCCGCGTCGGTGCGGAAGGGCCGCGCTTGGACCGATGTCGCAAGCAGGGTGCCCGTGAAAAGGAGTGCGGTGGCGACAGTCTTCGTGTGCATGGTATTCCTCCGATTGTCTTGCGCGGTGTTACGGATGATAAGCCCCATGTGGGTCTCTTTGCAACAGAAAGATTGGAAGCGGCTCAGGCCTCGGGAGCCGGAGCGCGCTTGAGAAGGCGCAGGGCCACGGCGGTGACGACGGTGCCTGCCACCAAGGCGATCACGTAGCTCAGGAGCCCCGAGACGGCGTGAGGGATGGCCAGCACGAAGATGCCGCCGTGCGGGACCATCAGCTCCACGTGCATGGTCATGGAGATGGCGCCGGCCACGGCCGAACCCGCGATGAAGCTGGGGATGATGCGCAGCGGATCGGAGGCGGCAAAGGGGATGGCGCCTTCCGAGATGAAGGACAGGCCCAGGATCGCCACGGCCCGGCTCTCGCCGCGCTCCTTGCGGGTGAAGAGATGAGGGAAGAGGAGGCAGGCCAGAGCGATTCCCAGCGGCGGGGTCATGCCGGCGGCCATCACGGCGGCCATCGGCCCGTGGACGTTGGAGGCAAGCAGGCCCACGCCGAAGGTGTAGGCGGCCTTGTTGATGGGGCCACCCAGGTCGAAGGCCATCATGGCGCCAAGCAACAGCCCGAGGACCAGCGCGCTGGACTGCTGCATCCCGGAAAGCCAGGCGGTGAGAGCGTCGAGCAGGTACTTGACCGGCGCCCCGATCACGTAGAGCATGGCAAGCCCCACGATCAGGGTGGACAACAGGGGCAGGATCAGGATGGGCTTGAGGCTCTGGAGCGTGGCGGGAAGCGGGAGCTTTTCGTTGAGGAACTGGGTGACGTAACCGGCTAGGAACCCAGCGACGATGCCGCCCAGGAAGCCGGCGCCCAGGGACGCGGAAAGCATGCCGCCCACCAGGCCCGGAGCCAGTCCCGGTCGGTCGGCGATCGAGAAGGCGATGAAGCCCGCCAGCACCGGCACGTAGAGCTTGAAGGCCGTCGCGCCGCCGATCTGCATCAAGGCCCAGCCCAGCGTCCCAGTGGCGTCGCCCGCGTGGATGCCGCCCACGGCGAAGGCCAGGGCGATCAGGAGGCCGCCTGCGATCACCAGCGGCAGCATGTGGCTCACGCCGGTCATCAGGTGCTTGTAGGCCCCGGTGCGCTCGCGGGTCGCCGGCTTGTGGTCCTTGACAGATTCTGTCGAGATCGCGGTGGACTTGGACGCCTCGCGCAGGGCGCGCAGGATCAGGGCCTTCGGGTCGTGGATGGCCTCCTTGGTGGAGGCGGTGAAGAGGCGCACACCTGCGAAGCGGTCAAGGTCGACATGGGTGTCGGCGGCCACCAGGGCGATGTCGGCGGCGGCGATCTCCTCGTCGGTCAGGGTGTTCTGGGCGCCCACCGAGCCGCGCGTCTCCACCTTGATCACGTAGCCCAGCTCGGCGGCGCCGTTCTTCAGTGCTGCGGCGGCCATGAAGGTGTGGGCGATGCCGGTGGGGCAACTGGTGACGGCCACGATGCGGGGCACGCTCTTCACGGGCTCCGGCGTCACGGCCATGGCGGCCATGGCGGCGTTTGGCACCTCGGAGGAGGAGCTCGGTGCGGAGACGCCCGAGAGTTCCTCCAGGATCTTGCCCGTCTCCAGGATGATCCGGCTGACGGCAAGGACGGTGCGGTGCGGATGGGCGGCAAAGTGGACCTCGATCCGCTCCTCGCAGTCGACCAGCAGCACGTGCTCGTCGGGATCGGCGCGCAGGGCCGTCAGGTCGACGGTGGCGGCGTGCTCGATGCGCATCGCGTGTCCGGCGCGGGCGGCGATGGACCTCAGTGCGCCCTCCGCCAGCTTCGCGTGGGCTTGGCTTGTCTTCTCTCCCAGTACGGCCAGGAATCGTGCCATGGTTTCCTCCTCGGTTGCGCCGTTTGCGATCAAGCAACGGTGCGTTTGATGCGGTTTTAGGCGTGGAGCGCCGTGAGGTCGACCAGTTCCTCGAGAGCGTGGATCGCGGCGGGATCGACTCCGCTTGCGATGCGCGTGACGGCATGGGCGCCGCAGGCCGTGGCCAGCCGCGCCGTCTCTGACAGATTCTGTCCTTGGAGACGGGCGTAGACCAGTCCCGCGACCATGGTGTCTCCGGCGCCGACGGTGCTTTGGATCGCGACCGCCGGGGGCACGGCCACCAGCAGCTCCTTCCCGTGGGCCAGCAGGGCGCCGCGGGAACCCATCGAGACGGCCACCAGCCCGATCCCTTGGGAGACCAGGTGGGCGGCGGTCGAGGCCACGTCCTCCAGCGCCTCCATCGAGGTGCCGGTGAGATGCTCCAGCTCGTGTTGGTTGGGCTTGACGAGATCGGGCGTCTCGGCCAGGGCCAGGCGCAGCGGCTCGCCGCTGGTGTCCAGGGCCACCTTGCCGCCCCGCTCGCGGATCTCGCGCACGAGGGTCGCGTAGATCCCGGTCGGAGCGCCCGGAGGAAGGCTTCCCGAGAGCACGAACCAGGTCCCGGGGGCGGCGAGCTCCCGGACGGTCCCGAGCAGGGCCTCGAGGTCGGCGGCTTCCGGCGTCAGGCCGGGGTAGTTGATCTCGGTGACCTTTTGACAGGATCTGTCCACGACCTTCAGGCCCAGGCGGGTCGATCCGGGCAGGCGCACGAAGCGGTCCGCGATCCCCTTGTCCCGGAAGAGGGACTCGAAGAGCCCCGCGTTCTCGCGTCCCAGGAAGCCGGTCGCGACCGTGGTCACGCCCAGGTCGGCCAGGCTTGATGCGACGTTGACCCCCTTGCCACCGGCGTTCTGGCGGACCTCGAGGACACGGTTGACTTCTCCCGTCCGGAATTCGGCGACATCCACCGTCTGGTCGATGGCGGGATTGAGGGTGACGGTCACGACCTTGGCGACGGCGTTCATCAGGCGGCGCTCCTTGTCTGCGCAACGGGTTCAGGGCGGGAGGGATCGGCAAGCAGAGCCAGGACGGCATCAGAGTCCTCGCACTCCAGGGCGCGCCGGGCCAAGGCCTTGAGGTCTTCGTGGCGCAAGCTCCTCAGGTGGCTCTTGACCCGGGCGATGTCAGGGAGGGCCATGCTCAGCTCATCCACTCCAAGGCCCGTCAGGAGCGCGGCGCCGGAGAGTTCCCCGGCCAGGCCCCCGCACACGCCCACCCACTTTCCGTGGCGGTGAGCCGCCTCGACGGTGAGCGCGATCATGCGAAGCACCGCAGGATGCGTTCCTTGGGCCTCGCGGGCCAGCTGCGCGTTGCCGCGGTCCATGGCCAGCACGTACTGGGTGAGGTCGTTGGTTCCAATCGAAAAGAAGTCGGCTTCGCGGGCCAGGACGTCTGCAAGCAGTGCGGCAGCAGGCACTTCGATCATCACGCCCAGTGGCACCGGCGGCACACCCACTTCCAGGCGGATCTCCTCGGCAAGGAGCGCCGCGGCGCGGAACTCGCCGATGCTGGTGACCATCGGGAACATGATGCGCAAGGGGCCTTCGACGGACGCGCGGTAGGCGGCCCGCAGCTGGGGGCGCAGGAGCTCGGGCTGGCGCAGGCACAGGCGGATGCCGCGCACGCCCAGGAAGGGGTTCTCCTCGTGGGGCACCTGGATGTACGGGGCGTTCTTGTCGCCTCCGATATCCAACGTGCGCAGCACCATCGGGAGTCCGCCCAAGGCGCGCAGCATGGCGCGGTAGGCTTCGAATTGCTCTTCTTCGGTGGGGGCCTGGTCGCGGCCCAAAAAGAGGAACTCCGAGCGCAGCAGGCCCACGCCTTCGCCCCCCGACTCGGCCACCTTCTCGGCCCCTTCCGTGCCGGTGATGTTGGCGACCACTTCGACGCGGTGCCCGTCGCGGGTGAGGGCCGGATCGAAGCGCTCCTGCCAGGCCTGGTCGAGGTTCTTCAAGAGACGCTTGTGGGCCGCCAAGGCCGATTCCACCTCGCTTGCAGAAGGATTCGGATGGAGTCGTCCGGCATCGGCGTCCAGGATCACCAGGGCCCCTTCGGGCAGGGAAAGGATCGCCTCGTCGGCGCCGGTGACGGCGGGGATCCCCAGCGATCGGGCCAGCACAGCCACATGGGAGGTCGCGCCGCCTTCGACGGTGCAGAAGCCGGCCACCCGCTGCGGGTCGAGGGCGGCGGTCTGGGAAGGCGTGAGGTCGCGGGTCACCAGCAGCACCGGCTCCTGGCTTTCGCCCAGGGTGGCCGTGGCCATGGAGCCCGAGAGGTTGGCAAGCACCCGGTTCCCGACGTCGCGGACATCGGCGACGCGGCCGGCGGTCAGGGCGTTCCCCGAACTCCCCAAGGAGGCGGCCAGTTCCTCGACGGCCTGCATCCAGGCGGCGGTGGCGGCGGCTCCCGAGGCGATCAGGACCTCGGCACGTCCGCGCAGTTCGGCCTCCTCCAGCAGTTCCTGATGGGCCAGGAAGATCTGGGCGGTGGAGGCGTCGGTGCGGGTGCTGACCTGGCGGTGCAGTTCCTGGAGCTGGCTCTTCGAGGTCTCCAGTGCGGTGGCAAAGCGCGCCGCCTCCTGCTGCGGGCTCCCTTGGGTGGTGACAGATTCTGTCAAGACTTCGACGGGCGCCGCGAGGTGGCGGATCCGGGCGACGGCAAGGCCGGGAGAAGTGGCCACCCCTGCCAGCGAGAAGCTCTGTTCCTCGGGCTTCCAGTCGTGGCGCACGGCCGTCTTCGGGGCCTCGTCGGCCTCGGGGGTCTGGATCAGGGTGCGCAGCGCATCCAGGGCGGCCTGGGCATCGGGACCTTGGGCCAGGATCTCGACGTTGGCTCCGTGCGAGGCACCCAGGCTCAGGATCGAGGCCATGCTCCGGGCATCCACCAGACGGCCCTTGAAGCCCAGGCGGATCTGCGCCTGGAAGCTGCGTGAAAGAGACGCGATCGCGGTGGAGGGGCGGGCGTGCAGGCCGTGGCTCGGCGCCACCACGGCGACGGTGCGCAGGGCATCGTCCAGGGTCAGCGCCGCGTCCGAGGTGCTTGCGGAAAGGCTTGTGCCATTGAGAGCCGCGACGATCTCGCGGGCATCGGTGGTCGTGGCCAGACGCTCCAGGAGCGGCCCTTGCTGCAGAAGTCCGGTGAGGCGGGAAAGGATGTCCAGGTGCTCGTCGCCCCGGGCCGCGATGCCCACCACCAGGCGGCTGCGTTCCCCGTCCTGCCAGGGCACGCCCTCGGGCAGCTGGAGCACGGCCAGTCCGGTGGTGCGGACCATGTTGCGGTCCCCTGGGAGGCCGTGGGGAATGCTGATCCCGTGGCCCAGGTAGGTGTCGGCCTGCTGTTCGCGGGCCAGCATGCTGGCGGCGTAGGCGGGCTCGACGAAGCCGTTTGTCGCCAGCAGCTCGGCCACCTGCGCGATGGCTTCCTGCTTGGTGCTTGCCTTGCCGGCCAGCTTGACGCAATCAACCTTGAACTCAAGCATGGGTCCCATCCCTTGTGCGAGTGTGGAAGAATAATGTAAACGATTACATCTGCTCATGCACAATTATTTCAGCCTTTTTTGCGACAGGATTCCTTCCTGCTCCGATCCGGAGTATCTTTGTTACAGTTGCGATGTCCTTGAAACCAAGGATTACAGGACTGGGGAAGCCTTTGTAACCGTTTACAGCATTTGCGGTTCACAAGGCGGGATCGACACCTTCCGGGGAGGGAACTTCACATGGCCAGCATGCGCGATGTCGCCGAGCGATGCGGAGTCTCGATCGCCACCGTCTCCCGGGCCCTGGCTGGAACCGGTCCGGTCAGCGAAGAGGTGACCCAGCGCATCCAAGCCGCGGTGCAGGAGCTGGGCTACCGCCCCAACCGGGTGGCGCGCAACCTGCGCTCCAACCAGTCCTCCACCATCGGGCTTGTGGTCGCGGACATCCAGAACCCTTTCTTCTCGGGCATCGGCCGCGCCGTGGAGGACGCCGCACTGGCAAGCGGGTACGCCGTGTTCCTGTGCAACACCGACGAGAACCCGGAGAAGGAAGAGCTCTATCTCAGGCACCTGGCCGACGAGAACGTAGCCGGCATCATCTACGCGCCCACCAACAAGGCCCAGAAAAGCCTGAACAGCGGCAAGCCCACCGAGCTCACGATGCCCGTGGTGGTGATCGACCGCGCCGTGGTGCGCGACGAGACGGACCTTGTGCTCATCGACAACCACGCCGCCGCGTGCGAGCTTGCCGAGCACCTGATCGGCCACGGCCGCAGGCGCATCGCCGGCCTCTTCGGGGCCAAGAGCCCCACCGGTATCGAGCGCCGTCGCGGCTACCTCACGGCCCTGGAGCGCCACGGCATCGAGGCCCGCGACGATCTCCAACGCCTGCTCCCGCCCTTCGAGGACGAGGGCTACCGCGCCGCCCAGGAGCTGCTGCAGCGGCCCGACCGACCCGACGCGCTCTTTGTCAGCAACGGGCAACTGGCGGTGGGCGCCTACCGTGCGCTCATCGAGAGCGGCTTGCGCTGTCCCGAGGACGTGGCCTTCGGAAGCTTCGACGAGGCCGCCTGGACGCGCCTGGTGAATCCCGCCGTCACCTTGATCGCCCAGCCCACCCGCGAGATCGGCAAGGCCGCCGTGGAACTTCTGCTCGGGCGCATCGCCGAGCCCCACCGTCCGGTGCGCCAGCTGGTGCTGGGCCACGAGCTGCGCTGCCGCCGCTCCTGCGGCTGCCCGTAGGACCTTCCCGGCCTGCCGGCCTTGATCTGACAATTCCTGTCAAGACAGATCCTGTCAAATCCAGATCTCCCGGGCATGGGCGCCTCCCTCGCAGGTCCCTTGCGGGCCCTGCGAGGGCCGCCGTGCTCCGGGCTCGCCTTCCGGCTCGGTACCGCCCACTTGGCGTGCACCGGGTGCTGGGCGGCACGGCCTTCGGCCCCCTGCACATGGCTGGCGCGGGGGATGCCGTCCCGGGATCAGACCTGGGCGGGAACCGCCGCGTTGCGGCGTGCCAGGACTAGAAGCTCGTCCAACAGCGCGCCGACCTCCGCCACGAACTCGCGGGCCTGCGCCTCGTCCACCGTGCCACGGGGGATCGCGAAGTCCAGCTCCGGCAGCGCCGTGCGTTCCATTCGGGCCTTTGCGTAGGTCTCGAGGTCGCTTGAGAGGCTCGTGTCCTCGGAGCCGTTCAGGTCCAGGACCGAGCGCACCGCCTGCTGGAGCGCAAGCCGTCCCGCCGTCACGGCGTCCGTCCAGAAACGGTACGAGAGCTGGGTGCGGGCAAAGAGGTAGTGCCGCTCGGCGGTAAAGAGCCATTCCTCGGAGAGGTCCACCGACACGGGCGCGTGGGCGCCCAGGCCGGGGCGGGCGTCGTAGTCGCTCTCGAAGTTCCAGTCGCGGTAGAAGGACGGATCCTCATCAAAGCTTGGGATCTCCTCGAAGCGCGCGAGCCGCGTGGGCAGGGTGTCCTCGGGAAGGTTCAGCAGGAACTCGCCCAAGGCAAGTCCCTTGCCCTCGTCGCGGTAGAGGCGCAGCACCTCGAGCACGGCGTCGGGGACGTGCTTGGCCGCCACGCGCACCGAGCGGCGCGCCATGCGGTTCACGCCTTCCTGCGCCCCGCCGCCCACGTAGACCTGGTAGTAGGGGGCCGGGTGGCCGCCCACGTTCTTGGCCATGCCGCTGAAGCCCAGCTCCGCGATGTGGTGGTGCCCGCAGGAGTTGGTGCAGCCCGAGATGCGGATGCGCCCGGTCACGTCGAGCTCCGGATGGGCATCCACGGCCCGCGTGATGGCGGCCGCCAGGCCCTTGGAGCTGGTGAGCGAGAGGGCGCAGGTGCTGCGTCCGGGGCAGGCCACGGGGTTGGAGACCTCGACCAGACGGTGGTCGGCAAGTCCCAGCGCCTTGAGGCCCTTCCAGAGCTTGGCGAGGCTCTTCCCGGCGACGTTCGGGATCCAGAGGTTCTGCTCCACGGTGGTGCGCAAGGTCCCGTCGCCCAGGGTCTGGGCAAGGGCGGCGAGCTTCACGGCGGTGTCAGCGGGGATGTCGCCCAGCGGCACACGCACGGCCACGGCAAAGCGCCCGTCGCGCTGCGCCACCACGGCCTCAGCAAGCCAGGCGGCGGGAACGCCCTTGGGAGCGGGGAGCTCGGCGGGTGCGAGCTCGGGAAGGTCGAGCTCGAGATGCGCCTGGCTGAGCAGGAACTGCTGTCCCCAGACGGATTCCGTCAATTCGGCCAGATGGCGGCGGAACTCGGCCTGGAACCTCTCGATTCCCCAGCGCTCCTTCACGAACTTCAAACGCGCCTTGGCCCGGATCTTCCGGTTGCCGTGGTCGTGGTGGATGCGCGCCAGGGCAAGGCTTGCCAGGACAGCCTGCTCGAAGGGCAGGAACTCCTCGACCGTCTCGGCCCCGACAGGCAGGGCCCCCAGGCCTCCTCCGGCCACCAGGCGGAATCCCTTGCGTCCGTCCTTGACGGTCGCGACGAAGCCCACGTCGTGCATGTAGGAGAGGGCCCGGTCAGCTTCCGATCCCGACAGCGAGATCTTGAACTTGCGGGGCAGGTTCTGGGTCAAGGGGTTGAGCAGGAAGAAGCGTAGGATGGCGTCTGCCACCGGACGGATGTCGAAGGCCTGGTCGGCGGCAAGGCCGGCCAGCGGCTCGACGGTGATGGCGCGCACCGTGTTGCCGGCGCTCTCGCGTCCGGTCAGGCCGTAGTCGGCCAGGGCCTCCAGCGCATCGGGCGTGCGGGGGCGGGGGATGTAGTGGAGCTGGATGGCCTGGCGGGTGGAGATGTGCAGGATCCCGTGCCCGTACTCGGTGGCGACCTGGGCGAGCCCGCGCAGCTGGTCGGCGGCAAGGATCCCGTTGGGGATCTTGATGCGCAGCATGTGCACGCCCGGCTGGATCTGTCCGTACATGCCGGCAAGCAGGCGACGGCGGCGGAAGGCCGACGGGGTGACGCGACCGGCCTCGATGTCCTCGACCCAACGGCGGTAGTCGGCCAGGTCTTCCAGGATCTCTCGGCTCTTCTCGATGCGTGTGTTCATGGTCGGTCCCCCAAAAATGCGTGCGGGAGGCATCCTCCCTCGATTCCATGAAGACAAGGTATCGGAGATGCGTCATGAATCCAAATACATCCTTTTCATGGAATTCATCTATTTTCTTCATATCATGAACCTGCACCACCTCGAGCTCTTCCACGCCGTGGCGACCCATGGCAGCCTGACCCAAGCCGCCCAGGAGACCTTCACCAGCCAGTCCTCGGTCTCCAAGCAGCTCAAGGTCTTCGAGGATGCGCTGGGAATGCAGCTGGTCGATCGCCTGCCGCGAGGCATCCGCCTCACCCAGGCGGGCGAGATCCTCCTGGGTCATGCACAGGCCATCTTCGCGCAGCGGGATCGAGCCTTGCAGGAACTGCAGGAATTGGCGGGCTTGCGACGGGGCAGGCTTGCGCTCGCCTCCAGTCGCACCATCGGAGCCTACTTGTTGCCGGAGGCCTTGGCCAGCTTCATGGCAAGTCATCCGGCCATCGAGGTGAAGGTCGAGGTCGCGAACACGAGCCATTGCCTGGAACTTGTGCGTTCGGGAAGGCTGGAGGTCGCCTTGGTGGAAGGTCCCGCCGAAGGCGAGGATCTCGAGATCGTGCCGTTTCGCGAGGATGAGCTGCTGTTCGTGGCTTCCCGGAATCACCCGCTGAGCTGCAAGGGCACGGCGGTCCCGTTGCGACGCATCCTGTCCGAGCCCTTGATCGCCAGGGAGTCGGGCTCCGGCACGCGGGCCATCCTGGATCGGGAACTGTTGCGTCAGAATGTGCAATGGAAGCCGAGGCTTGAGCTGGAAAGCACCGAGGCCATCAAGGCGTTTGTCGAATCCGGCCTCGGGGTGGCCGTGCTTTCACGACTCGCCGTCGCGCGCGAACTCGAGTCGGGGTCCTTGGTCCGGCTTCGGGTGCCCCTGCGGCTGGAACGTCAATTGAGCCTGGTGCGCTTGCGCAGCCGCAAGGCAAGCCATGCCTGCGAGGCCTTGCTCAAGCATCTGTGACGCCGATCCGGCAGATCGACTCATCCGGAGCATGCGGATTCCCTTCCGGCCGGCTCGAGGACGCCACGGCTCGGCATCCGGACCTCCCGTGCCGCGCGCGCCCGGACTTGGTAGACTGCAGGGACACAACGCGGGAGACGAAACGTGAAACCTTGGATGTCGCGTCTTGCCACGGCGATGCTGGGATCGGGAATCCTGGGGTGCACCGCTCCCAAGGCCCCTGCGGGAGTCGAGCCGGTCCACGGCTTCCGCTTGGAGCGCTACCTCGGGACCTGGCATGAGGTGGCGCGACTGGACCATTCCTTCGAGAGGGGAATGGAGCAGGTCACGGCAAGCTATTCCCTGCGCGAGGGAGGCGGCGTGCGCGTGCTCAACAAGGGGTACCGCGCCGACAAACGCGCCTGGAAGGAGGCCGAGGGCAAGGCCTTCCTCGTGGGCGAGCCTTCCGTCGGGTTCCTCAAGGTCTCGTTCTTCGGGCCCTTCTACGGCTCCTACGTGATCTTCGACCTGGATACGGCAAGCTACGGGCATGCGTTCGTGGCGGGTCCGGACAGGTCCTACCTGTGGCTCCTGTCGAGGTCCCCGACGATTCCCGACAGCCTGCGGGCGCGGTTCACCTCGATGGCCGCCGCGCGCGGCTTCGATACCGCCGCGCTGATCTGGGTGAAGCAGGCCGACTGAAGGGTTCCGCTTCGCGACCGCGGCGCGGCACCCGGTCGCGGGATGCGCCAGGGATGCCGGCCGGGAGGCCCAAGACCCCGGCGCAGCCGAGGCTTGGCAGGCAGCCCGCCCCTCGCCGCTCCCCCGCAGGGGCGGCGAGGGTGGCGCCCCGTGCCACCGCGGCAACCGGACGAAAAATGTCAAATGACAGGATCTGTCCATCTCCGCACGGCGCGGGAGGGGCGTCTCAGCCCCGGAGGATCCAGGCCAGCGAGACCGCCGCCGCCACGGTCCACTGGATCAGGCCTTGGAGCAGGAGCCGGACGCCTCCGCGCCGGATCACGCCCAGGTCGAAGCGCAATCCGATCAGGAACAGCGCGAGGTTGAAGCCCCCGTGGCTGACGGTGCGGGCGGCAGGCACCAGACCCTGCAGCGCGGGAAGACCGCTGGTCAGGAGCGCCGTCGCCAGGAATCCCAGCAGGAAGAACGGCACCGTCGCCTTGCCCTCCCCATGCCCCGGCGCCTTGCGGGTCAGCCATGCGGCCACGAGGCTGACGGGCAGGATCCAGAGCGTGCGTCCCAGCTTCACCGCGATGGCCACGGGGAGCGCCTGCGGATCGAAGCTGGTGGCGGCTCCCACCACCGACGAGACGTCGTGGACAGCTAGCCCGGCCCAGGTCCCGAAGCCTTGGGGCGACAGACCGATCCGGTGGCCGAGCCAGGGAAAGAGCACCAAGGCCAGCGCGTTGAGGAGAAAGACCGTCGCCATGGCAAGGCCCACCGCCTCGCGCTTGGCGCGGGTCGAGGCGGCCACCGCGGCGATGGCCGAACCGCCGCAGATGGCGGTGCCGGCCGAGACCAGGAGCGAGGCCTGGCGGTCGAGCTTTAGCAGGCGAGCCAGTCCCAGTCCTCCCAGGAAGGTCAGCGAAAGCAGGACGGCCGACAGGCCCATCCCGTCGACCCCGGCACGCAGGACCGCGTGCACGTCCATCCCGAAGCCCAGCAGCACGACCGAGGCCTGGAGCAGGATCCGATCGGCTCCCGGCGGACCTTTCCAGAGCCGTTCCCCGGCCAGGGCGCTCAAGGCCATTCCCGCCAGCATGGCCGCGGCCGGGGCGACCGCAGGAGCGAAGCAGGCAGCGCCCAGCAGGCAGGTCAGGAGGATCGGAGCAGTCTTGGGCGTGTTCATGAGCCAAACCTACCGACCGAGGATCGATCTCGCAAATTCATCATTTTCATGCAATCCATGCATTTTAGGTATGCCATGAACCTGTACCTTCCCGGCATGGGTCTCCAAGCCGTTCGAGGTTCTGGAGACTCACGGCCAAGGCCGAGCCGCCGCGAAACCGATTGACATGCCGCCCGGCCATCGCCTAGCTTTGCCGTACCTTCGGGTCTGCGAAAGCAGGGCGGAGGGGGAAGACTCCCCCGATGCCCGGGAATGCCGTGAGAATCGGCAGCGGACCAGCCACTGTTACGGGGTGCGACGATGTCGCGACCGGTCGTCGGAATGCCACTGGGATCCAAGGATCCCGGGAAGGCGACGACCGGATCCCCAAGCCAGGAGACCTGCCCGAAGTGCCGTCGCGAACGCGCCGGCTTCGACCTCTGCCTCTGGAAACGGGCCGTGGTTCAGCGAAGCGGCGCCCGGAGCGCCGTCGCGCTGCGCCGGTCCGGGGAAGGTTCTCGGAATGCACATCATGGAAGGCTATCTGCCGGTCGAGCACGCCCTCGGATGGACGCTCGCCTCGGCTCCGTTCCTGGGTTTCGGCCTGCATCGCCTCGCGCGCTGGAACCGCACGAACCCGTCGGGAAGGCTCTTCCTGGGGGCCTGCGCAGGCTTCACCTTCGTGCTCTCGGCCATGAAGCTCCCCTCGGTCACGGGGAGCTGCTCCCATCCCACCGGCATCGGCCTGGGAGCCAGCCTGCTCGGCCCGTTCCCGATGATGGTGACGGGGACCGTCGTGCTTCTCTTCCAGGCCATCTTCCTGGCCCACGGTGGCCTCACGACCTTGGGTGCCAACGCCTTCTCGATGTGCGTGGTCGGGAGCCTCCTGGCCTGGGGCGTCCATCGCGGCGCCCTGGCCCTGCGCCTTCCTCGCGCGGCGGCGCTGTTCCTGGCGGCGACGCTCTCGGACCTGGGAACCTACGTCACGACCTCGTTCCAGCTGGGTCTTGCCTTCCCGGCCGCGCAGGGCGGAACGGCCACGTCGTTCGCGAAGTTCCTGCTGGTCTTCGTGCCGACCCAGGTGCCGCTGGCCGTCAGCGAGGGTCTTTTGACAGTTCTTGTCTTCAACCTGCTGCGCAGCCACCTGGGGGACGACCGCCGCTTCCCCGCCCTGAAGGAGGCCGCCTGATGGAGACCCGGACCAAGAACCTGCTGCTGGCCGGAGGCGTGGTCGCCCTGGCTCTCGGGGCGCTGGTCTTTACCCGCCCGTCCCGGAAGGATGCCTTCGGAGGCACCGACGACCAGGCCGGTGCCGTGGTCGAGGCGCTGCATCCCGGCTACAGGCCGTGGGCCTCCCCGCTCTGGACGCCACCGAGCCCCGAGGTCGAGAGTCTCCTCTTCGGGTTGCAGTCGGCGGTCGGGGCCGGAGCCCTGTGCTATGCGCTGGGCTACTGGCGCGGGCGCCGCCGTCGCGCGAAGGACGCCGATGCGTAGGGTCGAGGAGAGCGCCTGCCTCTCGGTCTGGCGCGAACGCACCGTCGAGACCTGCGTGCTGTGCGCGGGACTGGGGGCGTGCGCCCTGTGCGTCCCCTCGCTCCTGGCGGGACCGGCCGTGATCGCGGTCGCGGTCCTGCTTTCCCGGAGGGCCGGCGTGCCCGCCCGGCCATGGCTCGGGATGCTGCTGGGCGGAACGGGCTTCGCCCTGCTCTCGCTCCTGCCCCTTTCCCTGGAGGTGAAGCTGGGCGGGGGGACTTCGCTCGGGCTTGACCGGACAGGCCTCCAGCGCGGGTTGCTTGCACTCTCGCGCTCCAGCGGAACCCTCTCGGCCACGCTCCTCCTGGTCTTCACCACCCCGTTCCCCCGCCTGGTGGGACTGCTGCGGCGATGCCGCGTACCGGACCTGCTTACAGACCTGCTGGTGCTGGTGCACCGCCAGATCTTCCTGCTGGACGAGACGTTTTCCCGCCTGCGCCGCAGCCTGGCCAGCCGGGGCGGAGCGGGCTCGAAGGCGGCGCTGCGGCGCAGCCTGCCGCTGGCGGCCGCGGCCCTGTTCGTGCATTCGCTGGACCGGGCCTCGCGCCTGGAGGCGGGCCTCGCCTCGCGCGGAAGCCTGGACGGTGCGGTGCGCTTTCCCTCCGTACGGTTCGAGGTCAAGGCCGCAGGCCTTGCCGGCGCCCTGGCCGTCCCTTCCCTTTTGACGATTCTTGTCCTTTTCGGAAAGGCGCGCCTTGGACTCTGAGCTGATCGGGTTTTCCGGGGTCGGTTACGCCTACCCGGGGAACGGGCGGCTCGCCCGCGCCTTCCCCGCCCTGCGCGGCCAGGCCCTCTCTGATTTGACATTTTCCGTCAAATCAGGGTCCGCCACCGCGCTGCTGGGAGGCAACGGCTCGGGGAAGTCCACCCTGCTGCAGCTGTGCAACGGGCTTCTCGCGCCCGACACCGGGACGGTGGCCTGGGAGGGCAGTGCCCTCGACCGCTCGCGCCGGGGCCTGACCCGCCTGCGCGGGCAGGTGGGGTTCCTGTTCCAGGACCCGGACGACCAGCTCTTCGCCGGCACGGTGCACGAGGACGTGGCCTTCGGCCCCCTCAACCAGGGGCTTTCCGAGGCCGAGGTGGGGATCCGGGTGGAGGAATCGCTCGAGGCCGTGGGGCTCCTGGAATACGCCCGCCTCCCTCCGCACCTGCTCAGCCACGGCATGCGCAAGCGCGCCGCCCTGGCCGGGGTGCTTGCCTTGCGCCCGCGCCTGCTGCTCTTGGACGAGCCCACGGCGGGACTCGATCCCGCCAGCCAGGAGCGGCTGCTCGAGATCCTGGACGGACTGGTCGCCGCAGGCACCACGGTCCTGCTCTCCACCCACGACCTGGAACTGGCCGGCCTGTGGGCCCGCGAGGCACTGGTGCTGGGAGCCGGACGGCTGCTGGCCCACGACAAGATCGAGGCCGTGCTGACAAACGAGGATCTGCTGGTCGCCGCCGGCATCCGCCGCAGGAGGCGATGAGGAAAGGCCTCAGTCGGGATCGGGCAGGGCGATGTCCACCCGTTTGGAATGGGCCAGCAGGGAGCGCAGCAGCTTGACCGAGGCGGCAAGCTCGGGATCCTTGGGAAGCGCCTCCAGCACGCGCGGCGATCCCACCAGCACGAGCTTGCAGCGCGAGCGGGTGATCGAGACATTGAGGCGCTCGGGCTGGAAGTAGAACTCGGCCATGCGGGCCGCCCACACCGGATCGGAGGCCGTGAGCGAGACGATCACCACGTCGCGCTCCTGGCCCTGCATGCGCTCCACCGTGTCCACCACCAGATCGCGGCGCACGAACGGGCCGGTCACAAGCTCCTCAAGGTGGATGCGCACCAGCCGGCCCTGGGCCCGGAAGGGCGCGATCACGGCAAGCTCCTTGGGGCTCACCCCGCAGGCCAGGAACTCGGCGGCGATCTCGGCCACCAGCCGCGCCTCGGGATCGCTCTTGGTGCGCGAGTCGAAGTGCGTGAGCCGCACGTACACCCTGGGGAAGGCCGGGTCGACGATCTCGGGGAAGGTCGGGGAGGTGCGGGTCAGGTCCAGGTGGTGGCCGGCTGCCGACTCGTGGCTCTCCAGCGCCCCGGCGTAGAAGGCTTGGCTGGGCCAGTGCGAGAGCGCCGAGGGAAGACGGTAGGTCTCGTTCAGGAGGACATCGTGCCCGCGGTCGGCAAGCAGGCCGAAGACCGAGGACTGGTGCGCCTTGGAGCCGGAGGCCGTGTGCAGCACCGGCGGCAGCTGCTTGTGGTCCCCGAAGAACAGGAACCGCTTGCCGCGCCGCATGGCAAGCACGGCAAGCGACACCGTGAGCTGCGAGGCCTCGTCGAAGATCACCGTGTCGAACGGATCCTTCCCGAGCCTTCCCGAGGCAGCCGCGAACGGGGTCCCCCCGACCACGAAGCCCTTGTCATGGCGATGGAGCGGGCTGTTCTTCACCGACTCGTAGAACGGGAAGGCAAGCCCCTCCACCGGCTGCCCCCCCACCTTGGCCACCGGGAAGCGCCCTTGTGCAATGCGGGACACCCCCGACAGCGCGTTGTGGATGGCCCGGTGCGTGAGCGAGGTCACCAGCACCCGCTGCCCTTCCTGGGCCAGGAGCGAGGCGGCCTCGGCCAGCACCCGCGTCTTGCCGGTCCCGGGAGGCCCCTGCACCAGCGCGAAGAGGTCGGTGGCGAAGCAGTGGGCCAGCGCCTCGCTCTGGCTCCAGTTGAAGCCCTGCTCGAAGCCGTGGAGCTCGGCCCGGGTGGCGCGCGCCAGGTCGAGCTTGGGAGAGAGCCGTCCCATCAGGAGAGGCAGCACCCGCTCGCGTCCTTCCCGCGAGGCCCCCAGCTCCACCAGCGCCTCCATCACCTGCTGGGAGAGGTCCATGTGCCCCTGGTCCAGCACGGTGAGCTTGGCGATCTCCTCGAGGTCCATCGAGCGGTTCTTGCGCTCGGCCTCGCCCACGTAGAGCAGGAAGGAGCCGTCGAACTCGCGCTCCACGAAGGCGTTCACGCCGGGCGTGCCCACCGGGTCGCCGATGCCGAGCTGGATCAGGTCGCCTTCCCGGAAACGGCTGTGGTTCCTCTCGAAGCGCGCCTCGATCCAGCCCTCGTCCTGCATCGTGCAGCGGACATTCTCCAGCGCCACGCCGTCCTCGACGCGACTCGAGAGCGGCTTTTTCCAGTCGCGACGCACCGAGCGCATCGCCTCCTCCGCCTCGTCGCGGACCTGCTGGCGCAAGCGCCGCAGGAACAGGGCCATCTCCGGGTCGTGGACCATCCCCTCTTCCCCGTGGTCCATCCCCTCCTCGCGCCAGAACTCGTCCGGCTCCTGCCCCTCCCGCGTGTCCGTCATGGGCCCAAACTAGGCATCGGAAGGCGCGGCGGCGTCAGTCTCCCGCGATCACCCGGTCGCGCCCCTGGTGCTTGGCCCGGTAGAGCCTGCGATCGACCAGCAGAAGCAGCTCGTCCGGGGCCTCGCCTTCGCACGACGAGACCACCCCGAGGCTTGCCGTGATCGCTCCGTTCTCGACCGCAGCGGGGATGCAAGGTACGGCCTCGCGCAGCCGCTGGGCGAACACCCGCCCGCCCTCGAGATCGGCCTCGGCCAGGAGGACCAGGAACTCCTCCCCGCCCATCCGTGCCGCCATGTCGGTGCGGCGGACCATGCCGGCCAGCAGCGCACCCATCTCCTTCAGCACCCGATCCCCGAAGGCATGCCCGTGCGTGTCGTTGATCCTCTTGAAGAAGTCCAGGTCCACGGAGACCAGCGAGAACACGCTGCCGTGCCGACGGCTGCGCACCCATTCCTGCCGGAAACGCTCGTCGAAACTGCGGCGGTTGGGAAGCCCCGTCAGAGGATCCTGCGCCGCCGTGAGGGCCAGCTCCCGGTTGGTCTCCATCAGGCGGACCATGTGGCGAAAAAGATCCAGGTGGCTCCGGAACAGGTGGGCCTGCAGCAGGGAAGACAGGATCGCCAGCGCCACCGCCTGCCCCATGATCGAGGGGAATCTTCCCGGGTGGTCAATGAGTCCGTACAGAGGGACTGCGATCGCGACCAGCAGCAGGCCGATGCCCACCCGGTAGCGCCGCGGCGATACGTAGAAGACCCCGGGCAGCGCGAAGCAGCAGACGGCCAGGCCGAAAAGTGTCTGCTCGTGGATGTTCCCCAGCACAGTCATGTAGCCCGACTGCACCAGGACCAGCCCATGGACCAGGTTCAGGGTCTGCGCCTTGAGGCGCCCGGTCCGCAGGGCGCGACGACCCGCCCACCACGCCAAGCAGCTCCAGGCCAGGAAGGCCATATCCCCCAGGAGATACTGATCCCGCAGCCGAGGATCCAGGTGGGCGAACGGCAGGAAGCGGAAAAGCCCCAGCATGCCCAGGGCGAACACGACGGCCCAAGGAGCGACCCTGACGAGGTTTTCCAGGCTGCGGTCGATGCTGCCTCGGCGGAAGTCGGAAGGAATGTCCATGATCCCCCCATTCTACCCTGAAGCCGCCCTCCGGGCCACCGGGACCGATGGGCGCACGCGAAAAGGCTCCCCCCGCGGCCACGGGAGGAGCCTTTTGACAGGAATTGTCTTAACGGATCAGAACACGCCGTAGAAGCCGACGTACACGCCGACGGCGGCCGTGGTGCCACCCTGGCCGACCACGGTCACGGGAACGTTCAGCTCGGCGCTGTAGGTGCCGTCGATGACGTAGTTGACGCCGGGACGGACAGTGAACAGGTAGGACTTGGGATCGTACTTGTAGGCCTCGCCGGAGATCTCGTCGATACCCTGTGCCTTGCCGAGGTTGGTCTGGTAGTCGAGACCGATGTACGGGCCGATCTTGTCGGTGACGTTGTACTGGGGCTTGAAGTAGACGTCCAGGCCGTTGGCGGCCTTGATCTTGTCCTTGTCCTCGAAGTTCACGGTGAAGAGCGCCCAGCCGTTGAGGACCACCTTGTCGATGGTCTTGGCCAGCACCGGGCCGACGCGCAGGGCCAGGGTGGGGTTCTCGCCCACGATGTCCTTGCTGCCGACGGGAAGGTCCACGCCGATCAGTCCGCCGAAGCCCAGGGCGTGAACATACTTCACGTCCAGGGAGGGCTTGGCCAAGCCGGAGACGTCGCCGGCATCCTTGTTCGCGATCACGTAGGATCCGGCGAGCTCGACGTCGAGCCCGTCGATGATGCCGTACTTGACTTGGAGGGAGGGGGACATGGTGGCGGGCGAGCCTTCGGCGTCCTGCTTCTTGGCGTCGGCATCGTAATAGCCGGAGATGAAGGTGTGCGTGTACATCACATCCACTTCGGTCTTGCCCTTGGCGACCGTTCCGTACTCGTCGTAGGCGAAGGCGCCGGTGGTCAGGGCCAGAACCGCAGCGGAAAGCAGGGACTTCTTCATTCGGAATCCTTTCAGGGAGATGATCTCGACAGCGCACCGAGGCGCCAGTTGGTTTCTGTTACATCGAATCCCGTGCCAATCAGCTTTTGCCAGATCTTGACAAACCCCACCTTTCCCTCCAGCGGACCTCCCCTGACAACTCGCGACAATGTTGTCATTTGTCAAAACGTCATCCTTCCTTGGCGATATATGGATCATTGAATCCTCTTTCATGTTCTTGACAAAGGGTGGTCCATTCCACCAAGGCTTCCTAGATTTCCATCCACTCGGGGTGGAAACTCCGCCCGTTCCTGTTCACTTGGAGGTTTCTCTTGAAGCGTCTTTCCCTGCTTCCGCTTGCCGCGGTTGCCGCCTTTGCCCAGACCAAGCCCGCGCCCGTCGCCCCTGCAGCTCCCGTTGCACCGGCCAGCACCTATTCGGCAGCCTCCAGCGCCGTTGGAAACGACAAGGAAGCCCCCTTGGCTCCCGTCGCCGCCAGCCTGATGCAGGGCAACGCCGCTGCGCCCGTGAGCATCGACGATGTCCTGCTGGTGCCGCACGCCTCCGCCGGCCAGAAGGCCGTGGGCTTCGAGTGGGCCGACGCCAACGGCAGCCAGGGCTACATCCTCTGGGACAAGTTCTTTGCCGCAGCAACCAAGCTCTCTGCCGGCACCACCGACACCACCGCCCAGACCCTAGCCTCGTTCGGCTACATGACGCCCGCCTTCGGCGCCGGCCTTTCGCTGGGCTATCGCGAGCTGCGCCAAGAGACGACCACGAACATCCGTGCGAACTCCTACTACGCCCTCAGCCAGATCAAGCTGTTCGGATCGGCCCCCCTGGGCGCCAACGACCTGTACGGAAGCCTCGTCTGGGCCAAGGGTTCCCTCACCACCGTGTGGGTGGACGCCCCCAACGTGCCATCCTTCCCTAAGACCTACCAGCGCTCCGACTCCCTGAGCCTGAACGCAGGACTGCGCCACGGCCCCGCCGCCGGCCAGGAAGGCCTCGGTTGGAACCTCACCGGAACCATCGGCCAGAACTACGTCCGGGTCGCCGGCTCCAAGGAAGAGAGCCAGTACATCTTCAAGGTGCTCGGTCAGGTCGGTCAGGCCTACGTGATCGACGGCATCACCTTCCTGCCCGGCGCCGACGTATTCTACAACCACGCCAACGGCAAGGGCACCGAGTTCGACGACTACGACAACGAGTTCGGCATCGCGCCCAACGCCTCGATCACCGTTCCGGTGTTCGAGCACTGGACCCTGCGTGGCGGCCTCAAGTACGCCGCCTACACGACCATCAACGACGGCGTGCAGGGCGACAACTCCGCCTTCCAGGACTGGGCCCTGATCTCCCAGACCACCGGCAACTTCGGCGTGCGCTACGCCCGCGACCGCTGGGCCGCCGAGGCCGGCGTCTCCAACGGCTTCCTGAACCGCGGTCCCTACTTCGTGTCGGGCGCCAACGGCGACCTGTTCTACACCCTGGGCTTCACGGTCAACCTGAAGTAAGCTTCGGGAGCTCGTCCTCGAACCCGCTTCCCGCTCCGGGAGGCGGGTTCTTTTTTTGCCCCCGATCGTCGCCCGGAGGGTCAAGACGCCGCCACGGCGGCTTGACGAGCCCGCTTCGGGCGAGCAGAGCGGGATCGGGCCCGAGAAAAGGCATCTTTACCTCCATGCTCAAGACCGGCTTCTCCTACTTCGGCGTCCGCAACCCCGAACACGTCCGCACCGACATGGAACGCATGGTGCGCGAAGGCAACCGCCTGGTGCTGCACACCTGGAGCGAGGACGACCAGGCCTACTACCCCGCGACCATGGGCAAGATCGTCGCGCTCTCCAAGGAGGTCGGCCTCGAGGTCTACGTGAACCCGTGGGCGGTTGGGCGCATCTTCGGCGGCGAGGCCCATTCGGAGCTGGTCGCGCGCCACCCCGACTGCCGCCAGTTCTTCGACGACGGCACGCCCGCTCCGGCCGCCTGCCCCAACCACCCCGCCGTCCTGGCCTACCTGGAGGAATGGACCCGCACCGTGTGCGCCACCGAGCTGGACACCGTGTTCTGGGACGAGCCCCACTTCTTCTTCCGCAAGGGGGCCGAGGCGCGCTGGGCCTGCCGCTGCCCCACCTGCCGCAGGCTCTTCCTGGAGCACTTCGAGTTCCCCATGCCCGAGGAACGCACCGCCGAGGTGAGGCTCTTCCGCGAGGAGCGGATCGAGTGGCTGATCCGGCATTTGACAGGAATCGTCAAATCCATGGGCAAGCGCAACTGCGTGTGCCTGCTGCCCGACCACTTCGACGCCGGCACCGCCGACTGGGACCGCATCGCCGCCATCCCCTCCGTCGACGAGCTCTCCACCGACCCCTACTGGGAGCAGGGCGACACCGCCGAGCGGGTGCGGGAGCTCTACGCCACCTACTCGCGCCGCGTGGTCGAGACGGCCCGCCGCCACGGCAAGGAGTCCCAGGTCTGGATCAAGAACTACCGCATCCCCGCCGCCGAGGAAGGCCACGTGGAACTGGCCACGGCCCTGGCCCGCGAGGCCGGCTGCGAGAACCTGATGGCCTGGTCCTGGCGCGGCAGCGAGTACCTCTCCTGGCTTTCCTCGGAGCGCCCGCAGGAGGTGCACGCCCGGCAGCTCGCGGCCTTCGCGCCCAAGGCGGGAATATGACAGGAATTGTCTTGGAGGCCGAGGGGCTGGAGCTGCGACGCGACGGCACCGTCATCCTGGCGGGGCTGGACTGGACGATCCGCGCCGGAGAGCGCTGGGCGGTGCTGGGGCCCAACGGCTGCGGCAAGACCACCCTCTCCCAGACCCTCCAGGGGAGACTGCACCCGTGGGGAGGCACCCTCTCGGTGCTGGGCCGCACCTTCGGGAAGGAGGGCATCACCGACCTCTGGAAGGAAGTGGGCTTCGCAGGAGAGGCGCTGGAGCGTCTCTTTCCCGAGACCCTCACCTTCGAGGACCTGGTCGCCTCGAGCCGCCTGGGGACCATCGGCACGCTCTTCGACGAACCCACCCGCAAGGACCGCCGCGAGGCCCGCGCCCTGCTTGCCCGCTGGGGCCTGGAGAGGCATCTCGGGCGCCCCTACCGCACCGGGTCGCTGGGCGAGCGGCGCAAGGCCCTGATCTGCCGCGCCCTGGCCGGAAACCCGCGCCTGTTGGTGCTGGACGAGCCCTTCGCGGGGCTCGACCCGGCCGCCCGCGAGGAGCTGGTGACCCATCTCTCGACGCTGGCGCAGACCCGCCCGGAACTGCCCATGCTGCTGGTGACCCACCACGTCGAGGAGATCCCCCCGGAGTGGACCCACGGACTCCTGTTCTCCCGGCACGGGTTCCGGATCGGGACGCTGTCCAAGGTCCTGACCTCGGCCCACCTCTCCGAGATCTACGGGCATCCCTTTGCGCTGCAGCGCGTGAAAGGGAGGCACTTCCTGCTGCCCGTCGCCTGATCCCGCCCTCGGCGATTTTCCCGAACTTTCCGCTTGCATCCCCGGCATTGCGCCTGCGAAAATGAAGGGGTCCGGCTCGCTGGGAACCGCCGGACTAAACAGGGGGGAATCATGCAGAAGGCCGTACTCGCTCTCTGCCTGGCCACGGGGCTCGCCCTTGGCCAAGCCAACCAGGAAGACAACTTCTCGCTCGCCGACCTGATGAACATCAAGCTCCAGACGGGATCGTTCCTGGAACTCGACCTCACCAAGTCCGCACTGTCCATGACGGTCATCGACCGGGACAAGCTGCGCCTCTCCGGGGCGCGCCACCTCACCGAGGCCCTCGAGGTCTACGTACCTGGCTTCCAGTACATGTACAACAAGTGGAACGGCGTCCTGTGGGGCATGCGCGGCGTGGCCACCGACCGCAACACCAAGTTCATCGTGCTGGTCAACGGACACAAGATGAACACCGAGGCCCGCGACGGCTTCTTCCAGGAGACCACCATCGGCATGCTGGGCGACGTCCAGCGCATCGAGGTGCTGCGCGGCCCGGCCGGACTCGTCTACGGCACCGGGGCCATCGCCGGCATCGTGAACATCGTGACCCGCTCGGTCGAGAAGGAGGGCTTCGAGGTCTCAGGCAAGATGGGCGCCTGGAGCTTCGAGGACCGGACCCGCGAATGGCAGGGACTGGCCTTCCTGCATCCCGCCTCCGGGCAGGACCTGGTCGCCTCCTTGGGATACCAGAGCGCGGACGGCGTGGGCATGAACCGCTCTCGCATCTGGGGCATGGGAAGCTGGCCCTACAACTCGGGATCCCTTTCCCAGCAGGGCGCGGCCTCGGACGGCAGCATGTTCGAGAAGGACGGCGACTGGAAGACCTCGCTGGACTGGAAGGGCGAGCACTTCCGGCTGTACGCCCGCGCCACCCACCAGGTGGACAACGCGGGAGGCATGTTTCCCTACGACCCCTGGCCCGAGATCTCCGGCACCCCCGACAGCACCGCCGCCGCCAAGAACTTCAAGGGCAAGAGCATCACCTGGAACGACCCGTTCTGGAGCGGCACGGAATCCTACGGCAACAGTCGCCGCGACTACATCGCCGACAACGTGATGGTCGACGGGACCTACGAGCTGCCGATCCAGGACGACCTGCTCAAGCTGCATGCGGGCTTCGACGGCAACACCAACCGCATCGCGATCGCCTACCGGCGCGGCTACGAGGCGGACCTGACCTCGACGCCCCAGGACGCCGTCGAAGAGACCTTCGGCGAGCGCCGCTACACCGGCGGCTTCACCTACCTCCTCAAGCGCATCCCCAAGCTCCAATTGGCGATGGGCTACGAGTTCCGCTACGACGACATCGGCGACGACCTGGACGGCAAGAACATCAAGGCCGGCAACATCAACAAAAAGGTGGTGAGCGAGATCCAGTACACCAACCACGCGCTCTACTCCGAGGGGTTCTACGACCTCAACGAGAAGGTCGGCATCAGCGCCGGCTTGCGCTGGGACGGGCACACCCGCACCATCGACGACGGCGGCATCCTGAGCCCGAAGCTCGCGCTCGTGCTCAACCCGACCAAGGGCCACACCATCAAGTTGATCGGCCAGTCCAGCGCCAACAACGGCAGCGCCGACAATTACGAGTACAATCGCTGGCACTTCAACGAGGTCGGCGACCACCCCACCAGCCTCTTCTACGAGCGCCCGTACGTGCGCCCCGCCGACACCACGGCCGCCAAGACCGTGATCGTCCCGGCACCGACCCAGGCGCAACTGCACTCGCTCAAGCCCGAGCGCACCACCTCCTTCGAGCTGGCGACCGCCCACCAGTTCGGGGCGGTCAGCGTGATGCCCTCGTTCTCCTACAACATGGTCACCGACCTGATGGCCTGGAACCAGGACTACTTCCGCGTCGTGAACGTGGGCGAGTACAACTACATCAACCTCGACCTGGACGTGGAGTACAAGACCAAGGTGCTGACCGTGGGCGCCAACCACACCTGGCAGAGGCCCGTCAACACCGATCCGATGAAGTGGCACACCACCCTGTCGGCGCCCGCCCAGGCCCGCAACGCCGACGGCACGCCCAAGTTCGACTCCAGCATCGTGGGAGGGCGCACCTACTACTACCCGGTCGAGGATCCCACCGCCACCACCTCCAAGACCATCTACCCGGTGTACGACCAGGTCACCAAGGACGGCAAGACCTTCCTGAACCTGGCCTCGCACGTCACCAAGGTCTACGGCGACTGGAAGGCGTTGGAGTGGCTGACCCTCCACGGGGACGCCCGCATCTTCTGGGGACTGGACGGACGCGACAGCCTGTATGCGGCGGACGAGGCCAAGGGTTGGGACTACCTGAACATCACCCGCGACGCGATGGTCAAGCTGGACCTCTCTTGCCAGATGGCCCTGCCCCGCGACTTCATCCTGACCCTCTACGCCTACGACCTGCTGGGAAGCGAGACGGGGAGCCTGGCCACCAACTCGGCGCGCTGGCAGCAGATGGCCACTCCCGACCAGAAGGACGTCTACGGCACCGACTTCCGCTCCTTCGCCCTCAAGGTCGACAAGAGCTTCTGAAGAACCGGCACGCGCCAACATGACAAAGGCCCGGGGCTTGCGCTCCGGGCCTTTTGTTTGACAGAAACCGTCTAATTCAGGATCACAGCCGGGCCAGCACCGGGTCCTTCGGGAACCGTTCGCGCGCCGCCGCCAGGTACTGGTCGGCGTTGGGGTCGCGCACGGCCCGCAGCGCCTGCACCAGGCCCGCCCAGTCCAGGGGATCCGTGCCGTCCATCTCGATGCACCAGGCGTAGAGCTCGGTCGCGCGCTCGGGAAGGCCGTGGGTCATGTAGAGCTCGGGAAGGGCGCGGCGCGGGGCCTTGGTGCCCTCCAGGATCCCCTTCAACAGGCGCAGGATCGCCACCGCCAGGCGCTCGTGGCGCGCCTTCCAGTAGTTGCCCAGCCACGAGAGCGACTCCATGCAGGCCTCGGTGGTGTCCACCGGCAGGAGCGTCGGGCGCATCACCGGATCGAAGGACTTCTCCCACAGCTCCAGGGCATCCTCCTCCCCCTTCACCCGCGCGGTGAGCTTGGAGGCGTGCACCAGCTGGGAGGGATGCCACTCCGAGAGGGTCTCGGAGGCGTGCGCGTGCAGGGCTGCAAGCGCCGCCTCGGCGCCGCGCTGCGGCTCGATCGCGATGGCCAGGAAGGCCGGGGCGATGGTGCGCAGGTGCTGGTTGGGATCGCCCTTGGTGAGCAGGTCCAGGCACTTGAGGAAGGCCTCCTCGGCCTTGGGGAAGTCGCCCTGAGTGTTCTCGGCGGCGGCCAGCTGGTACCACTTGATCGCGTCGGTCGCCTCGGTCTTGAGGGCCGTGCGCAGGATCTCGCGGTTGCGGGTCTGCTTGGACTTCATCACCTCGGGCGTGGTGTAGCCCGTGTGGAGCACCAGGATGTCGGTGTACTCGATGGGAACGCCGGCTGCCGTAAGGGCCGGGTAGATCTGCTCGTGGACCGGGCTCACGAAGCGCAGGCGGGGATGGTTGGGGAACATGCGCAGCTGCGAGAAGAAGCTGCCGCCGTGGTGGGCCTCCAAGGCATTCTTGACCAGGAACCCGTAGGCCTTGGCGGGACGCTGGGAGGCCAGCTCCAGGATGCGCGCCGCCGACTCGGGCGGGAGCTTGTCGTCGGCGTCGAACCACACGATCCAGCGGCCCGTGGCGTGCTCCAGGCTCACGTTGCGCGCCGCCGCGAAGTCGTTGCGCCAGGCCCAGTCGACCACCTTGGCACCGGCCTCCCGGCAGATCTCCACCGTACGGTCGGTCGAACCCGTGTCGACCACGATCAGCTCGCAGGGCAGCGCCTTGAGCGAGGCCAACAGCGCGGGGAGATGGGACTCCTCGTTCTTGACGATCATGCAGACCGAGAGATTGGGAACCGCCATCAGAACCTCCAACCGGCTTCGAGATAGAAGCCGATGTCGAACACCTGGATGCTGGAAGGAAGGCGCAGGGCCGCCTGGCCGCCTGCCTCGGCCGAAAGGCCCGTCGTGCCCGCAGGCTCGTAGCGTCCGCCGCAGCGACCTTCCACGCCCACGTAGAGACCGCCGTCGCGCTTGGTGCCGAGGCTCGAGCGTTCCGTGAAGCGCTCGTAGCCGATCAGGCCGCCCGCCGTGTTGACCAGCACCCACGGGGAGCCGTTGGCCCCCAGGCGCCGCTGCCAGCCCAGGCCGCCGCCGATCTCGCCCACCCAGGGCTCGGAATACTTGCCTCCGTCCTCCAGGCCAGGGTCGCGCAGCCGCAGCGTCGCCCAGTATTCCTGGTTCCAGTAGTCCTCCGGCTCGTAGTACACCACCCCGCGGCCGGCAAAGCCGTAGCCCGAGGCGCCGAAGGTCATGCTCAGGTGCGCCAACGTACGCAGGGCCGATCCCGGCTGGTCGGAGGCGCGCTTGAGCGCATCGGTCCAGACGTCGGGCGCGGGGCCGGTCTCTCCCTTGGACTCCAGCGGCTGGGCACGGCGCCAGTCCTGCTCCAGGAAGCCCAGCATGGCCTTGCGCAGCGACAGGCGCAGGAGTTCGGCCTGGTCGTCGGGGGTGTTCAGGCCGTCGCGGTCGGCACCGGCCTCGACCTCGGCGATCTTGCCACGCCAGTTCTCCTCGTCGGCCAGGATGCGCAGCCGCACGCGAGCGCGGGCCTTGGCCGGGTTGGTGGTCGGGATGGACCACGACTCGAAGGAGAGGATCTCGATGCGCACCGAGGCCATCGGCAGGGCCACGGACTTTGCGGTGTCGGCAGAGAGTTTGGCCACGGCAGGCGTCTTCACCGTGTCGTTCGCAAGCTTGGCCATGGCCTTCGTCGTATTCTTGGAGCTATCGGACACGACCTTCGTCGTGTCCTTGCGGGAAGAGTCGACCGGAGCGGCAACCTTGACCGTGTCGGACTTGGGAAGGGTCGCAGGGAACCAGCGGCGCAGCAGGTTGGTGACCGTGAGATCCACCGGATCGGAGGCCCACAGGCTCATGCGCTCCTGAAACACGCCCACGGCAGTGGAGCCCAGCAGGCGCGGATTTCCCTTGCCCAGCACGCGCAGGTCCTGGACCCCGGTGATCTTGAGGACCCCGGGCGCCAGCATCACCGAGTCCTCCTTGTAGACCTTGATCGAATACACGGGAACGTTCGCGGCCTGGGCCAGGCCGGCCATCGCGACCAACAGGATCGGGAGTCTTCTCATGCCTCCAAGATAGGCTCTTTCGCGCCGCGCAGCAGGGCCCACCGCCCCGATGATTGCAGGACTGTTGCAAGGGCGTTGCGGACGGTCCCACCAGCCCTGCGAACCCTTCACGCCCGTTCCAGGGGCCCGTACTTTGGAGAGAAGATGCTCGAAGCTCTCACACGGCGCCTGCTGCGCTGGACCGGCAAGGAACACCTCGCACCGTACATCCAGGGCCTGATCCACCTGGGACGCCCGTCCACGGTGCTCTTTCCCCGGGAGCTCCTGGAGCAGGGCGCGGCCATCGCGCTCTCGGGCCTGTCCAACACCATGGCCATCCAGAGCAATCCCGACTGGGTCTGGCCCCTGTGGGTCGAGCGCCAGACCGATCCCGACGCGCCCGAGTTCGTACCCACCGGGCTCAACCTCTTCACGACCAACGTCACGGCCCGCAACTGGACTTCGCTGGGCGTGGACGGCTCCCCCAAGGAGGCCATGGTCGATCCCGTCGGGATGGTCACCCCGCGCCCCTACGGATGGTCGCTCCTCCCCTACCTGCGCCTGGACGACTCCCTCTTCCTGCCACCGCGCGCAAAGGATCGCTGCCGCCAGGAGCTGCGCGAAGGCACCCTGCCCAGCATCGTCACCCGCTACGACGCGGACCCGGACCTCGACTGGAGCCAGGAGACCCTGGCCGTGGAGGTCGAGGGCGAGGAAGGGATCCTGGTGGTCCACCGCATCGAGAATCTCGGCACCCATCGCCGGGAACTGCGCCTGGGCATTGCCCTGCGCCCCTACAACCCGCTGATGCTGGGGCACATCAACCGCCTGCGCCTCAAGCGCCAACTCTGGCGCGTGAACGGGCGCGCCTCGCTTCTGCTCCTGGATCCCCCCTCGCGTAGCCAGGTCTCCGACCGGCACAAGGGCGATCCCCTCTTCACCGTGGCCCAGGGCGTCGAGCCCCTCTCCCTCCACTCCAAGAGCGGCATCGCTTCGGGCACCAGCGAGTGGTTCCTGTCGCTGGCCCCCGGGCAGGTCCGCGAGGTCGTGCTCTTCCTGCCGCTACGCAAGAGTGGCACCCACCGCCCCCAGAAGTTCCTCCAGATCCGCCGTCAGGCCCTGCTGGAAGCGCGCGACTCCACCCTCGGGAACTGGCGCGCCCGTCCGGCCGGACGGACGGAATTCTCCATTCCCGACCCCGAGGTCTCCCGCCTGCTCGCGGCCGTCCGCAACCGCCTTCCCGCCTTCGACGACGGCGACATCTTCACCCCCGGCACCTTCCTCTACCACGAGTTCTGGTTCCGCGACGGCGCCTTCCTGGCCACGGGCTTCGAGAACCTCGGCGAGGGCGCGCGGGTCGCCCCCAAACTTCCCCACTACCGCAGGCGCCAGCGGGCAGACGGCTTCTTCCGCAGCCAGGATGGCGAGTGGGACAGCAACGGCCAGGCCCTCTGGACCGTCGTGCAGCACGTGCGGCGCGGCGGCGACCCGGCCCTGCTCGAGACGCTCTGGCCGAGCCTCTGGAAGGGCGCGCGATGGATTGACAATTTCCGTCAAACCACCACCAAGCTCCCCTCGGCCCACTTCGGCCTCCTGCCGGCCGGCTTCTCGGCCGAGCACTTCGGACCCAACGACCACTACTACTGGGACAACTTCTGGTCGGTGGCAGGCCTGCGCGAGCTGCTGTGGGCCGCCCGCCGCCTTGGCAAGGCCCGCGAGGCCGCCCTCCTGGAGGAGCAGCTGGCCCGCTACCGCTGCGACCTGGAGAGCTCCATCGCCGGGAGCCTGGAGCGCACCGGGGGCCATGCCCTGCCGCCCTCCCCCTACCGCCATGCCGACGCCGCCTCGGTGGGGAACCTGGTAGCCCTCTCGCCCTTGCGCCTGAGCGACGTCTCCACCGGCTGGGCGCGCCCCACCGTCGAGAAGCTCATGCAGGACCACCGCCGCGACGGTCTCTTCTTCCAGTCGATCGTCCACACCGGACTCAACCCCTACCTCTCGGTCCAGCTGGCCCGCGCCCTGCTGGTGCTGGAGGACCCCCGCTGGATCGAGATCCTCGAGGGCCTGGTGCGCACCGCCACCCCCACCGGCTGCTGGCCCGAGGCCATCCACCCCCGCACCGGCGGCGGCTGCATGGGCGACGGCGACCACGGCTGGTCGGCGGCCGAGTTCGCCTCCCTCCTGCGCGAGGTGTTCGTGCGCGAGGAGGAGGATGCCTTGGTCCTGGCCGGCGGCATCCCTCGCGACTGGATCGAAAAGGGCTGCGGCATCTCCGGGGCCACCTCCGAGGTCGGGACGGTTTCTGTCATATTCATCCCGGAGCCCGACCGCATCGCCGTCGAGTGGGCCTGCGTGCGCGCCGCCCACCAGGACGATCGCCCCCTGGTCCTTTCGCTTCCCGACGGCCCCGCCCGCCGCCGCATCCGCCTTCCCGGCCCCACGGGCCGTCTCGTCCTCGATCAGCTCACTCTCACGGAGGTCCTGCCATGAGCATCCACCCCTTCCGCACCCGCATCGCGTCGGAACTCGAGAACATCCTGCTGCGGGGCCAGAGCCTGATCCCCAAGGAAGAGCGCCTGCGCATCGACCTGCACTGCCACGACATCAACTCCGACGTGCCCGACGAGCTGCTGGGCCGCATCCTGGGCGTGCGCGAGACCTGGCTCCCCACCGACGACCTGCTCTCCACCCTTCGCCAGAACAAGGTCGATGTCCTGACGGTGACCAACCACAACAACGCCCGCTCCTGCTGGGACCTGTTGGACAAGGGCGTCGAGGTGCTTCCCGCCGCCGAGTGGAGCTGCCACATGCCCGACCTGGGCACCAGCTTCCACGTGCTGGCCTACGGCTTCACCCCGGCCCAGGAGGCGCGCCTGAACGGCCTGCGCCGCGACATCTACCGCTTCGCCGAGTACTGCGCCCAGGAGGACATCCCCACCGTCCTGGCCCACCCGCTGCACTTCCACGCCCCCCAGGGCACACCGCCGCAATCCATGATGGACCGGCTGGGCCTTCTGTTCCAGCGCTTCGAGGGCGTCAACGGGCAGCGCGACACCTGGCAGAACCTGCTGACCGCCACCTGGGTCGAGGGCATGGACGAGGAGGCCATCCACGCCATGAGCCGCCGTTCGGGTCTTCCTTTTGACGGATTCTGTCAGGATCCGCTGGTCAAGCGCCTCACCGGCGGCTCGGACGACCACTTCGGGATGTTCGCCGGATCCACCGGCACCTACCTGCACGTGCCCGACCTCAAGGGACGCCTGGCGCGTGGTGAGTCCCGCCCCCAGCTGGCCCTGGAAGCCCTGCGCCACGGCGCCACCGCCCCCTACGGCACGCCCTGCGACGAGGAGAAGCTCTCCGGGGCACTGCTCGACTACGCCTGCCAGCTGGTGCTGCACATGGAGGACCCGGGCCTGATGCGCGTGATGCTGCACCGCGGCGAGGCAAGCGACAAGGTGCTGGCCCTGGCGGTGGCCAACGGCGTCTTCGAGCTGCGCCGCCACAAGGTCACGATGGAGCTTCTGCGCACCATCCACCGCGCCCTGCACGGCCACGAGCCGTCCCTCAAGGTGCGCCTCTTCACCAGCAAGACCTTCCGGCCCCTGGTGGCCCGCCTGCGCGGCGTGGCCAAGGCCCGGCGCGAGAGCCCGGTCGCCCTGCAGGCGGCCCTCAAGGAGACCCTCCCGGCGGTGTTCCGCGAGCTGGGCGAGGTGCTCTCCCAGCGGGTGCGCTCCAAGTTCGACGGCAAGCACCCGCAGCTGAACATGAAGGACCTCTCACGGAGCCTGGAGATCCCCACCCACTTCCGCTCGCTCTTCGGGTCCGAGCCGGCCGTAGGGCGCAAGGTCTCGAGCCTGAACGTGGGCGAGGTCGTCGACGGCCTCCCCTTCCCCCTGCTTTCGGCCGGCGTGCTGGGAGGCGCGGTCTTCGCGGCCCACGCGGTCCTCAACGACGCCCGCCCCTTCATGGACGCTTTTGCGAAGACCCTGGGACGCTTCGAGCACCCCAAGCGCATCCTCTGGATGACCGACACCATGGGCGACCGCAACGGCGTCTCCCACGCCCTGGGCGCGGTGCTGGAAGAGATCCGCCGCCGCGACCTGCCTATCGACATCCTGACCTGCTCCTCCACCCTGGAGGAAGGCCCCCACCTGCGCGTGGTGCGCCCGGTCGCCGAGTTCGCGCCGCCCTTCTACGAGGGCCAGACCCTACGCATCCCCGACGCCCTGGAGCTGCACCGCCTCTTCCTGGAGGGCGGCTACGACCGCATCCTCTCCTCCACCGAAGGCCCCATGGGCGCCTGTGCCCTGCTCCTCAAGCAGGCCTTCCACGTGCCGGCGCACTTCTTCCTGCACACCGACTGGCTGGACTTCGGACGCCGCCGCCTGGGTCTGGACGAGGACGCCCTGGACCGCCTGCGCCGCGTGCTGCGCGCCTGGTACAAGGCCCACGACGGCGTGTTCGTGCTCAACCGCGAGCAGGCCGACTGGCTCGCCTCCCCCGACATCGGCCTCTCGCCCGAGCGCATCCATCCCACCGCCCACTGGGCCGAGGCGGGTTTCGTCCCGTCCGCTTCCCGCCGCGAGGAGCTCTTCCCCGGCGTGGCCGCGACAGATCCTGTCTTATTGTTCGCCGGCCGCCTCTCGGAGGAGAAGGGCGTGCTCGAGCTTCCCGCCATCCTCGAGACGGTGCGCCGCTCCCGCCCCGACACCAAGCTTGTGCTGTGCGGCACCGGCCCCGCCGAGGCCAGGCTCAAGGAGCTGCTGCCCGACGCCCTTTTCCTGGGCTGGACCCCCAAGGACAAGCTCGCCCAGGCCTACGCCGCCGCGGACTTCCTGGTGCTCCCCTCGCGCTTCGACACCTTCGGCTGCGTGGTGCTGGAGGCCATGGCCTGCGGACTGCCGGTGCTGGCCTACGACAGCAAGGGCCCCCGCGACCTCGTTGAGCACGGCCTCTCCGGGTACCTGGGCGCCCGCCCCGAGGACCTGGCCTTCCACGCCGTCCAGGCCCTCTGCGAGCCGGGACGCCCGGAGCTCCTGCGCCAGGGCGCGATCCGCCGCGCTGGCGACTACCGGGCCGGGGAGATCCTCGACCGCCTGCTCACCGACATGGGCCTTGGAGAAAAGACAAATCCTGTCCAATCCCAGAAGCCGGGCTCGCTGTGGGGAGAGCTGCTGGAGATCGCGGGCCGCTGAGCTACATTGCCTCCACCATGTGGGAAACCATCCTCTCTTCGACCACCCTCGTCGCCGCCAGCGAAATGGGCGACAAGACCCAGCTCCTGGCCTTCACCTTGGCGGCGCGCTACCGCAAGCCGTGGACGGTGCTGGGCGGGATCCTTGCCGCCACCCTCCTGAACCACGGCCTGGCCGCCTGGGCCGGTTCCTTGGTCTCGGGATGGCTCTCCCCCACGATCCTGGCCTGGATCCTGGCCGCCTGCTTCCTGGGCTTCGGCCTCTGGATCCTGGTCCCCGACAAGGAAGACGACACGCAGAAGGAGCCGCGCTTCGGCCCCTTCCTCACCACCGCAATCCTGTTCTTCCTCGCGGAGATGGGCGACAAGACCCAGTTCGCCACCATCGCCCTGGGAGCGCGCTTCCATTCGGTGCTGTGGGTCACGGCCGGCACCACGCTGGGCATGCTGATCGCCGACGGCCTGGCCATCTTCCTGGGCGAAAAGCTCGCCGACAAGGTGCAGGCCAGCTGGATCCGCATCGTCACCGCCGTCCTCTTCATCGGCTTCGGCGCCTTCTCGGCCCTCACGGCCCTGCGGGGCTGATCCCGCCCCAAGTCCTGGGCGCCCCCGCCGCCGTGCCCGAGGCGGTCACGCCGGCGGTCGCCGTCCCCCCTCGACTCCGCTCGGGGCAAGTCCAGGCTGCCCTCCGGTCGGTGCTGCGCACCCGGTCCGCCCCTGTGCGCCCCCCTCGAAGGGCGGCCCGGCCTTCCGGCCGGCTGGCGCATTTTCGCGCCCACGCCACTCGTACGAGTCGACGATCTGCAAGTAGAGTATCTTCCTCCTTCTTCGAATCCTGGAGCCCGATTCGTCCTAGAGAAGGAGCACCTGGTTGATGAACGCACTGCACGGTCTGGAACAGTTCCTGGTCCGCAATTTCCTGAGCTTCACCGTATACTCCTGCATGGGATGGCTGCTGGAGGTCGCCTACCGCTCGATCAAGCAACGGCGCTTCGTCAACGCGGGCTTCCTCCAGGGCCCCTTCCTGCCCCTCTACGGGATCGGAGCCACCGGCGTCCTGCTGCTCTCCCCGTGGCTTGCCCCGCTGGGCCTGGGCTGGGAGATCGCGGCCTACGGGCTCATCCTCACCGGGCTGGAGTACGCCATCGGAGCAGCCTGCGAGCGCGCCTTCGGCCTGCGCATGTGGGACTACTCCGAGGATCCCCTCAACCTCCACGGCCGCGTGTGCCTGCACTTCTCGATCCTGTGGGCCCTGCTTGCCACCGCCTTCGTCCACGCCATCCACCCCTTCGTGCAGCGGGCCTTGGGCTCCCTGCCCCCGACGGCCCTGCACACCCTCCTGCCCTTCCTGATCGCCTACTTCCTGCTGGATTTCGCCTTCTCGGTGAACCTGCTGCGCATCTTCGTCAAGCGGCTCTCTGCCATCCACCTGCGGCGCATCCGGCTGACCAGCCCCGAGCGCGGGCGCCTGGACGTCTCCTTCCAGCGTCTGTTGCTGGCCTACCCCAACCTGCGCCGGTACCTCGAGAACGTGGTCGCCCTGCGCAGCCGCCTGGACCTGGGGCGCGACCGGCTGCAGGCCCGCTTCCTCCTGTTTGTCGAGTCGCGCAGCCCGCGCGAGGAGGAGTTCCGCGGCTTCGTGCGCGACATCGCCACCAACCGGGAGTTCCTGGGCACCAAGCGCTTCCGCCACCACGACAGCTCCATCTTCCGCCACGCCCTGCGCGTCTCGTTCCTGGCCTACCGCATCGGCAAGTTCCTGGACATCGACGCCCGCGCCATGGCCCGGGGCGGGCTCCTGCACGACTTCTTCCTCTACGACTGGCGCAACCACGACCTGCCCGAGCTTGCCCGCGACAAGTTCCACGGCCTGGCGCACCCCCAGATCGCCCTGGACAACGCCCGCGCCCAGTTCGCCCTGACCCCGCGCGAGGAGGACATCATCGTCAAGCACATGTGGCCGCTGACCCTCACGCCTCCCCGCTACCTGGAGTCCTTCCTGATCGGTTGCGTCGACAAGTACGTGGCGGTGCGGGAATTCCACCTGGCCAGCCGCAAGCTCCAGCCCCCCGTCGATCAGAGACTAAACTTTGCGGGCACCCCCCTAACGGAGTCCCGATGTCTGACTACAAGTTCTACCAGGCCCCCTACCTAGCCTTCTATTCCAGCAAGTACTACGACAGCACCTTCGCCCGCAAGTGGTACGGCTACGGTCTGGCACGCCTGGCCCTGGTGCTGGCCGTGTGCTGGATCGTCACCGCTGTCGACTGGCAGCTCTCCCTGAACACGTTCGTGCGCGACTACGCGCCCGGCGTGCTCAAGCAGGTGCCGGCCCTCCACATCAAAGACGCCAAGGCCACCTTCGACGCTCCGCTACCCTTGACCATCGTGGAGCCCAAGACCCAGCTTCCCCTGATCGTCCTGTGCGACTCGCTTCCCGAGGGAGCCCTCCAGGACACCTCGATCAAGGCCATCATGACCTCCAACATGATGATCTACCGCAAGAGCGCCTCCGAGACCCGCACCTACACCTACGAGAGCTGGGGCACCGTCGACGTGACCCGCATCCAGCTGGCCCAGTGGACCGAGATCGTCCGCAAGGCCGCCGTCCCCGTGGCCTATCCGTTCCTGCTGCTGGGCTCCTTCTGCTGGCGCTTCGGCCAAGGGCTGATCCTGGGCCTGATCGGCCTCTTGATCGTCCACTTCACCAAGTCCAGGCTGCGCTTCGAGCACACCTTCCTGGCCGGTCTGATCGTGGCCTCGATGGCCGCCCTGGTCAGCACCCTCGTGGACCTCACCCCGCTCAAGATCCCGTTCTTCGGCACCCTGATGTTCGCCCTCGAGGTCTTCTACCTGCACCGCATCCTGCGCGCCTACACCGCCATGCAGGTCGCCAAGGACGCCCCGCCCCCGGCGGTCGCCGAGTGATCCGCCCCGCCGCCACGCTTGTCCTGTCGGTCTGGGCCGTAGGGCAGGCCGCCGGCTTCGACTGCGCCAAGGCCTCCACCCCGGTCGAGAAGCGCGTCTGCGCGGATCCCGGGATCTCCGCGCTGGACACCAAGCTCAACGACGAGTTCAAGCAGCGCCTCAAGGGACTTGGACCGGTCTCCAAGATCGCCCTGCGCCTGGACCAGAACGCCTGGATGCGCGAGGCCCGGGACGAGGCCCTCACCGACCGGGAACTCAAGGACGCCTACACGCTGCGCATCGCCCAGCTCCAGCAGCCGGTCGTCTCCCTCTTCGCCGATGAGCTGGTCACCGACGCCGACGGCAACGGCCGCGACGTGAACGTGATCACGCCCGCCGACAGCCGCCTGCCCTCCTTCCGCAGGAGCGGCGCGAAGCAGCTCCAAGGCAAGCTCACCGGCTGCGAGCTGCTGGTGGACGTCCCCGTCGGGACAGCCCAGGGCAACCATTCCTTCGGGGGCTACTGCCTGCTGGAGACCAAGGGCAAGAAGATGCCCGTGTTGGTGTGCGACGACGACATGGCCGGCCACTACTCCCTGCAGGAGACCGACGGGCAGCCCATCGACGTCAAGACGCTGGGCGAGTTCGTCCTGCGCGAATGCTTCGGGGGCTGACGCTCCTTACTGACAAAATCTGTCAAACCCGGCGGCGCCCCCGCGGGAGGGCGCCGTCGGGTCACTTCGCGGCGGCCGTGCCCCCGACGCCCCGGAAACCGGAGCGGATCTTGCGGGTCACGGTACGGCGCGGGCTCATGCGGCCCCCAGCTTCACCGAGGAGAACTGGGAGAGCAGGCGGGAGCTCGCCCTCCAGGCCGCCGAGGTGCGGATGTCGACCGAACGGGAACGGTAGGCTCCGCGGAACGGGGAGGAACCGGCGTACATCTCGTGGATGGAATCGACTTCGTGCATATTCATTCCCCCTCATCTGGCGTTGAGCGATCCCCTCTGGACATCCTTCCCACCTCAGGAGGCTCCGGGTCCGCTGCCTGATGGTTACGCAAGCGCGATGCCAACCCAATCCGACCCGTGCAAATCAGGATAAGAAATTCCTGATTCTTCCCTCCATTGCCATTGTCTTGACACTTCGGGACAACGTCATCCGATGGCCGTCCTTCCCGCAGCCCGCACACGAAAAGGCCCGGCGCGCGTTCCACGCGGCCGGGCCCCTCTCCAAGCACCAGAAGGCCGAACTCAGCGCGCCTTCACGACCTCGCAGGCGCGCACCGCCTCCTGGGGCATCCCCAGCAGCGCCGCGAACAGGAGGAAGGCCGACACCGAGTTGCCCGCGTCGTTGCAGCGGGCCAGCAGCACCACGGTCCCGCCCTCCACGCGCGCGTCCTGCACCTCGACGTTGGCATCGAAGGTGCGTCCGCGATGGTCCTCGATGGGAGGCAGCTCCTTGGCGGCAAAGAGCGCCATCCGCTCCGGCAGGGCGGCGCGCAGCTCCTCGGAAAGGTCCGACAGGCGCAGGGTGTAGCGCAGCTGCACCGAACGGGTCAGGTCCCCGCCCGGCACGTGCACGAAGCTCTCCACGCAGAGCCCCTCCGGCAGCAGGGAGTTCACCCGCGCCGTGAAGTTCTCAAGCTCCGGAGGCGTCGTCTCCAGCTCCACGATCAGCTCCTCGTTCTCCACCGCAAGGCCCACCGGCAGCGCGCCGAGGTTCTTGATGCGCGGCTTGGGGTTGAACCCCTGCGACAGCGCGAACTGCACGCCCTCGCGGCGCAGCGCCCGCTCGAAGAGCTCCATGCTGGCGTGGTGGGCCAGGAAGCGCGCCATGCCCCGCTTGGCAAACAGCAGGCGCCAGGCCTGCACCTTGCGCGGCGGCACAACCAGGGGCTTTGTCTCAGCGCCGCCCTCGGTCTCCGCGCCCTCCTCACGCCTGACCTTGGGCTCGCGCGGCTTCACCCGCGCCGCCGCCAGAGGATCCAGCTGCGAGCGTCCCTCGTCCTCCTGCGAAAGGCCGGCCGCAGGCCCCGCCTTGGCGGTCTTGCCCGCATAGGTGCCCGGAGGCGGAAGCGTGACCTGCCCCTCCTCGGCAGGAGCCAGACGGATGTCCTGGTACGAGCCGGGGATGCCGCAGTTCTGGCAGGCGCCCCACTTGCAGTCGGGCACCATGTCGTGGTCGTCCGGCACGAACATCTTGTCGTGCTCGGAGCGCAGGTACCCCTTGGTCACGCCGGCGTGGATGAAGTCCCAAGGGAACACCTCGTCGGCCTCGCGGGTGCGGGAGGTCGACTCCTCGGCCCCGATGCCGTGCGTCTCGAACAGCTCGCGCCACAGCGTCAGGTCGTGGCTGTTCTTGTCGTGGCTATCGAAGTACACGCCGCGCCGGTAGGCCTCCAGGATCACGGGGGCAAGCGAGCGGTCGCCGCGGGCAAGCACCGCCTCGAGCCAGGCGGTCTCCCAGCCGGTCCAGCTGATGCGCACGTTCTTGTTGTGCCGGAACGCCTCGCGCACGTAGCGGATGCGCTCCATGATCTCCTCGCGCCCGGCAAAGGGAACCCACTGCATCGGGGTGAAGGGCTTGGGCACCATGATCCCGATGCTCGCGTGCACCTCGGCGCGGCGGCTGGAGCGGCGTCCGATCTCGGCGAGGTTGTAGATCAGCTCGCAGAAGGCTTCCATGTCGTCCATGGTCTCGGTGGGCAGTCCCACCATCGTGTAGAGCTTGATCGAGTTCCAGCCGTTCTTGAACACGCCCTCGGCGGCCTGGTACATGTCCTCGTCGGTGATGGTCTTGTTGATCACCTTGCGCAGGCGCTGCGACCCCGTCTCGGGGGCGAAGGTCGCGCTGCGGGTGCCGCGGGCGCGGGCGATCTTGCGGGCCAGCGCCTGTCCGAAGCTGTTGGCGCGCAAGCTGGGAAGCGAGAGGTTCACGTTCCGGAAGGACGGATCGTCCACCAGGCGGTCGGTGAGCGGGGCGATCTGGCTGTAGTCGGCGGTGGAAAGCGACAACAGGCCCAGCTCGTTCGAGCCGGTGGCCTTGAGCCCCTGGCGCGAGAGGTCGATGATGGCGTCCGGAGCCAGCTCGCGGTTGGGCCGGTACCAGTAGCCGGCCTGGCAGAAACGGCATCCCTGGGTGCAGCCGCGCATCACTTCCACGGCGAAGCGGTCGTGCACGATGTCGCAGTTGGGGATCACCTGGGTCTGCGGCATGTCGGCGGTGTTCAGCACCTCCACCCAGGTGCGCTGCACGCCCTGGGCGTTCTTGTAGCTGCCCTTGCCGTTCACATGGGCCGGAACCCACTCGCCATGCACGTTGCGGGTCATCTCCACCAGCTCCGGCACGTAGATGCCGCGCAGCTTGGCGGCCTCCTCCAGGAACCAGCGGCGGCTCTGGCCTTCCTGCTTCTTGCGCTCCAAAAGCTCGGAGAGGAGACCGTTGGCCACCTCGCCGTCGCCGATCACGAACAGATCAAAGAAGGGCGCCACCGGCTCGGGGTTCGAGACGCACGGACCGCCGCCCACCACGATGGGGTGGGTCTCGCCGCGCTCGCCGGCCCACATCGGGATCTGCGCCAGCTCCAGCACATAGGGGATGTTCGTGTAGTTGAGCTCGGTCTGGAGCGTGATGCCCACAAAGTCGAACTCGGCAAGGGGCTGGTAGCTCTCCAGCGAGTAGAGCGGGATCTTGTTGTCCAGCAGGAGCTTGCCCATGTCGGGCCACGGAGCGAAGGCACGCTCGGCGCGCCAGTGCGGCACGCGGTTGGCCAGATGGTAGAGCACCTTGAGCGCATTGTTGCTCATGCCCAGCTCGTAGGTGTCAGGGAACACCAAGGCCCACGACACGGTGCAGGTGGCCGGATCCTTGCGCACCTGGTTGCCCTCGCCCCCAATATAGCGGGCAGGGTTCTCCACCTGGGGCAGCAGACGGGCGACGTTCTCGCGGAGGGTGGTGTTCATGCCTGGGCCTGCTTTCGGTGTGTGTTCACGAGGAGGATGCGCGCTTCGATCAGGCCCGTCAGGATGCCTTCCTCGAAGTGGTACATGGGCTTGTCCTTGAGCTGTGGGAAATCCTCCGAGTTGCGGAGATCCTCCGCCGTGGCGTACGGCACGTAGCGCCGCCCCAGTTCAAGCACTTTGGTCTCCTGGAAGGCGATGCGCCGGTCCAGCTCCTCGATGAGTCGTTCGATCTCGTTCATTGCGCGCGACAAGATAGGTCCCCGCGCGACGCCCTTCCACCGCAATCGCGCCCGACCAGCGACTCCCCCATTTCCCATTCCTGGCGCCTGCCGCGGCCCCCACGCAATCCCGAGCTCCAGGCCGCGTCACCGGGCTGCCTGCCGGGCCTCCTCGCCCCTCACCTGCCCTCGACACGAATGCCGCTCCCTGAGTGGCGGCCTGTGGCCGTCGTATCGAAGGGGCGGCATTCCCTCAGGCAGCGGCAGGTTCGCGGCTGCGGGGTCCCGTCCCTCCGGGCGGCATCCCTGGCGCAGTCATACCCCCAATAAAACTGAATCGAATTGTCGAGGCCACCCCTTGAAGAGCCCCCAAGCAAAGCGATAGAGCACTACCTTTGAGTCCATCACTGATCGTGGCCCCATAAACCCAAGGCCCCCATGAGCACAAGTCCAAAGCCCGCCGCCCGACAGCCAAGCCGACCCCAAAGACGGTCGTACCCCAAGGCAGCCCTCATCCCGCCGTCCTCCTTGCGCCTAATACGCACCCAGCGCATTAAATGAGACACTATTTCCTCCACTACTTAACCACAATTGCACCTACTAAGCTGTTAGCCACACCGCAGGGGCTGACTGAGCTGCAAAAATGAAACCCCACCTTATCGGAAAAAAATGAAATGAGGAAAATTTGATTCTCAGTACTTTGCTTGGATTCGAAATTGAAAATCTTAAAAGCGTAAAAATCCACTTTGCAACGGGGTCAAATGACCGTCGTGAGCCATTGAATCAATTTTTTAGCGGGAAATTTAAAGAATGGCAAGAAAGACAAAATCAAAAGAATTTTGAGCGTGAATACATTTTGTCGTTGGCATATAAAGATAAAAATGAATGGTTATTCCTCGGAATCTACAAGCGAATCAGTGTTGCTGAAACCAATAATGGATTTAGTTACGAGACGGAATTGACGAATTTTGGCAACGAATGGATTGGCCGATTAGTTATTGAATACAGTAAGGAATATCGGGCTTCATATACATTGGCTGAAAAGTATTTTAATGAATTCAAAATTAAAGAAATTCTTCCCGAAAAATTGCAGCTAGAAGACTTTCCCGGTTATGAAAATGTCCATATCGATAGAATGAAATTACAACTAATAATAGCTCAAGAAATAAAAACTTGGAAGACCGCATTAAAATGCGTCACTGGCGTATATCTTATTGCTGATGGTAATAATGGGAAATTATATGTTGGCTCTGCAACTGGAGAAGAAAATTTTTGGAAACGGTGGAGCGAATATGCCCAGTCATTCCATGGGAATAATATTCAGCTCAAAAAGCTACACAAAGAAAATGAAGAAGAATATTTCAAAAATATTCACTACTCAATTCTTGAAATTCACAAAGCTAATACTGACGCTGAGTTGATATTGCAAAGAGAAATGTATTGGAAGCAGATTCTGATGACTAAAGAATTTGGCTACAATTTAAACTAAAGACTGTAAAATGCACGATAAAGTTCCGTTCAAAATTCGGCAAGATAATTGCGCATATATATTCCACGAAGAATCGATTAGCGAACGGATTTTTGCATTTAGCTATGAAAATGATAGGTGGTTCGTCAAAATTAGTACGACTTATCAAGAAACAAAAACGACGAAAATCGAAATGGAAATAAAAAGTGATATTCCTGAGAAATTTCTCGCTAAAGTTCTAAAAATCAATACTAACATATTTGAAACCCATATTATGGGATGTGATGGCTCATTTACAGAATTAGAAATTGGTGATTATTCTGGATTTACGAAAGTCCGTTGGTGGGCATCTGGACCAGAAAAATGGTTGGAAATTGTTAAAGTGACCAATGCACTAATAAAAAGAATTTCAACTTTAGCGAAAAACTATGAACAAGAACTTGGCTAACAATCTGGGTCCACCGGGACCTCCCCATTGTTATACCGACCCTTCGGCCCGGTGACCACAGGGCGTTAGGCTTATTTTGCTACAGAGCACAAAACAAAGTATCGCCATTTTGAAAGGAATACATGTATAGCTTAATGGCTTTAATACTGATTATGAGTAGTGAATATCTCCAAAATTATTCTAAATCAAATATTGGAGCTGAGATTAATAATTTCAATTTCAGCTGCGTTTGGGTTGGTATGAAAAATAATTATGATACGAGTAATATACAAATCGATATGCCGGAATTTGGGATTAGAGTTCTGCAAGACAAAAAAACATGGCGATATAATACGTCGTTAATTCCGCTTGCCATTGCAATGGGGACGCATTTTTCAGGTGACGGAAAAAGTATTGATATGAAATATGATATCATTACATTTTTTCCACTTTTTGCCAATAATGGCAGCATTCGTTATAAATTGAATGATTACTTGAGCCTTGGATATAAAAGTGAATTTGATCCTTTCTGGTTCTCAACCAAGATTGAGCCATATTGGTCATCAGGGATTATTCAAAAAATCAAATACAGAAAAATCACATTCGAACTAGTTGAAAAATGGCAGTGGATAAATAGCTACGACGAAAATAGAGGATTCAAATTTGAAACAGGGATATCCTGGCTAATAAATTGAATGGATGCTTGATTGATAAAGGCGAGTATTCTTTAACAATGTTGTTAGGCCGTAAGCTTAGGTAAGTTAATTGTTTCATGCCGTTATTTTCTAACTGCCTACGAGGATAAAAATCCTATTGCCGAATAACGTATGAATCTGAGGTTTGTTATTGGGAAATGTGAAAATCGAATCTTTGAATTGCCTACGTTTGAACCGCAAAAATAGCTGCAAAAGGGAATAAAAGCCTTCGGCTCAAGGAGGAAGATTGGTGATTCAGTTAAGAATGTCAATTTTCTTCAAAAAAGAGAACTGGTTCGAAAGTTCAATGGGTATTTTTAGAACACTAAAAGCCTACGTTTTGAGCCGCAAAAAAAGAGCAAAAGAAGGCAGAAACCCGTTGTGAACACGTCGACAGAATTCAGCCTAACAAGGCCCATCCACCGGCACCTCCACGTTGTAATGCCGACCCTTCGGGCCGGTGATGACGCGGCGTTAGGCACATCTGCGAGGCACTAGAAACAGAGCGACTGGTACCATCATGAATCGTCCTTCAAAGAAAATTTCGCGCGCCTATTGACTTTGTCTATGCTTTGTCATAGATTCATTCCATGTACCGCTGGAACCATGAGAAAAATCGGCATTTAGTAGCAACAAGGGGAATATCATTTGATGAAATTATACAGGCAATTTTTGATGGCCTAGTCATAGATGATTCTCCTCACGAAAATAAAGGAAAATACCCAAATCAAAGAGTTTTAACGATTATTATCAACGACTATGCTTACTTGGTTCCATATGTGATCGATGGAAATGATTTCTTTCTAAAAACCATAATACCAAGCAGAAAAGCATCAAAGAAATACAGGGAGGAATAAAATGAAAAAAATCGATCCGGATGAAATGATTTTCGATGAAGATGAATTGGAAATTTTAGAATCATATAAGAATGGCGAACTTAAATCTGGTCCAGCAAATGAAAAATTGATAATTGCAGCCCAAGAGACACTCAAAAAGAATAAGAACATCAATATTCGAATAAATGAAAATGACTTGACATCGATTAAGATAATGGCTGCTAGAGAAGGAATTCCCTATCAGACCTTAATAGGAAGCGTAATCCATAAATACACTTCAGGGATCTTAAGAGAAGTCGCATAGTTTTGAAGCCTTCGGCTCGATGAAAATTGAAGCTGAAGGCTTTTTTGTTATCAAATTCCATTGTTTCAGCACATAAACGAAAGGAATACGTGTGTACGATGGCGAAAAGATCGAAAATGTATTTCTTGCTCTATTTGGCACATTCGAATTCGATAATGGAAGAGTATGGAAGCAGTTTGATTTTGATGTCATGAATTCTCTGCATAAAAAAGGCTACATTCACAACCCATATAATAAATCGAAATCTTTCCAACTGACACCTGAAGGATTATCAAAAGCAAAGGAATTTGCTGAAAAATATCTATTTCTAAATAGCGAGAAAAGCCTTCGGCTCGATGAAGAAAATGTTCACTCTTCGTAGTTATGTTGCCTAACAATCTGGGTCCACCGGGACCTCCCCATTGTTATACCGACTCTTCGGCCCGGTGACCACAGGGCGTTAGGCACACCTGCGGGGCTGGCGGGTTTACGATAATATGAACTTGGAATCATAAGAAAGGGATAAGATTTGCATAATGAGGAAAATGCAACTAGCGTAATGAAGCAAGTCATTACACTTGGACTAAAAATCGCAAAAATTGCTATTTTTCTCTTTATCATTCCATCAATCAGCGGTCTACTATGCGCCTTGACTACGGAAAAAACAGATTCCCTAGCCCAATTTTCAATGCAAAAATTATTCATTTATTTCGAAATCATATTATTTATCGTTATAGCCTACATTCCAGCTGTGAGAAAAATTGACAAATTCAAAGCATCACCAAAAGTGAAAATAATTATTGGAATTGCAGTATTCTCAATAAATGCACTTGCATTTTTTACCGTATTTTTCATTGGTAGCTGCGCATATCACCAAGATTGCCCATAGAATTGCGCCCAATTGCGATCAATAAATCTCACAAAACCGACAACAACGAAGTATTTAATATGCAAATAGCCAAAGAAACCATTAAAGAGATTGCCGAGCAACTCGAATGCGGCATGAAATGCTACCTCAAAAAAGAAACTGGTAAAATTATTGTAATCATATCCGATGAAGAGCTAAATGACTCAATAAAGGTGCATTCACACGATGAAATCAAAGAAATAAATGAAAACCCTGGCGATTATATCGAATTTGAAAAGATAAGTTCACGCGAGTCATTTGAATTCATGATGGATTTTGCAGAAGAGATATGTGAAGAACCATTTAAAACGGCATTGATCACTGCACTTAATTCAAAGAATCCGTTTAGAAATTTCAAATCCAAAATTGACAATTCAGGAAGCTGTCGTCAAAAATGGTTCGCCTATAGTCAAAATAAATACTTTGAATATGTGAAAATGCAAATTCCTGACAATATGCTCGAATGAACAGATCCTTTATATCCACTTTTTATCTGCCTAACAATCCGCATCCACCGGCACCTCCCCATTGTTATACCGACCCTTCGGGCCGGTGATGGCGGGGCGTTAGGCTTATCCGGGCGCAAATCCGTTGCTCAGAAACAACAACCACTCCAAATGAGATAATTCAAACTAGGAAGGCATCATGCAGTCAATACTCGTCTTAATCCTTTGCAATATACAAGCCGCATGCTCATATTTCCCATCAATCCGTTCAACCAAAATCAAAAACGACACAATTGAGATTTACTGGGAAATGAAAATATCTGGCGACTCAATATGCGAAATCACAGAATTAGGATGTTTTTCTACAAGTTGCATATATAATGTTCAGAATATTCAAACACCCAAGTCTTCGTCACTAAATATATACATAACATTCAAGGGTAAAGGATATACTCTACCAATAGAGATGCGACTAATAGAATACGCAACACCTCTCCTTCAAGCTATAGAGCCAGGGATTGTTCGAGGTAAATATTCGGCACGAATAAAAGGAAATCCAATGTCATTTTCAGCCATCTACGACCCATCATTTACATACGAAATGTACAATCATTCAAAAAATATAAATAAATGGAATTTAGAAAAATACAAATACAAGTTTATTGAATAAATATTCTTTTCAGAAATTTGTCGCCAGCAACAACCTCGCAATATCACACATTATCGATGCCAGAGAAATAGAACATAAAGGCATCATTTCTTGCGCAAAATGAAACTTCAATTTCTAAGAACCGCCAAAATAGGCGGGAATTCAAATTTGCATTATTTGCGAAATAATATATCATAAGAAATCATCAAAAGACTTTGCTTTGAACAATCAAAGAAACAGCACAAGAAGCCTTCGGCTCGAAGCCCGTGGTGCCGACTTTAAATTTCAGCCTAACAAGCCGCATCCACCGGCACCTCCCCATTGTGTGTGCCGACCCTTCGGGCCGGTGATGGCGGGGCGTTAGGGACACCTGCGGGGCTAGCAGTATTTCTTAAATCCAAACTTAGCAACTAAAAATATCGAGGTAAACAGTGAAAAAACTTGCACGAATTACGTATCTAATTGCATTGCTTTCGATTTGTCTATTGATCACATGGAGTATTGGCGTACTTGTAACAACTGTGTTCAATTTGAAAGTGTTTCAAGAAAATACAACAGAGTTTGCATTATTGTCCATTTTGCCAATTTTAGCTACAGTTGCAGGTGCTGGAATCATAAATATCATATCAAACATTAGTCTAATTGCAAATCACCTCACTGGAGCTTCAATAAACGAAAAAGAGAATGATAAAAAAGTAAAAATTGGAACTCGAATTCTATTGTATGGAAATCTCTTATTGATAGTTGGATTGTTTGGAGGAAGCAAAATCTCGGACAAAATTAAAGAAAATGATTTGAAACAAGAAATATTGGAGATCAAGAATTCAAATAAATCAATTATTAGCAAAATTCCCGGCCCAATCTTGGATTCGAACAGCATAAATGAAACTCAAACAGTCCTAGAATATATTGGAAAAACAAATACAAAAATTTCCGAACCAGTTGCGATTTTCACTGGGATATATAAAGGCCAAAAGGTTTTATATTCAGTTAATAGCAATTCTGGAGTTCATCGAGCTATCGATTCGACGAGTTTCCTCTTCCGAACAAGTGAAAAAACTCGAAGTAAAATTTTTGGCGCACTACAGTCTAATGATGATGCCCCGTTTGTCGTATCGGATGATAATGCATATGAAATATTCATCTTAATCAAATCTTCAAAAAACCCGTTTATGTTGAAAATGAGCAAATATAGCAGATACGGTCGGATTAGTTCCTAAAAACCTGAATTATTGGAAATTAGAAATAGAAAATGGTTGATCAAAATTCATCAAATTTGAATATGCGAAACCTATGAATGAACTTCCTGAAATTGAAATTGTACTTAATCCCAAAACAAGCGAAGCTGTTGATATAATTGGCTTTCAGTGGGCTGGTGATAATATTGGAAAAAGAAGTAAAATTGGTGGAAGTCCCAATTGGATCCAGAATCCAGAGTGGCCAAAATGTACTTGCAACAAAAAGATGACATTTTATGGGCAACTAGATTCCATTGGCGATGAATGTAATATAGCAGATTGCGGAATGATTTATGTATTTTTGTGCTTTGATTGCTTCGAAACAAAATCCATAATTCAATCGCATTAGGAATGAAACGGAAAATCTTTCCAAATCATCCCTTGTACTGAATCATCTTCGGTTCGGAGTAGAATTTGAATGAGTATCTCTCTATCATCCCTAACAATCTGGGTCCACCGGGACCTCCCCATTGTTATACCGACCCTTCGGCCCGGTGACCACAGGGCGTTAGGTGCATCTGCGAGGCTGAATAGCAAATGGCGCATCGTCGAAATATCAAAATCACGGCCAATCAAATCCAAGAGGGAAAAATGAATACAGTAAATCCAAAATTTCAGAAGCGATATCAGGCGTTTATAATTCTAGTGGCATTTTCAACATTAACCTGTTGCGTTTCTGAATCGGGAAATGGCCCATTAATTGGTGGATGCAAATATGAATCAGATACAGGTTATGTTAAATTTATTGGTTACGGAGATACGATATCTACAATGAGACAAGTCATATTTAATTTTCATTCGAACAAAATCATTCGTCTGCCTTTTGGACAATTCTATGACACGAACTGCATCAACGATGCAAATCTCAAACCTGATACTTCATATTTTTCCATTCGGAATAGATTAATTGAAGGCTCGTGTGCCGGCGATTATTACGAAATTGGTTCAATGCAATGCATTACTCATTAAATACTATAGCATTAAACGATAGAATTTTATTGAGATACCTCGAACAATTACAAATGGTAAGCATAAATATTTTCCACTTCCCGCTCGGCAATCAAAGTTCACCAAAAACTTGACTTTTGGTAAATCTGAGCATAGATTGAGATGTGTAAACCTTTGTGTGGAGGTGCCGAATGGCTACAAATCTTGCTCTAGACGACCAACTCCTTGAAGAAGCTCTGAAAATTGGGAATTTAAAAACAAAAAAAGATACAGTAACAACTGCATTAAAAGAATTCATCATGCGTCGCAAGCAATTGAAATTTTTAGAATTAGCAGGAACATTCGATTTTGATATTGAATATGATTACAAGAAAGAACGCTCGAAATGAGAAAGGTTCTGATTGATACGAATATTTGGAGCGCCTTTCTGAGAAGAAATAATCCAGCAGATTCTATTATGAAGAAAAATTTCTTCGATATCGTCGAATCATCCAGAGCTAGTATAATTGGCCCCATTAGACAAGAAATTCTAAGTGGAATCCGTGAAATTGAAAAATTCCAAAGACTACGCGAATATTTAGAGGGATTTGAAGATGAGGAAGTAACAACTGATGATTATGTTGAAGCTGCAAGGATAAGAAATTTATGCGCAGCAAATGGAATCGCAACATGCTCAATTGATATGACAATAGTTGCATTTGTAAAAAGCCGAAATTACGAGTTATACACTCGTGATGGAGATTTCACAAACAACTATCGAAAAGTGATTGATTTAAATATTTACCAAGAAAAAGAATAAAGCCTTCGGCTCGATGCAAATCGCAGCAGAAGGCTTTTTCACTGTATACGAGACCCGCAATTGACCCCACCTAACAATACCCATCCACCGGCACCTCCTCGTTGTAATGCCGACCCTTCGGGCCGGTGATGAGGTGGCGTTAGGCATTTAACCGCAGAATCGAAACAGCAACAAACGCGCAGAATTCGAAAGCTCTTTGACATAAGTGGGAAATCGAAAGGTCAAGAATGCGTTGTAATCGCCGTTTCTTTCGATTTCATTCTGACAAGAATTGATTCGATAGGGGAGTTCTAAACTTGAAACTTATCGATGAAGAATCGCTGGCGCATAAATTTGGCAATTCATCTTTTTATGTAACGTCTCTCAAATTTCTGCGCTATCGAAGATAGTGAAGCTTTCGAATAAAAGGAATGCAATTCATTTTGCGATAACGGAAACCAAAATCGTTTGCTGGTGAATAAATTGTAATGCCGCATTTTTATCCGGTTTCGTTGATTTTGGTGCACAATACTTGAATAGTAATGTGAATGATCGCAAAAATGAATATTTGGATAGAAATATCAATAAGCAGAATTCAGAAATTTGAAGACGAATTCCGGCAAAAAAATCATAGATTTTGAACAACAAGAAATAGTTGCCTAGAATTCCACGTAGAAAGCAACAGAAAATGAGCAACCAAGCCGCAAAAAGCCTTCGGCTCGAGGCAGAACAAAGATTACGCATGATCCGCTGTAGCGGCTCAGCTGCCTAACAAGCCCGCTCCACCTGCACCTTCCCGTTGTAAATGCCGTTTTTTCGGGCAGGTGAGCAGGGGGCGTTAGCGATTTTCGCGACCTAATAATACGACCTTAATAAATAACAACCCATAAGGACGTAAAAATGAAAACAACAAATTACGATGATTATCTACATCTGAAATTTTCGTTAGAGAGAGTATTTGGAACCGCTGCGTGGTCCGAATTAAAAGATTATTCCACGCTTAAACAATGGAAAAAATGGATTACAAAGAGCTTAAAAGCATTAGCCATTTGTGCAAATGAAAGCGTTGCAATCGTCGATGATAATTGGAGGAATGAATATAATGAGCTTATAATTGCCGCATTAGAAAGGGTGAATTCAAGCAAAACAATTGAAAGTCTTATGTCTGGCTTTTCAGGCGACTTGTTATTGATCGCATTTTTGCAATTTGGATTAATTCCCAATAGGGGCGCACAAAATCTTGTGACACTGAAATCAGATAATTGGAAATTTGACGTTTATCGCTCAATACAGTACGTACAAACCATTGAGCAGAAGGAACGCGTTATCATGTCACAATTGAGAAAAAAATTAAGCAGTCGAGAAGCAAACGATTTGTACAGGAAATTTAAATTATCAAAACAACCATCATTTGCAGAATGGTGCGATTTAGAAATGCGTGAAAAATGAACTCAAGCACAAGTGCCGAATTAAAACATCTATATCAAGAATTAAAAAATATAGAGCTTCCTGAAGATATTCAAAAATCTCTTTCTGCGCCGCTATTACTTTCAGTAGGGGAACAGTGGAAAAATAGCGAGAAACGAATATTAATAGTTGGTCAAGAAACCCAAGGATGGGGAAATGACGAAATTAAATTTGGAAGTTTTCAGTCATTTAAAAATCGCGAAAATTCAATTGAAGAATTAGCAGACGCATATAGACATTTCTGCTTTGGGAAAAATAGCAGCCACAATAGAAGTCCATTTTGGTCCGCATATAGAAGCATTGCAAAAATAGGCAATTCGGATCTAAAGCCCGATACGAATATATTATGGACAAATCTCGTACGTTGTGACTATGATGGGAAATCAATATTAACAACTAATGAGAATTTACAAAATAATGTGGGTTCGAAATTCAAAGGTGTTTTGAAACGTGAAATTGAAATCCTGCAACCAACTCAGATAATATTTTTTACAGGACCTAGATATGATCGATTTCTAATCGATGAATTTCCCGATATAAAAATGGAAAAATTCAACAACAAATTCAATGAACGAACTTTGTCAAAGTTCTTGATTTCTAATAACATCAAATCGATTCGTACATATCATCCATCATTTTTAAGACGGTCGAAAAAATGGGATGAGATAATTGAAGAGATAATTAAAAATGACTTCCTCAAAGATTAACTGCAAAATATCGCATCCCCGCTGTAGCGGGGAGCGAGCTAACAATCTCCGTCCACCGGGACCTCCTTGTTGTTGCACCGACCCTTCGGCCCGGTGACGAGAGGGCGTTAGGCACATGCTGCGCAGGCACAATTCACAGCCCCGAGTGAGAAAATGAATATAATCACAAAAACAATAATGGCGTTTATCATAGTTACATCTATGTCATTTAGTGATGAGAAATATTCCGACCAATTCAAAGGTGAAAAATTTCCACCAAAGGATTTTTTAAAACTGAAATCCGAAATTGATTCTGCAACAAGTCTAGATACAATTCAGATAAATAAATGCTTTGAACGCGTAATGGATACGGCATCTTTCAATATAGATAGTTTGTATGCGAGCCAGACTATCACAGATAATCGTTATGAATATATTCGGCGAACAAATGCGTTTTGGAAAATAAGGGAAAGGACATGCCAAGGATATTCCATATTCATTAATGGCTATAGTTCGGCAAAATACCTGAAATTTTCGGATTCAACTGGCCTGAGATTTATTGCACAATCCTCACATGATACGGACGGAAGTCCAGACCTTATGGTGGTAAAATTCACAAGCACTAAATATGCTTATGTGCGTGAACACGTGTGCGGAATGGCAATAATCCCATATACCAAGGAAAAAATCAATCCTGAAGAATTTATTTTAGGTGAAACACTAGACGATATTTGGCACCTTGTTGAATTCGAAAATAGAAAAATAAAAGTTGAGGATATGTCAGAGAAAAGATACCAGTCATTTTTCAATGACAAGGAAATATTTAAAAATATAAAAACACCCAACTCGCATGGGACGCGTTAATGAATTACAAAGATTATGCAGCGAAGATAATTCAACATCCAGCAATAATAATAATTGCGTCTATATATAATGCATTAGGAATGATTCTTTGCGCATTGATGCATTGGTGTTTTTGTGGCCATTTAAAGCATGATCAATCAAACGTTCATATAGTGTCTGATATTTTGTGGATGGGATGTTTTATATTCATCATAATGACTTCAAGACATTTTCCTCACAAACAAAAAGTAAAGATCTTGGTGCTTCTCGTGATTTCAGAATTCCCACCCGTATTCATGCTGTTGTTATTTAATACGCCATTATCAAGAATGATGAAAAATGAAGGAATTCCACTTTTGATCGGGACGCTATTTTCATTTATTGCTACAATTTGGCTTGTTGTTATCTTATCAAAGAACGCAAAGAAAAATATTGAACAAAGAATATTGAATAATGAGTAAGAATACTTCAACCTGCTTGCAAAAAGTATTAAGATCTAGGCAACAAAATTTACGCCAAACAATTGATCTGCCTAACAAGCTCCGTCCACCGGCACCTTCTCGTTGTTATGCCGACCCTTCGGGCCGGTGACGAGAGGGCGTTAGGTACACGCTCGCCGCGGGGCAAAACTTTATGAACACAAACAGAGAACAAAAGATTGCAATCACAACAAGTAAAATTTCTTTAACCTGTGTTTCGGCGATTTCCATGGTCATACATTTTGTATTAAACATAATAACCCAGGATCTTTGATGATTGAATTCTATTTTTTCGTGTTTGTGGCAGCTCTTGCAGTATTTGCATTTGTAATCAAACGACTAGCCAAGACTGCGCCTGGAAAAATAGTATCACATCAACCATCTGAATCAGAAACATTCGTAGCAAGTCAGAAATATAGTACCCAAACAAGTGATGATGTTACGCTAATTAAAAACATGCCAGAATCCATTGTTTACCTTCTTTCAACCCACCCTTCATCATACTATCTTGATCAATTTGATGAAAAAAATATCAGAATCATTCCGCATAGAGTCGCAGGGCATTATGCATTTAGAGGTTCAGAATATGTAAAAGTTGATAAAGAAGATCAACATTCATGCTATGATCCTGAACGACCAGAGGAAGGTGTCATTTCCATACAGACAGATTTTGGAGAATTTCAGATTTATTTCCCAAGTATCAATGCAAATATTGATCCAAAATTAACTTCTATTGCTAGATACGTTCTTTGTAATATCGTAGAAATGGATACTGGACCACTTTCAACTTCATCAAGTGGGCACGACAAGGGATTCCTCGGTTATGTAAAAATAGATTACGAAGAAGTTGAATTGCATTATTTCTCTGACATCATAAACACTGAATGGGAAAAAATCTTCACAAAAGACAATCATGGAAATTGGAAAGAATTAGGTGCCGCATGATTTTGTCTGTAGATGTTCAGTATCAACATTTTACCGGATTTGCTGCCGGTATTATTTTTGAAAAATGGGATTCTCAAACCGAAACTGAATGCTATATCTCGAAAACCAACAATATCGAAGAATATATTCCCGGAGAATTCTACAAAAGAGAACTGCCTTGCATATTAAACGTTATAAACCTCGTAAAGCGAGACATTCAATGCATTCTAATTGATGGGTATGTTTATCTTGATGGCCACAGCAAACCCGGTCTTGGCAAGTATTTATTCGACCAACTTAGTGGTAAAATACCAGTAGTTGGCATCGCAAAATCTTCGTTCGGAAGCATTAGTGATGTATACAAAATTTCCCGTGGGAATAGCAGTCGTGGTCTTTACGTAACAAGCATAGGATTGCCATGACCCGTCCCCCTGCTGACGGACGTCACGATCAGGTAGGTTTGACGTATGACAGAGACTCCCAAGTCCACTCGTAGGACACATGACGCCGCCTTCAAGGAACGTGCGGTCCAGATGGCCCAAGAGA